>Ga0302250_1000059_pt1 | contig 190085 bp, 165 predicted proteins | sample AAG_RA_Asp_MG_FD_193536 | JGI IMG/M metagenome (GOLD analysis project Ga0302250, IMG submission 193536) | Enriched activated sludge microbial communities from anaerobic digester in WTTP, New Holstein, Wisconsin, United States - AAG_RA_Asp | ecosystem: Engineered > Bioreactor > Anaerobic >... | reverse complement strand
GTTCCTGCCGAAGCTGGGCTTTCCTTGCTTCCGCTTCCTGCCTTTCCGCGGCTATTTTCTGCTCACGCTCTTCGCGGAGCTGGGCTTTCTTATTTAAGGTATCCTGTCTTTTGGCCTCGGCTGCCTGTCTCTTTTCGATCCTTTTTTGCTTGCGTTCTTTAGAAATTATAGTATGTTTAACCTTACACTTTTCCTTTATCGCCGCTTTTTTCTCCGCGGGATCTCTTGTGATATCACAAAGATAATTATAAACCTCCAGAGCGCTCTCGTATTCGCCTGCGGATGATAAGCTCCTGGCTTTATCCAGTATTTCCTGGCGCGGCTTTGGGATTACAGTTATATAATCGCTGGATTCTTTCGCCAATATTGCCTGCGCGCGCCTTTCTTTCGACTGCGCTTTTCTATCTAAAACCGCCTGTTTTTTAGCGGCCTTTTTCTTTTCCCATTCGGCTATCTTCTGGTCATATTCTCTCTGAAGCTGTTCCTGTCTATCCTGAGCGGCTTTTTTCCTGGCTTCCGCTGCACTTTCAGCCTCGATCCTTCTTTGCTCGCGTTCTGCCTGAATCCGGGCTTTCTTGGCCTCGGCTGCCTGCTGCTTGGCGTCTATCTCCGCTTGCCTTGCGGCAATACGTTCTTCGCGTTCTTTAAGCTGCTGCTCTCTCTTGGCGTCTATCTCTTTTTGCCTCTCCGCGATGCGTTCTTCGCGTTCCTGCCGAAGCTGGGCTTTCTTTGCTTCCGCTTCCTGCCTTCTGGCTTCTTTTCTGATAATACTTTCTTGTTCATGGGCAGAAAACGTCGTAGCCGTAGCTATAGGATAAATAAAATAGCTGCTAATGAATATTACGCTGAAAACAAAAATGAAAGATGATAGTTTTTTTAGGGTGGATTTTTTAAAAGATGGGCGATCCGGAATTATGAGCACTAATCGTACCTTTATATTATAATGAGCCCTATATGTTAAAAAAATTATATTAGTATCTTTTTAACACGAATATCTGTGTTCTGTCAAGCCATTTTTTAAAAAATAAACTTTTCGGCTATCTGTTTAACTTTTTAATCTTAGACCCTTCGAGCGTAAGATTATACATCAGCCCTTTTTGATCGAATACAAAAGCCACTATCGGCCTATTGGCTTTCTCTGTGTCTATCGAGCCGTCTGCGCCGATAGCCACTACGGCCACAGATGCGTCTACCCCGACTTTCCATCCAGAACTATTGCGAAAATCATCAAGCGCTTTTTTATCCATGAATGCTATGATTATCGTCTTTTTTTGCGCTCCAAGCTGAAAACCTATGGACGCGACAGCGGTGCTGTAATAATCGGCTGTCTTGCCTCCGATTACAAGGGCCCCTTCTCCATATTCCCCTCCCAGCCCGATACCCGCCTTAAAAACCGCGGGGAAGACAAGCGCGCCGGCTGCTTTTTTCAGCACCTCTTTCCCGCCGGGTATGCTTTTAAGCATATTAAGCGATTTCTCCACTCCGATATCTATATTCTCCGCGGTTACTGCCATGGCCGCGCCTGTCGCAAACAAAGCCGCAAAACTTACCACAAAAACGATTATCAAAATCTTGCGTACCATAACTTCTCCTTTCTTGTTATCAAAAACTGTGGCTGCGCTAAGCTGTGTATGTTATAAATCTATCTCTCAGCGTAAGCATGCTTATTATATAGAGCAACACCCCATATATCAAGAAAATTGGCAATTAAGAGATAAAGTTATAACTAGAATTTGTCCAATTTCTATAAATGATAATCCCCAGCCGCCTCAGGTTGATATAGTATCTTTCCCACTTTTAATTTCGCTATCCCAGCTGGAATTTTCCACTCAATAGTATCGCCTACGCTATATCCAAGCAATGCTGTTCCAATGGGCGCCAAAATTGAAATCCGTCCCTGACTAGCATCAGCGTGTTCGGGAAAAACCAATCGATAAGTTATTTCTTTTTTCGTATTTAAATCTCTTAAATAAACTTCGGAATTCATTGTTATCACATTAGGAGGAATATCTTGAGGCTTAACAACTTTTCCTTTATTTAATTCATTTTCTAATTCTTGTAAATATCTCTCATCTTCTTTTCCAAACTCCCTAGCCACTATTATTAATTCACGTAATCGTCTCATATCATTGTCAGTAATATAAATAATCCTATTGGCCATTGATACCTCCTATGTTAAAACTACTCCTGTTTTTTATCAATATGCATTATCGCCTGTTGAAAAACAGAAAGATCTGTCTTATTCGCAAGAACTAGAAGAACATCTCCGCCTTCTATTACAGTAGTGCCGGAAGGTATAACGAATTTATCGTTCCTGGAAATAAGCATGATAAGACATTTCTCGGGAACGCTCAAATCACGAATCATCTTGCCCACGGTCTCTGAATTATACGGAACTATTATATCCGTCAATTCCGCATCAATACCTTCTGTCTTTTCGAATTCAAGAGGATAACTCGTTCTATTAACCCATGGGGCATCCAATTTCAATATTTTGGAAACAATCGGAATAGATGTCCCTTGAATAAGAACCGAAGCGATAACAATGAAGAAGACAATATTAAAAATAGTATCCGCTTGCGGTATGCCCGCCATGAAAGGAAATGTCGCCAAGATAATAGGAACAGACCCTCTGAGGCCGACCCATGCAACCATGGCTTTTTTGCGTATATTCATTTTAAACGGCAACAGACACAATAATACGCTTACAGGACGGGCAACCACCATAAGGAGAAATGTAAGCAATAATCCTGCGCCTATCAACGGGACAATGTGGGAAGGAAAAACCAGCAAGCCCAATGTCACGAACATGGCAATCTGCATAAACCATGCCAAACCATCGTGGAATTTCACAATCATCTTTTTGTTAGGAAACTCCGCCTGAGCCAGCATCAAGCCCGCGAGATACACCGCGAGTATGCCATTGCCTTTTAAAAAAACAGCGATGACGTAAGTCAGAATGACCAGCGAAATCATGATAACCAAATACAACCCTTCGTAGTACAACTTCAGGCGGTTGATGAAAATCACGATAAATCTCGCCATGAGATAACCTACTAGCGCTCCCATGCCCATATCCAGAAAAAATCTGGGGACCAAAACGGCAATACTCATAGGTTTTATCGTAAGGAGACTGATAAAACTTATGGTTAAGAAAACAGCCATTGGGTCATTGCTTCCGGATTCAAATTCAAGTAAAGGCTTCAAGGGTTGCTTTAAGCTTATTCGCTTAGATCTTAAAATGCTGAATACCGCGGCGGCATCGGTTGAAGAAACTATGGAACCAAGAAGCATCCCTTCCAGAAAAGAAAATCTTAATATATAAATGGCAAAGAAACCTGTTATTATTGCGGTAAGCAAAACTCCTACCGTAGATAAAATAACTCCCGGCCAAACTATAGCTTTAGTATCTTTCCAATTAGTATCAAGACCTCCGGAGAAGATAATAAAAATTAGGGCAACGATTCCGATAGACTTCGCCAATTGCGCGTTGTCAAAATAAAGGCCGCCTATGCCCTCTGAACCGGCGAGCATCCCGATTGTCAAAAAGAGCAACAAAACAGGAATAGCAAACCTATCGGAAAGCTTGCTTGAGATAACGCTCACAAACATTAATACCGCAACCCATAATAAAATATTTTCTATCAGCATACAAAATTGTGCTCCCTAGTCAGAACCACGGACAACTGGATAGAGGCAAACGACCAACCTGTTAATCACAAAACAAGAAATTCTTAAAAGACCATGGATTCTTCCTGTCGAGACACAGATTAGGATTTTCTTTAAAGAAGATCTGATAATTTTTAAGCGGTGTCCAGTCTGAAGGAGTTGACACAAATTGTCCCAGGTATGGACGCGCTATATTAAGAATGTACTCGTACGGAAGATCGTCCGGCATACACACCCCTTTTTGCTGGTTTTCCAACATCCACATAACCGCTGATACTGCGCCAATGGCTACCTGTATTGTTGTTGCATTCTGATGCGGAACAAGTTTACGTGATTCCTGAATATTAAGCACGCTTCCAGTCCACCAAGAATTATAGTGATGCCCCATAATAAGAGCTCCAAGCACGTCATCGCCTTCGATGATCTCGTCCCCCATGATCCTCAATTGCTTTTGAAGGTCATAATTTCTGCACCTGAGTTCATAAAGTGACGTTAGCGTCTCATTGCATGGCATATATGCGTAATGTACTGTGGGACAATAGATTATTTTTCCTTTTTCTCTAACAGTAAGATGGTCAGAGATACTTATTGCTTCTGCATGGCGTATTACCATCCCGATTATTTCCTCATTAGGTACCCATGACCGAACCCACGTATTCATTCCCATCTGAGAAAGAAATATCTGATTCTTGCTGTTTGAAGAAGGGAATGTCGCAAATAATGGTATGTCTGTTTCGTGAGTTCCCCATCCCATTTCTGCAGGAGCAATCCCTTCTTCCCGCAGGCCTTCGATACTCCATGTCCCTACAAATTCGTTATATCTCTTGGGTTTATCTGTAATCTGCGTATCATGCTCGCTTATATGAATAACTTTAACGTTCAGTTCCTTCGCTAAATGAGAAAATATTTTTGCCTTAAGGCATTCTTTGATCCTATGCTTCATTTTCGGCAAAAGATTATTATCGTTCAATAATTTTTGAGCGATATCGACTAAGCCCTTCTTTGTGAAATGAGAGATAAGCCCTGGGTTGGCGCCATGGTCTATAACTGCCGTAGTCATGGGTCTTTTCCAGCGGGACACTGTCTTCTGTATTTCCTTCTGGCGATAATAAAGGGATTTCTGAAACGGGGTTTGAATATGAATTTCGGCATAAGGATCCCACTCTTCTACCGATGTATTGATATATAAAACTTTATTTTCATGACACCAAGTGAGTATCTCAATACAATCAATATTCCATGACACGTCGATTATGAGCCCGCCCGGAGACACGTGTTCCGAGAGGACTTGGGCAATATTGATAGGGGTAATTCTCTCTTGGAAAAATTTTACTCCGCGTTTAATCCAGGGCGAAAGTTCTTTTCTCTTATCTACAAAGTCGACTATTGTAATATTCTTGTACGGCATGGAGACGTGCTTGAGGAGAATGGGTAAAACGCAGCGGGCAACAGATCCGTATCCAATTATCAAAACTTTATTTTTAAATATCATGATATCATTACCCTCCCTTTTTATGTTTACGAAACACAAAAACATTTTACCTGTATACGGCAAAATGTTTTTAAAAAGAGAGTAAGATTTTAGGAGCCCTCCTTATTTTCATCATGATATTATAAGTGTAACATATTTTTTTAAAACATCAACCTTTTATTTATTAAGAAATATCTTCGCTCAGGACGACCGGAAATATGATGCGACAAAAAAACTCTCTGTATACAGCTATTAAGTAAAAATCAGGAAAATGAGTTATTTGAGATTTTATATCTCTACAACTCTCTCTTCTCAAATAACGAGATTTAAAGCTAAGCCTCAATTTATCTGCTTAAAAATGATTTACTGGTTTAATAAAAATAACGCTTATGAAAATAAAATGCAACATACCGACCAAATAGCTGTGAACCCAATATATTGCACTTTAGAGATAAAGAGATAGAATCTTGGTGGGATTTTCCAGATTTACCGATAAGGTTGGTAGGTTTTTAAAACACAGAGGTTAGCCTAAATTCCCAAGAAAAAATAATGCCCTAACCATTTGCAACCTCAAACGATAAAGACGCCTGTATTCTTGCAAACGATCAGGGCTTTATTTATCTCTCAATGCCTTTTTCGAGAGAAATATGTGGCTGGGACGTGTGGATTCGAACCACAATAGCGAGATCCAAATTCTCGAGTCCTACCATTGAACGACGTCCCAAATTTTGCTTAGCAAAATTTGATCCCGAGTCCGCCTTGAAACTTTGGCGGACGAGAGACCAATTTCAAACCTTGTTCTTTTCTGCTTGATATGCGTCCAGTATCTTTTTCTGGATATATTCTCTTGCCTGCGCAGTGATAGGATGAGCTATGTCTTTATGTTCCGATTGCCTTAGATCATGCTCTAATTCCGGTGTCGAGGCCGGAGAAACGCCTTGCGCCGCAACAGGAAGCTGAGCGCCGCATTCATTGCAAAATTTACTGCGGACCACATTTTTATGATAACATTTCGGGCAAGGCTCTTTTATCTTACGCGACGGCATGGCTATAAAAAGCCCCGTCTTGCCTTCTATGATCTTTATGTTCCTTACTACAAACGCGTTGTCAATGGTTATGGTGGCATACGCCTTTAATTTATTATTCGCGCCCTCTTTCTGGAAAATTTTAACCTCTGTTATTTCCATAGATGCCTCCGAATTTTGTGAAACAAAATTCGTCCCGAGCCGCCATAATACCCGCGAATATGCAGCGAGGGACCCTTCATTTATAAGTCTCCGCTAAAAAAACGCTCAACCGCTTATTCTGCGGGATTTTTTGAAAGACAGCTACCGCGTCTGCCTCGTTTTCAAACACGCAGAATACAGTGGGGCCGCTGCCGGATAAAAGGCTTTTCTTCGCGCCGCTTTCCGCCAGCAGGGTTTTTATCTCATCTATGTAAATGCCTTCTTCGCCAAGCGCGTTTTCGAAAATATTGTAATATTTTTTTTCGAGCTCTTTCGCTCCGCTTTTTAAGGCATTAAGGGCGTCTTTAAAAGAATGGCTTTTGTTAAAAGGCCCAAGCCTATCTATCCTCTGATACATCAATTTAGTAGAAAGAGGGATCATGGGTTTTACCAATATATGAAAAAAGCTCTTATCCAGACTGATTGCCTTTATAACTTCTCCTGCCCCTTTTGCCGCTGCAAAAGGCGTATCCAGCATAAAAAACGGGACGTCTTTGCCTATGCCGCACGCTATCGAAAAAAGTCTTTCCCGGGGCAGATTCAAGTTAAAAATTTCGTTTATGGCTTTCAGCGCGGAGGCGGCGTCGCTTGAACCTCCGCCCAAACCGGCGGACACAGGGATATTCTTCCTGATTTTTATATCCAGATTTAACCCTATTCCTATTTCTTTAAAAAGCGCCCGGGCTGCTTTATAAACAATGTTTTTATTGCCTTGGCCGCAATCCGGCATATCCGCGCTTACTTTTAACCCTTTGCCTTTTTCCCTGATAATTATTTCGTCTCTCAGGCTTATTTTTTCAAAGATCGTTTCTATGTCATGAAACCCGTCGGGCCTTTTATTCAGGACATTCAAATAAAGATTCAACTTAGCGGGGGCATAAACCCTGATTTCACGCATAACCAATCTATTTTCTGGCTATTACACTCTTCGCCGCTTTTATGATATCGTTGGATGTAAGTCCGAAAAGCTTGAACAGCTCTTTTGGATCGCCTGATTCCCCGAATCTGTCTTTAACGCCTATAAATTCCATAGGTACGGGGATAGTTTGAGACAAGACCTCGCTCACGGCGCTTCCCATGCCTCCGACTATAGTATGTTCCTCGGCTGTAACAATAGCGCCTGTCTCCTTTGCGGCCTTTATGATAATCTCCCTGTCTATCGGTTTTATCGTGTGAAGGTTTATAACCCTGGCCGAGATGTTCTCTTTTTTCAACGCCTCTGCCGCGCACAATGCCTCGTACACTTCCACCCCGCAGGCAATTATTGTGACATCTTTCCCGTCTTTTAATAAATCGGCTTTGCCGATTTCAAAAACATCTTCCTCTTTGGTTACGACAGGCACTCCGCTTCTCCCAAGCCTGAGATACACGGGGCCTTCATGAGAAGCGCTGGCAATAGTTGCTTTTTTCGCCTCCAGGGCATCGCAAGGTATTATGACGGTCATGTTTGGAAGAACCCTCATAAGAGTAAGCTCTTCGTTCGCCTGATGGGTAGGCCCGTCTTCGCCTACCGATATGCCGCCGTGCGTTCCGGCAATTTTGACATTTGTTTTCATATACGCGAGGGACACTCTTACCTGGTCCCATGCCCTTCCTGCGGCAAAAGCCCCGAATGTGCACGCGAAAGCCACTTTCCCTGACAAAGCAAGGCCCGCGGCCGTGCCCATCATGTCCTGCTCGCTCACCCCCATGGAAAAAAATCTCTCGGGAAATTTTTCTTTGAACCATGCGGCGCGCGTCGATTCCGTAAGATCCGCAGAAAGTACGACTATATCATCCCTTTTCTGGCCAAGCTCCACCAGGCCCTCGCCAAATCCGTCTCTTGTAGGTTTCATCTTGATTTCCATCTATCTCTCCATTTCTAATTCTTTGATTGCCTTTTCAAGCTCTTCCTTGTTAGGCGCCACACCGTGATATTTGTTCTTATTTTCGAAAAAAGAAACGCCTTTACCCTTAATGGTATGCGCAAGGACTAAACTTGGCTTTCCTTTGATTTTTTCCGCGGCATCATAAGCTCCAACGACCTCTTCGATGCTATGGCCGTTGATTTCTATGACCTCCCATCCGAAAGCCTGCCATTTCGCCTTCAAAGGTTCCAGGCCCTTTATATCAGCAACCCTGCCGTCTATCTGAAATTTATTATAATCGATTATGCCGCAGACATTATCCAATTTATAGTGCGCGCTTGTCAAGGCCGCTTCCCATACCTGGCCCTCGTCCAACTCGCCGTCGCCCATCAGGCAATATACGCGTTTTGGTTCTTTGTTCAGCCTCGAACCCAGGGCAAACCCATTAGCAATAGAAAGCCCCTGGCCTAAGGACCCGCTGGATATCTCGACCCCGGGCAATCCCTTCTGCGGGTGGCCCTGAAGCCTTGTCCCGATTTTCCGTAAAGTGCAGAGTTCATCTTTTTCGAAAAAATTCATACGCGCTAACACCGCGTATAACGCGGGGCATCCATGGCCTTTGGACAACACGAATATGTCGCGGGTATCACATAACGGCCTGGATGGGTCGCACCTGAATTTATAAAAATACAGGCCTACCAAAAGTTCGACCATCGATAGAGAGCCGCCTGTGTGTCCGGAACCTGCGCAGTTCAGCATTTTTACGATTTCTATCCTTACATCTTTCGCGATCTTTTTCAATTCATCGATATCAGGTTGTTTTGCCATAAGTTTCCTTTATTTTGGGTTTTTCAATAACTCCAGTTTATCCTTTATCTTTTTGTCGTTTTTGAGCTCTAGAGACCTGGTCCACGCCTCTTTTGCCTTATCCAAACTGCCTGTCTTGAAATACACCTCTCCGAGATGATCGTAAATAACAGGGTCTTCTCCCAGGATTTCCCTGGCCCTTTCAAGCTCTTTTCTTGCTTCCTCGAACATGCCTTTTTTGAAATAAACCCAGCCAAGGCTGTCTATGTAAGCGCCGTCGTCCGGCTTCAGCTCAAGCGCTTTGCTTATAAGGGCTTCGGCTTCATCTAAGTTTTCCCCATCATCCGCATATATGTAGCCTAAATAATTCAAAGCCTCAGGGTCTTCAGGATCCAATTCTATGGAACGCTTTAGTTTGAGAATAGATTCCTCTTTCCGGCCGGCTTCTTCCAGCGCGGCCCCTAAATAAAAATACGCCTTTGGATTAGACGGGTCTATCTGTATGCTTTTTTTATATTCTTCGATGGCTTGGGCTGTGTCGCCTTTTTGAGAATAACAAAACGCTATAGCAAGATACACATCGGCCTGCCTCTTTTCAAGGGCTAACGCCTTATTTAAAACAGCTATTGCCTCGCCTATGTTGTCCATTGCCATATATACATAACTTATTTGTATATACGCGTCCACATCTTCCGGGTCGATGCTTATTACTTTCTCATATTGTTTTACAGCCTCTTCTTTCTCGTTCATCTCGAAATAAAGCCGGCCCAATTGGCTATATACCCTGGTGTTGACCGGATCCAGCTCGAGTGATCTTTTATAATGTAAAAGCGCCTGGTCTTTTTTATTCTGCATTTCAAAAAGCACTGCCAAACCAAGATGGGCTTCCAGATAGTCCGGCTTCAGTTTAACGGCTTTCTCCAATGCCTTTATAGCTTCGTCGATCCTGCCTGCCCTCGCGTAAATTATGCCAAGATTAAAATGTATTACCGGAGAATCCCCTTTTTCGGCGGAGAGATTTTCATATATTTTGATAGCCCTTTCCATGTCCTGGCCTACGATATAAAGGTCTGCCAGTGATGTCAATGTCGCCAGGTCGTCCGGCTCCGCTTTTAATATCTCTTCGTATTCCTTTGTCGCCTCATCGAATCTCTTTTGGGATGTGTATATAAGGGCCAGAAGAAATCTGGATTTTGTGTCTTCTTTATCTATCTCTTTTGCTTTCTGCAGCACAGCTATGGCGGAATCAAGCTGGCCTGTTTTTATAAAACTGGCTCCTAATCTGTAATAAAGAGGGGCCGCGTCCGGATCCAGCTGAAGCGCTTTTTGATATTCTTCTATAGCCTCCTCCGGCCTGCCTTCGTTATCATATATCATGCCTGTCGAATAATGGGCGTATGCCTTCGAAGATAACGCCGGCGTATCTCTTTTTTTAGCCAGATTGAGAATTTTTTCTTGATGGCTTCTTCCGGCAGGAAAACTGTGCTTGGCGGGTTTCGTCGATGCGCATCCGGTCAGGTTAAAGATAAATATGGCCAAAAAACTTAGGGTTACAAAATATATTGGGGACATCATCAATGGTGTAGAATTTGTAGGGGCGGGTTTAAAACCCGCCCCTACACGACATATTACCACAATTTCTTTTTATGCCTGTCTCTTCGCAGCCTTTTCTTTCTTTTATGTCTTGCTATCTTTTTTCGTTTTCGTTTTCTGCCGCAAGGCATGTTTATCCCTCCTACCTGTATCTAACCAGGTTAGGCTATATAGTCTAACCTGGTTAGAAGTTAATATATAACCTTGTTTAACGGATACTCTATTATGCCCTGAGCCCCATTCTGTTTAAGCTTCGGAATAAGGTTTCTTACGACTGATTCGTCTATTATGGTTTCTATGGCGCACCAGCCTTTTTTGGAAAGATGAGACACTGTCGGATTCTTGATCGCGGGTAGAATAGATATGATTTTATCGACATTTACGGTTTCTACGTTCATTTTCAAGCCTACTTTTTCCTCGGCAAGTATAGCGCCCTGCAAAAGAAGCGCTATATTCTCTATCTTCTCCCTCTTCCAGGCATCTTTCCACGATGCCTTATTCGCTATAATCAAAGTCGTGGATTCGCATATGGTGTCCACTATCCTGAGATTATTCGCCTTCAAGCTGGCGCCTGTCTCGGTAAGTTCTACAATCCCATCCACCAGGCCTGCCCCAACCTTTGCCTCGGTAGCCCCCCAGCTGAATTCTATATCGACATTTACCTTTTTCTTTTTAAAATATCCGCTTGTGGCGCTTACAAGCTCCGTAGCTATGCGCTTGCCTTTCAGGTCCTCTGGTTTCTTTATTTTCGAATCGTTCGGAACAGCCAAAACCCAGCGCACAGGCCTGAGGCCCTGCTTGCCATAAATAAGCTCGCATACCTCCACCACATCCCTGCCGCTCTCTATGGTCCAATCCTTGCCTGTAATGCCGCAGTCAAGCGCCCCGTCTGCTACATACCTGGCCATTTCCTGCGCCCTCAGCAAAAACGGGGAAATTTCATTGTCATCTATCGAGGGAAAATAGCTTCTTGACCCTATGTTTATAGAAAAGCCCGCTTTTTTAAACATTCTTATAGTGGCTTCCTGCAGGCTCCCTTTAGGAACCCCGAATTTTAATTTCATGTCCAATGTCCTTTTTTCCATAGCGAGATTATTATACAGTTCGAATAAAAATTTGTAAAGAGGAAATTTCGCGGCGCGGCTTGATGGCGGTTTTCTAAAGATCCATTGCCGGGCGAACCGCTTCAAGGGTTTCTTTTATGGTATTGGGGGTATTTAGGTCTTGCGCATCGCTGGAAACGGGAAGCCTTATTATAAAAGTCGAACCTCTTTGCTCTCCGGATGGCCTTGAAAAGATACGGAAACTCCCTTTGTGCAGCCTGGCATACAAATCATTTTCCGCCAGGCCAAATCCTGAACCGCCTTCTCTGTACGTCCTGCCATAGCTAAACATCACTTCATAACCGCCATCCGGTTCCTGTTTATCGTTAAGCATATTCTTGTCAAAGCCAAGCCCGTTATCGGTGATATTTATCATAGCTTCTTTCCCGTCTTCGGACAATTTTATGCTGATATACACTTTTGTAATAGACATTTTATTTTTTAGAACATCCGCATTGACTATAATATTTGTTATCATCTGCCGCACCATCATAGGGTCCGCGTAAACATTGATATCGGGCTGATTTTTAAATTCCACGAAATTGCTGTATGGGCTAATGACCTCCTGTACGGCATCCTTCAGGCTCATTTCTTGTTTTAACACAACGCCTTTTGTAAAAAGCGTCCCCTGTTCTAAAATAGACACCCACTCATCCATGCCTTTTTCAAACATATCCGCCATTGTTTCCGCCATTTCTTTATCCGAACTTTCGCTTAACATCCGGCCTTTTAATCCCGCGAATTCTGCCCGGGCATTTTTAAAAGCCTCCAACCTGCCTTCCAGCCTAGCTTCCCAATCTTTCAGCCTGCGCGACGGTATATTTATTAAGTTTTTGGGCGGTTCGTTCACCAGCGTACGCAAGGTTGAAAAGGCGTCTTTTAACTTTTTATGAAACGCCGTAAGCTCGTCCGATAAAGGCGGAGAACATTCATCTGCCAGGAGTTCTATAAATTGAATCGTGTTTATGCGGGCTTCCATGTCATAAACCGAACCTCCGTGCCTCATTCTTCTTAAGACGGTAATTACCGGATATTTATCCAGCAATGACCGCTTTAACAGCTCGTTTATATCAGCATAAAAAATCCTTGAGCCGGGCAGCATATTGTTTTTAAAAACTCCCCTGAAAATAAACTTATTGAACCTGTATTGCAGCCTGTTTCTTTTTAAATACCTGGCCTGAGGTTTGTTGGGATTGGTTATTTCTTGTATATCAAAACCAAGCATCCTGTTTATTTTTTCTACCATTTTTAACGTATCCTCTGTATGAATAAGAAAATAAATCCTAGCGTATCCCTGATTTTTGATCTGTTGCAGTACTTTTTTCTCTCTCAACTCCCTTATCGTCCTCAATAAATGTTCTGCATCGGAAGGCATAAGATGGGCAATCAATTCGTCTTTACCAAAGGAATTGACCAGGCCTCCTTTTTCAAAAATTATGGTATTATCGCCTACGTTATCTTTTAGCAGGAAGCCCGTTAACTTCCCGATAAAAGTATTCGCGCTTGCCACGCCGCGGGCAAAAGCAATCTTTCCCTTGCTCATGCTTTCCGCTGTTTTTCCAAACCGCTCACTTAAATCATTGGTTTCCCCGCTTGCCGAAGAAAACCCAAGAGGTATCCTTAGCTTTTCATCAATAGGCAGCTCTGCGCCATAAGCCATGCTATTAAGCATAACCATAGCAACGAAGAATACTTGTATAAATAGTAAATTAAAGACTTTTTTAAAGTTTATCATATCATATAAATATTACCATATTATGCGCTAGATGTCAATAAATTAAAGATGTACTATGTATTGTCTTAATATCTGGGCGTAAGTTTACAAAACAAGCAATACTCGTTTTGTAAACTTACGGGGAACAAGGAAAAAAAGGGGGGGAAACAGGTTAATATTCTGCTGAGAAATTGATGCCAAATTCCTTCGAACTATTTTTAGGCTCAAGCCATATTCTCCCTACCGGGTCGCTTGTATAATTCGAATCCTCTATTTTCCAATATCTAAAAAAGGGCTCCACTATAAAATCTATTGTTTCCCCTACCTTTTTAAACATGATAGAGCCCCTGACGCCGTAACCCTCATCCTGATCATTCCCTATGTCATAATAGCCGGGGACCGACCCTAAATGGCTTTCAACGTTCCCGTCTAAGAATTTATCATATTCTAGCCTTAATTTCATATTCCATCCGTTTTCAAAGGCAACGGTAACATCAGCCCCTATGGGAAGATAAGTATAGCTAATCTCTCTGTCATAACCATGGGCGCCTGTTGTGGTGATCTTCCCTCCCATATTATCATCCAGATGCCGATATCCCAACCCGATATAAGGAGTAACCGCGGATGCCTCGGTTGTTTCTATATCATACCCTGCCAGCCCTCTTATTTCCCATATGCTGTCATCTATATTATCAAGAGTGCCGGAAGACGCGGACGTATAATCAACCTGTCCGATGCTGACTCTTGCCTCGATGCTTAACATGCGGCCGCAATTTCTGTAAGCCAGCGCGCCGGTTACCCCATACATAAAGCCTTTTTCTTCCATCAGCCCTGGCTCTTTATAAGTAATATGCGATGTTTCGAAACCCATTTCCACCCCTAAATCCCTGCCAAACGCCCTGGGGGCTTCCAGTTCCGCAAAGCAGCAGCCTGCCGCTGACAAAATGCCTAATATAGCAATAATTATGGCTTTTTTCATTATGCCCTCTTTTAGTGTATTAAAAAGTATATCATACTATTTTAAGACTTCAAGGCGCTGTATAATATATTATAAGTTAATACGGCTGGCTTTGTTGTGAGCTATTTCATTTAGAAGGGAGGTGAGCTTTTCCGCGCGATCCGAGCTTTTTAGATTCTTACTAAACTGCTGTAAAATTAAATAATATGTCTGGGGTATAAACGATTTGTGCTTATCCAGAGCCAGGGCTATTTTTTTGAACAAAATACGATATTGCCGGGGCTGGGCAAACATTGTTTTCTGTTCAGCGTCTTGCTGCCGGGTAAGCCTGAACAGTTTATAAAAACGTTCGGCTTCTTCTCTGCCTACATATTGCCCTGCAAACTGTTTTATAGAAAATTCTATATCATCCTGAAATATCAGCGCCTCAAAGAAAAACGGCCTGCCGCTGGATAGCGTGTTCAGATAAAGGATGTTTGCCAGATTGTCCTGACCGCTTACCACCGTAGGCAGATCATCGCTATAAAGAAAAAGCTCCCCGAAAAATCTGCGCGGCGCGGAGTAATTTAATATAATCGTTACTTTATTGTCTTTGGACGCGTGGGCAAGCTCTATTTTTCTCTTTTCATCAGAATATGTGAACAGGGTATAATCCATAGCCTCCGCTATCCTGGCGACCTCTTGATGGACGGATTTGTCCTGCCTGCCGCACATAATAAAAAATGTCTTGGGGGTTGCCGCATACCCGGAGAAAGCCTTGTCCTCCAGGGATTCTTTGAAAACATCAAAATAACGTTTTATGGTGCCGGATTCATAGCTGTATAAAAATCCCCATTCGGATGCTACAGTGACGTCTAGGTCTTTCTGCTTTAATGCGGAATTCAGCTCCTGCCACCCTTCAAAACTTTTGATGATTATTTCGCGCCTCTTCTGTATAGCCTTATCTTCTCTTGGGTATTTACGGCTATAAAGGGCCTTAACCACAGGAGAAACCGGCGGCATGCCTATTTTATCTTTTCCAAAACCAAGATGGGCGTCCCCGCTTTCCAGAGGATTCTGCACAAGGCTGGAAAAACCTAATTCATACATAAAAATATGCGTGCGCGCTTTGCCGGCATAGGCCTGAAAATAGTGCCTGTTTTGAAAGGCGTCTTTCGGGGTGCTGTCCAGCGCGTACACTATTGAAACATCGTCATCCTTTATAAGCTTCTCCTGGGCCCAATACCACGGATTCTGCTGTATGCCGAACCGCTCTTTTTCTGCGGGCATACATTCAGTTCCGAGTTTATCCGCGTTTACAACTTCTATCCCCCCTTCTATTTCTTGTATCGCCAGGTCCGTATTAAGATTTTTTAAAAGCTTGGTTGTCTTAATTAAGAGAAAATCATCGTTATTATGCAGGATAAGCCTTATTTTTTTATTCGGCAAAGCCTGATGGAAAGCCTGGGCAGTATTGACAACAAAAACCAGGTCCCCCAAGCCTGCCATTCTTTTATGGAGAATGATATTCAATACCCCGAAATCCTTGTCGCTTAATAAAAGATAAGGAAATTTTTCTTTGATTTTCATCAAGGTTGTTTCGAAATCCCAGCCAAGACTTTGCGTTAACAGCCCTAAAATATCTGCCGCGCTTAAACCTACGACAGAAGCAGCGTTTATCGTCAATATGCCGTCTTTTAAATAGGCGGAATTTTTTTCTGCGCCGTAATCTACTATGATGCTTTTAACCACCCCTATATTCTCATGCGCCAGCAAAATATTAACGGCTTTTAATAGCTCTGTATGAGGCAGTAAAAATCTGGCGCTAAGCTCCGTATTTTCAAGAAAGTCCGCGGATAAAGAAAAGCTCACTCTCTGTCCTTCGTTTTGGCCGGATACTTGTTTTATGGCTTCCTCTGTTCTTGCGGCGCTTATCTGATTAACGGGAATTCTTAAACAAGCGCTCTCCAAAGAAAACCCCCACTGCGCAGAAAACAACAGAATGGCTGATAGAAAAATAGAAAAAACCGGCGCTCTCGCAGGGATTCGAAACAAGGTTTTCATAGACTTATATCTGATTGCCAAGTGCTTTGTTTAAAACAGGCATCTTTTGGATACTATTTGCGGCTGTAATCTCCACAATCCTATCTTTTACTTCCGACAAAAAGATTTCGCTTGATTTTAACTCATGAAACGAGGCTGGAATAGAAGATAAATGTTCGAGTTTTATTTTTATATTGCTAAAAAGCGCTATGTTATTATTAAGCTTTTCAAGGCCGAACTCATCTGAGTCCCAGAAGAAAAGGCGGATAAAACGCAGCCAGGTGCCGCGCAAAACTTCTGGGAGAGCCTTGATTTCGTCATCTGAAAGGGGGTTGGGAGACATGGCATTATACAAAGCTACGGATTCAACCAATCTGTTATAATCAAAAGACTTCCCTGTATTATAAATAAACACGCCGACAAAGTCCCGTATCCTGGGAGCATAACCGGCATGGCCAAAGTCAAAAAGATGTTCCAGATCATCGTTTTTAGTAAAATACATATTTTTGAATCTAAGATCCGCGTGTATTAATTGTGCGGGCAATGCATTGTAAATTTCAGGTGAAAGGCCCTGCTCTAAAAGATCAAGCTGCTCCAATATGGTCGGGTAAAGGCCTGCATACAGCTTTTCTGCATGAGAAAGCCCCTGCCCTTGAGATTGCTTCGACTCAATCTTCTCATAAAAATCGACGTATTGTTTACGATATATATAAGAACGCGGGTCATGCGGCGGAGAAATTTTTTCTGTGCCAACATGCACATTTTTCAATGCCTCGTGTAATTCTACCATTGTTTTGATTGCCGCGCGCCAATGTTTATCCTCTGCAGTAGCCGGCACAACCTCCTTCTCGGGGTAAACGCATCTTTGCACAGAATAATAATGGCCATGAATCTCTGTAACCAGCTCCCCTTTGTCATTAGGTATCATCTCCACCACATAATTCAGCCTTTTCTTTCTAGCTGTATCCGCAGCTATTGTTACTATATCAGATTTTAATCTTGATATGCCTTCTCGTTTGACTATAAACTCTCCCTTGTCCGTAGTTACCTTAAAGGGCCTGTTATAAGATTGGAATCCCCCGCCAAGAGGTTCTAACGGGTTTATGATCACGCCTATAGAGCGCTTATACTTCGCGCTTAAGGCATCAACGACCAACCCAATCCTTTCCTGTTCTGATAAACGGCTCATTTGCTGTTCTTCTGTGATATCTTTTAAAAATTTAACATCCGTTAACAATTCGACCTCGCCTTTGTCTTGCCCCCTCATCCTGAGAGCAAGATTTATTAACGCGTGGCCCAAATAAGGGAGTGTAATTTTTTCAGACTCGCCATCTTCTGAAAAGTTTCGGACAACCCATTGAAAAGGCGCAAGCCCTTCATAATTACTATTCGATTCGAATAACAAATCAAGCTTGCCAGCTTCCCCCAACATTGTAAATACGTAGCTTAAGCCATAAGCAGCATTTAAATAAGGCTCCCCTTTTCTATAAGTAACAAAATTATTGACCATTCGGTCAAAAATAGAGTCTGGGATAGATTCGGTTAGATTCCATAACCACGCTGTTTCGACAGCATAAGAGTCATCCATGCTGACCCAGAGCCTTTCCTGTTCTTGGTGGACCTGCCCATGTTTAACATAAGAATCCACAGCGTCCTTAAAATATTTTTCTACATCAGGTATGTACTCGTCAAGTTTGCCAAGATTATAAAGCGCCATCAGGTAATACTGATTTTGATTCATGCCGTCATCCGGTAATATCTTAGACATAAATACCTGCGCTTCCTTAAGCCAATCTCTTTTATAGGTTAGGTATTCCGGTGCGTCCAAAACAGCGATGACATTTAACATGGTTAGAAGCGGGTACGTATTATCATAAATATCCTCCCAAAAAACCGCTGTTTCGTCAGCCTTTGCAAATTTTTCGTCAAAATAATCAAATAACTCTGCCATATAATTTCTTTCTTTGCCAAAAATATAGTCTTTATAGCCCAATACGCCTAACACAGAAAAAAGGGCAGCGGCTCCCCGGCCTCTAAAAAAAACCGCAGGTATTCGATCCGTTAGATCCAGCGCTTCTTTAATATAATCTTTGTCTCTGGTTAAATAGCGCTTCTCGCCCAATTCGCCTATCGATAAAAAAAGATTCGCGCAGGATACGAGTTTCTCATACGAACCTTTCTGGTCGTCTGCTATTCTGATTTTTTCAAGCGCCTCCAATGATTCTTCTATCAGATTATATTTTTCAGTCACCAGCAAACTTTTATCGAGACCAAGCTTTACAAACACACCAAACAAAACAGAACTGGCATCAACCCGCAAAAACGGATCGTCTATGCCTCTTAGAACGTTTATTATATCGACCAATTTCCCATTGATAACTTCCTGTGACAACGCTATGCCCTGATTATTAACATCCAGAATAAAGGTGGTCAACAGATTAGAAAAAGTGTTATATTTATTAGATGACGGGACTTTGTTATCTAATATTTCTATTGCGGACTTAATTTTATCAGCCGCATCAGGGTTATAATCCATAGGATGCTGACCCAAAGCAAAACCCCTCACTATACGCATCCACGGACTTGTAAATGCGCGCGATTCATTGCTCAGATGGTTCAAACTATCTTTCAGCAAAGTCTCTTTATTTACCAAGATAGTTTTCTCTTCTTTCAAAAATCTCAGATTAGCAAATAACGGCAAATCGCCTTTATTAGCGCCTCTCATCCGTAACGCATAATCTACCAAAGCGCTATGTAAATAAGGAAGAGTTATTTTTTCTTCATCTCTTGCGCCTTTTGAAAAATTATCAATGACCCAAAATAAAGGCGGTTTTCCTTCAAAATCTGCATTGGGGTCAAAAAGCAAATTTAGCTTTCCAATTAATCCGAACATCATTAGAACATAACTTACCCCATAAGCGGAATTAAACCAAGTTTCTCCAGCGGGATAAAGGCGTAAAGCATCCAGTTCTTTCTTGAGCACGTCATCTTTTATCAAGTCTTTCCGGCCATATATAAAAGCTGATAACAAACTGTAAGAACCTTCCACATTAATATTGGTTGGCCCCGGCTTTGAATTATTAACCATTTCATCTAACATTTTTTCTAACAATTGCTCTACATTAGGAACATATTTATCTGTTAATCCTAAATTATGCATTGCCATCAAATAATAATGCCCCATTGATATAAAAGAGCTGCTTTTAAGATTAGACATTAACCGCTGCGCATAATCAATCCAGTCCCTTTTATAAGTCAAATATTCTGGTTTTTCCAATACAGCAATAGTGTTTAACATTGTAAAAACTGAATAAGAAGGATGAAAAAAACTTTTAATCTTAGTTGTATCATCGGATGAATTAGGAAAATTTTTATCCATATAATCTATAATTTCTTTCATGTAATCTCTTTTATTGTCAAATATATAATTTTTGTACCCCAAAACTCCTATCGCAGACATGAGTAACGCTGCGCCACGGCTTTTATAAAAAGCACTCGGTATGCTGTCTAGCAAATCTAAAGATTCTTGTATATAATCATGTTTATCTACCAGATGTTCTTTTAACCCAAGCTGCCCTACAGATAAAAAAAGTGCGGCAAGCGTAACAACCCTGTCGTAAACACCTCTTCCCTGTCTCATATCGTCGGGACTATCCCCTGTTTCAGAAATGACAAGACGGCATCTTAGTAAAGCATCTTCAACTAAATCCCTTTTATCATTAACTAATAAAGAACTGGACATCCCTAACTTAGCAAAAGAATCAAACAACATTGAGCTAGCTGTTACATATTGTAAAGGATGGCTTATCCTCTGAAGTTCTTTAATTACGCTCTCGACTCTTTTTTCCTCTTCTTCAGAAGAAATATTAATCTGCGGATTATTTTTATCCAAGATCAGTTCAGTCAAAAGAGAATAAAATTGATTATAATGACCTATTTCAGAAATCTTTTTGTTTAATTCAACAAATGCACTTCGTATGTTATCAGCGGCTTTAGGATCATAATCTATAGGATACTGACCTAAAGCAATGCCTCTTACAAGGCGCGACCAAGGGCTCGAAAAGACGCGCGATTCGTTTGAAAGGTTTTCTACTGCCATAAAATTGGAATTGGAAGCCAGTTTGGAATCCGGCTTTGAAATCTTCGTCAAATACGGCAGTTCCGGCACTTTTACACCTAAAAATTCTTCACGTTTTCCTTCCAGCATCTCAAGGGCGATATTAAGCCATTTGATGCCCTCTGCATAAATTGCTACCGGCCGCTTTTGATGTTCATAATTATCGATCATGGTGCCGTCGAGCTCTGTTTTAAAATGAAAAGGCGGCATTGCTGTAAAATGCGTCCCCATTATAAACGCAAAACGTATAATCCAATAAGGGTCTTCTTCCAAAAATTGAGAATCTGGCTTATCGAGGCCTAACGCCTGCGTCATCACTTCTTTAAAATATTTCTCTAAACCATTATAAGATGCATCATAGGGGTTTTCTTTATCAAAATCTATGACAATGTCTGAGCCTTTTACTTTCATGGTAAAATGTTCCCCGTGTATTAAATCATAATGCCCCAGGGAATTATGCCATGGCTTGTTATCGTACATCGAATCATCTGAGCCTGTATCCTGTCCTTTTACATGAAACCCTATGGCGCGCGGATCTATAAACTTGATACCGAGGTCTTCTGCCGTGAAACTAATGTCCCCTGTCCTGATAGCATCTAAAATAGGGTTAATATTTGTTATTTTTATGTTTTCCGTATTCGTGTCTCCTGTAACTAAAGAATGATAGTTAGGCTCCAAAATTTCTAAATATTCCGGGTGTTCCCTGAATTCTTTTAATAAAGGAACGATGTTTAAATATGTTTTCCCGTTAATATTAAGGTGATCCGACTTAAGCAAAATGTCGTTAAAAACATCAGGGGCTGTTTTTTTCGAAAGAGCCAGCCTGTCTTCTATCTTCTTAAAATAAGAAGATTCTAGCGTAGGTTTAACAGGGGTTAGCCTGCGATGGGCATGCACATTATCCCTCAAAACACGAAATATCTCCTGATACAAACGGGCAACTACCGCGGGCGGAGGATGGTATTGTCTGATAAACTTGCTGACTTCCACGCCCCCTATAAAATCCATGTCATATTCGAATTCATGATAAACGCCGTTAAACCGCTTCGATTCCGGAGTATTCGGCGGGATAGGCACGTCTCTCTCTTGGACATTAAATGCTTTTGGGAACAATGGCTTTGCCTGATCCGGCAAGTCCATCAGGAAAAGCGCCTGGCGCTTTGCTTTGGTAAAAGGCGGCATCATGACCCCTGTCCCGTTAGAATCCCAGCGAACCGTTATAAGCCTTTCGCTTAAAACTTTTCTGACTACAATCTCTTTTGATGGCGGATTTTCTAAAAACATGGTTAGCGATTCGCTCCCCCCTTCGCCAAACCCAACTATCATCTCCCCTGCGTTAATATATGGATAAATATTGGCGGTGGAAACGCCTCTGCCCTCTGCAAATCTAAAAACTCTGCCATTTTCATCGGTAAGCCAGAGCGTGGATATGTCTTCGGCATTGTCTAAATCAAGGTTAACATTACGTCTCCATATATCGTCCAGTTGAGATACATAGACCATCCGGTCGTCGTTTCCGATCAAAAGCTCTTTTCTTGTTGAATCAAAAGAAACGACCCAGCTGGAAAAAGGAAAATTCACAACGTTTGACTCGAATTCTTGCTCCGGAAGGGTTTTGATTAAATCCAAGATGTCTTTTCTTTTTTTAATAATACCGCCTGTTCTCGGATGAATAACGGCTATTTTGGCATCTGTTATTTCTATTTTGTTTAAAAGTTCCTCTAAATTAGAGGCCTTGTCCTCCGCATCTGATCTCAGGCTCCATAAAATTCTAATCCCATCCGGCACAGAAATGGCCCCTCCCACAACTAAAGCCGTGATTACGCCAACGGCATCCGCACCTTGTACATAATAAAAATTTTGCATCATTAAAGAAGGCCTGTATAACCGCATCAAGCGGAACATGGTGTATTGATAAATCAGCGCAGAGGCGGCTTTTTTCCCGTCGTCTGCGTCTTTCTTATAATTAGTAAAATAATTCAGATTACCCAATTTAAGCTCTTTTACAGCTTCCGCATATATTTCTCTGGCGACAGGCTGGTATCTTAAAATCTGCCTGGTTCTCCTAGCCATATCTTCGAAAGGCATATCTGTTTGAGCAAAAGAAAAACTAAAAGATTCAGGGTAGTCATAGCCCAAGAAAGTGCGCACGTTGGCGGTGTTATCTCCATTTAAAACCATCAGCTCAACATCGAGTTTTCGCGGTTCTTGTGATAAAAGCCGTTTTTTTAATACCGCGTGCAAAACTAAAGAATCTTTTTCCAGCGGTAATTTTAAAATATTGACATATAAATATGTATTTTGGAAAAAAGACAAAAACCTGTAAAAATCCCTGGGGAAGACCCTGTCTTCTTTTAATACCTCTTCTTTTATAAAATTGGAAACGAAGGAAAAGATAAAATCCCTGGCAAACTCATTTTGTTCCGAGGTTGCAAAAATATTTTTAAGCAAATCGTAATCTTCTTTTTCGATGTTCCTTCTGCCTTCTTTCAGCGATTGGAGCCTTGTCCTAAACTGCTGGATGAGCCCGAAACTGGTAAATATCGCCTCATCTTTCCCAGGCATAACTGCAGTGTACTCATAAAAAGAGGTTTTTATATGATTTTGCTTTACTAAATTCTGCGTCTTGCCCCCTAACCCAATTTCTACAATAACGTCCGGGTCCATTTGTTCGCAAATTTTTATCGTGTTCTCTGAATGCATAGGCTCATTGGCCATTGCCAGCACGCCTTGCATCACATCTACGTCTGTAACAAAAACTCCCGTATTATTATTGGAAATAATCGGTACTTTTGGGGCCTTAAATACGATCCCCTCTTCTTGTATAAACTGCCTTAGTTTAGACCTGGCTTTATACATTTTTTGCGAGTGTGCGATAAATTTGGTAGAGGATTTAAGCTCCTGAACAACTGCGTTAGGAAATCTTGCTATAATAAACGCCTTGAATTCTTCCATGGCATGCGCGGCTACATAAACATTGACTTGGTTTTGCGGGGAGCCGGAGTAAATCTTGTGAACTTCAAAATCTTCTCCGAATTTACTTTTGGCCTCGGCGACTAACTTAGTCATATTATCTGCTTGTATGCCTATGACATGATAGGGTTCGTTAATGACTTCATTGGCGGTAGCTAACAGAGACGGGGTAAAGAATCGCGCTAACTTAATGCCATCGCTAATAGACAGGGCGCCGCCGGCAATAGCGGCAAGAAGAACCCCAAAGCTTTCCCCTGTATATGCTGTAAATTTGACCGCATTCCCATTTTGTTTAGCTTGCTCTTTAAAATAAGCGTGTAACGCCAGGTTGTGCACAACAAAAGCCGCCCCGACAAAACCTTGCTTTTCAACGCTGTCGCTCGGCAAGTTCTCATCATTCATAAAAACCCTTGTTACATCAGGTACGCCATTTTTAAAAAATCCCAGGGCTTCCGCCGCTTTTATATAAATCTCACGAATTTCCGGGATGCCCGTATCGTATAGTTTACTGCCGAGATTTCTATAGGCGTCCCGGCTGCCTAAGCCTGGGAAAAATCCTATAGCCTGGAATTTATCGGTATCTTCGAAAGAACTCCCCTTGTAATTTAATTTTTTAAAACGGCATATCTCCCCGGAAAACAATACAACATTAGAAAGGCTGAGCTGCCGCATGAATTCCAGAGATTCGTCATTATTCGCGGGTATAACCATGCGGCTGGCTTCCGCGCCGGAATTCACAAGAAATATATTGATAAAATCGTGCTCTTTTAATTTATTTACCAGGTCGAGCAGGCGTTCGTAATCGAATGCTAGTAGATCTCCCCTGTTTAAGCAGTAAGTTTTGGCTAGATCAGAAAAAACGCGTTCATCTGTCAGCCGGGTTATGATTTCTTCCCGTTTCAAAATTTTTAAACTTTTCAGGATCTCCCCGCGCTCCACCTTTCTAATAAAGAGCATGGGGCTAAACTCACTGTGTTTGTGTTTTGCGTCGCCATACAAAGACTGCACCCTTTTCCCTAAATCCGGGTCGATCTCTTGAAGCCTCGTTTTTAACAACTCCAGCCCGGGTATAAAAAAATTAAAATCTTCGAAATTCCTCTCTCTGTTCGCGAATAAAAAAAGCCGATGGATCAACTGCCCAACGGGCCTTATTTGTTTCAAGTCTTCGCGGGCATTTAAATCGGCAAGCAGCTTTAAAATACTGGGCTTCTTTAATAAATAGGCATTGACCTGTCTTTCGTTGCGGCCATTTATTATTTTATAAAACTTGGCAAAATTAGCCAATGACGGCCTGCCAGGATGGTTCCCTTCTATCCCCTCTCTTTGGAACACTACTGTTGTATTATTTTGATTGCAATATAGCGCATTATAAAATTTTAAATCATTAGGGAGAAGGAGCGAGGAATCAAAATTAATAGTTATGGATTTCCCATTCTGTTGCTTTGCAACTATGTACTCGCCATGAATTTCTATATCTTCCAAGCTGTCAACCGGGATGCCTGTAGTCTCTTCTATGACACTACATATATCTTTATATTTTGCTAAATAAACTTCTTGTAATGTGCGTGAATTTTGTAGGCTTGGCTTACTATTGGTTACTCCTGTGGACAAGCTTTTGCTTAACCTGTCTATTTCTCCGGTATTCCCGCAAATCAAAGGGATTCTAAGATTGGATTTGTTAGAGAATTCTACGCCATATGCAGTAGAATTAAAAAGAAAAACTGTTGCTACAAGTAAGGATACGGCTTTTGAATGCATAAACGCTGATTTCTTTGTTATGCTTAAATTGTTCATATAATTCCCGAATATTTTTCCATAGTTTTAAATAAATAAAAACGCCAGGATTGAAAAACCTGGCCAATTTTATAGAGGCCCATGGCTTAATCTCTCTACAATATATTAAATCCTTTTAAAAACTCTATTATTAGTATACCTAATAAATGGAAAAAATCAAGTATTATTGTAATTTTTATTTTGAGAGCGTGTTTAGGGTAAAAGTGGCGCCCGCCTTCGCTCTGGGGCATAGCCTTAAGCTTGCTTGATGAGCTTCGGCGGGCTATCGCTTATATGCTTAGCTTACATGGCGTCCCCACGGGGATTTGAACCCCGGTCGTCAGATCGAAAATCTGATGTCCTAGACCAGGCTAGACGATGGGGACGTAAAAAGGTGGCGCTATGCTTCGGCTTGGTTTTCCTCTCGTTCTTCAGGCGAAACGCGCGCAATTGAAGCAACGCCGTCTCCGGAATCAAGCCTTATTATGCGGACTCCCTGGGCGCTTCTGCCTGTAGTGCGTATATCCTTAACAGGGCAACGGACTATCATGCCTTTCTGTGTAATAACCATTAATTCATCGTCTTCGTTTACCATCTTAAGCCCTACTGCCTCGCCGTTTTTCTTTGTAACATTCACGTTCTTTATGCCTTTGCCGCCTCTGGACTGCTTCCTGTATTCATCAGCGGGGGTGCGTTTCGCGAACCCCTGGGAGGTAACGGTAAGGATAGTGGCTGTGGGCACGACTATTTCCATCGCGATTACCCTGTCCTTCTTCCCAAGCCTTATGCCCCTTACCCCCATAGCGGAGCGGCCCATATCCCTTACCTGCGATTCGGAAAACCGGATGGCCTTCCCCTGCTCCGTGGCGATAAATATATCCTGGTTACCCTCCGTCCACTTGACTTTTATAAGTTCGTCATCTTTCTCTACTGTTATACCTATGATGCCACCTTTTCTCGGGTTCGAATAAGCCATCAGGTCTGTTTTCTTGATAAGGCCATTTTTTGTGGACATAACAAGGAATTTGCCTTCTTTGAACTCCTTGACCCTCACATAGGAAGATATAGTTTCCCCTTGCTCCAATTGTAATAAGTTTATAACCGCCTTGCCTCTCGCGGCCCTTCCGGCCTGCGGTATCTCGTAAACCTTAAGCCAATACACCTTTCCTTTATTCGTGAAAAACAAAATATATTCATGCGTTGACGCGACAAAGAGGTGTTCCACAAAATCCTCCTCTTTCATGTCAATGCCCGTAACGCCCACGCCGCCTCTTTTCTGTTTCCTGTAAGACCCGACAGGGAGCCTTTTGATATACCCAGCGTGGCTTATGGTTATAACCATGTCTTCTTCTTTGATAAGGTCTTCTATCTCGATATCTTCGACCTTGCCCACTATCTCTGTTCGTCTTTCATCGCCATATTTTTTCTTAAGCTCGATGGCTTCGTCTTTAACTATCTCCAGGATCTTTTTTTCGCTTTTTAGGATCGCTTTATACATTTCTATTTTCTTTATAAGCTCGAGATATTCGTTTTCTATCTTATCTCGTTCGAGCGCTGTCAAGCGCTGTAACTGCATTTCAAGTATCGCCTGAGCCTGAACTTCGCTCAAATCAAAATTTTTCATTAACGCCGCCAAAGCTACCTTTGGATCCTTCGATTCTCTTATAGTCTTTATAATCTGGGTAAGGTGATCCAGGGCAATCTTAAGGCCTTCTAATATATGAGCGCGCTTTTCGGCTTTATTCAACTCGAACTGGGTTCTTTTCCTTACTATCTCGCGCCTGTGTTTTATATATGCTTCCAATATTTCTTTTAAATTCAAGACCTTTGGCTTATTATCAACCAGCGCCAGCATGATAATCCCGAAGCTCTCTTCCATCTGGGTATGCTTGTACAGATGGTTCAGGATTATTTCCGCGTTCTGATCGCGTTTTACTTCTATGACAATCCGCATCCCTTCCCTGTCGGATTCGTCTCTGATGTCAGAAATGCCTTCTATCTTTTTATCCTGCACAAGGCCCGCTATGTTTTCTATGAGCTTCGATTTATTGACTTGATAGGGTATTTCCGTAACGATAATCGCTTCCTTGCCCTGTTTCTGCTTCTCGATGTTAGCCCTTGCGTGAACTTTTAAAAGGCCTCTGCCTGTTTCATAAGCATTTTTAATGCCTTCCCTGCCGCAGATAATCCCGCCTGTGGGGAAATCCGGGCCCTTGACAATTTTCATCAGGTCTTTTATGGCTATGTCGGGATTGTCGATCAATTCTATTATCGCATCCACTATCTCGTTCAAATTATGCGGGGGGATATTTGTCGCCATGCCAACGGCGATGCCGCTTGAGCCGTTTACCAAAAGGTTTGGCAGTCTGGCCGGCAAAACCATGGGTTCTTCGAGGGTCTCGTCAAAATTAGGCGCGAACTTGACCGTATCCTTATCTATATCTATGAGCATCTCGTCTGCGATGGAGGCCATGCGGCACTCCGTGTATCTCATAGCGGCAGAGAGATCGCCGTCGATAGACCCAAAATTCCCCTGACCGTCCAGCAAGGGGTATCTTAATGAAAAATCCTGAACCATCCTGACTAAAGAATCATATACGGCTGTGTCGCCATGCGGGTGATATTTGCCAAGCACCTCTCCAACGATCCTGGCGCATTTCTTATATGGCTTTGTATGCTCTAATCCAAGATCCTTCATCGCATACAATATCCTTCTATGGACAGGCTTTAGCCCATCGCGCGCGTCGGGCAAAGCCCTGCCTACGATTACGCTCATTGCGTAACTTATATACGAGGCCTTCATCTCGTCTTCGATATAAACAGGGGTTAATTTTTCGTTTTGGGCGTACATTTTTTAAATATCCAGGTTTCTCACATCCAGCGCGTGCTTTTCTATAAAAGCTCTTCTGGGCTCAACAGCATCGCCCATCAGGACCGTGAACATCTCGTTTGCCTCAACCGCGTCCTCCATAGTAACCTTTAAAAGCGTGCGCGTCTCTGGATTCATAGTTGTTTCCCAGAGCTGTTCGGGGTTCATTTCTCCAAGGCCCTTGTATCTTTGTATGCTAAGGCCTTTTTTAGCGATCTCTCTTACATAATCAAGGCATTCTTTCAGAGTATTAAGTTCTTTTGTATCGTGCTCTTCCGATGTTATTTTATACGGTTTTTTCTTTTCCTTGTCTTTTTCCTTTTTATCTTTTTTATCCAAAGGCGCCGGGCATTCTTCTAAAATATCAAAGCCTAATTTTTCTATTTTATCTATTATTTTTTCCATGTCTCTTGCGCCATAGAACTCTATAACACCCAGCGTTTTTTCATCAACCTCAACATCCTTGCCAAGCTCTTTTTCTCTCTTGGCCACTGCCTTTGCCAGTTCTTCGTCATCATACAAAAATTGGGCTTCTCCCTCCACTTTTACCATAAAAAGTGGTAATTTTTTGGTCTTTGGATGTCTAAAACATAGGTATTTTGATAATTCTGCCCCACGTTTCATTATTGATGATGATAACCTGTCATATTCTAATACTAACCGCAAAAGCTCCTTTAACGCATTAGCGTTAAAGCTTTTTTTGTCGCTGGTACGCGTAAGGGTCAAGCCTTCTGTGCCTAATTCAAATAAAAACTCGTTCATCTTTTTTTCTGTTTCTATGTATTCTTCGCGCTTGCCCCTTTTAACCTTGTAAAGCGGCGGTTGCGCTATATATATATGGCCTTTTTCTATCAATGGCTGCATATGCCTGAAAAAAAGTGTTAACAACAGGGTCCTGATGTGCGAACCATCCACATCGGCATCAGCCATAAGTATAATCTTGTGGTACCTTAATTTTAAAAGATCGAATTCTTCCCCTATGCCGGCGCCAAGCGCGCTTATAATGGTGCGTATTTCCTCGTTACTCAAAACCTTGTCAAGCCTGGCCTTTTCGACGTTTAAGATCTTGCCTTTTATAGGCAGTATTGCCTGGAACCTGCGGTCTCTGCCTTGCCTGGATGAGCCGCCTGCCGAATCTCCTTCGACTATATAGATTTCGCAGATAGCAGGGTCTGTTTCGGAGCAATCGGAAAGCTTCCCTGGCAGCGCCATGGAATCCAGGGCGCCCTTTCTTCTTGTCAGCTCCCTTGCTTTTCTGGCGGCTTCCCTTGCTCTGGCGGCAAGTATTGCCTTTTCTATAGCCTTGTTAGCGACCGAAGGGTTTTCTTCGAAATACGCCCCTAAAGAATCGTTAACGATGGAAGAGACAATGCCTTCTACTTCGCTATTCCCCAGCTTTGTCTTTGTCTGGCCTTCGAACTGCGGATTGGGGACTTTTACGCTTATGACGACTGTCAGGCCTTCTCTTATGTCTTCGCCTGCCATAGCCACATCGGATTCCTTAAGCATGTTCTTGTTTTTGCAATACTGGTTTACAACCCTCGTAAGAGCGGACTTAAATCCGCTCAGATGGGTCCCGCCTTCTATGGTATTTATATTATTAACAAACGAAAAGATGTTTTCGGAATAGCCGTCATTATACTGCAGGGCTATTTCGCACGTAACATCGTCTTTGGCGCCTTCGAAATAGATAACCTTTTTGTGAAGCGCTTCTTTATTCTTATTAAGGTATTCTACAAAAGATACTATGCCGCCCTCGAATTGGAATTCATTTTCCTTGTCGGACCTCTCGTCTATTATCTTGATTTTGAGGCCTTTGTTCAAAAACGCCAGCTCCCTAAGCCTGTTAGAAAGGGTTTCATAAGAATACTCTATAGGGCAATTAAAAATCTCCTTGTCCGCCTTAAAAGTGACCGTGGTTCCGGTTGTTTTCGCCTTGCCAACCACGGTAAGCTTCGAGGCGGTCTTGCCTTTTTCGTATTCCTGATGGTGGACTTTGCCGTCTCTCCTTACCTCTACTTCAAGCCATTCGCTAAGCGCGTTTACAACGCTCACGCCTACGCCATGCAAGCCTCCGGATACCTTGTAAGAACGATGATCGAATTTCCCTCCAGCGTGAAGCGTCGTAAGCACGACCTCCACGGCTGGTTTTTTCTCCCCTTTGTGCGTGTCTACGGGAATGCCGCGGCCGTCGTCTGCAACCGTAACGCTATTATCCACATGCACGGTTACGGTAATGCTTTTGCAATAGCCCGCCATTGCTTCGTCGACGGAGTTATCCACGACTTCATACACAAGATGATGAAGCCCGCGGCCGGAGATGTCGCCTATGTACATGGCGGGCCTTTTCCTGACCGCGTCTACGCCTTCCAACACCTGTATTGTCGTCGCGTCGTATTTCTCTTGCTTTGGCATTTTAAATTAACTCTCCAATCCTGAATCTTATATCCTCTACCCTGCCTTTGCCGAGGGCTTTCCCCATGCTTTCAAGGATATTCTTCTTTTTAAGGCTTAGAAAATAAAGCCAAGCCGAACTGTCAACCTCTATCGTAAGGATGTTTTTTTTAATAGCCACGGGCCTCGTGTGAGATATGGCTTCCGGCTGAACAGCTTTTTGCCACGCCTGCGCAATCTCCTTTCTGGAACCGTGTGTCTTTGTGTCTAATTTTTTTATTACCTGATTTATTATATTTCCTATGTCTTCCGGTTTTTCTTTTTTTCTTGTCATTATACAAGCTGCATTGGAAGAACAAGATAAAGGAACCAGTCTCCTGCTCTCATCACAGCCGGCTTGTCCGATCCAAAAACTTCCAGGGCTATCTCTTCCTGCGGGACCACTTTTAATACGTCCATTATATAATTAGGATTAAACCCTACCGTGATTTCGTGGCCCTTGTATATGGTATCTATTTCCTCCCTGACCTCGCCTATGTTCGGGCTGGATTTGGAAACGACTATTTTGTTTTTCAGGATCTCGAACTTCACGGATTGGGAATCCTGCGTGGTGAGAAGCGCGGCCCTTTTTATCCCGTCTAAAAACAAGCTTCTCTGTATCATGATTTTTTCCTGAAGCTCTTTGGGGACCACTTGCTCATAGTTGGGGAAATCCCCTTCTATGAGCCTTGATATAATCATGATGTTTTTCAAATCGAACTTGATCTGGTTTTCGCTGAATACGATTTTTACATCTCCCTCATCGCCTAAAATCCTGTTTAACTCATAAATGGTTTTCGAGGGAACGATAACAGCCTTGTTTAGCCCGTCTTTTTCTATATCCTTTTTTACCAGGCTGAGCCTTTTGCCGTCTGTTGCGACTATTGTAAGTTTTTTACCTTTAAACAAAAACAATGCGCCGTTCAAGACATACCTTGTATCGTCATGAGACATCGCAAAGTGCGTCATGTTTATCATGTTTTTTAAAACATTTTGTTTTATTACAACATTCGGATCGTCTTTAAACTCCGGTAATTTCGGGAATTCTTCTTTTGGCAGGCCTATTATTTTAAAAAAACACTTACTGCATTTTATAATCATCGAATTATTCTTCATTGTGCTGATAGATATATCCTCATCCGGCAGTTCTTTTATAATATCGCTGAATCTTTTGGCCGGGATAGTTATGGCGCCATCTTCCTCCACCTCCGTTTCAAGAGCGGAAGATATCCCTATATCCAAATCTGTGCTTGTTAAAACAACCTTGTTTTTTTCGGATTCTATCAGGATATTTGAAAGTATAGGCAAACTGCTTTTTGAAGTTATTATATTTTGCACGTGTTGTATGTTTTTCAAAAAGGCCTGTTTTAGTATTTTTATTTTCATCACATCTCCCTGTTTTCTATTATCTGATTTAATTAAAAATAGTAGAATCAGATAGTAAGCGCTGTGGATAAGTTGAAAAAATCAAAACCCAAGTTTAATATTATAGTTATGAAATAAAAATAATCCACAAAAAAATAAAAATAATCCACAAAGCTAACTTTTTATATCCAACATCAGTTTTTGTATAAGGTTTTTCACACTTTGGTTCTTTTTTAAATCGGAGCCTATTTTTTCGAAAGCGTGTATGACTGTCGAATGATCGCGCCCGCCGAAGTGCTCTCCTATCTCCGGCAGAGTCATGCCGGTCATTTCTCTTGTCAGGTACATGGCTACGTGCCTCGGGTAAGCGATTTGCCGGGTCCTTTTCTTTGTTTTCATGTCGGACATCTTTATATCGAAATATTCCGCCACCTTTTTTTGAATAAGCTCTACGGAAATCTTCTTGGAGCTTTCGGAGCCCGCGTCTTTTATTATATCCTTGGCGAGCTCCAGGGATATTTTTTTATTTTCCAGCGCGGAATAAGCTATTAGTTTTATAAGAGCTCCTTCCAGCTCCCTTATGTTGGTTTTGATATTTTCAGCGATAAAATATAGTATATCGTCGGGAAGTTTCGAGCCGCTGCGCTCCGCCTTTTTTTTAAGTATTGCTATGCGGGTTTCAAGGTCCGGGGGCTGCACGTCCGTAACAAGGCCCCACTCGAACCTGGATATAAGCCTTTCTTCCAAGCCGGGGATAGTTTTTGGCGCGCGGTCGCTGGAAAGGACTATTTGCTTGTGCGCGTCGTAAAGAGCATTGAAGGTGTGAAAAAATTCCTCCTGGGTGGACTCCTTTCCAGCAATAAAATGGATATCGTCTATTAAGAGCACATCCACATTTCTGTATTTTTCCCGAAATTTTTGCGTGGTCCTGTTTTGTATCCCGCTTATAAGTTCGTTAGTGAAACTTTCGCTCGTTGTGTAGAATAATTTCAAATTCCCGTGCATTTCCGATATGTAATGGCAGGCTGCCTGCATAAGATGGGTTTTGCCAAGCCCCACCCCGCCGTAGATAAATAAAGGATTGTACGCTTTTGCCGGGGCTTCCGCTATGGCAAGCGTTGCGGCATGGGCAAAGCGGTTCGAAGATCCCACCACAAAGCCTTCGAAGGTATATTTAGGGTTTAGATAAAAAGGTTTTTTTTGTACGGGCCTTTCCGGCGGAGCTGCCTGTGCCTGGCTTGCGCGGTCGGCATTTTTTTGCGGCTTTTCTTCCTTTATCTCGAAAGCTACTGGCACTATTTTGCCAAGCGTTTTGAGTATAGCGATATTCAGGATATCTCTGTAATGGTCGTAGATCCAATCCTTGAAAAAATTAGACGGGACCTGAATCACCATGCTGTCTTCCGTGACAGAGGCAAGCTTTGCCTGAGTAAACCAGTTTTCGAAAGCCTGTTCCCCTATTTCCTGTTTTACGTATTCTTGGATTTTATCCCAGAGATTGGTCAAGTCAAAAGGCATAATCTGTCCACAATTTTTCCACATTATAACAGCCCGCTTCTCCCTTTTCAAGATAAATATTTATTATATGCGCGTAAGTTTACAAAACGAGTATTGCTCGAAGTGTAAACTTACGGGAAGCGGGAGATTTTGTCCTTGACGGGAACAAGCGTTATGCTATAATAAAACACTTAAAGCGAGGACAAAATGAAAAAAAATCTTACCCGTAAAAGCCTTAGAAAAGGAAAACGCAAGCACGGATTCAGGGCCAGGATGGCTACCTCTACAGGCAGGAAAGTTTTAAAACGCCGACGACAAAAAGGCAAGCATAAGCTTACGATTTAATGAGTTTAAACTCTTTTTCAAGAAAAGAGAGCCTGAAGAAAAACGCGGCAATCAAGGCTGTTCTGGATAACGGCCTCTGCTATAGGTCTAAATCAGTCAATATTTATATCCTTAAAAGGTCAGATGCCGGTATTAACAAGGCGGCTTTTATCTGCAAAAAAGCTCTGCACCAAAAAAAATCTGTCTTAAGGAATAGGGTCAGAAGAATGCTTAGAGAAGCTTATCGGCAGGCCAAGAACGCTTTGCCTCTTGGGCATGATGTTGTTATTGTCGGTACAAAAATAACTCAGCGCACGCTTTCGCCGGTAATAGAAAGAGAAATTATCGATGTTTTTAAAAAATATAGTAAAAAATAGCATTATTTTTTATCATAACTATTTATCTTCATTAATGTTATGTCAATGTAGATTTTATCCTTCGTGTTCGCAGTATACGCTGCTGGCAATAGAAGATAAAGGCGTTTTTTTAGGCCTGTTAAAAGGCTTAGGCCGTATTATGCGGTGTAACCCTTTTTCGAAAGGCGGTTACGACCCATACCGATATGGCCGGGTTAGCCGCAAAATTTAAAGGAGATAATGCATTTATGGAAAAAAGAGTCATCTTAGCGGTCGTACTATCTATTGCTGTGATTTTAGCCTATCCAATAATACTCGCCAAAATAAACCCTGATTTGGCAAGCCAGGTTCAAAAGCCGCAACCTGTTCAAAAACAAAAAGTTATAGAAAAATCTGTGGTCGTGGATACCAGGCCGGCGGAAGCTGTTGGCGAATTGCCTTCAAGCGCAATAATAACGCGCTTGGATGCTGATAGGTATACCTTAGACATTGCCGGCACAGGCGGATCTATCAACGGGATTGTCGTAAAAGACCCTAAAAGAAAAAGCGACATTCTCCTGGTTGCAAAAGCAATATATTCTGCCGGCGTGCTGTCTGTAGAAGGCAAAGGCACGCTAACCAATATGTCTTCTCAACCTTTTCAATTATATAAGGATACAAAAACATTATCATTCGAAAACGCCGATGTGCGCATAGAAAAGAGCATCTCTTTTATAAAAGACAAATATGGCATTGACAGCGCAATAAAAATTACGAATAAAACCGCGCAGTACCAGGACATGTCTTTTGACGTCACCATCGCTTCCAATATATCAAAAAAAGAGATGTTCGAAACAAGATATATAGAGCTTGATGTGTGCTACAAGGACGGCAGTGTAAAAAAATATACAGGCAATAACTTGTTGAATTATAATAGGTTATATAAAAATGATATAAGCTGGGTCGCTCTTAAAAATAAATACTACGCAATCATAGCAAAACCTGATTTCGACGCGCAAGGCGTATTTACGAAAAATGCCGGAGGCGAGCCGGTGGTTGGTTTTATCGTAGAAAACGAAAAAACAGCGCCGGGGGAAACGCGCGCTTATGGAATAAATTTTTATATCGGGCCTATGGAGATAAAAGAGCTGGAGAGCCTCAATCCCATTTTTACAAAGGCCTTGAATTTCGGGTTTCTTACAAGCATAAGCCTTATTTTGTTAGGCATACTGCAATTTTTCTATTCGGTTTTTCATAACTACGGCCTGTCGATACTGCTGCTCACGTTATGCATCAATTTATTTTTGTACCCGCTTACTTTCAAAAGCTTGAAATCGATGCAGAAATTGCAGGAACTCAGCCCGCATATAGAAAAGATTCGGCAGGACCACAAAGATAACCCCGCTAAATTAAATAAAGAAATAATGGAGATTTATCGACGGTATAATGTAAATCCTATGAGCGGGTGCCTGCCTATGCTTTTACAGATGCCGGTTTTCATAGCTCTTTACAACACATTATCGCGTTCGGTGGAGCTTAAAAACGCGCCTTTTCTATGGATCAAAGATCTATCTATGCCTGATGCTTTTTTCCATTTAGGGTTCAACATCCCTTTAATGGGTAACACGATAAATCTGTTGCCAATTTTAATGATTGGTGCTATGATATTACAACAAAAGATATCGCAGTATGCCACAGGCGGAGCAGCACAATCAGAACAGCAGAAGCTTATAGCAAATATCATGCCTGTGATGTTTGGGTTTATATTTTATTCTTTACCATCCGGGCTTGTGCTGTACTGGCTTACAAGCACTATGGTTACGAGTTCTATGCAGTTTCTGATGCATAAGCGCCGTTAAACCTAAACGGCACAAAAGGAATTTTAACATGGCAGAGGATAAAATCGATATCATCAGTAAAAACGAGATAGAAGTAGAGGCAAATACTGCGCAAGAGGCAATAAAAAAAGCTTTGTCTAAATTAAGCGCAAAAAGGGCTGAGGTTGAGATTTCTGTGCTTAGAGAAGAAAATAAAGGCTTATTTAGTATGCAAGGCACTAAGTTAGCTAAGGTTAGAGTAAAAAAGATACGATAAATGTCCGTCTTCGCCAAGTAGCTTTTGCACTTGGCTTCGCCGGATAATCAGGCGCAATTAGGGGTATTTAATACGAAATGAAGCCTGATGATACGGTTATGATACGGTTAATTCGGCCAAATGGCCTCATTTGATGGGTAAAATAATATCGATTTGCAATCAAAAAGGCGGGGTAGGTAAAACTACGACAGTCGTTAATCTTGGCTATTATCTTGCCCATAAAGGTAAAAATGTATTAATAATCGATCTTGACCCCCAAGCAAATGCTACGAGTGGATTAGGACTTGATAAATCAAAAATAGAAAAAAGCATATATGATATATTGATTAATAACCTAAAACCCAATGAAGCAATGCAGGAAATCACAATGCCTCAATTAAAGCTTATTCCTTCGAATATCCATCTTACAGGCGCTGAAATAGAGCTGGTAAGCTTTATGAATAGAGAATATAAGTTAAAGCAAGCGCTTAAAGAAGTTGTAAATGAGTTTGATTTTATACTCATAGATTCACCCCCATCTCTTGGTATATTGACTTTAAATAGTCTTGCGGCCTGTAATTCTGTATTAATACCGATACAATGTGAATACTATGCCTTGGAAGGCCTGAGCCAGTTATTGAATACAGTCAATCTGGTAAAAGAAAATCTCAATAAAGACTTGGAAATACAGGGGGTATTGCTTACAATGGCTGATTATAGGACAAATCTTACATCTGAGGTGATAGATGAGGCAAAGAGGTTTTTTAAGGACAAGGTGTTTAAAACAATTATACCGCGCAGTATAAAATTAAGCGAGGCTCCTGGCTTTGGGAAGCCGATTCATCTTTATGACAAGCATTCAATAGGGGCCAGGACATATTTGTCCTTAGCCAATGAAATTCTTGGCGAACCAGTTATTTTGGAGGGCGAAGAAGCATGGAAAAAAGAGTTCTCGGTAGAGGCTTAGCAGCTCTGATACCTGAAAAACAAACAAGCGATAATAGCATGCAGGCGCTAGAATCAAATATACAGCAAGGGGTAAAAAATATTTCTATAGATAAGGTAAAGGCTAATAAATATCAGCCAAGAGAAGATTTTAATCAGGAATCATTAAATGATCTGGCAGTTTCTATCAAAGAAAAAGGCTTTATACAACCGGTTTTAGTACGATTTAAGGATAATGAATATGAATTGATAGCAGGAGAAAGGCGGCTTAGGGCTGCGAAAAAGCTCGGCTATAAAGAAATCCCGGCTATTATTAAAGAAGCCAGCGATTTGGATTCCTTAGAACTTTCTATTATAGAAAATATACAAAGGGAAAACCTTAATCCGATTGACCAGGCAAAGGCATATAAACGCTTACAAGAAGAATTTAATATGACCCAGGAAAAAGTAGCAGATACGATTGGCAAAGATAGAGCAACGGTAGCTAACATTTTAAGATTATTAAATCTCCCGTCTAAAATACAGGAATATGTTTCACGTGGAACAATTTCTATGGGGCATGCCAGAGCCATACTTAGCTTGACTAAAGAATCAGAACAGAACAGGCTGTGTACAAAGGTCATAAAAGATGACTTATCTGTAAGAGACACAGAGAGTTACGCAAAAAAAATAGCTATTAAACAATATAAATCTAAAGGTGCGGCGAAAGACCCAAATCTCGCATCTTTAGAGCAAGAATTAAGAGAAATTTTTGGGACAAAGATAAAGATTATAAGATCTAAAAAAGGCGGCAAAATAGAAATAGAATTTTATTCCGAAATAGATATGGAAAGAGTTATAACTCTTTTAAAATCAAAGAGATAACTAAATAAGTTTACATTTCAAGCAATACTCGTTTTGTAAACTTAGTAAGGAGATGGAAAGCATGAATCGACAAGCATTAGTTTTAATTAAACCAGATGGGCTTCAAAAGTCACTCACAGGCAACATATTGACACGGCTTTCCGAGACAAAACTGGAAATCGTAGCTGCTAAAATGGTCCGAGTTTCAAGAGAGCTCGCGATAGAGCATTACAGGCACATGAAGGACAAGCCATTTTTCGAAGATCTTATTAGATATATACAAGGGGAGCTCCATGACAGGCGCAAAGTTATGGCAATGGTTTATTGGGGCAACGACGCTATTACTAAAGTAAGGCAATTAGCAGGAGCTACGAACCCGGAAGAGGCCGACCCTACGACTATCAGGGGTTCTTACGGCAGAATTACCACAAAAGGGCTTTATGAAAACGTCCTTCACACATCCTCCAATGAGCTGGAAGCGGAAAGGGAGATAAAGCTTTGGTTCCAGCCGGATGATATAATCGTAAATTTGTATCCGACCAAGACAGTTACGGTCGAGAAGGAAAAGAAAAAGGTTTGGGCATGATTAAAAGCATGACAGGGTTCGGAAAAGGCGAAGCAAAAAATAAACTCGGGGCGTTTACGGTCGAGATACGCACTGTCAACCACAGATATTTTGATCTTTCAGCCAAGATCCCGAACGGCCTTGCGTTATTGGAAGATAAAATAAAAGAGTTCCTGCATAAAGAGATAAAAAGAGGGAAAGTGAATCTTTTCCTGTCCTGCCGCTCAGAAGGGAGCGATTACGAATCTGTATCGTTTGACAAGAAAGCCGCGGCGAAATATCATAAGATACTGGCAGGGATCAAGAAGCAGCTGGACATAAAAGAAGAAATAAAACTGTCCCACGTGCTTTCTTTTCCCGACGTTATCACTAAAGAGCAAAAGAGGGTTGATATGGACGCTACGTGGCTGTCCGTGAAAGAGGCGGTATCAAAAGCCGCTTTTGACTGCAACAAGATGAGAGAACGGGAAGGCAGGGCGCTTGGCAAAGATTTCTCCTCCAGGATATCCAGACTTGCGGGTTATATAGATGCCATATCGGGGTTGGCCCCGCAGGTGGTGGCGGGATACAAGAACAAACTGGATTCCAGGATAAAAGACATAATACGGGACAAAAAAATAGATGATGCCAGGCTGGAGACAGAATTGGCATTATTCGCGAAACAATGCGACGTATCGGAAGAAATCACCCGTTTCAAAAGCCATCTGGAAGGTTTCAGAAAAGCCATGGAGGCCGGGCAAGAAGCAGGGAGGAAACTGGATTTTATCCTGCAGGAATTAAACAGGGAAATAAACACGCTCGGCGCGAAAGCCAATGATATAAAAATATCCAGGATCGTAATTAATGTAAAAAGCGAGCTGGAAAAAATGCGCGAACAGGCGCAGAACGTAGAATAATAGGGTTTTAAGGCCATGTCTATCAAGAAAAACGGCGTTTTATTTATAATCTCAGCACCGTCAGGCTCAGGCAAGACGACTCTCTGCTCCAGGCTGGTAGAATCCGTAGACAGCTTGTACAGGTCTATTTCCATGACCACAAGAGCGCCGAGGCCCGGGGAAAGAGACGGGATGGATTATATTTTTATAGAAAAACCGGAATTCGTCAAGCGCCAGAAAAAGAAAGAATTTTTGGAATGGGCGAAGATCTTCGGGGAGTATTATGGAACGCCGAAGAAACACATTTTGCATATGTTAAAAAGAGGCAATGATGTTTTGCTGAGCATCGATGTGCAGGGCGCTATGAAGATAAAACGGCTGGGGCTAAGCGCTGTTTACATATTCATACTCCCGCCGTCTCTCGCGATGCTCAGGGAAAGGCTTATAAACCGCTCGACAGATTCTAAAAAGGCTATCCGCGAACGGCTTAATATCGCCAGGAAAGAGATAGCGTGCAGTAAAAAATATGACTATGCGGTTGTAAACAACAGGCTGGAGCCGGCTCTTGATAATCTTAGAGCTATTATAATTGCAGAAAGATGCAAAATAAAAAGGTCCCTCGCAGCATAGCATCAAAAATCAGGAGGAGTTAAGATGGCTTATATGCCGATAGAGAAGATATTCAAAAGGTCAGACAGTATTTATAAAGTTACCATACTTGCCGCGAGAAGAGCCGTGGAGCTCAATAATGGAGCTAAAAAATTAATAGAGACAAACACCTCTAAATTTTCCACCATCGCCTTAGAAGAAGTAGCAGCCGGGAAAGTAAAGTATAAAACAAAAGAATAAACCAATGAGAACCAAAAATGTTGTTATAGGCGTTGCCGCGAGTGTCGCATGCTACAAAGCGCTTGATGTCATAAGCGGGCTTCGGAAACTCGGCATTCAGGTGACAGTTGTCTTGACAAAAGAGGCGGAAGAGTTCATAAAGCCTATATTATTCCAATCCGTTTCCGGGAACAAGGTTGTTACCGCCGGCCTTTTTCAATTGCCGGAGGAATGGGATAGTGCCCACATATCTTTGGCAGAAAAAGCGGATTGCGTAGCAATAGTGCCCGCGACAGCAAATATAATAGCCAAGATAGCGAATGGCGTATGCGACGACATGCTTACCTGCGCAGTATGCGCGACAAAGGCGCCTGTATTATTCGCGCCAGCAATGAACACGGGCATGTATACCAATAAAATCGTGCAGGGGAATATCGATAAACTGAAAAAATCAGGCTATTATTTTACGGGCCCCATAAAAGGCAGCCTTGCCTGTGGAGGCGAGGGCCTGGGCCACATACAGCTTCCGGAAGTTATTTTAAAGGAAATAAAATATTTAATCGGGGAAAAGGAGAAATAAGCAATATGAAATTGTTGAAAGAAAAATGCGGGCAGGAGAATTATAAAAAACTCGAAAAGCTCGCGAATGATAAGGTCATGAAATTCGCGGCCAAATACGCGGAGCTGTTTAACCCTGATTCTATATTCGTGCGGACGGATTCCAAAGAGGACGCCGAGTATATACGCAAAAAAACGCTCGCGAACAAAGAAGAGAAACCTCTTGCCATATCAGGCCATACAGCGCATTTTGACGGATATTTTGACCAGGGCCGGGACAAGGGCAGTACCAGATACCTTTTAAGGCCGGACGAGGTTCTTGGTTCTGACATAATGTCCGTTGACAGGGAAAAAGGCCTGGAAGAAATACATAAGTTATTCGAAAATTCCATGAAGGGCAAGGAGATGTATATCTGTTTTTATTGCCTTGGGCCGGTAAATTCCGTGTTTTCCATATCAGCCGTCCAGATAACGGATTCAAGCTATGTGGCGCATTCGGAAGATATCCTGTGCCGCAGCGGTTATGAGCAGCTTATGAGCCTAAAGGGTTCTGGTAACTTTTTCCGTTTTGTGCATTCGGCGGGAGAGCTGGACGAAAATGGGGTGAGCAGGAATTTCGAAAAAAGGCGCGTTTATATAGACCTTCAGGACGAGATAGTTTTCAGCGCCAATACGCAATACGCGGGGAACACGGTAGGCCTTAAAAAACTTGCCATGAGGCTGGCTATTAAACGGGCGTCCGAAGAAGGATGGCTTACGGAGCACATGTTTATCATGGGAGTTTATGGCAGGAAAAAGAGGCGGGTTACGTATTTTACCGGGTCTTTCCCGTCAGCCTGCGGCAAGACCGCCACTGCCATGCTCGGAGGGGAAAAGATCATAGGCGATGACATAGCTTATTTAAGGAATATAAACGGCAAAATACGAGCGGTAAATGTGGAAAAGGGGATATTTGGCATCATACAGGATGTTAGCGAGAAAAACGATCCGACTATATTCGAGGCCCTTACCACGCCAGGAGAGATTATTTTTTCAAACGTGCTTGTAGATGAGAACAATAACCCGCGGTGGCTGGGCGATGGCAGGCCTGAGCCGAAGAAAGGCAGGAATTTCGCAGGAGAATGGCTGCCAGGCAAAAAAGGCCCTGATGGCAATGACGTATTATATGCCCATAAGAACGCCAGGTATACCATAAGGTTGAAAGATTTGAATAATTGCGACGAGAACCTCGAGAACCCGGAAGGCGTCGAGATAGGCGGGATTATTTACGGAGGCAGGGATTCGGATACAAGCGCGCCTGTTATACAATCTTTTGACTGGGCCCATGGAATACTCGCCCAGGCGGCCATGATAGAATCTGAAACAACGGCCGCCACTCTCGGGGAGGAAGGCGTAAGAAAATTCAACCTTATGGCTAACCTGGATTTTCTTTCTATACCAATCGGCAGGTATATACAGAATAACCTTGACATAGCGCAGGATGTTAAAACCCCTCCGGTCATATTCCATGTCAATTATTTCCTGCGCGGTAAAGACGGTAAATATCTTAACGGCGTCAAGGACAAACACGTCTGGCTTAAATGGATGGAGCTGCGCGTGAACGGAGAAGCGGGAGCCATAAAAACCCCGGTTGGCTATATACCTAAATACGATGACCTGAAGATTTTATTTAAAGACGTGCTTGACAAGGATTATTCCAGGGAAGACTATAACGAGCAATTTAAATTGCGCATACCGGAATGCATAGCAAAAATAGACAGGATTAAAAAAATATACCATTCCAAGGTATTTGACGCGCCGCATGTTTTGATGAAAACCCTCGACGACCAGAGGCAGAGGCTGGAAGACTGCAGGAGTAAAAACGGAGACTATCCTGCGCCGGATTTGTTTTGATGAAGAGAAATTCCATTAGAATAATAGTGACGGCAGGGCCTACGATAGAACCGATAGATCCCGTAAGATTTATCTCGAACAGGTCTACCGGCGTGATGGGGTATAAAATAGCGGAAGAGGCTTTGCGCAGAGGCAATAAAGTTACGCTTATATCAGGCCCTGTAAAGATGACCCCGCCAAAGGCGCATAAGTTTATTGCGATAGAAACCGCGGAAGAGCTTTTAAGCGTACTTAAAAAAGAAATCAAAAAAGCGGATTGCCTTGTAATGTGCGCGGCTGTAAGCGATTTTAGGCCAAAGTTTGTTTTTGATAGAAAAATAAAAAAGAGCGGCAAAGAGTTAAAAATAGAATTGATCGAAAATAAAGACATACTGCAGGAACTAAGTAAATTTCATAATCATAAGTTGTTTATAGGATTTAGCTTAGAAACAGAGAATCTGCTGAAAAACACCTACTCCAAATTAAAACGTAAAAATCTGGACCTTATAGTAGCGAATAGTTTGACAAAACTTCATAACCCTTTTGATGATAAGAACTTAAATGTTCTTATCATCGACAAGTTTAAAAATTTTACATCTTTAAAAGCTAAAAACAAGGCTTTTATCAGCTATGTTTTGCTTGACAAGATAGAGGAATTGTGGTATTTAATGAAAAGGCATTAATAGCAACGTGTAGCCGGATCTTTGAAAAGGTTACACGTTTTTGTTTTCTGGCGGCGTAGCCAAGGGGGAAGGCAGGAGTCTGCAAAACTCTTATTCACCGGTTCGATTCCGGTCGTCGCCTCCATGAACCACTCGCTAAGCTATCCGCAAGGGGTTGAGTATTCGCTCGGGTTCATGGCAGGCCATGAATAAATGGCCTGGCAGGGTAAAGGTATAAGGTTTACCCTGTACCGGAGCGAAATAGATAGCAGAAGAACGGATAGCATAGCGACTGGTACAGGGGCGAGTGGTGGAATGGCATACACGATGGACTTAAAATCCATTGGCCGCAAGGTCGTGAGGGTTCGACTCCCTCCTCGCCCACCATGAACCACTCGCTAAGCTATCCGCAAGGGGTTGAGTATTCGCTCGGGTTCATGGCAGGCCATGAATAAATGGCCTGGCAGGGTAAAGGTATAAGGTTTACCCTGTACCGGAGCGAAATAGATAGCAGAAGAACGGATAGCATAGCGACTGGTACAGGGGCTTATAGCGCAGTTGGTTAGCGCGTCCGCCTAGGCGGAAGGTCACAGGTTTTTTAGTTTGCACGTAAAGAGTTTGAGATAAGTAGGGGCTTATAGCTCAGTTGGTTAGAGTGCTTCCTTGACATGGAAGAGGTCACAGGTTCGAGTCCTGTTAGGCCCACCATAAACCACTCGCTAAGCTATCCGCAAGGGGTTGAGTATTCGCTCGGGTTCATGGCAGGCCATGAATAAATGGCCTGGCAGGGTAAAGGTATAAGGTTTACCCTGTACCGGAGCGAAATAGATAGCAGAAGAACGGATAGCATAGCGACTGGTACAGGGGCGTTAGGCTTTAAACAATAAAATAAAATTATTATGGCAGAAAATTTAGACGCGTTAAGACATAGCTGTTCCCATGTAATGGCAGATGCTGTTAAAAGGCTCTTTCCCGATGCCCGCCTCGCCATAGGCCCTGCCATAGAGGAGGGCTTTTATTATGATTTTGACCGGCCGGAGCCTTTTAAACCGGAGGACCTGCCTGCCATAGAAAAGGAAATGGCAAAGATTATAAAAGAGGGCATGGAGTTTAAAAGAGAGGAAGTTTCCAAAAAAGAAGCGCTAAGGCTATTTGCCAACGAGCCTTATAAAATCGAGCTTATAAATAAATTAGAAGGCGATACGGTTTCTATCTACAGGCACGGCAAATTCATGGATTTATGCAAAGGCCCGCATGTAAGATCCACAGGCGATATAAAGGCCTTCAAACTTTTGAGCATCGCAGGCGCGTACTGGCACGGCATCGAAACAAACCCGATGCTTCAGAGGATATACGGCACGTGTTTCGAGACAGCCAAGGCGCTGGAGGAGCATTTAGCAAAACTGGAAGAGGCAAAAAAAAGGGATCATAGGAAATTAGGCAAAGACCTGGATTTATTCAGTATTCATGAGGAGGTTGGGCCCGGCCTTGTTTTTTATCACCCGAAAGGCGCCCTTCTGAGGATGCTGATAGAAGATTATGAGAAAAAAGAACATCTTAAGCGCGGGTATCAGATTGTCATGGGCCCGCATATTTTAAAATCGGACATATGGGTTACTTCGGGCCATTATGAGTATTACAAAGACAATATGTATATATTTAAAGTCGACAATGAGGAATATGCCATAAAGCCGATGAATTGCCCTGCCCACATGTTGATTTATAAATCGAAGATACGCAGTTATAAAGACCTGCCGATCCGTTATTTCGAGCTTGGCAATGTGCACAGGCGGGAAAAGACAGGCGTATTACACGGGCTTCTAAGGGTAAGGGGGTTTACGCAGGATGACGCACATATATTCTGTCTGCCCGAACAACTGGAGCGGGAGATAATAGGAGTAATAAATTTTGTCATAGACACAATGAAGGTCTTTGGGTTCAAGGACTACAAGATAGACCTTTCTACAAGGCCTCCGAAATCTATAGGAACAGATGATGTCTGGAACCAGGCTACCAACGCTCTTAAAAAAGCGCTGGAATCAAAAGGCATGAGTTATGAAATCAACGAAGGCGAAGGCGCGTTTTACGGGCCCAAGATAGACATAATGGTAAAAGACGCCCTTAACAGGCCATGGCAATGCGCAACAGTCCAATGCGATTTCGCGCTGCCTGAGAGGTTTGACCTTGCATATATTTCAAGCGACGGTAAAAAAGAGCGGCCCGTCATGCTTCACAGGGTAATATTGGGCAGCATGGAAAGGTTTATAGGCACGCTTATAGAGCATTACGCGGGGGCTTTCCCGGCCTGGCTGGCGCCTGTGCAGGTTATCGTGGTACCTATCACCGACCGTTCACATGATTACGCGGACCAGATTTTCAATTTACTACAGAATGAAGATATAAGGGTAGAAGTGGATAAAAGAAATGAAAAACTGCAGTATAAAATAAGAGAAGGAGAGTTAAACAAAATCCCTTACATGCTGATAATCGGGGACAAAGAAAAGGAAGCCGGGACAGTTTCGCTCCGCGCCAGAAAAGAAGGCGATATCGGAACGGTTAAGATAGATGATTTTATCAAAAGGATCAAAGAGGACATAAACAAAAAAAATATTTAAGGAGGTGGTTCGTATTTCAAAAGATCTGAGAATAAATCAAAGGATACGCGTAAAAGAAGTAAGGCTCATAGGCCCTGAAGGCGAACAAATGGGTATTGTAAACACGCAGGATGCATTGCAGAAGGCAGAAGAGGCCGGGCTTGACCTGGTCGAGGTTGCCGGCCAGACAGCGCCCCCTGTTTGCAGGATAATGGATTATTCCAAATATAAATATGAACAGGAGAAAAAAGAAAAAGAATCGCGCAAGCACCAAAAGACAATACATCTGAAAGAAATAAAGATGAAGCCCAACATAGAGGAGCATGATTACCAGTTCAAGCTCCATCATATGAAAAGGTTTCTGGCAAGAGGCGATAAGGCAAAGCTTACGATGGTTTTCAGAGGCAGGGAAATGAGCCATATGAATATAGGGAAAAAGATCATGGACAGGGTTGTCGCCGACCTGAGCGAGGTGGGCGAGGTCGAAAAGGGCCCGATGATGGAAGGCAGGGCTATTATGATACATTTTATGCCCAGGCCGTCAGCCGGCGTAAAGACTGTCAAGGATCCGTCTTAGCTAAACACTAAACGTGTTTAGCTTCGCCGGATTATAATCAGGCGTAGTCAAGCACGATAAGTGCTTGACGAAGACTGAAGGAGAAGGAAAATGCTTAAATTAAAAACAAATAAAGGTGCCAGAAAAAGATTAAAGCTCACAAAAAATGGCAAGCTTATGAGATATAAACCAGGCAAGCGCCACATACTTACATCTAAATCTTCGAAAAGGAAAAGGAAGATGAGAAGGTGCATGGAAGTGCTTGGCATGGAAGCAAAGATAACCAAAAAGTTGTTGCCATACGGCTAACGCTAAAATAAGTTTACAAAACGAGTATTGCTTGTTTTGTAAACTTACAAGAGTTCAAAAGGAGGTTTTTGTATGTCACGCGCAAAATACGGGCCGGCATCCAGGGCCCGGAGAAAAAGAGTTTCCAAGATGGCAAAGGGCCAGCGTGCAGGCAGGAGTAAGCTGCACAGGATGACGCTGGAATCCTTGAAAAAGGCCTTGATGTACGGTACGAGAGACAGGCGCGCCAAAAAAGGCACTTTCAGGAGATTGTGGATTTTGAGGATTTCGAACGCCTGCAAGGAATCAGGCATATCCTATTCCAAGTTTATGAAAGGCCTTACAGAAGCGAAAATATCCTTGAATAGGAAGATCCTTGCCGATATGGCTGTGAATGATAACCAGGCATTCAAGAAGCTGGTAGAGACTGTTAAGAAATAACAGGCGAGGTTTATATGCATATAATAATAATAGGCTGCGGCAGGGTTGGCTCGGAACTTGCCAGGCTCTTGTCCAACGAAGGCCATGATGTAATAGTCGTAGATAAAAACAAGGCTTCCTTTGATCGTTTGGGAGGCACCTTCAATGGCGTAACACTGGTTGGCAGCGGGTTTGACGCGGAGCTTTTGAAACAGGCGGGTATCGAAAAGGCAGATGCTTTTTGCGCGGTTACAAACGGGGATAATACGAATCTGATCTCCGCGCAGGTAGCCAAAAAGATATTCAATGTCCCAAAGGTTATCGCCCGCGTGTACGACCCTCAACGCGCTCATATTTACACCGCGCTGGGCATGGATGTCATAAGCGGTACAATTCTTTTTGCCGCGATGATCCGCGACAAGGTTATCGAAAGCCGTTTTTCCAGTTACCTTATAGAAACAAAAGAGCTGGGCGTCATAGAGATCGAAGTCAAGGATCAGCTGAAAGGAAAGATGATCAGGAATGTAAATATACCGCAGGAATTTATAGTAGCGGCCATAAGAAGGCTGAACGAAGTTATTATCCCGGAGCCCGATACGATTTTAAGAGAGAGAGACATATTAATGGGCGTTGTAAAAGTAGCCAGTCTTAACGGCATAAAGGAAAGGTTTGGGATAAACTAATGTATATTATTATTATCGGCGGCGGCAAAGTAGGTTATTTTTTGGCTAAAAGGCTGATAACCGGGAAGCATACCGTGAGTATCGTAGACAAAGACAGCAGGTTATGCGAAGAAATGTCCCGCGAATTGCAGGCGCTTGTTATACATGGAGACGGCTGTGACCCTCATATACTGGAAGAGGCCGGCATCAAGAGAGCGGATGTATTGGCCGCGGTTACAGGCGACGATGAAGATAATTTAATATCCTGCCAGATGGCCAAAGAGATCTTTCATATCCAGCGCACCGTAGCGAGAGTCAACAATCCTGATAACGAGCATACATTTTCCAAGCTGAGTATCGATGTGCCCATTGATTCCACAAAGATTATCGCCAAGATTATAGAGGAAGAGGTTTCCATGTCCGACATCGCGAATCTCATGAGTTTCAAACACGGCAAGCTTTCCATTGTGCGCGTAGACTTATCCAGCGATTCTCCGGTAATCAATAAACAGATCCAGGAAATACAACTGCCTCCTGATTCCGTGTTTGTTTCTATAGTAAGGGGCGAAGAGGTTATAATCCCGAAAGGCAACACTGTGCTTAAGCCCGGGGATGACATAATAGCCCTCACGTTGGTCAGCAATGAGCCGCAGTTATTGAATGTGCTGATAGGTAAAATCTGATGATAAACATAAAATCTTTTTTCAAGCCCGCGCTTGGTATAGGAACTGAAATTTTGTATACGCTGATTATAATGATCGCGGCATTCCTGATTTGTTTAGTTTTGATTTATTGGAGATAATGCGTCTTGATACTACGTCCCGGCATAAACGATATTAAAAATATCAGTTATTATTTAGGAAAGATTATCATTGGTCTCGGCCTTACAATGATAATACCCGTTATAATCGGCCTTTTTTCGCAGGAGATCAATCCAAGCCTGGATTTTTTGATCAGCGCGGCAATAACTCTATCGATAGGAATGATTTTGACATGGGCAAGCCGCGCCAAAGAAGACCTTGACTGGATGCAGGGCATGATAGTTGTTTCGTTATCCTGGTTAGCCGCTATGTTATTGGGCGCACTGCCTCTTTATTTAAGCGGCCACTGGAAATCATATCTGGATGCCTGCTTCGAGGCAATGTCGATATTTACCACAACAGGGCTTGTATTGGTGCAGGATCTCGACCACCTGTCTCTCGCTCATAATTTATGGAGGCATCTGGGCAACTTTATAGGCGGCCAGGGCATTGCTATCGTCGCCCTGTCTTTTTTCGTAAAAGGGACATCCGGGGCGTTTAAGATGTACGTTGGAGAGGGCAGGGATGAAAGGTTATTGCCTAATGTCATAAATACCGCGAGATTTATATGGCTGATAAGCATAGTATATTTAATTTTAGGCACGCTTTCATTGGGGATAACGGGCATATCCATAGGCATGAAGCCGATGAATGCCTTTTTTCATGGCGCGTGTATCTTTATGGCGGGCTTTGACACCGCGGGATTTGCCCCGCAGTCTCAAAGCCTGCTTTATTACCATAGTTTTCTTTTTGAAATAATAACCGCCGCAATCATGGTTTTTGGCATATTAAACTTTAATTTACATTATCAAGTATGGTTTGGTAAGCGCAAAGAAATATGGAAGAACATAGAAACCAGGATGTTTTTTATAAGCCTGACAGGGCTTTTTCTTATCGCGGCAATCGGATTGGATAAGCTGGGGGTATACCCCAAAGCAGTTATGTTATTCCGGAAAGGTTTTTTTCAGCTTATCTCTGGCCACACTACCACAGGTTATATGACGGTATATGCCAGGCAGTTTATCAATGAATGGGGCAATCTGGCAATGGTTGGCCTGATTTGCGCTATGGCAATAGGCGGATGCAGTTGTTCTACTTCTGGCGGTATAAAGATACTGCGTATCGGGATCTTTCTTAAAGCGCTGAAGCAGGATATAAAAAGGATAATTTTACCCGAGAGGGCGGCAGTAAGCCAGATGCTGCATCATATTAAAGATATTTTTCTGGAAGACAGGCAGGTGAGATCCGTGCTTTTGATCACTCTGTTATATATAGGGTTATATATAACAGGCGCGGTCATGGGGATGTGGTTTGGTTATCCGTTCCTGGATTCTCTGTTCGAGTCTACTTCAGCCGCGGCGAATACCGGATTAACATGCGGCATAACAGATGCCGGCATGCCGGCCGCGCTAAAGATAACATATATGTTCCAGATGTGGGCGGGCAGGCTGGAATTTATGTCGGTATTCGTTTTGATAGGGTTTTTTATCGCGGAGATAAAAGGCAGATGATGAAAAATATTATTTTTACATTTTTGTTTATCGTTGCAGCGTTTTGCTGTTTTTGTTACGCGGAAGAAGCCGTCTCCAGCGCAGAATTGATTAATAATGCTAAGCAATATGACGGCAAAGTAGTTATATATAAAGGCGAAGTTATCGGAGACTTGATGATGCGCGGGGAATTTGCCTGGGTAAATGTAAGCGACGGAGTAAACGCGATAGGTATCTGGGCGAATAAAGATTTGGTTAAGGGTATTGTTTATACGGGAAGTTATAAGTCTAAAGGGGACAGGGTAGAGGTAAAAGGGGTTTTTCACCGCGCATGCCTCGAACATGGCGGGGATCTGGATATACACGCAGATTTACTGCGCAAAACCGATAATGGCGTGATTATCGGTAAAACTATAGATATGGCAAAGAAAAAAGCGGCGTTTATATTGTTGGGGCTGACAGGCTTGATAATGATATTGAGTCGATTAAAGAAAATCAGGAGGCTTGGATGAAATTCATAGATAAGTTAAAAGAAATGGAAAAGACAGCGATAAAGGAAATATCCGATTCTTCGAGCATAGAGGGGTTGGAGGCGGCCAGGGTCAAATACCTTGGCAGAAAAGGGGTTCTCACCGACGCCATCAAGGGCATAAAAAGCGTCTCCAAGAAAGATAAGCCCGAAGCAGGCATGTTCATAAATAAATTGAAACAGAAGATAACTCTTTTATTGGAGGAGAAAGAAAAAGCGTTCAGGTCGAAAGAGGCGGCTGTTTTCGAAAATAATGACATAACCCTCCCCGGCATAAAAAAAGAATTAGGGCATATCCACCCTCTTGTCAAAACAACCCAGGAGATAATAGAAATTTTCGGGAAGATGGGGTTCAAAGCGGTCGAGAGTCCGGAGATAGAAACGGAATATTATAATTTCGAGGCATTGAATATACCCAAGGAGCACCCTTCCAGGGAAACATTTCACACTTTTTATGTAGAGAACGGGAATCTTTTGCGCAGTCAGACATCTACAAGCCAGATACGAGTGATGGAAAAAGAAAAACCGCCTATACAGGTCATACACGCCGGCAAGGTTTACAGGCCGGACGCGGTAGACGCCAGCCATTCGTTTATGTTTTACCAGATAGAGGGGTTCATGGTTGACAAAGGCATACAGTTCTCCGATCTCAAAGGCGTTCTGGAAAGGTTCGCAAAAGAATATTTTGGCGACGACGTCAAGATGAGGTTCAGGCCGCATTTCTTCCCATTCACAGAGCCTTCAGCGGAAGTCGATATATCGTGTTTTATCTGCGGAGGGAAAGGATGCAGGGTCTGTTCTTACAGGGGCTGGCTCGAGGTCCTGGGCTCAGGTATGATAAATCCCAAGGTGTTCGAATTCGTAAAGATAGACCCCGCTGTTTACACTGGTTTCGCGTTCGGCATGGGGGTAGACAGGATATGCATGCTGAAGTACGGCATTGACGATATACGCTTGTTGTACGAAAACGATGTAAGGTTTTTAAAACAGTTTTAAAAAATTCGAAACACGAAATCCGAAATACGAAACAAACTCGAAATTCTAAATCAGAAATTAAAACATAATGTTTTTGATTTTGTATTTATGATTTGTTTCGGATTTTGATATTCGAATTTCGGATTTTAAACTGGAGGTGTGTATGCGAAAGACATTTACTTTTTTCTACGCGTTTCTATTGGCGGTTCTTGCTTTGGGAGCGACGCTTATGGCTGAAGAGATTACTCTTACGACTTATTATCCTGCGCCTTACGGAGCCTATGAGGAGCTTACCACAACAGGAGATACTTACCTGGCTACGGATTCAGGGAAGAATACAGGGGTTGGTTTAGCAACTACTGATACGATACAAAATAAACTGGATGTGGAAGGTAGTGCGGCTATAGGCGCAGCTTATTCGGGCACAGACGCGGCTCCTTCCAATGGCCTTATAGTCGAAGGCCAGGTTGGGATTGGGACGAATAGCCCAACATCAGGTACGGCATTGGATGTAAACGGGACGATAAATGCCACGGCTTATTCTGCGGGCGGGACATCCGGAGCCACTAAAACAATACAGGTTTGGGCTGCCCCCGGACAATGGGAAACACTTGTTGTCACCAATGGTATTGTGACACAATAAAAGATAATGGAGGGTTCATGCGAGTAAGTTTCGATTGGTTAAAAGATTTCATGGAAACAAAAATAGACGCGAACAAAGCCCAGAGTTTTCTTACGATGGCAGGGCTTGAGATTACCGCTGTCTCTAATATAGAAAATGATTATGTTATGGAAATAGAGGTTACGCCTAACAGGCCGGATTGCCTTTCTATATTGGGTATAGCCAGGGAATTAAGCGCCGCGTCCGGGATTCCCATAAAACTGCCGGCTTCGATCAGGAAGAATTTTATGAAAAAAGGAAAGGCCAGGGGCAGTGTCAGAATAGAGATTTCCGATAAGCACGCCTGTCCCCGCTACACAGGATGCATCATGAGAAATGTCAAAGTCGGGCCTTCTCCGAAATGGCTTACGGACAGGCTGAACGCTATGGGGGTACGGTCGGTAAACAATGTCGTAGATATAACGAATTACGTGCTTTTCGAATCAGGCCAGCCCCTGCATGCTTTTGACCTGGACAAGCTCAACCAGAAGAGGATAGTGGTAAGACGCGCCAAAAAAGGCGAGAGCATAGTGACTATAGACGGTATCAACAGGGCGCTGGATCCCAATGTGCTTGTAATCGCGGACGCGTTAAGGCCTGTTGCCGTAGCCGGTATTATGGGCGGCAAAGACACGGAGATAACAAGCGGCACCAAAAATATTTTAATAGAAAGCGCGTGTTTTGACCCGGTGGTGATAAGGAAGGCTTGCAGGCAGTTAGGGCTGGCGTCGGAATCCAGTTATAGATTCGAGAGAGGCGTCGACCAGGGCATGATATTCGCAGCCGGCATAAGGGCGCAGGAATTGATAAAGGATACCGCGGGCGGAAGAACAGACGGCAATGTAAGCGATGCGGGCGCCGGCATAGAAAAGGAAAAAGAGGTCTCTGTTTCCATAGAAGAGATTTCCAGAATATTGGGCATAGACATAAGCCCGGAAAAAATAAAAGACATATTCAAGAGGCTGAATCTCGGCCCTGTTAAAAAGAAAAACAAAATATTCGTAACCGTCCCTTCCTATAGAAGGGATCTTGCGCAGGGCGTAGACCTTGTAGAGGAGGTTGCGAGGCTTTATGGTTATGACAAGGTGCCTTCAAGGCTTCCTTCTTTTACGCCTCAAAAAACATACCAGCTTGAAAAGAAGACAGCCGCGCTTGAGAATGAGATACGCAAGGTTTTGTGCGGCATCGGCATGTATGAGATCATGACATACGCGCTGACCAGCAGGAATTCCATAGAGCGTCTCGGCATTTCTATGGAGAACCTGGTAAACTTGAGAAATCCGATGAGTTCCCAGCAGGAGATTATGAGGCCGAGCCTTTTATCGGAAATGCTGGAGGCCGTAAACTGGAATCTGAACAGAAGAAATACCAGGCTCCAGCTTTTTGAGGTGAATAAAGTTTACATCATGAACAAGGCAGACGGGCAGGCCGAAGAGACGATGCGCCTTTCGATAGGTGTCTGCGGGAACAAGACAGGCAACTGGAAAGAGAAGCCGAGAGAGCTGGATTTTTTTGATTTAAAAGGCGCGATAGAGGTTCTTATGAATTCCCTGGGCATGCCGGGGTACAGGCTGGAAAAGGCGGAACACGCTTCTTTGAAAGAAAATATGGCGGCAGCCATAAACGTAAACGGCAAAATCTGCGGGGTATTCGGAGAGGTCAAAGAAGATGTGGCGAGGAGGTTCGATATAAAAAGAAAGGTTTTTATAGCGGAGATATCCCTGGATGAGTTACTGTCATGCGCTAACCTGCGAAAGACATTCGCCGCTCTGCCTAAATATCCGTCCGTCAAAAGGGACATAGCGATACTTTTGGACGATACGATTAACGCCTCCAGCATATACGATGTTATAAAAGAAGAGGCAAGAGAGCTTGTGAAGGCGGTTGACGTGTTTGACCTTTATAAAGGCCAGCAGATACAGGAAGGCAAAAAGAGCCTGGCTTATACCATAGAATACCGCTCGGACGAAAAGACCCTCAATGATAAAGAGGTGAATGAGGTCCACAAAAAAGTGCAGGACGCCCTTACCAAACGTCTTGGCGCGCAGATAAGGTAGCGCATTTGATTTTTTTAAATATTGTGCTATAATTAAGTTGTCCCTGCGATGTGCGTGGTGAAATGGAAGTTTTTGAGCCAACACCAAATACTGGGGGGCCTAACTTCAGATGTAGCTGTAAACCTTGGCATAATTACAAGGAAACACTAAACACCTGAGAGGGCGCCCACGTGCTTAATGGGTTCAATTAAGCATCCTTTCACACGGCATATGTGGGGATTTTTATTTTATGGCCGACCTTTTCGAATCCCAGAAAAAAACCGCAGAAAAAAGAATTCCGCTGGCAGTCAGGATGCGTCCGCGCTCGCTTAAAGAATTCGTGGGCCAGGGGCACATACTTGCCGAGGGGAAGTTATTGAAAAGAGCCATAGACTCGGACAGAATTACTTCCCTTGTCCTTTACGGCCCGCCAGGCACCGGGAAGACTACGCTCGCGCATGTAATAGCCAATGTTACGAAGGCGTATTTTCACGAAATAAACGCGGTTATATCCAATGTCCAGGAATTAAAAGACGCTATCAAGCAGGCTAAGGAACGGGAAAAATCTTCCGGCAGGAAAACGATTCTTTTTATAGACGAGATACACAGGTTTAATAAAGCCCAGCAGGATGTCCTGATGCCCGACGTCGAGACAGGGAATCCTGTGTTGATAGGCGCTACGACACACAACCCGTTTTTCTCATTGGTTTCCCCTCTCATATCCCGCTCTATTGTTTTTGAGTTGAAAAAATTGTCCAGAGAGGATGTAACGCAAATCCTTAAAGCCGGCCTTAAAGACAAAGAGCGCGGGCTCGGCAATGTTAATATTAAAATAGATGAAAAAGCATTGAATTTTTTGGCAGAAGCCTGCGATGGAGACGCCAGGATCGGGCTCAATGCCCTTGAGGTAGGGGCGCTGACTACAAAACCCGGCAAAGACGGGGTGGTTAATTTCGATCTCAAAGCCGCGGAAGAATCTATACAGAAAAAAGCCGTTGTTTATGATAAAGACGAGGACGCTCATTATGATACGATTTCCGCTTTTATAAAAAGCATGCGGGGCTCTGATCCGGATGCCGCGCTATATTGGCTTGCGAAAATGCTTTACGCGGGGGAAGACCCAAGATTTATCGCGCGCCGCATTGTGATATGTGCCGCGGAAGATGTGGGCAACGCAGATCCGCAGGCATTGGTGGTCGCGAACGCGGCGTTCCAGATAGCTGAATTCATCGGCATGCCGGAGGCCAGGATCCCGCTGGCTCAGGCAGTCTGTTATATCGCCTGTGCTCCTAAAAGCAATGCGGCGTATCTCGGGATAGATAAAGCCATGAAAGACGTGGAAGAGGGCAGGGTTATGGAAGTGCCGAAACATTTGAAGGATGCCAGTTATCGCGGGGCAAAGAAGTTGGACCATGGCGCCGGGTATAAATACGCGCATGATTACAAAGGCCATTACGTGGATCAGGAATATATCCCCGAGAAGAAGATATACTACAACCCGACAGATATCGGTTTCGAGAAAAAGATCAAAGAATACCTGGGCAAAATACGCAACTTTACAAACGAGTAATACTTGTTTAACCTGCCCCGCACATGAGCGAAGCGAATAGTGCGTGGTAAAGTTACAGGAGTTAAAGTGAATAAAAAGGCGGTGGCGCTGCTTTCAGGAGGATTGGACAGCATGCTGGCTATCAGGCTTATGCTTGAGCAAGGCATAGAGATCCACGCCATGTATTTTTATTTTGTTTTTAGCCACGGCAATCGGGATGAAGCCGAGAAAAATATCAAAAAATTTACGGATCCGCTCAAGATACCGGTTGAAATATCGGACGGAACGCAAGAACTGCTCAGCATGGTCAAGAGCCCGCAGTATGCCATAGGCAAGAATATGAACCCATGCATCGACTGCAGAATTTTTACTTTGATAAAAGCCGGGGAGTTTATGAATAAAATAGGAGCCGGCTTTATTGTGACAGGGGAAGTGCTTGGCGAAAGGCCTTTGTCTCAGCGTTTGGACGCGTTAAAATTGATAGACAGGGAATCCGGGCTCGAAGGCCTGATAGTGAGGCCGTTATCCGCGAAATTATTGGAACCGACAAGGCCGGAGAAGGAAGGTATTCTAGACAGGGAAAGATTGATGAGCATATCTGGCCGCAGGCGCGTTGAACAACTAAGCCTTGCCAGGAAATTCGGCATAGAAGAGTATCAAACGCCGGCAGGAGGCTGTTTGTTGACAGATAAAGGGTTTTCGGCAAGGCTCAGGGATTTTTTAAAGCATGACATAGATTCGGACATGAATAATCTGAGGCTTTTAAGGATAGGGAGGCATTTCAGGGTGTCCGACAGGTTAAAATTAATCGTTGGGCGCGATGAAAAAGAGAATAATATGTTATTATCTATGGCAAACCCGGGGGACTACATTTTTGATATCCTGGATATTCCTGGCGCTGTCGGCCTTGCAAGAGGCAGGGTCACGGAGGATGACATAGGGATAATGGCTTCGATATTGGCGAGATATTCGGATTCGGACGGAGATAGCGTCATTGTTTCGTATAAAGCCCTGCCTTCGGAAAATTGGGAAAAACTGCCTTCTATGCCTGCCGGTAACGGCCTTTTGGAATCTATCAGGATTTGATTTAGGCCGGCAATATTTTCCTTGCCATTATCGGGCAACCCATTTATAATTATAAATACTGATTTTAGGGATAAATCCTTTAAAATACTCATATTATTATGAAAAATATAGCTACGATTATACTTGCCGCCGGAGAGGGCACAAGAATGAAATCTTCTCTCCCAAAGGTTCTCCATGACATATGCGGCAAGCCTATGCTCGAGTATCTTATAGACAATGTCAATTCTATCGGTATCGGCAAGGTTTTTGTAGTCATAGGCCATAAAGCCGGCCTTGTACAGGAGAAGATATGCGGTATTAAGTGCATAAAGCAAAACAAGCTTCTTGGTACCGGAGATGCCGTAGCAAGGGCGAGGGCGGTTTTATTAAAAGACAATAAAATAGATAATGTGCTTATATTATACGGCGATACGCCGTTATTAAGCCGGGAAGTCATAAAAAAACTCATCGATAAACATATTTCCAGCGAAGCCAGCGCCACGATACTTACGGCTCAGCTTAAAAATCCGACCGGTTATGGCAGGGTAGCGAGGTCTTCCGGGAATAAAATCAAAAAGATTGTGGAAGAATTAGACGCGTCTATCTATGAGAAAGTGATAGAAGAGATAAATGTGGGGGTTTATTGCTTCAATAAAAGGGCATTGTTTTATGGCCTGGAAAAGATAAAGCCAAACAACAAAAAACAGGAATATTACCTTACGGATACCATAGAGGTGCTTGCCAAGTCGAACATGGCGGTAGAATCCGTTACTACGGATAACAATGAGGAGTTTTTGGGGGTAAACACCAGGGCGGAGCTGGCAAAGGCGGAGTCTGTGATGAGAAAGAGGATATTGGACAAGATTATGGACGCGGGAGTTACTATTATAGATCCCGCCAATACTTATATAGCTGCCGGGACAGAAATAGGCAAAGACACCACTATATATCCCTATACTTTTATAGAAAACAATGTTAAAATAGGCTCTAATTGCAGTATTGGGCCTTTCGCGAGATTGAGGCCGGGGACCATAGTAGAAGACAATGTCGGGATAGGTAATTTTGCCGAGACAGTGCGTTCTTCTATAGGGCAAGGCACTAAAGTAAGGCACCAGTGCTATATAGGGGACACTTCGATAGGCAGAAATGTTAATATAGGCGCCGGGACTATCGTCGCGAATTATGACGGCAGGAAGAAACACAAGACTATCATAGAGGATAACGCATTTATTGGCACCGGAACCATTCTTATAGCCCCGGTAAAAGTCGGCAAAGGCGCAATTACAGGCGCCGGGAGCGTTGTCCCCAGGAATAAAAATGTCCCGGCAGGCAAAGTCGTGGTAGGCATCCCTGCCAGGGTGTTAAATAAACATAAAAATAAAAATTAAATTCAAATAAGTTTACAAAACAAGCAATACTCGTTTTGTAAACTTATTTAGGCGGGAGAGAGAAAAAATTATGGAAATAATCACGGGTAATGCAAATCCTAAATTGGCGCAGGAAATATGTAAATATTTGAAGATACCTTTGGGGGACGCGCTTGTAACCACTTTCAACGAAGGCGAGATACGCGTAAAAATAAATAAGAATGTGCGCGGCAAGGATGTTTTTATAGTCCAGCCCACATGCCCGCCCGTGAATAATAACCTGATGGAACTTTTGGTTCTTATCGACGCCCTTAAAAGGGCTTCGGCGAAAAGAATTACCGCGGTACTGCCATATTTTGGTTACGCCAGGCAGGACAGGAAGGATCAGCCCCGCGTCCCGATAACGGCTAAGCTTGTGGCGAATCTTATTACTACGGCGGGCGCTGACAGGGTTTTGACAGTGGATCTTCACGCCGGCCAGATACAGGGGTTTTTCGATATACCGATGGATCACCTTTACGCGGTTAATATTTTTGTGAGCCACATAAAAAAGATAAAACTGAAGAATCTGGTAATAGTTTCTCCGGATGTCGGCGGGATAAAAATGGCGCGCGCTTACGCAAAAAAATTCGAAGCGCCTCTCGCTATAGTAGATAAGCGAAGAATCAGCGGGGAAGACACGGAGGCGATGAATATCCTTGGAGACATAAAAGGCAAAAATCTGATCATAGTGGACGACCTTGTCGCCACAGCCTCGTCTCTCGTAGAGGCTGCCAGCGCGTTGAAAAAGCAGGGCGGCAAGGATATTTATGCCGCCATTACCCACCCTGTGCTTTCGGGGCCGGCCATAAGACGCATAAACGATTCCGATATAAAGAAATTGTTCGTTACTAATACGATACCCGTAGAGAACGGCAAAAAACATAAAAAGATAGAAGTCTTGTCGATAGCGCCTCTTTTAGCGGAGGCCATAAAAAGGATTCATCGCGAAGAATCCGTGAGCTGTCTTTTTAACTAGAAAGGGCGATTAAAATGGATTTCGTAGAATTAAAAGCAAATTTAAGAGAAGGAAAAGGGAAAGAGCTGAATAAAAAACTCAGGAGCACCGGTATGGTGCCGGGCGTAGTTTACAGGAAGGGAGAGGAGACGCTGTCCCTGAAGATAGACTCCAAGAGCCTTTCAAAGGCCCTGCATACAGAGGCGGGGGAAAATGTTATCATAAAGCTTTTTGTGGAAGGGGATAAGAAGAAAAAGGAAAGGATAGTTGTAATAAAAGAGATACAAAAAGACCCGGTAAAAGATACCCTTGTGCATCTTGACCTGAACGAGATATCCCTTACCGAAACCTTGAAGGTAAAGGTTCCGCTGATGGCAAAAGGCGAGGCAATTGGCGTAAAACAGGAAGGCGGAGTGCTGCAGCATGTTATGTGGGAAGCCGAAGTGGAATGCCTGCCCACCAATATACCTGACAAGATAGAGATCGATATTACAAATCTCGGTATCGGAAATACATTGAGCATAAAAGATATAGTGCCTCCGGAGGGCGTAAAGATATTGGGAGATCCGGAGAGTATAGTATTCAGCGTCGAGCATGTAAAGACGATCGAAGAGGCCGTTGCCGCGCCCGCCGAAGGCGAGTCTTTGGAGCCTGAGCTTATAAGAGAGAAGAAGGAAAAAGAAGAAGCCGAGGAAGAGGAAAAACAAGAGGCGCCAAAAGCGGAGAAAAAGGAAGAAAAGAAGTGAAATTGATAGTTGGCCTGGGGAATCCGGGCGCAGGATACGCTCTTACGCGCCACAATATAGGATTTTTAGTTTTAGAAAAGCTTGCCCGGGGCAATCATGTAAAATTTAAAGCCAATAAACGTTTTAGCGCATTGACGGGCGAATGCGCGATAGGCAAAGAAAAAGTTTTCCTCGCGATGCCCCAGACATTCATGAATCTTTCGGGCCATTCGGTGAGGCCCATGCTTAACTGGCTCAAAATAGAGACTCATGATATGTTTGTAGTGATGGATGACATAGCTTTGCCTTTTGGCGCGATAAGAATAAGGCCGAAAGGTTCGAGCGGCGGCCATAAAGGGTTAAACTCAATAATAGATTCCATCAGCACGCAGGAGTTGCCCAGGATGAGGCTGGGGATTTTGGGCAGAAAAAATATAAAAGACCTTTCAAGTTATGTCCTGGCAAGATTCACAAAACAGGAACAAAAAGGTCTCCCGGAAATACTTGACAGCGCTTCGCAGGCTTGCGAGTGCTGGGTGAATCAGGGTGTCGAAGCCGCGATGAATAAATTCAACAAATACGGAGGATTAGAATGAAACAGTACGAAGGGATGTTTATTTTGAAGCCGGATCTGGATAAGACAGAGGTGGATAAAATCCTGAACCATATACAGGAACTCGTAGTAAAACACAAAGGCGCTATAGACGAAATAAAAGATATGGGGAAAAACAGGCTGGCGTATCCTTTGAAAAAAAACAAAGAAGGTTTTTACTATCGCGTAAATTTTAATATAATACCTAGCGCTATAGATGCCATAAAGAAAAATCTTGTGCTGAACGAATCGATATTACGCTTGATGATAATAGAGTTATAATAAAATTCGAGAGGAGAGACAATGGCGAGCCTTAATAAAGTGTTTATGATAGGGAATCTTACGAGAGACCCGGAGCTTCGTTATGTCCCCAGCGGCGCGCCTGTCGCTACATTTGGCCTGGCCGTAAACAGGACATTCGTGACTCAGCACGGGGACAAGAAGGACGAGGTGTGTTTTGTAAGAATTGTTGTATTCGGTAAGCAGGCGGAAAGCTGCAGCCAGTACCTGACAAAAGGCAGGCCTGTTTTTATAGAGGGAAGACTGCAATACCGTGCGTGGGAACAGGATGGGCAGAAACGGAGCACTCTTGACATAGTGGCTGACAGGGTGCAGTTTTTAGGCTCTCCGGGGAAGCATGGAGCAGGCGGGCAAGAGGAAATACCCGAGCCCCAGAAGGAGTCGTTCATAGAAGAGGCCCCGGCAGAGAATATCAAGCCGGAAGAAGAAGCGCCCTTTTAAATTTTTAAAACAGAATAAAACAAGGGAGAAAAAATGCCAAGACGATCAGATGAAAAAACAAGAAAACCGAAGACGAAAATGAAAAAATTCGACTCTAGGGAAAAATTTTTCAGGAAAAAATCATGCAGATTTTGCCTGGATAAAACAGAGGTCATAGATTATAAAGACCCTATGAGGCTGAAGAGGTTTATTACGGAAAAGGGCAAGATAATGCCTTCCAGGCTCACCGGCAATTGCGCGAAGCACCAGCGCAAAATAGCGGCCGCGGTCAAAAGGGCAAGGCATGTGGCAATATTGCCTTACGTGGGAGAATAAAATCATGAAAGTAATATTGACGGAAGACGTGAAAAGCGTAGGCTCGATGGGCGATATAGTGGATGTAAAAGATGGATACGCCAGGAATTTTTTATTCCCTAAAAACCTGGCAAGGGCTGCCGTTAACTCGAATCTAAAGATTGTAGAGGATATAAAGAAGAAAAAACAAATCGCGGCGGCAAGGGAAAAGAAAGAGGCGGAAGAGATAAAGGCGAAGATAGCGGCTTTTTCATGTACTATCCCTGTGGAAGCCGGGGAGGACGACAAACTTTTCGGGAGCGTCACAAGCCAGGACATAAGCCAGGCGTTCGAAACCGAAGGGCTGGCTGTAGAAAAACGGAAAATAGCGCTTGAAGAGCCGATAAAGAAATTAGGCGTTTACAACATATCGGTGAAATTGCATCCAGAGGTGACGGCAGAAGTAAAGGTTTGGGTGGTGAAAAAATAATTTATGGATAAGATCGATATGAGTTTCGAGAAGATGCCGCCGCAGAATCTGGAGGCGGAGATGGCCGTGCTTGGTTCTATGCTGATCGAGGAAACAGCCATTTCTTATGCCATAGAAATGCTGACAGGCACCAGTTTTTATAATGACTCGAACCGCAGGATTTTCGAGAGCATGCTTAAGCTGTACAGCGACAATAAAGCCGTTGATATGGTTACTCTGACAGAAGAATTAAAAAAGACAGGCGACCTGGAGAAGGTCGGAGGCTCTACTTATATCGCCAATCTTACTACGGTTGTGCCTACGGCGGCAAACCTGAGGCATTATGCCGGTATCGTAAAAGAAAAAAGCATACTGAGAAACCTTATTTCCGCGGCTACTAATATAATTTCCGAAAGCTATGAGGTGCATGGCGAGGTAGAGAAGATTTTGGATAAGGCGGAGCGCACTATATTCGACATCTCTTCCAAGAAGATAGAATCGAGCTTCGTGCCTCTTAAGGAAATAATAAAAGACAGCATAGAGACCATAGACCAGCTTTATCAAAAAAAGGCGCATGTCACAGGCATACCTACGGGGTTTAGCGATTTTGACAGCCTGACAGCCGGACTGCATCCGTCGGATCTGGTTGTGTTCGCGGGCCGGCCATCTATGGGCAAAAGCGCCCTTGTGAGTTCCATGGCAGAATATATAGGCGTTATGGAAAAGATACCTCTTGTAATATTCAGCCTGGAAATGTCGAAGGAACAGCTTGTGCAGAGGATGCTGTGTTCTCACGCGAGGGTTAACGCCCATAATGTCAGAACAGGTTTTCTGTCCCAGACGGATTGGCCAAGGCTTACAAACGCCGCGGGTAAGCTTTCGGACGCGCCTATTTTTATAGATGATACAGCCGGGCTTTCGGTCCTGGAACTCAGGGCAAAAGCCAGAAGGCTGAAATCACAGCACAGCATACAACTTATAATTGTCGACTATCTGCAGTTGATGCAGGGGATGCCCGGTTCTGAAAACAGGCAGCAGGAAATATCGGAGATATCCCGCTCGTTAAAGGCTCTCGCGAGAGAATTGAAGGTACCTGTTATAGCGGTCAGCCAGCTTTCGAGGGCGGTCGAGAACCGTCAGGACCGCAGGCCCCAGCTTTCCGATTTAAGGGAATCCGGAGCCATAGAACAAGACGCGGATGTGGTCGGGCTTCTTTTGAGAGAAGAGTATTATAGTCCTACGGAAGAGAACAAGGGCATAGCGGAAGTGATAATAGCAAAACAGCGCAACGGCCCGGTGGGGTCGGTAAAGCTCGCTTTTCTTAAGGATTACGCAAAATTCGATAATCTGGCTCTCAGAGAAGAGGGCCTGGTAAGCGAAGAGGCCTTCTGAACCACGCTAAGTTTACAAAACGAGTATTGCTTGAAGTGTAAACTTATTTAGCTTTAATTTGACATAGTTTTGTATATATGATATATTGATACATTAAATATAAATACTTATAAAATTAAATGACAAAATTCAAAATAGCAGCAGCCATAATTTTTGCTTTCGGTTTTCTGACGTTATCCTTCATCAGCTTGCCTGCCGCCGCGGAAGAGACCGGCCAGAAATTGATAAAATATGTCGATGTAAAGAGCAACAAGACAGTTTCCGGAGCTACGATTCTTTCGAAATTGAAAACGAAAAAAGGCGATGTTTTTTCTCAAAAAGTTGTGGACGAGGACATAAAAAGGCTGTACCTTCTGGGCTTCTTCAGCGACGTAAGCGTGTCTATAGAGGCTGTGCAGGAAGGCGTAGGCGTTATTTTTACGGTTACGGAGAAAGCGCCTCTTACAAAAATTACGTTTATCGGGAACAAGGTCGTTAATTCCAAGAAGCTGGAAGGCGCTGTTGAGTCGAAGCTGAACGAATTCGCGGATGAAAGAAAGCTCAAAAAGGACTCCGATAACATAAAAGATTTATATGAGAAAAAAGGCTATCCGTGGGTTAATGTGTCTTATGAAGTCGAAGTAGACGAAAGCGGGAATTCTTCCGAGGCTGTATTCACCATAGATGAGGGCGCAAGGGCGGTTGTAAGAAAAATAGATATCATAGGCAATACGGCTTTCAGCGACAAGCGCGTCGCGAAGATCATGAAATCCAGGACAGCCGGTTTTTTCCGTTCGGGCGTTTATAAAAAAGAGGTGCTGGAAGATGACATGGAGCGTGTCAAAAATTTTTATAAACAGGCGGGGTTCCTGGATGTAAAACCGTCATACGAAATCCTTTTCCAGCAAAAAGCAAGGAAGAAATGGATTGAGCTCGCCGTGCGCATCGAAGAAGGCAGGAAATATATAACAGGCGCTATAAAAGTCAGCGGTAATTCCGTATTTTCCGAAGAAGCTTTGAAAGCGCTTTTGAAAATGAAACCGGGGAACACCTTCACGGAAGAAGGGCTTCATACCGATGTCGGGAGCATGCAGGAGCACTATTTTGATAAAGGTTATATAATGGCCAGGGTCAGGCCGGACACCGTTTTGAATATGGAGACGGACAGAGTCGACATCACATATACTCTCTCGGAAGGAGAGGTGGCGTATGTGAATAGAATAAATATACGAGGAAATACGAAAACAAAGGATGTTGTTATACGCAGGGAATTGAGAATCAAGCCCGGCGAACGCTACGACGGGGCGAAATTAAAAAGAAGCAAAGAGCGCCTTTATAATCTGGGGTATTTCGAGGATATAACATTCGATACGGAAGAAACAGCGGTTCCGGATAAAAGGGATATGGTGGTCGAGGTCAAAGAAGCAAAGACAGGCGAATTCAGTTTTGGCGGCGGGTTCAGCTCGATAGATAAACTGATAGGGTTTGTGGAGATAGAGCAAAGAAATTTCGACCTGCTGAATTTCCCTACGTTCACCGGAGACGGCCAGGATATCAAGCTGAGAGGCGAATTCGGGTCCACTCGCAAAAATTATTTACTGAGCTGGACAGAGCCGTGGATATTAGATTATCCGCTTTCTTTTGGGTTTGATCTTTATGCCTCAGAGCACGATAAGAGCAGTTCCACGGGATACGCTTATGACGAGAAAAGGCAAGGCGGGGATATAAGATTCGGGAAGGAATTCGATGAATTTTTAAGAGGAGACTTTACTTATAAAATAGAAACCGTAGATATAGCTAATCTTGACAGCAACGTTTCCCAGGCGCTGAAGGATGAAGAGGGTAAAAATACCTTGTCCAGCGCGGTATTCCAGCTTACGAGAGATACGACGGATAATAGATTTAATCCTGTAAAAGGGGCTATTTTGACAGGATCCATAGAAGTGGCGGGCGGGCCTTTCGGCGGAGATAAGGATTTTGGGAAATTCTTCAATTCGATGAGCCATTATTCTACCATAGGGCCTTTCGTGTTGGAATTAAAATTAAGAGACGGGATAGTAAGCACTTATGGAGGGACTAACGGAGCGGTGCCTGTTTACGAGAGATTTTTCGCAGGCGGCGCGTATACGATCAGAGGGTATAAAGAACGCGATGTCGGCCCGAAAGATCAGTCGGGAGATCCTATAGGAGGCGGCACGTTAGCCGTTGCCAACGCCGAGCTCACGTTCCCCATAGTAGAGAATCTTAAAGGCGCGTTTTTTGCAGACGCAGGAAACGTGTGGCATGTTCCTGACAGCCGGCCAAAAGGCGGGATATCGCCAGGCGGCATCAGGGTGGGGATGGGAGCGGGGATAAGGATCAAAACCCCGATAGGCCCCGTTAAACTGGATTATGGTTTCCCTATAAATCCGTCCGACGATCAATCGGATACAGGCAGGCTTAATTTTAGCATGAGCAGGGGGTTTTGATATGAGATTACGGAAATCCGCGATTACGGCTGTTTTGGCGTTTTTAATGCTTATGACAGGCAATGCCCTGGCTGAATCGCAGGGGAAGATCGGTTATATCGATTTATCCAGATCGTTCGATGAATACCAGAAAACAAAGGATTTTGACAAGGAGCTGGAAAATAAGGGCGATATGAAACAACAGGCGCGCGAAAAAGTCGTTCAAGAAATAAGGAAGATGAAAGAAGAGCTGGAGCTTATGAATAAAACCGCGCGCGAAAAAAAGGAAGCGGACATAGAAGCGAAAATAAAATCTCTTCAGGATTTCGATCAGGAGGCAAAGACCGATCTCACGAGAGAAAGGGATAATATGGTAAAAGATATCCTGAAGGAGATGAGCGATGTGATAAAAGAATACGGAGAAAAGAACGGCTATTCTATTATCGTAAACGACAGGGTGCTTTTATACGGCGACGCGGGGATGGATCTGACGAACGAGATTATAAAAATCTTGAACGATAAATATAATAAAAAATAAGGGCTGAATAAATGCAAAAGACATTAAAAGAGATAGCGAGTATCATAGACGGTGAAATAATCGGCGATGAAAATATAGTCGTCACGGGCATATGCGGCATAAAAGAAGCGAAAGAAGGAGACCTCACCTTTGTCGCGAACTCTCGATATCTGCCTCTCATGGGGCATACAAGGGCATCGGCTATTATAACATCCAAGGATGTAAAAGCTGCGCCTAAAGCTATCATACGCACCGAAAACCCGTCTTTGGCATTCGCGAAGATGGTTTCTCTCCTGGCGCCGAATGATGTCAGAAGGCCTAAAGGCATTCATCCTACAGTTGTGATGGGCGATAAGGTTAAGATCGGCAAGAATGTCGCGATAGAGCCCTATGTCGTGCTCGAAGACAATGTGGAGATAAAAGACAATACTATTTTATACGCGGGGGTATATGTAGGCCACCATACTAAAATCGGAAAAGATTGTATTATTTACCCATATGTAATCATAAGGGAAAGAGTTGTTATAGGAAACAAAGTAGTGATCCATGGCGGGACCGTAATAGGCAGCGATGGCTTTGGCTTTTCTACGGTGCAGGGGGTGCATCACAGGATTCCGCAGATAGGGACTGTGATAATAGAGGATGATGTAGAGATAGGCGCTAATGTTACTATCGACAGGGCGCGTTTCGATAAAACCATTATAAAGAAAGGCACGAAAATAGATAACCTTGTCCAGATTGCCCATAATGTGTCGATAGGGGAAAATTCCATCATAGTCGCGCAGAGCGGCATATCCGGCAGTACGAATATCGGCAAGAATGTTACGCTTGCCGGTCAGTCAGGCGTCATAGGCCATGTATCCATCGGCGACAATGTTGTGGTGGCGGCTCAATCGGGCGTTACAAAATCTATCCCTTCGAATACCTGCGTATCAGGATATCCTGCCAAACAACATACTCTGGCTAAAAGGATTCACGCGTTTATCCAGAACCTCCCCGATTTGTTTAAGAAGGTAAAACAGCTGGAAGAAGAAATCGAGAAATTAAAATCCGCAAATAAAGAAAATATCAAAATCTAACCGACAACATAAGGAGAAAGATGTATCAGCGAACGATCAAAAAATCAGTTGAGTTAAGCGGCATAGGCCTTCATACAGGAGCCAGGGTCAATCTTAAATTTAAGCCGGCGCCGGTCAATATCGGCGTGAATTTTATAAGAGTCGACGTAAAAGATTCCCCGATGGTAAGGGCGGATATAAACAATATAATCTGCCAGGAAAAAAGCCCGCGCCGCACTTCTATCGGGATAAATGGAGTCGAGATACATACGGTGGAACACCTGATGGCCGCGTTATGGGCGTTGGGTATAGATAATATTATTATAGAGATAGACGGGCCGGAACTGCCGGGCCTGGATGGAAGCGCCATGGGCTTCATAGAGATAATGAGAAAAGTGGGGATAGAGGAGCAGGATGTCCAGAAAAAGGTGTACCATGTAAGGTCTCCTCTTTGGGCGGAACAGGATGGCGCGATGATAATGGTCCTGCCGGAGGATAATTTCAGGGTATCTTATACCCTTAATTACGAGCACCCGCTTTTAAAATCCCAGTATGTATCTTTTAATGTGGATGAGGCAACCTTTGCTAAAGAAATTTCCGGGGCCAGGACTTTCTGCCTCGAGAAAGAAGCGAGCGAACTTAGGAAAAAGGGCCTCGGCAAAGGCGCTAATTACGACAATACGGTTGTTATGGGAGAAGACGGGGTTATAGATAACAAATTGAGATTCGAGGACGAGTTTGCCAGGCATAAAATACTGGATCTCCTGGGGGATTTGTATCTTCTTGGGTACAGCATAAGGGGCCATGTCATAGCTATGCGCAGCGGCCACCCTTTGAATGTACAGCTTGTCCAAAAGATTGACAACCAGAGGGAAAAATTCCACGCCGGCGGGCTGAAATCAGTTTATGTCGAAACCAACGCGGATACCCTGGATTCTATCGACATACAAAAAATCCTCCCTCATAGGTACCCGTTTTTATTGGTGGACAAGATAATAGAGATAGTGCCCGATAAAAGAGCTGTGGGAATAAAAAATGTCACGATGAACGAGCAGTTTTTCACCGGGCATTTTCCCGGCAGGCCTGTTATGCCCGGCGTATTGATAGTAGAGGCTATGGCTCAAGTAGCGGGCGTGTTAATGCTCAATAAAAGGGACAACGTCGGGAAATACGCGTATTTCATGAGCCTGGATAATGTGAAGTTCAGAAAACCGGTGGTTCCAGGCGACCAGCTGCGCCTGGAAGTAGAAGTCGTGAAATTAAGGTCAAAAACAGGGCAGGTCCATACCAAGGCGTTTGTAGAGGGCTCTGTTGTAAGCGAAGCCGACCTGATGTTTGCTCTTGTGGACGCATAAAATATGAAGATTCATCCGACAGCAATCGTAGATAAAAAAGCAAGGCTGGCCGACGATATAGAAGTCGGCCCTTATGCTATTATAGGCCCTGACGCCGAGATAGGGAAAAAGACCGTAATAGGAAGCCATGTTACGATAGATGGATATACCACTCTGGGGGAAGGAAACCGCGTATTTACGGGCGCTGTCATAGGCAGTATCCCGCAGGATTTAAAATATAAAGGCAAAAGGTCTTTTCTGAAGATAGGGAAGAACAATATTATAAGGGAATATGTTACGATGAATCCGGGCACAGGGGAAGGGTCCAGCACTTCTGTGGGCGACGGCAATCTTTTGATGGCATATTCGCATGTTGCCCACGACTGCAAAATAGGGAATAGCTGTATTATCGCCAACATAGGGACTCTCGCCGGGCACGTTACTTTGGAAGACAGGGTGGTAATAGGCGGGTTAGCGGCTATACATCAGTTTGCGAGAGTCGGCAGGATGGCTATTATAGGCGGTTGTTCGAAAGTCGTGCAGGATGTCCCTCCTTTTTCTACCTGCGACGGGAATCCCGCAAGAGTATATGGGCTGAATCTGATCGGCATAAGGCGGGCCGGCATGTCCCAGAAGGCCCAGCGTGAATTAAAAAAAGCTTTCAGGATATTATTCCACTCCGGGCTGGTCTTGAAAAACGGCGTTGAAAAGGTAAAAAAAGATATCGAGCTCATCGAAGAGGTAAAATATTTGCTTAATTTTTTGAAAAACTCCGAAAGAGGGATTTGCAGGGGCGGCGGTAACTTTACAAACGAGTAATACTTGTTTTGTAAACTTACGAGGCGGCAGGCGGAAGAGATGGTCGATAGAGTAGGGCTTATAGCCGGCAATGGAAGATTTCCTATTATATTCGCAGAAAATGCAAGGAAAAAAGGCGTTGAGATAGTTGCGGTAGGTATAAACGAAGAAACATCGAGAGAATTAGAAAAGTTTGTAAGCAAGATATATTGGCTTGGCGTAGGGGATCTCGAGCGGTTAATAAAGATTTTAAAGGAAGAAAATATCCGTTCGGTTGTAATGGCGGGCCAGGTGAAGCATAAACTGCTTTTTGATAATAATATCAAGATAGATAAAAGGATGCAGCTTCTCCTGGGAGGGCTGAAGAATAAAAAAACAGACTCCATAATAGGAGCCGTAGCGAGGTTGTTGGGGTTTTCCGGGATAAAGGTTTTAAGTTCGATAACATTTTTATCGGACTATCTTCCGGAGAAAGGTTTTCTTACGCGCCCGCCGCCCAGCGAGAGAATTTTAAAAGATATAGATTTTGGAAGGCATATAGCAAAAGTAATAGCGGGCCTGGATATAGGGCAGTCTATAGCGGTAAAAGACAAAGTTGTCCTTGCCGTAGAATCGATCGAGGGGACTGACGAGGCAATAAGAAGGGCTGCCAGATACGGAAGGGACGGGATAGTCGTCATAAAAGTGACAAAGCCCAAACAGGATATGAGATTCGATGTGCCTGTTATAGGCCCTGATACGATAAAATTGCTTCAGGAAGTAAAGGCCGCCTGCATTGCTATAGAGGCAAAGAAGACGCTTATAATAGATAAGCCGGAAACATTAAGGCTGGCCGAGGCCGGCGGCATAAGCATAGTTGCTGTTTAAGCTCCTAAGTTTACACTTCAAGCAATACTTGTTTTGTAAACTTACAAGATAGGCATCAGGATAGATATATGGCAAAGAAAATAAAAAAGACCGCCAAGTCCAAAGATACCATAGAAGCTATTTCCAAGATCAGCAAAGCTATTTCGAGCGACCTGTATCTGGAGGACATATTAAAACTGATAGTGACCGTTACAGCAGAAGTCATGAATTCCAGGATCTGCTCGCTGATGCTTTTGGATGAAAAAAGGCAGAATTTGGATATAAGGGCTACCCAGAGTATAAGCGAAGAATACATAAATAAAAAACCGCTGACCAAAGGGGAAGGAGTTGCCTGGAAAGTGGTGCTTCAAAATAAACCTGTGACCATATTAGATGTTACAAAAGAACCGGAGTATAAATATAAGGATATAGCGGTAAGGGAAAAGCTGGTGTCTTTATTGTGCGTGCCGCTGGCTGTCAAAGGAAAGGTGATAGGCGTACTGAACTGTTATACATCCGAACCCCATAAATTCACTTTCACAGAGATAAATGTTTTGACAAGCGTCGCAAACCAGGCGGCAATAGCGATAGAAAACACGGAGCTTATAGTAAAGACAAAGATTATACAGGAGGAGCTTGAGACAAGAAAAGCGGTTGAGCGGGCAAAGGGGATTTTAATGAAACAGGAAGGGCTCTCCGAAGAAGACGCTTTCAGGCGTATTCAAAAATACAGCATGGACCGCAGGAAGCCCATGAAGGAAGTCGCCGAAGCCATAATAGTGGCGCATGAAATGAAATAGTCAGGTATCTCTAACCAGGTTAGACATGCGTGTCTAACCTGGTTAGAGAAGAGGATATGAAATCTAGATACGACGGTTTACAGAAGAATGTACGCAAGTTAACGATGCCGGATATCGAAGTCTGGGAAAATAAATACCCGGAGAAAAACTATACGATAACTCTCGAAAATCCGGAATTTACATGCGTTTGCCCAAAAACAGGCCTGCCGGATTTTGCGAACATAATTATCCAATACAGCCCGGCAAGATACTGCGTAGAATTAAAGTCGTTCAAGCTGTATATGCTTTTCTACAGGGATGTAGGCATATTTCACGAACACGTGACGAACAAAATTCTGGAAGATTTTGTAAAAGCCTGCAGGCCCAGAAAGGCCTGTATTAAAGGGGAATTCAATACACGAGGCGGGATTAAAACAATAGTTACAGCTGAGTATAAAAGGGGGTCAAATGGCTAAGATGACGAATAAGGATATATTAAAAGTAGTAAAAGAGAGAAATGTAAAATTCATACGCCTGTGGTTTACGGATGTGCTGGGTTTTTTGAAAGGGTTTGCCATATCCCCGTCCGAGCTGGAAGGGGCATTGGAAGAAGGCATGGGCTTCGACGGATCTTCCATAGAGGGTTTCGCGCGAATAGAAGAATCGGACATGATTGCGAGGCCGGATCAGGACACGTTTGCGGTATTGCCATGGCGTTCGGGCGAAGATTACAGCGTAGCCAGGATGTTTTGCGATGTATATGAACCGAGCGGGAAGCCTTTCGAAGGAGACCCAAGATTTGTGCTAAAGAAAAATTTAGCAAGGGCTAAAGACCTTGGTTTTACGTATAACGTAGGTCCGGAACTCGAATATTTTTATTTCAAAGATTCGCAGAAGCCGGAGCCTTTGGATAACGGGGGTTATTTTGACTTAGTGCCTTTGGATGTCGCGCAGGATCTGAGGCGCGATACGATCTTTACTTTACAGGCCCTGGGAATCATAGTCGAATATAGCCATCATGAGGTAGCGGCCAGCCAGCATGAAATAGACCTGCGTTATGCGGACGCGTTGACTATGGCCGATAACGTGATGACTTACAGGCTTGTCGTCAAAGAGATAGCCAGGCAGCACGGCGTATACGCCACCTTTATGCCAAAGCCTATTTTCGGGATCAACGGCTCCGGCATGCATGTGCATCAGTCGCTGTTCAAAGGCGATAGAAACGCATTTTTCGATAAGAACGAAAAACATCATCTTTCGGCAACAGGAAAGTCCTATACGGCGGGTATCTTAAAGCACGCGCCCGAGATTACCGCGATTACCAGCCAGTGGGTTAATTCGTATAAGAGACTGGTCCCGGGATACGAAGCGCCTGTTTATATATGCTGGGCCAATATGAACCGTTCTGCGCTTGTGCGCGTGCCAATGTATAAACCCGGGAAAGAGAAAGCAACGCGCATCGAGTATCGCTCTCCCGATCCGAGCTGCAACCCTTACCTGGCGTTTTCCGCGATGCTTGCGGCAGGGTTGGAGGGTATAAATAAGAAATATAAATTAGGCGATCCCGCTAATGACAATATATACCATATGAGCGATGAAGAAAAGGAAAAGGCGGGCATAAAGTCCCTGCCGGAGGACTTATTGGAAGCGATCAAAATAGCGGAGAAGAGCAAGCTTATAAAAGAATGCCTTGGCGATAAGGTATTCGAATATTTCATACGCAATAAAAAAATGGAATGGAATGAATACAAGGCGCAGGTCAGCCAGTATGAAATCGATAAATACCTGCCGATACTGTAATATTCTAACCAGGTTAGACGTGCTTGTCTAACCTGGTTAGACAAAGATATGTTTATACATGCTGTTCTGTTCGAGATTAAGCCAGGGGAAGTGCCGTATTATCGCAAAGACAGTATTATGTGGGCAAGGCACGCGAAAAAACATTCAAAGGGTTTTACGGGTTATTTTACCGTTAAAAGGGTGGATGTAAAAAATCAGTATGTATCCATCTATACGTGGAAGGCCAGGGCCTATCGCGACAGGTTCATGAAAAAATTCCATGAGTTTTTAGTAGCTAAATCCAGGGCAAAGGTAAAACCGCTTGGTTATTACAGCCTGAAGGCGCTGGATAAGTTTTCATAAAGAGCTATTTTTTTATTGACATAATGTTGTTTTATGGTAAACTATGAATAGAAGCGCAGGGTAGCGCTTGAGAAGCAAAGCAATGCGGCGTTCGAAAGAACGCCTTTTGTGTTTTTAGGATAAAGAAGTCCTTTTTGGTAGAAAGGTTCTACCGGAAAGGGCTTTTTGTTTTTATAAGGGGGGTATCCATGGAATTCGAAAGGTTATACGAAAGGATCAGTCCGAGATTAAAAAAAATAGCTAATTTTTATGGTAAGAGAGGCTGTTCTTTTGACAGGGATGATCTATACCAGGAGATGACATGGCATCTCTGGAATAGTTTCAGGGAAGGCGTGCCGGAGGGCATCAACGATACCTATATTATAAAGGGCTGTGAATTCCATGCATTGAACTATATGAGGAAAGAGAAGGAAAAGGTGTATAAAATCAGCATGGAAGAACCTCTCAATGAGTCAGGAGACGCTCTCCGGGATACCGTAGCGGGCGCTTACGAAAGCATTGACAGGGCTGTCGACAGGAAAATGCTCATAGATCATATCATGAATAATGGATTCTCCAAAAAAGAAAAAGACGTATTCGGGCTTTTGCTGGAAGGGCATACTGTCAGGGAAGCAGGCAAAAAACTTGGGATTTCTCATGTAATGGTTATAAAGTTGAGAAATAGATTGTTCGATAAGGTTACCAAAGCAATATAAAAATTACTTATGTAAGCAGAGAGTAGATACAAAAGCACGTTGCAGTGCAAAACATAGGCGTTCGATATAAAGCTGTGTGGGCTTTAAGATCGAGCGCCTTTTTATTTTAAGAAAGGGGTAAAAATGAAAGCTTTAAAAATCACGCTTTCCATGATTTCCTGCTGTTTGTTTATCGTTTCCCAATGTTATGCTACAGCCAGTACGCATATCTGGGCGCCTTCCACGGATGTCCAGCCATATAAAAAATGGCACGTTACCTCTGATTATTATGTGCCTGCCGAAAGCAACGCGAGCGGGACAAGGCCCAATACTATAACTAACTTCGGGCTTACGGTCGGAGTACTGCCGTTCGAGAAGCTTAACGCGGAAGCGGGCTTTGACCATAAATCAGGATACGGGGATCTCGATGACTATCCTTGGTATTTTAATACTAAGATAGGGATTCCGGAGAACGCTTACGGCAGTTTTTTTCCTGCCCTGGCTGTAGGGATATATGATATCGGCACCAAGGAGAATAAAACAGCTTCCAATATAGCGTATGCGAAAGCCGCCAAGACGTTTTCAGCAGGAGGAGTATCTCTCGGCAGGGTTTCTTTGGGCGGGTTTAAAGGAGACGCAGATATATTGGTGCATAGCGAGAAAAAGGACAATGAAGGCCTGTTATTCGCGTGGGAAAGGCCTGTTCCCGAGATATCCGATAAGCTCTGGGTGTGCGTCGAATATCAGGGCACGAGGTCTTCATACGGCTGTTGGAACGCGGGTTTCTCATGGAAATTCGCGGATAATGTTTCAGGTTTGTTCGGATATGATTTTTATAATGACAGGGATCTGGCGGATACCTATACGATACAGGTTGATATAGACTTCTAAATTTTGAAAGGAGGGAAATAAAATGATAAATTCAGGCGATACGGCGTTTGTCCTGATTTCAGCGGCGCTGGTAATGCTGATGACGATTCCTGCCCTTGGATTTTTTTACGGAGGCATAGTCAGGCGCAAAAATGTGCTGGGGGTTTTGATGCAGTGCATGGCGATATTATGCCTGATCAGCGTTCAGTGGGTATTATTCGGTTACAGCCTTTCATTTGCTCCAGGCAATGCTATTTTAGGAAGCCTTAAATGGTTTGGGTTAAATGGAGTAGGCTTCGAACCTTACGCGGATTACGCAGGCACTATCCCTCATCAGGCGTTCATGATATTCCAGGCAATGTTCGCCATAATCACGCCCGCCCTTATTATAGGGGCGTTTGCGGAGAGGATGAAATTTTCGGGTTTTATAGTTTTTATACTTTTGTGGGCGACGCTCGTTTATGACCCTATAGCGCATTGGGTATGGGGCATAGGGGGATGGCTTAGGAATTTAGGGGCATTGGATTTCGCGGGAGGGACGGTTGTTCATGTCAATGCCGGGATAGCCGCGCTTGTGACGGCATTATTAATAGGTAAGAGGAAAGGTCTTGATAATAAAGCTGCGCCGCCGCATAACCTGCCTTTTGTCGTGCTGGGCGCGGGGCTATTATGGTTTGGGTGGTTTGGTTTTAATTCAGGAAGCGCATTAGCGGCGAATGGACTGGCCGCCAGCGCATTCGTAGTAACTAATACGGCAGCAGCTGCGGCAGGGCTCAGCTGGGCCATTTTAGAATGGATATTCAATGGAAAACCTACCATATTTGGGATCGCGACAGGCGTTGTGGCAGGATTGGTTGCCATTACGCCAGCGGCGGGATTCGTGAGCGTGATACCCGCAATAATAATAGGGTTGTTTGTCAGCGTGTTTTGTTACATAGCCGTTGCGTATGCGAAACCGAGGCTTGGCTATGACGATTCCCTGGATGCGTTCGGCGTCCATGGGATAGGCGGTATCTGGGGAGCTTTAGCGACAGGTTTATTCGCGTCCAAAGCGGTCAACCCGGCCGGCTCGGACGGGTTATTTTTTGGAAACCCTCATCAGTTATATGTACAGTCCGTAGCGGTGTTAGTTACGATTGTTTATTCCGCGGTCGTTACCTTTATTATATATAAAGTGGTTGATGCGGCAATAGGCATGCGCGTATCCGAGAAAGAAGAAGTGGTTGGGCTTGACCTCAGCCAGCATCACGAAGGCGCGTATACAATGTTGGAATAAAAGGAGGTTAAAATGAAACTTATCATAGCGATTATACAACCGAGTAAATTTTTAGAAGTAAAAGAAGAGCTTTACAAGGCGGAGGTAAACCTTATTACGGTGAGCGAGGTCTTGGGCCATGGCAGGCAAAAAGGATTCAGCGAAGTCTATCGCGGCACAAAAGAGATGGGGAACCTTTTGAAAAAGATCCGTCTCGAGATAGCTGTAAACGAAAACTTCGTAGAACCCACTATCAAGGCTATTACCAAGGGCGCTAAAACCGGAGAGACGGGTGACGGTAAAATCTTTATCCTGGATTTAAAAGAGTGCGTGCGCATCAGGACAGAAGAGCGCGGGTCTGTGGCTATAGGATAACGATTGCCCGGCGTAAGTTTACACTTCAAGCAATACTCGTTTTGTAAACTTACGCGACGCCGGATAAAAAAGAGGTTACCAAAATAGCAGGATTTTTACTTATAGTATATAAGAGAATAAAGCATAGAAATTAAGCACATAGAGGTGTTGAACATCGGCGTTCAATATGGTCAAGGAGATTGACCAGGTTGAGCGCCTTTTTATTTTAGGAAAGGAGAGGCAAAATGGCAAAGGCAACAAAGACAGCGGCTGAAGTAAAAACAAAGAACCCGCTCGTGAACGGTTCTTTCAATGAAAAGGCAGCCAGGGATGTGATGAGGTTAATAAAGGAAAAGGGCATTAAGATTATTGACCTGAAATTCAATGATCTGCCCGGTTTGTGGCAGCATTTTTCAATCCCAGCCACAGAACTGAAAGACATGCCTGACCTGACCCGTTCGATATGGGTGGATGGCATAGGTTTTGACGGATCTTCGATAAGAGGCTTCCAGAAAATCCAGGAATCGGACATGATTATGGTGCCCGATCCTTCCACAGCTGTTATAGACCCTGTATGCGAGGTGCCTACGCTAAGCATGCTATGCGATATTTATGACCCATTAACGCGTAAACCATACAGCCGCGACCCGCGATATATAGCCAAAAAGGCGGAGAAATACTTGAAGGATACAGGGATTGCCGATACGGTTTATTTCGGGCCCGAAGCGGAGTTTTTTATTTTCAACAGCATCCGTTTCGATCAGACCGAGAACTCAGGGTATTATTTTATAGATTCAGATGAGGCGGATTGGAATACAGGGAAGGAAGAAAACCCGAATCTCGGTTACAAAATACGCTTTAAAGAAGGCTATTTCCCTGTGCCTCCGCATGATTCTCTGCAGGACCTAAGGAGCAAGATCATCCTTAAAATGATAGAAGCGGGCATTAATATAGAGGTACATCATCATGAAGTAGCCACAGCGGGCCAGTGCGAGATAGATATTAAGTACGATAAATTGACCAAGATGGCGGATGATCTCCTTATGTATAAATACATCATTAAAAATATGGCAAAGAAAAATAACATGGTAGCCACATTCATGCCTAAGCCGCTTTTCGCTGACAACGGATCGGGCATGCATTGTCATCAAAGCCTGTGGAAAGACGGGAAAAATCTTTTCTTTGACAAGAACGGTTACGCGCTTTTAAGCCAGACCGCGAAGTATTATATAGGAGGGCTTTTAAAGCACGCGAACAGCCTGATGGCTTTTTGCGCGCCAACGACAAATTCTTACAAGAGGCTTGTGCCGGGCTATGAAGCGCCCGTGAACCTGGTTTACTCGGCAAGGAACCGCTCCGCGGCTGTAAGGATACCCATGTATACCGATAATCCAAAATCCAAGAGGATAGAATTCAGGCCGCCTGACCCGTCATGCAACGGATATCTCGCGTTCAGCGCGATGTTGATGGCAGGGCTGGACGGAATAAAAAACAAGATCGATCCGGGCAAGCCTACCGACACAGATTTATTCGAGTTAAATAAAGAGGAGCTAGGCAAGATTGCCACCGTTCCCTCTTCCCTGCGCCGGGCAATAGACGCCCTGGAAGCGGATCATGATTACCTTTTAAAAGGCGGCGTGTTCACAAAAGATGTGATCGATATCTGGATTGAGTATAAGCGCAAGAAAGAGATAGATCCTGTAAGGATGAGGCCGCATCCTTATGAATTTTATCTGTATTTTGATATTTGATCGTATTATGCAGGGGACGGTTGCGACCGTCCCCTGCATATATTTTTTGTATATGGTTGCATAAAAATTGGGCAGTGATAAAATGGACATAGATAATTCCTTCGTGACGATTCAAAAGGGCAGGATATATGAGGTTGTAATAGGCGGCATAGAAAAATCGCTTATAGAAAAGGCCCTGGAACACACGTCAGGTAACCAAATACTGGCCGCGCAGCTCCTCGGCATCAACAGAAATACGATTCGTTCCAAGATAAAAAAATTGAACATAGACGTCGGCAGGTTTAAAAGATGAAAACATACGGTAATTTTCCAAAAAAACAGGGATTATATGACCCGCAATTCGAGCATGACTCTTGCGGCGTAGGGTTTGTCTGCGACATCAAAGGCGAGAAAACCAATGCCATAATCAAACAGGGTATCGAGGTTTTGCGCAGGCTGTCTCATCGAGGGGCAGTGGGGTCGGACCCAAAGACAGGAGACGGAGCGGGTATTTTGATCCAGATGCCGCACGAATTTTTTAAAAAGGCGGCAAGGGATAATAAAATCGATTTGCCTAGCCAGGGGGAATATGGCACAGGATTGATATTTCTGCCTCAAGATGCCAAAGAGCGGGAATTTTGCAAAAAGGCGATCGAGAAAGCCGTTAATGGATGCGGACAGACAACTCTCGGATGGCGCAGAGTCCCGGTGAATGATTCCGGCATAGGCGAAAGCGCCAAGAGCACGGAGCCCGTATTCGAGCAGATTTTTATAGCCAGGAATAAGGATTTGAAAGATGAATTGGCGTTCGAAAGGAAGCTTTATGTCGCAAGGAAAGAGGCGGAGAACAGCATCCGCGAATCCAGCATAAACCAGAAAAAAGCTTTTTATATTACCAATCTTTCCTGCCGCACATTTTCTTATAAGGGTCTTCTTATGCCGGGCCAGCTGGAACATTTTTTTCAGGACCTGAAAGACGAAAGCGTAAAGAGCGCTTTATGCATGGTGCATTCGAGATATTCCACGAATACCTTCCCTACGTGGGACCTGAGCCAGCCTTTCAGGTTTTTGGCGCATAACGGAGAGATCAACACCCTGCGCGGCAACATAAACGGAGTGAGAGCGAGGGAAAGGCTTTTGGCGAGCAGGTTTTTCGGCATGGATATAGAAAAACTGAAGCCTGTGATTGTCGAGGGCGGCAGCGATTCCGCCGCCATAGATAATGTCTTCGAGCTTTTAGTATTGTCAGGCAGGTCTCTCGAGCACGCCATGATGATGCTTATACCGGCCGCGTGGGAACACAACAGCTCTATGGATAAAGAGCTCAAAGATTTTTACAAATACCACGCCTGTTTTATGGAGCCGTGGGATGGCCCGGCGGCCATAGCTTTTACGGACGGGAAGAACATCGGGGCTGTTTTGGACAGGAATGGCCTGCGGCCGGCCCGTTACATAATAACCAAAAAAGACTTTGTTGTGATGGCGTCCGAGGTCGGCGTTCTGGATATAGATCCCGCGGACATTAAAGTGTCCGGGAGGCTCGAACCTGGCAAGATGCTTTTTATAGATACAGAAGCAGGCTGTTTAGTGGACGACTCCAAAATAAAAGAAAGCGTATCTACGCGTTCTCCTTACGGCAAATGGAACAGCCGGAGCCTTGTGGATTTCGGCAAACTGATTTCGGCAGGCGCTAATAATCCAAAATCAGAGGATATAATTTCCAGCCTTAAAGCTTTCGGATACACGAGAGAGGATCTCAAAACCATTATAAAGCCTATGGCGTTGGAAGGCAAAGAGCCCGTGGGGTCTATGGGCAACGACGCGCCTCATGCGTTCCTTTCGCAAAAATCCCAGATGCTTTACAGCTATTTCAAACAGTTGTTCGCCCAGGTTACCAACCCTCCCATAGATTCCATAAGGGAAAAGCTTGTAATGAGCCTTGAAAGTTTTATAGGCCCTGAAAAAAATATCTTAGAGGAAACTCCGGAGCACAGCCATAAGCTTATGGTAAAAAATCCGATATTGACCGATGATGAACTGCAGAGCCTGCGCGATATAAGCATAAACGGTTTCAAGACAAAGACTATTTATACTTTTTTTGACGCTTCAAGCGGTAAGGAAGGTTTTAATAAGGCATTGGAAAGAATATGTTTCGAGGCCGAATACGCCATCGAAAAAGGGTATGCTTTTATCATATTGAGCGATAGAGGGGCTGACAGGGATAATGCCGCTCTGCCCGCGCTGCTCGCGGTAAGCGCCATACATCATTATCTGGTTAAAAAGACCATAAGATCCCAGGTAGCTCTCATAGTCGAAAGCGCCGAACCCAGGGAAGTGCATCATATAGCTTTGCTTTTTGGTTATGGCGCCGATTGCGTAAATCCATATCTCGCTCATGAAGCCATAGCTTATCTCATAGAGGAAAAAGAGATCCGCTTGGAGCTCAAGGCCGCGCTTAAAAATTACAACAAAGCTTTGACAGACGGCATATTGAAGATATTGTCCAAAATGGGCATCTCCGCCCTCAGAAGCTACCGCGGCGCCCAGATATTCGAAGCGCTGGGATTATCCGATGACTTGATCGATAAATATTTTACAGGCACGGTATCCAGGATAGGCGGGGTCAGCCTTGACGGCATAGCCGAAGAGACTATCCAAAGGCACAGGAACGCTTATAAACAAAAAGATATAGGCATATCTTATTTAGCGAGCGGCGGGGTCTATCAGTGGAAAAAAGACGGGGAATTCCATCTTTGGAACCCCGAAAGCATAGCTGATTTACAGGACGCGGCGCGCAATAATGACATTGAAAAATACGAGAAATTCGCCAGGCTTATAAATGACCAATCGTCTAACCCGGTTACCTTAAGAAGCCTGCTCAAGTTTAAAAAAACAGAGCCTATTCCTATCGAAGAAGTGGAGTCCGCGGAAAATATCATGAAACGCTTTGCCACAGGCGCGATGAGTTTCGGCTCTATATCAAGGCCGGCTCATGAGACAATAGCGATTGCCATGAATAGGATTGGAGGCAAGTCCAATACGGGAGAGGGAGGGGAGGATCCTAATAGGTTCGTAATCCTTCCTAACGGTGATTCCAGGAGAAGCGCTATAAAGCAGGTAGCGTCAGGAAGATTCGGAGTCACTATAAATTATCTCGTTAACGCAGATGAGATACAGATAAAAATAGCCCAGGGAGCGAAACCAGGGGAAGGGGGGCAGCTTCCGGGCCACAAAGTGAGCGAGATAATCGCGAGGACGAGATACACCACTCCGGGCGTCACTCTTATATCGCCTCCGCCGCATCACGACATATATTCTATCGAGGATTTGGCGCAGTTGATATTCGATCTGAAAAACGCCAACCCAAAGGCCAGGGTAAGCGTGAAGCTTGTATCGGAAATAGGGGTAGGCACTGTCGCGGCGGGCGTAGCGAAAGGCCACGCCGATATGATACTTATTTCAGGAGGCGACGGCGGAACAGGCGCTTCTCCGCAGAGTTCTATTAAATACGCGGGGCTTCCATGGGAATTAGGGCTTTCCGAGACACATCAGACTCTCATGTTAAATAATCTGCGTTCAAGAGTCCGTTTGCAAACAGATGGGCAGATAAGAACAGGCAGAGATGTCGCGATCGCGGCTCTCTTAGGAGCCGAAGAATATGGTTTCTGCACAGCTGTCCTTATTGTGATGGGCTGCGTTATGCTCAGGCATTGCCATCTGAACAATTGTTCTGTCGGCGTGGCTACGCAAGACGATATACTGCAGAAAAGATTTTCAGGCAGGCCTGAGTACATAGTGAATTATTTTCATTTTGTGGCCGAGGAACTCCGACGGATTATGGCAAGCCTTGGTGTAAAAACAATGGATGATATGATAGGGAGATCTGATTTATTGGAACTGGATGAGAGCATAGTCCCTTTAAAAGCAAAAGGCATAGATTATTCTAATATCCTTTATAAGCCGGATGTGCCCGGCGATACTGCCAGGAGGTGTTCATCGAAACAGGATAGCGGCCTGGACAATGTCCTGGACAAAGAGCTTATAAAGATGTGCAAGGACGCTCTTGCCAAAAATAAGCCGGTAAAAATATCCATGAGTATCGATAACACGAATAGGGCAACAGGCACCATGTTGAGCGGCGAAGTATGTAAGACGTGCGGGGATGGCGTGCTCTTGGAAGATACCATCATTTGTAAATTTAAAGGCATAGCGGGCCAGAGTTTCGGAGCTTTTTTAGCAAAAGGCATTACGTTCGAACTGGAAGGCATGACCAACGACTACGTGGGGAAAGGTATTTCCGGCGGGAAAATCATAGTTTATCCTGCCGGCCGAGCGCAGTATAAGCCGGATGAAAATGTGATAATAGGCAATACTACTTTTTACGGCGCGATATCAGGCGAAGCATATATATGCGGGATGGCCGGAGAAAGATTCTGCATAAGGAATTCCGGGCTATATGCCGTGGTGGAGGGCGTGGGAGATCACGGCTGCGAATATATGACAGGCGGAAGAGTCGTTATATTGGGCAAAACAGGCAGGAATTTCGGGGCAGGCATGTCAGGCGGCATAGCGTACGTATATGATGAAGATGAAACATTCAAGCAGAAATGTAATTTAGATATGGTTGAATTGGAAGAGGTTAAGATAGGGGACAAGGACACTATTTATAACCTGCTCAATAATCATTTTAAGCACACAAAAAGTAAAAAGGCAAAAATGATCCTGGATAATATGAATGAAGAACTCAAAAAATTCGTAAGGGTAATACCAATAGAATATAAGCGCATACTCGAGGGCGTAAAAATAGAGGAAAAGCTGGATCTTAAGGAGGCGCTCGATGGGTGACCCAAGAGGTTTTTTAAAATCTGCCCGGCAGGCGGGTTCATACAGGCAGGTCTGCGAGCGTGTCAACGATTTCAGGGAGGTTTCTTTATTGCGGCCCGAGAAGCAGTCGCAGGAACAGGCGTCTCGATGCATGGATTGTTCCACGCCGTTCTGCCATTGGGGATGCCCCGTAGGAAATTATATCCCTGAGTGGAATGATTATATGTTCCGCGGAAATTGGAAAGCGGCTCTCGGGCTTCTGGAGGCAACTAACAACCTGCCTGAAATAACAGGAAGAGTTTGTCCTGCTCTATGCGAGTACGCGTGCGTCCTGGGCTTGAATGATGACGCTGTTACTATACGCGAGAACGAGCTTAGCGTAGCGGAAGCGGGGTTTAAAAAAGGCCTGATAAAACCCGTGAAGCCTGTTAGAAAAACAGGCAAAAAAATAGCTGTTATAGGTTCCGGGCCGGCGGGCTTATCCTGCGGGGCGCAGCTTAATAAGGCAGGCCATAGCGTGGTTATTTTTGAACGGGATAAAAAACCTGGCGGGATACTTCGCTACGGCATCCCTGATTTTAAACTCGAAAAATCCCTGATAGACAGGCGCATCGATATATGGAAAAAAGAAGGCATTGTTTTTGAGACATCTGCAAATATCGATGTAGGGGAAGATCGCGACCTTCCCCTACAAAAAGATTTCGACGCTATCTGCCTGGCTGGCGGTTCGCGCGTTCCAAGGGACCTTAAAATAGAAGGGCGGGAGCTTAAAGGTATATATTTCGCGATGGATTATCTGACCCAGTCAAACATGCGCGTCAGCGGAGATAAGGTCCCAAAAGATAATTTTATCGATGCTAAAGGCAAAAAAGTAGTGGTCATAGGAGGCGGAGATACGGGCTCTGATTGCGTGGGAACAGCTCATCGCCATGGAGCTTCCTGCGTGACGCAAATCGAGGTATTGCCAAAGCCCCTGGAATGCAGGACTGATTTCCAGCCCTGGCCGAAATATCCGATGCTGCTCAAGACAACTTCCAGCCACGAGGAGGGCGGAGAGCGGCACTGGGCGGTTCTGACAAAAAAATTTACAGGCGAAAACGGTGTTTTGAAAAAACTTTTATGTGTCAAGGTTGAGTTCCGTGAGACAAAAAGCAAGGCGTGCCCTGCTATGAAAGAAATCCCGGGAAGCGAATTTGAGATAGAAGCCGACATGGCAATTATCGCGGTAGGATTCTTGCATCCGGAACACGAGGGGCTGCTTAATGGCCTTGGAGTGGAATTTGATAACAGAGGCAATGTAAAGACAGATTCAAATTATAAAACCTCGGTTGAAAAGGTGTTTTCCGCAGGGGATATGAGGCGCGGCCAGTCTTTGGTGGTATGGGCTATTTCAGAAGGCAGGAGATCCGCTCATTGTATAGATAAATATTTGATGGGCGAAAGCAGTTTGCCGTTTATGTAAGTTTACACTTCAAGCAATACTCGTTTTGTAAACTTAGCGGTAGGTAGATAAGGAGTTATCGGATGATAAGTACGGGAATAAGGGGCTTGGACGCTGTTATTACAGGCCTCCGGCTGGGCGACAATGTAGTCTGGCAGATAGACGATATCAAAGATTACGCCGACCTCGTGAAACCTTTTGTAAAGCAGGCGCTCAAGGATAAGAAGAAGGTTGTCTACATGAGGTTCGCAGGCCATAAAGAACTGCTTGAACCATCGGCCGGCATAAAGCGCTATGAGCTGGACGCTCACGCAGGATTCGAGTCTTTCGCCACAAAGGTAAATAATATTATCACGCAGGAAGGAGAGGGCGCGTATTATGTATTCGACTGTCTGTCGGAGCTTCTTTCGGCATGGGCAACAGACCTTATGATAAGCAATTTTTTCATGGTAACCTGTCCGTACCTTTATGAGCTTAAAACAGTCACGTATTTTTCCATATTGCGCAATAATCATTCTTTCAAGTCCGTAGCCCATATACGCGAAACAACCCAGCTTTTGATGGACGCGTACCACTGTGAAGGCAGCTTGTATATCCACCCTCTGAAAGTATGGAACCGGTACTCGTCTACTATGTTCCTCCCTCACCTGAAAGAAAAAGACAAGTTTATACCTATTACCGACAGCGTTAATGCCGTGAAGATACTGTCTTATATCCGGGAACAGGGCATAGACAGCGCTAACAGAAACCTGGATTACTGGGATCGCTTATTCCTTGAGGCGGAGGGCATGATAAAAAGCCATACTCCGGAAGAAAAGACGAAAGAGATGAAGGAGAAACTCTGCGGCATAATGATATCCGCGAATAAAAAGATGCTGTCTATGGCAATAGATAATTTTTCGCTGAAGGAGCTGATAGGTATCAAATCCAGGCTCATAGGCACAGGTTTTATAGGAGGCAAAAGCGTGGGCATGCTTCTCGCGAGGAAAATCCTGTCTAAAAATAAATCGCTCAACTGGAAAAAGCTCTCAGAGCCGCACGATTCGTTTTATATAGGTTCGGATATATTTTATTCGTATATAGTGCAAAACAGATGGTGGAAACTGCATATGCAGCAGAAGACAGAAGACGGGTATTTCAGCATAGCGAAGATCTTAAAGGAAAAGATGCCTTACGGGGTATTTTCAGAAGAGATTATGGAAAATTTCCAGCAGATTATAGAGTATTTTGGATCGTCGCCTATCATAATACGCTCAAGCTCTCTTCTTGAGGACAGTTTTGGCAACGCATTCGCCGGAAAATACGAAAGCATATTTTTGGCTAACCAGGGCACGCCTGAGCAGAGGTATATCCAGTTCGCGGAAGCTGTAAAAAAGATTTACGCCAGCACTATGAATGAAGACGCTCTTGTATACAGGAGGCAAAGGGGGCTGGATAAATTGGATGAGCAGATGGCCCTTCTGGTACAGAGGGTTTCAGGCGCGTATCACAAGGATTATTTTTTCCCGGATATCGCGGGCGTAGGGGTTTCTTATAATACATACGTATGGAACGAGGACATGGATCCAAAGGCAGGCATGCTCAGGATGGTATTTGGCTTAGGCACAAGGGCGGTCAACCGCGTAGAGGGTGATTATCCCAGGATGGTCGCTTTGAGCGATCCATTGCGCAGGCCGTACGCGGAAAAAGACGACCTGAGAAAATTCTCCCAGCATGACGTAGATGTCATAGACACAAAGGAGAATGTTTTTAAGGCAATCCCTTTTGGCAGGCTTGTGAGCGAAGAATTATACCTGGAAGCTGATCGCGTAGCTGTAAAAGATGAAGAAGCCGAGGCAATGATGAGCCATGGCAAGAATAAGGCCAGGGAATATTGGATATTGACTCTGGACAATGTGTTTAGCGGCGGCGCGCTTGCGGATTCTTTTAAAAAAATCCTGAAGGCCCTTGAAGAAAGCTATAATTATCCTGTCGAAATAGAATTTACGATAAATTTTACAAAAGAAAACGCGTTTAAGATAAATCTTCTGCAATGCAGGCCTCTGCAGGTAAGCGGCATTGGCAGTAAAGTGGATATGCCAGGCCATATAAATATGGATGATTTGCTTTTTGAATCGCGCGGGTACTTTTTAGGCGGAAATGTATCATTGGATATAAAAAGGGTTATATATGTCGATCCGGAAGCGTATACCAGGCTTACGTTGTCCGATAAGCACGAGATCGCGCGCATGGTAGGAAGCTTGAACAGGGGCATAAAGGATAAAGATGCTTTGCCGGCTATTCTTATGGGGCCTGGAAGATGGGGGAGCACGACTCCATCCCTTGGCGTGCCGGTTAGATTTGCAGAGATAAATAATATAACAGCCCTTATCGAAGTCGCTTTTTCAGCGGGCAATCTTATGCCTGAGTTGTCTTTCGGCACGCATTTTTTCCAGGACCTTGTGGAGACGAAGATATTTTACATAGCGCTTTTCCCCGATAAAAAGGATGTTACGTTCAACATAAAGTGGCTCAGGCAGTTAAAAAATATATTTGCGGAGCTCATCCCCGGATCTTCTGATTATAAAGGTATTATCGAAGTCTATGATGTGAGCGAAAAGGGCTTAAAAGTAATGTCCGATGTGGTATCCCAGAGGGTTGTGTGTTTTTCGCGCCCGCCAAAAAATCAGCTTGCCAATCAAAACGCGTATTGATATAATAAATCCCAACTTGGCACAATGGCTGTGCCCGGATCAGATTAGGACAAAGACGTTCTAAGCTTGAAGGCGGAGGACGTCTTTTTTATTTATCTACGGATGCCTAAAAATTAGGCAATTTATTATCTCTCGCCGCCAGATGAAAAACTATAGCGGCTCGGGATTAATTCGTCCGCCAAAGAACTGTGGCGGACTCATTAAAAGGAGGAATAAATGTCCAAGAAAATAGAAGAATTTATGGCAAAGGTCATAGAAAGGAATCCCGGCGAACCGGAATTCCATCAGGCAGTGCGTGAAGTCGCAGAGTCTGTGATGCCTTTTATAGAAAAGAACCCTAAGTACCAGAAGGCAAAGATCCTGGAGCGCATGACTGAGCCTGAAAGGGTCATAATGTTCCGTGTGCCATGGCTTGATGACAAAGGCGAGATACAAATGAACAGGGGTTACCGCATACAGATGAATAGCGCCATAGGGCCTTATAAAGGCGGCATCAGACTGCACCCGAGCGTAAACCTCAGTATTTTAAAATTTTTGGCTTTCGAACAGGTATTCAAAAACAGCTTAACCACGCTTCCGATGGGCGGGGCAAAAGGCGGTTCTAATTTTGACCCTAAGGGTAAATCGGATAATGAGGTAATGAGATTCTGCCAGAGCTTTATGACAGAGCTTTCGAAACATATCGGAGCCGATACGGACGTGCCAGCCGGAGATATAGGCACAGGCGGCAGGGAAATCGGCTATATGTTCGGACAGTACAAGAGGCTTCGTAATGAGTTTGTGGGAGTCTTGACAGGCAAGGGCTTGAACTGGGGCGGAAGCTTGATCAGGCCCGAGGCTACAGGATACGGCTGCGTGTATTTTACCCAGGAGATGTTAAAGACAAGAGGAGAATCTCTTAAAGGCAAGATCTGCGCTGTTTCGGGCTCAGGCAACGTGGCGCAGTACACGGTTGAAAAATTAATACAGTTAGGCGCGAAACCCGTGACGCTTTCGGATTCCAATGGGTTTATCTATGACCCCAAGGGCATAGATGAGCAGAAACTGGAATTTGTGATGGAGCTTAAAAATGTGAAAAGAGGGCGCATAAAGGAATATGCCGAGGAATTCAAATGCAAATATTTTGAAGGCAAATTCCCATGGGAAATAAAGTGCGACGTAGCTTTCCCGTCCGCCACTCAGAATGAGATACACGAATCCGATGCCAAGAAATTAGTCAAGAACGGCTGTATTGCGGTAGGCGAGGGCGCGAATATGCCTTCCACGCCCGAAGCAGTGGAGGTATTTCTGGACGCCAAGATTTTATACGCCCCGGGCAAGGCTTCTAACGCGGGCGGCGTAGCGACAAGCGGGCTTGAGATGTCTCAAAACAGCCAGCGTTTATCCTGGACAAGTGATGAGGTAGATGAGAGGCTTCTTCAGATAATGATCAATATACACGAGTCTTGCGTTAAATATGGCAAAGATTCCAATAGTAAGTATGTCAACTATGTGAATGGTGCCAATATAGCAGGGTTCGTGAAGGTAGCGGATGCCATGCTCGACCACGGCGTGGTATAAACAAGTTTAGAAACCGCATAGGCCGCTTTTGGCGTTCTATGCGGTTGGGTGTGGTTCAATATAGCCGCAGGGAGTATCAACATTCCCTGCGGCTTTTTTATACCGTAAGTTTACACTTCAAGCAATACTCGTTTTGTAAAGTTATTTGGATATTTTTGAAAGAAAATCGCTTTTAGATGTGTCTTATATGGTAAAAGGGAGGATAAATTGACTATTTAAAGTATGTATAATAATATGTATTATTATATTGACAAATAGCCAGATTTATGGCATATTTAATATGGAAATAGAATCAGGCAGTTTTATATGGGATTTGGAAAAAGAATTAGATAATATCAGTAAACACAGGGTAGATTTCAGCACAGCTTGTGAGGCATTCAAAGATCCAACGAGAAAAATATACACAGATTCTAAGCATAGCAGGGAAGAAAATAGGTTGTTTTGTATCGGGAAAATCGGAAACAGAGTTTTAACAGTCAGATTTACATACCGTGGCCATAAAATAAGGATATTCGGTGCAGGTTATTGGAGAAAAGGGGAGGTGTATTATGAAAGAGAAGATAACGGATTCAAATAAGCCTATAGGAAAATTGACCAGGGTTGATGACTTTCTCCCGAGGCCGGAAGAGCTTATTATGCCGGAAGAAACTATAAAGATAACCTTACTTCTTAAGAAATCAAGCGTAGATTTTTTTAAGCATAAAGCCAACGAATGCCATACCAAATACCAAAAAATGATTCGCGAACTTGTAGACAAATATGCCGCGCAATATTCCCCGTAACTTTACACTTCAAGCAATACTCGTTTTGTAAACTTAGCAGGGCCCGGTAATAGAATTTTGATTAAAATTTTAGTAAATTATAAGGTTTTACTTTGAGGGCTTTGGCGAGTTTTTCTATGGTATCGATTTTCAAGGCAGGCGGTTTCTTGCCTTCTATTCGCTGGATATATTTATAGTCAATATCTGCTTTTTCTGAAAGCTCTTCCTGGGTATAGCTGTATTTTTTCCTTAATTCCCTTATTTTTCTCCCAAGTTTTATCCTAATAGTATATTCCATATACCTTATTATGCTACGGTTGATTTAATATTGACACCTAACTATAGTAAGGTATATACTATATTGCAGATTAAACATCTTTTAATCTATAAAAAATGAATGAAGCTAAAAAGGCGTATAATAACTATTATAATGGTTTAGATGGCGGTATAGGAGGAAATAGCAGATTCCATTGGATAAATAATGCCCTGTTAAAAGATTTGAGCGGTAAATGCGTGCTTGACGTAGGGTGCGGAGAAGGCTCGCTTCTAAAAATCCTGCAAGCAAACAATAATACTGTTTTCGGCATAGATGTTTCGGAAATCGGCAGAGATAAATGCAGAGAGAAAGGTATCGAATGCCATGTCATCGATATCAGTGCGGAAAAATTTCCTTATGCGGATGATAGATTCGATGTTGTATTATGCCTTGAGACGCTTGAGCACATAGAAAACCCGCATTTTTGTGCCTATGAGATCAAAAGGGTGCTTAAAGAAGGAGGAATTTTTATAGCAAGTATCCCAAGCCCAAAAATACGCCATCCTTATATTTATCCCGGATTGTTCGAATTAAAAAATTTTAAGAGGTTTCTTGAGCTCTGCTCTTTCGAAATTAAAGAGATAAGAGGATGGGGTCAGGCTGCTATGTTTGCGGGGCTGTCTGCCTGGTTAAAAAAACAGGATAATTTCTTGGCGGAATGCCTGGAGCGGAGCATTTTTTATATTAGCAGGAAGCGCAATTTGATATTGCGTAAACGGCTGAAAACCCCATTTTCTTGGAGTCATTTGTTTAATTTTATATGCGTTAACCATAAAAGCGATAAGAACTTAGTTGAAAAAGTAGCCGAAGGGACGTTGCCGGAAGAAGCTAAAAACTACGCCAAATATTCCCGCCCAAGCGCTTTATAATAATTTTCCCTAAGTTTACACTTCAAGCAATACTCGTTTTGTAAACTTAGGGGTTGACAGCGTCAAGGTAGAATAGGTAGAATGCTCCTATGGATACTATAATAGATGTTATAAGGTCCCGCAGGAGCATCAGGAGATATCTGGATAGGCCTATCCCAAAAGAAATCATAGACAAGCTTATAGAGGTGGCTAAATGGGCGCCGAGCGGCATGAATGAGCAGCCTTGGGGGTTTATCGTTGTGCGGGATAAAGCTCTTATAAAAGAACTCTCCGATCGTTCTATCCCTTATATTAATAAGATGATAGAAGAAAACCCAAAATATGCCAGGTATAAAAAACGCATGGCTGTGAAAAATTTCAGCATATTTTATCATGCCCCGTGTGTTATAATAATCCTGGGCAGGATAGCCTTCTCGTATCAGAGTGATTGCGCTATGGCCGCGCAGAATATGATGCTTTTAGCCTCATCCATGGGTATAGGTTCATGCTGGGTGGGGATGATGAATGTCCTGGATAGAGACGAATGGTTTAGAAAGAGGTTCGATGTCCCGGATAATTACACGATAGTGGCGCCTATAGCGCTGGGCTATTTTGAAAACAAGGGTATCCCTGTTGTAGAGCGAAAAACCCCGGAGATCCTGAAATTTTTTGGAGCATGATTTAGAACGCGTGGAATAAAATATAAACCCGGCATATCCATAAGTTTACAAAACAAGCAATACTCGTTTTGTAAACTTAGAAAGAGGAGAGGGGGAATAAATGGACAATTTCAAGATTTTACTAGATGAAAAAAGCATCCCAAGGGCATGGTATAATATTCAGGCGGATCTGCCGAATCCTTTGCCTCCTCCCCTAAATCCAGGGACAAATAAACCATTGTCCGCGGATGAATTAGCGCCTATATTTCCAAAAGAGCTTATAAAACAGGAAATGTCCCTGGATAAGTGGATAGAAATACCGGACGATGTAATCAGGATACTGAAACTGTGGAGGCCTACGCCGTTACGCAGAGCCTATAATCTTGAAAAAGAGCTTAAGACCCCTGCGAGGATTTACTATAAAGATGAAAGCGTCAGCGGCCCCGGAAGCCATAAGCCAAATACTGCCGTTGCCCAGGCGTATTTTAATAAAAAGGAAGGGGTAAGGCGTATAGCCACGGAAACAGGGGCAGGCCAGTGGGGAAGCGCCCTTTCTTTTGCCTGTAAAATTCTTGGGCTGAAATGCACTGTTTATATGGTGAAATGCAGTTATGAACAAAAACCATTCAGGAAATCTCTTATGCATACATGGGGCGCAGAGGTGTTCGCGTCCCCTACGAATAAAACGAAATCCGGCAGGGCAATTTTAAAGAAAATGCCAAATACTCCAGGAAGCCTTGGGATGGCCATATCAGAGGCGGTGGAAGACGCAGTCACGCATAATGACACAAAGTATTCTCTTGGAAGCGTGTTGAATCATGTAATGCTTCATCAGACAGTTATAGGGCTTGAGGTAAAGGAGCAGTTAAAACTCGCAGGCGATAAGCCTGATATTATGATAGGTTGTGTCGGAGGAGGCAGTAATTTCGCAGGCTTTGCGTTTCCATTCGTGAAAGATAAGATAGACGGCCAGGATATAAAATTTATAGCCGTAGAGCCTGCGGCATGCCCTACTCTTACAAAGGGCCCTTACAGGTATGATTTTGGGGACACCGCCCAGATGACGCCTTTGCTCAAGATGTACACGCTTGGCCATACGTTTGTCCCGGAAGGGATTCACGCCGGAGGCCTCAGGTATCATGGAATGGCGCCCCTGGTGTCGATACTGCTTAAGGAAAAACTTATAGAGGCCAGGGCTTACTATCAGACAGGCGTTTTTAAGGCAGCTGTTCTATTCGCCGGCACCGAAGGGATTTTGCCGGCGCCTGAAACCAGCCACGCCATAAAGGCGGCGATAGACGAGGCATTGATATGCAAAAAGGAAAATAAGGAAAAATGCATAGTATTCAACTTTTCAGGCCACGGTAATTTTGACCTGGCCGCTTATGATGCTTATATAGGAGGAAAGCTTAAAGATTACGAGCATCCCGAACAGGCCATCAAAAAAGCAATAAAATGCCTGCCCAAGATTGACTGAAAGATCCCGCAGCGCTAAAATTTATGGTTAAAAATAAATACGACGCTATATTCTGTGATTTGGGGAATGTCCTTATCAATTTCGATCATAGGATCGCTGTTAAAAAAATCCTGCGATTTACACCTAAAAACGAACATGATATTTATCAGCTTTTCTTCGATTCAGGCCTTACAAAAGAATATGAAGAGGGAAAGATATCTTCTCCGGATTTTTTCAGAAGGGTAAAAGATTCTCTTGAGCTTGATATGGATTACGACACGCTTTTGCCGATCTGGAACGACATCTTTTTCGAAACCCCGCTTAATAAGAAAATGCAGGGCCTTTTAGTTAAAATAAAAAAGAGATATAAAATAGCGATGATATCGAATATCAATGAAACGCATTGGGAATTTCTTAAAAGGAAGATGCCCATATTCGAAGAATTCGACAAGCTTATACTTTCTTATGAGGTGGGTTTCAGGAAGCCGGCCCCCGAGATTTACAACGCGGCCCTTCGATCGGTAAAATCGACATCTTCCGCGGCATTTTATGTGGACGACAGGGCGGATTTGATCGAGGCGGCTTCAGTCCTTGGGATAAAAGGCGTGACATTCGACGGCGAGGAGGCTTTTAAAAAGATAGAGGCGGAACTCCTGTGAGATGTTTGATTATAGACGGCTATAACGCGATCAGTAAGATTAAAGAATTCGACGCGAAGAAAGATATAAGCCTTGAATCTTCGCGCCTGTCATTTATCAAGGCGCTTTCGGATTTCAGGCAGAGAAACCTAAAATTTAATAAGATAATAGTTGTCTTTGACGGAAAAGGCAGTGGTTTTGGATTATCCAGGGAGACGTACGGGGATGTGGAGGTTTTGTTCTCGGAAAAAGGCAAGGATGCCGACAACGCGATAATCGACCTTCTAAGGGTATCCTCTAAAAATAAGATAACAGTTTCCTCTGATGACAATTTTGTGAAAAATCACGCTAGGGTATTCGGCTGCGAAGCAATGAGCATTAAAGAATTAGAGGATTTAATTAGCTTGAAGAAGAAAGCCGCGAGGGGTAAAATAATGGAGAAAGATTTGGGAAATAAACACCTGGACGCTATTACGGATGAACTCAAAAAACACTGGGGGGTAGGATAGAATGGAGAGAAATGAACTTAAACCCGTCCACATAGAGGCGTTTGACCTGGATGACGCGTGGTTCAGGTGCCTTTCGAATATTTTGGAACATGGCCACGTGTATACGATTACGAGAGGCAGTTACGCCGGCCAGAAAAGGCTGGAGTTCGATTTCGTCACCATAAGAATAAAAAATCCGAGCCATCAAATAATACCTATAATGCCGGAAGGCTCTAGCATACCCGCGCCTACGAGTATGGAATATATAAACGGCTACCTGTCCTATTTATTGACAGGCCAGAAAACGAATACAGAAGATTACACCTATGGCGAAAGAATGGTAGACGCTAAAGTCAGGCTGAAGGAAACAGTAGGCGGCAAGGAGATGGTGAGAGAAATGCCTTTGGAGGTCAATCAGGTCGAAGAGGTAATCAAGATGTACAAAACCCAGGGCCATGGCACCAACCAGGCAACCATAGAAATAGGCATGCCTTCCGATATAAAACTGAATGATCCGCCGTGCTTAAGGCTTATAGACACGAGGATCCGCTACGGCAAGCTGCATTTTTTCCCATATTTCAGGTCATGGGATTTATGGGGAGGCTTTCCTTCGAATCTTGGCGGACTGGAGCTTGTGAAGCAATACATGGCGGAGGAGATTGGCGTTGGGAACGGCGAGATAATAGCCGCCAGCAAAGGGCTTCATCTTTACGATTATTCCTGGGATTTCGCGAAAAACAGGACAGGCAAGGCAAATCTGGAACTGAAATAAAAATGTTATGCATCCTATAATAGCTAAAATAGGGCCTTTTACGATTTATAGCTATGGCATGATGGTGGCCATGGCTTTTTTGTTTGGGATATTTATTGCCAGGCAGGAGGCCGTTAGAAAAAAAATAAATCCGGACATAATATATGATTTCGGTTTTTACCTATTGATAGGCTCGGTGATAAGCGCAAGGATTTATTATGTAATCTTTTTTGATCTCAAGGGCTTTTTGGGTGATCCGGCATCCGTATTCAGGGTATGGCAGGGAGGGCTTGCGATACATGGAGGCATATTCGGAGGCATTGTCACAGGCCTTGTATTTTCTAAAGTCCGCAAAATATCTTTTTGGGTTTTGGCCGATCTAATAGCCCCATCTATAATACTGGGCCAGGCAATCGGCAGGATCGGGTGTTTTTTAAACGGCTGCTGTTTCGGCATGCCAATGAAGCCATTCTTGGGCATGAGCAGCCACCCTACCCAGATTTATGAGCTTATTTTGGATTTCATAGGGTTTTTGTTATTATGGGATTTGAGGAAAAAGATGAAATTCGAAGGCGGATTATTTTTATCATATCTGATGTTATATGCCGTTATCAGGACCATTGTTTCCAGGTTCAGGGCGGATAACCTTTATTTGTGGAATACCAGTTTGACGCTGGCGGATATTACGAGCGCGGTAATTTTTGTAATAGCGCTTGCCTTATTTTTAAAGAAAAGAAATGCTCAAAAAAATAATATTTAACGCAATAATCACGGTAATTTTGATAATGATAGGCGTTGCGGTCATAAATGCCAATAAACCAAAGCCCGGAGTATTTAACTCCGCGCTTAATAATACAGATAAGCCAGCCTCGAATTTTACAGGGAAAGAAGCGAAATATTACAGGGTTATAGAGCGATGACCCATTCGACAGGCTCAGGGCCATCCTGAGCGACCGGAAGGAGTCGAAGGATGAAGAAGGTAAGGTGCCTTTTATGCCCAAGAGGATGCGAGCTGGAGGAAGGGGTCAGGGGGAATTGCAGGTCACGCATGAACATAGGCGGCAGGCTCCAGGCCCTTACCTACGGGAAACCCTGCGCAGTACACGTAGATCCTATTGAGAAGAAACCTTTTTATCATTTCCTGCCAGGGTCTCTTTCGTTTTCATTGGCCACCAGCGGATGCAACCTGCACTGCCTTTACTGCCAGAATTGGGAAATATCCCAGTCCAATCCCGAAGATACGGTAAATTTAAATATGTCTCCGGATGATGTTGTCCGCGAAGCAATAAACAATAAATGCAGGACTATAGCGTGTACATATTCAGAGCCTATAATATTCTTCGAATATGCGGCTGACATAGCTGATATTGCCCGCAAGAATAATATATCGAACGTCTGGGTAACCGCCGGGTATATAAACCGGAAGCCGCTGGAAGAGGCATGCGGTTTTTTAGACGCTGTAAAAATTGATTTCAAAGGGATTACAGAAGAATTTTATGAGAATGTGACAGGCGGATCTATCGGGCCTGTCATGAATTCTATAAAATTGATAAAGGAAAAAGGAGTCTGGCTTGAGCTCGTGAATCTCATCGTGCCCACTTACAATGACGCGAAAGACGACCTTTCGAAGCTCTGCGATTGGATCGTGGAAAACTTGGGGCAGGATGTGCCGCTGCATTTCTCGAAATTCTGGCCGATGTATCAGCTGAAAAACCTTCCGCCCACACCTGAGGAATCTTTGGTTCTCGCCAGAAATACAGCGTTATCAAAAGGCATTAAATATGTTTATATAGGAAATATCCCCGGCCATGAAGGCAACAATACATATTGCGCGGCTTGCGGGAAACTGCTTATAGAAAGGCTGGGGTATGCGGTTATCCAGAATAATATTGTAGACGGCAGGTGTAAATTCTGCGGTAACTCTATTCCCGGCCGCTGGGGATAATGTAAGTTTACAAAACGAGTATTGCTTGTTTTGTAAACTTAGGAGGGGGTTATGCTGAATAAGAAGATGACAAGGCGGGATTTTTTGAAGACGGCCTGGTTCGGGGTGTTTGCGGTTTTTCTTTTGCCCAGCTTGAAACAATTAAGCATATTCAAAAAATCATATAAAGAGGCAAGGCATTATGAGAGGCTGGCGGGATAATGCTAAGGCGGCGAAACCGACATTGTCAGAAATGTCGCATTAGGAGAGCGGGATGACGAAAGGGGCCATTTTTTTATTAGCGATTATTTTATGTTCCTGCGGCGATTCCTATGCGGAGGATGTGAGAAGGCCGGCTGTGGCAGGCGCTTTTTATCCGGCAAATAAAGAGGAGCTATCCGGGCAGGTGGATGATTTTTTAGCCAGCGCTAAAAAAGTAGACATAGAAGGCAGGGTGCTTGCTATTATTGTGCCGCACGCAGGTTATGTTTATTCGGGCGAAGTAGCCGCTTATGGCTTCAAACAGCTGGAAGGGTCTGATTTTAAAAAGATAATTATAATTTCCCCAAGCCATTATGTAGGCTTTGACGGCATGTCTGTTTACAATAAGGGCTCGTTCGAAACGCCCCTTGGACTTGCCGAAATAGACGAAGAGCTGGCCGATAAAATAATGCAGAAAAATAAACGGTTTATATTTTATCCGGAAGCGCACATGAAAGAACACGCTATCGAGGTCGAGATCCCGTTTCTCCAGAGGATATATAAGGCCGGGGATTTCAAGATAGTCCCTATTGTTATGGGGAAGCCTGCTGGCGAAGATATAGAAATTTTGAGCAACGCTCTTTATGATACCGTAGATAAAAATACTCTGGTGATCGTAAGCGCGGACTTATCTCATTATTATCCTTATAATAAAGCGGTATCGCTTGATACCAGCGGCATAAGCGCCATAGAAAAGCTGGATCCTGGCGCGCTGGCGCAGAAGATAAATAGCGGGGATACGGAAATAGACGCGCCCGTTGCCGTGCTCGCGATGATTATGTTCGCTAACCGCTCAGGCGCAAAGGCGAGCGTTATCAAATACGCGAACTCAGGGGATGTCACGGGCGATAAATCAAGGGTGGTGGGTTATTCGAGTATCCTGGTATACGTGCCAGACAAGGCAGAAAATAAGGAGGGAGCTATAATGAATGAGGAATATTTAAATAAAGAAGAAAAAGAAAAACTGCTCGAGATCGCGAGGCTTTCGATAATAGAGGCCGTAACCGGCGAGAGGCAGTTCCTGCCTGATGTGACAGAAGAAAGACTGAAGGAAAACCGCGGGGCATTTGTAACCATAAAGGAAGACGGACAGCTTCGCGGATGCATCGGCTATATACAGGCTGTAAAGCCGCTTTATGAAACAGTAAAAGATGTTGCGAAATCGGCCGCGGTGAATGATTACAGATTCAATCCTGTCGGCCGGGATGAACTGGAGAGGTTAGAGCTGGAGATATCCGCGCTTACGCCTCTTAAAAGGATAAAAGATATAAGCGAGATAGAGGTGGGGAAGCACGGGCTGTATATGCGACAGGGTTTTAATTCCGGATTACTTCTTCCGCAGGTGGCTACCGAATACAGGTGGGACGCGGAGACGTTCTTAAAAGAGACCTGCAGGAAGGCGGGCCTTTCTCAGAATGCCTGGAAGGACACATCCACAGAGATATATATCTTCAGCGCGGATGTATTCGGGAAAGAAAAGAAGCAGTAATAAAAAAAGCCCTAAATTTAGGGCTTTTTTTATAGGCTATAAACCTAGAAGCTTACCGCTATACCGCGCCTCCTTGTTTAGTTCACCTTCTATAAATAATATATCACACTTTTTGGATAAAACAAGGCCTGGAATTAGAAAGCAGTATAAAAATAAAGATATTTATAACGCTTAGCAGTAAGCACGTTTGAAGGATTCCGAATAGCGGGATGAAGATTATCCCTATAAATAGCCCGCCGGCGCATGAACCGAGCAGATCGATGCCGTATAGAAGGCCTGTGGTTTTCCCGATATCTTTGGAATCCTTTAGCCATATCTTATTCGCGAGAGGGAATTGGAAGCCTCCTATAAAGCCTCCTATAACAGGCATTACCACGAAGGCTATCTGGAGCATGTTTCCTATGCCTGGTTTAAACTGGTTTATTTTCGAAATGGAAAAAAGGATTGCCGCCAATAACAAGGGATAGGCGGCTAACCAGGATTGTGTTTTAAGATACAGCGCCCTTTCGTCTTCTACTTTTTCCATAAGGCTTATTATCAGGAAGCTTCCCAGCGTCAATCCCGCCATGAATGAGGCAAGGATGAGCCCTATTTGATAATACATGTAGCCATAGATAAACTGGAATGCCAGAAGCGTGATTACCTGAAAACATATCTGACTCATGCCTGTGCCCGCCGTGGATATAAGCACGGGAAATTTCAAAGAAGCCATTGTCAGTTTCTGCGCCAATAAGAGTATCATCAAAAATGCGAACGCTATCAAAATAAAGATGCCTATATTGATATTATCGATATAGGGGAGCAGGTTTCTTGCGGCGTCAAAAAAACTTATCCATAATATGGCGTGATAAAGATAGCCGACAGGCCTGAAATCCGTATTTATCCTTGTATTTTTAAATTTTTGAATCGTGCCTTCCACATATTTTATTCTCAACGGGTCTAATTTAAAAGGCAGATAGTATTCCCTGACAAATTTGGTTTTAATATTCCTCTCTTTCAATCGTTTTATCAGGATATTCGCGTCCTGGGTAAGCATCCCGGCGGTTTCCGACGCTATAAATGTGATAGTGTCGCCGGGCAGTATTTTTATTTCGATAAATTCTTTTTTAAGGGTGTTATATATACAGCTCAGGTACACCGCGTGCTCCGGGCTTATGTAATTTTCGGAAGAAAGAAGGCCAAAGGAGAATATGCCGCCAGGGGCAAGCGTTTTTTTGACCTCTTCGAAAAATTCCAGCGAATAGAACCTGTTTAAGCTCGCGGTATAAGGGTCAGGGAGGTTCAATATTATCGCGTCATATTTATACGGCGTGGTTAAATTCCCTATAGCGCCGGCCTCTTTCACAAAAAGCCTGCCATCCATGCGCATGATGTTTACCCTGTCGTCCGTTGTTTGGGCCAGGTATTTCTGGGAGAGGCTTATCATCAATGGGTCCAGCTCCACGTAATCGATCCTGTCTATTTTATATTTTAAAATCTGATTTATAGCGCCTCCGGTGCCCCCGCCTATCAAAAGGATTTTTTTGGGCTGCGGATGTTCGAGCATCGCGTAATGCACGGATTCTTCGCTTGCCGCAATATCCCCTCCCGTAAACATAAGCGCGCCGTTCTCGTAAAAACTATATTGATTTTCTAATTTTGTCACGGAGATATTGCCATATATGGAATCCGCGTTTTCTATAAGCTTGAGGGGTTTTACCTGCAGGGACCTTGTGAACCCGTCTATATGTTTCGGCCAGTTGAATATTATCGTAGAAGAGAATAGCACAAGATATATTATTTGCGCTATATTTCTGGAGAAGAATATGGACGCGATCAAATTCAAATTTCCGAGGATAAGGCTGTTTTGAAAAGGCGTATATGTTTTTATAAGGATGAGCGTGTATATAATGCCGCCGACGCACGCCCCAAGCCCTTCCAGTAAATAGATCTTGCCGACCTGCTTGGCTGCCCGGGCATTGTCCCCCGCGGCGATTTTCGCTATCAATATAAAACCAAGCCCCAATAGCGCACATATGATGGACAGAGATATAAATGACGCGCCAAACATCTGGCTGAATCCGATGATCTTTCCCGCCGGGATCTTTAATATAGATTTTATAAGCCGGATGAAAAATATATCAAAAGGGATAAGTATGGATATGGCAAGCTGGACGTAAGACAGCAATTTTTCCTTGGAAGGGATGAAGTTAAGCAGCCTGCCCAGGACGATACTTCCAAACGCCGTCCAGAAGAGCCAGGAGGCGAGTATGACCCCTAAGGAAAGCTCATTGCCGTAGAATACCACAATAAGCTCTCTTATAATGATTACCTGGCCTATCATCGAGGTCAGGCCCAGTATAAAAGCGCTTATATTCAATTTCAGGCTTAGTTTCATTGTCTATAAGTTTAGCATATTTTTTCTATTGGCACAAGTGAGGGAGTAATATATAATAGCTATCTAACCAGGTTAAACTACGCAGATGTTCTTTTTTGCCTAACCTGGTTAGATAGCTAAAAGGTGCCTATGTGCGGTATAGTTGGTTATGTCGGAAATAAGGACGCGCTGCCTATTTTGATCGAAGGCCTCAGGAGGCTGGAGTACAGAGGCTATGATTCTGTCGGCATAGCGATTATTCCGAGAGATAAGATCGTCATAAAAAAATGCAAAGGTAAGATAAATGATCTGGAAGATTCTCTAAAAAACAAGGATATTTCCGAGAGTCATATAGGAATTTCTCACAATAGATGGGCTACGCACGGGGCGCCCACAAATCTGAACGCGCATCCTCACCAGGACTGCTCGGGAGACATCGCAGTGGTGCATAACGGCATCATAGAAAATTTCAGCGAGCTCAAAAAACAGTTGATAGAAGAAGGCCATAAATTCAAATCCCAGACGGACACGGAAGTCATAAGCCATCTTGTGGAAAAATACTACAAGGGGGACCTTAAAGAGGCGGTGTTAAAAACCATCAAAGACCTTAAGGGGTCTTTTGCGTTGGGAGTCATATCTAAAAATAATCCGGACAGGATTATCGCCGCCCGGAAAGAGAGCCCTTTGATAATAGGCATAGGGGAAGGCGGGAATTTTATCGCGTCGGATGTGCCGGCGATATTAAAGTATACAAAAAAAGTAATCTATCTTGATGACGGAGAAGTAGCGGTCCTGACCAGGGATAAAGCGGATGTTTTCGATTTGGAAGGGAATGCCAGGCGTAAGGACATAGATATTATAAAGTGGAACCTGGATTCCGCGCAAAAAGCCGGTTTTCCGCATTTTATGCTAAAAGAGATTCATGAACAGCCAAAGGTTTTAAAACAGATTATATCTTCCGGCATAAGCGATTTCGGATTAAACGCAGAAGGCCTTTCTAATATTATTATAATCGCGTGCGGTACCGCGTATCACGCCGGGCTTGTGGGAAAATACATACTGGAAAAATTTACAAAGATACCCGTATCCATCGATGTATCATCGGAATTCAGGTACAGGGATCCTATCATAGGCAAAAATACGCTTACAATAGCGATAAGCCAGTCAGGAGAAACAGCGGATACCCTGGCAGCCGTCAAAGAAGCGAGACAAAAAGGATCGATCATTTTATCGATATGCAATGTCGTAGGCTCAAGCCTGGTCAGGGCGTCGGATCATGTGCTTTATACATACGCCGGGCCCGAGATAGGGGTCGCGTCCACAAAGGCGTATACGGCTCAGCTTGCGATTCTCTATATGCTGGCATTTTATATCGCGGATAAAAAAGGATTGCTGAAGAGCGAATTAAAAAAATCTTTATCGGACGGGTTTAAAAATATACCAGGGATTATAGATAATATCCTGGCCAAAAAGAACCGGATACAAAAGATCGCCGCTAAGCATATAAATATGGGGTCGTTTTTGTATCTTGGGAGAAACCTGAATTTTCCGACAGCTCTCGAAGGCGCGCTAAAGCTCAAAGAGATTTCCTATATCCCTGCGGAAGGGTACGCGGCGGGAGAAATGAAGCACGGGCCCATAGCGCTTATAGACGAATACAGGGCCGTGGTGTGCATCGCGCCCGAATCTTTCGTATATGAGAAGATGGTCTCGAATATCGAAGAGATATGCGCGAGAAAAGGCAGGGTTATAGCAATTGCCACCGAAGGAGATAAAGGTATAGGGAGCTTTACAAAAGAAATAATATACATTCCAAAGATAGATGAGGTTTTTTCCCCGATAGTTACGGTTGTGCCATTACAGCTTCTCGCTTATTACATCGCTGTCAAGCGCGGCTGTGATGTGGACCAGCCCAGAAATCTCGCCAAAAGCGTTACCGTCGAGTAAGTTTACATTTCGAGCAATACTTGTTTTGTAAACTTACGGGGGATGTGTTATAATTAAAACGCATGACAGGAAAACTTTTTATAGTTGCGACGCCAATAGGAAATCTTAAGGACATAACGTTTCGGGCTGTCGAGACGCTGAAATCGGTTTCTATAATCGCGTGCGAGGATACCAGGCATACCAAGAAGCTTCTTTCGCATTACGGGATAAATACGCCTGTCACGAGTTATTTTGAATACAACAAGATTCAAAAAGGCGAGTATTTATTAAAACTGCTTCAGGGAGGCAAGGACGTGGCGCTGGTTTCGGACAGCGGCACTCCAGGGATAAGCGATCCGGGTTTTAATATAGCAAGATTGGCCATAGAGAACAATATCCGCGTTACGGCCATACCCGGGCCGAGCGCTATTATAGCAGGGATTGTCCTGTCTGGCATGCCTACGGACAGCTTTGTATTCGAGGGATTTCTTTCTCCAAAGCCCGGAAAACGGCGTAATGAATTGAAAGCCTTAAGCCAGGAAAAAAGAACCATTGCGCTTTACGAGTCGCCTCACAGGCTTTTGAAAACCCTGAATGATATATTGGATGTAATGGGAGACAGGGATATAGCTGTTATGCGCGAGGTTACAAAAGTTTTCGAAGAAGTTATCCGGACGAGAGTTTCCGAAATTATAAAGCATTTTAATTCGAATCCGCCTCGCGGCGAGTTTATTATTGTTATAAAAGGGGCAAAATGATTCCTGCGAGAAAATCGCTTTTGTTTTTCATGGCCATTTTTTTAATACTGCCTTTATCGGCGTACGCAAAAGACAAAAACGCGCCTGTAAAGGCAACATGGGTGACATGTTTTTCGGCCAAGAAAGTCCTTTATTCCAAAAAGTCCGCGTTCGAGCTTATAAAATTCTGCGAAAAAAACGGCCTGGGTGAAGTGTATCTGCAGTTATATAGAAACGGATACGCTTATTACGATACTAAATTGGGCGACAGGGAGAAGTATGACGCGATGCTGAAGGCCGCGGACGGAGACGCAATAGATATTTTGCTGAAAGAGGCGAAAAGATGCAATGTCAAGATATTCGCGTGGGTAAATGTCCTTTGCGTAAGCAAGAATAAAAACGCCGATATAATAAAAAAATTCGGGGATTCTATATTGACGCGGGATCAATATCGAAGGGTTTCGATGAGGACGGAAGATATAAATGAATCGGACAAGTATTATTTGAGGGACGAGCAGTTGTTCCTGGAGCCGGGAGATCCCAGGGTAGGCGAATACATGAAAGCCGTAATAGAAGAGATCACAACCAGGTATCCTGATTTGTCAGGAATTCATCTTGATTATGTGCGATATCCTTACCCGGTGCCTTTTCTGCCGCGTTCGAGTTTCAATAGGTTCGGCCTTACGTATGGATATGGAGATGAGAATGTAAAGAGGTTTAAAGAAAAAACAGGCCTTGATCCCTTATCCATGCCTGATAACAATGAGAATTCTCTCATATGGGACGACTGGAAACGCGCGCAGGTCGCGGATATCGTAGATAAATTGACAAAGGCCGTAAAAAATACATACCCGGCCATGCTTGTCTCCTGCGCGGTCATCCCTTCGCCCGACACCGCGTTTTTAGCGTCGTTCCAGGACTGGCCTGGCTGGCTTGAGGATGGCATAGTCGATTATGTCGTACTGATGAATTACACAAGGAATAACCAGCTTGTTAAAGAGATAACTCGCTCGGCCCTGGCGCATAGAGGGAAAGGCAGGGTTTATATAGGCATGGGTAATTTTTTGATGGAGAATGAGCCCCAGGCCGCTATCGAACAAGAGAAAATAATAGAATCTTTGAATCCGGATGGCATAGCATTCTATTCTTATGATTTTCTTTAAAGCTTGACATAACCGGAAAAAGTGGTATAATCTAAAATTAATAAATACCTTTAAATCAGCACAGAGAGGCTGAAAAGGGAGCGAAAAGTGAATAACCAAGATATAATTTTGATAAATATTGAACCAACACAACCTCGCAGGAGACCTAAAGGTCACCTGCGAGGTTTTTATTTGAGGTGACTATGTCATTGAAACAGGTTTTCACAAAAGAAGAGATTGAAAGGGCCGTCACGAGAATAAGCCACGAGATCATAGAAAACAATAAGGGCGTTAAAGGCCTTGTTATAATCGGGATAAGGACAAGAGGGTATGTCTTGGCGGAGCGTATCGCTAAGGTCATAAATAACCTGTACGGCACGAAATTAGACGTGGGCGCCCTGGATATAACTTTTTACAGGGATGATTTAAGCGCCATATCCGAGCAGCCGGTAATACATAATACCGAGATAGATTTTGACATAGAAAATAAAAACATAGTGCTGGTAGACGATGTTTTATATACAGGCAGGACTATCAGGTGTGCCCTGGACGCTATTATGGATTTTGGCAGGCCAAGGACGATACAGCTTGCGGTTTTGATCGACAGGGGCCATCGCGAGCTCCCTATAAGAGCGGATTATGTCGGGAAGAACATCCCTACTTCACAGAAGGAGCTTGTGCAGGTCAAGATGCAGGAGATGGATAATGAGGATGGCGTTACCATAGAGGAAACAGAGGATGACAAAAAAGAAAACAGCTAAATGGACCCATAAAGATCTTCTGGGCCTGGAGTATCTTTCAAAAGAGGATATAGAGCTGCTTCTTGATACCGCCGAATCTTTCAGGGAGATCCTGGACAGGAAGATTAAAAAGGTACCGGCCCTGCGAGGCAAAACAGTGGTGAACCTTTTTTATGAGCCGTCCACCAGGACCAGGGTATCTTTTGAGGTGGCCGCCAAAAGATTATCGGCCGATGTCATAAATATTGCGGTAGAGTCTTCGAGCGTGAGGAAAGGCGAAACCCTGAACGACACGGGTAAAAATATAGAGGCCTTAAAGGCGGACATTATCGTGGTGAGGCATAATTGTTCCGGCGCAGCCACTATGCTGGCGCGTAATGTGAATATAAGCGTAATAAACGCAGGAGACGGATGGCACGAGCACCCCACGCAGGCGCTTCTGGATATGTTTACATTGAGAAAAAAAGCAGGCAGGCTGGAGGGCATGAATGTGAGCATAGTCGGAGATATCGCGCATTCAAGGGTTGCTCGTTCGAATATATGGGGCCTTACCAAGTTTGGGGCAAAGGTGACGGTTTGCGCGCCCAAGATCCTTATCCCGCCGGGCATAGAGAAGATGGGCGTTAAGGTTACGGATAATATAGACGAGGCATTGAGCGATTCCGATGCCGTCAATGTGCTAAGAATGCAGTTCGAACGGGATGACATAAGGGCATTCCCGAGTCAGTTGGAATATTTCAAAAATTTCGGGATAACGGAAGAAAGACTAAAAAAAGCCAGGCAGGGCATTATTGTCATGCATCCCGGCCCCATAAACAGGGGTGTCGAGATATCGAGCGAGGTTGCCGACGGAAGAAATTCCGTAATATTGGAGCAGGTTACAAACGGTATCGCGGTTCGGATGGCGGTTTTATTCTGGGTTTCCCAGGTTAAGGATAAGGATATAAAGAATGAAATTGCTTATTAAAAACGGCCATGTAGTAGACCCCGCGGATAAAATAGACGGGATAGCGGACATTCTCATAGAAGGCGGCAGGATATCCAAAGTAGGAGCCGGCCTGGATACTAAAGCAGAAACAATTATTGACGCCGGCGGCAAGATCGTAATGCCGGGGATTGTCGATATGCATGTCCATTTAAGGGAACCCGGCAGGGAGGACAAAGAAACTGTTTTTAGCGGAACAAAAGCCGCTGCCAAAGGCGGGATTACGAGCGTCCTTTGCATGCCGAATACGCTGCCGAGCCTGGATTCCATAGAAATTATTGCCGCCCTCAAGGAGATTATCAGGAAGACGGCAAACATAGACGTGTTTATATGCGGCGCGATTACGACAGGAAGGCTGGGCAGGGAATTAACAAATGCCGGAGCGTTTAAAAAAGAAGGGATAACGGCGATTTCGGACGACGGCGCATCGGTTGACAGCGACAGCTTGATGTCGAAAGCGTTTGAAAAAGCAAAAAAAGAAAAGCTCCTTATAATATGCCATTCGGAAGATAAAGCGCTTTCACTCAAGGGAGTGGCGAATCTGGGCTTTACGTCTACGAGGCTCGGCCTCAGGGGCATTTCAAACGAGTCCGAATATAAAAGAGTGGCAAGGGACATAAAGCTCGCGGAAGAAAAAGGAGCGGCTGTGCATATTGCCCATGTTAGCTCGAGGGAATCGGTGGAGATAATAAGAAAGGCGAAGAAAAAAGGCATATCGGTAACCAGCGAAACCGCTCCGCATTATTTTGCTTTAAGCGAGGAAGACCTCCTTGATTACAATACGAATATGAAAGTCAATCCGCCGCTGAGGGCGCGAGGCGATATCCTGGCAATAATAGAAGGGCTTAAAGACGGGACCATAGACGCTATTGCTTCCGATCACGCGCCTCACACGGAAAATGAAAAGGAGATAGAATTCGAACATGCGGAATTCGGGAGCACAGGCCTTGAGACAGAGCTTGCCGTAAGCATTACGGAGCTTGTCTGCAAAGGGATTCTCGGGTGGAGCGGGCTTGCGGAAAAAATGTCTTTCAATCCCGCGAAGATCCTGGGTATAGACAAAGGGAGTTTGGGCATCGGCAAAGATGCCGATATGATTATAATTTCGCCTGACAAAGAATGGATTGTTAAAAAAGAATGCCTTGTCTCGAAATCGAAAAATTCGGCGTTTTTGGGAAGGAAGCTGAAAGGCGCGGTAGAATACACTATCCATAAAGGAAAGGTTATATATAAGGCATGAAATTCGTAGCCGATTTCCATATACATTCAAGATACAGCCGGGCGACAAGCCCTGATATGAACATAAAGACTCTTTCGGAATACGCGAAGCTCAAGGGCATATCTTTGCTTGGCACAGGGGATTTTACCCATTATCTGTGGCTGGAAGAATTGAAAAATACATTGAAGGATTCGGGGAACGGTTTGTTCGAATATAACGGCGTGAATTTTATGCTGACAGGAGAGATATCCAGCATATATTCCAAAAACGGAAGAGTCCGCAAAATCCACAATGTTATTTTCGTGCCGAGTTTCGATATCGCAGACAAGATAAACTCCGCGCTTTCGGGTTATGGGAATATTGCGTCCGACGGGAGGCCTATTATCGGCATCGACGCAAAAGACCTGGCAGAGGTTTTGTTCGGGATCAGCAAAGATATATTTCTTGTACCTGGCCATATCTGGACTCCATGGTTTTCGCTTTTTGGCTCCAAGTCCGGCTTTGACTCCATAGAGGAATGTTTTGAGGGATACGCTAAGGATATTTACGCGCTGGAGACAGGGCTTTCTTCCGATCCTGCTATGAACTGGCAGTGGAGCAAGCTGGACAGATTCAGTCTTATATCAAATTCTGATTCTCACAGCCCTCAGAAGATCGGAAGGGAGGCGAATGTATTCGATATCGATATGAGTTACAAATCGGTTTTAGACGCGTTAAAGAAAAAAGACAAAAAGAAATTTCTTTATACGATCGAATTTTTCCCGGAGGAAGGGAAGTATCATTATGACGGCCACAGGGCGTGCAATGTAAGATTCAGCCCGGAAGAGACCAGAAAAAATAAAAATATATGTCCCGCGTGCGGAAAACCTCTTACGATAGGCGTGATGAACAGGGTGGCGGAACTCGCGGACAGGCCCCAGGGCTTTGTGCCGGAGAACAGCATCCCGTTCAAAAGGATGATACCTCTGGCGGAGATAATAGCCGATACACTTGGAGTAGGGGATGCCTCTAAGGCCGTTGACGGGGAATACCGTGCGATCATACCCCGGCTGGGTACGGAACTGGAGGTCTTGACGGAGATCAGCGAAGATAAACTCTTAAGAGAACTCCCGGCGAAGATAGCAAAAGCCATTATAAATGTCAGGAACGGCGACGTGAATATACTGCCCGGCTTTGACGGGGAGTATGGAACCATAGAGATATTGAAAGAAAAAGACGATATAGACGAGAAACAATTAGACCTGTTTTAGGGAATCCTGGTATGAAGGATGTAAAAGCAAAAATTTTATCGAACGATAAGGTCGGGCATGTTTACTATAAAATGCATCTGGACGCGCCTTATATAGCAAGAGCCGCTAAACCCGGGCAATTTGTCCAGGTGAAATGCAGCGACTCCACGGAGCCTCTTTTAAGAAGGCCTTTCAGCATCCATAAAGTAAAAAGGGGCATAGAGATTTTATATGAGGCGGTTGGCAGGGGTACGGATATTCTTTCCAGAAAAAAAGAAGGAGGCTTTGTAGATGTATTAGGGCCTTTAGGCAGTGGTTTTTCCATGCCTGACAGGGCATCGAGCCTGGAGCCCAGGGCTATTATTATAGCCGGCGGCATAGGCGCGGCGCCTCTTGTGTATCTTGCGGATGAATTGGCAAAAAAAAAGATAAAAACGATAGTGCTTATAGGAGCCAAGACAAAACATCTTATTTTGTGCGAAAAGGATTTTAAAAAAGTTACGCCGGAAGTTTATGTATCTACGGATGACGGGAGTTATGGATGCCGCGGGTTAGTGTCGAAATTATTCCATAAGATATTGAAAACCACGGAAAGCAAGTTCGAAACAATTGTTTATGTCTGCGGGCCGCATGGTATGCTCAAGTGCATATCCGACATATGCATGGAAAGAAATTTCGAATGCCAGGTGTCTTTGGAAGAAAAAATGGCGTGCGGCATCGGAGCGTGTCTTGGCTGTGTCGTCAACACAAGATCGGGGAATAAGCTTGCCTGCAAAGACGGCCCGGTCTTTAACTCCAGTGAAATAATCTGGTAAGTTTACAAAACGAGTATTGCTTGAAGTGTAAACTTGCGGGGGATTTTAAGGTATGATCAAGGTTAAAATAGGGAAACTTAAATTAAAAAATCCGGTAATGACAGCATCAGGCACTTTTGGTTATGCCAGAGAATTCGAAAAATTAGTAAACCTTAAGCAAATAGGCGCGATAATTACAAAAACAATTACCCTGAACCCGCGGCAGGGCAATCTCATGCCTAGAATATGCGAGACCCCGTCCGGCATGTTAAATGCCATAGGGCTTCAAAACGAAGGGCTGGATGATTTCCTTAGGGAAAAAATGCCTTACCTTTCCAGGATAGGCACGCCTATCATCGTAAGTATATCAGGAAATAATATAGATGAGTTTTTTATCCTTGCGAAGAGGCTGGATAAGATCAGAAATATAAGCGGGATAGAATTAAATATATCCTGCCCGAATATCAATTGCGAAGGGCTGGTGGCTCAAGACGCGAAAGAGACATACGAAGTCGTAAAGGCGGTAAGAAAAATAACAACAAAAACCGTGATTACCAAGCTTTCGCCGAATGTAACCGATATAGTCAAAATTGCCAGATCGGCCGAAGATGCCGGCACGGACGCGGTAAGCCTGGTGAATACCTTCTTAGGCATGGCTATAGATATTAATACGCGAAAGCCGAAGCTTGGCAATGCAACAGGCGGATTAAGCGGGCCATGCATAAAGCCCATAGCCGTGAGGATGGTCTATGAGGTTTCGAAGAATTTGGATATCCCTGTTATAGGCATAGGTGGTATAATGAACGCAGCAGACGCTATCGAATTCATGCTGGCGGGCGCCGCGGCTATTCAGGCAGGCACTGCTAATTTTATCGAGCCGGGCGTTTGCGGGAAGATAATAAAAGGCATAGAAGAATACTTAAAGAAACATAAGATAGAGGATGTCCGCAGTATCGTGGGGAAATTGGATATAAGTAAATAAGTTTACAAAACGAGTATTGCTTGAAGTGTAAACTTACAGGGGATGAAGTGATGAATGATAGGATTATCGTAGCGCTGGATGTAAGCACGCTGAAAGAGGAAGAAAGGCTTTTGGAGGCATTGGCCCCTCATGCGCAGATTTTTAAAATAGGCATGGAATTATTTTATTCCTGCGGCGCGAAGGCGATAGAGCTTGTCAGGAAACATGACAAGGATATTTTTCTGGACCTGAAATTTCACGACATCCCGAATACGGTTTACGCTGCCAGCAGGGCTGCCGTGAGATTCGGCGTATTTATGTTCAACGTACATGCGTCAGGCGGGGCAGATATGATGAAAAAAGCGCTGGAAGGCGCGGAAGAAGAAAGCGAAAGATTAGGCATTGCCCGGCCGAAGATTTTAGGCGTAACGGTCCTCACAAGCATTGATCGCGATGCCTTGAAAAAAACAGGCGTGGACAAGCATCCCGAAGAACAGGTTTTGAGTCTAGCAGGGCTGGTTAAGGCCGCAGGTTTAGACGGCGTTGTGGCGTCCCCGGAAGAAATAGATACCGTAAGGAAAGGCATGGGAAAGGATTTTTTGATAGTTACGCCGGGCGTGAGGCCTAAAGGCAGCGAGACGGGGGATCAAAAAAGAGTGGCCGCGCCAAAAGAGGCGTTTCAAAGAGGCGCCGATTATATTGTGATAGGCAGGCCTGTTACAAAAGCCAAAGACCCGGCCGAGGCGTTCGAGGGGTTGTTATGAAAGAGCATGATATATTAAAATTATTCGAAGAAACCGGGGCGCTTTTAAACGGGCATTTCAGGCTTTCGAGCGGGCTCCATAGCGGCAATTATTTTCAGTGCGCGCTTTTATTGCAAAACCCAGGCGTAGCGGAAAGATTATGCGGAAAGCTGGCGGATTATTTCAAAGAAGATAAACCTACCTGCGTGGTGGCTCCGGCGCTTGGAGGAGTGATAGTATCTTATGAAACAGCCAGGAGCCTTGGCGTCAGGTCTTTATTTACAGAGCGGGTGGAAGGCAAAATGACTTTGAGGCGCGGTTTTGAGCTGGATGAAAAAGACAGGGTGCTTGTTGTGGAAGACGTTATAACCACTGGGCTTTCTACAAATGAGGTTTTGGAGGTCGTGAAATCGAAAGGGGCGGAAATAATAGGCGTGGGCTGTATAGTAGATAGGAGTGGAAAAACTCTGGATTTTGGTGTAAAATTAAAAAGTCTGGCAAAACTCGATTTTCCTGCTTACAAGCAGGAGGATTGCCCTTTATGCAGGAAGGGCGTGGAGATAAAAAAACCCGGGAGCCGCTGAATCATGAAAGATGTAGTAGAAAAGATTCTCAAGGAAGAAGAAAGGGCCGGTAAAATCCTCCAGGATGCCAAAGAAGAAGCCGACCGCATACTAAAAGACTCCAAGAAGCAAAAAGAGGCTGTCATAAATCAAGCTGTAACCGAAGCGGATGATTTCAGCCGCAAGCAGCAAGAAGCCTCCAGAGAGATATTCATGTCCGAAAAAGAAAAAATCCTCGAAGAGGCAAAAAAAGAAACCCTTGCCATCAGGGAGAGGAAGGATAAAGACATCTCTGAGATTTCCAAAAAAGTTTTCTCTCAGATTATAACCATAAAAGATTAAATATGCGAGAGCTTTCCGCTTATTCTTTTATCAACGCCAAGATAAGGGCTATGATTTCATTCCTCATAAGCCCGGATTTGTTTTCCAGGATGCTGGACGCGGAGGATCTATACAAGGCCCTGGAACTGCTGAAGGAATCGGCTTATCACAAAGGCGCCGTAGAAAGCCTCCCCAGGGAAATAACGGATTTGAGGGTTATAGAAAAACAATTTATAAAAGATGATATCGGCTTATATAAAAAGATACAAAAGGCTATCCCGGGGAAGGCAGAAAAAGACCTTATGAGCCTTTTTATAGAGAAATATGAGCTTGAGCAGTTAAAGGTGGCCTTGAGGATATGGAACAGAAAGATGCCGGTTAACGCAGGCGATTTTATATTAGAAGACAGTATAAATTCCGGCATAGATTACAAAAAACTGATATATGCCCCAAACATAGAAGAGATAATACTTATTTTAGAGGATACGCCTTACAGGAAGCCTATTTTAAATACCAGGCAAAGGTTTAAGGATACAGGCTCCGTATTTTACCTTGAAGCGAGCCTCGATATGGATTATTACCAAAGGCTTCTTGCCTGCGTCGAACAGCTTTCCGCGCGCGACCAGGAAATAGCCAAGAGAATTATAGGCATAGAGATCGATACCGAAAATATAAACTGGCTGATCAGGATGAGAAAATACTACAGCATGGCAGTGGGGGACATTCTGGAATGGGTGATACCCGGCGGCACCAGAATCAATAAAGAAAGCATAGTGAGGCTTTATACGACCGATGGGCTCACGAAGATTGTGGACAGCGTTGCGCTTGGCCCCTATGCCAGGATCAGGGAGCTGATAGAAGGCAATATGTCTTTTATAGAAAACTTCCTGCATGAGGTACTGCTGAAAGAAGTCAAAAAGGTTCTTTCGGGGTACCCTTTTACTATAGGCGTTATCCTTGGGTATGTGGTATTAAAAAGAAATGAGACAAAAAATCTCAGCTCTCTCTTATACGCCAAAAATCTTGGCTGGAAAAAAGACGAGGCAAATAACTTATTGAATATATGTTGACTACATCAAGCATGGAACTGCTGAGCATAGTTGTTTTGAAGGAAAAGATAGAGGATATAACCTATCATCTTTTGAAGCTGGGGATATTCCATCCCGTAGATATCCGCCATATAGAGGAAGAATTGGCAAAACTTTCTCCTTATGAAGTGGACAGGGAGTACGCGGAGTGGGATGAGATGGGCGCCAGATTAAAGGATATTGTAAGAAAGCTGGAGGTTTCTCCCGCGGCTGCCAAAGACATAAAAGCGTTTTCCAGCGAAGACATCAAAAATGTCCTGGCGAAAACAGAAAACAGCCTGGTTTCTCTTCTTTCCCGGAAAGAAGAGCTGGGCACGGAGCTGGAGGCTAAAAATTCCATCTTCTTGCAGTTGAAAAGCTATCCACTATTTTCTCTGAAAAGGGAATCGGTTTATAGCTTTTTAGAGGTAACGCTCGGGAAGGTGGTAGAAAAGAATATTTTAGTCATGGAAAAGAGCCTGACCGATATCCCGCATGTGTTTTACCCATTTAAAAAAGAAGGCGACAGGGTGATCGCTTTGTTCTTAGGGCTGAGACGCGACAGGGTTTTTATAGACAGGGTTTTAAAAGATATATCGTGGGAGAAAATAGAGATTTCCAAGCAGACGGAAAATGTCTCGAAGGACGTGGAAAACAAGCTGTCGCAGGAGATAGAGTCTATAAAAAAGAGAATGCAGGATGTAAGAGACGAGATAAAAAAAATAGGAGAGGTTTATCGGGATGACTTGTCCGATATACAATCTTTTATCAGGCTTAAAAAATCCTTACTGGAAACAAAAAGATATTCCTGCATAACGGACAAGACGGTGGTGCTTTCCGGCTGGGTTCCGGAGGAAGAAAAGGAAAACGCCATAAGGGAAATAAAAAGTATAGATAAGGGATGTTATATCGAAACAAAATACGCGGAAGAATTAAAAATCCCGAAAGAAGAGGTGCCGGTAAAATTCAGGCATAGCTCATTTTTTAAGCCATTCGAGCTGTTGATAGATTCATACGGCATACCGAGATACGGGACCATAGACCCCACCATATTCGTCGCCATAAGCTTTCTTTTGATGTTCGGCGCCATGTTCGGGGATGTGGGGCATGGAATCGTGCTGGCTATAGGCAGCCTGTTTTTGAAGATGAGCAAAAACGAAAAAGTCAGGCAGGCGTTCGCGCTCATGCTTTATTGCGGCATAAGCTCGGCAATATTCGGGGTGCTTTATGGAAGTTTTTTCGGGATAGAATTCGATTCTTTATGGTTAAAGCCCATAAATAATATTTTTGAGATATTCAAGATGAGTATTATGTTTGGCATGATTTTTATAAGCCTCGGGATACTGATTAATATTATAAACGCGCTAAGGGACAGGGATTACCTAAAAGTGCTTTTTGACAAGGCGGGCCTTATAGGAGGCATTATCTACTGGTCGGCCATAGGGCTTTTTACCAAGGCCTTTATTTCTAAAACCCAGGGGTCGAATATCTATTTTATTACTATATCGATCGGATTCAGCCTGCTTTTCCTGAAGCCTTTCATAGAGGCTGTTTTTAAAAAGGAACGGCACAGCATTTTCACCGCTCTCATGGAAAGCAGTATAGATATCCTGGAAGTAGGCATGAGCTATCTGGCTAACACGGTGTCTTTTATACGTATAGCCGCATTTTCGCTGGCGCACGCGGGGTTGTTCATAGCCATATTCGAACTTTCCCGGATTGTAGACAGCGCAGGCGGCGCGTTTTTATCTTTTTTAGTTGTTATTTTGGGAAATATACTTATAATTTTCCTGGAAGGGCTTGTTGTCAGCATACAGTCCCTGAGGCTGAATTATTACGAGTTTTTCTCGAAATTTTTTATGTTGGGGAAAGAAACATACAGACCGGTGAAGATGTAAAAAAGAGCCCCTCGTCCGCCAAAGTTTCAAGGCAGACTCAGGGTCAAATTTTGTTTCACAAAATTTGGGAGGTAGTTATGGAGCGTACCATAAGATGGTCGTGGCGTGTCGTTAAGTTAAGCGTATTTTTTCTATTTGTCTCTTTTTGCGGATCCGCATGGGCGCAGGCGCAGCAGGCAGCTACAGATCCTGCCATCGTCGGATGGGCGTTTTTGGCGGCTTCTATAGCTACGGGCCTGAGCGCGATCGCGGCCGGCATAGCGGTAGCTCATGTAGGCGCGGCAGCTGTCGGCGCGATAAGCGAAAAACCGGAGATGGCAGGCAAGGCGCTTATATACGTAGGCCTCGCTGAAGGCATCGCGATCTACGGCTTGATCATCGCCATAATGATTCTGGGTAAGATATAATGACTTTTTTCTGTATCTCCGACAAAGAATCAAGCATCGGTTTCAGGCTTGCGGGAGTAGAGACCCGGGAGGTTTCCAACCGTTCCGAAGCCCTGGAGGCCTTAAAGGTAGCGTTGGCTACGGAAAATGCCGGCATACTCCTGGTTACCGAAAAAGCCGCGGCCTTTTTGAGGCAGGAATTGGACAACCTGATGTATAAAAATCAACAGCCTCTCATACTCGAGCTCCCTTCGAGGGGGGTACAGGAAAAAAGGAAAGGCGCGGGCGATTATTTGAAAGATATAATAGGAGTAAGCGTTTGATGGACAAATCACTTTATTCAAAAGTAAAGATAGAAGACGCGGAAGAGATTTGCAGGAGGATAATAGAAGACGCCTCTTCTCAGGCGGATGTTATCCTTGCGAATGCCAGAAAGGAAGCGTCCGGAATATTAAAAGAAGCAGGCCAGGAGGCGGAAAACAGAAAGAAAGATATCCTGAAGAAAAATGATATAGAATTGGAAAAGATGAAGCATAAAATTTTTTCCACGCTGAACCTCGAAAAGAAAAAATTTTTTCTGGAAGAAAAGGGGAGGTTTATAGAGGCCGTACTAGATAAAGTCAAAGAGAAAGCGCTGGAGTTCAGAGGCGACCCGGGCTACAAGAATTTTCTCGAGAAGGCCGTGCTGGAAGGCGTCGAGGTTATAGGAAGCGCCGAAGCGGAGGTTTTGTATTCCGAGCTCGATGAAAATATAATAAAAGAAGGTTTTATGAAAGACGGACAGTTCCGGTTCAAAAAAGGCGGTTTTAAGGATATAGGCGTTATCGTGCAGTCAAAAGACGCAAGGCTTATTTATGATAATACATTTTCTGCCAGGTTTAAAAGGCTGTATGATGAACTATACATGGATTTATTGAGAGGGGCGTCCTAAATGTCAAAGCCTGCGGGTAAGGTATATAGGGTTATGGGGCCTGTTGTCGAGGCCGAAGAAGTGTCTTTTTTAAGAATGCTCGACATGGTGGAAGTCGGGCAGGAGCATCTTGTCGGAGAGGTCGTCAGGCTGAAAGACGACAAAGCCTATATCCAGGTTTACGAGGACACCACTTCTCTTAAAGCAGGAGATGTTATCTATACCCAGGGATTCCCGTTATATGTGGAACTGGGCCCCGGCTTATTAGGCAATATATACGACGGAATACAAAGGCCTCTTGAAATCTTGAAAGAAAAAGAAGGGTTCTATATAAATAGAGGCGTTCATGTCACTGCTTTGGACAGAAAAAAGAGATGGCATTTTAGGCCATCGAAAAAAGAAGGTGATTGCGTAAAGCGCGGAGAAACTATAGGGGATGTGCAGGAAACCAGCCTGATAAAGCATAAGATTATGGTTCCTCCGGATGCGAATGGGAAGATAAAATGGATCGCGCAGGAAGGCGAATATTCATTGGAAGATAAAATAGCCATATTGGTAGAAAAAGATGCAGAAAAAGAAATTTTTATGCATCAAAAGTGGCCCGTCAGGAAGCCAAGGCCTTATGGAGAGAGGATTCCTATAAGCGAGCCTCTTATAACAGGACAGAGAGTCATCGATACCTTATTCCCTGTTGGCAAAGGCGGATGCGTTGTGGTGCCTGGAGGATTCGGGACCGGCAAAACAGTCGTGCAGCATCAGATTGCTAAATGGAGCAACGCGGATATAGTGATATATGTTGGATGCGGGGAAAGAGGGAATGAGATGACGGACATCCTTCTTAATTTCCCAAAACTCATAGATCCCGCCACCAAAAGGCCTATCATGGAAAGGACGATATTCATCGCTAATACATCAAATATGCCTGTCGCGGCAAGAGAAGCCAGTATTTATACCGGCATTACGCTGGCCGAATATTACCGCGATATGGGTTATAACGTAGCGCTTATGGCGGATTCCACTTCAAGGTGGGCAGAGGCGTTAAGAGAACTTTCCGGCAGGTTGGAGGAGATGCCTTTGGAGGAAGGATTCCCTGCGTATCTTCCTTCAAGGCTGGCTGAATTTTACGAAAGGGCAGGCCGCATAAAAACGCTTAATAACGACAACGGCTCTATTACGATTATCGCTTCCGTTTCTCCTCCCGGAGGAGATTTTTCGGAGCCTGTCACGTCGCACACAAAAAGATTTATACGCTGTTTCTGGGCGCTGGACAGGGATCTGGCCAACGCGAGGCATTATCCGTCTATAAGCTGGATAGACAGTTATTCGGAATATCTTGACGATGTCAAAGACTGGTGGCATAAAAATGTGGATAAAGAATGGCTTTCTCAGAGATATGCCGTTATGGAACTCCTTCAAAAAGAGCAGAGGCTGCTTCAGGTCGTGAAGCTTGTAGGGCCGGATGTACTGCCTCAAAGACAGAGGCTGATACTCGAGACATGCAGTATGTTTAAGAATACTTTTTTGCAGCAGAGCGCTTTCGATGACATCGACACGTATTCTTCGAGCCGCAAACAATTCCTGATGCTTAAGTCTATAATGAAATTTTACGAGAAAAGCGACGGGCTTATCAAGAAAGGGATAAATATAAGCGAAATAAAAGAAAATCCTATTTATCAGGAACTCATAAGGATGAGGCTTAAATATTCGGAGTCTAAAGAGGATATGGATAAATTGGGAGAACTGCCTTCCGAGGTGGAACGCTCGCTGGGAGAATTGGAGTTTTAAATGAAAGAATATAATTTGAGGGAATATGTGGGATTGGAAGAGATTACCGGCCCGATATTCGTTATCCGCAATATTCATAATGTCGGATATAACGAGATTGTGGAGATAGTGGATAACGAAGGAAAATCAAGGCTTGGGGTCACTCTTGAAGTAGGAAAAGGTTTCGCGGTCGTAGAGGTCTTGGGCGGCACGAGCGGCCTGGCTATAAAAAACTGCAAGGTAAATTTCAAGGAAAAACCTCTTATGATGGGCGTATCCGAAGAGGTTCTTGGCAGGGTTTTCGACGGGATTGGGAATCCCATAGACGGCATGCCAAGGCCTGTTTATGACGATATGGTTAATGTAAACGGCCTTGCCATAAATCCTGTTTCGAGGGACTACCCGGAAAATATCATCGAAACAGGCATATCCTCGATAGATGTAATGAATACCCTTGTGCGCGGCCAGAAGCTTCCCATATTTTCCGGAAGCGGACTGCCGCATGACCTTATAGGCACTCAGATTGCGCGCCAGGCACGAGTTAAGGGGGAAAATTTCTGCGTTATTTTCGTGGCCATGGGAGTGAAATATGACACGGCGAGATTCTTTCAGAAAAGTTTCGAGGAATCCGGGGTCCTGGAGAGGGTAGCGATATTTTTGAGCCTGGCAGACAGCCCGTCGATAGAAAGGCTCCTGACACCCAGGCTCGCGCTGACCTGCGCGGAATACCTGGCGTTCAAAAAAAATATGCATGTCCTTGTGATTATGACAGACATGTCGAATTACTGCGAGGCGTTGAGGGAGGTTTCCACTATAAGAGGCGAAATACCCGCGAGAAAAGGCTATCCCGGATATCTTTACAGCGATTTGGCGAGTATATACGAAAGGGCAGGCATGGTAAAGGGCATAAAAGGTTCGATAACCCAGCTCCCGATCCTTACGATGCCAAACGATGACATTACTCATCCAATCCCGGACCTGACAGGCTATATTACAGAGGGCCAGATAGTGCTTGAAAGGGAAATGTATAATAGAGGCATATATCCCCCTATAGCCGGGCTTCCATCCTTATCAAGGCTGATGAAAGACAATATAGGCAAAGGCCTTACCAGGGATGATCACCCATCTTTAGCTTCACAACTGTTCGCGTGTTACGCCCATGTAAAAGATGTAAGGGCGCTCGCGTCTATCATAGGGGAAGAGGAGCTGTCGAGCCTCGATAAGTTATATCTAAAATTCGGGGAAGATTTCGAGAAAAAGTTCCTGAGCCAGGGGTACATGGAAAGAAGGACTTTGGAGGACGGCCTGGATTTGGGATGGGATGTCGTTTCGATACTCCCGGCCGAAGAGCTTGTCAGGATACGGGAAGAAGACCTGAAAAAGCATTATAAGAAAAAATAAAAATGAAAATCAATATCGCGGCCACAAAGACGAATCTTTTGAAATCCAGGAAATTATTATCTCTTACGCAGGAAGGCCACGCGCTTTTAGACGAAAAAAGAAGGATACTCATAAATGAATTGACCTCCATTGTACATATCGTAGACCGGCTTCAGCGCAAGGTAGACGCTGTTTTGCAGGAAGCATACGGCATTATGGACAAGGCCTTGGTTATAATGGGCAGGAAAAGGCTGGAGGAGCTGAGTTTTTCGATAGATATAAAGACGAACCTGTCTATTTCCGAAAAAAGGGTTATGGGCGTAGGCCTGCCGGTAATAGATATGAACGTAAAAGAAAATCCTCCATACCATAGTTCTCATGAGGTAAGTTTCTACGTGGATGAGGTCGTGGCCAGGTTCAAAGAGGTCTTGAAGCTGATAACACAGCTTGCGGAAAAAAAGATAGCCCTTATAAGGATTGCCAAAGAGGTCCAAAAAACCATAAGAAAAGTAAATGCCCTTGAAAAGATATACCTGCCTTTTTATGAAGATAGCGTGAAGTACATAAGCGACAGGCTTGATGAGGACGCGAGAGAGGCGTTTTCCATGCTGAAACTCATAAAGGAAAGGATAAGGGAATGAAAAATATACTTGTGCCGCTCGCAGGCGGCCCGCCTTCTATTATTACCGCCAAGTACGCGATATATCTGGCAAGGCTTTTACAGACGAAAATAACGGTTGTTTCCGTCATAGATGAAAAGGCGATACAGGAATTGTTGAAAAGCAAGGTATTCGTGGAGATCGAGGCCAAAGAATACGAGATAGATATGGAACAGCAGGGCAGGCTTTTTATGCAAAGGATCAAATCTCTTGCGGAAAACAAAAAAGTGGAATGCGAGACATTGATTTTAAAAGGGGAGATCCACGGCGAAGTGGTCAATAAGGCAAAAGAGCTTGGGGCGAATTTGCTTGTTATGGGAGACCTGAAAGAGGTTTTATCCTGGCAGGAAGCGCTTTACAGCGAGGGCGAAAGAATCTTCAGGGAGTCTCCGTGCCCCGTGGTAGTGGTGAAGAACCCTATTTTAGGCAGGGCGGAAATAGAGAGGCTGTACAACGAACTATAAACAGCCATAACAACGCGCGCTAAGTTTACACTTCAAGCAATACTCGTTTTGTAAACTTATAATAGAGGTGAAAGATGTCAGAGAATTTAAAAAGCCTTCTTGAGAAAATAAATCAGGAAGGAATAAAATCAGCGGAAGAAAAAGCCAGGGCAATAGAAAGCCGTGCAGGAAAAGACGCGGAGAAAATAATTGCGGACGCGAGAAAACTTGCCGATGACATTGTTCAGAAGGCTAAAACCGAAGCGGAGAAGATTAAAATAAACGCCAATCTTGGCGTAAAACAGGCATCGAGAGATCTTTTGCTTTCCTTGAAGGAAGACATAAAAAAGACCATGAATAAAATCGTCGCTGTCGAGATAAACAAAGCCCTGTCCGGAGAAGAGACGGCCCGCATATTGGCGGGTTTGGTAGATAAATATACGGAGAAAAACATCCAGCCGGGAGATATAAAGGTGCTGGTCAAAAACGAAGAACTCGAAAAGATAAAGAGTGTTTTTATTTCCAAATTAAAAGGCAAGGTGGAATCTGGAGTGGAATTCAGGCCGTCGGCCAATATAAACGCAGGGTTTTCCATAAGCTTTGATAAAGGCAAGTCGTATTTTGATTTCACCGACGAGGGCCTGCTGGAGGCGTTGTGCGCCTACCTTAATCCTGAGTTGGCAAAATTAATAAGATGAAAAATAATTATTATTATCTGGTAGCGGGCCTGCCGATGCTTCGCTTTGGAATGAGGCCGCCGCTTTCCTATGATGATTTTATCGAAAAATGCGAAGAGGCGTTAAACCGGAGCGAAATGGGCGCATTGAAAAGCGGCGGATTGCTTTTCCTGAAGCAATGGAATATTTTTGACAGGGGCCTCAGGAATGAGCTTGTGAGGGTCAGGGCGGCAAAAAGAGGCAAAGACCCTGCCAGATATTTGAGGGACAGCGAAAGCGCCGATCCCTTTATCGCGCCTTTGGCTCACTGGGCGGCGAATCAGGATTCCCCGATGGAAGCCGAGTCTTATCTGGATAAAATAAGGTGGGAAAAGATAGAGGAATTTAAGGCAGGGCATTATTTCGACATAGAGTATCTGGCGGCATACGGCCTGGAGCTGCGGATATTAGAGCGATGGGACAAGATTAATTCGGGAGACGGCATGAAGGCCGTAGAAAGATTGGCGGGAAAAACATGAACGGCGAGAGGACAGGCGTACTAAGGGGCATCAACGGCAATATGGCATTGGTTGAATTCAAAGACTATGTCATGCAGAATGAGGTCGCCTTTATAATTCATAATGAAGAACAGCTTAAATCGGAAGTTATACGCGTAAGAGGGAATATTGCTGAACTGCAGATCTACGAAGACACAAAAGGCCTTAAGCTTGGGGAGAAGGTTAAATTTACAGGAGAGCTTCTTTCGGTAGAGCTTGGGCCCGGGCTGTTGGGCCAGATATTCGACGGACTACAGAACCCTTTGCCGCAATTGGCGGAAAAATCCGGATTTTTCCTGAAGAGAGGTTTTTATTTGGAAGCCCTCGACGGTAAAAAAGAATGGGAGTTTACCCCAACTGCCAAAGTCGGTCAAAAGGTAAAATCCGGAGAAAAACTAGGATTTACGCAGGAAGGGATTTTCGAGCACCGGATAATGGCGCCGTTTATTTTAAAAGGCCAGGCCGAAGTTAAAAGCATAGCCGGCAAGGGCAGATATAATATTAAACATATAATAGCGGAATTGAAAGATGAGCATGGGAATGTGTATCCTGTAGCGATGTCTCGGGTTTGGCCTGTAAAAATACCTATCACGAGTTTCGCGGAAAAATTAAAACCCGTTAAACCCTTGACCACAAAAATCAGGATTATAGATACGCTTATGCCGGTTGCGCTCGGGGGGACATATTGTATCCCGGGGCCTTTTGGCTCCGGGAAAACGGTTTTGCAGCAGCTTATAAGCAAGCACGCGGAAATCGATATTGTTATTATAGCGGCGTGCGGGGAAAGGGCCGGCGAAGTCGTGGAGACATTAAGGGAATTTCCGCACCTCATAGATCCCAGGACGAAGAAAAGCTTGATAGAAAGGACCGTTATTATCTGCAATACGAGCTCGATGCCTGTCAGCGCCAGGGAATCAAGCGTTTATACAGCTGTCACTATCGCGGAATATTACCGCCAGATGGGGTTGAACGTGCTTTTGCTGGCTGATTCCACTTCCAGATGGGCGCAGGCAATGCGCGAGATGTCAGGAAGATTGGAAGAAATTCCCGGAGAAGAGGCGTTTCCGGCGTATCTTGAAAACAGGATAGCTTCATTTTACGAAAGAGCTGGATTGGTCAGACTGCACGACGGAAGTTTCGGATCCGTAACGATAGGCGGCACAGTCAGCCCTGCCGGAGGGAATTTCGAAGAGCCGGTTACGCAGGCTACGTTAAAAGTGGTAGGCGCGTTTCACGGGCTTTCGCGGGAGAGGTCCGATGCGAGAAGATACCCCGCCATAGACCCTCTCGAAAGCTGGAGTAAATATAATAGTTTTATAGACGAGGAGGAGATAGCGTCTGCCAAAGCTGTTTTGAAGAGAAGTTATGAAGTAAAACAAATGATGAAAGTTGTCGGAGAAGAGGGGACCTCCCTCTCGGATTTTGTGATTTATCTTAAGGGAGAATTTATAGACGATGTATATCTTCAGCAGAATGCATTCGATGAGGTAGACGCGGCTACGGTAGAGGAAAGGCAGAAATACGTATTCCACGTTTTATACGAAATCGTTAAATCCGAGTTTGACTTTAAAGATAAATCCGGCGCAAGGAAATTTTTCCAGGGCTTGAGGCAGGTATTTATAGAATGGAATTCGTCGGAGTGGCAGAAAGACGCTTTCTATAAGAAAGAGGCGCAGATAAAAGAAGCGGTACAGCCTAAAAATAAAATCAATACCCGCTAAGTTTACACTTCAAGCAATACTCGTTTTGTAAACTTAGCGGGCGGGGAACCGAAAAGCGGACCGATATGCAAAAAATATATAATAGTATAATTCAAATAGCGGGCAATGTTGTTACCGTAGAGGCAAAAGACGTGGGCTACGCTGACCTGGCAGAGATATCTTCCAGGGCGGGTAAGTCCCTGGCGCAGGTGATAAGGATAGACGGGGAAAAAATATATCTACAGGTATTTGCCGGAAGCCGCGGTATCTCAACAGGGGATAAGATAAGATTCCTGGGGCACCCAATGAGAGTTTCGTTTACGGAGAATCTTATCGGCCGTTTATTTAACGGCGCGGGCCTTCCGAGAGATAACGGGCCTGCTCTCGAAGAGAACATGGTGGAGATAGGCGGGCCGTCCGTAAATCCTGCCAAGAGAATCATTCCGAGAAAAATGATCCGCACCGGCATACCCATGATAGATGTGTTTAATTCTTTGGTGGAATCGCAAAAACTTCCGATATTTTCTGTACCCGGCGAACCTTATAACGAGTTATTGGCCCGCATAGCCATGCAGGCGGAGGTGGATATAATAATCCTTGGCGGCATGGGGCTTAAATACGATGATTACCTGTTTTTCAGGGATACGCTGGAGAAAAACGGCTCTTTGTCAAGGGCGATATTTTTCGTGCATACCGCGCAGGATCCGACAGTAGAGTGCTTGCTTGTGCCGGATTTGAGCCTGGCAGCGGCGGAGCAATTTGCCCTGCAGGGAAAGCGTGTTTTGGTGCTTCTGACCGATATGACGAATTTCTGCGACGCCCTGAAAGAAATTTCTATTACAATGGAACAAATCCCCTCGAACAGAGGCTATCCCGGGGATTTATACAGCCAGCTCGCGAGCCGTTATGAAAAGGCAGTTGATTTTGACACAGCGGGCTCTATAACAATCCTGGCTGTTACCACCATGCCGGGAGATGACGTGACACACCCTGTTCCGGATAACACCGGATATATAACAGAGGGCCAGTTCTACCTGAGAAATAAATCGATCGAACCGTTTGGGTCATTAAGCCGCTTAAAACAGCTTGTGAACGGGAAGACCAGGAAAGACCACCGCGTTATTATGGATAGAATGATACAATTATTCAGCGATTACAGGGAGACACTCGAGAAGCGGGCAATGGGCTTTCACATGAGCGAATGGGATAAAAAGCTTCTCGAATACGGCAACGCGTTCGAAAAAAACATGATGGATCTTTCCGTGGATATACCGCTGGAAAAAGCCCTTGATATGGGATGGCGCATCCTGGCCGATAATTTCGAGCCTGCCGAGATAGGCATAAAGCCAGAACTTGTAAAAGAATTTTGGCCTAAAATATAATAATGAAAATTAAATTCACAAAAGGCGAACTTAAAAAACAGCGCGACGCTTTAAAAAGATTCGAGCGTTACCTGCCAATACTGCAGCTCAAAAAACAGCAGATGCAGCTCGAAATACAGCGGGCCCATGAAAGGCTAAACCTGAAAAATATGGAATTGGACGCTATGCGGAAGGGGATAAACAAGTGGGCGAATCTGCTGGAAGAGCCAGGCGATTATGTTTCCGGATGGGTAGAACCTAAAAATATAATTATATCGAATTTTAATATAGCCGGGATAGACATCCCCGTGTTTCAGAAGCTGGAGTTCGAAAATGCCGAGTACGACTTATTTTCGACGCCTTTATGGGTCGATACAGCCATAGCAGAACTTAGAAAATTTATAGTATCCCTGGAAGAAAAGAAGATATTAGAAGAACAGTTGAGAATATTGAGCGAAGAGCTCAGGGTAACGAACCAGAGGGTAAATCTTTTCGAAAAAGTAAAAATTCCGGAGTGCGCCGATAATATCAGGCGCATAAGAATCTATCTGGGGGATCAGCAGGCAAGCGCTGTAGGCCGTTCGAAAATGGCAAAGAATAAGATGGAAAGGATGGATTTGGAGGCGGTGTTAGCATGATAGTCAGGATGAAAAAGGCGGTTATTATAACTCAATCAAAAGATATGGAGCCTGCTCTCGAATCCGTCAGGAGGCTTGGGCTTTTACATGTGGAGCATGAGAATATTCCCGCAGGGGAGGGCATTGCCGCGCTTAAAGAAAAGTTAAGCCGCGTTTCAGGGGCTATGGCGGTTTTACAGGATATAAAAAATCAGGCTGCCGCTAACGGCCGGGAAGACGTTCTTGTAGAAGAAATAGAGGGCATTTTGGATGAAAAAGAAACCCTGATAGAAGGCCTGCAGATCCTTAAGCATGGAATAGAGGCCTGGAAAGAATGGGGGGATTTTGATCCGGGCCTTGTCGAAGCGCTTGAGGATAAAAACATCCGGATAAGATTGTGCAAGGTTAATGTCAAAGAAATGAATGTTGTTCCGGAAGGCGTAATTTTGGAACAAATGTTCAGGAAGGGGAGCGTTGCTTATTGCGCGGCTATTTTCAGGCAGGATCTAAAACTTCCTTTCGAAACTCTTATACTGCCGGACAAGAGTTTGAGAGAGATGATTCTGGAAGAAAAGGGATGCGAAAACAGGCTTGCCGCAATAGAGAGAAGATTTTTAGAGCTGGCAGCGTATAAAAATGCCCTGCAGGCTTATGAAAGCCGCCTGAATTCGTTTCTTGAGTTTAGCGAGGTGGCGGAAGGCTCCGGCAGATTCGAGAAATTGTCGTACATAAGAGGCTACCTGCCGGCCGATAAAGCCGGTGTTTTGGAATCCGAGGCTTCGAAGGAAAGATGGGGGCTGCTTGTCAGCGATCCCGAAGAAAATGATAATCCTCCTACTTTAATCAGGAATCCTAAATGGGTCGAGATAATAAAGCCAATGTTCGATATCATAAGAACCATACCTGGTTACAGGGAAATGGACATAAGCCCGCATTTTTTGATATTTTTCTCTATATTCTTCGGCATGTTGATAGGCGATGCCGGGTATGGGCTCGTGTATTTTTTCGCGGCTTTAATAGCGCAGAAAAAATTTAAGGCATTGAAAGACAAATCCGCTTTCTTTTTGACATATTTACTGAGCAGCTGCGCAATCATATGGGGGCTTATGACAGGCATATTCTTTGGCCCTCATGTCTGGATGAAGCCTTTGGCGCCTTATTTTGCGGATAATACGAATGTACAGGCATTCTGTTTTCTGATAGGAGCGGTACAGTTGAGCTTGGCGCATGCCTGGAAGATTTTAAGAAGATTCCCTTCTCTGAAGATATTGAGCGACGCCGGATGGATATGTATTTTATGGTCGGTGTATTTTCTGGCGAAGTCATTGATACTAGGTTTCGAGTTTCCAGGTTTTGGCAAGTGGATTTTTATAGCCGGTTCAGGCCTTGTTATTTTATTTACGAATCCAGCGAAAAATATTCTTGCCGGTATAGGCGCCGGGCTTGGAGATTTTTTATTAAAGGTTGTTAACAGCTTTGCAGACACGGTGTCTTATATAAGGCTTTTTGCAGTAGGGCTTGCCGGAGTCGCGATAGCAAATGCCTTTAATCAAATAGCGCTTAGCATAGGCTGCGGCAATATTTTGAGCTGTTTATTAAGCGTGTTTGTGCTTTTTTCGGGCCATACGCTGAATCTTGCTATGGGTATTTTATCCATACTCGTGCATGGGGTGAGATTGAATGTCCTGGAGTTTTCGGGGCATTTGGATATGGAGTGGTCAGGCGTTGAATATACGCCTTTTAAACGCAGAGATTAATGTAGGGGCGGGTTATTAACCCGCCTAAAAGTAAAAAAGGAGATTTTATGGATACGAATGCGTTGGTTCAATTTAAAGACATAGGCATAGCGGGCGCAGCGCTTGCTTTTTCAGCCATAGGCTCTGCGGCTGGGACAGGAGTAGCCGGCATGGCTGCTATAGGGGCATGGAAGAAATGCTTTGCCCAGAATAAAACAGCGCCATTTATATTCCTGTCGTTTGTTGGCGCGCCGCTTACGCAGACTATATACGGGATGATAGTGATGAATGCTTTGATAGAGGCCGGCAAGACAGTCCAGAATCTAGGGATATTGGGCGCTTTGGGCATGCTTTCAGGCGCTGCCATAGGATTTTCAGCGTGGTTTCAGGGGAAGGCGGCTGCTTCCGCCTCTGATGCCATGGGTGAAACAGGAAAAGGCTTTGGAAATTACCTGATGGTCCTCGGCATCATAGAAACAGTCGCTATTTTTACTATGGTATTCACGTTAATGGCTATAGGGAAGGTGCAATAAGCCCTTTAATTAGTGCTTGCAAAGTATAGGGCGGTATAGTATATTATTAAGCGCTTTAAAGGGCGATTAGCTCAGTTGGCAGAGCGCTTCGTTTACACCGAAGAGGTTTCACAGGTTCGAGCCCTGTATCGCCCACCATGAACCACTCGCTAAGCTATCCGCAAGGGGTTGAGTATTCGCTCGGGTTCATGGCAAGCCATAGATTATTTTTGGGGATGTAGTTCAGTTGGATAGAACGCCAGATTGTCGATCTGGAGGCCGCGGGTTCGAGCCCCGTCGTCCCCGCCAAATTTCCACCTTCTCAGATAGCATCCCGCAACTTTACATTTCAAGCAATACTTATTTTGTAAACTTACGGATTATAACGTGAGTTAAGCCGACGCCGGTAAGTAAACCTAATTCCTGTATAAACCTTAGCTTTACACAGAGTTTGTAAAATTGTAGAAACTATATTAAAAAATGATATAATGTACCTTAAGAAAGAGGTAAAACATGGCTGATTTTTCTTTTGATATTACTTCAAAAGTGGACTTGCAGGAAATAGACAATGCCTTGAACCAGACAAGAAAGGAACTTGCCAACAGATATGATTTTAAAGGCGCCAAATTTTCCGTTGATTATAACAGGGAAGAGAAAAAAATAACATTGGTCGCCGGAGATGATTTTAAGCTGAGGGGCATTAAAGACACTATGGGATTCAGGCTGTCTAAGCGAGGCGTTTCGTCAAAATCCCTTAAATACAATGAACCTGAAAAGGCTTTTGAGGGAAACCTGCGGCAGCTTGTAGAGATAACAGACGGCATACCGAAGGACAGGGCAAGAGAGCTGGTGCAGATAATAAAAGATTTAAAGCTGAAAGTCCAAGCCAGGATAGAAGAGGACAAAATAAGAGTCACGTCAGCTAAAAAAGATGATCTTCAGGCAGTTATGACTCATTTGAGAAGCATAGATTTTCCTGTTTTTCTGCAATTCGGTAATTATAGATAACCCCTTACCGCTTGAAACATAAACAATAGTAGCTCGGAGCGAATTTTATAAAGCAAAATTCGAAAGGATAAAATGAAATATACAAAAGGTGTGATGGGCAGGGTGTTTTTAATCAAGTTCAGCGATAAAGATATTTTTCTTAAAGAGATAGAGAAATTCGCAAGAAAAGAAAAGATAAAAGCGGCCACAATGATTTTTCTGGGGGCATTAAGAGAAGGGCATCTGGTTACAGGGCCTAAGAAAACAGTTATCCCGCCAGAGCCGAATTGGGTGAAATTCAAAGGCGGCTGGGAGGTTTTTGGCATAGGCACTATCTTTACTAATAAAAAAGGGCCGCAGATACATATCCACAGCAGTCTTGGCAAGAAGAAAAAGGTTTTTACAGGCTGTGTGCGCAAGGATTCGGAAGTTTTTCTCGTTATCGAAGCGGTTGTTTTCGAATTGAAAGGCATAAAAGCCACAAAAGACATAGATATCGCTACGGGGTTGAATCTGCTTAGAATAGCCGGTAATGCGTAAGTTTACAAAACAAGTATTGCTCGAAGTGTAAACTTATTGGAAAAAGGGCGAGAGGCGTGATATAATACAGATAAAATAAGAGTGGCAGGGAGATAAAATAGGTTTTATGGCTCAAGCCAAGGAATTTTCCAGACAAAAATTGAATAAAGCCGGCGCCGCGTTAAAGAAAAAGATACTATCCTTGCCGGTAGAATCCGTAAAGATAGAGGGCAATTCCAAGATATCCGACCTTGTAAGCAGTTTTAAAAATAGCTCCATACAGGCGCGGAATATTTATAAGTGCGCCAATGTTTTTAAAAAGATGCTGCGGGACAATATGCAGCCTACCATATATTTGGGCCTTGCGGGGCCGTTGATAGCAGCCGGGTTAAGAGATATTATAAGGGATATGATAAAGCTTAAAATGGTGGATGTAGTTGTTTCCACGGGCGCGATAATATACCAGGATATATATCAGGCGAGAGGTTTTAAGCATTATATAGGGAACCCTGACGCAGACGACAGGACGCTCGATAAATTATATATAGACAGAATATACGATACGTATGTGGATGACGAAAAATTCTGGGATACCGATAACTGGGTAGGGAGGGTTGCGGACACCATGAAACCCGGAAATTATTCTTCCAGGCAATTTATATACGAAATCGGATCCAGGCTGAAAGACGAAAATTCTATCGTGAGGACCGCATACAAAAACAATGTGCCTATATTTATTCCTGCCTTGAATGACAGTTCGATCGGCATAGGGCTCACAGGGCATTATCACAGGTGCAAAAAGAATAACAGGCAGGGCGTGCATATAGATTCCATACAGGACAATTACGAAATAACCCAGACAATAGTGAAATCGAGGAAGACAGCGGCTATTTATATAGCAGGGGGCGTCCCCAAAAATTATATAAACGACGCTGTTGTGATGGGTTATATTTTCAATAAAAATACAGGCGGACATTCATACGCATTCCAGCTTACGACAGATGTGCCGCACTGGGGCGGATTGAGCGGCAGTACCTTAAAAGAAGCTACATCGTGGGGCAAGATCGATAATGACGCGAGTTACGCTATGGCTTTTGTCGAGCCGAGTGTAAGCCTGCCTCTTATTTATTCATACGCGTTTCAGGAAAGATTTTATAAATCCCGCAAAAGAAAAAAATTCATCTGGCAGAAAGATGTCCTGAAGAGTCTCGAAAATGGCTGATTGTTCGAAGATAAAGGTTGTAAAATTGGAATCTGGTTCGAAATACCAGAGGCTTTTCGGTAAAGACTCAGGCACCTGCGGCATTAAATCGGGCCATGTCATATTGAAATCAGGCGAAGAAATAGGGGAACATTCTACCAATGACCTGGAAGAGGCATTGGTTATATTGGAAGGCAGAGGCAGATTGGTAATAGGTAAGGAAGAGAGTTTCGATTTTGAACATGACACGGTTTTATACGTGCCCCCTCGCACCACCCACAATGTAAAAAATATCGGCAAGGGGATACTGGAGTATATTTTTATAACCTCGAATGCAAAATAAAAATTATAATGCGCGTTTCAAATTCTGCGATATAGAAGACAAATATTCTTCATGGGGAAGATCCAGAGTGGCGATATTGCCTGTTTCTTATGATCTGACTACTTCGTATATGCCCGGCGCGGCTAGCGGGCCAAAGGCTGTAATAGACGCCTCCAGGTATATGGAGACTTATGATGATGAAACAGAAAAGGAAATCTATAAACTGGGCATATACACAGCCAGAGAAATAAAACCTGTCAATCCCGAACCCGAGGTCGTTATAAAGGACGTAGAGAAGCAAACCAGCTCTATATTAAAGGCGGGCAAATTTCCGGTGATACTGGGAGGGGAGCATTCTATTACTCTTGGCCCAGTAAGGGCATTTAAGAAGAAGTTCAAAAAATTTTCGGTGCTGCAATTGGACGCTCATAGAGACCTAAGGGACAGTTTTCAGGGATCAAGGCACAGCCACGCTTGTATCGCGAGGCGTATTATAGAAATCTCCAGCCTTACCCAGGTTGGGATAAGGAGTCTTTCCAGAGGAGAGTCCGGCAAAGGATATAAAAATCTTAAAACGTTTTTTATGAAGGATATGATCAAAGATGCCGGATGGACGGAAAAGGCCATAGATTCTTTGGATGCCGACAAAGTTTACGTTACCATAGATATGGATGTTTTCGATCCTTCTATCATGCCGAGCGTAGGTACTCCCGAACCAGGAGGCATGGGGTGGTATGAGGTATTAGGGTTGCTGAAGAAATTGACCCGGAAAAAGGATGTTATAGGGTTCGATGTTGTGGAACTTTCCCCTATGCCGGGCAACGTAAGCCCCGATTTTTTAGCCGCGAAGCTTATTTATAAGTTTCTTAATTATATATTTTAGGATTAATTAGCTATTGCAAAAAAAGTTTTTTGTGCTATAATTGATTTTGTTTAAAAATTAAAAAGGAGGAAGAGAATATGATTAAGAAATTAACGATAGTGCTTTTTCTTTTGGGAGCTGTGATATGCATGTCAGCCCCTGCATATTCAGAAGATAATGTTTCGAAACCAGCTGATGCCTCTGCGGTTATGCCGGAAGTCGCGGATGAGGATGTCCTTCCAGCGGAAGAGGGAGTCGGTGAAGGGGTGGTTACCGGAGACGTTACGGCTCTGGACACAACGGCAGGATCAATAACCATAAAAGGCCCTGATGGCGCCGAGAAGGCTTTTGGTGTTGTCGATGGAGAAACCATCCTATGGAAAGGAATAGAGGACATAAATTTAAAAGACATTAAAAGCGGCGACAAGGCAGAGGTTGGTTATTATACCGATGACGCAGGAAAGCTTATCGCGAGCTGGGTAGATGTGTTTGTGCCAGAGCAGGCAGCAGCGCCTGCAGCGTCCAATGAGCCCAGTGAATAATAAAGCATGAATGGGCAACAGGCGTCGCAGTTAGGCAAGTTAGTTCCTACAAAAGTATTCTTTACCAAAGGTGTTGGTACTCATAAAGAAGAATTGCGCTCATATGAGCTTGCCCTGAGAGATGCGGGCATCGAAAAGTGCAATCTTGTGCATGTCTCGAGTATTTTCCCGCCTGGTTGTAAAATTATATCGAAAAACGACGGCATAAAAGAACTTATACCTGGCATGATAACCTATTGTGTCATTGCCAGGTGCAGTTCCAATGAGCCAAGGCGGCTTATAGCCGCTTCTGTAGGCACCGCGATACCGGCGGATGAGAATATGTACGGCTATATGAGCGAACATCATGCTTATGGACAGACAGATGAGTTTGCCGGAGATTACGCGGAAGACCTGGCGGCAAAAATGCTCGCCTCTACAATGGGTTTTCCTGATTTTGATGATTCCAAAGACTGGGACGAAATAAAGAAAGTTTACCAGGTTAAGGATAAGATCGTCAAGACCATGAATATAACGCAGTCCACTATAATAGATTCCAACGGCAACTGGTCCACCGTAGTGGCCGCGGCGGTATTCTTATTTTAAATTTTATGGTTTACAAAAAACGCCCGTATCTTTTCAAATCGATAAGATGCGGGATTTTTTATTTTCTGATATTGATTTTAGCAGGGTGCAGCCGGGACTTGTTAGTGAAAGAAACGAGGACCCTCATGGACACATTCTGCGAAATTTCCTGCTATGGCGGTAATAAAGAAAAAACCATTGCCGCGATAGACGCTGCGTTTAAAGAAATGGAGCGCATAGAGCGCGTTTTCAGCAGGTTCGATGAGAATAGCGAGGTGTCAAAGATAAATAAGCTGGCAGGCCTGAAAAAGATGAGTGTAAGCAAAGAGGTGTTTGACCTTATAGAAAGATCTGTGTATTATAGCAGGATTTCAGAAGGCGCATTTGATATAACGGTGGCCCCTCTGATGGATACATGGGGCATTGCCCGCAAGCGCGGTTCGATTCCGGATAAAGAGGCAATAAATAACGCGTTGGAATGCGCAGGATATAAGAATATAGAAATTGACCCCAAAGAGTTGTCTGTAAAATTTTCGAATAAGGGCGCAAAAATAGATTTTGGCGGGGTCGCAAAAGGCTATGCCGTTGACAGGGCAAAGGATGTTTTGGTGTCGCGGGGCATTAAAAGAGGCCTTGTAAACCTGGGCGGGAATATTTTTGCTTTAGGGAGCCCGCCTTGGAAGGATAATTGGAAAATAGGCGTTCAGGATCCATGGCATAAAGGCAAATTACTGCGCAGTTTTGAATTAAAAAACAGGGCCATAAGCACTTCCGGGAATTATGAGAGATTTTTCGAAATAGAAGGCAGGAGGTATTCGCATATAATAAACCCTATTACCGGCCAGCCATGCCAAGGCATTATAAGCGTTACGGTAACGGCTGACTCGGCAGAGAAGGCGGATATGCTTTCCACGGCCATCTTTGTAATGGGAGAGGAAAGAGGCCTTAACCTGGCAAGATCTATTAAGGACGTGAATATCCTTATACTCAAGGAAGACGGCAGGCTAATTTTATATTGACATAATAAAAAGGTTTGTTAAAATAGGATGAATCTTGTGCGCCGAGGTAGCTCAGTGGTAGAGCGCGGCCCTGAAAAGGCCGGCGTGGGAAGTTCGATTCTTCTCCTCGGCACCATTTTAAAAAAAGGCAATAAATGAAGAAATTCCGAAAAATCGTTTTTTTCATAGTCGGAATTTTGTGTTTTACGGGCCTTGCGCATGCCGTAATTCCGCGTGTTATAAACTACCAGGGAAAATTAGTAGATAAGGCCAATAATCCAATAACGGGCAATTTTTTGGTCGTATTCAGGTTTTATGACGTCGAGAACGCCGGCCTGCCTATCTGGGAAGAAAGCCATATCCTCGGCATAAGGGACGGATTTTTTAACGCGCCCCTCGGTTCTCTTAAATCCCCGAACTTAAATTTCGATAAAGACTTGTGGCTTGGCGTGGAGGTTGCCGGCAACGAAGAAATCTCGCCGCGCATAAAAATCACAGGCTCTGTTAATGTCATGGGTTTTGAATCTATCCGGCCGGGACCATCTCCGTCGTCAACCCATTTTACGCAGAGTATCGCTTTGTTGCTTTTAATGGAGGCTGTTTTCATACTTGCGTTGATTTTTTATTCTTCTAAAAATAAGAAATAATCGCCCGCGTCCTCTAAGTTTACAAAACAAGTATTGCTTGAAGTGTAAACTTAGAGGTGTTTTTTTGCTTGACAATTAGCACTCGAAGTGGTAGAGTGCTAATTTAGGAATAAAAAAGGCAACGGGAGGGTATTAATATGACAAATCAAAATCAGAACCCGCAGGAAGAAAATATAAGCGCGCTGGAAAGATACGGAAGAGATTTAACGGAGCTGGCGCGGAATGGAAAACTCGACCCTGTTATCGGCAGGGATGAGGAAATAAGGAGGACTATACAGGTCCTGTCCAGGCGGACAAAGAATAACCCTGTTTTGATAGGTGACCCGGGTACAGGCAAAACCGCCATTGCCGAGGGCCTGGCTAAAAGAATAGCCGACGGAGATGTGCCGAACCTGCTTAAGCATAAAAGGATTATCAGCCTCGATATAGGAGGCATGGTGGCAGGCGCTAAATATAGAGGTGAATTCGAGGACAGGTTGAAGGCGGTACTGAAAGAGATACACGAAAAAAGCGGGGAGATAGTACTTTTTATAGATGAGCTTCATACGCTTGTAGGCGCAGGCGGGGCTGAGGGGGCGATCGACGCTTCCAATATGTTAAAACCCGCTCTTGCGAGAGGGGAATTGAGATGCATAGGCGCCACAACTTTGGATGAATACAGAAAATATGTCGAGAAAGATAAGGCGCTTGAAAGAAGGTTCCAGCAGATATTCATAGGCGAACCGACTGTGCAGGATGCGATAGCCATATTGAGGGGCCTTAAGGAGAGGTATGAAAATTACCACGGCGTTAAAATCAAGGACGATGCCCTGGTCAGCGCGGCTGTATTATCCGACAGGTATATCTCGAACAGGTTCCTGCCTGATAAGGCCATTGATTTGGTGGATGAAGCGGCGTCTAGATTGCGCATAGAAATCGACAGCCTCCCTACGGAAATAGACGAGATAGAACGCAGGATAATGCAGCTCGAAATCGAAAGGCAGGCGCTTAAAAAAGAAAAGGACGCTTCTTCGAAAGAGAGACTTAAAAAATTAGAAGAGGATCTGGCGGGCCTTAAGGAAAAATCAAGCGGAATGAAGAAGCAGTGGACAAAAGAAAAAGAGGCCATCGATAAAATACGCAGGATTAAAAAAGATATAGAGGAAGCCAGGCTGGAGGAATCGCGCTATGAGAAAGAGGCAAGGCTCGATAAAGTTGCGGAGATTCGTTATGGCGCGTTGAGGGAACTTGAAAATAATCTGAATAAGGAAACCAAAGCCCTTCAGGATATTCAGAAAAAGCAGAAGATGTTGAATGAAGAGGTAAGCGAAGAGGATATCGCCGAGATCGTATCGAAATGGACCGGCATACCGGTTACGAGATTAATGGAAGGCGAGATAGAAAAGCTTGTCCATATGGAAGACAGGCTGAAAGAAAGGGTAGTCGGCCAGGATAAGGCGGTGTCCCTTATATCGAATGCCGTGAGAAGGTCTCGGTCGGGGTTGAGCGACGCGAACAGGCCGATAGGCACTTTTATGTTTCTTGGGCCCACAGGAGTGGGGAAGACCTATTTAGCCAAGACCCTGGCGTGGTTTTTATTCGATGATGAAAACGCCATGATCAGAATCGATATGTCCGAATACATGGAGAAACATTCCGTGAGCCGCTTGATAGGCGCTCCGCCAGGTTATATTGGCTATGAAGAGGGCGGCCAGCTTACAGAGAAGATAAGGCGCAGGCCTTACGCAGTTATACTTTTCGACGAGATAGAAAAGGCGCATGCGGATGTGTTTAATATATTGCTTCAGATAATGGAAGACGGCAGGCTTACCGACGGCCAGGGCAGGGTAGTCAATTTCAAAAATACCGTGGTTATCATGACTTCGAATATCCAGAGCCAGGATATAAAGGCGCATTTCAGGCCCGAATTCATTAACAGGCTGGACGAGATAATCGTTTTTAACGCCCTTACGGAAAAGGATATCGAAAAGATAGTAGATATCCAGCTGAAGGACCTCGCCGAAAAACTAAAAACAAAAGATATTAAACTGGAAGCGGATAAAAAATCCAGGGAAAAGCTCGCCAAAGAAGGTTATGACCCTGATTTCGGAGCAAGGCCTTTACGCCGCCTCATACAGCGTGAAATACAGGATGTGTTGGCGTTGAAACTTTTGGAGGCAAAATACAAGGGAGGCGATAAAATAGTTATAAGTGTGGATGAAAAAACAGGGGAATTCGAGTTTTAACGCCCGTGTTTTTCGTTGACGCATATAATCTATATATGGTATATTATAGTCCTTATGATACCGAGATACTCGCTTCCAAGGATGTCAGCCATATGGTCTGATGAAAATAAATTTCAGAAAATGCTGGATATAGAAATCCTCGCCTGCGAAGCCCTGTCTAATTTAGGCAAAATACCCAAAAAAGAGCTCAAAAAGATAAAATCCAAAGCAAAATTCGATGTAAAACGCATAGAAAAGATAGAAAAATCGACCCGCCACGACGTTATAGCGTTTCTCCATAATATAGCAGAATACATAGGCGATTCCTCGAGATTCGTGCATCAAGGGCTTACCTCAAGCGATGTCCTGGATACGGGTTTGTCCATAATGATGCAAGAATCGGCTGATATCATTCTGGAAGATCTGAAGGCATTGAAAGAAGAACTGAGGAAAAAGGCCAGAAAATACAAGTTTACCGTCATGGCGGGCAGGAGCCATGGCGTGCATGCCGAGCCCACTACGTTTGGTTTAAAGCTGGCGTTATTTTTTGATGAAATAAACAGGTGCATTGCCAGGGTTGACAGGGCCAGGGAGATTGTGTCCGTAGGCAAGATTTCCGGGCCAGTAGGGACCTATTCGAATATAGACCCTTACGTCGAAAATTATGTCTGCAAAAAATCAGGGCTTAGGCCAGCCAACATATCCACGCAGATACTGCAGAGAGACAGGCACGCGGAATACCTGTCGGAGATGGCTATAGTCGGAGCTACCCTAGAAAAAATAGCCACAGAATTCAGGAATCTCCAGAAAACAGAGGTCAGGGAAATAGAAGAGCCTTTTGGCAAAGGCCAGAAAGGCTCCAGCGCAATGCCGCACAAAAGGAACCCGGTTATGTGCGAGCGGGTTGCCGGCCTCGCGAGGGTCTTGCGCGCGAACGCCATGGTCAGCATGGAAAACGTGGCGTTATGGCACGAAAGGGATATAAGCCATTCGTCCGCGGAACGCATTATTATACCTGACAGCGTGATATTATTGGACTATATGTTGAACCAGATGACAGAGATCGTAAGAGGGCTTTTGGTGTATCCGGAAAACATGTCCGCCAATCTTTCCAAAACAAAAGGCCTTGTGTTCTCGGCCAGGATTCTCGTAGAGCTTGAAAAAAGAGGCGCAGGCCGCAAAAAGGCATACGACATTATTCAGCGATGCGCCATGAAGGTCTGGGCAACAGGCATTGATTTCAAAAAGGCACTGCTCGAAGACGGGGATTTTACGAAACTGGTAAGGCCTAGAGAGATAGACAGCTTCTTTGACGTCAAATATTATACAAAACACGTAAACGCTATTTTCAAAAAAGTCGGCGTCTAAAATAAGTTTACAAAACGAGTATTGCTCGAAGTGTAAACTTACGGGAAAAGAGAAGGAAGGAAGGTTATGGAGAAAGGCAACAAGATATACGAAGGAAAGGCAAAAATTTTATATAATACGGATGATCAGGATTTAGTCATACAGGAATTCAAGGATGACGCAACCGCTTTTGACGCCACGAAAAAAGGCACTATAAAAGGGAAAGGCGTTATAAACAACGAGATATCCTGCGCCATTTTTCAGCTTTTGGAGTCGAAAGGCATCCCTACGCATTTCGTAAAAAAATTAAGCGACAGGGAAATGCTTGTCAAAAGGCTGGATATCGTTATGGTGGAGGTGACCATAAGGAATATAGCGGCGGGCGGGCTGTCGAAACTGCTCGGCATGGAGGAAGGGATTGTCTTGAAGGCGCCCGTCCTGGAGTATCATTACAAAAACGACGGCCTTCATGACCCACTTATAAACGATTACCATATAGAGATTCTCAAGCTTGCCACTCCGCAGGAAATGAAAAAGATAAAAGATTATTCGTTCAGCGTGAACCAGATTATGAAGGATTTTTTTGACAAGGCAAACCTTAAGCTGGTAGATTTTAAGCTGGAATTCGGCAGGCATAAAGGCAAAATATTGCTCGGGGACGAAATTTCGCCGGATACATGCAGGTTGTGGGATAAGGTTACGGACGAGAAACTTGACAAAGATCGTTTCAGAAGGGATTTGGGAAGGATTGAGGAAGCCTACCAGGAAGTTCTTAAGAGAATAAAGACATAGTATCTTACCAAGGAAGATAATGTGGAATGGAAAATAGAGGTACGGAATAGAAAAGGCGTTTTTGACCCTTTAGGAAGCGGGGTCAAAAAAGATATCAAAGACCTGGGCATTAGCGGCGTGAAAAAAGTTAATGTCAGCCAGGTTTTTATTATTTCCGGGGATATCACGGAATCCGACGCGAAGAGAATAGCGGAAGAATTATTGACGGACCCTATTACCGAGGAGTATTTTCTGGGCGGAGAGGCCTGGAAAAAGGGCGCGCCGGGGAAGGTTGTGGAAATCGCGTATAACCATGGCGTGATGGATCCTGTGGAAGAAAGCGCAAAAAAGGCAATAAGAGATATGGGGATCTACGGCGTAAAATCCCTCAGGACGGAAAAAAAATATTTTATATACGGGAAAATCAGTGGGAGCGACTTTAAGAATATATGCGAAAAACTGCTTTATAATAAAGTGATACAGCATATCGTGAAAGCGCAACCGCACAGGCGCGCAAGGGCGCAGGTCAAGGATTATAAATTCAAGCTGATAAGCGTGGACATGCTTGGCGCGGACGATAAAAAACTGATAAAGATAAGCAGGGACGGGCAGTTATTTTTGAACCTGAAGGAGATGCTTCAGATAAAGAGATATTTTAAAAAATTAGGCAGGAACCCTACTGATTGTGAATTGGAGACGATTGCCCAGACGTGGTCGGAACATTGCGGGCACAAGACATTCCGCGGGATTATAAAATACGAGGAGGACGGGAAAACAAAGGTTATAGACAACCTTCTTAAATGCACGATAATGAAGGTTACCAATGAGCTGAAGAAACCCTGGTGCGTGTCTGTGTTTAAGGATAACGCCGGGATTGTCAGATTTGACGAGAACGATAACATATGCTTCAAGGTGGAGACGCATAACCACCCTTCGGCCCTGGAACCTTACGGCGGGGCAGGGACCGGTATAGGCGGAGTTATAAGAGATATACTCGGGGTAGGGTTGGGCGCAAAGCCTATCATGAACACCGATGTGTTTTGTTTCGGCCTGCCCGATACAGCCTATAAAGATGTGCCTAAGGGCATGCTGCATCCAAAGCGCATAATGAAAGGCGTTGTAAGAGGTGTCAGGGATTACGGCAACCGCATGGGCATACCTACGGCAAACGGCGCCGTGCTTTTCGACGAGCGTTATGTCGGGAACCCTCTGGTATACTGCGGCACAGTAGGCATAATGCCGAGAGATAAATCGTTTAAAGCGGCAGAGAGCGGTGACTTGATTGTGGTGGCAGGCGGCAGAACAGGAAGGGACGGGATACACGGCGCCACCTTTTCTTCCGGGGAGCTGACTCACGAATCCGAGACGGTATCGGGCGGAGCTGTCCAGATAGGAAATCCCATTACGGAGAAGAAGCTTACGGATACGCTTTTGAAAGCGCGCGACAAAAACTTATATACATCCGTAACCGACTGCGGCGCAGGCGGGCTTTCGAGCGCGATTGGAGAGATGGGCCAGGACCTTGGCGCGGAAGTTGATCTGGAAAAGGCGCCTTTGAAATATCAGGGGCTTAGTTATACGGAAATATGGATATCGGAAGCGCAGGAAAGAATGGTTTTGTCTGTACCCAGGGAAAACTTAAAAGAATTGATGGATATTTTCAGAAAAGAGGATGTCGAGGCGGTTGTGATAGGATGTTTTACTTCGAACAAAAGGTTAAAATTGAGATATAACGGCAATGTAGTATGCGATCTGGGTATGGAATTTCTGCATGACGGGATTCCGAGATTCGAGCGCGAAGCGGTATGGGAAAAGCCGAGGCATAAGGAATGCGGCAGAAAAGATAAAAAGGATTTTACCGGGGATTTATTAAAAATCCTTTCCGGTTGGAATGTATGCAGTAAGGAATGGGTTATAAGGCAGTATGACCACGAGGTACAGGGGCAGAGCGTCTTAAAGCCTTTGGTGGGCATAAAAAATGACGGGCCGGGAGACGCAAGCATTATAAGGCCGAAGTTCGACTCCAAAAAAGGCATTATAATTTCGAACGGGATAAATCCCAGGTTCGGCCTTATAGACCCGTATTGGATGGCGGCTTCGTGCATAGATGAGGCGCTCAGGCAGATAATAGCTGTCGGCGGATCCTTAAGAAGAACGGCTCTCCTGGATAACTTCTGCTGGGGCAATACCGATAAGCCCGACAGGCTTGGGAGCCTGGTGAGGGCGAGCTTTGGCTGTTATGATATCGCGAGAATATACGGCACTCCGTTCATATCCGGAAAGGACAGCCTTAATAATGAATATTCTGTGCACGGAGAATCGATAGCGATACCGGGCACGCTTTTGATTTCAGCCATATCGGTGATGGATGATGTTACAAAAGCCGTTACTATGGATTTGAAAGAAAAGGGAAATCTCATATATATAGTAGGCGGGACAAAGGATGAGATGGGAGGCTCGCATTACAATCTCATAAATAATTGCGTTGGCAATGATGTGCCAAAGGTGGATGCTGAGGCCGGGCTCGGGATTTTTAATAGAATGAGCGAGGCAGCCGGGCTTGGGCTGTTGAGGGCGTGCCATGATTGTTCGGAAGGCGGTATTGCGGCGGCACTGGCAGAGATGGCTTTCAGCGGCGGGCTAGGGGCAGAGGCTTATCTCGATAAAGCGCCATGCGAAGTTAGAAAAGATGAGGTGATATTGTTTTCGGAATCAAACACAAGATTTATAGCGGAAGTGAGAAAAGAAAACAGGAAACGATTCGAAAATCTGATGAAAGGCGTTTCCATGGGGTTGATAGGGGAGGTTTCGGACAGAAAGGATGTAAAGATTCACGGGGTTGACGGGAATAAGGTAATAGACTCGGATATAGCCGAATTAAAAGAGGCGTGGCAGAGGCCGTTAAGATGGTAAGAATGAAAAAGCCAAAAGTCGTTGTTTTAAGGACAGCCGGGACGAATTGTGACGATGAGACTGCATTTGCGTTTAAGATGGCAGGTGCAGAGCCGGAATTAGTGCACATAAATGAATTGGCGAGGGGCGAAAAGTCTTTAAAAGACTTTCAGATACTTGCTATTCCCGGAGGTTTTACCTACGGGGATGATATTGCCTCCGGCAGGGTTCTCGCGAACGAGATCAAATATAAACTCAGCGAGGATCTTAAAAATTTCATAAACAGCGGGAAACTTGTTATAGGAATATGCAATGGTTTTCAGGTCCTTGTAAAAGCAGGCGTTCTCCCTGGCATTGACGGAGGGAAGACGGCGGAGGCTACTCTCAGCTACAATGATTCAGGCAGTTTTGTGGATAAATGGGTGCGATTGGAATCTTCCGGAAGATGCGTATGGACGAAGGATATAAAGGAAATTATTTATCTTCCGATAGCGCATGGCGAAGGGAAATTTATACCGAGAGATAAGAGTGTTTTAAACAGGCTGAATAAAAATAAACAGGTTGTTTTTCGGTACGTCGATAACCCCAACGGTTCCATAGATGGCATTGCCGGGATATGCGATACGACAGGAAGGGTGCTTGGCATGATGCCGCATCCCGAAAGGCACGCGCTTGGCACTCAGCATCCAAGATGGACGCGCGATGGCCTGAAGAAGCGAGGGGATGGCTTCGCGATTTTTAAAAACGGGATAGAGTATATAAAAAAATTTATGTGAGGTCCCTCGCGACAATATGCGGACATAGGGCCGCTTGGGATCGAATTTGCTTCGCAAATTTGGAGAAGCTATGATCGATTATAAAAAATCAGGGGTAAACATAGATACGGCGAATGATTTTGTGAAGGATATAGGCCGCATGGCAAAATCCACAAGGCGCAAAGAGGTAATCTGCGACATAGGGGGGTTCAGCGCGCTCACAAGTATCCCGAAAAAATATAAAAAACCCATACTCGTATCTTCTACAGACGGAGTTGGCACGAAGCTGAAAATTGCCGATATTATGAATAAACATGATACGATAGGCATAGATCTCGTGGCTATGTCCGTAAACGATGTTATAGTTACCGGAGCGGAGCCGCTTCTTTTTCTGGATTATTTTGCCACAGGCAGGCTTAACGGCAGGAAGGCAAAAGATATAATGAAAGGCATCGTAAAAGGCTGCAAGCAGGCAGGGTGCGCTCTTGTAGGAGGAGAAACCGCGGAGATGCCAAGCATGTATGACGGAGAGGAATATGACCTGGCAGGGTTTTGCGTGGGAATAGTCGAAAAAGACAGAATAATAGACGGTAAATCCGTATGCCCCGGGGACATGGTGATAGGAATAGGTTCGAGCGGGCCCCATTCGAACGGTTTCAGCCTGATAAGGAGATTGTTTTCCAAGAGCGAATTGAAAGGGAGATTTGGCAGAGTTCTTTTGACCCCTACGATAATATATGTAAAGATGGTCCTGGAGTTGATAAAAAAGATTAAAATAAAATCCATCGCGCATATTACAGGCGGAGGGTTTTACGACAATATACCCAGAGTCGTGCCTTCCGACAAATCCGTGCTTATATATAAGGAATTATGGGAGGTGCCGCAGATATTCGGCATTATTCAGAAAAGGGCGGGGATAAGCGCGAGGGAGATGTACAGGACATTCAATATGGGGATAGGCATGGTGATAGTCGTAGGCAGATCCGATATTAAAAAGGCGCATGAAGCGATAAAAGGGGCCGGATTAAAGTCCTGGACTATCGGTGAGATTATCAAAGGCAATGGAGAAGTTATAATCTAAGAATACACCCCAGAGGTGGTTAATGAGGATATTGGTAATCGGTTCCGGCGGAAGGGAACATGCCATAGTATGGAAATTATCCCGGAGCAAAAATGTCGAAAAGATATTTTGCGCGCCCGGTAACGGAGGGACAAAAGAAATCGCGGAATCGGCGGATATAAAAGCTGACGATATTTCCGGTCTTTTGGATTTCGCGAAAAATAACAGGATAGACTTGACCGTAGTGGGGCCGGAGGCGCCTTTAGTAAAAGGCATAGCCGATGTTTTTAACGAAAATAATTTGACAGTATTCGGGCCTTCCAAAAACGCCGCTATGCTGGAGGGGAGCAAGGCCTTTTCGAAAAACATGATGAAAAGGTTTGGGCTTCCTACGGCGGATTTCAGGGTTTTCGATAATCCGGACGCCGCAAAAAAATATTTAAAAGAAACCGGAATCCCCGTGGTAATAAAAGCGGACGGGCTTGCGGCCGGTAAAGGCGTTATAATACCAAAAACAATAGAAGAAGGGGAAAAAGCCATAGATTCTATAATGGTAGAAAGGGTCTTTGGCGAAAGCGGAAATAAGATTATACTTGAAGAATGCCTGGAAGGAGAAGAGGCGTCTTTGCTGGTTTTTACAGACGGGGAAACCATTGTGCCTTTGGAATCCGCCCAGGATCATAAAAGGATTTTTGATAACGATAAAGGCCCTAATACGGGCGGGATGGGGGCTTATTCGCCGGCGCCTGTGGTTACGAAGAAACTGCTGGATGACGCCATGAAAAATATTTTCAGGCCTGTGATAGACGGCCTGAAAAAAGAAGGCAATGTTTATAAAGGCGTTCTATACGCCGGCCTCATGATAACAAAGAACGGGCCTATGGTCCTGGAATTCAATGTGAGATTCGGGGATCCGGAGACCCAGGCAATATTGCCGAGATTAAAAACAGACCTTTCGGATATCATGATGGCCTGCGCGGACGGCACGCTTGATAAAATAGATGTCAAATGGGAAAAGTATTCCTGCGTTTCCGTGGTCTGCGCTTCGGAAGGTTATCCTGATGAATATGAGAAAAATATCGAGATATACGGGCTTGAGGATGTAAAGGACATGAAAGATGTTATCGTTTTTCACTCAGGCACAAAAAGCGAGAACGGGAAAATCCTTACGAATGGCGGGAGGGTGCTTGGGGTTACGAGCCTTGGCAAGGATATCAGGTCGGCGAAGCTTAACGCGTATAAGGCAGTCGAACTCATAAAATTCAGAGGCATGCAGTACAGGAAAGATATCGGGGATAAGGCAATCAATCGTAAGTTTACAAAACGAGTATTGCTTGTTTTGTAAACTTACGGGTATGGAGGGAGATTATGGCAGAGCGAAAAAAGGCGTTGGTAGGCATATTGATGGGCAGCGTTTCAGATGCTGAAACAATGGCCGAAACGGAAAAGATATTGAAAGAGAACAAGGTTAGTTGCGAGATAAAAGTACTTTCGGCCCACAGGAACCCGGACGAGGTGCGCAAATACGCGAAAGAAGCGGAGAAAAAAGGCATAAAAATTTTGATATGCGGGGCTGGCATGGCAGCTGCTTTGGCGGGTGTCGTAAGCTCGCACACGGAATTGCCTGTCATAGGAGTGCCTATAGAAACCAAATCACTGCAGGGTTTGGATTCTCTTTTATCTACGGTCCAGATGCCCGGAGGCGTGCCTGTAGCATGCATGGCCATAGGAAAGGCCGGCGCTAAAAACGCGGCTATTTTAGCCATAAGGATATTAAAGGCATTTAAGTAAACCTCTAAGTTTACAAAACAAGTATTGCTTGAAGTGTAAACTTACGGATTATGAAGACAAGAATAGTAAAATTAAATCCCGATTTCCCGGAAGCAGGCCTTATTAATGAAGCAGCCAAGGTCTTGAGGAACGGAGGCTTGGTAGTTTTTCCCACAGAAACCGTCTATGGCATAGCCGCGGATATTTTGAACGGGGATACTATAGACAGGCTGTATAAAATCAAAAAGAGGTCAAAAGATAAGCCCTTTAGCGTGCATATAGCGGACTTTGATTCGGTAAAACAAATGAACATTATTTTTTCAAAGGATGCGGAGAGAGTGGCAAAGAGGTTTTGGCCCGGACCGTTGACGCTGGTAGCGTTAAATAATAAAAAAGAAAAAATAGGACTGCGGATGCCTGACAATAATATTGCATGCATGTTGATAACGAAAGCGGGAGTAAATGTTGTAGCGCCAAGCGCCAATTTGTCCGGAAACAAAGCTCCGGTTTCGGCTGAAGAGGTGCTTTCGGAAATGGACGGTTATGTGGATATGGTATTGGATGGCGGCAGGGCAAGGATAGGCATAGAATCGACCGTTATGGATGTAACGGTAAGGCCATTCAAAATATTAAGGCAGGGTGCCATACCAGAGAAGGAGGCATTAATAGATTATGCTATTCTATTTGTCTGCACCGGGAATAGCTGCAGAAGCGTAATGGCAAAAGCTATGATGGAAAAATTTGTGAATGAGGCCGGCCTTTCCGAAAAGATACATATCGATTCCGCTGGTACTTCGACGTTTGCCGGCATAGGGGCGGCCCCGAATACCATATCCGTTTTGACAGAGGAAGGGATAGATGCCTCGGCGCATAGAGGTAAAAACATCAATAAGGATATTTTGAAGAGATCCGATATTATATTTGTGATGGAAAAATACCATAAAAATGTTATTATAAGCTTGATGCCGGAAATAGAAGACCGCGTCAGGCTTCTTAAGGAAGGCCAGGATATACCAGACCCCATCGGCAGGTCTTTCGAGGAATACAAAAGAGTTTTAAGAATCATAAAAGAAGAGGTAGAAAATATTTTCCTGGAGATATTTAAAGAGGAGAAGGTGTAGATGAAAATAGTAATCGGGACAGACCACGGCGGGTTTAAGTTAAAAGAGTCTCTTGTAAAGTTTTTAAGGTCAAAAGGCCATGCGGTAAAAGACATGGGAACCTTTTCGGAAGAGGCCTGTGATTATCCGGCAATAGGCTATAAAGCGGCAAAGCTTGTCGCAGCAAAGGCTTACCCAAGAGGCATTCTTATCTGTAAAACCGGGATCGGCATGTCGATAGTCGCGAATAAGGTAAAAGGTGTCAGGGCCGCACTATGCGACAGGCCGGATATCGCAATTTCGAGCAGGGAGCACAATGACAGCAATATAATAGTGTTTGCGGCAAACATAGTGACATTCGATAAAGCAAAAAAGATTTTGAAGGCGTGGCTTGCGGCTAGGCATCTCGGAGGCAGGCATGCCAGAAGAGTAAAACAGATCAAGGAAATAGAGGGTTTTGAATATGAAAGCATTAAAAAAGATAGATCCCGAGATCTATAATCTAATACGCAGGGAGCTCGAGCGCCAGCAGAATAATATAGAGCTTATCGCGAGCGAGAATTTTACCAGCATAGCAGTCATGGAGGCCGCAGGTTCGGTATTGACGAATAAATACGCGGAAGGCTATCCTTCCAAAAGATGGTATGGAGGATGCGAGCATGTGGATGGCGCGGAAAGCCTCGCAATAGAAAGGGCCAAAAAGATATTCGGGGCGGAACACGCAAATGTTCAGCCGCATTCCGGAAGCCAGGCAAATATGGCCGTGTATTTCGCCTTGCTTCAGCCCGGCGATACCGTGCTGGCAATGGACCTTGCGTGCGGAGGGCACCTGACCCACGGGCTAAAGCATAATTTTTCCGGAAAACTTTTTAATGTGGTTCCATACGGGCTTAATAAAGATACGGAGATGCTGGATTATGACGAGATAGAATCTTTGGCGAAAAAGCACAAGCCAAGGATGATACTTGCCGGCGCATCCGCTTATTCGCGCGTCATGGACTTCAAAAGATTCAGGGAGATAGCGGATAAAGCAGGGGCGTATCTTTTCGTAGATATGGCGCATATAGCAGGCCTTGTTGCGGCAGGCCTGCACCCTAACCCTGTCGAATACGCTCACGTGGTGAGCACCACGACTCATAAGACATTGAGAGGGCCGCGTGGCGGCATGATACTCTGCAAGCAGGAGTTTGCCAAAAAGATAGACCTGGAAGTTTTTCCTGGAGAGCAGGGCGGGCCTTTGATGCACATAATAGCGGCCAAGGCGGTTGCGCTTAAAGAGGCGGATACGCAGGAATTCAGGGAGTATCAGGCGCAGATTATAAAAAACTCCAGATCGCTCGCGGGCGCCCTGAATAAATCAGGCTGCAGGATAGTTTCCGGAGGCACCGATAACCATTTGTTTCTCGTAGATCTTACCTCAAAAAATATTACCGGAAAGCTGGCAAGCGAGGTCCTGGACAAGGTGCACATAACGGTTAATAAAAATCTCATACCTTTCGATAAGAATTCCCCTGCATTTACAAGCGGCATAAGGCTTGGGACGCCTGCGGTTACTACCAGAGGAATGAAAGAAAAGGATATGGAAAAGATAGCTCAAATTATCAATGCCGCCATTAAATATAAGGATGATCAGGATAAATTAAGCGAATGCGAAAAGGACGTGGCGAAGCTGATAAAAAAATTTCCTCTTTATCCAGAGTTGAATAAAATCTAAAAAGGAGGCATTTATGAAATGCCCATTCTGCGGACATAACGAAGACAAGGTAATAGACTCAAGGTCTAGCGAGGAAGGCCGCTCCATAAGAAGGCGGCGGGAATGCCTTAATTGCCAGAGGCGTTTTACGACTTACGAGAATATAGAGGAAACTACCTTGATGGTTATAAAAAAGGACGGGAGACGCGAGCCGTTCGACAGGAAAAAAATATTGAACGGACTTACAAAGGCATGCGAAAAAAGGCCGATAAGTATAGAACAGCTTGAAGCCCTGGCCGATAAGATCGAATATGCGCTTCAGAGCAAATTCGAAAAAGAAGTGCCGTCCAGAGAGGTTGGGGAATTATTGATGGAGCTTCTCTACAAGCTCGATGAGGTTGCCTATGTGAGGTTTGCTTCCGTGTACCGCCAGTTCAAGGATATCAATCAATTCATGAAAGAACTGAAAGATTTATTGAACCACGAAAAATAAATTATTGTCCGCCCGTGTAGCTTATAAATCCCGCTTTTGTCCTTAGATCCCGAAGATATTCGTCGAATCCTGCTTCTTTCTTTGATGTCAAAAGGTTTTCTTTGAATTTGTCCTTTTCTTCCAGAAATTTTGCCTCATCTATGGGCTTTAATTCAAGGGGCTTCAATATAACCCATCCCTGCAGGGTTTTCAAAGGCTTGAGTACGGAGCCTATTCTTGCAGAGGAAGCGGCATCTATTAATTCCCTGGCAGGCCCTATTTCCGGTATATAGCCTTCCCTGGAGATAAAATCAGTTTGCTTTAACTGGAGGCCGTATTTTTTCGCGGCGTCTTCGATTGTTTTATCAGTTTTGGTATTCTTGATTATGTCCAGGTATATTTTTTCGGATTTTTTCTTGGCTAATTTGATAGACTCGTCTTTTATAAATGCTTTTTTGACGCTTTCTTTTACTTCCGCATAGTCAGGAACGTATGAGGCCTTTTTTTCTTTCGACTGCACGATGTAAAGCCCTTTGTCTGTTTTTATGAGCACGTTATTTATCTCGTTTATTTTCAGTTCGAAGCTTGTTTTGGAAAAATCATACGACCACCCTATATCGGGTATTTCCTCGTTGGCCGAGAAAAACCCGGTCTCCTTTATTTCCAGCGAGTTGTCCTTGGCAGGCTCTTCCAGATTCTTTTTTTGCGCCACCTCATCCAGGATCCTGTAGCCGGCCTCTTCTGCCAGGGATATTTTTCTTTGCATCGCGAGTTTTTCCCTGATAGAATTCTTGACGGCGTCATCCAGCGCGGGTTTTTCTTTGGACTCGGGTTTTTTGAACTCCTGGATGTGCTCCTCGAAGTATCTTTCGATTTGTTCATCCTTGATATTCACCTGGCTGTCAAACTGCGAATACAGGATGCCGATGTATTTTATATTTACCTGCTCGCTTTTTTTAAAAGCCTCTTTGTCCTGTTTGTAGAAATTTTCGAGGTCGGAATCCTTGTATTTTACATCTTTCTCAAATCCGGAGAAAGGTATGACCAGATAAGAGGATTTTATTTTTTCGTATTTCTTTTTATATTCGTTTTTAACATCCTCGTCCGTTACTTTTATGCCGGAAGTGACAGCGTCCCTTAATTTGGATATCAGAAGGTCGTCCCTTAATTTTTCCTCAAAAGACCTGGCTGTATCCATCAGCATCGACTTATAAAGACTTTTGTCAAATGCGCCGTTTCTCTGGAATGCAGGGAAGGAAGCCAATTTTTCCACAACCTCCTTATCGCTTACCGATAATTTCTCTCTTTTTGCCTCCTCCAGCAGCATTATGCGGCTCCAGGCTATCTGGTCTATGAATTCCGCGGGCACGTTATTGCCGAAAGATTTTATGGCGTAATCCCTGGACACATTCCACATATTGTAATAATTTTCATAGGAAATCTTCTTTCCAAATAATTTTCCCGCGTAATCGGGTTTATTGTCCTTATCTTTCGCGGATGTGCCGACGCCCCACACGACAAAAGCCGGTATTATAAGTATTGCCAGCGCCCACATAATGCGCTTCATATTTTTTCGTTTGCGTAAAAATTTCAATAACATATTTCCTCCCGTAATTGTATCCGCTAAGTTTACAAAACAAGCATTGCTTGAAGTGTAAACTTATTTCAGGGTATTATATACTTTATGCTTAAAAAAATCTATGGTAAAATAAATGTGCCATGAAAAATAAACTTGTAGCGGAAATATTCGGGGAAATCGCGGATATACTGGAGATCAAAGGGGAGAATCGTTTCAGGATTCGCGCGTATGAAAGGGCCGGCCGGAACATAGGCTCGCTTTCCGACGACGTGGAGGCCTTGATAAAAGAGGGCAGGCTGAAGGATGTGGATGGAATAGGAAAAGACCTGGAGGAAAAGATCAATGAGATTGTTTCCACGGGTAAGCTTAGATACATGGAAGAGTTAAAAAAAGGCATTCCAGAAGGCCTGATAGAGATGCTGAACGTGCCTGGCATGGGCCCTAAGACAGCCAAGCTGTTATACGAAAAGCTGGGAATACAGGATGTGGTAATGCTCGAGAGGATGGCTCACGCCGGAAAAATAAGGGCTCTGCCCGGAATGGGGGAAAAGACGGAAGAGAATATTTTACACGGTATAGAGCTTTTTAAAAAAGGCAGGGAAAGGCTCGATTTGAAAATAGCGTCGGATGCGGCCGATAGTTTTATAGCCCAGCTCGGGAAAATAAAAGATGCGAAAGCTATAAGCCCTGCCGGAAGCCTTAGAAGGATGAAAGAAACCGTAAGGGATATAGATATCCTGATTTCTTCGGATAAGCCCGATAAGGTAATGGATAAACTCGCGGCTTTGACAGATGTAAAAGAGACGATTGCAAAAGGCCGTACGAAATCATCGGTGCGCACAAAAGACGGCATACAGGTAGACGTCAGAGTGGTGAACGGCCGGTCTTACGGCGCCGCGCTTATGTATTTTACGGGCTCCAAAGAGCATAATATAAAACTCAGGCAGCTCGCTATTAAAAAAGGCTTGAAATTGAATGAGTATGGCCTATTCGAAGGCGAAAAAAAGATAGCCGGCAGGACAGAGAAGGAGATGTATAAGGCGCTGGGCCTCGCGTACATAGAGCCTGAGCTAAGAGAAGACAGGGGGGAGCTGGAAGCCGCCCTTAAAGGCAGGCTGCCTGATCTTATTACCGCGAAAGATATAAAAGGCGACCTCCATATGCATTCGACATGGTCCGATGGAGGGAATTCGATAGAGGATATGGTGATAGAGGCCAGGCGGATCGGTTATGAATATATAGCCATTACAGACCATTCTCAAGGCTTGAAAATAGCCGGCGGCTTAAATACCCATGAACTGGAGCTAAAGAGAAAAGAAATAGACAGATTGAATAAGAAATATAAAGATATAAAAATCCTTTTTGGTTCTGAGGTAGACATCGATTCGAGCGGGGTCTTGGATTATCCTGACAGCGTGCTGAAAGAAATGGACATAGTGATAGCCGCGATACACGCCGGTTTCAAGCAGTCCAGCTCAGTCATAACAAAGCGTATTATAAAGGCGTGCCAGAATAAATATGTGAGCATTATAGCCCATCCTACAGGCAGATTATGGGGTTCGAGGGATTCATATGAGATGGATTTTGGGGAGATATTCAAAGCAGCCAAAGACACCAATACGGCGCTTGAGATAAACAGCTTTCCTCAGAGGCTGGATCTGAACGATGTGCATTCCCGGATGGCAAAAGAGGCAGGAGTAAAAATCGTCATCAATACCGATTCTCACATCGCGGAGCACTTGAGCATGATGAAATTCGGAGTAGCGGTGGCAAGAAGGGCGTGGCTCGAAAAAAAAGATGTATTGAATACCGCTGGTTTAAGCAAATTGAAGCTGAAAAAGTTGGGTTGACTGGATAAAACGAGTTTGTTATAATAGATGCTTGGAAAAGAGGTATGGATTATGAGAAAGATTTGGATTTTATCGCTATTAGGAGCGATTCTTGTGTCTCTGAGCGTATTCACGCTTAATATCTTTGGCAGGGAAGACGGCCAGGATTCGAATAATAACGTAACGAAACTCTCAGAGAAGATAGACAGGGTTTTAAAAAATCAGGAAGATATAATTACGCGGCTCGCTGACATAAGGCAGGAGCTGGATGTCATAAGAGTAAGGGCTTCGGCCAGATAACCTTACGGAGGGCATATGGTTTCTGGAAACGGAGTCTCGATACTTATAGCATTTTCCGCCGGCGTTCTTTCATTCCTTTCTCCTTGCATCTTACCTCTTTTCCCGTCCTATATCACTTATATTACAGGAAGGTCTTTTGAAGACATAAAGTCTTCCGGCCGGCCTTCCAATATAACAAAGCTTACTGTAATAAACTCCCTATTTTTTATTTTAGGGTTTTCTATAATTTTTGTATTGATGGGAATAACGCTGTCATATTTCGGCAGTTTTCTGGGCATAAGAAGGGCGTGGCTTGAAAGGATAGGAGGGATATTAATAATCCTGTTCGGCCTTGATATAATGGGCATATTAAAAACAAGGTTTTTAAGCCAGGGGAAAGGGATTAGTTTAAAAAGAAAGAATTTTGGATATCTGGGGTCTTTATTGGTTGGTATGGCATTCGCGTTTGGATGGACGCCGTGCGTGGGCCCGATATTATCAAGCATTCTTATATACGCGGCTACGCTTGAAAGCTTACCTAAAGCCTCAACCCTTTTATTAGCCTATTCCATGGGCCTGGGATTGCCATTTTTAATAGCGGGCCTCGCGATAAATCAATTTCTTTTTCTTTTTGCGAAGTTCAAAAATTTTATGCGTTTCGCGCCTTTAGTCTCAGGTATATTTCTGGTAGTGATGGGCGTGATATTATTTTCAGGGCAATTTTCCAGGCTGGCGGGTTTATTCGTAAGATAGGAGAGAAAATGAGAAAAAGCACACTTATAATATTAGGCGGGTTGATATTGGTTATTGCCGGGCTAATCTTGATAAAGCCGCAGGAGAAGCCAAAAGAAATTACGCATAAAGAAATCGCGCCGCAAAAGACAGCCGAGGCTAAAAAGCCGGCATTCAAGACGGCCCCGGAGTTTTCGCTAAAGGATATAAGCGGACAGGAAAGAAGGCTTTCCGATTTCAAAGATAAGGTCGTGATTATAGATTTCTGGGCTACATGGTGTCCGCCTTGCAGGGCAGAGATACCGCATTTCGTAAACCTTTACAATCAATACAAGGATCAGGGATTAGAGGTGATAGGTATTGCGCTGGATTTTAACGGGGACAGGGTTGTTCCGCCGTTCGTGTCCAGCAATAACATAAACTATACTATTTTGCTTGGTAATGAGGAGGTTAGTAATTTATATGGCGGCATAACCGCTATCCCGACGACATTTATAGTGGATAAAGAAGGCAATATCAGGAGAAAATACATCGGGTATAACGATAAAGAGGTTTTTGAAAAAGACATAAAGGAGCTTTTGTAAAATGATAGTTACCAGGAAAAAACCGTACGAAGAGATATTAAAGGCGCTTGGATCGGCGGAAAAAATTTTTATAATAGGATGCGGGGATTGCGCAACTACGTGCAAGACAGGCGGGGAAAAAGAAGTTTTGGAGATGAAGTCTATGCTTGAGGCAGGCGGTAAAAGCGTGAAGGGGTGGGCTGTTCCGGATTCTCCGTGTATAGCCAGCCAGGTAAAGATGCAATTTGCCAGGAACAAAAAGGCCATAGACGAAACAGACGCTTTCTTGGTCCTGTCGTGCGGCCTGGGGGTGCAGTCGGTATTGGAGAATGACAGGAATAAAAGGCCTGTATATATAGGCTGCGATACCATGTTTGGATCTATAGTGGACGCTACGGGCTATGGATTTTTCGAAAGATGCGCAATGTGCGGAGAGTGTGTTCTTAATGCCACCGGAGGTATATGCCCTGTGACGCGATGCGCAAAAGGGCTTTTGAACGGCCCATGCGGAGGTTCTAATAAAGGCAAATGCGAAGTTGACAAAAATAAGGACTGTGCATGGATATTGATTTACAACAGGATGAAAGATTTGAAGAAGCTGGATAGCTTGAAAATTGTGAAGCCGGCAAAGGATTATTCTAAAATAAACAGGCCGAGGGAAATAGTTATTAGTTGATCAGGAAGAATAACAAAGTTCCTCGCGGCATGATGGAAATAATCATAGCCGCTAGGGGTCAAATTTTGCTTCGCAAAATTTGGGAGGATTTATGGAAAGTTTTCACACGGAGTACAGCGAAAAGGTAATGGAGCATTTCAAGAACCCCAGGAATGTAGGAGAGATTCCTGACGCGGACGGGATAGGGAATGTGGGAAATCCCGTATGCGGGGATATAATGAGGCTTTACATCAAGGTGGATGGCAACAGGATAACGGACGCGAAATTCAAGACATTTGGCTGCGGCGCCGCCATAGCCACAAGCAGCATGGTTACAGAGCTTGTCAAAGGCAAGACCATAGACGAGGCCCTGAAGATTTCCAATAGGGCTGTCGCCGAAGCGCTGGGCGGGCTTCCGAAGGTAAAGATGCATTGTTCTGTATTGGCCGAAGAAGCGCTCAAATCAGCAATAGAAGACTATTTGAAAAAGAACAAGAAGTAAGGCCGGCGACAATGGGAACAAAAGCGTTTGTAAGAAAAAAAATGAAAATAAAAATAAAGAGTCAAAAAAGAGAGGAAAGGAGACAAAGAAGCAGAGTTATACATAAAAAGGTGTTTATTAACGAGGATTTTTTGAAGTCTAAATGCGTGATGCTTTATGCTTCTAAAGGGACCGGCGAGGTGGAAACCGGGCCCATGATAAAAAAAGCCCTTATGATGGGCAAGAAAGTAGTTTTACCGGTTACATTGGTTAAGGACAGGCGGATAAAGCCTGTATATCTTAGGGATGTCAGGAGAATGGGAAAAGGGCCGTACGGCATTTACGAGCCGAAAGGACCCTTGAATAGAAAACCTGCGGAGTTGAAGGATATAGACCTGGTGATAGTGCCCGGCGTTGCGTTCGACAGAAAAAATAACCGCATCGGGCGCGGGAAAGGCTATTACGATAATTTTCTGAAGCGCCTTCCGAAAGGAAGGTCGAAGATAGGCCTGGGTTTTAGATTTCAACTGCTGGACAAGGTACCTGCCACAAAAAGAGACATCCCCCTTACCGGTGTCATAACCGACTAACATTGCTTTTACATAAAATAGCGGGAGGTGCTGGACATGACAACGAACGTTAAGATAATAATCTACGTAATAGAAGTGCTTGTTTTTATCCTGATATTTTTCGCGGGGTATTTCATAAGGAAATTTTTCGGGGAAAGGCATCTGAAGGAAATGGAAGACAGGGTGAAAAAAAGCCTCGAGGATTCCAGAAAAGAGTTCGAAAACAGGAAAAAGGAAGTGGAGCTGGAAGTAAAGGACCTGAGATTCAAGATACAATCGGATTTCGAGCAGGCTACGAAAGAAAAAAGGCAGGAACTGGCCAACCATGAAAAAAGGCTTGTGCAAAAGGAAGAAAATATAGACAGGAAGGTCGATATGCTTGACAGGAAAGAAAAGGATATCGGCAGGAGAGAAGGCCTTCTGGTGGACAAGGAAAAATCCATGGAATCCAGGCACAATGAACTTTCGCGGCTCATAGAAGAAGAAAAGGTAAAGCTGCAGAGGATATCGGGCCTGAGCGTCGAAGAGGCTAAAAAATTATTTTTGCAGAGGGTGGAGGCCGACGCGCAGAGAGAGGCGCAGTTATTGTTTAAGGATATAGAGGACAGGGCCAAGGAGTCCGCGGAGAAAAAGGCCAAGGAGATCCTTTCTCTCAGTATGCAGAAGTGCGCCGCGGAGCATGTAACCAACACAACCGTTTCTGTCGTTAATCTGCCGAATGACGAGATGAAGGGGAGGATTATAGGCAGGGAAGGACGCAACATAAGGGCTCTCGAAGTGGCTACGGGCGTGGACGTGATCATAGACGATACTCCGGAGGCTGTTATACTTTCCGGTTTCGATATCGTAAAGCGCGAGATAGCCAGGATAAGCCTGGAACGCCTTCTGCAGGATGGGAGGATCCATCCTGGCCGCATCGAAGAGATCGTAAATAAAGTCAAGCAGGAGATGGAGGTTAATATCAAAGAGGAAGGAGAAAAAACACTCTTTGAATTAGGGCTTCAAAAGATACATCCCGAGATAGTGAGGCTTGTAGGCAGGCTGAAATACAGGACTAGTTACGGCCAGAACGCGCTTCAGCATATGAAAGAGGTAAGCGTTATTATGGGCGTTATGGCAGGAGAACTTAACCTTGATGTCACCCTTGCCAAGAGGATAGGGCTTCTGCACGATATAGGGAAGGCGGTTACTCACGAGGTGGAAGGCCCTCACGCCAAGATAGGCGCGGACCTGGCAAAAAAATACGGGGAGTCTCCGGATATCGTAAACGCGATAGCGTCTCATCACGAGGAGGAAGCGCCGGCTACTATTTACGCGGTTCTTCTTCAGGCCGCGGATACTGTTAGCGCTACAAGGCCGGGCGCCAGGCGCGAGACCCTGGAGAATTATATAAAACGGCTTGAAAAACTGGAATCCATTGCCGATTCCTTCAAGGGCGTTGAAAAGGCTTTCGCGATACAGGCGGGCAGGGAGATACGGGTTGTTGTCCAGCCTGATAAGATAAGCGATCTTCAGGCGATGGGTTTGGCCAGAGAAATTACCAAGAAGATAGAGGAAGGGCTTGAATATCCCGGCCAGATAAGGGTTACGGTGATACGCGAGACAAGAGCCGTGGAGTACGCTAAATGAGGATACTCTTAATAGGCGACATAGTCGGCAGTCCAGGCAGGGACGCCGTTAAAAAGATAGTGCCGAAATTACGCAGGGAAAAGTCCGTCGATTTTGTAATTGCCAATGCGGAGAATGTTGCCGGCGGGTCAGGCCTTACTCCGGAAACCGTGGACGAGCTGTTTCAAAACAAGGTAGACGTTATAACTTCGGGAGATCATGTGTGGAAGAAAAAAGAGTTATATGACAAACTCTCTAAGGATAAACGTATTTTAAGGCCCGCGAATTATCCGCAGACTTCTCCTGGTTCTGGCATGGGGATTTTTTCTGCCGGAAGCGGGAAAAAGCTGGCCGCGATAAACCTTCTTGGCAGGGTGTTTATGGATCCCGTAGACTGCCCTTTTACAGCCGCCGAAAGGGAAATCGAAAAGATCAACAGGGAAACAAGGATAATTTTGGTGGATATGCACGCGGAGGCTACGAGCGAAAAAATAGCCATGGGCAGGTTTTTGGACGGCAGGGTAAGCGTTGTTTTCGGCACACATACGCACGTTCAGACAGCGGATGAAAAGATATTTCCGCAGGGCACCGCTTACATTACTGATTTGGGCATGACAGGGCCTCAGGATTCCGTAATAGGCAGGAGAGTCGATGCGATCGTGGAGCATTTTTTAACGCTCATGCCTAAAAAATTCGAGGTGGCAGACAAGGATGTGGAGTTGCAGGGAGCCATAGTCAATATAGATGACGAAAGCGGCAGGGCCCTTTCTATCGAAAGGGTTAAAGAAAGGGCGGACAATTATCGCTGACATGAAAGATAGCGGAAAGTATATTTATACCGTAAGCCAGCTCACATCGAGTATAAAAATAATCCTCGAGGATTCTTTCCGGAACATATGGGTTGAAGGCGAGGTATCCAATTTCAAAGCTTCCTCGGGCCATTTTTATTTTACATTGAAAGACGATAAAAGCGAACTGAAGTGCGTATTTTTTAAAAGCAGCAACGAGAAGATAAAATTCGAGGTAAAGGACGGCATGCAGGCTTTATGCTGCGGGAAAATAAGTATATATGAACAAAGAGGCGTTTACCAGCTGTATGTGGCAAAGATGGAGCCGAAGGGCATAGGGGCCTTACAGCTCGCATTCGAACAGCTCAAGGAAAAGCTTTTCGAAGAAGGGCTTTTCGACGCCGCGCATAAAAAAAAGATACCGCTTATCCCGGAAAGGATAGGGATAGTTACTTCCACTACAGGCGCCGCTATCAGGGATATACTGCATGTTTTGAATAAGAGGTTTTCCAATATAGAGGTAATTATAAATCCTGTGAAAGTCCAGGGGGATGGCGCTGGGGCGGAGATAGCATCTGCGATCGAAGAGTTCAACAGGCTGAAAAATGTCGATGTTATGATAGTGGGCAGGGGCGGAGGGAGCCTGGAAGACTTATGGGCTTTTAACGAGGAGATAGTGGCTAGGGCCATATATAATTCGAAGATACCCGTTATAAGCGCAGTAGGCCATGAGATAGATTGGACAATAAGCGATTTTACAGCGGATATGAGGGCGCCGACGCCTTCCGTCGCAGCAGAAATAGTCGTAGCAAAGAAAAGCGAGCTGGCTGACAGGCTGGATGATATAGAAAAAAGGATTGCCGGTTTTCCCGTGGATATGGTAATGGAATACGAGCAGAGGCTGGATGAGATAGAAGATGGCATGGCCTTGAGGTTCGGGCATTACATGGAACTAAAAGAGGAAAATTTTAGGCTGTTTTTGGAAAAGATGCACATCCTGAGCCCTTTGGGCATTTTGGACAGAGGGTACAGCATCAGCTTTAAACTTCCGGATAAAAGCGTAATAAAAAACAGGCAGGCTATTAAAAAGGGAGATTTGATAGAAACAAGGGTTTCAAAAGGGAGTTTTGTAAGCAAGGTAGAATAAACCCCCTCCTAAGTTTACACTTCAAGCAATACTCGTTTTGTAAACTTACATTATCCTTAGGGGTGGAGGTGGTTTGAACGGAGGGGAATATGGCAAAGGAATTGAAATTCGAAGAGATGATGAAAAAGCTGGAAGAGATAGTGAGTGAACTCGAAAGTGGGAACATGCCCCTGGAGGAGTCATTGAAAAGATACGAAGAGGGCATGAAATTGATCCAGGGGTGCAGAAAAAAACTCGACGAAACAAAACGTAAAGTAGAAGTGCTTGTTAAAAAAGACGGCAAGGTAAAACTGGAGCCATTTTCCGAATAAGTTTACACTTCGAGCAATACTCGTTTTGTAAACTTACAGAAGACGTTTGATTATATATATGGATATCGAAAGATATATATCGGATAAAAAAAAGATAATAGATAAGGCCTTGGACAGGTATCTTCCAAAAAGCTCTTTAAAGCCCGGGATTATACATAAAGCGATGAGGTATTCGGTATTTCCGGGAGGGAAGAGGATAAGGCCTGTATTTACCATTGCCGGGTTCGAGGCATGCGGAGGAGATGATGATTCAGCTCTTCCAGTTGCGTGTGGTATAGAATTGATACACTCTTATACGCTTGTCCATGACGATATGCCGTGCATGGATAATGATGATTTCAGGCGTGGCAAGGAAACCTGCCATAAGAAATTCGGAGAAGATATGGCGCTTTTGGCGGGAGACGGGCTTCTTACTCTTGCTTTTCAGGTAATTGCGGATTCAGGCAATATCGAAGTCATAAAAGAGATATCCAGGGCAGTAGGCACCCGCGGCACGATAGGCGGCCAGGTGGCGGATATTTCAGGCAAAAGCAGCGATATCGATTATATCAATTTGAAAAAAACCGCTGTACTGTTCGAAATCGCTGTAAAATCCGGAGGAATTATTAAAGGCGCGGATGAGCGCAAAATAAAAGCCCTCGGAGACTTTGGAAGGGATATAGGCATTGCTTTCCAGCTTTTGGATGATTTGAAGGATAAAGAGGGCTATGCAAAGTTCTATGGCTCAGTCTGCGCAAAAGAAAAGGCGGGAGTGGCGGTAAAAAAGGCAAAAAGCCATTTGAAAATTTTCGGCAATAAAGCCGAAAATTTGTTGAACTTAGCCGGCACTATGATGTAAGTTTACAAAACAAGCAATACTCGTTTTGTAAACTTAGGTGATTTATTTGAGAGGGTTGCGAGAAGATGGACAGGCTGATAGACGGAATAGATAACCCCGGGGATTTGAAGAAGCTCAGCGTGGATAAACTGCCTGTCCTGGCGCAGGAAATAAGGGAAATAATTATAAATACCGTGGCTTGCTCAGGTGGGCACCTGGCGTCTAGCCTGGGCGCGGTAGAGCTTATAATAGGGATACATTACTGCCTTAACGCGCCCGAGGATATTATCATATGGGATGTAGGGCATCAGGCATACGCCCATAAGATTCTAACCGGAAGAAAAGATAAGTTTTTTACGCTTCGTAAGGCCGGAGGCTTAAGCGGGTTCCCGAATAAATATGAAAGTGAGTATGATGTGTTTACTACAGGGCATGGCTCAACGTCTATCTCTACCGCGCTTGGCATTGCCAGCGCGCGAGACCTGGAACATAAAAATTATAAGGTTGTGGCGGTAATAGGAGACGCGTCTCTTGGCGGAGGCATGGCTTTCGAGGCGCTGAATCACGCAGGGCATTTGCGCAAAAACATGCTGGTTATTTTGAATGACAATGAAATGAGCATATCCAGGAGCGTCGGCGCGTTAAGCAAATACCTCAACAGGATAATCACGGCTCCGGCGTATAACAGGATAAGAAAAGATGTGGAAGGCCTTCTTTCCAGGGTGCCGCGTTTTGGTTTCAGGGTCATACGCTCTGCAAAACGATTGGAAGAAGGGCTTAAGAACCTGCTTGTTCCCGGCATGCTTTTCGAAGAACTTGGTTTGCGGTATTTCGGCCCTATCGACGGGAACGATATAGGCATTGTCGTGAAAACACTTAAAAATATACTGGATTTGAACGAGCCCGTGCTGCTGCATGTAGTTACTAAAAAGGGCAAGGGGTATACTTTTGCGGAAAAAGGCCCTGAGAAATTTCACGGTATTTCTTCTTTTAATGTGAATACCGGAGAGAAAATACCTGCGGCAGGCAGGAAAAGCCCGGATATAAAACCCGAGACGGGATTTACCAAGGCGTTTGGCAGTAAAATAGTGGAGCTGGCAGGCATCGATAAAAAAATAACAGCCGTAACGGCTGCTATGCCAGAAGGAACCGGGCTTGATAAGTTTGCGGCTGCGTATCCCGACAGGTTCTTTGACGTGGGCATGGCTGAACAGCATGCCATCGGTTTTTCGGCAGGCCTCGCAAGGGCAGGTTTTAAACCTGTGACAGCCATATATTCCACTTTTTTACAGCGATCTTACGACCAGATATTTCATGACATATGCCTTCAGAAGTTAAATGTGGTGTTGATGCTGGATCGCTCAGGGCTTGTGGGCGAGGACGGCCCAACGCATCATGGAGTGTTCGATATAAGCTATATAAGGAATTTTCCGAACGTTGTTTCCATGGCGCCGAAAGACGAGCAGGAATTAAAAGATATGTTAGAGTGGGCGGTATTTTACGAAAAAGGGCCGGTTGCGATAAGGTATCCGCGTGGCGGGAGTTATGTTTGTAGTGACAGGTCGCGACCTGTCACTACAACAATAGAATTAGGCAAGGGAGAATTATTGAAACAAGGCAGGGACGCGACAATAGTAAGCGTGGGCTACATGTCCAATATCGCGCTGGAGGCGGCGCATCTTTTAATGGACGAAGGCATAGACGCAGAGGTCATAAACGCGAGATTTATAAAGCCGATAGACGAGGACTCGATAATGAAGTCTATATCTAAGACGGAAAAGCTGTTTACGGTGGAAGAAGGCGTCCTTAGCGGAGGTTTCGGCTCCGGGGTTTTGGAATTAATTATTGATAAACTCAAGAAACATATTATAATTAAAAATATAGGATTGCCGGATAAATTTATTGAGCATGGAGACAGGCAGGTGTTATTGGATAAATACGGCTTATCTTCCAAAAGAATCGCAGAGGCGATAAAAAAAGAATGGCAAAAGTAAGGATTGACCAGGAAAAATGCAAAGGCTGCGGGCTATGTATTCTATATTGCCCTAAAGGGAGCATAAAACAATCCAGGTCCCTTAATAAAAAAGGCGCGTTTCCCGTTGAAGCAACGGGAGAGGATAAATGCACCGGGTGTTCTTTTTGCGCGATAATATGCCCTGACCTGTGCATAACAATAGATAAATAAAAATTATGGCAAAAAAGGTTCTAATGTGCGGCAATGAGGCGTTGGCGGAAGCGGCTATAATAGCAGGCTGCAGGTTTTACGCGGGATATCCTATTACGCCTCAGAACGAGATTCCCGCTTACATGTCAAGGCGTATGCCCGAAGCAGGCGGAGTTTTTATACAATCCGAGAGCGAATTGGCCGCTATAAATATGGTGTTCGGATCTTCGCTTACGGGCACAAGAGCCATGACGTCTTCTTCGAGCCCGGGCATAAGTTTGAAACAGGAGGGCATATCATACATTGCCGCGTGCGAACTTCCCGCGGTTATAGTTAATATCATGAGAGGCGGGCCAGGATTGGGCGGCATAGGCCCAAGCCAGAGCGATTATTTCCAGGCTGTCAAAGGCGGAGGGCATGGTGATTACCATCCCATAGTCATTGCCCCTGCGTCCGTGCAGGAGATAGTGGACCTGACAATGCTTTCGTTTGACCTCGCGGATAAATACAGAACGCCTGTTATGATACTCGCGGATGGGATATTGGGGCAGATGATGGAGCCCGTGGAATTTAACCCGCGCCTTACGCCGCAGACAAAAAAGGATTGGGTACTGGACGGATGCAAGGATAGGAAACCAAGAATTATAAAGTCGCTTTTTTTGAAAGAGGCGGAACTTGAAAAACTCAATTTAAAATTACAAAAGAAATACAAAGAGATACGGGATACCGAACAAAGATATGAGATTTTATATGGGGATGACAGCGATATCATGCTGGTCGCATACGGCACTCCAAGCAGGATTTGCCGGAGCGTTGTGGAAAACCTCCGCAAGAGCGGCAAAAAGATAGGCATGATAAGGCCTATAACTTTATGGCCGTTTCCAGAAGAGGCGTTCAAAAAACAGGTAAAAAATGTTAAGACATTTTTGACAGTTGAGATGAGCTTTGGCCAGATGGTAGAGGATGTGAAGCTTGCCATAGATTGCGCGAAACCGGTTCGTTTTTACGGCCGCACAGGCGGCGAGGTGCCTGGCGAGGACGAGATAATAAAAGAAATAGAGAATATCGATGGATAAGATTTTCGAAAAACCAGAAAGCATAAGAGACGCTGGCACTCACTATTGCCCCGGATGCGGGCACGGTATTGTGCACAGGATTATATGCGAGACAGTGGACAGCCTGGCCATAAGGGAGAGGCTTATAGGCATTGCGCCTGTAGGATGCGCTGTTATAGCGTATGATTATTGGGATTTTGATGTTACGGAAGCTGCGCACGGCAGGGTCCCTGCGGTTGCCACAGGCATAAAACGCTGTCTGCCCGACAGGATAGTTTTCGGATACCAGGGGGATGGGGATCTCGGGGCGATAGGCACGGCAGAAATAATACATGCCGCTAATAGAGGCGAGAACATAACGATCATATTCGTTAATAATACCGTATACGGCATGACGGGCGGGCAGATGGCGCCTACGACATTATTGAAACAAAAAACCGCGACAACATCTTCAGGCAGGGAACAAAAGGTGCATGGTTTTCCGCTAAAGGTTTGCGAGTTATTGTCCGTGCTGCCCGGCGTTGTGTATGCCGAAAGAGTTTCCGTTCATGACCCGCAGAATGTTTTAAAAGCAAAAAAGGCGGTAAAAAAGGCATTTGAAAATCAAATAAACAATTTGGGTTTTTCGATCGTAGAGATTCTTTCCCCGTGCCCTACTTATCTTGGGCTTTCGCCGCAGGATGCCGTAAAATGGGTAGGCGGGGAATTGACAAAAGAATACCCTTTGAGGATTTTTAAGGATATAAAATGAAAGAAGAAATCATATTCGCTGGTTTTGGAGGCCAAGGCATCATGTTCATGGGAAAAGCCATTTCTTATTCCGCCATGAACGAAGGCAAACATGTTACGTGGATGCCTTCTTACGGGGCAGAGGTAAGAGGGGGCACGGCGTATTCCATGGTAATTATCTCGGACGAGGCAATTGCTTCCCCTGTGGTGAAGGAACCTACTATATGCGTTGCCATGAACGGCCCGTCTTTCCTGAAATACGAATCAAAGGTAAAACCAAAAGGCCTTCTTATAACGAATAAATCCATCATAGATAAAGAATCCGGCAGGAATGATATAGAGGTTTTGAATATCCCGATTACGGATCTGGCTTCGGAAGCAGGGGATCACAGGATAGGCAACATGGTGGCGCTTGGGGCCTTGCTTGGAAAGAGAAAAATTATACCTCTTGATTCATTGATAGGCGGCCTGAAGGATATTATCTCCAGCGCTTATCATAATCTCTTGAGTGTGAATGAAAAGGCCATAAGAAAGGGGTTCGAATATGGTTCGCGTTAGGTTTGCTCCCAGCCCAACAGGATATCTTCATATAGGAAGCGTAAGAACCGCCCTTTTCAATTGGCTGTATGCGAGATCTCAAAGCGGCGTGTTTATATTGAGAATAGAGGATACCGATCAAAAACGCTCCAGCGATGTTTATTTGCAGGAAATTATCGAAGATCTTAAATGGCTTGGGTTAAACTGGGACGAGGGGCCTTTCTTCCAGACGAAAAGATTCGACATGTACAGATCTTATGCCCAAGGGCTTCTCGAAAAAGGCCTTGCTTATAAAGACGGCGACGCCGTTATTTTTAAAATACCGGATGAAAAAATAAAGATATACGACCTTGTGCACGGCGAGATAGAGGTGGACAATGCCCTTATAGACGATCTTGTATTGATGAAATCGGACGGGAGCCCTGCTTATAATTTCGCGTGTGTCATAGACGATATAGACATGCAGATAACACATGTAATCAGGGGCGATGACCATATTTCCAATACCAATAAACAAGTCGCGCTTTATAATGCCCTCGGAGTAAAACCTCCTAAATTCGCCCACATACCTTTGATCCTCGGGCCGGATAAGGCCCCTTTATCCAAGCGTTTCGGGGCTGTATCCATAACCGATTATCGCAAGATGGGGTATCTGCCGCAGGCGATGATCAACTACCTTTCTTTATTAGGGTGGGCTCCCGGAGACAATAAAGAATTCATGAGCGCGGAAGAGATTGTGAAAAAATTCAGCCTGAAGCGCATAAACAAAACAGGCGCTGAATTTAATCAAGATAAACTGAGATGGATAAACGGGGAACATATAAGAAAGCTTACCACGGAAGAATTTGTAAAGATAGGCGCTGAGTTTATCAAGCCTGAGTGCGGCAAGGAATGGTTCAGGGAATTCTCAGCTTTATACCATCATAGGGTCAAGACCCTGGTAGAATTCAAAGAGGAATTCGATATATTCATGTCGGATGAGGTGAAGTATAATGAAGAAGCTGTAGAAAAGTTTTTGAAAAAGGACAAGGTTTCGGATATACTTAGTATAACAAAAAAACGCCTTGAGGCGATAAGCTTGTTTACCAAGGAAAATATAGAAACAGAAGCCAGGGCCCTTGTAGGCGAACTCAAAATAGAAAGCGCAGATCTTATACATCCTTTAAGAGTGGCTGTTACGGGAAAAAGCGTTTCCGCAGGCGTGTTCGAGGTATTGGAGCTCTTAGGCAAAGAAAAAACCATCAAAAGGCTGGAAAATAGCATCAAAAATATAAGTAAATAAAGTTTACAAAAGGCTTATTGCCCTCTAGTGCAACGGTAGCACGGCTGGCTCTGGACCAGTTAATTGTGGTTCGAATCCACAGGGGGCAGCCAATGTTGACAACTATCCGAATCACGGGATAGTGGTGCAGTAGGAAGATATGAAAATGAAGCATAAAATCATTATAGGTGATTCAAGACGAATGGAAGAGATACCCGATTTTTCTCTTCAATTAGTCGTTACATCGCCACCTTATTGGCAACTCAAGGATTATGGTAGCTCTGATCAAATCGGATACAATCACACCTACGAAGAATATATTAATAACCTTAATTTAGTTTGGGCTGAGTGTTATAGAGTTTTAGAGGATGGCTGTCGGCTTTGTGTAAATATAGGGGATCAATTCGCCCGTGCAGTATATTATGGGCGATATAAGATTATTCCCATCAGGACTGAGATAATAAAATTTTGTGAAACAATTGGTTTTGATTATATGGGAGCGATTATATGGCAGAAGGTCACTACATGTAACACCACAGGTGGCGCTACTGTTATGGGCTCCTTTCCATATCCGAGAAATGGCATCTTAAAGTTGGATTACGAATTTATCCTAATTTTCAAAAAACAGGGCGTTTCAAAACCAGTTAGCAGCGAAATAAGGGAAAAATCAAAGATGACTACCGAAGAATGGAATCAATATTTTTCCGGCCACTGGAACTTTGCAGGAGAGAAACAGGACAAACATTTAGCGATGTTTCCCGAAGAATTACCAAGGCGGCTTATAAAAATGTTTACATTTGTCGGCGATACTGTTCTTGATCCTTTTTTGGGCAGCGGGACGACGACCTTAGCTGCCAAAAATCTTAACAGAAATTCTATTGGATATGAAATCAACGCCGATTTTTTACCCGCTATAAAACAAAGAACGGGCTGCAATCAAAATTTATTTACTGACGATGTAAAGTTTGACATATTAACACAAGAAAAAAAGGCCATAAATTTTAAAGAGAAAATTATGCAATTGCCATATATTTTTAAGGATCCCATTAAATTCGATAAAAAAATAGACCCTAAGAAGTTGCAATTTGGTTCAAAAATAGACCAAAACGGTGGGCAGCGAGAGGAATATTTTACGGTTAAAGAAGTAGTGAGCCCAGAGGTTTTGAAATTGAATAATGGTTTAACTGTTAAATTGTTGGGTATCAAACAAGACACAATAAAAAACGGAGAAGCTACGGAATATTTGACAAATAAAACGCAAGGCCAGAAAGTATTTCTAAAATACGATCAGATTAAATACGATTCTGAAAATAGGCTGCTGTGTTATTTATATCTTAAGAATAAGACTTTTATAAACGCCCATCTCATTAAAGAGGGGCTTGCGCTCGTTGATACTGATATGTCATTCAAATATAAAGAAAAATTTATAGAATTACAAAATCTGGAGCATGCCCATAATGAAAAATAAGAGATATTCAAAGGATTTTGGAAAAAAAGAGAAGGTGCTCAATTATGCCTGCCAAACATATCAATTATCCCGCCCCAATAAGGTAGGCGCAGTAATGGCTCTTATCCGTGAATGCCAACCCAAGTCTATATCGGAGTGGGAAAGATGGTATTTTGAAAAGGCATACACAGATGGAAAAACTCCGACAAAAATTACAAAAGAAGTTTTGCAGGAACTCGGCGAAAGACTTTATGTAAAAATAACCGAGATTGTCATTCCGGAATGGCAAGAGGCTTTCAAGAATTTAACGTTGCAGGATTGCATCGATTACATCAATAATCTTACTATTCAGAGGACATACGATGGTTTTATACGCGAGAAATCGGTTGTTACCGACAATATTGCAAAGAAGTTTCCGGAAGTAAAATTCGTTGAATCTGATCCGGAGCTTGATCATGCGGGTGACATCGATTACTTAGGTTATGTGGGCGATAAAGCATTTGGTATTCAAATTAAGCCAGTAACAGCTAAAGCAAACTTTGGTAATTACTCAGCCACTGAGAGAATGAGAGTGAGTTTCCGTGATTTTGAGGCAAAATACGGCGGGAAAGTTTTTGTTGTTTTCAGTATCGATGATGAGATAAAAAATGCGGACGTGCTCGAAGAAATCAAGAAAGAGATTAATCGTTTAAAGAGTAGTTAATAAAATTGTGCATTGGTTGCTATTTATAATAAACGATGCGGAATAAGAAAACAAAAAAAGAGCAAAAGATGATACAAGGCCCCCTTTTGTTATCCATATTGGTTGCCATTGCTGGTTTATATGCATATCAGTACTATTGGCGCCCCGAAATCAATATTAAAAGTATCAATGCGCAATATGCCCGAGCCACAAAAGCAAACAATATGCGCATAAATTTCGCTTTTAGATTTAAAAATGATGGAAAAAGCAAAACAAAAAACCTAAAACTCTTTACTGCATTTCCGAAATGGGGTTTCAATGGCAAAAGTATTACTGTTTCTCCATACGATTTTGTTCAAAACGACTTAACAGACCTTCTGGGTGGAGAAGAAACTGATTATAACACATATAAAGACATAAACTTTGATGATTTTATTCAAAATCATAATATGGCACAAGGTATTTGGCTAACTTTAGTGTTGCGATGGAGCTCTGATAATTTGGTTTATTTTGGACGCACTTTCGAAAAGCATATATTGATATTTCTTACTCAAGGAATGAAAGAAAACAAAATGATATTTATGTCTCAACAGGTAAAAGAAAGAGATTTTACTCATTGGTTTCAGAAAACTGAGAAAAAGCCGAATATATTTAAGGTTATCGAAGACCTCGAAGCCAGTAAATTACTTTATGGTGATACATCACGCTTTGATTAGTAATTGAGTTACGTTGCCTAAGTAGATAAAACCGCCTTTACCACGGCGGATGGTCATTTTGATAAGTAATTGACAACATTGATGTTGTGAAACTCGGCTCGTGTCAACATCGGGCAGCCAATTTTTGGCAAAGCCAAAAATTGGCAGAGACCGCCAAAGAACTGTGGCGGACGGTCTAATGTTCTATTGCTCTATTGTTCAAAAATAGCCAACTTTGACGCTCAGACGAACAATGAATTCGCTAATAACAAAAGAGGTGTAAAATGTTTAAAAAAGCGTGGCTTCTGGTTTTGTTAGTAGGCGGCATTTTAGCAATACAATGCTACGCGCAAGGAAATGAAGAGATTGTATTTTCTGGGATTCCCACTGTCAAAATTAGTGAAGGCGGTGCTAGTCGCGTAGTCGAAGATTTAAAAGATGCTAAGGCATCGGAAGCAGAATGTATAGTTACTAAAATCGACGATAAATATTTTTGGAAGAGCAGGAATAATATAGAGCTATTCATGGTTCAAAGCGGCGCTTTTGTGAGCTTTGTCGCAACGAATGGGTCAGGATATATACGTGTTATTCCTTCTGATTTGAAAGAAGTAGCATCTTTAATGGATGAGACTGAAAAGAAATATAATTATGTTGAACACTTGTTAATAGGGCTGAGGGCTGTTACTTATTACGGGAACGCGAAATAATAATCGGTTGTCATTTAGACTGTCATTTGCCGGAGTAATATTATGCCATTTAATCCAAAATATACCATTACCGAAAAAATCTTAAACAACCTTACGGCTATCACGGCTGCACGGGAGGTTATCGAGCAGGCACATTTAGTGCCGAAGTGGGAAGCGAAATTAAGGCGACAAGCCTTACTTCGCAATACCCATTCGTCGACTGCAATCGAAGGTAATAAATTAACTCTTGAGCAGGTCGAGGCTCTGGCTGAAGGCAAAGACGTTATCGCCACGAAAAAAGATAAACTAGAGGCTTTGAATTATATAGAAGCATTAGAAAAAATTCCCACGTTTGCGGAAAAGGGCAAGATGAGGGTGGCCGATTTATTGAATATACACAGGCTTACAACCAAAGGTGTAATGCAAAATACTGCAGATTCAGGCGCCTTAAGGAATCGGCAGGTTTTTGTAGGCAAAAGAATTGTTGATGGCACAACTTTTAAAGAAGTTGTTGAATATATGCCGCCTAAAACAGAAGAAGTACCGCAGCTTGTCCGGGAATTCATAGATTGGCTTAATCTTGATAAGTCTTGGGGTCTCAATCCTGTCCTCTTGGCAGGCATTGTTCATTATGAGATAGCGCGGATTCACCCATTTATCGATGGCAATGGCAGAACGGCCAGGTTGCTCGCCACAACAATTCTGTACTTAAGCGATTTCGATCACAGAAGAATCTTCGCTTTGGATGATTATTACGACAGGGATAGACAGGCATATTACGCCGCTTTAAAGATGGCTCAAATTGCTGATGGAGATATTACTCGGTGGCTGGAGTATTTCACCGATGGCATACTCTACTCAGTTACAGAAGCAAAGGATGCCGTTTTGAAAGTAGGTTCCAAAAGAAAAATCGGCCAGGCGCAAATTGCTCTTACGCCAAAGCAGATGCAGATAGTCGAATTTATCAACGTTAATGGCAAGGTAACGAATAAGGACTTACAGAGTTTATTCAAAATCTCTGCCCAAGCCGTTCATAAAGAATTAGTCAAATTAGTAGAGCTTAAAGTGATTAAGCCTGTTGGCGAAGGCAGAGCCTTGCATTATCTTTTGGTTTAGGGTAAATCGGTTGTCAATCGGTTGATGATTAGGTTGATGATTAGGTTGATGATTACGGGGTAGGTAGATTATCCAAATAGATATAACCGTGCTTGAAACGACGGACGGTTATTTTCACAACCAATAGTATCTCTTTAGGATATGAACTTCGTCTGGCGTCCAGTTCGGGCAGCCACTCTTTCTCTTTATCTTTTAATCGCAGTACGGGTAATGGATTTATTTTAATTTTCTTGCAGTCGGCATTTTTTTGTTTGATATTCGGTGTTATGTTCTATATAATAGGCTTGCTTGCGTTAAGAGATAGAGTTATAGTAGCGCAGCCAGATTTTCGCGCGGGTGGTGGAATTGGCAGACACGACAGTTTGAGGGGCTGTTGGGAGCAATCCTTTGCAGGTTCAAATCCTGTCCCGCGCACCATGAACCACTCGCTAAGAGGCATATTTAAGAAGCAACTTCGCTCAGGTTCATGGCAGGCCCCATGCATAAGTGGTTCATGAGCCCTGTACCCGAGCGAAACTTATAACATAAGTATAATTCTTAGCGAGTGGTAGGGGGCCAAATTTGCTTCCATGCAAAAAACCCAGAAGATCCAACCTGTCGTAAAAATAATCCCGCATTATTTAATAGCTATATTAATATCCGGCATAGGCCTGCTGGCATATCATCGCTCGCTGTTTAAAGGGATCTTTCTTTTCGACGACGACGCGCTTATAGTAGATAATCCGTTAATCAAAAATTTTTCCTATGCAAAGGATTTATTCACAACGCATTTATTTTATGGAAGCGGCACATACAGCAACTTTTACAGGCCGATCCAGGCTTTGTCATTCATGGTGGATTATAAGCTCTGGGGGCTGAACCCGTTTGGATACCATTTGGTGAATATCCTTATTCATATCTGCGCCGCGATATGCGTTTATTTTTTCATATACCTTATTTCCAAAAAACAGGACGCGGCGTTGATAACGGGGCTATTATTTTGCGTTCATACGGTTTTATCCTGGCCGGTGAATTATGTCGCGTCGAGGGCAGACCTGCTTTCGGTATTTTTTATATTGACGGCGGCCATCTCTTATGTTTTATATAAAGAGCGCCGTAATTTTTTATTGTTTTTATCTTCTTTAGCATGTTTTATATTGGCGATATTAAGCAAGGAAGTGGCGGTTGTCCTGCCTTTGATCCTTTTATTATATTTGCGCTGCTGCTTTAAGCGGGATAGGGCCCGTGAAAAAGAATCCCCGAACCTGATATGGATCTTTTTCGTTATAGTGATTATTTACGCGCTGTTAAGGGCCACGGTACTGGACTTTGCAAAAGGCAAGCTTCTGGAAACAACAACTGGCATGATCCCTTTGCATATCAGGCTGCTTACCACCAGCAAAGTCTTCATGATTTACCTGAGATTGCTTTTATTGCCGACAGGGCTTCATATGGAATGGAACATCGAACCGGCTGTTTCGTTCCTGCAGGAGGAAGTTTTTCTGTCAGTGGCAGGGCTGTTTATCATAGCAGGTTTCGCGTGGTTCCTTTTTAAGGTTTCAAAATTAAAGTTTTTTGCCATAGCCTGGTTTTTTGTAACGCTCCTGCCTTATTCTAATATCTTCCCGCTTAATTATTTTATGGGAGAAGGATGGTTATACATGCCATCCATAGGATTTTTAGCTTTAATAGCCATGTATCTTTCCGAATTGCGGAAAAAATCAAAAGCTTCTTCCGCGCTTGTTACATGCGTTGTAATTTTTTTGGTGATATTTTACGGCGTCCTGACCGTTAAGCGGGCCGATGTTTGGGCTAATCCCATTAAATTATATAACGAGGTGCTGAAATATTCCCCGGATAACACCAAGGCCAGGATCAATCTCGGGGTTTTATTGGCCAAGTCCGGGTCATACGAAGAGGCGGAAAAAAAGTATAACGAAGCCATCAAGCTTATACCCAACGATCCAGGGGTCCATACCAATCTGGGAACGGTTTATGCCAATAAAGAAATGTATGACATGGCGTTGGAAGAATTTAAAAAGGCAGTCGCGACAAATCCGGATGATTATGTTACGCATAATAACATAGGGGTAATCTATAAAAAGAAAGGCGACATCGAAAACGCGATGCAGGAATACAAAAAGGCGCTGGAATTGAATCCTCTCTATCCTTTGACACACAATAACATAGGAAATATTTATCTGGAATCCGGCCGGTATGACGATGCCATAGAATCCTATAAAAAGGCTATTGATATAGACCCCTATAACGCTAGTTTCTACGGCAATTTAGGCAAGGCATACAGGGATAAAGGCATGCCTGACGAAGCCATGGAATCTTTCAAGAAGGCTTTGAAATTGGACCCTAATAACAAAGAAGCTATGGATGGCTTAAACACGATTAAGTAGCTTCTCTTCTTTCTTTTACATAGTTGCTTCCAGGCAGGCTTTTGGCGTATTCTTTCAATTCCGCTCCCAATTCCCCTATTTCTCCTACATGGGTAATAGTCCTTTTCTCGTTAGTTACGATTCCTATCGATATCGAGAGAAGCGGGATTTTTCTTATTTTTTTCTGCCTGTCCTGGCCTATTATATAACCTTTCTTTAAATCCTCTTGATTATATAATCCTGGGACCATCGCGGTGAAGTCTGCTATGATTTTCTTGCACATGCCGTCTGTTTTATCCGGAGTCGTCACTACGACGAAATCGTCTCCGCCTATATGCCCTATAAAATCCTGCGGCGTGCCTTTTTCCTGCACAGAGCTTATCAATATCCTGGCCGTGTTTTTTATTACTTCGTCCCCTTTTTCAAACCCGTATTTGTCATTGAACGCCTTGAATTTATCGAGATCGATATAGCATACCGCGAAAAGCTCGTTTTTGGTTATGCGGATACGCAGTTCGTTTATTATCGAAACGTTTCCCGGGAGTTTTGTGAGAGGGTTAGCGTCCAGATCCCTTACTGTCCTGCGAAGGACCATTTTTACCCTTGCCACCAATTCCTGCGGCTCGAAAGGTTTTACCATATAATCGTCAGCGCCGGAATTAATGCCGTGTATTTTATCGGTTACCTCTCCTTTGCCCGTAAGCATTATAATCGGCATATGCTGTATTAATATGTCCTGTTTTAATGTCTTGCAGACCTCGTCTCCGCACATTTTCGGCATCTTGAAATCCGTTATAAGAAGATCCGGGGAGGATTTTTTTACCATCTCTATGGCTTCCTGGCCGTCGTGCGCTTCTATCACCTGATAGCCCTCCGCTTCAAGGGTTATTCTTATGACATCCAATATATCCGGATCGTCATCCGCTATTAGTATTTTTTCTGTCAGCATAAATCCAAAGCTCCTTTAATATTTTGGCAATGTAAAAGTAAACCTCGTGCCCTTGCCTAACTCGCTGTTGAACCATATCCTGCCCTTATGCGCCTCCACTATTTTTTTAACAAGAGACAATCCGAGCCCGGAGCCTTTTATCTTCTGGTCCAGGGCATTATCCGACCTGAAGAATTCCTGAAATACTTTCGATATATCCTGAGAAGGTATTCCTATGCCCGTGTCTTCTATGCTGAACTGGATGTCGTCATTTTTTTCCTCTATATCGATGGTTACCGCGCCTTTTTCCGGAGTGAACTTTACGGCGTTGCTTAAAAGATTCAAAAATACCCTTTCCATCTGCCCCGAGTCGGCTTTTATCTTGTCGAATTTTATTTTAGAGTTTATTTTTAAGGAAATATTTTTTTCTTTAACCTGCGGCGTGATTATATCTATGACGGAATCCAGCATTTCCTTTATGGACATATCTTTCATTTCCATCTGAACCTTGCCTGATTCTATCCTGGCTATGTCCAGGAGATTGTTTATCAGATGAACCAGGCTGTTGGAGTGCTTATCTATCTTTTCCAGCCGTTCTTTCTGAGCGGGCAAAACATCCCCAAGCTTGCCTGTCATCAGTATCGAGGCATAGCCTTTTATCGATGTCAAGGGCGTGCGGAGCTCATGTGATACCGCCGATATGAAATCCGATTTCATTTTGTTGAGCCTCTTAAGCTCCTCGTTCAATCTTTCCAGCTCCTGTGTTCGTTCCGAGACCCTCCTTTCCAATTCTTTATGCGATCCGAAAAGCTCCGTATAGAGTTTTGTATTTTCGATGGCCGTCCCTATCTGGCTGGCCAATATCGACAAGAATTCCGAATCGCCTTCGGTAACTTTCCCGTACGAAGAGGTATTTCCCATAAGTATAAACCCCGCTGGCTCATCTTTTACTATAATAGGAACTATTACGAAAGATTCCGTATTTAAGATATCGAGAAGGTCATATTCCTGGCCTATATTTTCCGTTTCCCTGTTTACAAGTATAGGTTTTTCTTTCTTAAAGAGATGTCCGGCGAATTTCCTTTTATTAAGCTCTGCCTCTATAGTTTTGATTTCGCCGTCGGAATAGCCTATAAAACTTTTTGTCATCAACATCCCGGAGGATTCGTCTTTTAGCATAATCAGCAGTTTAGAGAAACCTAATTTAAGTATAAAAGGCTGGTTTATAAGGCTGAAAATGTTTTCTATGTTGAAAGTAGAACTAACCTCTTTGCCGAGTTCATGAAGCGTATAAAGGCCTGTTATTTTTTTATCCAGCTCTTCCTGCGCTTTGTTGAGCGCCAGGTCGGTTTTTATTATGATTTTTGCCTGGCTGTCCAGCTGGTTTATCACATCCTGCAGTCTTTTATTTAACTTCTCGGACTCCACCCGCTTGCTTCTTTCGAAATAATATAGTATAAAAAGGATGCCCATTATTAAGGCCGAAACAATGATATAGGTGTCCATATTCAGTTACTCCGAAAACAACGCTATAGAGATGCTTTGATTGCTAAAACAATACTGGCTTTTAGATTCGTTCGAGTTAAATGACAGATATTCCCCAAACGTATAGCACCCTAAAATAGGGGTATTTTTACCTATGATTTCTTTTACCGCGTCTATTTCCTTGTGCGCGTCTCTTCTTAACAAAAAGAGCCTGGCGATATCGCTAAATATAAAGGCAAACCTTATTTTTGCGTTTTTTATATCGCTCATCGCTTCTGACGCGGCTTCTTTCGCGGATTCCAGGGCAAATTCTTTATCGCCCACCATCAAATTTATATCATCCCCTTCCCTTACGTCCGCGTTTAAAACAAGATCCCCGTTCTCCTCCATAGCCAAGGGTACTCTTGTGAGATATTTTTTGGAAGCGCCGGCCCATCGTGACCCTATAGGATAGCTTAACCCTAATTTGCAGATGCCTTCATTTTTAAGTTCATCGCAGGACTTTTCGAAATATTCTTTATACAGCTCTACGGCTATTTTTTTGTCTATTTCTTTTATAACATTGTATTTAGCTTTAGTAATCTTATGAGGCTTTCCCACCGGAAGCCAGCCGCTGGACTGCCCCATATTCAGCTTTATATTACCGGATATGAGCAGTCCGGCTACGGAATCCGTATATATTTCATTTCCCATATATTGATATGTTTTCTGAATACACGATGCGTTGCTGGCGCCGCCGCCTATTATAGGGAAACTTGTCCCAAGCGCTTCCTGAGAACCCCGCAGTATATCTGCGCTGTTTCCTGACAAGCCGTTGGAAAGCATCAAGTAGGCTTGTTTCGTATTATGCGTAGAATCAATAGTTTGTTTAGCGGCTCTAAGCCCTGCCGAGCGGGGATTTTTAGCGGCATTATGCCCTATCCCGCATGTAAAACTTGCCGAATCAGAGCTGATTATAAAAACAGCTACGGAGTCTTTATTGGAGCCATAGGCCGATATGGATCCTATGCTGGAACATCCTATCAAAGGCGCATCTTTTATTATAGAATGTATGCCTCTTATGGCCTCCTGTTGGTCGTATATCGGAGATATGAACGTTAGTATTATATTAGGATTGTTTTTCCCGATTTGATAATAAGCATTTAAGGCAGCTTCTTTGCCTGCCGAGAAAGAGTCTAATTTAACGCTTATACCAGTTCCTATCGCAGTAGCCATAATTTTTATTCTTATAAAGAATAATACCTAATAAGGCATGGTATGTCAATGTAAAAAAAATGAATTTGACCTTGACAAGCAATAAAAAATCATTAGAATAATACCTACCATTACAAAATTAAAATAAACAAATAATTCTTGATAGAATATCATCGATAACATTAGCGATTTGTGATTTTCGTTCTTTAACCGTAAGATGGGCATAAGCAAAAGGCCAGGCGCTGATGCGGATTAGAGAATTATAAGCCGGCCCTATCGTCTAGCCTGGTCTAGGACAGGTGGTTCTCAGCCATCAGACAGGGGTTCAAATCCCCTTGGGGCTACCAGATTTTGCCTATGGCAAAATCTGTCCCGAGCAGCCCTTGTTTTAATATAGTGCTGCGAGGGGCAAAATAACCGTATCATAACCATATCATTTTAACATAACTTTATTAAAATAAATAAGTTAAAGAAAGGGGGAGATGTATGAATAAGACGTATAAGGTATTGGAAATTGGCGCAATAGTGTTTAAGGTGCTATCTTGGCTTTCATTGGCGATAGGTACAATAGCTGCTATTGTTATATTTGTAGGCGGAGGAACGCCGGAAGCTCCTAGGGCAACAGGTTTTGTGGGCCTTTTATTAGGAGTGGTGTATTTCTTTATATTTTTAGTTGCGGCAGAGGTAATAGCCTTACTTTTAGAAATTCGTTCAAAACTTGAAAAAACTGCCTGATTTATCGGCAGTTTTCTTAGATAGAATTTCACTTTTGAAAGATATTTAAGAAGTTGCTCTTGACAAAATATATATTATAATATATACTATATGTGGGTTCGGGAATTAGTATATATTTAATTTTTTTCCAGTTTAATTAATAATATTTAAAAAGTATTTAAAATTGTTTTTGACCTCTCCGATAAGGGCAAACCATGAGTAATCATGGGGCGCAAAACTAAGGATCCTTTTAGGATAGCCGAGTTGCCGAAGAGATAAAGTAAGAATAAGGCACCTCGGCTATTTTTTTTGGAGGGCAAGCCCATGTTAGACTGGCAGAATAAAAAATGGATAAAAGTAATAGCTGTTATATTAGTCATTACTTTTATCAGCTATGATATAGCTTGGGCAATAGATTTTTCACCAAGCGCTATATCAGGCACTTCGCCAGGCATCCTGCCAAAGGTCACAGACTTCATTTCGAAGAACATCTTCAATAAATCAGATAAAAAAGCAAAATCCCAGGAAACAGAGATTGATTTCAGGACCCAGCTGGTCCCGCAGAGGAAGTATGAGGAAAGGTCCGGATTTGAGAGGGTGGATTCTGTCAAGAATATGATAAAACGCCAGACAGAGGATCTTTTAAAGCGCCAGCTGGTCGAGGAGGAGCGTCAGCGCAAAGCCTTTATTAATTATAATATCAATAGGACGCTATATATGGGAGGGGAGGAAAAGTCTCAGGAGGCGCAAGCAATACAACAGCAGATTATGAAGGCGCGCGGCCAGACATTTGACGCCGCGGCCGCATTAAGCGAATTCAGCTACACTGTAAATAAAGACGGATCCAGGGTAAATTATAAAGATGGCCTGCCTTCTTCGATCCTGGACGAGCCAGTATATGACAATATGGGACAGCTATCTTTGAAATATACGTACAATATGAAATATAATGACCAGAAGCTTCTTGTGTCATATGATTCCGAGATAATAGACTCCCTGAACAACAGCACAAAGATACGATGGTTTGACGGTGTTTATTCCGGCGATTCGGTGTGGTGGGCAGGCGGCAATACGAATGCCGGTAAATATATCCTGGGGTATAAAGAACTTATTACCGATTCTTACGGCACTACTATCATGCGCGAGTGGTCCGCTGCCAGAGACGCTTATGGCAGTGATAAGAGGGTCAGGACATATAACGAGATCGTAAAAGACGCTACAGGCAAGATAACCTCAAGCACCGTATGGTCTAATCCGACGTATGACGGAGATAACCTGACAAAATACCACCAGGAGACTACGGACGCTTATGGCAACATAACCTTGACTGATTGGGATGGAGAGTTTAAAAACGGCAGGATGACCCTGTCACACTCTATAGATAACCAGATAAACAAAGACGGCACGTCATCTGTAAACGATAATACGGTCATTTATGCATACGATGAGAAAAATAACCTCACGGGCGCTCATGGCACCACAAAGGTCAGCGGAGACGCCAAGGATGTAAATGGCAATGTTATTTATACATACGCCGGGACAAACGAGCAGTATTACGAGATTGTTAACGGCCAGCTCAAGGTTGCTTATACGGTTTCGGATACAGAGCAGATCAATACAGACACCTCCAAAAACAATACCCATACAAGGTTCGATTATGTTTATAATGACACAAATCTTGTGGTGGATGCGGCCGAAGTAAGCACTACTACGGGCGAAGATGTTTTTGGCTCCAAATATACCAGCAGGGCCACGAGCGAATATGATGTTATAGCAAGCCAGCCAAGGCGCGTTTCTTCCGATACGGAAACAGTCAGCGAAACCATATTCGGCGGGTCCATGGTTACAAATAACCATGTGGAATATTTATACGATGAGCTTGGGAATTTTTCCGGAGACGGGGCCAAAGGCTATACAGATACTACAGGCATGAATCTCTTTGGAGAGAATTATTCCACTCATACGGTCAACCAGTATCAAATAGTGAACGGCCAGCCGAAAATCAAATATTCCCAGACAGGGCCTAACCTGACAAATCCATCCGGGGATATCGCCGATATCCTGACAAATATAGAAGAGACGCTGTTCGGCATAGTCAAGGCTGAGCAAGGGCAGAAGGAAGAGAAGATAAAGGAAGTGACTCGGGAACTCGGCATAGATTTAGAAAAGGAACCTATCTTAAAGCTTACGCTTGACGATGTAAATAAAATTATGACCTGGCTGTGGAGAGAGTCCACAAAGGTCATCAACTGCGCAGTGTATGTTTTAAAGAATCTTTTCCAGATACGCGATATACAGGTGGATGAGAACGAAATAGCCAGGAACGCGATATTGATAGATATACTTGCAGGCGCTATTACCTCGGATACTGCGGCGGGGGAATTAAAACTTTCATTCTATTCGATCTTTAATGCGTCTGCCAAGCTTGGCGTGGAATTAAAAGGAGCGAATATAACGATAGAGCAGTTAAAAGCCATGAATCAGCCTGTTATAACGCGCATAAACAGGAATCACTTCGTGGTAATTACAAGCATTACCGATACCACAATCACTTATCTTGATAATGAAGCAGAGGTAACCGAAGATATAAGCGATTTTATCTATAAATGGGACGGCAACATCCTTGCCTCTTCTCTGCCGCAAGGCGCGGAAGAATTAACGCTTAAGCAAATGCTGGATATCAGGGCATCGGATCCGCCTGACTTGACAGACCCTGATAATCCGCCTGCAGTATACGATTCGGACGGCAATGCCTTGTATCCGGCTGGATATGATGGCAGTACCGGATCCGCTACGCTTCCTTATACAAGCGGGGGAAGTAATGGGACAGTGACATTTACAAATAACTATTATTGGAATGGAAGCTCATGGTGCTTACCTGCGGGGCAGAGCGGTTTTACGTTGTCATGGAGTTATACAGATCCTTTTGGCAATCAGCAAAACCCGCCGATCCAGGCTTGGGACGCCGGAGAATCCTCACCTTCATCCACAACTCCTTATACTACTTCTGACCCTACTCCGACAGAGCCTCCTCAGCCAGGGGATCCCGGATATCAAGATCCAATAGCCCAGCCTAATAATCCAAATCCGCCTATAGGGCCTGACGCGGAATTTTCCGATGATTCGGGCTGGGAATGGAACAGCCAGTCAGGAACATGGGAATGGGTCCAGTCTTATAGCTACACCTGGACCCAGATCGATCCGGAGACAGGCTTGGAGCATACATATACTTATACATGGGGAGATGATGTGAACCATGAGTCGGTCGAGACATTTGGCGATAGCTGGGAGGAGGGGGAGAATTCTTATAGCCACACATGGAATGGCCATGAGGGCGGCAGTACCGAGCCCGGAGAAGGGGAAAGCGGGTTTATAAACGAAGAAGTTGGCGGATATAAGCATGTTAGCATGTGGAGCACAGGCGAAAGCGGCAGCAGCGGTTTTGATTTATGGCGGCTGATGGAGCCAGGCGGTTTTGCTGGAAAAGATATAGAATACAAGACATGGGGCAATGGTTCCGAAAGCTTGACTCTTATCAAGCCGGCCGGCGGCCCATACACAGCCAATAAAATGGGCATCACCCCCGAAGCCTTTCCTGCGTCGGAGATGACCTGCCCTGTTACCACCCAATGGATTTATATGTATAACACAGGGGATACCGGTTCCAGCACTATAATAGCCGATAATATCGATACTACAGGAGTTCAGCACGCTATTTACGCGTCCGAGAGCACCGAAGAGGGGGAAGAAAAATTCACGTTGGCCAGGATAGAAAGAACAGAAGGCGGCGCCATTGGCCGATATAATATCGATGGCCTTGCATGGGAATACGGAGGCGCGATAACATCCGCGGTAACTCTCATAAGAGATATAGGCGGGGAAATTGTAGAGGGTACGCGCAAGATGTACCTTACGCGCAATGATTTTAATTATTCTAATGACCCATGGAATAATCATTATGACTGGACTAACCCCGAGATAGAGTCCCTGGATTTAAACCAGCCTGGATTCAACGCGCAGTACCTGGATGGCATAACAGCGGAGTTTTATTACGATAAGCAATTTGGTTTCTGGAGGGGCTTAAGGTTCAATATCGATGAAAAGGCCGAAGGCGAAGGAGGGCTTGAAGGCTCCACAGGAGAAACTCATACTATTACATTAGACTTGGATAATGGTTGGGAAAATTATGACGAAAATCAGCCTAATCAGGGAATAATAAAAATACACCTTTTCCAGACAGACGGCACCAGCGGGATTACCCTTAATCTGGGAAATGGAGTGACAGCTACTATAGAAGTCGTGGATGAAGCCGGCGGTCCTGACCAAAGGGTGAAGGTGACCCTGGAAAGGACCGTAGATGGCGTGACTCAGCAGATTTGTTATTTCGAATTTATAATAGACAATACCCCGCCTACGGTTGAGTTAACGCAGGATATTACAAAGGTTAAGGAGGTAAAGATAGCCGATCTCGAGGCGGGAAGCGACCAGCAGACAATAGATTTAATAAATGCCGCAAATGAAAACTCCAATGAATCCAGGTTTGACCAGACAGTCCATTTAAGGAGTGACGGTACGATTTATGTGGATAGGCTGTATAAAGGAACCAGCTTCCTTCCCACGCGCCTAGAAAACATAGAATTTAAAACCGGTATAGCTAATACCGAATACACATGGCTTCCTGACCTGACAGCAGGCCAGAGCGCTTACGCGCTCCCTGATTTAGTGCGGGCGGAGATAAACAGCTCTTATCATGGAAATACTGTAGAAGGAGTCCTTCATAATCATAATGTAGGCGCCCTGATAGCCGGCGCGCTAAATCCTAATTTTATCTATGCGGCGCCTGATTGGTCCGATTCCGGAGAGTTTGGGGTAGAAGAAAAACTTGATACCTATTTTGCCGTATTCACTCCTATAGGCGCAATGGAATCTTTGATAACAAATGCCGAAGGTTTGCAGGCGACCGGGGCTTACGGACATATACGGCTGGACTGGACTTATTACGGGGATCCGGAAGATACCTTTATTATAGAGCGTTCGGAAAATTCGGATTTCTCGAATGCCGCAACATTTAATGTAGAAGGCAGTAATAAATCCAAAAAGACATTTACCGATGAGACGGCCGAAAAAGGCAAGACATATTTTTACAGGTTAAAAGCCATAAAAACAGGCCATGAAACATCCCCGCAGAGCGAATTCACATCAGCGGTAAGCGCCCATTCATACTGGGAGCCTCCACAGGATCCTTATAATGTGAATGCATCGGAAGATGTTGAAAAAATAAATATAAGCTGGAGCTATTCCGGAAACGCCGCGGATACCTTCGATATCTTTAGGTCGGAGGATGGCGTTAATTTTGTATGCATACAGAGAGATTATAAATCGAAATCATATACAGACAGCAGCCTGCAGGCAGGCAAAAAATATTATTACAGGATAGTGGCTAAAAATCCGGATGCCGCAGGTTATCAAAAAACCAGCAATTATGCCGGCGATTCCGCAACCCCGTTATATAAAAGCGCGGGGACTCCTGCGAACAGCGTGATAAACGGAGAAGCCAACGCAGTTAACCTTGATTGGGATTCCGCGTCAGGGGCGTTTTCTTACAATATATATTACAGGACCGATCCTGCCGGATCATGGGTTTTTCTTTCCAACACCACAAGCACTTCTTATAAGCACTCCAATCTCGAGGCCGGAAAAACTTATTATTATAAAATTGCTTCAGTGAATGGAAATAATATAGAAGGAGGAAAAGTTTATCTGGAGGGAGTGCCTAAGTATCCCAATGCCGGCGCTCCGCAGAATGCCGGCGCAACTGCCACTAAAGATTCTATTACGCTGAGCTGGTCAGCAGGAGACAACGCGGTTTCTTACAATATATATTCGGGAGGCAAGCTTATAGCCTCTGTTTCAGGCACTACGTATACTCAAACAGGCCTGGCGCAAAATACATCCTATGCTTATACGATAGTGTCCGTGAACGGAGACGGAGTCGAGGGAGCCAGCGCTTCCGCCAGTACCAAGACGCTGGCTGAGCCGGCAGAGCCGGAACCAGAACCCGCGCCGCCGGACAAGACCCTTCCTAAGAAGGAAGAACCTTTGCTGGCAGCGGCTTCTGTGCCGGGCGCCGCTTCTGATATTACGGAACAAATGACAACAGAGGTTGTACAGGCTGTGGAAAAAGGCTTATTCAGTAATATAAGCATATTTGCGAGCAATTTGAACCTTACACTGGAGGCAGCCAAAGAAAAAATCAAACAGGTTGTTGCCTGGCTTAGGAATATGGGGAGTTTTGTGGTGAACTGCGCGGCGAGGGCGCTTTATAGGGTTTTGAGTTCCGCAGGAATGCAGGTGTCTTTAAAGGATATAGCCGTAGAAACAATACTGGTCGACATTATTAAAGGTACCATAAAGGCCGGGACATCTTCCATTCTTTATACTTCGTTTTCTGCGCTTCAGGAAGTGGCATTTTCCAAGGGAGTCGATCTAAAGCTTTATAAATGGAGCATCGATGAATTGAGTAAAATAACTTCCCCGATAATCGCCCATATAGGATGGGATCACGCTGTCGTGGTGACAAAGGTGGAAGGCGGAATAGTTTATTATATAGACGCGGACGGAAAATCTTACGCCAAGACGCTCGCGGAATTCAAAGAGCAGTGGACCGGATATGTGCTTGCCCCGAGATTGCAAATGGTGGCAGGGAAACTTAAGAGCGTAGTGTCAAATGTTTCCGACGAAACGGTGAAGCGCGTTGTCGCCAGGCTGGTAAAAGAACTTGAGCTCAGGCAGAAGTCATTAAGCCCGGGGCCTAATAATTTTATAGAAAACGCGGGCGGACTTAATAAGATAGTGGACTGGCTTAACAAGATGGGGTCTTATGTAATCAATTGCGCGTCCAAGGCGTTGTATAATATCCTGACAAAATTGGGGATAAAATCTTCATTGGAGGATCTCGCTGTCGAAACTATTTTAAGCGATTTAAGCGCAGGGATAATCAAGCCTGACCAGACGCCGATCCTGTATACCTCTTTTTATTCCCTGCATAAAGTAGCGTTTACGAAGGGCCTGGATATGAAGCTTTATAATGTAACTATAGATGAGCTCGCGAAAATACAAGGCCCGGTGATAGCGGAGATAGGGGGAGATCATGCGGTGGTGGTTACTGGCATAAAAAATAACAGGGTGTATCTACTGGAAGCCGACGGCAAGCTGTACGATGTGCCCATAGAGGAATTTGCTTCGGAATTCCAGGGGTTTGTGCTATCGAATAAAGCCCCTCCGGAAGCGGAACCCATAGCGCTTTCGCCCACCCCATTTATGGCGGCCCCGGAGAACCAGCCTGCAGGAAATCTTGAAAACGAATTACCCGTAAGCCCGGTAACATCGGTTACCCAGCAGCCGGCCTTCCAATTGCCAGAAGAGCCTCAGCAACAGCAATGGAACGAAGGATTGCGGCATTATACAAGCATTACAACCATCTCTCCGGACGGGACATATGTCAGGACAGATTCCTGGATCGAATATGAGTATGACAATAACGGCTTTCTGATAGGCGCCAAAGGCGGTTCCACGACATGGGGCGAGGACATATTCGGCAACGGCTATGTCACAAGAAAAACCGATATTTACGAGATAATCAACGGCGAAGCAAAGGTAATGAATTCCCTGTCTTTTACAGACACTACGAACCTGGACGGATCCGTAAGCATTTCTATCGGCGCCATAGATTATGAATATGATTCTACCGGGAAGCTTATAGGCGCTGACTGCGACGCAGATTTTATGATAAATGAGGTTACTTCGGGCGATATTACCCAGGATGACCTGGATGTGATAATGGGATGGATTACGGATGGCATGTTCGGGGATTTCCTGGAGCTTGAAGACATTAATGGAGACGGCATTAACGATAAATTGAGAGTCGGCGCCAGCAGTTTGACCGCAGGATCGGACATTTTTGGAAATCCGTTTAAAAGCATTGTTATAAGCACTTATGAAATCCTGCTGGGAGAGGCAAAGGTCAGCACATCAGTTACCACCACGGATTCTACGACATTCGACGGCAATGTTGTGCATACGATAGCAACCGTGAGTTACGAATACACGGATGGCTCGGAGCTTCCAGGAGATTTACCAAAGGCATACCTTAATAATGACGGCACGATAAAAGAGGCATATTTAAATCCTGTTACCGGCAAGGTTTTACCGGGACTTATAAAATCAACGGACAGCAATTCGATAGCCAATGGGATAGACGTATTTGGTAATACCTATACAGCCACCACAATAAACATCTACACATATGTGGAAGGCCAGCCAAAGATCGACTATGCGGAAACAGCCAGAAGCGATACCACTTTCTTTGGCATAGCCTCCAGCACTACAACGAGGACAGATTACGAATATTCTACATACGAGAATATTTATTATAACCCTAATACAGACAGGGAAGGCGTTGGCGTACTGATTGGGGCCGCCGGGTACAGCGACGCTATCGGCGAAGACATATTTGGCAATATCTTCAGTACCCATACCGATAATACCTTTACGATGCATAATGGGGAACCCTTGGTTACGGAAACAGTTTCTGTAACCAACGGGCTGGATCTTTTCGCAAACTCATACGGCAGTTCTTCCAGGGTATCGAATGAATACGGCGAGGTCGAGGGCATAAACGGCAGGATAGGATATTTGATAAAAAATTCGATTACCGAGACTTCTTCCGAAGGAGAGGATTTATTCGGAAACGAAAGATATTCTGTCCAGAGCCAGAAAGCGGCTAATGAATACGGCCTCTGCGATTTTATCGAACCACGCACAGGCAATAACATATCGATATGGGCCGTAAGCGGCGCAGAAGAACTCGCTCCCATGATATCTATGGGCGTGGATACATTCGGGAATCAATTTACATCTGTAACAATAACCACCCTTGAGGCTGGCGGCGAACATCTTGGCAGGTCAGTGCCCGTAAGGTCTATAGTCCGCACGTGGGGTTTGGATATTTTTGGGACAGCCTATATTAATATAAATACAACAGATAATGTTTATGCTGTTAAGGCAGATGGTTCTTCCAGATATGCGTACCTTGTAGAATCCGCCACGATAATCAACGAAGCTCATAAAGAGGATATATTCGGGAATCTTGTAGAATTAATTTCTCCTCAGATTTTAAAATATAATTACGGCATTTCCCAATCCCTGAGAAATACCCCTATATGGGGAGTTTCTTCTGCCCAGGAAATACAGCCTACCGTGGTTGCGGGGAGAGACCTTTTTGGAAACAATTTCACAACCACCACTACTAACGATACTTTTATATGTAAATACGGTATTCCTGTTGCTGCAGAGGTTGTAAGCGAGACAACAGGCACGAATATTTTCGGAGGAGAGTACTATCAAAAACAGAAAACAGTCAATGAGCCCGGGATATACGAGAAAAGGCCTTACGATCTAAATGAATTTATGTCTTCGAATGGCCTTAATCCGGACGATATGGCCGTTGAATTCGGATGGACTTCCGCAACATCTTATTCCGATAAATTAGCCGATATACTCGATAAACTGTACCGGGGCCTTGATAAAGATAAGGAACTTTTGATTTCTCTGCCCGGAGAAGCAGGGCAGAGCTCTCTCACAAAAGAGAAATTGGGATATATATTGCGCCCAAGGTATGGATATTTCATACTTACCTCAACAAATACTGCTTTAGACAGCTGGTCCACTGATATATTCAACAACAGGACAAATCTTATTCAGGGCGCCGTATCTAAAAATATATATGGAGAAGCGGCTGATTTGTATGGAGGCGTAATGTGGGGCGTGATTTCCGCTCAGGAGCTTCAGCCTATGGTCGTAACCGGAAACGATATATTCGGAAACAGCTTTACCACGACCACGTTCAATGATACCTATACTTGCACTTATGGGACGCCTACCGCCACAAAGGTAATAACCGAGACAAAAGGAGAAAATCTATTCGGCGTAGAGTATTATCAAAAGCAGGAGACTATAAATACCCCGGGCTTATACGAAAAAAGGCCTTGCGATATAAATGAATTCATGTCTTCGAACGGCCTTAATCCGGATGAAATGGCGCTGGAATATGGCTGGACAGGAAACACTACTTACCAGGATAAGGTCCGTGATATCATAGCGGAGCTGTATAAAGGGCTTGGCGAAGGCGAAACAATCAAAATTTACGTTCCGGAAGAAGTATTGCGCCTGCTCACAAGAGGAAAATTAACCGATATATTGGCGCCGGAAAACATAGATGAATTTATGCTGGCGAACGATCTTAATCCCGGTCAGATTGCCTTGAAGTATAACTGGACGCAGGCAACGACTTTCGAAGACAAATTAAGGGATATATATAAAGAAATATTCGGAGGCTTTGACGAGACTGCGGCGCTCTTGATTAATATACCGGGAAAGACAAAGCAGGCTCTTACGAGAGAAGAGCTTGAGAGCATCCTAAAACCCATAAAGGCATATTTAATCCAATCTTCCACAACAACTGTCTTGAACAACTGGTCTGCCGATATATTCGGCAATAAATCAGTGATGAGCCAGGGCTCTATAGTCCAGAACACCTACGGCGAGACAACTGATATAGAAGGTAAGGCTATATGGGGCATAACATCAGCCAATGAGACCCGGTCATTAATAATGACAGGCCACGACCTCTTCGGCAATAACTATACCACCGAAACCAAAAACCTCGAATACCAGTGTAAATACGGAGTCCCTGTAGCCACTAAAGTCCAGACAGAGACCACAGGCACGAACCTCTTCGGCTGCGAATACTACTCCAAGTCCGAGACAGTCAATACCCCAGGCCTATTCACCAAATCCGACAGGAAAGCCTGGGTCATAATGACCACAGTAACGACAATGCTCGATAACTGGAGCGTGGATATATTCGGCAATAAATCAGTGATGAGCCAGGGCTCTATAGTCCAGAACACCTACGGCGAGACAACTGATATAGAAGGTAAGGCTATATGGGGCATAACATCAGCCAATGAGACCCGGTCATTAATAATGACAGGCCACGACCTCTTCGGCAATAACTATACCACCGAAACCAAAAACCTCGAATACCAGTGTAAATACGGAGTCCCTGTAGCCACTAAAGTCCAGACAGAGACCACAGGCACGAACCTCTTCGGCTGCGAATACGAACAGACAACCTTAACCTTAAACACATCGGGCTTGTTTACAAAATATGGAAGAAGCGCCCTGGTTATTGTGAGCTCTACTACAACCGTTACAAATTATGTATCAGAAGATGTTTTTGGCAATACAGTCAATCTGGTCCAGGGTTCTGTTACTACCTATACATATGGCGAAACCGCAGATTTAGGAGGGAATCCAATATGGGGGATAGTGAGCGCGAGCGAAACCAGCCCTATGACAGTTTCAGGCACTGATATTTTTGGGAATGACTATCAGACCGTGACAAAAAATCTGGAATACGAATGCACATACGGAGTTCCTGTTGCGAGAAGGGTAGAGACAGCTACAACCGGCACTAATCTGTTCGGCTGTCCATACGAACAAACCACGACTACGGTAAATACCCCTGGCTTATATACCGAAAATGGTAAAAGCGCATGGTTAATCATGAGCTCTACTACCACAATAGACCATTATTACTCGGAGGATATTTTTGGGAATGCCACAACGCTTATCAGAGGTTCGGTCGTAAATTATACATACGGCAAGACGTCAGATTTAAGCAATAATCCGATCTGGGGAGTCGTATCTGCCAGCGAATCAAGATCCATGATTGTCAGCGGAAGGGACATATTCGGCAATAACTATACCACCGAGACCAAAAACCTCGAATATGTCTGCACATACGGCGTCCCTGTGGCCACGAAAGTCCAGACAGAGACGAACGGCACAAACCTCTTCGGCTGTCCGTATTCACAGACTACCTTAACCGAGAATATTGCAGGATTATATGAAGAAGGCGGCCGTTCCGCCTGGTTAATACAAAATTCCACTACTACAATTACCGGATATTACTCAGAAGACATATTCGGCAATTCAGTAAACTTGATATCCGGCTCTGTAACGCAATATACCTATAATAAATTTACGAGTTCAACCGGAAAGCCGGTATGGGGCATAGTAGAGGCAAAAGAAATTTCTCCTATGGTAGTTCATGGGAGAGATATTTTTGGAAATGTTTATACCACTACCACTAGTAATCTGGCGTACAGAGTATATGATGGAGTTCCTATAGCCATAGAAGTCAGGACCGAAACCAGCGGCACCAATCTTTTCGGATGTCCTTATGAGCAGGCAACTTATACAGTAAACGTACCCGGTAAGTATACCGAAAATCAAAGATTTGCCTGGTTGATAATGAGTTCTACTACGGAAGTTACCCATTATTATTCGGAGGATATATTCGGTAATTCTGTCAATCTTGAGCAGGGTTCTATTACAAGTTATGCCTATGGCAAGACTGTTGATTTAAATGGGGGCGTTATCTGGGGCATAACAGGCGCTTCTGAACAGAGATCTCAAATAGTCTCAGGAAGAGATCTCTTCGGCAATAACTATACCACCGAGACCAAGAACCTCGAATACCAGTGTAAATACGGCGTCCCTGTAGCCACAAGGGTCGAGACCACCACTAACGGCACAAACCTCTTCGGCTGCGAGTACTATTCCAAATCAGAAACAGTAAACACCCCAGGCTTATACCAAGAAGGCACCAGGAAGGCATGGCTTGTAATGAGTTCCACCACAACCATGCTTGACAACTGGAGCATAGATGTATTCGGCAATAAGTCCACAATGACACAAGGGTCTATAGTAAATTACACCTATGGTAAGACAACTGATTTGGGAGGTAGTATTATCTGGGGGATAACAGGTGCTTCAGAAACCAGATCTCTTATAATGACAGGCCGCGACCTCTTCGGCAATAACTATACCACCGAGACCAAAAACCTCGAATACCAGTGTAAATACGGAGTCCCTGTAGCCACAAGGGTCGAGACAACTACTAACGGCACAAACCTCTTTGGCTGTGAATACTATTCCAAGTCCGAGACAGTAAACACCCCAGGCCTCTTTACTAAAGGTGAAAGATCCGCCTGGTTCATCTTATCATCCACAACAACCATGATTGACAACTGGAGCTATGACGTGTTCGGCAATAAATCCACCATGACCCAGGGTTCGGTTG
>Ga0302250_1000057_pt1 | contig 195253 bp, 178 predicted proteins | sample AAG_RA_Asp_MG_FD_193536 | JGI IMG/M metagenome (GOLD analysis project Ga0302250, IMG submission 193536) | Enriched activated sludge microbial communities from anaerobic digester in WTTP, New Holstein, Wisconsin, United States - AAG_RA_Asp | ecosystem: Engineered > Bioreactor > Anaerobic >... | reverse complement strand
GCATAAAGGTGGATGCTGCCGTAGAGCAGAAAGAATAGCAGCAGGAACAGATTCATCTTACGTGCTCCCTGACACCGGCGAAGGTCTTGCGATGGATGGGGAGTGGCCCCAACCGCCTGATGTTCTCCATGTGCATTGCGGACCCGTATCCCTTGTGGGAGGCGAAACCGTAACCGGGAAACGCAGTATCCATGTTATTCATCAGTCTGTCGCGGGTTACCTTGGCAATGATGGAGGCGGCAGCGATGGATATGCTCAGGGAGTCGCCTTTTTTGATGGTTTGCTGGGGAATGGTCGATGCAATGGTGCTGATGCCATCAATCAACAGGAAATCCGGCTGAATTGATAGTTTTGATACCGCTTCCAGCATGGCGTGGCGGGTCGCCTGGAGGATGTTGATGCGGTCGATCAGCTCTGCATCGCCCATGCCGACACCAACCGATACCGCCTGGGAGACAATGATGTCGAACAAACGCTCACGGGTTTCCGGTGTCAGTTTTTTTGAATCATCTACCCCTGCAATGCGCAGTCCTGCAGGCAGAATTACGGCTGCAGCCACCACCGGACCGGCCAGGGCGCCGCGTCCCGCCTCGTCGATACCGGCCACCAGACGGTATCCGCGGCTATGGGCCTGATGCTCAAAGGCCAGTGTGTCCAATATTTGTGCGGGAAATAGAGTGGGTTGTGACATGCCAGGAATTTACATGATTACAGTGACAAAACAAAGCCATATCTTTTGAGGAAAATACGTGCCGGACCAAACAGTGGCGCATGATGTGCACCGGATGAGAAACGACACAAAAAAGCCCCGCTTTTGGGCGGGGCTTGGTGATACATTGTTATTTTGCAACCGGAACGTATTTCTTCTCGCGAATTCTGGCAGCCTTGCCGCGGAGCTTGCGCAGGTAGTAGAGTTTTGCGCGACGCACGTGACCGCGTGTGATAACCTCAATGGCCTCGACGTTGGGTGAGTGCAGCGGGAAGATCCTTTCTACGCCGATGCCGTTGGAAATCTTACGCACTGTGAATGTCTCCCTGGCACCGCCGTTCTGACGACCGATGACAACACCCTGGTAGGCCTGGATACGCTGTTTGTCACCCTCAATGATCTTAACCTGCACTTTTACAGTATCGCCGACCTTGAAGGGGGTGATGTTTTTCTTCATCTGTTCCATTTCAAGAAAATCTATGGTGTTCATTTGTTGCTCCTCCTGTATGTATCTACGAATTGGTTTGTATGCCTATCTTGAGCCTCTCAGCCGATCGAGCATGATTGCCGCGGCCGAACGGACTGAAAGGTGGTTATAAATCCCGGCACCCTTTATGGGCTCCAGTATATGGTCTGCCTGTTCAAAACACTCTTCAATCAGTCCCCAGCCTGTTCCCAACATCAGCAGGTAGGGCTGTTCATTGTCATCCAGCATGCTGCGCATCTGCTCGAAATTGATGATGCCTTGCCGATGCGCGGCGCCGGTTATCACGGTGCGGACTGGTTTGTCAAAGTGCTGCTGAAACTCTGCAATAGCATCCGCCAGAGTCGGACAAATCCTTACGATATCCAGGGCAGCCTTGCGGTCAGGGTTGTATCCGGCTCCCCAACCCTCCTGCCAGTGACCGGCAATTCTGTCTGCCAGTTTACGCTGCTCCTCTGACGGAGTGACGATGTAGAACCTGTCCAGACCAAATGTCCTGGAAGAACGGGCTATGTCGTGCTGATCAAGGTTGGTCAGCGCTGTGGTCACAACCTCCCGGTGTTTGTTGTATACCGGGTAGTGCAACAATGCGATGGCCAGATTAACAAGCGGCTTGGCCATCATTTTGCCTCATTTCCTCTAAAAATCTGCGATCCTCTTTGCTCAGAACCACCACCTGAAGCAGGTCCGGCCGCAGCTGCAGTGTTTTTTGCAGTGACTGGCGGCGGCGCCATTTTCTGATCATTTCGTGATTGCCGGACATGAGAACTTCCGGCACCTTCAAACCCTTGAATTCAAAAGGCCTGGTATACTGCGGATACTCAAGCAGGCCGTCACTGAATGAGTCGGTATCGGCCGAATCTTCGCTGCCCAGCGCACCTGGTATCAGTCTGGTTATTGCATCAACGATGGTCATGGCGGCAATTTCGCCTCCGGAAAGCACAAAATCACCGATGGAAATATCATCGTCGGCATAGAGCTGGCGGATACGCTCATCGATCCCTTCGTAGCGTCCGCAGACGATGATCAATCCCTGTGTTTTAGCCAGCTCTTTGGCCACAGCGTGATTCAGACGGCGTCCCTGGGGTGAGGTCAATATCACCCGTGATGACGGTTTTTGTGTTTTGACCGCCTCAATACAGGCTGACAAAGGTTCTGTCTTCATGACCATGCCAGCGCCGCCACCGTAGGGGGCATCGTCTGTAACCTGATGTCTGCCGGTAGCGTAGTCTCTGATATTATGCAGATTTATGTCAATGAGCTGCTTGTCTCGGGCGCGCCGGATGATGCTTTCATCAAAAGGTCCGCTGAACATGCCCGGGAAAAGGGTCAGGATGTCAAAATTGAGCACTGGCATCAGATGTCCAGCAAGCCTTCCATCGGTGTAATCAGCATCTTGCCGTTTTTGACGTCCACTGTGTGTATAACATTGGCAATTGCAGGAATCAGATGTTCCTGCCCTTCATTGCTGACAACATAGATATCGCTGCTGCCGGTCGCAAATATGTCTGTGATGGTGCCGATCCTAGTACCATCCACCGTGACCACTTCAAGTCCGAGCAGATCACACCAGTAATATTCGTCATCTTCGGTTGGCGGCAACTGATTTCTGAACAGACAAATCTCGTTGCCAACGAACGTCTGCACCAGATTTATATTGTCGTACCCTTTGAAGCCAATAATCAGTCTTGTGCCATGCTGTGCAACAGACTGAAGCTTAAAGGAGTTCAAAACACCCTGCGCAGAACGCAGGGTGATCTCTGCAGCCGACTTCAGACTTTCAATATTTCCAGAATAGGAATGGACCTTGAGCAGGCCTTTTATTCCATGTGTTCCTGTGATTTTGCCAACAGGAATCAAAGCATCTTTTTCAGTCATTACTCTACGATCTTAAGGATTGCCTTCTTGTTGTCCTTGGTTGATACCGCATTCAGTATGGTGCGGATTGCCTTGGCGGTCCGGCCTTCCTTGCCGATGATGCGCCCCATGTCTTCCTTTGCAACGGTCAGCTTAATGACAAGCGTATCCTCTTCCATCTCTTCTGTGGCCTGGACCTGTGCGGGGTCGTCGACTAGTGACTTAGCAATGGTTTCAACAAGTGCTCTCATGTCGGTTACCTCTGCTCAACTGGAATATCCGGCGTACCGGAGGTAGAGTATGTAATTTTGGGATACGCGTTGCTGTCCGGTTGCGGCTAATGCTCTATGCATTGCCGGGAAAACAGCTTTAGGCCGCTTTGATAATGCCTGCCTGCTTGAGCAGCTGTTTTACTGTATCGGTCGGCTGTGCGCCCTTGCCCAGCCATGCGACGATCTTCTCTTCGTTAAGCTTGAAGACCGCCGGATTCTTGGTCGGGTCATAGGTGCCCATGTTTTCGATAAAACGGCCGTCCCTGCGGCTACGCTCGTCAGCTACAACCACCTGGTAGAAAGGCTTTTTCTTTGCGCCTGCGCGAGCAAGCCTGATTTTTGTTGCCATGAAATCTTCCTCCTGAATAAACTGCTTTTTATTTTTTTAGTCTGTTATCGGAACGGAAACATGCCTCTGCCAAGTCCGCCCATTCCCTTGAGCAGGCCTTTAGGGCCGAGTTTCTGCAATTGCTTCATCATTTTTTGCGCATCGCTGAACCGTTTCAGTAATTGATTGACTTCCTGGACGGTTGTACCACTGCCCTTGGCGATGCGCAGGCGGCGGCTGCCATTGATAATAGCATGATTGGCACGTTCTCCCGGCGTCATGGAGCGGATGATTGCCTCAATGCGTCCCAACTCTTTTTCGCTGGGTTGAGCCCCCTGCATCTGTTTCATCATCTTGCCCATGCCGGGAATCATGCCCATGATGGATTCCAATGAACCCATTTTTTTGAACTGCTGCAGCTGGGCCAGGAAATCTTCCAGGTCAAACTGGCTTTTCTTCAGTTTCTGCTGGAGCCGGGCCGCTTCTTTCTCATCAAATACGGATTGGGCCTTCTCGACCAGGGTGAGTACATCGCCCATGCCCAGAATGCGCGAAACCAGGCGATCAGCGTGGAATATCTCCAGTGCGTCCAGCTTTTCACCGAGACCAACAAATTTTACCGGTTTGCCGATGACTGCCTTGATGGACAGGGCGGCGCCACCTTTTGCATCACCATCCAGCTTGGTGAGGATCACGCCGCTGATGCCTAAGCGGTCATTGAAGCCGCTAGCGACATTCACCGCTTCCTGGCCGGTCATGGCGTCCGCCACGAACAGTATCTCCTGCGGTTTTACGGTCTGGGATATCTCGGACAGCTCGTTCATCAGAAAGTCATCAATCTGATGGCGTCCGGCTGTATCCAGAATAACGGTATCATAACCGTTCAGTTCTGCAAATTTCATGGCTGCAGCACAGATGGCTACAGGCTGCTGGTCGGCGGAAGAGTTGAATACCTCGATGCCGAGCTGCTTGCCGACGATCTTGAGCTGGTCGATTGCCGCCGGCCTGTAAATATCGGCAGGCACCAGCAATGGTCTGCGTTTGAGTCCTTTTAAATGTCTGGCCAGCTTGCCACAGGTTGTGGTTTTACCTGCCCCCTGCAGGCCGACCATCATCAGCGCCACCGGAGGTTTGGCGGCCAGATTAAGGCTGTTGTCCTCATTGCCGCCCATGATGGCAACCAGCTCGTCATGAACGAGCTTGACAATCTGCTGTCCTGGGGAGAGGCTCTGCAATACCTCGGTGCCAACTGCCTTGAAGCGGACGTTTTCAACAAAATCCTTGACGACCTTGAAATTGACATCGGACTCAAGCAGCACCAGCCTGACTTCCCGGAGCGCTTCCTTGATGTTTTCCTCGGTCATTACCCCCTGGCCGCGGAGTTTTTTGAATACCGATTCAAGCTTTTCTGATAGGTTGTCAAACATTATGTGTAATCAAATTCTCGCTGGACGTATTTAAAGAGGGTAACTATAGATTACAAACTCAAAAACTGTCAAGAAATATTTGTTTTTCAATAACCTGGCTACAGCTTAATTACCTTATGTTCACCTAGTATGCTCTCTACGGTGGCAAGCATATTGGTGGTGCCACCGACCATCAGTTTGTCCTTGATGCCGTAGTAGTCAAGGCAGAGTCCGCAGGACATGATTTCAACCCCCATGATAACAAGTTTTTGCAAGGCCTCCAGCACGGCAGAGCCTTCCGTTGTCAGCAGCACGCCGCTGTTCAGGAAGAACAGACTTGCCGGCAGCTGCTCTGACTCCACCAGGGTATGGATCAGGTTCCTCATCAGCAATCTGCCCAGTTCTTCCGGGCCGTTGCCCAGCATCTCAGAGGCGATCAGCAGTATCGTGCCACTATAATTTGCCGCCGCGGGCAGCGGAATCTGGACGGCCGTTCCTGTTGCCATGGGGGCAATATCAACTGCCCATCCGTCGCCCTGCTTTTCCTCGCGCAGCTGAAACCCCCTGTTTCTGGCAAATCTGGCCACATTCTCCCGTGGGGCACCGTCATCGAGCAGGATCCGTATTGCGCCCTGCTCTTCCAGAGCTTTTTTTGCGGCAATAACCGGTGCGGGGCAGGGCATATTCCTGCAGTCGATAGTGTTCATGGTGTTATCCTTATGTTTTTTTCGATTGCCAGACAATCGTGAATGCCTTGTTCTCGTAGCAGCTGATATAGTCCGGCATCAGTGATCTGCTGCTCAATACGTTTTCGACGACGGCAAGCTCTGCCTGGGTAAAACGTATGGCCATGCCGCAGTCGGTCTTCAACTTGCGTGGTGCCGGCATTAACAGAATCGGTATCCCGGCGTCCTTGAGCAGGTCTTCGGCCTGCATGACGCGGTGCACCGAGTTGAAAACCGCTAGCAGGTGCCCATCCTGCAGCATCAATCTGTTTTCCATCCTGTCTGTTCCTCTCATGTAATTGACAAGTCAGCCCGGGTTTAACTACTATGCCTGAAAGGAGTTGCCTGATGCAACTATCAAAGCGGGGGTTTGGCGGCAGTATGGTCTGTGGAAACGGTGCAAGATGAAAAAACGTGACAGGATGAAATTCCCAAAACCAATGTCTGACCTGATTGATGACACCCTGGCCGGCATGGGGATTGGTGAACGCCTCAAAGAAGCCCGCATATGGAACCTGTGGGTTGATGTGGTCGGAACGGCCATCGCCCGTCAGGCCCAGCCGGTGCGTATCATCAACGGCACCCTTACGGTGGCAGTCTCCAGCGGCCCCTGGATGCAGGAGCTGACCTTTCTCAAGGATATGATGCGGGAGAAGCTTAACCGGCAACTTGGCGCTGAACTGGTCAGAGAGATTGTGCTCAAATCAGGCCGGATCAAGCCAGAACAGCCGGATGCGGAAGAGCAGGCGCCCGTAAGGCGAAAACTGACTCAACGGCAGTTATCCAGTATCTCGGAGTGTGCCGCTGAAATTGCTGACGCAGAAACCCGCGCCGCCTTTGAAGCGTTGATGAAGACCAGCCTGGAACATGTGCGCAGCTCAAAGTGACCTGTTTGCCAGGTTTTTCATGGGCATGCAATCAACTCAATCAAAACGAAAATCAGAGAGGGCATACTCTCTTATTTAAGAAAAGGAGCATCAATGGAATCATCGGAAATCATCATGAACCTCTGGTTCATCTATGACAAGCAGGACAGCGTCATCTATGGTCTGGCTGGCAGGGCTTATCGCATGAAGGGCACGGATGAGGAAAAAACAAACTTTCTGAAACAGTTGGCCCTGACTGATTACGGTCTGGCGACAAGAACAGCTGTGCCGGAGAGCTTTTCCGTGGAATTGAACGGTGAAATCGTCACCGGACTCTGTCCGCTGTTTGAAGTAAACAAAATGGGTACCAGGCTGTTTGATGATCTGATTGCCAGATTGCAGCACGAAATACTTGTGTGCAACGGCGTTGAAGGTGATGATGTGAACGAGGCGCATGAGGCGCTCAGAATTCCCCAGAACCCGCTGTTTCTGATCACGGCGCTTGTGGAGGACGGCGAGGGGAATTTTGAAGCGATGATGGTAGAACAGGGGTAAGCGCTTTGTATGATGCCGCTGCCGCAATATTTTTACAGGCGATTCACTGGTACGCACCTTTACTGTTTCGGCAGACACTTGTAATGGCCGAAAGCGATTTTACCGCGTAATAACTGGCCTGCCATGAGACGCCTCCTGTGCGGGGTTTGCGATAAGGCAGCATCAACGGCTTCTACCCCGGTTGATCCTCATGATTTCAATGAATTATGCCATGCATTGGCAGCATTGTCATGCAGACGTTTGTTCTTTTAAGAGGCTGAATTTAAACGCCCCGGTGCCTTGAGCGGACCGGGGCGTTGTATATTGAAAGGATAAACGCTTATATGTCAAAGCTGCGCAGTCTTTCAAATAGACCCATGTAGCGGTTCAGAATCTGCTGGTCTTCCACTTTAGTGCCAGATTGGTAAAACTCGATTTTACCACTGCCATCTTCCAGACGATGATTTTCCGTCAAAATTCTCTTCAGGTTGCCGCAGGTGCCGCTGCTGCCGTCGATGATGTCAACGTGGGCCGGCAGCAGTTTCCTGAACATGTCTTTGTAAAAAGGGAAGTGTGTGCAACCCAGTACTACGGTGCCATACTGCTCCAGGTCAAAGGGCAACAACTGGCTTTCCAGATAGGGGAGCACTAAAGCCTCACTAAATTCAAACTGTTCGGCGAACTTGACAAGACCAGGCAGCGCCAGGTTGTCAACGATGTGATGATTGTCCAACTGGCTTGTCAGGGCTATATACTTCTGTTCTTTCAAGGTTAGGTTGGTTGCAAGCACCAGGACGCGACGGTTTTTCCTGAGACTGTTCTCAATGGCCGGTTTGACCGCCGGTTCGATGCCGATAATCGGCATGGAGTGCTTTTGGCGCAAATCGTTTATGGCCGCGCTGGTTGCGGTATTACAGGCAATCACAATTGCTTTCGTATTCTGGCTGGTCAGGAAATCAACCGCTTCATGCACGAATCCCCTGACTTCGTCATGGGTCTTTTCGCCGTATGGCACGTGCAGAGTGTCGGCATAGTACAGATAATCTTCTTTAGGCAATATTTTAAGTGCCTGATAAAGTACGGTGATGCCGCCTATGCCTGAATCAAAAAAACCGATTTTCATCAGATTACCTCTGCCTTGAGATGGATTGCAGCGCGCTCCAGTTTGGCTTTATACCCTGGTCAGTTGGCGGTATTTGATGCGGTGCGGCTGATCTGCCGCGGCACCCAGGCGTTTTTTGCGGTCCTCTTCGTATTCGGAATAGTTCCCATCAAAATATACTACATTTGAATCACCTTCAAAGGCCAGGATATGGGTGGCAATGCGGTCCAGGAACCAGCGGTCATGGCTGATGACCACGGCGCAGCCGGCAAAGTTTTCCAGCGCCTCTTCCAGGGCGCGCATGGTGTTGACATCCAGGTCGTTGGTCGGTTCGTCCAGCAGCAGCAGGTTGGCCCCTTCGCGCAGCATGCGGGCCATGTGCACGCGGTTGCGCTCGCCACCGGAGAGCATGCCCAGTTTCTTCTGCTGGTCGGTGCCGGAGAAGTTGAAACGGGATACATAGGCGCGGGAGTTGACCAGCAGCTTGCCCAACTGGATCTGTTCGTCGCCACCGGATACCGCCTCCCAGATGGTCATATCCGGCTTGAGGGCGTCGCGGGACTGGTCCATGTAGCCCAGTGTGACCGTGTCTCCAATGCGGATGGTGCCCTTGTCCGGCTGCTCCTGGCCGGTAATCATGCGGAACAGGGTGGTCTTGCCGGCGCCGTTGGCGCCGATCACGCCCACAATGCCGCCTGGCGGCAGGTTGAAGGTCAGATTTTCGTAGAGCAGCTTGTCAGCGTATCCTTTGGCCACATCGTTGAATTCAACGACAATGTTGCCCAGACGCGGCCCGGGCGGGATGTAGATCTCCAGATCCCTGGCCTGTTTTTCGTTTTCCTCGTTCAGCATCTGTTCGTAGGAGTTGATGCGGGCCTTGCCTTTGGCATGACGCCCCTTGGGAGACATCTTGATCCACTCCAGCTCGCGCTGCAGGGTTTTTTGGCGCTCGCTGGCGTTTTTCTCCTCCTGGGCCAGCCGGTTCTGCTTTTGCTCCAGCCAGGATGAGTAATTGCCTTTCCAGGGGATGCCTTCGCCGCGGTCCAGTTCCAGGATCCAGCCGGCCACGTTGTCCAGGAAGTAGCGGTCGTGGGTGACGGCGATGACAGTGCCCGGATAGGAGTGCAGGTGATGTTCCAGCCAGGCGACGGTTTCGGCGTCTAGGTGGTTGGTTGGTTCGTCCAGCAGCAGGATATCCGGCTTCTTGAGCAACAGGCGGCACAAGGCCACGCGGCGTTTTTCGCCGCCGGAGAGCACCTTGACCGGGGTGTCGCCGGCCGGACAGCGCAGGGCGTCCATGGCCATTTCCAGGCGGCTGTCCAGATCCCAGGCATCCTGGTGGTCCAGTTTTTCCTGTAGTACAGCCTGGCGTTCGCACAGCTTTTCAAAGTCGGCGTCCGGTTCGGAAAACTTGTCAGTGATGGCGTTGAATTCTGCCAGCAGATCAACGGTCTCCTGCACACCTTCCTCGACGACCTGACGCACGGTCTTGTTCTCTTCCAGATGCGGTTCCTGCTCCAGGTAACCGACAGTATAGCCGGCCGACAACACGGCCTGCCCGTTGAAATCCTTGTCAACGCCGGCCATAATGCGCAGCAGAGAGCTTTTGCCGGAACCGTTAAGGCCCAGCACGCCGATCTTGGCGCCGTAGAAGTATGAAAGCGAGATATCCTTGATGACCGGCTTCTTGTCATAAAACTTGCTGACCCGCATCATGGAATAGATGATTTTGTTTGGTTCAATGGCCACTTGATAACCTCCGGCAGATATTGGTTCAGCATTTTTACACGGCAGGCGGCGAGGCTGTCAACCGCTTTGGTTTATATGCCGGTATCAATATGCTTTGCTTTCCTTGTGCAAGCAGATGTATTTAGTTTATTGCGAATCACTTGGTTATTGGTAGACTTGATTCAGTTTTATCAGTGATTTGTGTGTCGAAAGGAGTTGTTGATGAACCATGATGTGCAGGAAGCCATAAAGCGTTCAATCATGACAGAGAAAAGTGCCATGGATTTTTACCTGTTATGTGCCAGACAGATGGATGATGCCGAGGCGCGCAGGATTTTTGAATTGCTGGCACGTGAAGAGCGTGAACATGCCCGACAGTTTTATAAACTATACGCAGGTGATGATCTCCCTGAATTGGATATTTTGCTCAGTGGCGCACCGGATATGCATTCGACCGGTATATCTCTGCTCAAAAAGCTTATTGATGACTGCTTCTGCGAGAAAAAGGCCCTCGAACTGGCCATGTCCCGCGAAAAAGAGCTCAAGAACAGGCTGCTGGAAACTGCTGCCTGTATTGATGATGTCGAAGTCAAGGCAGTTTTCGAGTTGAATGCCCGCGAAACTTACAACCACTATCTGATGATTGAGGCTGAATATGCCCGTCTGATGGGCATGGTGGATGAATCGGATATGGATACCTATGTGCGGGAGTAAATTTTGCAGAACGAGGCCCTTGCAAAAAAGATTGTTATCCCCGAATGCTTTTGTCGGGGATCCATTCCTTTTCAGTATCTTGTAAAACTGGATGCCTGCCGGAAACCTGCCGGAATGACATTTTTAAAGACTCTTGCAAGCGACTCAGGCTTCTAAAACCTGTTGTTGCCCGGTTTTGAATCGCATTGACGTTACATATTGTCAGTGTTATCTTCCTGTTTCAGAAGTTGTTTGATTTTATTGGTAAAATCAAGCTCTGGCAGCCAGTTGGAACTGGTGTGCCGGGGCAGAAGAGGCCGCATGCAGCTGGGCAGCAACTTTTTCGGAATGAGGCAGAAGTTGAGTGTGGCATTTGTTGCCATGACGCTTGTGCCTCTTTTTGTAACCGCCATAATTACCTTCCGTGAAACCGAAGATGCCATGAGGCAGGCCGTATTCGAAAGGAACAGATACCTGGCCATGAATATGGCATCGGAGGTGGATCAGCTGCTCTCTGAAAAGGTCAGGCTGCTGAAGGCCTTTGCCAGAAATGCCGAAGTGGTTTCCATGCAGGCCAGGCGTCTGGAACCGGTGCTTCGCGATGTGATCTCCCAGTATCCTGAAATGGGCATCGCTTTTGTTGTTGATGACCATGGCAGGATGATTGCCCGTTCTGACGGTGGGGATACCGGGATAAACTATGCCGACCGCGCATATTTTGTCGAGGCCATGCAACAAAAACGCACGGCCTTTTCAGGGGTGATTATCTCCCGCAGTACAGGAAAAACCGTTATTGCCGTGGCTGAACCGATTTTGGCATATTCGGGCAAGATAACCGGCCTGTTCGTCATCAATGTTGAAGTCGGAAAAATGCTGACCTTGATGAAATCGCACGGGGCAGGCGAAGACAGCTATGCCTACATAGTTAATCGGGGCGGCATGGTATTGGTGCATCCACACCCAGCGATGATGGGTAAAACCGGTGAGGTGTCTGAACTGCCACCTGTTCGAATGGTCAGAGAAGGCAGGAATGGCTGGGTAGAGTATAGTTATCAGGGACAGGAAAAGCTTGCCGGATTTGCTGTTGTACCTACGCCCGGGTGGGGGCTGATTTTTCAGCAATCGCTTTCCAGCGTGATGCGGGAGTCTGACCGGTTAAAAACCACCAACGCCTTTATTATTGTTGTGGCAGGCGGTATTGCGGTTGTGATTGGTTTTTTTATGGCTTCCGCCATGGCCAGGCCGGTAAACGAGATTTCTGCCGCTGCCAGGAAAATGGCGGCAGGTGATCTGGAGGTCAGTCTGGACATTAGAAGGAAGGACGAGATCGGGCGTCTGGCTGAAAGTTTTAACGATATGGCGGAACAGCTGAAAAGACGTGATGAATCTATCCGGGTCATTCAGGAAAAGCTGCAGCGGCAGAATGCTTATCTGAACGCATTGCATGAAGTGTCGCTGGGGTTGATCAACTGTCTGGAAGACGACAATTTTGTTGAAGGTATCGTTAAGCGGGCAGCTGAGCTGGTGGGCACCGAACACGGTTTTTTGTATCTGCTGGAAAAGGAACGCGACTGTTTTGTACGCAAGGTTGGGCTTGGTGTTTATGCGCGGGATATAGGTCGTGAAATCAGGGTGGGCGACGGTCTGGTGACCAAGGTGATGGAGACCGGCAGTCCGGTGATTATTTCGGACTACAGCAACTGGCAGAGTGGTGTGAGTGCTCCGATTTTCAGGGAGATCGGCGCTGTACTGCAGATTCCGCTCAAGTCATCCCATGGCTTTTACGGCACCATCGGACTGGCTTTTGTCGACAAAACCCGCAGTTTTGGCGATGAAGAGGTGGCCATACTGACCCAGTTTGCCGAGATGGCCTCCATTGCCTATGAAAGTGCCAGCCTGTTTGCCATGACTCAGCAGGAGATTGCCAGTCGTCGGGAGGCAGAGCAGCAGAGCAGGCAGTATGCGGCAGAGCTGGAGCGCAGCAATCGTGAACTCGAGCAGTATGCCTATGTTTCATCGCATGATTTGCAGGAACCGCTGCGTAAGATCATTGCTTTTGGTGACAGGCTGCGGACCGTCTCTTCCGGCAGCATGGATGAAAAAGGGCGGGATTATCTGGAACGGATGCAGAATGCTGCCGCACGTATGCGTCAACTGATTGAGGATCTGCTGACCTATTCGCGCATATCGTCCAAAGCCAGGCTTATGGACGATGTGCCGTTGAATGGCGTGCTGGCTGATGTGCTTACCAATCTGGATTATCGTATTGAAACCAGCTTTGCCAGGGTGATGGTGGATACGCTGCCGATGGTGAAAGCTGACAGGATGCTGATGGTTCAGCTATTCCAGAACTTCGTCTCCAATGCACTCAAGTTTCACCGTGAGTCTGTTCGCCCGGAAGTTAGGCTTTACAGCGAGGTTCGGGAGGATGGGGCGACGGAGATTGCCATTGAAGATAATGGGATCGGCTTTGATGAAAAGTATCTGGACAGAATATTCACCCCGTTCCAGCGCCTGCATACGCGCAACGAGTTTGAGGGCACAGGCATGGGGCTGGCCATCTGCCTGAAGATTCTTGAAAGGCACGGCTGGACGATCAATGCGAGCAGCAGGCCGGGCGAGGGCTCCAGGTTTGTTGTGTCTGTGCCGGCTGATTCAATTGTCCTGCCGGCAGGCATGAATGTGGGGGGACAGCTTAATCTGTTCAATGGGTGAAACAACAAGTGAACATGCAAGGAGAATACCGATGATGCAAGATGAGCGGCAGCCGGTTCTGATACTTATTGCCGAGGATGATGATGATGACTATCTGTTGATAACAGAGGCATTTGAAGAATCGCGCCTTGCCAATGAGCTGCGCAGGGTCAGGGATGGTGAAGAACTGATGGATTACCTGCTGCATAACGGCAAATATGCTGATCAGGCTGATGCGCCCAGACCGACCATCATCCTGCTGGACCTGAATATGCCCAGAAAGGACGGACGCGAGGCATTGGCCGAAATCAAGAGCCATCCAAACCTGAAAAGCATTCCGGTAATTGTCTTGACAACCTCCAAGGCAGAAGAGGATATTTTGACCGCTTACGGTGTCGGGGCCAACTCCTTTATCCGCAAGCCGGTTTCTTTTGATGCATTTATCAACACCGTCAAAGTGCTCAAGGAGTACTGGTTCGAGATAGTAGCGCTTCCGGCGGCAAGCAGATAAGGGGGCTGTCGTGCAAAAGAGATATGTCAGGGTGTTGTTGATCGAGGATGACCCGGATGACGCCTTTTTGATCGAAGAGATGCTTTTGTCCGGTATTTATGGCGGTTTTTGTGAATTCCGGCTCCAGCATGAACATTATCTGTCGAAAGGATCGGCCCGGCTTGCCAAAGGCGGCATTGATGTAGTGCTGCTGGACCTGTCCCTGCCCGACAGTATGGGCATGGAAACGCTACGCACTATTCACGCCGTAGAACGGAATGTCCCTATTATCGTGTTGACCGGTCTTTCCGATGAAGGCGTGGGGATTGAGGCGATCAAAAACGGCGCCCAGGATTATCTGGTCAAGGGACAGATCGAGGCCAACCTGCTTAAACGGGCGCTTTACTACGCCATTGAGCGCAAAAAGGTCGAGGAAAAGCTGCGCTATCTGAGCATGCATGATGCCCTGACCGGGCTTTACAACCGCGCCTATTTTGAGGAAGAGATGAACCGGCTTAAGGATGCCCGTCATATGCCGGTAACGCTGATTATCTGCGATATTGACGAGTTGAAGCAGGTCAATGACAGCATGGGGCATGCCTTTGGCGATCAGATGATCATCAATGTTGCCAGGCTGATCCAGCAGTCCATACGAGAGGGAAACGTTGTTTCACGCATTGGCGGCGACGAGTTTGCCGTGGTACTTCCCAAAGCCGATGAAGCCGTGGCCCGTTCTGTCTGTGCAAGAATAAAGGCTGTTATAGACGTTTATAATCAGCAGGGTGCTTCCATGAAGATCGGTCTTTCCATAGGATATGCCGTCAAGGATTCCTCTGATATCACCATGATGGAATTGTTTGAAAAAGCGGATAACAGCATGTATATGGAAAAGGCATCCAGTCTGAGGGACGGCCTGTTCGCCATGCCGGGCGCCGTGTCTTCAAGGATGCCATCCGGGCTGCCGACACAATAATCGAGGAGAACAATGAATAAACAGATATATGTAATCGGTCATCGCAACCCGGATACGGATTCAGTGGCGTCGGCCATCGCCTATGCCGAGTTGAAGCGCAAACTGGGACAGAAACATGTGACTGCTGCCATGGCTGGTGATATGAACCCGCAGACCAGGTACATCATTGAAAGTCTGGGGCTCGAACCGCCGCAGTATCTTGCTGATGTGCGTCCTAAGGTGCGTCACATCGTAAAGCCCAAACCCATATGCGCTACTCTGGATATGCCTTTGCGCGATGCACTGCAACTGTTCCATAGTCACAATATCCGGGTGTTGCCAGTGGTGGACAACGACAGCAAGCCGATGGGGATTGTTTCTCTGTTGAAACTTTCCGAAAAGTATCTGGTGGCCGGCACAGATCGCAAGCGTGTAGTTGATACAACATTGGCGTCTCTCTGCTCCTGCCTTGACGGTACCTTTCTGTCCGGTGCTCCTTCCGACGAACTGGAGCATTTGCGTTTGTTTATCGGCGCCATGGCGGAGGATTCTTTTTTTGAACGCATATCCGGTTACGAATATTCGACGCTGATGGTGATGACTGGCAACCGCCCATCCATCCAGCATGCTGCCATTGGGCTGGGGGTGCGTCTGCTGGTGGTGACAGGTGGATATCCGGTTGACCAGGACGTGATCGAAAAGGCGCGTGCGGCGGGTGTAACCCTGCTTTCAACACCACATGATACGGCCACTTCCGTTGCACTGGCCAGGCTTTCCATACCGCTGAAGTGCTTTTACGAGCCAAAGTTTGAAAAGGCCGGGGTTGGTGAATCACTTGAGCACCTCAGGCTGAAACTGGTGCATGCCAATGTGCCGGCAGTGGTGGTCGTTGAAGAAGACGGCACCCTGGCAGGCATTGCCACCAAGACAACACTGTTGCAGCCGATACCATATGCCCTGATACTGGTGGACCACAACGAGATTGGACAGGCTGTGTCTGGCGCTGAAACAGTCGAAATCCAGGAGGTCATCGACCATCACAAGCTGGGTAACCGACATACAAACCAGCCGATCACATTTATGGTGGCGCCTGTAGGTAGTACCTGCACGCTGGTGGCCAGCATGTACCGCGAACGCGATATTACCCCTGACAAGCAGATGGCTGCTTTGATGCTGGCCGGGATATTGTCTGATACGGTGATTCTCAAATCTCCGACCACAACTGCACGTGACCGGGAGATGGTCGCCTGGTTGGAGGAATATGCCGGCATAAGCCATGATTCTTACGGCAAGGATATCTTTTCTGCCTGCAGTGGTTTTGCTGCCCATGGCAGTTTGGAAAAGGCTGTCCGTTCCGATTTTAAACACTTCAATGCCGGCAATCTGGTTTTCGGCGTCGGACAGGTTGAAGTGGTTGGTTTTGATGAGTTTTACGGTTTGAAGGATGAACTGAGAGAGGTGCTCAGGCAGCTTAAGGAACATGATCGCATTGACATTGCCGGTCTGATGGTAACGGATATCTACAGTGAGACGACCCTCTTTCTGGTAGAAGGAAAGAATGAACTGGCCTACGTTATGGGATATCCCCAGCTGGAACCGCATCTGTATGAACTGAAGGGGGTCATGTCCCGCAAGAAACAGATGGTGCCGCATCTGCTGAAGGTGCTGGACAAACTGTGATGCTGCTCTGTGCCAGCTGTGCTGTTTAGACGCTTGATCTGGGTAGTGGCAGCTAGTCATCCTGAAACGGTATTTGTATCCACGAAAAGCACAAAAAACACGAAAAATAACAATGAAACACCAAGCCAATCATTTTCCAAAACGGAAGCTGTCTGCCGCAGTTTAACTGTTTAGTTGTGTTGGTGTCTTTCGTGTGTTCCGTGGATTGCTGCTTTTGCAAGGATCATTCTCCGGCAAATTGCGCATGGATTAAACAGTGCTATAGTCTTTTCAATCGGAAGAGGGACAGCTATGGCCGCATCCTATAAAATCCTGCTGGTTGACGACGAAGATATGGTCCGGTCTGTTATCCGCACCATGCTGGAAACCTTTGGCTATGTGGTGGTGGAGGCCGCCAACGGACAGCAGGGGCTGGAAAGATTCGCCGCAGAGAAGCCCGACCTGGTCTTTACCGATCTGCAGATGCCGCAGCTGGACGGATTGGGTTTTATATCCTGCCTCAAGGAAATCAGCCCGGAAACCCCCATTATCGTGATCTCCGGCACAGGAAATGTTCAAAGCGCCGTGGATGCCATTCGCCTGGGCGCGTGGGACTATGTCACCAAGCCTGTTGAGGCGCTGGAGTGTCTTGATATTGCTGCCCAGCGTGTGCTGGAAAGGGCACGCCTGATTTCTGAAAACAAGGCCTACCAGGAACACCTGGAGGATATTGTCATCAAGCGGACTCAAGAACTGCATGACAGTGAGGTGCGCTACAGGACCTTGTTTGAAACAGCCAATGACGCCATCATCATGCTGCAGGAGGATCAGATCATTTCATGCAATCTGAAGGCCTGTGAACTGTTCGGTTGCCGGGAAAGCAGTATGATCGGCCATTCTCTGCTGGAGTTTTCGCCTCCGGTACAGTTGACTGGAGAAAACTCCAGTGTGGCCATGCAGCATCGGTTGCAATCGGCTATTGAAGGGCGGGTGCAGTTTTACGAGTGGCAGCACCAGAAAGACAGCGGTGTGCTGTTTGATGCCGAAATCAGTCTTAACCGTCTGGAACTGCATGGTTTTCACTATCTGCAAGCCATTATGCGTGACATCACGGAACGCAAAAAGGCACAGGTAGCGCTTCTTGATAATGCGCGCATCAAGAGGGAACTGGAGATTGCTCAGGAAATCCAGCAGTCTCTTCTGCCTGATCGTCCTCCACAGCTTCCTGGGGTTTGCGTGGGGTGCCACTGCATTCCGGCTGCCAGTGTGGGAGGCGATTATTATGATTTTTTCCCGGTCAGCAACACCGCATTGGATGTGGTGATTGCCGATGTGGCCGGACATAGTTTCGGGGCCGGGCTGATGATGACCGAGCTGCGCAGCGTGCTGCACGCCACTGTGGGTGATAATACCTCGCCCGGGCGCTTGCTTGGACTGGTCAACGATCTGCTTTATAACGACCTGTCCAGGGCGGAGCTGCAGATCAGCATGTTTTATATGCGGCTTGATACAGCTCAGGGAAAGCTGGTCTATGCCAACGCGGGACACTGCCGGCCGCTGCTTTTCAGGAAAAAGGATGGCTGTATCGAAGAGCTGGATGCTGAAGGCATGCTGATGGGAGTGCAGAATGATCTGCCCTTCGATGAGTGCTGTACCGTTGTTGAAGATGGTGATATTGTGTTGCTTTATACGGACGGTATTCCGGAGGCGGAGAATGCTGTCGGAGAGTTTTTCGGACTGGAACGGATGAAGGAGGTGGTTGAACCCTGCCAGCACCTGCCTCCGCAAGCCATCATCGATAGCCTCTGCCTGACCCTGCAAGGGTTCATGAGGTCGCGTGCAGTCAGCGATGATGTAACTGTTGTCGTCTTGAAAATACAGTCAGAAAGCTAGCATGGGTTCAGTTCCATCTCTCCGTTATCAGACTTAACCCCGTTTGCAGCCAACTCTTTCTCTTACCTGTCAGAAAACCTTTCAATTGACACCTGATGGTTGTTGTAGTATTTTTCCAGCTTGTTTCTTAACGAGTTTTACCGGTTTTTCCGGATATTCAGAATGGAGGATGTGATAGCATGAAAGTCTATTACGATAAGGATTGCAATCTTGCGGTTCTCAAAAAGAAAACAGTTGCAGTAATTGGTTACGGCTCCCAGGGACATGCCCATGCCCTCAACCTTAAAGATACTGGTATTGATGTTGTTGTCGGACTCAAGAAAGAGTCTGCGTCTGTAAAAAAGGCCAAAGACGCCGGTCTCAAGGTTACCACTGTTGCAGAAGCCACCAAGGGCGCTGATATCGTGATGATCCTGATGCCTGACGAGGTGCAGGGTGATGTCTACCGTGAAGAGATTGCACCGTATCTGAAAAAAGGCGCATTCCTCGCTTTTGGTCATGGCTTTAACATCCTGTTTGACCAGATTGTTCCCCGCTCAGACGTAAACGTGTTCATGGTTGCCCCTAAAGGTCCGGGGCACATGGTACGCTACGAGTACCAGCAGGGTGGCGGTGTGCCATGTCTGGTCGCTGTACATCAGGACCCCTCCAAAAAAACCAAGGAAGTTGCGCTGGCCTATGCCTCTGCCATCGGTGGCGGCCGTACCGGCATCATTGAAACCACCTTCCGTGAAGAGACTGAAACCGACCTGTTCGGTGAGCAGGCTGTGCTCTGCGGTGGTGTGTCCGCCTTGGTACAGGCTGGTTTTGAAACTCTGGTTGAAGCCGGTTACGCACCTGAAATGGCATATTTCGAGTGTCTGCATGAGCTGAAACTGATCGTTGACCTGATGCATACTGGCGGTATTGCCGATATGCGCTACTCTGTATCCAATACTGCTGAGTACGGCGATCTGACCCGTGGTCCGCGTGTTATTACGGATGAAACCAAGAAGGAAATGAAGAAAATCCTTGATGAAATCCAGAGCGGCGAGTTCTGCCGTGAATGGATGCTGGAGAATAAGGCGAACGCGCCTAAATTCAAGGCCCTGCGTCGTCGCGGTCAGGCCCATCAGATTGAAGAGGTGGGTGCAAGACTGCGTGCCATGATGCCATGGATCGCTAAAAACAAAGTGGTTGATAAAGCCAAAAACTAACTAAATTTTCTGCGTTATCCGACCCCCCTTTTCATTCCTACGGGAAAGGGGGGTCGGCGCATTCAGGCAGGTATAATGAATCGTTCCACCCCGTTTGCCAGGGAGGGGTATCCCTTCATAGCAATCACATCCTCATTGACAGTTATCCTGGTGTTTGTTGCCTGGAATTACTGTTCAGCTGTTATTTTTGCAACTGGCTTTTTCTTTTTTCTCTTAACGCTGTTTATCCTTTATTTTTTTCGTAATCCCCAGAGGGTTCCGCCTGCAGAACCAGGCTGCGTAGTCTCGCCGGCAGATGGCAAGGTGATCGTGTCTGAACGTGTGCCTGTTTCTCCGCTGGGTGGAGAGGCTTACAAGGTCAGCATCTTCATGTCCGTGTTGAACGTGCATGTTAACCGATCTCCTGTAAGCGGCGTGGTCCGTGACGTAATCTATAACGAGGGACGCTTCTTTGATGCCAGGAAAGGCAAGACCTCTTTTGAAAACGAGCGCAGTTGTCTGCTGATTGAAACCGACTGCGGAGTCATGCTGGCCTCAGTCCAGATTGCCGGTCTGCTGGCCCGCCGGATTGTCAGTTATCCTAAGGCTGGTGACAGACTTTCTATCGGCGAGATATACGGCATGATCTGCTTTGGGTCGCGCCTGGACGTGTATCTGCCTGCGGATATTAAACCGCTGGTAAAGTGTGGCGACATGGCTGTGGCTGGTGAAACAGTGCTGTTCAGACTATCTTGACAGGGAAAGGCCGTATGGATACTAACGCAAATATGGAAACTGTGGAAAAAACGGAAAACATCAGGCGCGGCATTTATCTGCTGCCTAACCTGGTTACAACGGCCAGCCTGTTTGCCGCATTTTATAGCCTTGTGGCCACCCTGGATGGAAACTTCTCCAAGGCTGCGGTCTGGATATTCATTTCCGCCGTGTGTGACGGTCTGGACGGGAAGATTGCCAGGATGACCGGCACCAGCAGTAAATTCGGGGTTGAGTACGATTCCCTGATTGATGTGATTGCCTTTGGCGCAACCCCGGCTCTGATGGTATATGCCTGGGCATTGAGGCCGTTCGGACGCGTTGGCTGGCTGGCTGCTGCCCTGTTTGCCGCTTGCGGAGCGCTCCGGTTGGCCCGCTTCAACGTGCAGGTCAATACAGTGGAAAGCAAGCGCTTTGTCGGCCTGCCCATTCCGGCCGGCGGCTGTACGGTTGCTGCTATCGTTCTGTTTTCGCAGCAGTTTGGACGGCTGACTTCTTTCAACAGCCGTGTTGGTATTATGATCATGGTTTATTTTCTGGCATTTTTGATGGTGTCCAGCATCAAGTATTACTCTTTCAAGGATCCGGCGCTGTTCAAACGACAGCCGATCGGCATCCTCATGCTGGCCATTGGACTGTTGGTGGCGCTATGGGCTGAACCGGTGCTGGTGATTTTTCTGATCATGGTCAGCTATGTGTTGTCCGGTCCGCTGACATATCTGTTTACATGGCCGCGGCGCTACAGGATGGAAAAGGCGGTACACAAGGGGCATGAGTCATCAACGCCACCGGAGGCAGGAAAATAGTATAAATGAAGGGGCAGGTTAATCCTGCCCTGTTTTTTTGAGGAAGATGCCTGAACCTGCCGAAAGCAGAGTTAAAGCATATTATGTATCCGGGCGCATATGCCGCTGTCGCTGATTTCGACAACGGCATAGCTTTTGTTGTCTGAAGCCCTGAGAAGTGGGCCGGGATTAAGCAGGATAAGTCCTGGCAGACTGATCAGCGCCGCTTGATGAGTATGACCGTAAAATACGGCATCGACCTGTAGTTCTTCGGCGCGCCGTTTCAGTTTGTCCAGGCCGTGTTTGACCCCGTACCTGTCTCCGTGAGTAAGCATTATCCGTTTGCCCCTGCACTCCCAGACCGTCTCTCTGGGGGCCTTTGAACCCAGATCACAGTTTCCGGATACATGCAGCAGCTCTTTTCCGGACAACTGGTTGAGCAGCATGGCATCGTTGCATCCGTCACCCAGGTGTATGATCATGTCGACAGGTGCCGCGTTATCCAGGGCCTTGACTGCTGCCGGGTAGTTCTCGTGGCTGTCGGAGATGACCAGAATCTTCATCGTCTCTGCTGGAGTCTTTCATTGGCAGCCAGCAGGATCTGCTCAGTGGTTTCCCAGTCGATACAGGCATCGGTTATGGAGACGCCGTACTTTAGCTGCGACAGATCCGGTGGTATCTTTTGGCAGCCCGGTGCCAGGAAGCTCTCAATCATTACGCCGGATATGCTCTGGTTGCCGTTAACAATCTGTTCCACCACCTCCTGCATGACGCCGGCCTGCCGGTTATGGTCCTTACTGGAATTGCCGTGGCTGCAGTCAATCATGATCGTGGGGGGCAGGTCATTCTTTTTTAGCTGTTCTTCAGTGTGGGCAATATCTTCGGGGTGATAGTTTGGTTTGCGGGAACCTCCCCGCAGCACGATATGCACGTCAGGGTTGCCGGTGGTCTGGATGATCGAGGTGCGGCCTTCACGGTTGATGCCCAGGAAGCTGTGAGGGTGTCGGGCGGCCTTCATGGCGTCGATGGCAATCTGCAGATTACCGTCTGTTCCGTTCTTGAAACCGACTGGAAAGGAAAGGCCGCTGGCCATTTCTCGATGTGTCTGGGACTCTGTGGTCCGCGCCCCGATGGCACCCCAGCTGATCATGTCCGCCAGGTATTCCGGCGTGATCGGGTCCAGCATTTCATTGGCCACCGGTACGCCCATGGCGGTGATCTTGCTCAGTAGACCGCGGGCAATCCCCAGACCTTTTGATATCAGGTGCGTGCCGTTCATGTCCGGGTCATTGATCAGTCCTTTCCAGCCGATGGTGGTGCGGGGTTTTTCAAAATATGCCCGCATGATCAGCAGCATCTGGTCGTTAACCCTGGCGGACAGCTGTTTGAGCTTCCGGGCGTATTCGACAGCAGCCTCTGTGTCGTGTATGGAACAGGGGCCTACGATGGCCATGATACGCTGATCTTCCCGCCTGAGAATGCGCTTGACCTGTTCCCTGCTGTTTTGCACGAATTCACGGTCCCTGTCTGAAATCGGGAATACCTGGCGCAGTTCAGCCGGTGCGATGACAGGGGTGATGGCAGTTATCTTGAGATTGTTGGTTTTGATCATGTTGCAATTCCGATCGCGTAAATTTTGAATTTCTAAGTTATAAGTGTTTTACTGCGTTGTTGTCAAAGGAGAATGCATGCAACGGGCGGTTTTTCTGGACAGGGATGGTACGATAAATGTTGAAAAAGATTACCTTTATCGTGCGGATGAGTTTGAATTTATCGCGGGTGCTGAAGAAGCCATCAGGCTGTTGAACGCTGCCGGTTATCTGGTGGTGGTGGTTAGCAATCAGTCCGGAGTTGCCCGCGGTTATTACACGGAAGAAGATGTGGAAACACTGCACCGCCATGCGGACAGCCTGCTTGCCGCAGCCGGCGCCAGGGTGGATGCCTGGCTGTATTGTCCGCACCATCCGAATGGGCGGGGCAGTTATGCGCTGTCGTGTCGCTGTCGCAAACCTCTGCCCGGTATGCTGCTGGAGGCTGCCCGCAGGTATGCTATTGACCTGCAAGCCTCGGTGATGATCGGAGACAAGATGGTTGATGTGCAGGCGGGCAAGGCGGCCGGATGCCGTGCGGTGTTGGTGCGCACCGGTTATGGCCGGCAGGCGGAGTCCGAACTGCCTGAGGGGGTTGCTGTCTACAATGATCTGCTGGAGGCGGTCAGGTCGTTGACATGATGTTTGACAGGCATATATGTTGCGTATACTATCCAACATTTATACGCTGCTAATCTGGAGGAACGATGACACAAAAGGTGACCAAGGGTATCGTGTTGGCCGGCGGAGCCGGCAGCAGGCTGTATCCGCTTACCCTGGTGGCAAGCAAGCAACTGCAGCCGGTATATGACAAACCGATGATCTATTATCCATTGGCAACCCTGATGGCGGCCGGCATCTATGACATCCTGCTGATCTCCACACCTCACGATACCCCCCGCTTCCAGGCGTTATTGGGGGACGGCTCACGCTGGGGCATCCGGCTTTCCTATGCGGTTCAGCCTGAGCCCAAGGGGATTGCCCAAGCCTTTGTGATTGGCGAGTCCTTTATTGACAATAAGCCGGTGGCGCTGATACTGGGCGATAATATCTTTTACGGCAAGATGCACTTGGACCGGATTGCAGCGGAGTTTGACGGGGGGGCGCGCATCTTCGGCTATCAGGTGCAGGATCCGGAAAGATATGGTGTGGTGGAGTTTGACTGCACAGGACGCGTGCTCTCCATTGAGGAAAAACCTGAAGCGCCCAAGTCCCACTATGCCGTGCCGGGGCTGTATCTGTATGACAGTGAGGTGGTTTCCATTGCCAAGGGCATGCAGCCTTCTGCACGGGGGGAGCTGGAGATCACTGATGTAAATCTTGAATACCTTAAGCGTGGCTGCCTGATGGTGGAAAAGCTGGGGCGCGGCATTGCCTGGCTGGATACAGGCACTCACAAGAGTCTGCTGGAGGCCAGCATCTTCATTGAAACCATCGAGTCCCGCCAGGGACTGAAAATTGCCTGTCTGGAAGAGATTGCGCTCAGACGTGGATTTATCGACGACAACGGCATGCAGGCGATCATTGATGCTACGCCCGCCTCCAGTTATCGCGAGTATCTGCAAAGGGTGCAGGATGAAACCCGGCAATGCCTTAACTGATTTGTATTCAACCTTCAGGACACCATATGGATTTATTTCGTAAATATCTGGCACTGTTGGTTTCCGGTATCGTCATTACAGCGGCGCTGCTTTTCTATCTGCTGAACATACCGGCCAACCGCGAGGCCAACATGCTGGAACGCTTTCTGCTGGATGCGATGGCACCGGTGATGCAGCCTTTTTCTCAAGCAGGCCGCTTTTTTACCGAGACCTGGAGCGGCTATGTCGATCTCGTCAATGTGCGCAAGGAGAACCAGACCCTGAAAGAACAGGTCAAACAGCTGCACGTGAGGCTGATTGAAGGTCAGGAGGCAAGCCAGGCCAACCTGCGTCTGAACAGGCTGCTGGAGATGAAGAGCGTCACAAAACCTAAAACCCTTACGGCCTCGGTGATCGGCGAAGACGGTTCTTCCTGGTTCAGCACCATTGTGATTGACAGGGGCAGCTCCGACGGTATCAGGGATGGTATGGCGGTTATGTCTGCCGAAGGGATTGTCGGCCAGATCGTAAAGGTGGCGGCAAACAGTTCCCGTGTACTGTTGCTGACGGACCATGCCAGCGGTATTGCCGCAACCATTCAGCGCTCTCGTGCCCGCGGTGTTGTCAAGGGCAAGGGGGGCGGATTGTGTGCGCTTGAATTTACAACACGCGAAGAAGATGTGAAGGTGGGAGACGTGGTGGTGGCCTCGGGTATTGGTGGCATTTTCATGAAAGGGATGCCCATTGGTGAAGTTACCATGGTCAAACGCGGTGAGTACGGCATCTTCCAGACCGTTACCATCAGACCGTCGGTAAACATTGCCAGGCTGGAGGAGGTGCTGGTGGTGTTGAGGGGCGGTTATGAATAAACTCGCAGGCTTGCCGTGGTTTAACTCAATGCCGGTGGTATGTTCATGAGCAGGAAAGGTGTGCTGATATTCACGCTGGCCACGCTTTCGGCCCTGCTGCTGCAGGCTTCCATATTGCCGCTGTTTTTTATTCACTATTTCAAGCCGGATCTGCTGCTGGTGATCATGGTCTTTGTGGCGCTGCGCTGCTCATACCAGTCCGGCATCCCGGCCGTAATCCTGCTGGGACTGCTCAAGGACTCCTTCAACGGTCTGTATCTGGGGCTGAATGTGTTTTCTTTTCTTGTCATCTTCCTGGTGATCAAGGGCTTGTCAGATCGTATTTACGCGGAAAGCTCACACCTGTTTGTCCTGGCCGTCACCATGGCTACACTGGCCTGCATCGGCACCAACCTGTTGCTGCTCATGTTTACTCCAACGCCCGGCATTGCTTTTTCAATCGGCAGCAGTCTGCTGCCACACCTGTTGTGCAACGCTTTTGCAGCCTCACTGGTTGCGCTTGTGCCCGCTTTTGACCAGAACGGAGAGGGCACATGTTAGAGCAGCGTTTTGTCCGCGAGATCATGGAGATGAAAAGCCGTGTACTGCTGCTTTCTTTTGTAGTGGCCGCGATCTTCTTTGTGCTGGTGTTAAGGCTGTGGCATCTGCAGATACTCAGCGGTGAAGAGTACGGCGCCATGTCGGAGAACAACCGGCTGCGTTTTATACCGGTAGCGGCGTCACGCGGCTCCATCATGGACCGCAATGGCAATATCCTGGTTAGTAACCGGCCTTCCTTCAGCCTGGCTGTGATACCGCAGGAGGTGAAAGACCGGGAGGCGCTGTTGGATAAACTCAGCTCCATGCTGGGGCTTGACCGGGAGGAGATGGCCCAGCGCTGGAATAAATCTAGGGGGAAGGCCAAGTATTACCCGATTGTGCTGGCCTCCAACATCAGCCGTGAACAGGTGGAGATTATCGAGGAAAACCGGCTGCAGCTGCCCGGTGTGGAAGTTGAAATGAAGCCGGTGCGTGAATACACCAACAAGGCCCTGGCCTCACACCTGCTCGGCTATATCGGCGAGATATCTGAAAACGAATTGGACAGCACCGGTTTCGAGGATTACAACCCGGGTGACTACATCGGTAAAAACGGGATTGAGCGAAGCTGGGAAAAAGAACTGCACGGCAGCGACGGCGGCCGGGAGCTGGAAGTAGATGCCCGCGGCAGGATCTTGCGGACCATTTCCGAATCTTATCCCACAGTGGGCAACAGTGTGATACTGACCATTGATACCGCTGTACAGAAACAGGCTGAACTGGCCTTCGGGGAACAGGCTGGCGCCGCTGTTGCCATGAATGTCAACAATGGCGAGGTGCTGGCATTTGTCAGCAATCCAGGCTATGACCCGGCTCTGTTCAGCGGTAAGATTCCTGCCGATAAATGGAAAAAATATCTGGAGGACAAGCGCAGGCCGTTGGAAAACAAGGCCCTCACCGGTCAGTATCCGCCAGGCTCCACCTTCAAGATGATCACTGCCCTGGCTGGTCTGGAGGCCGGGGTTGTTGACAGCTCAACATCGGTCAATTGCCGGGGTGCCCATGAAGTCGGCTCATCCAGGTTCAATTGCTGGAAACGGCACGGTCACGGCTCTACCAACCTGAAGAAGTCTCTGCGGGAATCGTGCGATGTCTACTACTACATGCTGGGCGAAAAGATTGGTATGGAACGCATTGCCGATACAGCCAGACGTTTTGGTCTTGGTGCTCCCATGGGTATCGGCATCAGGAACGAAAAAGGTGGTCTGATCCCGACGGCGGAGTGGAAGCAGAAGCGCTTTGGCAAGCGCTGGTTCCTGGGTGATACGATTACTGCCACCATTGGCCAGGGGTATGTGCTGATGACCCCGATTCAGCTGGCCTCCATGACTGCTACAATTGCCAATGAAGGTAAAGTATTCCGGCCAAGCATTGTCAAGCGCATCGTTGACCCAGACGGAAAAACCGTCAAGGATTTCGTGCCGGAGATGCTGGGCACAACCGGCATTTCTCCCGCCAACATGCGGCTGGTCAAACAGGGCATGTTTGCCTGTGTCAACGAGGGTGGTGGCACAGGCGGCGCTGCGAGACTGGGGGATGTCAGGGTGGCAGGCAAGACCGGTACATCCCAGGTGGTCAAACTGCGTGACGGGCGCGGGGGAGTGCCTTACAAGTATCGTGATCATGCGTTGTTTGTCGCCTTTGCCCCTTATGATAAGCCGGAAATCGCGGTTGCCGTGGTCGTGGAACATGGTGAGCACGGCGGTTCCGCTGCCGGCCCGATTGCGGGCAGGATCCTCAGAGCCTATTTTGACAGCAAGAAACCGAAGCAGGTAAACCGCACCAGGAACCAGGATGAGCAAGAAGATGGCGAGGATGGTGAAGCGGCCAGTGTAGAGGGGGGGGCTAAAAATGATGCCGCAAATGATTGACCGTCGCATTTTTGCCAATGTGGACTGGGCGCTTGCCGGGCTGGTGCTGACCATCTGTCTGATCGGGATTGTCAACATATACAGCGCATCCAACCCCTACAATATGACGGGTGTGCCTTATTATCTCAAACAGTTGTACTGGATGTGTTTCGGCATAATCATCGTGCTGATGGTCAGCAGCATCGACTATCACATGCTGGAGGATTTTTCCTACGGATTTTATGCTACCGTGGTTGCGTTGCTGCTGGCGGTGTTGCTGTTCGGAAAAAGTTCCATGGGTGCCACCCGCTGGCTGAATCTCGGACTATTCAATATCCAGCCTTCAGAGCTGATGAAGATTGTAATCATCTGTACCTTTGCCCGTTTTTTTAATAATTTTCATGCGGTCGGGGGGCTGAGTGTCAGGGACCTGCTTTTCCCCTTGAGCATATTGGCGGTGCCGGCAGCCATGATCATGAAACAGCCGGACCTGGGCACCGCCATGCTGGTTGTGCTGATCGCCTTTTCCATGATTGCTTACGTGGGGCTGCGCTGGACAACTATCGTCACTTTTGTGCTGGTTACTATACCGTTGTGCTGGGTATCATGGTCTTACCTGCTCAGACCCTACCAGAAAAACCGTGTACTCGACTTTCTTAATCCGGAACGGGCCAAACTGGGCAGCGGATACCATATCATCCAGAGCAAGATTGCCGTAGGGTCCGGCGGGGTTTTCGGCAAGGGATACATGAGTGGAACCCAGTCGCAGCTACGATTCCTGCCGGAGCAGCACACGGATTTTGCTTTTTCGGTCTTTGCCGAGGAGTGGGGCTTTGTCGGCTGCCTGGTGTTGATCATCATCTATTTTTGCCTTGTGCTGTGGGGGCTCAACATTGCCAGACGCTGCAACGACCGTTTCGGCAGCTTGCTGGCGGTGGGTGTAACTGCCATGCTTTTCTGGCACATCACCATCAATATTGGCATGGTCATCGGGTTGTTCCCGGTGGTCGGGGTGCCGCTGCCGTTCTTCTCTTACGGCGGCACATCCATGATCACATCCATGGTGGGCATCGGCATTCTGCAGAACATCAGCATGCGTCGCTTTATGTTCTGACAGGTGTTAAACATCTTTGGGAGGTGAAGCATATGGGCATTTCGACGGAACGTTCCGACCTGGCTGCTTATGCCTGCAGCAGTGAAAAGTCTTTGGGCAGAAAGCACCCGGAAGAGTTTCGCGACAACCGGCCGGCCTTTGAGCGTGACCGGGACCGGATTATTCATTGTGCCGCCTTCCGCAGGCTGGAGTACAAGACGCAGGTGTTTGTCAACCATGAGGGTGATTACTACCGCACCCGCCTGACCCACTCCCTGGAGGTCGCCCAGATTGGACGTGCCATTGCCAGGAAAATGCATCTCAATGAAGAGCTGACCGAGGCGTTGGCATTGTCCCATGACCTGGGGCATACCCCTTTTGGACATACCGGTGAAGAGGTGCTGGATAGTCTGATGCAGGGGTATGGCGGTTTTGAACACAACCTGCAGTCGTTTCGTGTGGTCGATGAGCTTGAAGAACGCTACCCCGGTTTTAACGGGCTGAATCTGACCTGGGAGGTGCGCGAAGGAATTATCAAGCATGCTAGCCCTTACGATACCCCTTCGGAGATGCTGACCGGGTTTCTGCCCGGTGTGGTCCCTTCCATTGAGGCCCAGATCATCAATTTCGCTGATGAGATCGCCTACAACAACCATGATATTGATGATGGGCTCAAATCCGGCTATATAACGCTGGAAATGCTGGAAAAGATTGAACTGTGGCTGCGGGTCAGTTCGGGCGTAAGACAGAAATATCCGGGTATCGATGACAAACGCCTGGTCTACCAGACTATCAGCGCACTGATTGGCCTGCTGATAAACGATATCTGCGTTACCATCGACGGAAATCTGAAAAGCTTCAATATTCGCAGCATGGAGGACCTGAGGTTGGTCAACCAGCCGGTGGTCCATTTTAGCGCTGAGATCACCGGCATGAATATGGAGCTGAAGCGTTTCCTGTTTGAAAAACTTTATCGACACTATCTGGTAGAAAAAATGCGGGTCAAGTCGGAGATGTTCATTACCCGCTTATTTGAGACTTACCTCAAGTCTCCGGCCCTGCTGCCGCCCAAATATCAGGGGCGTTTTGAAAAGAGCGGTCTGCACCGGGTGATCTGCGACTACATCGCCGGTATGACTGACCGGTTTGCTTTGGATGAATATAAGCGGCTGTTTGAGCCCTACGAGAGATAGTGATGGCACAGCCCAAAGTCCATCTGCTGCGTTACGCTCAGTCTTCGTCACTGCGGCCCTCACCCGGCCTTTGGCCACCCTCTCCCAGCCCTTGCATCTGGAGCTTTTTGCTGCGTCATTATAAGGTTGGAACAAAAGTCATAAAATACAGCATAAAAGAAAGTCGCATTTAATGAAAATTATCGATCTGATCAGCAATGACAAGCAGTTTATTTCGCTGGAATTTTTTCCGCCCAAGGAGCGGCAGGAGTGGTCGGTATTTTTTGAAACCGTTGCCAGACTCACCAAAATCAACCCCAAGTTTGTCTCAGTCACCTATGGCGCTGGCGGCAGTACCCATGGTGCCACCCTTGAGATCGTCAGCCGCCTCAAGCAGGAGTTTGGCCTGGAGGCTATGGCACACCTGACCTGCATCGGTGATGATGAGTCGGAGATCGCCAGTTTCCTGGATGCCTTGGCGGCATCGGGGGTGAAGAATGTACTGGCGCTGCGTGGCGATGTGCCGCAGAACGCCCCGTCAGACTTTCGTCTTGAAGGACCACTGAGGTTTGCCTCGGACTTGGTCAGGCTGATCAAGGTATCCCGACCTGGCTTCGGTATCGGCGTGGCCGCATATCCCGAGGTGCATCCCGAGGCGGCAAGTGCAGCAGCGGATCTGGAAAACCTCAAGCGTAAGCTGGACAATGGCGGCGATTTTGCCATCACCCAGCTGTTTTTCGATAACCGGCTCTATTTCGAATTCGTTGAGCGCGCCAGGGCTGCAGGCATTACCCAGCCGATCATCCCCGGCATCCTGCCGGTGGTGAATTTGAAGGTGATCAAGCGCATCATGTCCCTTTGCGGGGCCACAATTCCGGCTGATTACATGGCACAACTGGAGCAGGCCGATGCGCGGGGCGGGAACGACGAGGTGCAGAAGCTGGGCATTGCCCATGCCCGCAAACAGGCGGAAGGCTTGCTGGCAGGCGGCGCACCGGGCGTGCATCTGTATACCCTCAACCGTGTGGATGCCTCGCTGGCGATCACTCAGGGGTTGTTGCCATGAGTAGAGACCGGATTCAGGGTGAAGAGCTGATGGTACGGAATGAAGAGTCTGAACCTTACCGTTGCAAATCAACGCAGTACGATTTTTTCGCTTTCCTGTCACGCATGCGCTACATCAGCCGCTGGGGGCTGATGCGCAATACCGTGCCGGAGAACATCCAGGAGCATAGCCTGGATGTGGCTGTAATTGCCCATGCTCTGGCTTTGATTCGAAAGACCTATTACGGCGGCACCCTCAACCCGGATCGCGCCGCCCTGCTGGGTATCTTTCATGATGCCAGCGAGATATTCACCGGCGACATGCCTACGCCGGTCAAGCATTTCAATCCTGACTTCAAAAGGTCTTTCCATCAGCTGGAAGACCGGGCACGGCGCAAGCTTTTGGCCATGCTGCCGGAAGAGCTGGCCAAGGAATATGAGCCGTTGTTCTTTTTTGATGATGCGGCGGAATATGCTCAGCTGGTCAAGGCTGCTGACAAGATCGCCGCCTTGACCAAGTGTATTGAAGAGATTAAGTCTGGCAACCTGGAGTTTCAACGCGCGCTGGCCGAGCACGAACAGCAGCTTGCCTCATGCGGACTGCCCGAGGTGCGTTTTTTTATGGATAAATTCCTGCCGGGCTACAGGCTGTCGCTGGATGAGCTGCATCTTGGCTGAAAAAGTGATGCAGCATTAGACTGGCTTTATCTGTAGTTCAAGGTACAATTTTCAGAGTCTTACACCCAATAACGGAGTTGCCATGAAAGCTCCCCGCTTTTTCCTCAAGGACTGGATGATTGCCGCTGCGCTTACCCTGCTGTTTGCGCTGTTGGCCCTGATTGAGTGGTATCCGTTGCAGACCCTGGAGAACAAGACCTACGATCTCAGGCAGCAGATGCGTCACAAACGGCCAGCGTCTCCGGTGGTAATTGTGGCCATTGATGACCCCAGCATACAGAAGCTGGGGCGCTGGCCTTGGCCGCGGGCCTACATGGCCGAGCTGGTCGATGTGGTCAACGAAGGTAAGCCGGCCCTGATTGCCACCAATATCCTCTACACCGAGCCGGACCGCAACTCCGGTCTGGACGAAGTGCGCAGCATCCGCAAAAAGATTGAGGAGGCAGGTGGCTTGGGCGGCCGTGTTGCCGAGATCCATGCCCAGTTGCTGCAGGCGGAGAAGCAGCTGGACAATGATGTCTTCCTGGCTGAAAACATAGCCAAAGCCAAAAACGTCATCCTACCTTTATATTTTACGCCCGGTGAACGTCCTGACGCCGCCGTGACACTGTCCGGCCCCCTCAAGCTCAATGCCAGACCGGCCCCGCCAGAAATCTCCTTTGCCAATGCCGTAGAACAAACCGTGCCTATCCAGGCTTTTATGGACGGCGCAATGGGGCTGGGGCATATCAACCTGTTTGCCGATGTTGACGGCACCCTGCGCCGTGACGCCCTGTTTGTCAGGCAGGATGGCAATATCTTTCCTTCTCTGTCCATGCAGGTTACCCTCAAATATCTCAAAAAACCGCTTTCCGAGCTGACCTTCAGCCCCGGCCATATTGTGATGGGTGCCACATCCATACCGGTTGACGGCAAGGGGCGCATGTTTGTTGACTATCGTGGCAAGTTCGGCACATTTCCCTATTATTCCTTCATGGACGTGGTCAGTGGACGCTATGCCCCGGAAACCTTCCACAACAAGATTGTGCTGGTTGGCCCGATTGCCACGGGGGTAGCCGGCTTCGAGGTAACGCCGGTGCAGACCGTCTATCCGGGCATAGAGATCACGGCCAATGCCATTGAAACCCTGCTTTCAGAACGTTTTATCGCACGCCCTACCTGGGCTGTGTATACGGAACTGGGGTTGATGTTGCTGATCGGAGCGTTCCTGTCCCTGATGCTGCCGCGCTTCAAGGCAGGACTGGGCGCGGCCATCTCGCTGGGTATACTGCTGGTGTGGAATGCGGTGGCCATGTGGCTGTTTGCCTCCCAGGGATACTGGCTTGCCATGGTGGCGCCTTCCCTGTTGCTGGTGAGCGGTTATACACTGCTGGTATCCCGACGCTTCATGGCCACGGAAAAAGGGAAAGAACTGGTTGAAAGCGACAGTATTGAAACCAACAAGATGCTGGGATTGTCATTTCAGGGGCAGGGGCTGCTGGACCTGGCCTTTGAAAAATTCCGCAAATGTCCGGTGGAAGACGCAGCGGTCAAGGATCTGCTCTACAACCTGGCGCTGGATTTCGAACGCAAACGCATGTTCAACAAGGCGGCGGCGGTATATGAGCATATATTGTCTGCCGGAGAGTTCAAAGATATCAAGGAACGTATCGCCACCATGAAAGCGGCTGGCGAGACCATGATCTTCGGGGCGCCGGGCGGACGCAAGGAGGCCACCGTGCTTTTGAAGGACGGCGGTGCGGCCGGGCCGACCATCGGCCGTTTCGAGATCCAGAAAGAACTGGGCCGCGGGGCCATGGGCACGGTCTATCTGGGCAAGGACCCCAAGATCAACCGTATGGTGGCCATCAAGACCATCCGCTTTGATGAGATCGAGCCGGAACAGGTGGAGGAGGCCAAGCGGCGTTTCTTCCGCGAGGCCGAGGCGGCCGGTGCACTGAATCACCCTAATATTGTGACCATCTACGATGTAGGCGAGGATTACGACCTGGCCTATGTGGCCATGGAACTGCTGGACGGTAGCGATCTGGCGGATTTCACCAAACCTGAGAACAGGCTGCCCTTTGAAGAGGTGCTGCGCATCATCGGCGCCGTAGCGGAGGGGCTGGATTTTGCCTGGAGCAAGGGGATTGTGCATCGCGACATCAAACCGGCCAATATCATGCGTCTGAAAAACGGCGACATCAAGATCGCCGATTTCGGCATTGCCCGCATCACGGCATCATCCACTACCAAGACCGGCATGGTGCTGGGTACTCCCAGCTACATGTCCCCTGAGCAGGTCAACGGGCAGAAGGTGGACGGCCGTTCCGACCTGTTTTCGCTGGGGGTGGTCATGTACGAACTGCTTTCCTGCCACAAACCTTTCACCGGCGACAGCATCGCCACCATTATGTACACCATAGCCAACAAACCCCCTGTGCTGCTGACCAAACTGGATTCATCCATTCCGGAATGCTGCGCCTACATCGCCCACCGTATGATGATGAAGGATATCCAGAAGCGTTACCAGAGCGGCAGGGAGATTGCCGGGCACGTCAGGATGTGCCTAGAGAAGTTGAAGCAGCCGTAGCACGTGTCCGTTGACTGGGGGCCGTAATCATAAAAACACGGACAACGGATAACCGGCACGCGTCACGGCTTTAAAAATTAACCGGAGGCTTTCAGCATGAAAATTTCCGCATACGGCATGACCGATACCGGCATGGTCCGGGCAGGCAATGAAGACGCCTTTCTTGTGGATGAGCAGTGCGGCCTGTTCGCCGTGGCTGACGGCATGGGGGGGCACAACTCCGGCGAGGTGGCCAGCCGCATGGCCATGGAGGTGATGCATGATGCTATCCAGCGCGCCGTCAACGGTCATGACAGCGCGGTGGTAGGGGGCATTGACCCGCATTACTCCCGGGCATGTAATCTGCTGGCATCCGCCATCAGACTGGCCAACCGGGCTATCTTTGAAGCGGCGGCGTCAAACCAGGGCTGGAAAGGGATGGGCACCACCGTGGCGGCCGTGCTGGCTGGAGCAGGGCGGCTTGCCGTGGCACACGTGGGTGACAGTCGCGTTTACCTGATCCGGGATGGCAAGATCAGCCAACTGACGGCTGATCATTCGGTGGTAGCCGAACAGCTACGCAAGGGCATGATCAGCGCGGAAGAGGCCCGCAAATCCAATATCAAAAACATCATTACCCGCGCCCTTGGCCAGGAACCCCAGATTGAGGTGGATCTGCAGGAACTGGAGCCAATGGATGGAGACCGGCTGCTGATCTGTTCCGACGGGCTTAGCGGCATGGTCAGTGACGAAGAAATCGTCGCGCTGATCAATGCCCGCACAAGCTTGCCTCCTGCCTGCCGTGATCTTGTCGAACAGGCCAATGCCGCCGGCGGCCGGGACAATATCACCGCCGTACTGCTGTCAGTGGAGTTGAAAGACAGCTTGCTTTCTGGACTCAAAGGCTTGCTGTTTGGCAAAAGTGGCTAGCTAAAGCGGATAGGTAACGTTTTGGGGTATAATAATTGAGGCTCTTGCAAAAAGATTGTCATCCCCGAGTGGGGCTGTCGGGGATCCATGCTTTTCAACAACTTTAAAGCTGGATTCCGTTCTGAAACCTGCCGGAATGACATGTTATGTTACTTTTCAAGAGGCTCAATTGATCAACAAATAAGCTGTGAGGGTGATTATGGCCAGAAAAAGGGATTATCTGCTGTCTTCCTTGCTGATGTCGTTATTGCTTTGTACCGGCCTGCACGCAGAGGATCTGCTGGAAAAGGGCATTAGCGATTACAAGGCTGAAAATTATGAGGAGGCCGAAGTGATCTTCAGCGGTGTCCTCAAGACCGGTCCAGACTCAACGACAGCTTTGTACTACATGGGGTTGACCCAGAAGCGTCTAGGCAACCTGAAGGCCGCTATCCCCTACCTGAAAAAGGCAGCCCAGTCAGCCATACCGGTGCGTGATTCCTTCCTGGAACTGGCCGATACCTACATCGCCCTGGAAAATTACAAAGAGGCGTATCACTGGCTGGACCTGGCGGATAAAAACGGCGCTGCCGCATCGAATACGGCGTTTCTGCGCGGTCAGATTCTGATGAACGAAAAGCGTTTTGATGATGCCATTGTCCAGTTTGGTAAAGCCAAAAGCGCCGATCCCGCGCTGGCCCCGTCGGCAGATCTGCAAATCGCCATGGCGCACGCATCCGAGCGCAGGCTGGAAAAGGCCCGAGCCAGTCTGAAAACCGTGATCACTATCTCGCCTGAGTCGGAGATGGCAGAATATGCCCGCTCCTACGAGAAGACCTTCGACAACGTGATCAAGGAGCACCGCACCTGGCGCGGGACGCTGTACACCGGCTACCTGTATGACGACAACGTCTTCGGCAAGCCCCGCAGCGAGCTCTTCGGCATCAATTTTCCCAAAAAGAGCGACAATGGCTTTGTCGGCAACTTCCGGCTGGATTACACGCCGTTTTTGGAAGGGCGCAAACTGTTCAGCGCCCAGTATGCCGTCAACACCACCACCTACGGGCAACGGTCTGAATACAACCAGATCGTGCAGAATTTCTCCTTGACGCCCGGCATCAGCCTTTCCAACGGCGCCGTCACCCTGCCGGTCATCTACAGCCATTACATGCTGGGGCAGGATCCCTACATGCATCAGATTGCTGTTCGCCCCAGTTATTTTTTGATGTTCAAGGAAGGACACATTGCCCAGTTTTCGCTGGGATTCGCCCGTCGTGAGATGCTCAAGAAACCGCTTTCCCCGCAGGAAAACCGGGATTCGAATATCTTCAGCGGCACAGTCGGCTATCTCTACACCTTTGCCGAGGGCAAGGGCTTCTTCAATGTGCGTTACGAACTGAGTGATGATGTGGCCGAAGGCACAAACTGGCATAACCTGGGTAACCGTTTCAGCGCCGTCATGCTGATACCGCTCTGGAGCAGGCTTAGCGCCACGGCCTCCGGTGAGGTTCAGCTGCAGAACTATCAGAATGCCAACTCATATTTCGGTGTCAGGCGTGATGATACGCTCTGGAATGGAGTGGTCGGGCTGTCGTACGAAATCCGCAAGGGCTTCAAGCTCAATGCCCAGTATGCCCACACCAGGGCCGAGTCAAACATCAATATCTATGACTACACCAGAAACACCGTTATGTGCGGTCTGGAAACGGTTTTTTAAGGAGGCGCCCATGCGATCGATGCCATTATCCATAAACGCGTTGAAAAAGCAGTGCCTGTTGCTGGTGGTCATGTGCGGTTTGATATTATTTACTGCGGTCACGGCGCTGGCCGCCGAGGCGGTAGGCAAAATCAGCTCGTTGTCCGGCCGGGTGGACCTGCTCAGGGGGGGGCGGTTGCCTGCCGTGGCTGCAAAGGTCGGTGATATGGTTTACGTCAGGGATTTCGTGCGCACCAAAAGCAATGCCCGGGCTGAGATCCGTTTCAGCGACGGCAATGTGATCAGGGTGGCCCCACGTAGCCGGCTGGATATCAGCGAATATGCCGTCAAACGGGATCGCCGCAGCTTCAGGCTGTCCAGGGGCAGGGTAGAGGCCGTTGTCTCAAAGCAGACCGCCGGTTCCCGGACGCCGCGCCGTTTTGAAATCACCACACCCAACGCCGTTGCCGGTGTGCGCGGCACCTGGTATTTCGTTTTTTTTGACAGCAATGTCACCGGTATAGCCGTGAAGGACGGCGTGGTCTATGCCTACAACACCCAGCAGCCTGGCAGGGAGGTGGAGATACCGGCTGGTTTTACCACCACCATCCGCAACGGCAGCGCTCCAGGCCCCAATCGCCCGGCAACGGAATCAGAGCTGACACTGGTACGCGGTCTTTCCAGGTCCGGAGGCAGTGGCGGGCAACAACTGGCCGGTCTGCTATGGGTACCGGACGGCAACCCACCGCCGTCCTTTGTGGCGCCGCTGTCTGACACCAACCCGGTGGTACTGGGGCCGGCGGTGCAGGTAGGTTTAACCAATCTTTCAGGCATGATAGAGGCTGCTGATGGTACCATTTCAGTAATGATGAATAACGTTTACTTCTTGTCGACCTCAGCGACCAGTACACCTACTGCGTGGAAAACCAGTTCTATGGATATGAACTATAGCTTTAATACAACCCCCGGTTCCACTGCAGCTCCTGGAGCTGTAGGAACTGTAACCGGCGGTTATGGTACATCGGCAACCGTTACAATTGGCAGCTGGAACAATACATGGACGGCCAATGTTTCTTCAGGCAGCGGGAGTATTAACGGGCAGTTCAGCTTCTCTGGTACAGCAAGCGGTACAGGTGCTGCTACCGGAAGTTATACCTCCGGAACCGCTACAGGCACCGCATCCGGAACTGCTACTAGAGTGCCTTAACCTGTTTATGTGTATTGGTGATTCTGACCAGGCCGCCGGATATTCCGGCGGCCTGAGTTGTTTCAGCGTTTCTTGAGGTAGTGTTCCGGGTCGAAGTCGGCGATGTCAATCTTGCCGAAGTCTTTAGGCGGGGTATGGGTTTTGGTGGTGCTGTTCTCGGGATCTCCGGCATGGAAGGAGGTGTTGATGACCTGCACCAGCTGCCAGGTTTTGTCTCTGCGTGAATAGTTGAATTTTGTTTCTACCGACCAGCGCCAGCCGCTACCGCCGTAATGTGAAATAGTAAAGGTGCCTTTGCCGGCGCTGATGCCCTGAAAAGGGTCGCCCATCACCCCGCCGCAGGTGGAGCAATACAACGCCTTGTTGTTCCGTTTGGCCAGTTTAAGAGTCCCATCCGCCATGCGCAGCAAGATCAGCAGCGGCCTCTGTTCTTCCTCGACTTCCGGTTTTTCCAATACAAGTATGTAGTCGTTCAGATTGTCCCTGTTCAGGTCGGCAATTTCTAGTGCCAACGGCTTTGTGCCAGGCAGAATGAATTTTCTGACATCTTCCGGCAGGTTGGCTGCGTCAAGATATACAGAGTCGGAGCTGGCTGCAGTGGCGGCTTGCAGAAGGCCGTTAGAGAGCAGTGTCATTATGCAGATCAAAAGGCAAAAAGGTTTGGGCATCGTCTATTCCATTTCGTTATGGCCTGCGGCCGGTTATCAGAAAAATATCAAATGCGCGCAGTTCGCCTTCAGCAGACGGCTTTTTTACTGTAGTTGCTGTTACGTAGCCCACATCGGCAAGACCGGCCTGTTCAAACATGGCTTTCATCTGTACACGGTCAAAGCCGTTATGGTGGACACCAGTGGCATCCTCATGGAACTGGCCGTCATCAGGGTCCAGATCGGCAACAGCCAGATATCCGCCGGGCTTCAGCCGCTCGTGCAGACAGTGGAGAGTCTGCCGGGTGTCAGGGATGTGGTGAAAGGCCATACTGCAGGTGATCAGGTCGAAACTTCCCTCCAGCGCGTCCCCTTTTGCCATGTCTCTGTGCAGGACCGATACATTGGCCAACCCCATATTTTCGGCCTTTGCTGCAAGTATCTCCAACATCCCCTTTGAACTGTCCACCCCGGTCACGGAGCCAACCAGCGGATGAAGCTGCAGGGCCAACAGGCCTGTGCCACAGCCGAAATCCATCATATCCATGCTGCTGCTCAGCGGTATGCTGGCCTTGATTGTCGCTGCAATGTCGCCGGCCAGTTTTAGCCTCTTGGGTTCTTCATCCCAGGTTGCTGCAGCAGTGTCAAAATCTCGGGTTTGTTTTTGCATAATGCTAATTACCTGCTTTCTGTACAAATTCTTCATTGATGTAGTTGTGGAAATATTTTTCGTAATCACTCAGCGTGGTGCGCACGGCGAACGGCACCCCCTTGGCGAAGCAGTCCAGCACCACCAGCGCGTTTATGCTGGCGTCGCGGGTGGTGGCGTGTCTGAGGCGCTTGGCGAAACACCTGTTTACCTCGGAAACCTTGTCGTAGATCTTCTGCAGCCCCTGCAGCGACCAGTCCGGCGTCTTGCCATGTTTTCCCCTGAAGTACTGGGCAATCAGGTACATGGATACAATGCGGAAATCGTTTTCCTCCATGGATGCGAAAGGCAGATGAAAGCGTACCAGCGGGCGCAACGGCTCCATCACCGGACAGCCAGTGCTGACCATGACTATGCCCATCAGGGGGCCAAGCCCGTTCTGTAGTGAGGTTTCCTTGATATAGCGGCGCTGGTCATCGCAGACTTCAACCGTGACGTGGTCGTAAGAATTGTAATCATGGAAGATATTCACAATCGCGGCCAGATTCAGGGCAATCGGGCAATGCTGATGCTGTTCCGGCTCCAGCGGGCAGACGCTGCAGCGTTCAAAATCAAGCTCGGTCCAGAAGGCTGGCTGCGGTTCCGCATTGCTGGCAAGCATGAGCGTAGCTTCGTCCAACTGCAGCGGTATTTCGACGCACTTGCCATCGGCAAAGCAGAATCTGTACTCGAAATTAATCGTATCCGTCATGTTGCCACATCCTTTTGTGAACCCAGCAGTATGTTCTTAAGCTCGTGTTCGTCTAATACAGTATTGGAGAATACCCCGGCCACGATGTGCATGTATTCCGGTATGCTATCCTGCTGCCATTGCAGCGTGTCGCCGAAGATATGGTTGATGATCCCGGCTACGTTGAACCCCAGTGATTCCAGCGAATATCGTTGCTGTGTTGGAAATGTGCAGGCCGTGCCGGATTGACGGGTGCATGTGGGGCATAGTTCGCAGTGACCGGCGATAAAAATGGCGCTGTTTTCCAAGGTTGCTCCGTGTACCAGCAGGCGTTGGTTCACGACCCTTTGATGCTCGTAATAACAGGCCAGGGCTGCTTTATTGTCACTGGAACCGGTCAGTGACACCTTGACGCCGGCCACATAGGCCCGGCTGAAACGGCCCCAATAGGCAGCTGTATCGAAATCGTGGGGAGGACATGACCAGTTCAGGCCATGGCGTGGGCATTGGCTGCAGAAACCGAACACCATCTCCGGCTGGTAATACGGTTTCATATGCTCAACTGGCACCATGTGGATGATGCAGTCGAGGCGGTTTTTGTGTGGAATTTGTGAATTTGTCATGCAGTCGAGTTGTCTATATCAAGTTAGTCATTGATCATATAACGGGGTGCCAGGTTCATCCGCTTCGACCGGTCGGTTTTTAGGGCGGGGCGGCGTGCAAAAGATTGGTTTAAAACCCTAATTCCCTTTTCGGTGTCAGCTAAATTGGGAAGTGCTCATTTTGGGTGGAACACCTAGCGTGTAAAATTTTAAAATATATCGGTTATGCGTTGTGCTTTAGGGGTGTAGTGGTGCATGGCCCAGCCTGCCACCATAGCCAAGGCCAACAAGACCGCAAACGGCTTCCAGGTGGCCTTGAAAACGCTCCCCACCCAGTCCTGTTTGTTCATTCTCTTTGTTGAACGCACCAGGCTTGCAGCCAGCACTGCATTGAAGGCCGCTTCGGCCAGAATTGCAGGCGCTTCCCAGATAATGAATATTCCCACACCAAGAACGGAAAACAAAACAACTGTTAAAAATCCCACCACAATCGCCAGCACAAAACCGCCTTCATCGTCCACGCCGCCGACAACATCCCCAACCGCATCACCGACACCACCCAGGGTGTCACCAACCCCGGATGCTATGTTCCCTGCAGTATTGCCGAAGCTGTCGCTGGCTCCACCACCGTCAAAGTTGCCGCCACCTCCTGCAAAATCCGGATTTGCGCTACTGCCTGAAGGTAGCGGGATGTCTAAATTTTTCAGTATACTGTTGCTGGTATCCGTGCTGGAACTGACAGGTGAGTCGGTCATAAGCCAGAGCCATATTTTGATGGCAGCGAAGAAAAACGCATAAGCGAACAAGATTGTTACCGGGTAGCGCAAAGCTACGTTGTGGAGACCAATGGTCAGCATGCCCTTACTGGCAAGAACTCCGGCCATGGATGTTGCAAGCAGAATCAGGGTCATGTGCAGACGAAGGGAAAAGCGCTTTTTGAGTGATGTAATGAAACGGGTACGGTTCATGGTGGCTCATTTATTGTGCTAACGGCTATGAGTGTGACCGGCGCGGCAGGTTTTCTGCCGCGACCGAGTCAACACGAGAGTTGGGACATCCCTTTTCCTCAAATGTAAATATGTGAAGGGCGTTCCCTAAAGCTTTTCCCACTCCCAGCTATGAACCAACACAGCTCGGGTATGGCGCCTTCTCACCTGGAACAATTGGGCAAAGTTTAATCGGGGCAAGCTTCTTGAGTTTGTCTGTCCACTTGGTTGTGTCGATTGCAATAGGTGTTTTTGATGGAGCCTCCCTTTCGGCCCATTGAACGGTGTAGTAGTCTCTCTCTCCCTTAATAGCGACGATTATGGCTGATTCGCTTGTTTGCCCAGCAGTTGTAGGCGAAGTCCCACAACTCACGATTGCAATAAATCCATCATATCCGCTGATTTTACCTTCTGAAATACCGCTTGCACTGAAGGAATCCGGACAGGCACCCTTGAAACCACCAGCAATGTTCTCTACAAATTTCATTGGAGACAGATTAGGGTTGGATGCTAGATCTTTAGCTCCTGTAATGGTAATCATTTGCGTCCACTTATTTTCATTTTCACCATCCAGAACGGATTCACGGATATATTGTGACCCACGAGTGTTCTCAAATACAGTTTTGAAGCCCTTGGGTAGAGAAGTCACTAGAAGCTGGCTGAAAATGGGCGCAATCGATTTCACAGAGTAACCTTGCTGTCTGTATGACTCAACAACGTTCACTGCAGTGTTCGAATCTGCGTACGCCATGGGAGCCAAGATCGATAGTAGAGCAACTCCAACAAATAGTGATTTGAACATAATGCCCTCTCCTTTGAATAATGCGAATGATTTGAAGACCAACTTGTTAATCACCAGACCCGGCCATCCACCCAAATAGAACATTTAGCCTGTGATCATTAAAATGTGGCGTAAGTTGGTGTCTATAAAAGCAATCAGCACTATATTCTGACTACATTTACATGTCAAAACAGAATTGAGCTGATTTTAATGTTGGTTTGTTTTTGTGATACGACAGACGGGCTTGAATATCTGTACTCAGCTAATACAAAAAATCCCCGCTGAGTTGTCAGCGGGGATCTGTTTTTACCGTCTCAATAAGCCGGCCAGAAACCGGCAAAAGCACCGGTTTTTATAATGGCTCTGCCGTTAACCACGGCTCCGCATTTGGGGCCGTAGGGCGGGGCATAGGCAGGCACCGGGCCGGTGCCCATGACATTAGTAATCATCGTGTTTGTGCGGTACATGGCAAAACGTGCAGTAAAGCTTTCTACAAATCCATCTACGGCTGCCAGCGCCCTGGGATCACTGGCGCGTGCTCCCAGTGCCGACTTGATGGATGTTTTTAGGCTTATTGCCGAGAGCGGCTCAGGATTGCCGCTCAGCACGGCCAGCGGCATGGGAATGTTGGGGGTGGGCGGCGCCATGGGACCGGGGTAACATGCGAAGGATGGATACCATTGCAGGCCGGGTATTCTGAGGCTGGATGTCCAAGTATTCCAGGCGTTGGAAACAGGTGTGGCAAAGGCATTGACCACATCCGCAGGGATACCGTACTTGAACATATGCATTTGTATGAAAGGTTGCAGCGGAGGGCCGCTGATGCTGCCGCCTGTGGCCGTGGTTCCGTTGATGATCACATCCTTGAGGATGGACTGGCTCTGCCAGGTGGCGATGGCCTGTGCTGTACCTGCAATGGCTGCCTTCTGGCATGTCGCCCAGTCCGACCATGCGGCTGGCCTGGCCTCCGGCAGCATGCGCCGGCTGGGGGTGTTGATGAGCGGTCTTTCCAATGCTCGGGCATCAACAGTTGCAGTGATCAGTATGAGCACTGTCAGTAGCGCCAGCATTCTGTTCATTGTTAGCCTCCTCTGTGTCAAGTCAGCTGTTCTGCATGTCATTGACGACAAGGTCGACAATATCATGGCAGCCGGGCGACAGCTCCGTTCTGGCTAGCAAATCAATGACCTTGGATAGTCCGGAGGCGTAGGCGGATTTGCCCAGCACTCTTGTTTCCAGCCTGATCTCGACTCCCGGGTTTTTGATCGCGATCCGGTGATAGGCATGGCGATCCAGAAATTCAGGCGGGATGCCGAGTTTCCTGCTTTGTATCTCAGGGTCTCTGATGGACTTGATACCTTTTTCCGGGATGCCCAGCGCTTTGGCAAGATAGGCTGCTGTGCCTGCCTTGGTGCTTTTGGACGCTTGGTGCGATTCGGAAATGATGATGTCCTGACCCAGGAAATATTTTGATGCGTGTTTGACTGTAGCCATGAAGTGCAGCATCGGCATGTTCACGTTGGGGCAGATGATCAGCGGGAAAGGCGGGTTTTCCGGCAGATGGACGTCTGCCGTGGACAGCTCCAGCAAGATGGAACCGGTTTTTGTGCAGTACTCGATGATTTCATTCATCTGACGGCCGGAACCGGCATGAGCCACGATCTGCTTGCCTGCAGGCGAAGAAGCACGATCTTCCCAGTGGATTACGCGTGAGATGGCCGGGCCGTTCAAACCTTTTAGCAGCTCTTCTGCCAGCTTTCCGCGGCCGGCAATCAGGATTGTATACTGTTCCATGTTGTTGATTCCTTTCACTGCTGCTTCATTGTCTATCTTATCTGGCAATATAGCCTCTGTGAGGCATTCTGTCAAAATTACTCTCTCAGGTAGTGGCAGGTATATCCGCCCGGCTGCTTGATCAGATAGTCCTGATGATAATCCTCGGCCTGGTAGAATTTCTTCGCGGTGGTGATTTCGGTAATAACCGGCGCTTTCCATTTGCCGGAACGGTCAACGGCGCGTTTGACCCTTTCGGCGATAATCCGCTGAGTTTCGCTGGTGTGGAAGATGGCCGAGCGGTACTGGCTGCCCCGGTCATTACCCTGGCGGTCCTTTGTGGTGGGGTCATGCATGCGGAAGAACCAGTTCTGCAGCAGTTCCTCGTAACTTAGCTTGCGCGGGTCAAAGACCACCTCCACACTTTCGGCGTGTCCGCTTTTTGAATCATGGGTATCTTCATAACGCGGATTCTCCAAGTGTCCACCGGTGTAGCCGACACGTGTCGAGATGACGCCGGGTATTTTGCGCAGGATATCCTGCATGCCCCAGAAACAGCCGCCCGCCAGGATGGCAGCTTCACGCTCCGGGGCATCGGTTCTGATGCCTCTGGCGCTGAATTGCGGTACATAACGTCCATAACCTGCACTCCACAATTGATCTGCTGGTATGAAACGCAGCGCGGCCGAATTGATGCAGTAACGCTGGCCGGTTGGCGCCGGGCCGTCGTTGAAGACGTGTCCCAGGTGCGAATCGCCCTGTTTTGAGCGCACCTCGGTACGCTGCATGCCATGGTTTTTGTCATCCCTAGTGGCGAGATGCGTCTTGTCCAGCGGTTGTGTGAAGCTGGGCCAGCCTGTGCCGGAGTTAAACTTGTCCAGGGAGCTGAACAGCGGCTCACCTGAGACAACATCCACATAGATGCCGTGTGCGTGGTTGTTCCAGTAGGCATTGTCAAAGGGCGGTTCTGTTCCGCATTGCTGTGTGACCCGGTATTGCTCTGGTGTAAGTTGCTCTTTCAGTGTGGCTGCATCAGGTTTTTCATATGTTATGTTCCGGTTCATGGCAGGCTCCCTTGTTCTGCTTTCATTGCAGCCCAAAGCAGCGGCGCTGTATAACAAAAGCAGCAGGCAGGTGATGATATGGGTCAGCTTCAGGCTGGACATGGTTGTACCCTGGTTTGTGATAAGTCTGGATTGATGACAATTATGCACGGTATTTCAAATGATTCAACTGCCCATCAAAAAGCGCATGATAATGCCTTTAACTCTCTTGACGTGGCAAAGCATGGGTATTATACCTGTCTGACACCAATCTTCAGGAGCGAATCTTAAATATGAACGGTCAAAGTTTGATCGAGTCCATCGGCTCGACACCAATAATTGAAATCGGAGGGCTGGGCAGCCCTGCCGGCGTGCGCATTCTGGCCAAACTGGAGGGGAACAATCCCGGCGGTTCCATAAAGGACCGACCCGCCAGACAGATGATCCTGGCGGCTGAAGCCAGCGGTGAACTGACAGCGGATAAGGTTATACTGGAGCCGACTTCCGGCAATACAGGCATCGCCCTGGCCATGATCGCTGCTGCCAGAAGGTATCGCATCAAGCTGGTTATGCCGGCCTGTGTCAGCTTGGAGAGGCGCAGCGTACTGGAGGCCTACGGCGCAGAGATTGTGCTTTCTCCGGGGTGCGAGGCGACTGACGGCGCTATCCGCATGGCCCACAAGATCTACGAGGAGGCGCCGGACAAGTACTACATGCCCAACCAGTATGCCAACCCCAACAATGTGCTGGCCCATTATCTGACGACTGCCCCGGAGATCATGCGCCAGACAGACGGCAAGATCACCCATTTCGTGGCCGGCATCGGCACCAGCGGCACGGTTATGGGGGCGGCTCGCTATTTCCGTGAAAACAAGCCGGATGTGCAGGTGGTGGCGGTAGAACCTACCCTGGGCCACAAGATACAGGGGCTGAAAAACATGCAGGAGGCGATAGTGCCGCCTATTTACGATCCCCATGCCTATCACCGCAAACTGGTAGTGCAGGATGAAGAGGCCTTTGATACCGCCAGACTGCTGGCGTCAAGGCAGGGGATATTCTGTGGCATGTCCGGCGGGGCGGCGGTGGCCGGGGCGTTGAAACTGGCCAGTGAGCTGGAGTCCGGTGTAATCGTGGTTATCATTCCCGACCGGGGCGACAGATACCTGAGCACCAACCTGTTCAAGTCCATGTGCGCCCAGTGCCCACCGTAAAGAGCTGGTTACTGTAACGGTATGAAGCAGCACGGTTTCAAGTGTCGAGCCCTGCATTAAAAAGCCTCTTTCAGAGCCCTGAAAGAGGCTTTAATCTTGAGATGCTGCATATCAATAATGCTAGTGCGGTAGAGTTGTACCAAAGAAGTGGATTCTGTTTGCCCCGCCAACTATCTGCAGCCCTCCGCCATGCCCGCCATCATCGTAAATGGAAGAGCCTTGCATGATGATCTTTCTTGTACCCAGGTTGAGGTTGGCGTTGATATCCATGGTCGGTCTGCGGAATTCCAATCCCTGATATAAAATTGAGTCTCCCATCATGTGGATCCTGTTGGCGCCACCTACTATTTGCAGACCGCCGCCATGGGCGCCGTCATCGAATATGGATGACCCCTGCATGATGATCTTTTTGCTACCCAGGTTGAGGTTGGCGTTGATGTTGATGGTGTCACGACGGAACTCAGGGTTGTCGTAGAGAATGGCGCTGCCATGCATATGTACCCGGTTGGAGCCGCCACGGATTATCAGCCCGCCTCCTTGTGAACCGTCGTCATAGATGGAAGAACCAAGCATGATGATCTTGTGGTTGCCCAGATTCAGATTGCCGTCATCCTGCATGTACGAGGCCAGACGCTTCAACCTGGCAACCTCTTGCGGTGAAAACTGCTCGTAGGCTGCCCCTGCCACTACAACGAGCAGCAGACTGGCAAGTACGCCGATGATAAAGCTCTTGAAATCCAATCCTTTCATCTTTCAGTCCTCCTTGGGGTTGTTTTGACATGTTCAGCAACTGTAACTAACACAGAATTAACGCATTTAGGGGCGGCATAGCCGTTCATTTTCCCGAAGGGTATGTTTTGATTTTTATCAAATGCCATGTGACACCAATCGCTATCATCAGCAGCAAAGCTTTAAGCCATAACAGAGTAACGGCAAAAATGACCGAATAACCGATTGCCAGCCAAAGCATTGAGATGGCAATCAGCTTCTGACGCTGACTCATCCCAAGTCCTTCTTCGTAGTTTCTAATGTAAGCTCCGCACCATCGGTTGGTTGTAAGCCAGTGGTGCATGCGTTGAGAACTGCGTGTGTAGCAGAAGGAGGCCAATAACAGGAAAGGGGTGGTGGGTAATAGCGGCAGAAAAATCCCCAGTAGGCCAAGTGCTACGGAGATGGTGCCGATTGCAAAAAATATCGGTCTGGCAAGGCTGTTAGGTTGTGAAAATGCCGCCTGATTATCCACTCGATCAGCCTCTCATCTGCGATGTTACATAGGGTATACAGGTATTTTATCCGAAAACAGCCATAGGGCAAATTTTAGCTCAAAAACGAACAGGCGCCGGAAATCCGGCGCCTGTTCGTTAAGTTTCAGCAATGAAAAGACAGATTAAATCTTGTCGCCTTTGAGGTCTGCGGCAAACAGTTTGCCGGCGCCGCGTGAGGCGCAGAAATCGCCGCACATGGTGCAGGTCTTTTCGTCTTCCGGAACGCGGCTGGCGCGGATGGCACGGGCATCTTCCGGGAAGAGGGCCAGTTCGAACTGTTTTTCCCAGTCCAGATCGCGGCGTGCCTTGGACATCTCTTTGTCACGCTGGCGGCACTTCTCTGGGTACTTGTTCATGTCGCCGATGTAAGCGGAAAGCTTGGCTGTCTTAACGCCGACGCGAACATCTTCTTCGTTCGGCAGTGCCAGATGCTCGGCCGGGGTGATGTAGCAGATCAGGTCTGCGCCGAAACGGCTGGACTGGGCAGCGCCGATGGCGGTGGTGATATGGTCGTAGCCAGGTGCCACGTCGGTGGTGATCGGTCCGAGCATGTAGTACGGGGCGCCGCCGCTCATGCGTTTCTGAAGCTGGATGTTGCCTTCAATTTCGTCCAGAGGTACATGGCCCGGGCCTTCGACCAGCATCTGGCAGCCCATTTCACGACCGATCTCTGCCAGTTCGCAGTTGAAGATCAGTTCCTGGATCTGGGCGCGGTCGGAAGAGTCATGGATGGCGCCGGCACGCAGGCCGTTGCCCAGCGACAGGACGGTGTCGTATTTTTTCAGGATGGAGATGACGCGGTCGAACTTCTCATACAGAGGGTTTTCTTTGTTGTTGGCGATCATCCAGGCAACCATGGAAACGCCGCCTTTGGAAACCAGGCCGCCGTAACGGTAGTTCTGCTTGCGCAGACGCTCGATGGTGCAGAGGTTGATACCGCAATGTACGGCCATGAAAGCCATACCGTCGGCACACTGCTGCTCGATCAGGTCGAAGAGCATTTCTTCGTCCAGTTTGTTGGGGTTCTTGTATTTGCGGGCAGCTTCACAGAATGCCTGATACAACGGCACGTTGCCCACCGGCAGGTCCACTGCGGCGATGACATCGCGGCGTACGCGGTTCAAGTCGCCGCCCACGGAAAGCTCCATCAGGGTGTCGGCGCCTGCTTCCTGAGCGATCTTTGCTTTTCTTACTTCGCCTTCATAGTCGATGATATCTGAAGATGTGCCGATGGAGGCATTGACCTTGGTGCTCAACCCTTTGCCGATACCGGCGATGCGGCTGGGCTTGCGGTTGTGGTTCCAGGGGATGACGATCTTGCCTTCGGCGACCATCTGACGGATATACTCTTCGGTGAGGTTTTCGTTCTTTGCTACGATTGCCATCTGTGGGGTGATGATGCCCGCGCGGGCGTTTTCAATCTGGGTTTTCATGTTTTTACTTTCTCCTTTTGATTTGACTGCATATAAATTGCTTGTTGATTTCTATGAACCTGTTTGACGCGGATAAACTTCTGATCACATCTGATAGAAATCTGATTCCCTTTAATAAAATGATCCGTCTGAATCAGAAGTTTCAGTTTTGATCCGCGTGCTGTTGTCTTTTTCCTTGGTGCCTGATTTTCAGATGTTACCGGTCCCTAGTCCCGTTTTTAGCCTGCACTCCCTCCATCCGCGCACCGAGTTGATCAGCCAGATCTTTTCCGCTTGAGAAAGCTCTTTAGCGCTGATGATCGCTTCTTTGATCTCTTGCTTCTCCAGCAGTTCCTCTCTGAACACCCCCGGCAACAGGCCGCACTGCACAGCCGGTGTCAGCCGTTCGCCGTCAATCTGCACAACGACGTTGTTGTATGACCCCTCGGTGACTTCTCCGCGTTGGTTGAGGAAGATGACGTCGTAGCAGTCGGGATAATTTGCCCTTTCTGATACATAAAGGTCGCGCCTGGTCGTTTTATGATAGAGAAAAACATCTGCCGTGCTGACGCGGTATTGGGACAGTGCAATCATGCCGGTTTCGTCAGGGGGGGCCTCAATTGATGCTGCCTCGGCGGTGAACGAGCCGTCCTGCGCCAGCAGCAGCCTTAGTTTGTAAGTCCCTGTGACACCGGCTACCAGTTGCTCCAGTGTATTTCTGATCTGTTCCGCATCTGGCTGGGCAATGCCGAAATATGCGGCTGATTCGGACAGACGTTTAAGGTGCCGTTCCAGCAGCCGGAAACCGTTGTTGTCGTACCTGATCGATTCAATCAGCCGGAAATACGGCATCTCTCTGGTCAGAAAACGCCCCTTGGTCAGACATTCACGGTACTCTTCCGTTGGCTCCGATCCCCAGGTGATACCGCTGCCGATGCCTATTCTTGCCTTGCCGCTGTCAGACTCTACCACGGCTGTGCGGATGGCTACGCTGAATGTGGCCTCGACGCCGGGCGATACATAACCGATGGCGCCGCAGTAGATGCCGCGAGGTCCCGTTTCCAGTTCGCGGATGATCTCCATGGTACGGCGCTTGGGGGCACCGGTGACCGAGCCGCAGGGAAACAGCGCCTTGAATATCTCCAGTAACCCGATGCCGGGTTTCAGCTGCGCGCAGACGGTGGAAGTCATCTGATGCACGGTCGGGTAGGTTTCAATTTTAAAGAGCTGTGGTACGGTTACACTGCCGGTTTCGGCGATCATGGACAGGTCATTGCGCACCAGATCGACGATCATCAGGTTTTCGGCCTGCTCCTTTTCGCTTTCAGCTAAATGCTGTTTTTGCCGCAGGTCATCACCATGGCAGGGCAGACGGGCGGCAGTGCCTTTCATCGGTTTCATGGTGATCCGCCCGCCTTTCAGGCTGAAAAACAGCTCGGGTGAGGCGGAAAGGATTTGGTGGCAGCCTGTGTCGATCCAGGCGCAGAAGGGTGCCTGTTGACTGCGGCAGATGCGATGGTAAAGAGCTAAGGGAGCGCCCTCCATTTCAAAACACTGGCCGATGGTGTAGTTGACCTGATAGGTGTCGCCGCTGGCAATGGCCTCTCTGATCTTTTTCACTGCTGACGTGTATGCACCCTGGTCTGTCTCCACTTCAGGTTCTGATATCCGGCAGGGGCGGCTTTGCTCTGCTGCAGCGGGAACCACAGGAATGCGCTGCCTGAATATGCCGAACCAGACCAGCGGAAAGTCTGTCAGTTCTCTGGTCGAAAGCTGAGCGTTCAGGCCGCTGGCCGCCTCATAGCTGACAAAACCGGCAGCGTGAAAACCGTCAGCCACGGCCTTTTCCACCTGTTGCAGGGCCGCGGCAACATTCTCGCCGGCATGTGCGGTGATGATCCTTTCAAGGCCTTCAAAACGCCATGAGTGACCAAAGTCACCTTTGGCAAATGACTCCAGCAGTACAGTCGGATGGACTTCGGTGTTTCTCTTTTTCATTTGTTAAAGAACAATCTTAAAAAACACCGGCAGCAGTATCAGCACGGCGATTTCCACCAGTTCGCTGATGCAGCCGATCACGTCGCCGGTGATGCCGCCAATCTTGGCGTGAAACCATCTCCTGATCAGACTGGCCGTAAGCATGGCGGCCGCCAGCAACATCGGGCCATGCATGCCCAACAGCAACCAGGCCGCAGCTAGTGTGAGACAAAAGGCGATCATTAATTGTATCTTGCCGGCGCCAACCACGATGGTTGATCCGATGCCGTCCTGACGGGCGCTGCGCCCGAAAACTATGGTCTGCACCTGGCAGAACCTGGCAATCAGGGGGAACAGCAGCAACGCCTGCCATTTGACGCATTCCGGCACGGCCACTAGTGCCTGCCATTTGAGCAGCAGCCCCAGGGCAATCGCAACCGCTCCAACTGCGCCGACCCGCGAATCCTTCATGATCTCCATGAAGCGTTCTCGGCTGCCGCGGGCGGCAATGCCGTCGCATACATCGGCCAGTCCATCCATGTGCAGGGCGCCGGTGACGGCTGTCAGCGCCACGATCAGCAGGGTGTCCATCAGCGGCCTGCTCAGATGCGGCGACAGCAGCCAATTAAGTGAAGCCAGCAAAGCGCCGATGGTCAGACCGGCCAGCGGGAACAGCGCTGTGGAGCGCCCCAGGTCATCCTTTTTCCATTCAAAACGGAATGGCAGAGGGATGATGGTCAGAAATTGCATGGTGATGATGTAAAGTTTCATTAAGTCCGTGACTCGTGTCTGTAAATTATTGGTAAAACCGTGATTTGTGTCCGTGGACTGTAACTATTGAAATAACTACGGGCACGGACAACGGGCACGCGCGACGGTTTAACTCGTTACCCCTGCTTCTTCAAAGGTGGCCATCTCTTTCAGTACCTTTACGCCGGCTTCGATCAACGTCATGGCCAGGGCCGCGCCGGTCCCTTCTCCCAGGCGCAGGTTCAGGTCCAGGATCGGCTCTGCTCCGATGCGCTCCAGCATGAAGGAGTGGCCTAACTCAACAGACTTGTGGGATGCAAAGATATAGTCTTTGACATGCGGGTGCATTTCCGCAGCGATCAGTGCGCCGGCTGTAGAAATGAAACCGTCCACTACCACCGGGATGCTGTTGGCGGCGCAGCCCAGCACCAGCCCGGCAATGCTGGCAATTTCCAGACCGCCGACCTTGGTCAGCACATCCAGCGGGTCGTTCGGATCCGGTTTGTTTACAGCCAGTCCCTTTTCGATGGCGCTGATCTTGTTCCTCAGTCCCTGATCGTCGATACCTGTGCCGCGATGGGTGACCTCTTTGACGGTTTTACCAGAGAGGGCGGCGATGATAGCGGAAGAAGGGGTGGTATTGCCGATGCCCAACTCTCCGGTACCTGCCATGCCAATACCCTCAGCTTTGCATTTATCAGCAAGTTCGATGCCGATCTGCATGGCGGCAACGGCCTCTTCCCTGGTCATGGCCGGGCCTTTGGCGAAGTTTTTGGTGCCTTTGGCAATCTTTTTACGGATCAGACCGGGGTGCTCCTCGAAGTCGCTGTAAACGCCTACATCCACCACACGCACCTCTGCGCCGGCATGGCGGGCCAGTACATTCACGCCGGCTCCGCCGTTGAGCAGGTTGTAAACCATCTGGGTGGTGACCTCGCATGGATATAGCGAAACCCCTTCTTCATTGATGCCGTGGTCAGCGGCAAAAGTGAAAATTACTTTTTGGGACACATCCGGATTTTTTTCCCCGCTGATGGCCACCAGGCGCCGGGCAAACTCTTCCAGGCGTCCCAGAGACCCAGGCGGTTTGGTCTTGTTATCCAGTCTAGCCTGGGCTTCCTTAATCAGTTCCGGATCGACCGGCTTGATGCGTGTGATGGTTGATTCGATAATATTCATAGATGTCCTCCTTCAACATTTTTGTGACGGTATACAGACACGCATGGCGAGTCACGTTTCTATTTTAGCTTCAATGGTATGCCGCTGATGACGGTGTATACGTCATCCGAGGCAGCGGCTAGTATCTGGTTGGCGTGTCCGGCTGCGTCGCGGAAAAGGCGGCTGAGCTGGTTGTCCGGCACGATGCCCATGCCGACTTCATTGGAAACCATGACGACCGGCGTACTCATGCTGCGCAGGGTGGCAGCCAGGCGGTGCACGTTATCCAGGATCAGTTCTTCCGTGTTGTCCTGATCCTCATATAAAAAAAGCAGATTGGTGACCCAGAGGGTGATGCAGTCTACCAGGATCGCCTTGCAGGTGCCGTCACAGCCTGCCAGGGCCTGCGGCAGGTGCAGCGGTTCTTCTATGGTCCTCCAGTTTTCGCCGCGGCGCTGCTGATGTTTCTGGATGCGCTCGTCCATTTCACCGTCCAGGGCCTGGGCTGTTGCCAGATAACAGAGTGGTGCGCCGAACTGCATGGTCAGTTCTTCGGCCAGTTTGCTCTTGCCACTTCTGGCGCCGCCGGTGACAAAGATTATTTTAGACATGGAAATACCTCCAAACTAAAAAACCCTTCTCCAATTCAGGAGAAGGGCTCGAACAGCGGGATCTGGTTCTGGTGTAATATCCGGCTTCGGCCCCTCTTTCCACGGAGGTTCGCTAAAGCTTCGGACTGGCAGGTTTCCTGGCTTGAGGATCATTCCTTCTCTGCGCCTTCCCAGGATAGTTCCCAGTGGCGTATTGCAGAGTCGGTCCCCTCTTACAGTTGCGGGTCAGCGCGGGATTTTCACCCATCTTCCCTATTATTCATGCCTGCTGAGCATGACACCAGAACGACTTAAAAACAGTTTTGAGTCTTTTAGCAGTGAAAACAAAAAAAGTCAAAATCAAAAAACCGTCAAAGTTTTTTTCATCCTGCCCTTGATTTTTAATACAAGCCTGATTATATTCCTATTCAGTTAGCACTCGGAAGAGCTGAGTGCTAATTTTTTTAGAACAAAAAAATTATACAAACAATGCATAGAAAGGAGAAGAAAAGATGAATTTGAGACCGCTTCAGGATCGTATCCTCGTCAAGAGGGTAGAAGAGGAGACCAAAACCGCCGGAGGGCTTTATATCCCTGAAACCGCCAAGGAAAAACCTCAGCGTGGCGAGATCGTCGCAGCCGGTAAAGGTAAGAAGACCGAAGATGGCAAGGTGCTTCCCCTGGATGTAAAGGTGGGCGACAAGGTTCTTTTCGGCAAGTATGCTGGTACTGAAATCAAGGTTGATGGTGAAGATTATCTCATCATGCGCGAAGATGATATCCTCGCTGTTGTAGAGTAAAAAAACGGTCTTTTTCCGCCCTGGCCTCACCAATTATCGCAATGCCTTGTGCGACGTAGCGATGCTACGCCTCCGCGTCATTGCTTAATTGGCAAACCCAGAACGAAAAAATCCTCGTTTTAACCTACTGAATACACAAATTATTAAAATATGGAGGAATAAAGCATGTCTGCAAAAATCATCAAGTTTGACCAGGACGGCCGCAACGCTATCCTCAAAGGTGTAAATACACTGGCTGACGCAGTAAAGGTGACCCTCGGCCCCAAAGGCCGCAACGTGGTTATCGACAAATCCTTTGGCGCTCCGCTGATCACCAAGGACGGCGTGACCGTTGCAAAGGAAATCGAACTGGACGACAAGTTCGAGAACATGGGCGCACAGCTGGTCAAGGAAGTTGCTTCTAAGACTTCCGACGTTGCCGGTGACGGCACCACCACTGCAACCGTTCTGGCTCAGGCCATCTATCGCCAGGGCTCCAAGCTGGTTGCTGCCGGCCACAACCCGATGGAAATCAAGCGCGGCATCGACAAGGCTGTTGAAATCATTGTCGGTGAACTGAAAAACATCTCCAAGCCGATCAAAGACCACAAGGAAATTGCCCAGGTTGGCACCATTTCCGCCAACAACGACAAAACCATCGGTGATATCATTGCCGAAGCTATGGAAAAAGTCGGCAAGGAAGGCGTTATCACCGTTGAAGAAGCCAAGGCAATGGAAACCAGCCTTGAGACCGTTGAAGGTATGCAGTTCGACCGCGGCTATCTTTCTCCTTACTTTGTGACTGATCCGGAGCGCATGGAAACCGCTTTTGAAAACGCATACATCCTGATCCACGATAAAAAAATCTCCAACATGAAAGACCTGCTCCCGGTGCTGGAGCAGACTGTCAAAACCGGCCGTCCGCTGGTGATCATTGCAGAAGACGTTGAAGGCGAAGCGCTGGCAACCCTGGTTGTCAACAAGCTGCGCGGCACACTGAATGTTGCTGCTGTCAAGGCCCCTGGCTTTGGCGACCGCCGCAAGGCCATGCTGGAAGATATCGCTACCCTCACCGGCGGTATCGTGATCTCTGAAGAGGTTGGTCACAAGCTCGATCAGACCACTATCGACATGCTGGGCCGCGCCAAGCGCGTTACCATCGACAAGGACAACACCACTATCATCGACGGCGACGGCAAGGAAGAGGCTATCCAGGGCCGAGTAAAGCAGATTCGCGCCCAGATCGAAGAAACCTCCAGCGACTACGACCGCGAAAAACTGCAGGAGCGTCTGGCCAAACTGGTTGGCGGCGTAGCTGTGATCAAGGTCGGCGCAGCAACAGAAGTTGAAATGAAAGAGAAGAAGGCCCGCGTTGAAGATGCGCTGCATGCAACCCGTGCTGCAGTTGACGAGGGTATCGTCCCTGGCGGCGGCGTGGCTTACATCCGTTCGCTGCAGGCTCTGGATGCGGTTAAATTGCCCAGCGAGCAGCAGTTTGGTGTAAACGTGGTTAAGGCAGCACTTGAAGCTCCTATCCGCCAGATCTCTGACAATGCCGGTATCGATGCTTCCATCGTTGTTGACAAGGTCAAGAACGGCAAGGACGCCTTCGGTTATGATGCTTCTTCCGATGAGTATGTGGATATGCTCCAGGCCGGTATTATCGATCCGACCAAGGTTTCTCGTTCCGCTCTGCAGAACGCAGCTTCTATCGCAGGTCTGATGCTGACCACCGAGGCCCTGATCGCTGACAAGCCTAAGGAAGAAGGCGCTGGTATGCCTGCTGGCATGGGCGGCGGTATGCCTGGCGGTATGGGTGGCATGGGCGGTATGTACTAATACCGCTGCCATATTTGAGTGCTAACTTCGTTGGCTCGTCGAAAGCTCCTCGACATAGATTTAACTATGCCTGCGTCGCTTTCTCTTCGCCGCCTGGTTATCATCTCAAATCTGACAACGCTATGAATGTTGCTGAAAAGGCCGGGTATTTTGCCCGGCCTTTTTGCGTTAAGAAAGATTTTATCCGCTTGGACTGTCAGTTGAACCTTTTTGTCAGCTCAGCTACCCGCTGGCCTAGCAGGGCGGCGGTTTCATGGTCATTGGGAGGAGGTGCCTTGTCCGCCCCCTGGTCGTTGTTGGACTGGGCCATGGCGCCCAGGAACGAGCCCAGCCGGTTGATATCATCAACGCTCCCCTTGCTACTGTTATTGCCCGGCATCAGCCCAAGGCTGACCCAGATCATGCTGTGCTGGGCGGCGAAGATGATCAGGTCTGTCAGGGTGTTCAGCTTATCGCCGCTCTGGCTGCCTGAATTGGTGAAGCCGGCGGCCAGTTTGTCTTTCCATTTCTGCTTGGCCCAGATGCCGGAACTATCCTCCATGAACTTTTTGAATTCTGCCGATGTGCTGCCCATGTAGGTGGGGCAGCCGAAGATAATGGCATCGACGCCGTTCAGGTATTCCCAGTCGTTCTTGGCCTCGGTCGCCTTGACCAGTTTTGCCTCGATCCCTTCCACGCGCTGGACGCCCCCCAGTACGGATTTCGCCAACGCCTCGGTATGGCCGTAGGTGCTGTGATAGACTATGGCAATTTTTTTCCCCATTGAATTTTTCCTCCCTAAATTGACTTATGTCAGATTATAACGCCATTTTTGGGTTTATCATTTCAACTGTCAGACAAAATACATGGCAGTTGATTTTCTTTATGTGTCAACACAAACTGTGGGGAGTTTAAAATGGAAATTACAGGCAAGGCTTTGACAATGGCGGATATGGTGGCGTATCAGGATGGTTCAGTGGTCAGCAAGACGCTGATAGACAAGAAAATCGGCACGCTGACACTGTTCTCGTTTGCTTCAGGGCAGGGGCTGAGCGAACATACGGCGCCTTATGACGCCTTTGTGCAGGTGGTTGACGGTGAGGCGGAGATCACGATAGATTGTGAGGCCCATACGGTCAAGGCGGGCCAGATGATCATCATGCCGGCCAATCATCCCCACGCGTTGCAGGCGGTCAAGCCGTTCAAGATGCTGCTGGTGATGATCAGGGCTTAGCCGTCGGTCAGCTGCTTGCTAAATCTTCGTCGAATCTGCCGATCACCATGAAGGTGCCCCTGGCCTTGGCAATCAGCCGGTTGGTGTCTCCGGCCAGCACTTCGGCTTCTACCACCATGGTCTGACGTCCGCAGTGGATGACTTTGCCGGTGGCGGTGATAGTTTCATGGGAGGCTGCATTTTTGATGTAGTTGATGTTCAGATCGATGGTGACGACACGGTTGCCGGTGGTGGCGCAGGCCACTCCCATGACCGTGTCGGCCAGCGAGGCCACGGCACCGCCATGTACGGCATTGTAGAGATTGGTGTGCTTGTCCGGATTGACCGGCATGGTGATCACGGCTTCTCCTGCGCTGAGGGATGCGATCTGCATGTCCAGCAGGCGGACAAAGGAGTTCCTCTCATAGATCATCGGCAGGTATTTTTGCATCTGTTCAACAAAATTCATATGCTGTAAACCTCTTGTCCATATTTTAATCTGTTCCAAACATATACACGCAGGCAGAGATTATCAAGGATTGATTTAGTCGCTTCCGCCCCTTTATCAAATTGACATGGCGGATAGGTTTAGCTAACTTCACTCAACTAAAGTGCAAACTGTTTTGGCGGTCATGGAGCGTATATGAGACAGACTGCTGTACTGATGCTACAGATGGGTGGACCGGATACGTTGGATGATGTGGAAGCATTTCTGTTCAAGCTGTTTTGTGACCGGGATATCATCAGGATCGGCCCCGCTTTTCTGCAGCCGCTGATTGCAAAACTGATTTCGCGCCGCCGGGCCGACAAGGTGGCAGCTCATTATGAAATGATCGGCGGCCGGTCGCCCCTGCGCGAACTGACCCAGCAGCAGGCTGAGGCACTGGAGCTGCAGCTTGGCCCTGACTACCGTTGTTTTGTGGCCATGCGTTATTCCAGACCGGATACAGTGGAAGCGCTGGCAGCGATCAAACGGGCCGGCATCAGCCGCATCATTGCCCTGCCGCTTTATCCACAGTATTCCAGGGCTACCAGCGGTTCATCTTTTAACGAACTGGATCGGATTGCTGATATGGCGCACGCGGAGTTTGAAATCATCCGCGTCCACGATTTTCACAACCATCCGCATTATATTGAAGCCTTGGCGGAGCAGATAGAAAAGGGGCTGGCAGGTTTCTCAGACAGGGAAAACGTCCATATCCTCTTCTCCGCCCATGGGTTGCCGCAGTCGTTTATTGACAACGGCGACCCCTATCTTGAACAGACCGAGACTACTGTGAGACTGGTGATGGAGCGCTTCGCAGGGGTGACTCATCATCTGGCTTTTCAGTCGCGGGCTGGTCCGGCCAAATGGCTGGAACCTTCCACAGACGCAAAACTGGCGGAGCTGGCCGGACTAGGGGTTAAACAGTTGTTGGTGGTGCCGGTTTCTTTTGTATCGGACCACATTGAGACCCTCTACGAGATTGACATTGAATACGCTCAGAAGGCTGCAGAGCTGGGGATAACTGAGTTTCGTCGGACCGGGTCGCTTAATGCGTCAGCGGCGTTTATAAACTGTCTGGCCGAGCTCGTACACGCACCAGAGCTTTGAAAAACTACTGCGGAGAGCCGTCTCTGCGTTACGCGGTACTCGCAACCTCAGCTAACTACCCGTTATGCTTCGGTTGCCCCGTTCCGTGCGCCTTGCATCAGGCCTTACTCATGACGTTTTTCAACGCCCTGGCACAGGACAAATGAAAAAGCCCCTCTCCTATAAAAGGAGCAGGGGCTTTATTTTTTGAATGGCGGGTGGGTATTATTGGTGACCGCTTGGCTCGGATGACTCGATGATCGGTTTGAGGGCATGCCTGATCATCAGCCAAGAGTAGAGCAGCAGGAAAATCGGTGTCAGCAGCAGGATGGCAATGGCAATGTGCTGAAAGTCATTCAGCGGGGCCAGGGTTTCCTCTTGTTTCTGTTTGACGACGATGCCCCAACCGTTGTTGAGGACACTCAGGTAGGTGCGCCATGTTACCCCTTTGGGGTCGGTGTATTCGAATATACCGCGGGTTCCGTTGCGTAGCGCGGCGATGGGGGGATCCTGGCTGAAATCCTGAAACTTGGTGGTCAGATCCTTGTCAGGGTGCAGGATAACCCGGTTATGGTCGTCGATAACATAGGCGTATCCGGTCTTGCCGATGCTAGAGGTCTGCACGTCCCGGCTGAGTTCGGTGAGATGGGCGGCAAACATGGCGACACCCACGATCGACCCGTTCGGGGTTTTTATCGGCACGGAAACGACCAGGGCCGGCTGTGTCGTTGTCCTGCTGATCAGACTCTGAAATGTAGTATGACCGCTTTTGGCGCCTTGGAACCAGGGGCGGTCCTTGTAGTCGGTCATAGAGATGTCATCGCTTCTGGCGATGTTCATACCTTGCAGATCGGTGGTGCTGACAAGGTACATGTGACCGTATGTGCGGGCCATATTCTGCAGATGCGGGCGTTGACGTGCCGGATTCATGCTGATGATATCCGGGTTGCGGGTCAGCTGCTCCAGGGCCTTGACCTGATAGTTCAGCCAGGTCTGTGTGGAGATTGCCAGTGAACGGTTCAGCAGTTCCAGCTTGTCATCGGTATCACTGGTAATCTGATTGGCGGCGTTGAAGGTCAGGATGTAGATCATGGAGATGATCACGGCGAGTCCCGCAAAAAAGAGCGAGAATATTGTCAGGCGTGCTTTGGCGGGGATGCTGTTGTATAATGTTCTGGTGTCAGTCATCTTTGGACCGCCTCCTGTTTAAGCAGATTTTGAGTTAAGTATACCAAAGATATTTTTAATTCATACGGTAGAAAAGTAATTACCTGGCAAGGTATTAGAGATGTTTGTCGAGCTAATTCCAGTGGGCGGCTGTGTCGTGCTGCTGGATACGGTAATAACACGCCGGGGAGAGTGCCCCGGCGTGTTATGGAGGCTACTACATACGGAATCTGCCTACCAGCTGTTGCAATTTAACAGTCAGTTCCGAAAGCTGCGATGCACTTTCTTCAACACTGTTTGCCTCCTGGGTGGTTCCTTTGAGTGCTTCTGATATGTGGCACACATTTTTGCTGATTTCTGCCGTAGCGGAGGTTTGCTGTTCTGCGGCAGTTGCTATCTGGTCGATCTGCCTGGTCACTTCGTTGACTTCGTTGCGGATTTTATCAAGCGCCTGTCCAGATCGAATGGAGGCGCTGCTCCCACTTTCCACTTCTTTCACACCTTCCTCCATGCACGAGACTGCCTGAGCGGTTTCTTTCTGAATGTTACTGATCATGCCGGTAATTTCCCTGGTTGCAACGGTGGTCCTGTCAGCCAGTGCCCTTACTTCATCAGCGACGACGGCGAATCCTCGTCCCTGCTCTCCGGCACGTGCCGCCTCAATGGCAGCATTCAGGGCCAGCAGGTTGGTCTGATCGGCTATGTCACGGATGGTTTCAATGATCTGGCCGATCTGTTCAGATCTGGTACCCAGCGAATCAATGATGCCGGATGTCTGGCGTACGTGCTCAGCCACTGAATGCATGCCGCTAATGGTTTCCTGGACGATTACAGTGCTGGATCCGGCCAGTTCAGTGGCATTGGCCGAAGATGATGCCACGTTGCGGCAACTGTGCGATATGTCATTGGAGGCGGTAGCCAGTTCGCCGATGGAAGATGTTACCACACTGGTCTTGGTGGCGATCTCGCAGGAGTCCATTACGATTTGTTTCGATGCTGACTGAAGTCTGACTGTCTCTGCAGAAAGACTGCTGGTGGTTGCCGATACCTGTCCCACCATCTCACGCAGGTATGAGGTCATGGTGCCCAAGCTTTCCAGAAGCGACCTGATGGACCCACTGCCTTCTATGGATACATCAGCGGTGAGATCGCCTTTGGCAATACGGTTGGTGACATCAGCACAGGCCGAAATGGTTTTGGAAATTGAACTTACGACAAGATAGGAAAGCAGCGCTGATACAGATAGAACAACTGCTGCCAGTGCAATCATCAGCCAGTGATAAGTGGTAAGCAGTTTAGATGTGCTTTTTTCAATCTGCTCGTTGCGTGTATTGGTGAGGGTGACGATCTTGTCGATAACACTGCGGTGCTCATTGTAATGCGGGGTCAGGCTCTTGTGCAGTATGGAGGCAGCCAGATTGTAGTCTCTGCGGTCCAGTGCCGGGAAGAATTCCTTTTCCGCGCTGTCGAAAAAGGCCCTGGCGGCTTTGGCCGCATCGCCGATCATCAGTTTTTTGATTTCACCGTCGTCGAGCTCTTTTGTCCAGTAAGCCTGACGGTCTTCATAGTCTTTGTGCAGTTTTTTAAACGTCTTGGATAGCTCCGCTAGGAAGGCAGGGTCTTTGGAGTCGCAGGCCTGAAATGTAATCAGGTATGATTCAATAATGTATTCTGGCGGGGGAAGGATGTCGGCTATCAGGTCTTTGCCCTGAATGATCTGCCCATAAATTGGGCCGTTTACAGAGGTTTTGCTTGTTATGTAGGCAGCCATGGAAAACATCAGGGTAAAGCCGGCCATGAACAGCGCAACCAGAAATACGACCTGCCGGGTGATGCTGTAACGCGATAAAAGCTTGCTCGCAACCATGAAGACCTCCTCGTCTCAGGTGTTGTTAGATAGGCCGACGTTGGCCGCTGTTTTAATTAATGCAATGGCAGTGCCGTTTTTTGTTGTGAAATGATTGTTGTTGAAAAAATGACGCAATCATGGGAAAAAACGTGATCAGTATTAGCTGATGCTGGTGGTTTGATAATCAGATTATGGAGGCATTGATGGGTGCCAAAAAACTGGTTGGGTGTATCATTGCACTGATTGGGGCAGGGCTGTTTTATGCGGCTTTTACGGTGACTGCTACGGAGTGGCTCGGTGACTGGGTCAGCAGTAATGCTCCTTCAGTGAAGGAACAGTACACTCCCAAAGAAATCATGATCGCCTGGGGCGGCATGCTTGCCGGTATCGGTGTAATGATGATCAGCAGAAAGCGGTAATGTATGGATTGGTTTATCCAGAGGGGCCTTGCTGAAACAGGTGGCACGGGAGGCGACGTTTGTGAGTCAGCTGCTGCGGGATTCAGCAAACAAAAAGGCCTGCAATTCAATCTGCAGGCCTTGTTTGAAATTACTTCTTTGCACCCTCATCGGGGTTATTCCGGCATGATCAACTGCCGGAGATTACAGCAAAATTGATATGATGTTCGGAAACAGACTCCTCTATTACAACTCCTCCTCTGTATTAAGTCATTCTGTTTCAGGTAGCGCTATCTTGATTTCAATATAACCATTCAGATCAAATAAAACAGTCTATTCTTTAATTTTTTTTCTATGTATAATCAACGGATATTTACGGGGCAATTCAATCGATTGCCCCGTTTTTTTATGCAATCATTTGCGCAACGGATCAAACAGGTATTCCAGCCCATTGACCTTTATCTCGTATACCGTTTGCAGCATGCCGCCCAGTTTTCCTTTGGGAAACCCCTGCTGGGCCAGCCAGACCACATAAGGCTCCGGCAGGTCGATCAGCCTGCGACCCGAGTATTTACCGAACGGCATGCGCGCCTCGGCCAGTTCTGTCAGTTTGTGATAGTCAAAGCTCAGTTCTTCTGCCATTGCCGATCAACCTCTTAGGTTGCAAATGCACCAGAAAAAAATACGGCCTCCCGCAGATGCGGTGGCCGTAGTGAACAAAGTATAAGATCAGGTTAACTGCCGTTAGTTGATTTTTACCAGCTCAAACTCAAAGGTCAGATCCTCGCCGGCCAAGGGATGGTTGGAGTCAAAGGTGACACAGTCTTCCTTGACGTCAACGACAACCACGTCGAACTCTTCTTCGTCATCGTTGGAGATGGTCAGTTCGTCGCCTACTTCCGGTTTGAGATCTTCCGGCATATCGCTCCTGGGAATGGTGAAGACTCTTTCTGCGTCATATTCACCGAAGGCGTCGACAGCAGGAATAACCACGCTCTTTTTATCACCGATGGCCATGCCTTCCAGCGCCTGTTCGATCTGTGGAAAAAACTCATCAGCTCCGATGGTCAGTTCCATGGGGCCGTTTTCTTCACTGCAGCCACAGTCATCAGCGTGGCACTCCTCATTTTCGTAGGTGGAATCGAAAACAGTACCGTCTTCCAGTTTGCCGATATAATGGATAACAACCTTATCCCCTTTTTTTGCCTTTGCCATGTTAAACAACCTCTCAAAATTATTTTATTGCCTGCGACAGCATACGGGAAATAGTGCTGCCGCGTCCACAAAAAACAGCATGCTGCCGCGAATGGAGAAAGGTCTAAATTGATTGCGCCACAGGTCAGATAGTGCTAATTTTTGATGCCATTGTCAGTGCAGTAATAAAGTCGGCTGAGACCGTTTTAGTAGGGGAAGTGTGTCATGGAAGACAGACGTTCAACTGAAAGCGAGTTGCGGCTCAAGGCCATCCTGGAGATGGCTGCTGACGCCTTGCTGGTGATAGAGCCGGGTGGGGATATTCTCCAGGCTAGTGACAGTTTTTGCGCGATGTTCGGTGTGTCCGCATCCAGTTTGTCAACATGCCGGTTTCCTGATTTTGTACATCCGGACGATGCCAGTTTGATCCAACAACAGCTTGATCAGCTGGCAGCAGGCACTGTCGGAGCTGTCTCTAGGCAGGTGCGTTTCAGCCGCAGGGACAGGAGTGCCTTTACCGGCATGCTGTCGGTCAGAATCATCAAGGTGCCGGGCGAAGAAGCCGGACAACTGGTGATAACGGTCAGCGACATGACCGAACGCCTTGAGACGGATGAGGCCATGAAGCGTATTGTCGGCAATTACTGGGAAATCTTCAACGCCACCAACGATGCCATTATGGTGCACGATGCCTATAGCGGAGCCATTGTTGAGGCTAACCGGACAGTGGAGAAGCTGTTCGGATACAGCAGAGAAGAAATCTTCGTACTGACCATGCATGATTTCAGCGCAGGTGAATCCCCTTATTCTCTGACCGAGGCGGTGCGCTATATCCGCAAGGCAGTGGAGTGCGGCCCGCAGTCCTTTGAATGGCTTTGCCAGAAAAAGAACGGTGAGCGTTTCTGGGCCGAGTTTTCCCTGACCTCGTCTCACATCGGTGGCGAGGGCCGGGTGCTGGCGGTAATCCGTGATATCACCGACCGCAAGGAGATAGAAAAGCGCCTGAAATACCTGAGCGCACACGATTCCCTGACCGGTCTTTACAATCGTCTGCATTTTGAAACTGAATTCGAACGCATCTGCCATGGGCGTATATATCCGCTGAGTGTAATTGTGGCCGACCTGGACGGGCTGAAAAGTGTTAATGATACCTTGGGCCATACGGCTGGGGACGAGCTGATCATTGCCGCAGCCAGGGTGTTGAAAGACAGTTTCCGCACCGAAGATATTGTTGCCCGCATCGGCGGTGATGAGTTTGCAGTACTGTTACCCGATGTGGATACCCAGATGGCTGGTGTGTCCATTGCACGTATTCGTGAGACGGAAATGCTTCACAATCTCAGTGATAACGCTTATAAGGTCAGTTTTTCCCTGGGGTACGCAACAGCCGCTTCTGCGGATGATGTGGACGATATCCTGAAACTGGCAGATGCGCGCATGTATGCGGACAAGGCGGCCAGAAAGAGCGATGCTGCGGTGTGGCAGGAGCTTGAAAAGTCTATTGAAAATACCTGGCCATCTTGCATGGTGACGTCCTGAAGGTCCGGCATGCCAGCAGTAAGGACGAACGGCGGCGTGCAGATGCACGCCGCTTTTTCATGTGAGCGCATACCACTGCCGTGATTGTGTGGTAGGATTTGCAAAAAGTAGTATAAGTCCGTTGCCAACGGAGGATTAAGATGGATATCCGCAATACAAAAACAACCATACTTGACGCAGGTGACCCGGAGCAGAAACGGTCTGAAATACTCAATTATTTTCATCGTACCTTCGATATAGATGAAAAACTCTACGAAACACTCAGATACGACAACACGTTTTACATGCGGGCCGACCGCTTGCGTCACCCGCTGATCTTTTATTACGGTCACACCGCCACTTTTTTTATTAACAAGCTGACCATTGCGGGGCTGATTAGCACACGCATCAATCCGCAGTACGAATCCATGTTTGCCGTAGGTGTGGATGAAATGTCCTGGGATGATCTGGATGAACGTCACTACAACTGGCCTGCCCGGCAACAGGTCAAGGATTATCGTGACAAGGCCCGTGAACTGGTGGACGGATTGATCAGGCGCATGCCAATGAGTCTACCCATTGGCTGGGACAACCCCTTTTGGGCGATCATGATGGGTATAGAACATGAGCGCATTCACCTGGAGACCTCTTCGGTGCTGATCCGACAGCTGCCCATTGGTCAGGTGGTGCAACTGCCGTTCTGGGACATCTGCACGGAATACGGCGAACCGCCGGCCAATCAACTGTTGCCGGTCAAGGGGGGGATGGTCAGGCTGGGCAAGCCTTTTGATTACCCGCTTTATGGCTGGGATAATGAATATGGTGTTTACGAGGCCGAGGTGGAGGCGTTCAAGGCCTCGAAATATCTGGTGTCCAATCGCGAGTTTCTGGAGTTTGTCGAGGCGGGCTGTTATGGAGAGCGGCAATGGTGGAGCGAGGAAGGGTGGAACTGGCGCAGTTTCCGAGCAGCAGAGCATCCGCTATTCTGGATCAGATCGGACAGCAACTGGAAACTGCGCACCATGACAGCTGAAATACCTTTGCCCTGGAACTGGCCTGTCGAGGTCAATTATCTGGAGGCAAAGGCCTTCTGCAATTGGAAGGCTGCACAGACAGGACTGCCGATCCGTCTGCCGACCGAGGATGAATGGAACCGTTTGCGGGATATGTCTGGCATACCTGACCAGCCATACTGGGACAGCGCACCGGGCAATATCAATCTGGAACAGTGGAGTTCATCCTGTCCGGTGGACCGTTTCGCCTCCGGCGATTTTTTCGATGTCATCGGCAATGTCTGGCAATGGACCGAGACCCCCATTTTCCCGTTCCACGGTTTCAAGATACACCCCTGGTATGATGATTTTTCCACACCAACCTTTGACGGCAGGCACAATCTGATCAAGGGTGGTTCCTGGATCTCCACCGGCAACGAAGCGACCAGAGATGCGCGTTATGCCTTCCGCAGGCACTTTTTTCAGCATGCCGGTTTCCGTTATGTGGAAAGCACGGCTCCGGTTGTGATGCATGACGACCAGTACGAGACCGATGTGCTGGCGGCGCAGTTCTGTGATGCGCATTATGGAGAGGAACATTTCGGCGTAGCCAATTTCCCTGCACGTTGCGCCGGGATATGCCTGGAGGCCATGCAGGGGCGCAAGCTGGGCCATGCGCTGGATATTGGCTGTTCTGTCGGACGTGCATCATTTGAGCTAGCCAGAGGCGGGTTTGAACATGTGACCGGTCTGGATTTTTCCACCCGTTTTTTTAGACTGGCAGCGCGCATGCAGCAGGACGGCTATCTCAGGTACGCCTTCCCGGAGGAGGGGGATATTGTCTCGTATCACGAGATCGACCTTAAACAATGCGGGCTGGCGGGTGTACGAGAAAAAGTGCAGTTTTATCAGGCTGATGCCTGCAATCTGCCGGATAAATTCAGCGGATATGATCTGGTGCTGGCTGCTAACCTGATTGACCGGCTTTATGCGCCGGCCAGATTTTTATGCAGCATACACGAACGCATGAACCCAGGCGGCATATTGGTAATTGCTTCACCTTATAGCTGGTCAGAGGCGTTTACCAAGAAAGAAGAGTGGCTGGGCGGATACAGGGATGCCGGTGAGCCGGTCTGGTCGCTGGACGGTTTAAAAAAACTGCTGGCAGAGCGTTTTTGCATGATGGGTGGACCGCGTGATGTGCCGTTTATTATCCGCGAAACCCGCCGTAAATTTCAACACAGCATTGCCGAGGTCACGGTGTGGGCATTGAAAGGGAACTGATGCATCGGAATATGGAACATATGTTTGACAGGCCGGTTGAACGGCGCGGCAGCGACAGTATCAAATGGGACAAATACAAGGGGCGTGACATTCTCCCTCTGTGGGTGGCTGACATGGATTTCCCATCACCGCCGGCGGTGATCAGGGCGCTGCACGAAAGAGTCAGTCATGGTGTCTTTGGCTATACCGACGTATCCAGCGAGTTGACGGATGCGGTTGTGTCCCATTTGCAGCAGGATTTTGGTTGGTCAATCAACCCGGAGTGGCTAGTCTGGCTGCCTGGGCTGGTCTGCGGGTTGAATGTGGCCTGTCGGGCGGTGGGCACGGCAGGTGACGAGGTGATTACCTGCACGCCGGTCTATCCCCCCTTTATGTCTGCTCCGGCACTTTCCGGGCGCACAGCGGTTACGGTCCCTTTACAGTTGAACGGTAAACTGTGGGAAATGGATCTGCCGGCATTGGAAAAGGCAGTTACCCCTCGTAGCCGGATGCTGATGCTTTGCAATCCGCATAATCCGGTAGGCAGGGTCTGGACGGAGCATGAGCTGCTCCAGCTGGCCGAGGTCGCATGCCGGCATGATCTGGTGATCTGTTCCGATGAGATTCACGCCGGTCTGGTGCTGGACGAGGACAAAAACCATATCCCTATTGCTGCATTGTCGCCGGAAATCGCCGCGCGCACCATCACCCTGCATGCCCCCAGCAAGACCTACAATATACCGGGGCTGGGCTGCTCATTCGCCGTGATTTCCGATCCGGCCCTGCGCAAGTCATTTCGCGGCGTTATGGCAGGGATCGTGCCCCATGTTAATTTGTTTGGCTATACGGCGGCCTTGGCAGCATACCGGCAGGGGGAGGAATGGCGGCGCGAACTGATTGAATACCTGCGCGGCAACCGCGACATGCTTTTGCAGGCTGTAGAAGAGATGCCCGGCATGAAGGCCTTTCCGGTTGAGGCCACCTATCTGGCCTGGATAGACACACGCGGCACCGGTATTGAAAACCCGGGACGTTTTTTTGAAGCGGCTGGGGTCGGACTTTCGGACGGCGCCGAGTTCGGCCTGCCCGGTTTTGTACGTCTCAATTTTGGTTGCCCGCGTGCCATGCTGGCCGAGGCGTTGCAACGAATGCAGGATGCAGTGAATAATCAGCGGAGGTAGCAGATGGAAGAACGTCTTACTGAACTTGAGCTGCGCTTTATGCAGCAGGAAAAGACTCTGCAGGAACTTAGTGATACGGTTTACAGGCAGGAACAGCAAATTGTCCGGATGGAAAGGGATATGGTGCTGATGGTGCAGCAGCTGAAGACGCTGGTGGCGGCCTCATTGCCGGCTATGGACGAAGATGAGCGGCCGCCGCATTATTGATGGCGCATTGTCTTTAAACCATTATGATCACCCCTCAAGCACCTTTTTAAGGATGCGCTCGATCTCCTGAATCTGGTAGGGCTTCTGGACAAAGCCCGATAGCCCTTTGCCGTCAAACCTGTCGCAAATCTCCAGTTCACTATAACCGCTGGACATGATGACCTTTATATCCGGGTTGATTCTTCTCAGCTCTGTAAAGGTCTGTTCGCCGTCCATATGCGGCATGGTCAGATCCAGCAGCACACAGACAATTTCGTGACAGTGCTGCTTGTATAGTGCCAACGCCTCAAAGCCGTCAGCGGCTGTGATCACCCGGAATCCGAACAGCTCCAGCATGGCCTGTCCCATATAGCGTATGGTCTCCTCATCATCAACCAGCAGTATGATGCCACTACCTCTGAGTTCCTTCTGTAAAGGTTCTTCCTGGTGTGTGTCAGGTACCGCTGCAGCTTCATGCTGTGCGACCGGTAGATAGATGGTAAAGCTCGAACCTTTGCCTTTACGGCTTTCAACATTGATAGCACCTTTATGGCTGCGTATGATGCCCAGAACTGCTGACATGCCCAGGCCCCTTCCGGTAAATTTGGTGGTGAAAAAAGGTTCAAACAGCTTGGAGATGGTCTCTTCATCCATGCCGCAGCCCGTGTCGGAAATAGTCATGTAAACATATTGTCCTGGCGGCAGATGGTCATCGATGTAAAACCGCGAGAATAGTTCGCGGCTGCATGCAGTGATGCCGGTGGAAATGGTGATATCGCCATTTTGGTCTTCCATGGCCTCAGAGGCATTGATGATCAGGTTCATGATCACCTGGCTGAGTTGCGCCGGATCGGCCTTGATGGATGGCAGTCCCTGTTCCAGCTCCAGGTGGAGCGCCGCCTTTTTTGATACAGAAACATCCAGCAGGGCTGTCATTTCACAGATGACGCGGTTGATATCCAGGGTTTCCACCACAAAATGCCCTTTGCCGGAATATGCCAGCATTTGGTGGGCCAGGTCGGCTGCGCGTTTGGCAGCACGCTCGATCTCGCGCAGGTATTGATTCACTGACGCATCATGGGGGAGTGAGAGCATGGCCAGTTCGGTATTGCCCAGTATGGCCATGAGAATATTGTTGAAGTCATGGGCAATGCCGCCTGCCAGCACACCCAGACTCTCCAGCTTCTGCATATGCAGCATCTGTGCTTCAATGCGGCGGTTTTCCTCTTCGAGCCGTTTTTCTTCGTTGGCGTCCCGCCCCAGCACCAGCAGATAAGGAGTTTCATTGTCGTTGAAGCGTGAGAGAAAGTATCTGATAGCCACCGGCTTATCGAATGTTGTGACCATATTGGTTTCAATAAGGCGTGGCTCTCCGTCTGCTAGTACTTGTTCAGCCATCGCGGTTAATCCGCAACTTTGCCAGGATTGCAGTTTGCGGAAATCCTGCCCGACCAGTTCACTGATGTTCGCTCCGGCAATATCGGCTGCCGCCTGATTGGCCAGGATGCATTTGCCGCTGGCGCCTTCAAACACCCTGATGCCCATGGGGGAGGATTTTAACAGCGATTCAACGAAGCTGAGTGCCTTCTTGATGTCATCCTCATTCATCTTTCTTTGAGTGATGTCGAAGAAGATAGTGGCAAAACCATCCTCCTCCCAGGGGACGATGGTGATATGAAAAAAGCGTGTTATGGGGTCGTAATACTGTTCAAATTCCATGGGCCGCTTTGAAGTGGCGACGTCTGAAAATTCTTTCAGAAACGGTGCCGGGGTCATGCCATAGACAAGGGAGGCCCTTTTGCCGATGACCTCATCACGGCTGACACCGAGAATCTTTTCGTAGGAAGGGTTGACGTCAACAATCATGTAATCGATTGGTTGACCTTGCGCGTCCCTGATGACGTTATGCAGGGCAACCCCTTCCGTCATGCTGTCGTACAGCTGTCGGAACTGCTTTTCGCTTTCAATCAGCCTTTGCAGGGTTTTTTTCTGGATAACGATTTTCCAGACTGCATCCATCATCAAGGTTAGCTGCCGCACATCGGATTCATCGTACTCGGCCTGTTTGTTAGCAACGCCGATCACCGCAACTATCTCGCCTTCGTGCATGACAGGGATGGTCAGAAATCTTCTGAGCGGCGAATGACCCGGCGGATAGCCCTTTTTAAGCGGGTGGGGTGCAGCGTAATCGTTGAGGATGATCGGTCGTCTCTGTCTGACCGCCTCACCCCAGATGCCGGTGCTTTCCAACTGGTAAACGGATTGCTGTTCTACGACGGAACAATCGTTCATTACTTCCCGTGACCAGCTGTTTAGGGTGAACTGACGTTTCTGCTCGTCATAGAAGTAGATGTATCCGATCCGGCTGCTGGTCAGCTTGATGCACTCATCCAGGGCATAATCGAGCAGCTGCTGGATGGATTCAAATTCTTTGTTCGATATCTTTAGCAGGCTTTCCAGGCGGGATTCGTTCAGCCTGCTCATCTCCTCGGCCTGATGATAGCCGTTATCAAGCAGGATATTGTTGAGACTGATGGAAATGGCTGCGGCAAGGGGCTCCAGGATTTTGCTATGTATGGAGAAATCACGGGGTTCGACGGAGCCGACTCCCATTACGCCGATTACCCTGTTCTCAGCCATCAGAGGCAGTGCGGCATAAGAACGCATATGGGCATTTTTGCACTCATCTCTGGTGCAGCGAGGGTCGGCCAGGATGTCGCTGCAATAAACAGGGGCAGCTGTACTGGCGGCAATGCCACACAGGCACTCACCCACCTTGTGCACCGGGTTGCTGTGCGAGGTGGCGACAAATCCGTCACCGCTGGCGGCCATCAGGTTGAGGTCTTCCAGATCGCGTGCAAAAAGCAGGATGATGTCAGGCTTAATGGTTTCAGCAATCAGTTCGATAATGGTGTTGTTGATTTTATGGCGCGCAGCGTCGGCGCTGTTTGGAAAGAAGGTGGAGCTGGAAAGTGGTGAGGTCATACACGGCACCCTGCCATGAGTATTTTTGCTAATCATACATGGTTTTGCCGGTTTTTGAACTGCAAAATAACTGTCGGTGAAAAATTTCATTTATATATATATTGAATGCTTAATGTTTGGGCGTTGGGGTTTGTTGTAAACCTGGACTGCAAGATGACCATGAACAACAAACTCGAAATAGTTGCCTTGTGAAAGACAATCTTGTTATTGTCACAATACACCGTGATCGGGCGGTATCACCAATTAATCGATTAGAGGAACCGTTATGCGATATTCACCACTTTTGACCGACCTATACGAACTGACCATGATGGCCGGTTATCTTGAAGAAGGCATGGCCTCTAATCAGGCTGTGTTTGACCTGTATTTTCGTAACAACCCGTTCGAAGGGGGATATGCTGTTTTTGCCGGATTGGAACCGGTGCTGGCGAGTCTGGAGGCGCTGAGTTTTAATGCAGAAGAACTGGCGTATCTGTCCAGCCTGAAGATATTCAAGCCGCGTTTCATAGATTATCTGCAGGAATTCAGGTTTCACGGCCGGGTTACTGCGCCGCCGGAGGGTACGGTGGTTTTTGCCAACGAGCCGCTTTTGACCGTGGAAGGCTCGCTGGCCGAGGTGCAGCTGGTGGAGACGATACTGCTTAATATCATCAATTTCCAGACCCTGGCGGCCACCAAGGCGGCCCGGGTCTGTCATGCCGCTGCCGGCGGCGAGGTGATCGAGTTTGGCCTGCGCCGCGCCCAAGGGCCGGATGGAGGTCTTTCCGCATCAAGGGCGGCCTGTATCGGCGGCTGCAGCAGCACCAGCAACGTACAGGCCGGTATGGATTACAACCTGCCGGTAAAAGGTACCCATGCCCATAGCTGGGTACAATCCTTTCCGGACGAATTGACCGCTTTCCAGGCCTATGCCGATGTATTCCCTGACAGCACGGTGCTGCTGGTAGACACATACAACGTGCTGAAAAGCGGTGTGCCCAATGCCATCATTGTGGCTCGAAGGTTAAGGGAGCAGGGACATGAGTTGCGCGGCATCCGCCTGGATTCCGGTGATCTGGCCTATCTGTCCCGCGAGGCGCGCCGTATGCTGGATGAGGCCGGTTTCCCGGATGTCAGGATTGTTGCTTCCAATGAACTGGACGAATACGTAATTGATTCCATCCGTGATGAAGGTGGCCGGGTCGATATCTATGGTGTCGGCACCAAGCTGGCCACCTGTGCCGGTCCTGGCGGAGTGGCACTGGGCGGGGTCTACAAGCTGGTGCAGATAGCCGATACTCCAAAACTGAAGGTCACCAGTGATATTGCCAAAGCTACATTGCCTGGCAGGAAAAGGGTTTTTAGGGCCATAGGGCCACAGGGCGAACTACTGCAGGATATTATCTGCCTTGAGGGCGACACCCCGCAGCCCGGCGACACAGTCTATCACCCGGTTAACCCGCTGCTGCATACAGAGATCCCGTCAGGGGCAACCCTGGTTGACCTGCGCAGGGTGGTCATGGAAAATGGCCGTCGCACTGCCGGTACGGAAACATTGGACGCCATGTCCGGGCGCTGTCGAAATCAGTTGAAGCTGCTGCCGGATGGCTGCTTGCGTTTTATCAATCCTCACCGTTACAAGGTGTCGATATCGGAGCAGCTCAATGAACTGCGTTGCAGCATGATCAAGGCGACTAACGGAAAGGGGTGAAGGATGTCCAGACAAAAGGCGCTGCTGATTGTTGATGTGCAGAATGACTTTTGTCCCGGCGGTGCCCTGCATGTGCCGGACGGTGACAGGGTGGTGGGGCCGGTCAATCGTGCTGCTGATGCATTTGCTGCAGTCGGACTGCCGGTGCTGGCCAGCCGAGACTGGCATCCGCCGATCACCAGTCATTTTCAACAGTATGGCGGGCAGTGGCCGGTCCATTGCGTGCAGGGTACGCGTGGCGCTGGATTCCATCCGCAGCTGCGTCTGCCGCCTGGTACTATCCTGCTCTACAAGGGGGCGGATCCAGATAAAGATGCCTATTCGGCCTTTGACGCCTTTAACGATAAGGGAGAAAACCTCGGGGCTGTGCTTGCACGGCTGGCGGTTGATGAGCTGTTTGTTTGCGGGTTGGCGACAGACTACTGCGTAAAGTCCACCGTACTGGACGCTCTGTCGCAAGGTTTGCGCGTCACCGTGATTGTTGATGCCGTGGCCGGAGTGGATGTGCAGCCTGGTGATTCGGCCCGGGCGGTCGCCGAAATGAAGGTATCGGGGGCACAATTCCGACACAGTCTTGAACTGCTGCTTTGAAGCGCCGAATCTGTTTTTTGTTTAAACCTGGAGCCTGAGATGTCCCTGCACAATCTTCGCATATTGACCATAATTGTCGACAAGGGCAGTTTTGCGGCAGCGGCCGACCATCTCGGTCTGACCCAGTCTGCCGTAAGCCTTCAGATCAAGAAACTGGAAGAGGAATTGGGGGCACCGCTGTTTGAGAGGGCAGGAAGAAGCCTGAAGCTGAATGCCAATGGCAGGGTCGCCCTTGAGCGCGCAAGGGATATATTGACGCTTTATGACGGCATCAAGGCCGCGCTGGCACCCCAGAACATATTCAGAGGCACGCTGAGACTGGGAGTAGTGAACAGCGTCATATACGGTTCGCTGCTGCCTGTTCTGCGCAGGCTTCAGCTAAAGTATGAGGATTTGCAGGTCAGCCTGCAATGCGATTTGTCGGCTGAACTTGCCACCCTGGTGGAACATGGTGACCTGGATGCTGCGCTGGTTACGGAGCCGCCATTTGCTCTGTCACCGGGGATGGAATGGAGGCCGTTTGACGAAGAACTAATTTTTGTTGTTTCTCCCCCGGATGCCCAAGTGAAAACGATGCGTCAGCTGTTTGAAAAGTATTCCTATGTCAGGTTTGATAAAACCGCCTGGGTCGGCGCAATGATCGAGGGGGAACTGATGGCGCAGGGGATCAAACCACGTGACGTTATGGAGTTCGACTCGCTCGAGGCTGCGCTCAACCTGGTCGAACACGGGTTTGGTATTGCGATAGTCCCGCTGGGACGGAGCAGGGCGAAAGAGGCCGCCAGGAAGTTTACATTGACCCCGTTTGGCGATCCTCAACTGCACAGGCGCATCGGCATGTATCAGAAAGTCAACCATCCTCATCATCTGTTGAATAACTTGATCCTGGATGAGTTGATCAGTGAGTGTGGATATATAAAAAATACTTGAGGATTCATCAAGTATTATGAATTATTTTTTGCAATAACATTGTGCTACAAATATTCCTGAATAATCAGTCAGGAGTATAAATGTTTTCCATCACTCAGTCTCTGTTCCCCATTATAGTTTTGATCCTGATCGGTTTCCTGATTCAGCGCAGTGACTTCCTGCCGGCGGCATTCTGGCCTTCCGCTGAAAAACTGACCTACTTTCTGTTGATGCCGGCCATCCTTATTCACAGCATTGCCAACAAACAGATGGCTGATCTGCCCTGGTTTAGCATAATGGTGACAGTGGAAGGTACGGTGCTGGTCAGCGCTGTGCTGATCATCAGCTGGTGGTGGTTTAACAGACATATCGACGGGCCTGGATTTACCTCAGCATTTCAGGGGGCGGTGCGTTTCAATTCATTTGTTGCCCTGGCCTTGGCAGAGAAACTTTTCGGCGCTGAGGGGCTGTTGCTGGCTGCATTGGGGGCCGGATTCATGATCCTGCTGATCAATGTGCTCTGTGTGTCCGCTTTTTCGGTGGCCGTGAATAACGGCCGTTCCAGTCGTCCGGTAGCGGTGCTGGCGGATCTGGCCCGTAACCCGCTGATTATTGCCTGTGTGATTGGCGTCGGCCTGAATGTTTCCGGTCTGAAGCTGCCGCAGGAGATTGACGGGGTACTGGTGATGGTGGGAAAGGCGGCTTTTCCGATTGGTCTGATGGCAGTAGGGGCTGCATATCGTTCGGGTAGCCTGGTGAAACACTGGCAGCCGCTGCTGGCCAGCAGCATGGTGCAGTTTGTCTGCAAGCCTGCGGCAGCATGGTGGATAGGCAGCACCATGGGGTTGTCGGGCCTGCCCCTGACAATAGCCGTACTGCTGTTTAGTGTGCCGACTGCGCCAACGTCCTATATCCTGTCGCGCCAGATGGGGGGGGACCACGACAGCATGGCCTCGATCATTACCGCCCAGACCTGCCTGTCGTTTATGACATTGCCGATTACGCTGTGGCTGCTTATGTGATGTGGTAGGAAAAGGTGGGCTAGTTTGTGGTGAATGGCGTCAGCCCCGGAAAAGGGCCGACGCCATTTATGTTTAACGCCTGTTACCGGTCAGCCTGAGCAGCATCAGGAACAGGTTGATGAAGTCCAGATAGAGTGTCAGCGCACCGAGAATGGCCTGCTTTCTGCCGGTCTGTCCCTGTGCGGCCAGCTGTTTGATCTTCCAGGTGTCATAGGCGGTCAGACCGGTAAAAACGATTACCCCGATGCCGGAGATCACCCAGGATACAGCACTGCTTGCCACAAAGATGTTGACGATCGAAGCGATCACGATGCCGATCAATCCCATGAAAAAGAAGCTGCCCCAAGAGGTCAAGTCGCGTCTGGTGGCATATCCGTAAATGCTCATGGCCCCGAACATGCCCGCAGTTATGACAAAGGTCGAGGCGATGGAGCTGGATGTGTAGATCAGGGCGACAATCGAAAGGGTCACCCCGTTGAGCGCGGAATAGGCGATGAAAAGCAGGGTGGCAACCGATTCGCTCAGTTTGTTGACGGCGCCGGATAGCGTGAAGACCAGCGCCAGCTCGCCGAACAGCAACCCGTAGAACAGCAGCCGGTTGCCGGTGATGGCAGACAGCATTGCCGGCGAGGAGAGCGTGAACAGCGCCATGACAGCGGTGATGGCCAGTCCGGCGCCCATCCAGGCGTAGACCTGACGGACCAGGGTGTTTTGCCTGGTGATGGCCTGGTCAGTCGTGCGACTGTAGTTGTCCATTTCATTCATGATAGTTCTCCTTCTGGGGGTAAGCTGCCCGGCCGTCTTGGCAGCAAGATAAACTGTCTTTCATTTGTATTGGATATCAGAATACGGCATGCTTTGCAAGCGGCGGTATCATGATGGTGCGCTCCAGTTTGGGCAGCCATGCGCCTTGGTCGTGGTCAAAGGTTTTTACAACCACTTTGTCCCGATAGAGAAATAACGAATTGGTCCAGACGTTTTTGCGGTTCATGTTGCTGTTGTGGATGTTGGTTATCCGTCCGGCGTAAAGGTTCACGGATGAGGCAAAAGAAGGCTCTGCAGGCGAGGTGTGGGTATGTCCGGAAACCCACATGAATACCTGCGGATGGGCAGACAGCATATCATGTATTGCGGCTGCTGGTTGGGCGATGAAATTGGCCGTGTTGGCGTTTTTGTTGTAATTGTCCAGCGTGCCGGCCAGTGGTGCGTGAAAGAAAACAATGGTGGGCGTTTTGCGGTCTCTGCTCAATTCAGCCTGCAGCCAGGCCAGTTGCTGTCGGGAGAGTTCTGTCAGATGGCCGCCTGATTCGGGCGACAACAATACAAGCAGATACCCTCCTGCTTTTATGCTGTATGAGCTGCTTTGCAGTCCGAAGCTCTTTTGGAACATGTCCAGTTTTGCCTGGCGCATGGGCGCGTCGGCGCGTCTTTTCCTGTCCTTGGCATCCAGCTGGTCATCGTAGATGAAGTCGTGGTTTCCGGCAATCGGGTAAAACGGTTTCTTAAGCGCCGCGAAAAATGCTTTTGCCGTTTCATATTCCTGGTCACTGCCCAGTTGGCGGCAGAGATCGCCGACAGCAATGACCATCGCCACGTCATCCCATGAGTTGATGGTGTTGATGGCCGCCATCTTTTTAGCGTCTTGCTTGCTGTTGCCGCTGATATGCGGATCTCCCAGCACCACCAGATGGCTTGGTTTGGGTTCTGCTGCTGGCACCCCACAAACGGCTGTCGTCAGCAGGAGTAAGAGGCTGGAAACTGCCAAGAAAAAACATCGCAGGGTTTTATGCCGATGATTGGATTTCATGTCACTTGTATCCTTCCTGTGCGATTTCCACTAGCCCACCGTTTTTCTGAACCTGGCAATGGCTGTAGCCATTACGGCCAGTCCGATGATAGCAAGGGCGGCCAACTGGGGCCAGAGTATCTCCAGGCTGACACCTTTCAGAAAGATATCCCGGATGACAACCATGTAATAACGCAGCGGATTGGCCAGTGTCAGCCATTGTACCGGCTCGGGCATGTTCTCGATGGGAAAGGCGAAACCGGACAGTAGCATGGCGGGAAAGATGACGAAAAAAGCGGTCATCATGGCTTGTTGCTGGGTCTGGCTGACAGTGGAAATCAGCAGTCCTATGCCCAGCGAACTCATCAGGAAAAGTGTCGTTGCGGCAAACAGCAGCCACAGGCTGCCGCGAACCGGTACATCGAAGACTATAGCGCTGGCGGCGCTGATCAGCGCCACATCAATATAGCCGATCAGCACAAACGGCAGGGTCTTGCCCAGGATAAACTCGCTTTTGCGGATGGGGGTGACTACGACCTGCTCAATGGTACCGACCTCTTTTTCACGGACAACGGCAAGGGAGGATAGCAACATGGTGATAACAAAGAGGATGTTGGTGATTACGGCTGGTACGTAGAAGGGGGGGCTGTCCAGATTCTCGTTGAACCAGGCGCGGCTGGCCAGCTGCACCTGGCCGATGCGGGGCGCAGCACCGTATCTTCTGGCACTGAAGTCAGCCTGCAGTTTTGTGTTGTATTCCATGGACAGGCGCCTCAGATAACCCATGACCACACCGGCTGTGTTGGAATCCGAACCGTCCAGCAGCACCTGCACAACGGCGTTTTCTCCGCGCTGCAACTGCTGGCTGTAACCGTGCTCGATCTTGACCACCACACGCACCTTGCCGCGGTCCAGCAGACGGGTGGCCTCGCTGTCGTGGCCAAGATGGCCATAAAGCTTGAAATGGCCGGATGCGGTCACAGTCTCAATCAGTTCACGGCTCTCCCTGCTGTTGTCCCGGTCGATTACCGCAGTAGGGATGTTTTTTACATCCATGTCCACCGCATAACCAAAGATGATCGTCTGCAGCACGGGTAGTACAAACAGCACAATCCGCATACGCGGGTCGCGGAAGACCTGAATGAACTCCTTTATCAGCATGGCGCGCAGCCGTTCAAACATGTTAAATACCTTTTCGTCGTTCGTGCCGGTTGACCGTTGACTTACGGTCCGCTGGCACGGGTCCCGGACAACGGGTTTACGGCTATAAAATTTGCTTTTTGAATTTCTTTACCGCAACGGCCATCACGATCACCCCAAACAGCAGTAAAAACAGTGCCTCCGGCCAAAGCACGGTCATGCCCACATCTTTCAGGTAGATGCCGCGCAGGATAAACACGAAATAGCGGGCCGTGATGATGTGGGTGAACCACTGAATCGGTACCGGCATGTTTTCCAAGGGGAAGATGAAGCCGGATAGCAGAAAGGCCGGCAGCACGGTGGTAATGATAGCCATCTGGCTGGCCAGCAGCTGGTTCTTTGTGACGATGCTGAGCAGCATGCCGAAGGAAAGTGCGCCGAACAGGAACAGCAGCGACATGGGTGTCAACAGCCATAGACTGCCGCGCAACGGTACGTCAAAGATAAACTCGCCCACGCCTATGCAGAGTATCAGGTCTATTACGCCGATGCAGAAATAGGGGGCCAGCTTGCCGGCAATCAGTTCCCCGGCAGTGACGGGGGTGGCGATCAACTGTTCCATGGTACCGTTTTCCCATTCCCGGGCCATGCAGAGCGAGGTGAGTATGGCGGCCATGATCATCATCACCACGGCGATCAGGCCTGGAAAGATGAAGTTGCGGGAAACCATGTCGTTGTTGAACCATACACGCGGCCTTAGTTCCATGCTGGGCGAAGTCAGCTTGACCTGATGCTGTGAGGCCCTGCTCATCTGCTTGATGGCAATGTCCTGTGAATATGTCGCAGCAACCGCCTCGGCGTAGCCCAGCGCGATGGTGGCGGTATTGGGGTCGCTGCCGTCTACAATGGTCTGCACCGACACCTTTTCGCCCAGTGACAGGCGGCGGGAGAAATTGACCGGTATCACCAGCGCGATCAGCGCTTCACGCCGGTCAATGGCGTTTTCAATCTGCCGGTATCCTTCGGCATGCTGCCGCAGCTCAAAATAGCGCGAGCCGCTGAAACGGCTGATCAGCTCGCGGCTTTCCACGCTGTTGCTGCGGTCCCACACCGCCAGCGGCACCCGGTCCACATCCATGGTCAGGGCATAACCGAACAGGAACAAGAGCAGCATGGGGATACCGATGCCCATCATCATGCTGCGCGGGTCGCGCAACACATGCAGGAATTCCTTTTTGGCAACGGCTTTTATGCGGCGCGGGTTCATGGCTTATCTGTAAACCTCGTCATGATTGCTGAGATTGAGCAGGACGATTTCATTTTTGTCAAAACAGCATGAAGGCCGCTTTCAGCAAAAAGCGGCCTTCTTCGAAACAACGGATAAACGGCCAAAGCTATTTGATTTTGTAGCGGCTAAAGCAAGCTCCTTCAAGCCACCTGAATGCCTTGTACGGGTGAAAATTGTCATTGCCGTGAATCCAGGTCTGTTTTCCGAAACGCACCAATGGGGTAATAGTATGGTCTGTTCCCTTGCCACAGGCGTCAACAAGCGAATCACGATATGCCTGCAGTTCTTTAGGCAGTTTGTCGGAATTTTCCTTTGGCCAATTAGCACAATTAAACGGCTGATAACCCTTATGTGCGTCTATTACCTGAGGGCCAGCCCAACTGTTGCCGCCCAGGCTGTACTGCCTGATCTTCAGGCTTTTCACCAGACAGCCTTCATCCATGCCTTCCGCTTTCATGTGGCTCCGCATTTTTTCACTCAACTTTTCAGACTCTGATGAGCGGGATGTATTCCCCTCTGCACGACGCCGGTTCATCTGCTCGATTTGATCGTCAGCAGATGTTGATTCGTTGGACTTTTTGTTAAGCATGTCAAAAAGACCGGCATTAGCATCTTTAGCGACTGCATAACTGGAGACAGCAAACATAGTAACCACGGCAAGGCATTTAACTAACTTGACACTCATGTCATTACCTCCAAAATAAATTAAGCCCCTTGGCTTTACAGCTATCCATTTCATCATAATCCGCAAGCTAATCTCAGGATTTCTTGAGTAGTACCACGGAATATTTAGGGTTATCGCGTAAATATCTTACAACAATTTTGTCGCCTTTGGAGGGAATTTCTACCTGATCTGCTGAATTTACAGGCCAGTAACGAGCCTCGCCAATTTGGTTCTGACCATTACGATCAACAAAACTGTAACTGATTATGTGCGGATGACTTTTGGCTGTGCCCCTGGTTTTATCGTATCCAGCTTTATTGATGATGGCCAAAACAGTCTCTCCATTGGTCATAACATGTCTGAGTCGAGAACGCTGACTGGCTGATACTATGAGCAATACAAACCCGAGGCAAAAAACTGAGGCGGTAAGCCCAAATGCAATCAGGTGAATCTTTGCCGCATCAGTTCCTGCTATGCGGGAGATCGCAGGATTATCTGGCAAGTACTCTACCACAACGTTTGTGCCAATCCCAAACGCCGGTCGCACCTGGTATGAATAACCTTCAAATGTTCCATTTGCCGGTATCGCATACCTGAATACCATCTTCTGCTTTTTGCTGCCTGCCTTTACGCTGCTTACCTTTGCCTCTACATGGAGCAGTTGTCCCTGCACGGTTTTGCCGTTCATTGTCAATGCAAGATCAGGCAACAAAGAGTCTGGGCGGTCATGATATTGAATGGCAAAAAGTGTTACGCCAAAGAACAGTCCTGCAACAAGAGCGATATATGCACAGACTCTGTAAAGTAGTTCCGCTGAACCAAGGGTTGCAGGTTCAATTTTATCACGCATGGAGGAAAGCTCTGAAAGATTTGATAGGAATGGCAATCCCATTTATGACCCCTTGTTCGGTAAAATACTAATTTGACCCTCTTGCAAAAGTCCACAATAGTAGCACATCTAAATTTGAACCACCCTCAATCCCCCTATTTTTAGGTGGGGAGCAAGCGTAGCGAAACAGGGGGGTATATAGTTTTAACATTTTCAGCTTTTTGCAAGAGTCTCAATATACTGATCACGTGCCGGATTGATTCCTGGCTATTCGAGCGCTTGTTACCATCTCAAATGGTTTGGTGGTCCCGTTCCTCAATCAGCCCGATGAACACATCCTCCAGGCTTGGCAACACCCCGTCTTTCAGCCGTGCCTGTTTCAGCTCCTGGGGCGTGCCGATGGCCACCAGTTCCCCCCGGTAGATCAAGGCCAGCCGGTCGCAGAACTCTGCCTCATCCATATAGTGGGTTGTGACGAATACTGTCACGCCTTTGGCGGCCAGACTACGGATCAGCTCCCAAAAATTGCGGCGGCTTAAAGGGTCTACCCCGGAGGTCGGCTCATCCAGAAAGACGATCGGCGGCTCATGCAGGATGGCGCATCCCAAGGCCAGCCTCTGCTTCCAGCCGCCGGAAAGCTCGGCAGCGGTCGAGCTGCGCCGCTCGTCCAGTCCGGCCATGTGGATGACCCAGTCGGTCCGTTCTTTCAGCTTTGCGGCAGGCAGCCGGTATACGCCGCCATAGAAGGCGATGTTTTCCTCTACGGTCAACTCCTCGTAAAGCGAGAAGCGCTGGCTCATATAGCCGATATTTTCCTTGATTCGCTCCGGCTGAGTGTTAATGTCGAATCCGGCCACATGGCCGCTGCCGCTTGTAGGGGGCAGAATGCCGCACAGCATGCGGATGGTGGTGGATTTGCCGGCCCCATTGGGACCGAGGAATCCGAAGATCTGCCCCTTGGGAACGTTGAGCGAGATATTGTCAACGGCGATGAAGTCACCGAAGCGCTTGGTCAGTTGCGAGAGAGAAACAGCGTATTCTACCCCATCCCCACCCTGAACCTCCCTTAGAAGGGGTGGGGGAAGCTTGCCAAACTCAATATTTGATTTTGAACTTATTATTCCTCCCCCTTCAAGGGGGAGGTTAGGAGGGGGATGGGGTGTGGAGATCTCCCTGATCACCAGTTCCTCCAGGGTAGTGCTGCCGTTGCCGGTCAGCTCTGCCGGGGTACCACAGGCCAGTAATCGCCCCTGATGCAGCAGACCAACCCGGTCGCAGCGGCCGGCCTCGTCCAGGTAGGCGGTGGCGACTACGATGGTGACCCCTTCGCCGCGCAGTTCGTTCAGGATGCGCCAGAAATCACGGCGTGAAACCGGATCAACCCCGTTGGTCGGTTCGTCCAGCAGCAGCAGTTTGGGTTTATGGATCAGGGCGCAGCAGAGTCCCAGTTTCTGTTTCATGCCTCCGGAAAGACGCCCTGCCAGGCGTTCCGTGAATGGCGCCATGCCGCTGAAGGTCAGCAGTCGTTCACTGCGGGTACGGTATTCCGCCCCGGATACCCCGAACAGATCGGCATAGAAGCGGATGTTCTCTGCCACCGTCAGATCCTGGTACAACCCGAAACGCTGGCTCATGTAACCGATGTCCTGCTGCACTTCGACAAGTCTGTGCAGTTGGCAGCCCAGCACAGTTGCCTCTCCCTCAGTGGGAGTCATAACGCCGGTCAGCATGCGCAGGGTGGTTGTCTTGCCTGCGCCGTCCGAGCCAACCAGCCCGAACAGCTCTCCTGCGCTTATGCTGAGTGTCAGGCTGTCAACGGCTGTCAACTCGCCGAAGCGCTTGGTGAGATGGTTAATTGATAGGGACATGCGTGTGCTGTTTTGCCTCTGGAGAAAAGATCATTTCCAGAGCTTGATCTGGCTGAATATGCCGGCCAGAAGGAAATGCACGCCGATGGCAGCGATGAATATCTGCAGGATGCGCGACATCACCAGTGAACCGATGTTACCGATCAGCTTCATCAGGAAACCTGAACAGCGCAGCACCACCCAGGTGACCATGAACGCCAGGGTGATACTGACCATGACGACCAGCCAGTTGTTGCTGTTCAGCATCAGAATGCCGGTGGCGATGGCTCCCGGTCCAACCATCAGGGGGACGGCAATTGGGACAACGCCGATTTCCATGACATTGTCACTTTTCTTGCCGCTGCTGCGCTGCTCCGGAAACAGCGTATTGCGCACAGCCACTACGATCAGCAGGATGCCGCCGGCGATCTGGAACTCGCCGATCTGGATATGGAAGATCTTCTCCATGATCAACTTGCCGGTAAAGGTGAGGATCATCAGGGTTACATAGCCCGTTGAGGTGGCCAGGTTGAACAGGCGGTTTCTGGTCTGCTGGTCCAGGTCGGAGGTCATGTTGACGAAGATCGGCAGATTGCCCAGCGGATTGATGATGGCCAGTACTGCCAGGGTGGCGTTGAGAATGGCGGAGAAACCGATGTCCATAATTGTCTCCTGTAGGCAAACGCAATGCGCTTGCTATTTTGCTAATGCTTCTGATCTTGTAAAATCAGTACATCAGCCGGCATACCCGGCTTCAATTCCTGCTTGGGGTTGGGGATGGTGATCTTGATACGGTAGACCAGCTTGACCCTTTCCTTTTCTGTCTGGACGTTTTTGGGAGTGAATTCCGCCTGAGGCGAGATGAAGCTGACGCGGCCATCGAAATGTCTGCCCGGCCAGGTGTCCACAGTTATTTGCGCCTTTTGCCCCAGCTTGACCAGCCCGACTTCGTACTCGGGAATGAAGGCCCTGACCCAGACCTCATCCAGTTTGCCAACTGTGACCACCGGGGCTCCGGCAGCCAGCATTTCTCCGGATTCGGCATGTTTTGCCAGCACCACCCCGTCCAATGGTGACTTGAGTATGCTTTGCGCAAGACGCTCTTCGGCCAGTGACAGCATGGCACCGGCTGCTTCGGCACGGGCCTGTCTTTCTTTGATGGCATCGGGGCGTGCCCCGATTTTCAGCAGCCGTAGCCTGTCTTCCGCCTCGCGTACCGCTGCTGCCGAGGCGTCACGGGCTGCGCGGGCCGTGTCCAGATCTCTCTGCGGAATGACTTCCCGGCGGAACAGTGTCTCCATTCTGGCGGCATCTTTGGCAGACCTGTCGGCTTCCGCCTTCATGCGCGTCAGGATGGCCTCTCCCTGAGCAATCTCTTCCCGGCGGTTGCCTGCCTTGATGTCGGCCAATCCGGCCTGGGCCGCACGCTGTTCGGCTAGTCTGGCGCTGCGCTCATCCTTGAGTTCAGTATCTTCAAGGCGCGCAACGATCTGGCCGGCCTTGACGGTCTCACCTTCGTCCACAAGGCGTTGTTGCATTTTGCCGGGGACCTTGAAGGAAAGCTCCACCGAGGTGACCTCGATGGTTCCGGACAGTTTCAGCCGGCTGTTGGAGCTGTTATGTCTGCTGTAAAAGAAAAAAACGGTTCCGGCAATTAGAACTCCCGCTACGGCGGCAGCGAGGATTTTTTTGTTCATGCCCTGACTCCTTTGGCCACAAAATTGCGCGCCGGCAAACAGCGTTGGCCAAGTCGATATGAATACCTTAATGCCTGCACTTTGCCGCTCTGTCAAGCAATGACGTTGAAGAGTATGCGCAAAAGTGCTAATCATGTCTAAGACTGTTGAAAAACTATTGCGGAGCCGGTCTATGTTGTTGCCACTCGCTCAAAAGCTCAACGTCCTGCCCTCATCCTATCCTTCTTCCGGAGGGAGAAGGTATACAGTTTACCCTCTCCCAGCCCTCTCTCTATCTCTCTCCCAGAGGGAGAGAGCATTCCTTGCTTCTCCCCTTTATGGGGGGAAGATAGAAGGGGGGAACTGGAGAGGGTAGCCAAAGGCGGGTGAGGGGTGGCCTCGCTTTTTCTCTCGTTTGCGCCGTGTATCCCGGCTTCCTCATGACGTTTTGCAACAGACTTGAAACCCAAAAGAACATTGTGGAAGTGGAGTAATGACTTTTTCGCTGGAAACCATATCAACACTGCTTGATCAGCATCATCGCCGGCATTCAGATCGGATGGAAAAGAAAAAGCATGAGGGCAAGACCAGGGCCGCTGTAGCCATGATCCTGCGTCAGGGGGAGCGGGGGCTGGAACTGCTGTTCATACAGCGTGCACTTTTTCCCAATGATCCCTGGTCAGGGAATATCGCTTTCCCCGGCGGAAAGGCCAAGCCGGGTGAAGCGCTGAAACAGGCGGCGGAGCGCGAGGCAGCTGAGGAAGTCGGGCTTGATCTGGCTGACACCGTTTATCTGGGGCGATTGCCGGAGGTAACCGGCTCGACGCTGCCGGTTAGTGTCTCCTGTTTTGTTTACTGGCTGCCTGGTTCGTCAGTGGTGCTAACTCCCAATCAGGAAGTCTACGATACCTATTGGGCGGATCTTGAAGAGCTGACTGATCCGAATCGCCGGGTTGTAACCACGGTCAATTTTGGCGGCGAAGCCATGGAAATGCCGGCTATCATGCTTGCGTGGCCGGGTGCTCCGGTGCTGTGGGGGCTGACTTATCGGCTGGCTACCCAGTTTGTTAACATTTGCCTAAAGCGCGGATTGGCAGAATAGCTTGCGTTTGGGCGCTCTTGCAGTAGACTTTGGTAAAATTTGATAAAGGAGGCATTATGCAAGAACGCAGCGGCATCATTACACTAAACGGCAACCCGTTGACCCTGCTGGGGCCAGCGTTGAAGGCAGGTGACAGGGCCCCTGATTTTACCGTCTGTGATAACGGTCTCAAGCCCGTAAGGCTTGCCGATTACGCTGGAAAAATCAAGATCATCAGCGCGTTGCCTTCACTGGATACGCCGGTGTGTGACACCGAGACACGCAGGTTCAATCAGGAAGCGTCAAGTCTTTCAGACAATGTGACGGTGCTGACCATCAGTATGGACCTGCCTTTTGCCCAGGGGCGCTGGTGCGCAGCCGCCGGCATTGACCGGGTGGTGACGCTTTCCGATTACAAGGATCGTGTTTTTGGCAGCGCCTATGGTGTGCTGATCAAGGAGATTATGCTGCTGGCCAGGGCGGTGTTTGTGGTGGATAGCGCAGACGTGATAAGGTATGCCCAGATTGTGCCGGAGATTGCCGCCGAGCCGGATTACAAGGCTGTGCTTGATGTGGTCAGGCAGCTGAAATAGCTTGCTGTTTCAGATGGAAATGTTTGCGGTGCGGATGCAGTTGCGCCCGCTCTGTTTTGCATCGTAAAGCGCCTCGTCGGCTGCGTGAATCAGCGGCGCCGGGGTTGATCCCTGCTGTGACAGCATGGACGAAACGCCGATGCTGATGGTGACGTGTTCTGCTGTGGGGGATGCCTTGTGCGGTATGCCGAGTTTCTCAATGTTTTCACGTATGTGTTCTGCCAGCCGCAAGGCATTGGCCGGCTCGGTTTCTGGCATGATGACGGCAAATTCCTCTCCGCCGTAGCGGGCGACCAGGTCGGCAGGGCGACGGAAGGAAAGGCTGATTACACTGGCCACGCGTTTTAGGCAGTTATCCCCCTCCAGGTGGCCGTATTCATCGTTGTACAGCTTGAAATGGTCGATATCCAGGATCATTAGTGACAACGGCTGTCCTCCGCGGACGGCGCGTCTCCATTCCCTCAGCATTACCTCGTCAAAATGCCGTCTGTTGGCAATCTGCAGTAGTCCGTCTGTCTTGGAAAGCAGCCGCAGCGTGCGGTTGGTTTCCAGGGATGTTTTCAGGGCATCCTGCAGCCGCTTGTTGGTTTCGCGCAACTGCTGCGATTTGGCTTTAAGCGATGTCATCAGCGAATTCTTCTGGGATATGGAAGGGCGGAAGACAAAGTAGAATTCCACCACCAATACCAGCAGGCCAGTGAGAAGGAGGATCCATTCCATCTGCTGCATGGAGGCGATGCGCTGCTTGGCCTCTTTATCGAACTGGAACGTGATCTTGTCCATCAGGTCCAGAAAACCTGATTCTGCGGCCAGCATCCTGTCGGCGGTGATGGTGTAGATGCTGCGGTCTGCGGGGCGTTTGGCGGTATGTGACAGCAAATCTTCCAGTGCGGCGGTAATAGCGGAATAATGGGGTGATATTTCCGCAAACAGCATCCTGATTTCTGTGGACTTCTCTTTGGCTGGCAGCCCCAGCCTCTCATCCCCCCGCTGCAGGCCGTGATGGTAGGATTTGAAATCCGCCAGGGATACCTTGATTTCCTGAAGCCAGCGCACATGTTCAGTTTTTGATGAGGAATGTTCCAGCGCCAGGACGCATTTGACAAGTCGCTGACAGATCATGCGCTGGCGGCCGGAAAGATTGATGAGTCTTGAGTCACCGTCGTTTTGCTGTATGGAGTACTGCATCAGGAATGATGTGGCAAGAAGGGTCAGGGCGATGAAGGCGAAGGCGATCCCATAGATAATCTTCAGCTTATTCAGGCGTTTTTCGAACATGGAGATTCCTGACGTGCCTTGTTGATGTTTGTATAATTATACTTGGTGATCTGGATGTTTCAAAGCTCCTTTTCAACGCGTTTGATCAGTATGGAGTTCACAACCACTGAAACCGAAGAAAGCGCCATGGCCAGACCGGCGATTTCCGGTCTGAGCGTGATGCCCAGCTTGTAGAACACCCCGGCGGCAATTGGTACCGACAAAACATTGTAGATCATGGCCCAGAACAGATTCTGCTTTATCCTGGCAAGTGTGGCCCTGCCGATTCTGACTGCCCTGACAATATCCATCAGGTCGTTGCGCATGAGGATAATCTCGCCGGTTTCCCTGGCAACATCTGTACCGCTGCCCACGGCAATGCCGACATCGGCCCTGGCCAGTGCGGGGGCATCGTTGATGCCGTCCCCGGCCATGCCGATAACCATGCCGCTCATCTGGTATTCCTTAACGACCTCCTGCTTGCCTTCCGGTAAAACTTCCGCTTCGAATACATCCACACCGGACTGTCTGGCGACAATGGTGGCCACGTCTTCATGGTCACCGGTAATCATGGCTGTTCTGATACCCAGCTGCCTGAGTTCTTCAACAGCCTTGCGTGAGCCGGACTTCAGAGGGTCAGCAAAGGCCGCCACCCCTACCAGAATGTTTCCGGCTGCTACATAGATCAGCGTCTTGCCGGCATTGGAGAGGGCCGCGGCCTTTTCCAGCAGCGGCTTCATGTTGACCTGTTCCTCATCCATCAGGCGCTCGTTGCCGACAGCCAGACGAAAACCTTCAAAGCTGCAGGTAATGCCGTATCCGCCGCGCTCCTCAATATCTTCGGCCTTGCCAGGCTTGATGCCTGCTGCTTTCACCGCATTGATTACCGCCTGAGCCAAAGGGTGACCGGAGTGAATCTCCGCTGTCACCAGGCATTCCAGCAGTTTGTCCTGGTCCACGCCGTGGGCAAAGGCAAGATCGGTCATGATCGGGGTGCCGGTAGTCAGGGTGCCGGTCTTGTCCAACAGCAATACTTGCATGCGGGCGATGGTTTCCAGGGCTGATCCCTTTTTGATCAAAATGCCGCGCCCCAGAGCCAGGCCGGTGCCGACCATGATGGCGGTGGGGGTTGCCAGCCCCATGGCGCATGGGCAGGCAATTACAATTACGGCAATGGCAAAGCGCAGTGCATTGACAAAAGGGGCATGCAGCAGAAAGAACCATACCATGAAAGTCAGCAGAGAAAGGATGATGACGGCAGGCACGAACCATTCCGATACCTTGTCGGCAAAGCGCTGGATGGGCGCCTTGTCATTCTGGGCTTCAGTGACCAGGCGGGCAATCTGGGCCAGCGTGGTGTCCTCGCCGATGCGGGTGGCGCGTACAAGTATGACACCATTGCGGTTAATGGTCGCGCCGGTTACCTGATCGCCAATCTTTTTGACCAGCGGCATGGCTTCCCCGGTTACCAGGGATTCGTCCACAACGCTGTTACCTTCGACCACCTCGCCATCCACCGGGATGGTATCGCCGGGGCGGACACGTACCACGTCACCGATTTGAATGCTGGAGGAGGGAACCTCTTTTTCGCCGTTGTCCGTGACCAGTCTGGCTATGTCGGCTTTGAGGCCTATCAGCTTTTTGAATGCTTCGCTGGCCTTGCCGCGGGCCTTGGCTTCAAGATATTTGCCCAGCAGCACAAAGGTAATCAGCATGGCCGAGGTTTCAAAGTAGATGTCTCTGGCTTCTCCCAGCAGGCCGGACCAGGCCAGCAGTGAATAGAAATAGGCGGCGCTGGTGCCCATGGCTACCAGTACATCCATGTTGGCGTGACGGCTTTTTATGGCGCTCCAGGCGCCTCGGTAAAATATCAGGCCGGCTGAGAACTGTACAGCGGTGGCCAGCAACAGGTTGAGTTGCATGACGGCCCGGTTGTGATGAATACCCATAGTGACCATGATCGGCACAGAGAGCGCTGCCGAAATGAGCAACCACTTTTTCTGTGCGGCCAGGTCATCCTGCTGCGCCTGATCCCCGTCGTAAAGTTCCACCGGTGTATAGCCAGTATCTGTAACGATGTGGAAGATTTCCTTTTCGTCAATCTGTTCGGGGTCAAAACTGACCTGGGCTGTGCCGGTGGCCAGGTTGATGCTGGCGGTGGTGATGCCCCTGCGGCTCATCAGGCTGTTTTCCAGTTTGCTGACACAAGAAGAACAGTGCAGGCCGCTGACGGCGAAGGTGAATTCGGCTGATGCCTCTGTGGTGTCCTGCTGGACATCATCGCCGGATGAAGCAGGCTGCAACAGGATTTCAGCAGCATATCCAACGTCAGTTATGCAGGCGATGATCTCCTGGACGGAGGTAATGGAGTCGTCAAGTGTTACGTAAAGTTCGCTGGCGGATGGATTGGCCACGGCTGATTCAATGCCGGGAAGAAAAGCCACTTCCTCCTCGATGACGCCGAAGCAGGCGCTGGTCCTGGTGCCTCTGATGCTGAAGGTCTGTTCTGTGATCATATGTAAAAACTATCCGTATCTTGAATGGTGTGTGGCCTGCCAGGCAGGTCCTTCCGGTGTTTGACACCGGTTTGTTGCTATCGCCTGAAATCTCCGTTAAGCACATGGGTCCAGGTGATTTTCATGGCCGCTGCAATCGGCAGTGCCAGCAGTATGCCCCAAAAGCCGATCAGCTCACCCAGTGCCATGACCATGACGATGGTCATCAGCGGGTTGAGGTCCATGGATTTTTTGAAGACCAGCGGCTTGATAATATATCCTTCCAGAAAATATATCACGGCAAAAGATGCCACGGTTTCAAGAATTATGGCAAGGGTTTGGTATTTGAACCAGGCAAAGAACACAGCTGGAAGGATGGCAATGACTACGCCAATGAAGGGCAGGGCGGAGGCCGCCCCTGCGAATATGCCGCAGAAGATCGGATGAGGCACCTCCAGCCAGTAGAGCGATACCGTGGTCATGCCGGCCACAATCAGCGAAACCAGCACCTGTCCGCGCAGGTAGCCGCCAATGCTGCTGTTGACCTCCAGGCCGATATAGGTGATTACGTCGCGGTGTTTTTCCGGCAGGCATGAGGAGATGGCTTCGAGCACATCGTATTTGTAGTACAGCATGAAAAACACCAGGATGGGGGAGAGCACGATATTGAAGATGTTGAAGAGAATGGATGAGGCAAAGGTGTAGGCCATGCCGCCGGCCCTTTTGACCGACTCATCGATATTGCCGGAGACCTTGTCGATCAGCCACTGCATTTCGGCGGCGCCGTGCCCGTCGGGCAGCCGGGTTTTCCAGGACAGGGCCAGTTGCTCAATCTTGCGGAGATAGGTGGGCAGGTCGCGCACCATGCTGTCCCAGCTCATGGTGATCATCGGTACCATGAAGGCCATGAAGAATACGCTGCAGATGCCCAGCAGCAGATATATGACGATCAGGGCATGAATGCGGCGGATGCCCCTTTCCTCGGCCTTTACCATAAAAGGATCGAGCAGGTAGGCAATGATCCAGGAGAGTAAAAAACAGGAAATGGTGTGCCGTAGCGCGTAACCGGCCGCAGCTAGCAGGCAGAGCAGCATCATGGCGGCAATCGGTTTGCCGTAATCGCTGCGTTGTGTGACTTGATGTGCAGGACTCATGTGTCCCCTTTTCAGGAACGGGGCATGCTCAGCGATTCGATGCCCATGGTAAACAGGTTGTTGACTTCCAGCCACTGTTGCACACGGTTGCTGAGGAAATCGTCTTTGATGCTTTCAAGACGTTCCTCCTCTTCGGGGAAAAAGGAGAGGATATCATGCAGATTGCCGTGGAGCTCTCTGCTGTTGATCAGTTTGTCCAAAAGCAGCTTAAGCTCTTCATCTTCCACCGTTTCCATAAACTGTGCATACAGCTGGCGCTCAACGTTATAGTCAATGGCCGGAATCTCCAGAAAACGCTCCGCGTTGCTTTCCATCTGGTGCCACAATTCATCATCTTTCAGGTTGCTGGGGATAAAAAACACCTCCCCGGTATTCTTGTCCAGAAAATAGACCTTGTTTTTATGATTGTCGGCGAAGGCATTTAAAAGTTCGTCCCAGACGATCTCGACGTTATGTGAATATTTCATTGTTATTCCTTGTTGACTTATGCGGAGAGTATAAGCAGAATCCCCGTCATGCGTACCATTTTTATTGCCGATGCCCATCTGGAAGAGCCCGGAGACCACAATTACCGGTTGATGCTGGAATTTCTGCGCAGCCTTGAGGGCAGCACAGAAAACCTGTTTATCATGGGCGACCTGTTTGATTTCTGGCTTGGTTTTCCTTCCAATCCCTTTACACAATACCAACCGGTGTTGGATGCCCTTTTCCGTCTTAGACAAAGCGGCTGTCGCATTGTTTATTTCGAGGGTAACCATGATTTTCATCTGGGACCGCTCTTTGAACAGCAGCTTTCAGCCCAGGTGCACAAGGGGCCTGCTGTCGTTACTGTTCAGGGGAAACGTCTTTATCTCTGTCACGGCGACCAGATCAATCCGCATGACAGCGGATACAGGTTTCTGCGGGCCATGCTGCACAACCGGCTGGTGGCGGCGGCGGTAAACCATTTCCCGCCATCACTGGCGGTGATGATCAAGAGCCGTCTGCAGCATACCAGCCAGGCCGGCTATGCTGCCAAGTCGGAACGCTGGGACTACCGGGCGCTGATCATGTCAGCCGCTGCATCTGCCAGGGATAACGGCTGCGACGGTCTGGTCACCGGGCATTTTCATATCGCCTTCTGTGAGCAGCTGGAAAATTCAACTTTTACCGTACTCTCACTGGGAGACTGGATGGAAAAATTCACCTATGGCGAAATGGTCGCCGGAAAACTCAGTCTGCGTTGTTTTACCAGTCACTCAGCATCCGGCTCCGGCGACCGTTTGACTCCTGAAACTGCTGTAACGGTCACACCCCGCCTTTTTTGAAAAATTCCTGCAACGCCTGCTCACCCACATGTGATGACTTGATCTTCCATTTGTTCTGATTGATGACCAGGGCCACCAGCGCAATCCTTGGATTTGCAGCGGGCGCGTAGGCAGCGAACCATGAATAGTGCCCCTTGGGGTCTGTGCCGCTTATGGAACCGGTCTTGGCAGCAATATCCAGCGGCATCAGCGGTTTTCCCCTGCGGTCGTGGAAGGCCTTGCGCGATGTGCCGGTGGTGACGGTGCTGGAAAGCATCCTGGTCAGGGCACCGGCGGTTTCGGCTGTTACGATCCTGCGGATTTCCCTGGTCGGCGGCACATTCTGTACCTTTCCTTTCGGAGTGACAATCCTGTCTGTAAGTCTTGGCGACATCATTGCCCCGCCGTTGGCGATGGCGGCCATCATGCTGGCGGCATGCAGCGGAGAAATCCTGACATCATGCTCAAGTCCTGCCCCCATGCGCATCAGTGTCGTACGGTCGGCAGGGTCGCAGGTGCTGCTCTGCCTGACAGGGGTTTCAGGGAACAACGCCTGGTTGAAGCCGAATTTCTGTACATACTGCATCACAGAACTTTTGCCTGCGATATCCGAGGCGATTTTGCCGTATACCGGGTTGACTGATTTGCCCATGGCGCATGTTACATCCATGGAATTGCTGCGTCCTTTGGGGCCTGGTTCCCAGTATTTCGGATTTTCAGAAACGGCGCTGCCGCGGAAATGGATGACGGACTGAGGATTGATCTTACCGTTTTCCAGGGCTGCCGATGCCGTGACGATCTTGAAAAGAGAGGCCATGGGATAGGTTTCGTAGAAGGCCTTGCGTCCCCATTCGGCATCAATGGCAGAATAGGAAGTCATTGCCAGAATACGCCCCGTTGAAGGCTCTATGGCAATGAACACGCCGTAGGGCACCTTGTTGGCTGCCATGTAATCATGTACATGCTTTTGCAGTCCCGGCATGATACTGAAGTAAAGGGTTTCACCATGTTCGGTGCTGGCTGCAAGCTGCTCACCCTGCAGTGACGCGGAGCCAAGCAGTCTGTCGGCAGCGGTAAAAGATGCCGGGGAAACGCTTTCAGACGCATCTGACGACTGGCGGGCATCTGTATTCAGCCAGGAGATGGCGGCCTTTGCCGCCTTGGGGCCGTAATTGAACAAGATGGCAAAAACCGGTGTCAATACCGCCACTACTGCCAGAAACAGTAAGGGGAGTCTGAAACGCGTCATGAACGGGCGGGCAGGAGGCTCCGGCAGGCAAGGCCGCATTTCATTGGCTGGTTCAATCCTCTTGTTTTCCTGGATAGGGCGACTTGAATCGAAGATGGTAAAGCGTTTTTTTCGTGTTATATGTTTGAAGTCCTGCATGTGGATCCAATATGTATTTTTCCAGGAGAATATACAGCCAAGAGCCTCGCATTGTCAATGCAAGCATCCGGGAAATCCTGCCATTTATGACCCCTGTTCCGTCTTGTCTTTGCTGTTTAGTTCATCATACAGGGCAATCTGCTCGGCCAGTGAAAGCTTGCGTCGGCAGCATTGAGCCCGTTTCAGACAAAGACGGCAACGGTCGTCAGAACACCACTGGCAGTAGCTGCAATCCGGACAGGGGTGCTTTTTGGCGGGTGTGTCAGGCATGGACAAACTCCGTTTCCCGGTTGCAGTGGGTCAACCGATCGGGTGTGTTTCAGCGACATCTTAACACATCCTGCCGGTGTATGTATCCGGTTTGTTGACGCCAGTATCAGTAAACCACATTCCTTTTTACAGCGCTGCCTTCCAAAAGCTGCACAAAGGCCTTGCCGCTGTCGGCATTGATCAGCAGATAGCGCGGCAGTTTCATGATGCTGTCTTTCTGGGTGGCATGGCGCCGCTCGATGGTGAAGGTGGTCACATAGCCGGCTGCGGCTGCCTTCTTGAGGAGATAGTCGTCATAGATGCCGAATGGCCAGGCCAGCATGTCTATGCGGCCGCCCAGCTCACTTTCCAGCTTGCTTTTGGATTTCTGCAGCTGGGTGGTCACGACCTTTTCGTATTCCGCAGGTGAGAGCTTGCGACGCTCCTTCTTGAAATTGGGGTGCCAGTAAGTGTGGGACTGGATGTCAAACAGTCCGGTCTTTTTCAGTTCACGCAGCTGGTTCCAGGTCATGGCGTATTTGGCATTGGATATGGCTGACGGATAGGTGAAGACGGTCACCGGAAAGCGGTATCTGCGTATGATCGGCAGCATGTCGCTGTATACTGACTTGTGGGCATCGTCTTCGACGATCACCACGGATTTGGGGGCTGGTGCCGGTGCCTTGCCCTGGTAATACTCCACCAGGCGGCGTAGCGGGATCACCTTGTAGCCGTTGTCGTGCAGATATTTCATCTGTGCTTCAAACACTGATGTCTTGATGGTCATGCCGTCGGCGACAGTGGCGCCGAAACGATGGTAGAGCAGTATGGGAACCCTGAATGAATCTGCTGCAGAGGCAAGGGCTGGGAACATGATTGAAATAACGGTAATGGCAAGGAGGAAAAAACGGCGGCAGTGCATGTGACAGTAACCTTTCTGATGATGATATGGATGTTTTTTCGGTTTTAAAATATGGATTGCTGTGCCGGCTGGAGGGGCTGTCTGCAGGTAGAAAAATTATGTATTTATTACTACTTGACAACTTTATAACTATATTCTAAGAGTAAGAAGAATATATCCTGCCTCAAACCAGTTTCTTTATAGATGGTTTTTACATCTTTAGCAATGTGTAATCACGCAGGCCATTCTTTATACACAGGATATTGATCATGATCAAAAAAGAAAAATCCGAATACCTGATTCAGGCTGTATCCCATGCTTTGGACCTGCTGGAACAGTTTCGCGGAGATGTGGACGAGCTTGGTGTAACAGAGCTGAGCAAACGGCTCAGGCTGCATAAAAACAATATCTTTCGCTTGCTGGCAACACTGGAGTCGCGTGGCTATATTGAACAGAACAAGGTGACCGAAAACTACCGCCTTGGCCTCAAGACCCTGGAGCTTGGTCAGACCTTCATCCGTCAGATGGGGCTGCTCAGGCAGGCCCGTCCGGTGCTGGAATCGATTGTCAAGCTGTGTGACGAAACCGCCTATGTGGCGATAGTCAGGGATTTCAACAGCATCTACCTGGATGCGGTTGAAACCAGCAAGACGGTCAGGGTCGTCACCAGGGTGGGGTGTCGTCTGCCGGCTTACTGCAGTGCGGCTGGCAGGGCGCAGATTGCCTTCATGAATGAAGATGAACTGGAAGGTTATCTGGCAAATACCGAATTCAAAGCTTATACAAAGAATACGATCACGGATCGTGGCAGGTTGCGTGAGGAACTGAAAAAGGTGATCGAGCGCGGCTATGCCATTGACGACGAAGAACTGGATCCGGGGGTGCGCTGTGTAAGCGCGCCGATTCGAGATTATACACGCCGTATTGTGGGGGCCATCAGTATCTCAGGCCCTTCGATCCGGCTCAGTGACGAGAGAATGGAACAGGAGCTGATTCCCCTGGTACTGAAGAGCGCCAGCGAAATCTCGGCCAAGTTTGGTTTTCATGCAGCTTAGGTTTTTAAGGTGTTATGTCTTTAAGGCGGCTATCAGGCCGCCTTTTTTATTAGACGGCTAACTGCTTTGGCGCAGTCATTTTTTAAAAGTTGCCGGTCCACGAACCACACGAAATACACGAACAAACAACATAATCAGGCAATAACTAACAGTTTGCTTTTTTGTGCATGACTGGTTTGACATGTTACATGCTTCTGGTGAAGCATGGATGTGTCATGGATTCAGAATTTTATTTCACAATTTCGTGTTATTTCGTGCGGTTCGTGGATATAAATCCTTTTATCTGGTTACAAGTTTTTTGAATTGCGTGGCGTCGTTGCGTCGCCGCGTGAAAACGATTTTTAGATATCTCAAACAGCAGCGAGGATATACCATGCTGATTTACAAGGTTGTCGAACTGAGTACCGTGACCGAGGAAGAGATAGAAAAAAACCTCAACGACTGGACTGCCAGAGGGTGGCGCTATGACGGCATGCAGTTTGCCATGCGAGATTCCAGCAAGCGCCCATCCATGGCTTTTGTGCTGTTTACCCGGGAGCAGACCGATGAGCAATGACAACACCCTTTACCTGATTGACGGTTCCTCTTACATCTACCGTGCCTATTACGCCATCCGTCACCTCTCCTCACCCCAGGGGCACCCCACCAACGCCATCTACGGTTTCATCCAGATGCTGCTCAAGCTGCTGAAAGATCACCAGCCAAAGCACCTGGCGGTAGTTTTCGATGCCGGACGGGTCACCTTCCGCACGGAGATTTACCCGGATTACAAGGCCAACCGCGCCGCCATGCCCGATGATCTGCGCATGCAGATGGAACCGATCCGCCAGGTGGTGCGGGCCTTCAATATCGCTTCGCTGGAGCTGCCGGGATACGAGGCTGATGACATCATCGGCGCCTTGTCGCGCCGCTTCGCTGACCAGGGGGGCGAAGTGGTGGTAGTGACCGGCGACAAGGACCTGATGCAGGTGGTCAGCGATCGCATCACCCTGTTGGATACCATGAAGGACAAACGCTCGGGCATTGCCGAGGTGCTGGAGCGTTTCGGCGTGACGCCGGAACTGGTGCCGGATATACTTGGGCTGGCCGGTGATTCGTCGGATAATATACCGGGGGTGCCGGGCATTGGCGAGAAGACCGCCATCAAGCTGATCAGCGAATTCGGCTCACTGGAAAACCTGTTGGAGCGTGCCGGAGAAGTCAAGGGCAAGAACGGCGAAAAGCTGCGTGAGTTCCGGGAACAGGCGCTGCTGTCCCGCCGGCTGGCCACCATCGAATACAACCTGCCTATGGAACTGTCACTGGAAGAACTGGCCGCCCGGGAACCGGACCAGGAAGCGCTGAATACCTTCTTCAAGCAGTATGGCTTCAACACGCTGATCAAGGAGCTGACCGCCAAATCCACGCTGTCTGCGGAAAAGTACGTCACTGTTGCCACCCCGGAAGGCCTGGAACTGCTCATCGTTAGCCTGGAAAAGGCGTGCGAGTTCGCCGTTGATCTTGAAACCACCAGCCTCAATCCACGCGACGCGGAGATTGTCGGGCTGTCTTTCTCCTGCTGCGACCATGAGGCCTATTATGTGCCGGTGGGGCATGTTACAAAACCCCATCCCCACCCTAACCCTCCCCTTGAAGGGGAGGGGACTCTTTTCTCTGCCATTCAGCCGGGCGATGCCTTTTCTGCCCCCCTTCCAGCCGGAGGAGGCCTGGAGATGGGCGAACTTGCTCCAGGCCAGCTTCCCCGGCAGACAACGCTTGATGCCCTGCGTCCCCTGCTGGAAAACTCGGCTATCGCCAAGGTCGGCCAGAACATCAAATTCGACATGCAGGTGCTGGCCATGAACGGCATCCGCCTGCAGGGGGTCTATTTCGACACCATGCTGGCCTCCTATGTGCTCAATCCCTCCCGCCAGGGGCACGGGCTGGACGCGCTGGCCCAGGAGCACCTCGGCCACAGGATGATCAGCTACAGCGAGGTCACCGGCAGCGGCAAGTCGCAGATCAACTTCTCCCAGGTGGAGATTGCTGCCGCATCCCGTTATGCCTGCGAGGATGCCGACGCCACCTGGCTTTTGCACAGAAAATTCGCCCCGCTGCTGACGCAAAGCGGGCAAGAGCCGCTTTTCCGCAATATTGAGATGCCGCTGGTCCCCATATTGGCCGAGATGGAGAACGACGGCGTGTTGCTGGACCGGGAGATGCTGGCCGGGCTTTCCGCTGATTTTGCCGGCCGCATGGCCGGGCTGGAAGAGCGCATCTTTGAACTGGCCGGCGCTAGTTTCAATCTTAATTCACCCAAACAGATGGGGGAGGTGCTGTTCGAGCAGCTGCAGCTGAAAAGCGGCAAGAAGACCAAGGGCAAAACCAGCTGGTCCACCGATAACGAGGTGCTGACCACTCTGGCTGAAGAGCATGAGATCGCCCAGCTGATCCTGGAATACCGCGGTATCGCCAAGCTTAAATCCACCTACAGCGATGCCCTGCCGCGCCTGATCCATCCACGTACCGGACGGGTGCATACCTCCTACAACCAGACCGTCACCAACACCGGCCGGTTGTCGTCATCCGAACCAAATCTGCAGAACATCCCTATCCGCAGCGAAGAGGGGCGCATGATCCGCCACGCCTTCATCGCCCCGCCCGGACATGTGATCCTGTCGGCGGACTATTCCCAGGTGGAGTTGCGCGTGCTGGCCCATCTCTCCGGTGATCCGGTCTTCTGCCATGCCTTTGCCAATGACGAGGACATCCATACCCGCACTGCCGCGGAGGTGTTCGGCCTGTTCCCGGAGATGGTCACGCCCGAGATGCGGCGTCAGGCCAAGACCATCAATTTCGGCATCATCTATGGCCAGGGTGCCTTCAGTCTGGCCAAACAGCTGGGCATCGCCCGCAAAACCGCCGAAGAGTTTATTGCCGCCTACAAGGAACGTCACAGCGCAGCAGTGGGGTTTCTGGATAGCTGCATCAGGGAGGCGGAGCAGAACGGCTTTGTCACCACCATGCTGGGGAGGCGTCTGCCCATCGCCGACATCAACAGCAGCAACGGCAACGTGCGTGCCTTTGCCCAGCGCAACGCCATCAACTATCCCATCCAGGGGTCGGCGGCGGACATCATCAAGAGCGCCATGATCAAGGTGGATGCCAGGATCAGGGGCGAAGGTCTGAAGAGCAGGCTGATCATGCAGGTGCATGACGAACTGGTCTTTGAGGTGCCGGAAGGTGAACTGCTGAGGATGGAACGTCTGGTGGAGGAGGAGATGACCAGCGCAGTGGAGTCAAAGGTGCCGTTGAAGGTGGAGGTCAATCACGGTGCCAACTGGAGCGAGGCACACTGATAAACGTTATGCGTGTCCGTCAATGTTACGGTCCCCGGACACGGGTTCCGGATAACGCGGTCTTACTTTTCCAGCCACTCCAGCTCGTTGACCACTTCGCCGCGCATGGTGCGGATGTAACGCGCTTTCATAGACTTGCGGGCATCGTATCTGCCCTTGAGGAAGTGATCGCAGCTGATCACCATCAGCGCCTTGGTGATGCGCTGGACATCCTTGCGGGAGGCTGACGGCAACAGCCACATGCTGTGATTGTCGGTAAAGGAAACGTGGTCGGCATTGGCCAGCCAGAGGAAATACTTATTGCCGGGCGGCAGCAGCGGAAAGATCTCGCGCCGCGTTTCTGCCGGCATGATCTTGCCGTCATACCCTTTCTGTTCGTCCTTTGAACCGCTAACCATTACCAGCGGCTTATTTACACTTTTAAAACTGTCTTCGTCAAAGAATTTGGAACCAGGTCCCGGTGGCGACATGGCCAGCGCAAAGCTGATGCGATGGTCGCCCAAGGGGCCAGCAAGTCCTTTGCCGCTGCCTGTTCTTGGTTTCAGGTGGTCCAGCACCGGCTGGGCACCAATGGCGGCCATGGCGGTATATGCCCCGAAGGAGTGCCCCATGACGGCGATCTTACGGATATTGATCCTGCCGGCCAGCTCTTTGTGGGATTTGTTCCAGATGTGGGCGCAATCAATGGCAAAACTGATGTCGCGCGGGCGTTCCAGCACGGCAACGGTATCGGTGGTGACGTGGTGCATGGCCTCCCGCAGTGATTCACTGCCGCCGGCCTTGCTCATGTAAAACTTGACGGAGACATTGTTGCTGTCCACATGTTCGATGCAGATGACGATATATCCGTGGGAAGCCAGATGTTCCGCCTGAAACCGGTGGGAATCATATATGCCGCCGGCGCTGTGTGATATGATCACCAGCGGATAGGGGCCGCCCTCCCTGGGGATATAAACCTTCATCTCCACCGGGCGGTTCCGGCGCTTGTGATCCTTGAGGTTTTTGAAGTGCAGAGCCTTGATATGGTGCCCGCCCGCTTTTTCATACGACTCCAACTTGTCGTACGGAGGCGGACCGGATGTGGGTCGGGCGCAAGCTTGTTTGGCAAGTGGCAGGACCGCAATCAGGGCCAGCAGGCATGACGCCAGAACCAGGGCGACGGGTTTAGATGCCCGGGAATGGGATTGCAATCGTTTTGTATTCAAACTGAACCTCTTTAGCATCGGGGGAAATTGAAGCTATCCGGCTGGATATTTTGAAATTATACACCAAAAAAACGTATTGGGTATAGGTTGTTTCTGCTATTGTACCTGCTATAAATCAGAGACGCCTGCAAAACTATTGCGGGAGAATGCAGGAATTTAATGCACAGCGAGAAGCTGAATGCCTTTGTATTGTCAACGCTGGATTATGGAGACAGTGACAGGATTGTCAACCTGTTTACACTGGAATATGGGCGTCTGAAGGCCTTTGCCCGCGGAGCCAGAAAAAGCAGAAAACGTTTCGGCGCTGCCCTGGAACTGTTCGCGCACATTGATGCCCAACTGAAGGTCAAGGAAGGACTCTGCTCGTTCCAGCAGGCCGAGATTCGGCAGATTTATCCCGCTATCCGCAAGGAACTGGAGAAAATTGCCCATGCCATGTATGCGTCCGAGTTGCTGGACGCCCTTACCCCTGAGGGATTGGCGCTGCCGCGCCTGTTTCGACTGTTCTCCGCATATCTAGACCGTCTGGAGGCTGTGCCTCCGACTAGCATGGAAAGGCGTTTTTTCGAGATCAACCTGCTGAACATTCTGGGGTACCGGCCCGCACTTGAGGAGTGCGGCAATTGTGCTAGTATTTACGGGGAGTCGGGCGCGATAGTCCGGCTGGATGGCGAGCTGGTCTGCAGTGCCTGCTCGGTTAGCGGGCCTCAGCTTCAGCCGGCCACTTTGCAGACCCTGCAAGCCTGCCTGAAAACAGGCATATTCGGCCTGGTGCGCTTCAGTGATGCCGCCCTGGCCGAGGCTGGCATACTGCTGGATGCCAGCCTGGAAGCCCATGCCGGACGCAGGATAAAGAGCGCTGATTTTTTAATTCAGCTATTGCCCGGACAAGATCAGTAGTGGTAATTATTGTTTTGAAGATGATCAAAACTGCAAGGAGATAACAGACCGATGAAATTGCCCGCCTGCAGAACCGCCCTGCTGTTTTTCCTCTTTGGAGTGCTTACCTGCGGACCGGCCATGTCCGCGCCGGCATCTTTCGAGATTGATACCAAAGAATTGCCCAAACCGGTTGCCGCACGCGCCGGCAAAGGGGTGGACGCCAAAAAGCTGGAGATTGACCTGAATGAGTTGCGGGCCGAGCTGGCGCGCAAGGCCAAGGCCGGCAAAAGTGCCAAGGCCGTCAAAAAGCGCGGCAAGGCCAAAAGCAGGCCGTCAACCGCCAGCGTAGCAGCGAACGGAGAGTATAGCCATTATACCGTACAGCGCGGGGATCATATCGCTTTGATACTGGTGAGACATTACGGGCTGAAAGAATCGGAAGCCCGCAAGCTGATGCCAGAGGTCATGCGACTTAACTCCATTCATGGCCCCAAAGCGGTGGCAGCAGGCAAAAAACTGTTGATTCCGCTGCCCGCGCCGGGCGCAAAAGCACTGGATACCAGACAGGTTGTTGTGGAGTTCACTTCACCATGCGCATTTGGACTGAGCCTGCTGGAGAAGCTGGACATGGTGCAGGTGTCAAAACCGCAGCAGGGCGATGCGCGGGTATTCGGCGCCGGTTATGCCGGGGCCAATGCCATGGTGGTCTGCAGCCCGGACCAGTCGGAGCGTATCACCTTTGAACGCTTTACAGCGCTTTACGGTGAACAGCTGGTGGTGCTGGAGGGGAATGAAAACGGGCGCCAGGTGGTGGAAAGCCTTGCCCATGGGCTTGGTCTGTCTTACCGGAGGGCGGATGATGCGGCCAGCGGCGCGCCGGCCTATGTGTTCAACCATGTTGACGCTGACAATGCCGAATATGAAATCAGGGTGTTGTTGAAAAATGCTGGCAAGTAATCTGTTTTAATTGCATAAAGTTGCCATTTGAGCGCCATTACAGGCCATCACAGGAGAGTACATGAAGAACGAGTTGTATGTGGGCAGCATATCTGCCAGAGCTACAGAAGAAGACATTACCCGGCTTTTTACGCTGTGCGGCACGGTGACATCCATGCATCTGATCAGGGATGCCGTCAGCGGGGAATTCAAAGGGTGCGGTTATCTGCGCATGGCAACGATTGCCCAGGCCCGGGATGCCATTGAGACCCTGGATGGCGCCTTGCTGGTTGACAAGGTGATAACCGTTAGCGAGGCGCGCCCCAATCCGCAGAATCACAAGAAAAAACCCTTTGCCGGCGGCAGCCGGGGCGGGAAACCTTCTGCGCCCAGAGCGCCCAAAGGCAGGAAACCCTGAAAATTAGGCCCTTGCAATTCGATTGCAGGGGCTTTTGTTTTTTGGTGATTTGTTGAGCATACACTTTGTTTTACCTGAAAGCATCACAAGTAACAGATTTATGAAGGGCAGGGGGGACCAATGAGGCGGAGTAATTTTACAAATTATACACACGCAGAGACACTTATTTATGAATTTAGAAATAAATACTTCGTAATTGAGCATTGTCAACAGGGGGTTGAACTCAATCCAGTACATGGCACGAGACAGTTTCCAGGCGAATATTGTGCATTAAGTGCATCTTTGCCGCTGGATTGCAGCACAGATGAGATGGGGCAGGAGGTTATAAAAGCTATAGATGATTTCGATACGCGGCCGCCACTTTTTGAATCCTGGGATCGCAGAGCGCTGGGAAAAGCGTTATGTGGCTGGTTGGGGGCACGCGGTATTCCTACCCTTGAAAAGAATTGCAGAATTGTTCAGGTGGTACAGTACTTCGAGGAGAATATTTTCAAGATTTATCCGTATGACAACAATAATCTAAATCCGTGGCATGGGCGATATGAGGGACGCGAGATAGTATTGCCAGGTTCAGCTACACCTGAGCAAATTGGCGAGGCCGTGATCAAGGCTTTTTCCTTGTCAACGTATCATCCAGAACGAAAAGATCCGCCTGCGGGTAGTCCATAAATCTCAGGGGCAACGGCATTTTGCCGAGCCCCTTTAGTTGTCTGTTGCCCAAGTCTATTTCTAAGCTTTATCGCCGGAATTCTTGTCCGGCCTGCCATCCAGCAACGCCCGCCAGTAATACCCGGCGGCAAATCCACCCGCAACCCCGGCCATCAGGAATACGAACAGCTGCAGATCGCCCTCGCCGGTATTTATCAACGGTTCTTTGGGCGGGCGACCATGTTCCTCGGCAATCCTGCCGACAACCTTTTCATCCAGTCCCTGCCATTTTTCCTCTGCCGAGAAAACCGGCTGCGAGATAGCAAATAGGGCAGTTATCAGGGCAGACAGCATCATCAACCGCTTCATTTTGCACCCCCTTTGAGCGAGGCCAGGGCTGTTCTGGCCAGCAGGTCAGGGCGTTTGCGGATCAGCAGCGAAACCATACCGGCGGTGATGATGCCTTCAATTATCCCCAACGGAAGCTGGGTAGGGACAAAGGCCAGGCCGATTTTGCTGGCCAGCGGCCAGAATGGCGCACTCCCCTTGATGCCGGCTGCCATGATCATGGCTGTGCCGGCATAGGTGGCCCAGTCAGCGATCAGGCCAGCCGTAAAGGCTGCGATCACCGGGCCTCCCCCGCAGGCACGCACTGTCTTGAAGGCGGCATAGCCGCCAAATGAGCCCATCACCCCCATGGTGAACACATTGGCGCCCCAGGTGGAAAGCCCGCCGTGGGCCAGCAGCAGGGCCTGGATCAGCAGGGCGACAGCGGCGGTGACGACCCCCATGGCCGGTCCCAGCAGTACGGCGGCCAGTCCGGTGCCGCAGGGGTGGGAACATGTGCCGACCAAAGGGACCGGCACCGGCATGCAGGAAATTACAAAGACTACTGCTGCAATCATGCCTGCCAGAGGCTTTGCTGACAGGTCTGTTTCGTTTTGTTTTTTCAGCGCTTTCAGGCCAAGAGCGATGAACGGCGCCGATGCGGCAGTCCAGAACAGTGACCAGGAAAGGGGCAGAATGCCCTCGGAAATATGCATGGCAAAGGCTGACTCGGGAAGCAGCAGCAAGACAGAGGCAAAACCACCGGCCGCGGCGGGAAGCAGTTTATTCATCAGCACGTCCTTCTTTTCATAAAATCAGAGCAGGCGTCGACGAAGCGTGGCGCAATCCGGTTGTTACTGCCAAAGTGCAGATGAACATAGGAGGCCAGGCAGTTGGCAAACTGGTAGCCTTCTGCGCCCAGGCTGCGTTCCTGGCGGGTCATGTGATAGCAACGCGGGATGGAGTCAGGCATGTCGTTGATCTCGGAATAATGAAATTCATGTCCGCGCGCTGTTTCACCGTTTGCGGCAATCACGGTGTCTCTGGTCAGTTCCACTTGGCGATATCCCAGGGCCTTGCGTTTGGGCAGCATGTTTGCCCTGACCGGATAGATGCCGACAAAAACTTCACTCTGATTGTTACTGTCAGCGTCTGCCATACCTTGAGTCAGGTAGATGAAACCGCCGCATTCGGCATATACGGGCATGCCTTCCTCAACAGCTGAACGTATGGCGGATTTCATGGCAAGATTGCCGGACAGCTGATGTACATACAGTTCCGGATAACCGCCGGGCAGATAAATGCCGCTGATGTCGTCCGGCAGGCTGGCCTCGGCCAGCGGGGAAAATTCCACCAGTTCAGCGCCGGCCTGACGCAGCAGGCGCAGGTTGTCCTCGTAGACAAAGCAGAAGGCATTGTCGCGGGCAACGGCAATGCGCACTGGCTGCAATGCCGTATTCGGGGCTTCACTTTGTTGGTTCGTGATAATCTCCAAGCCGGTACTGCTCAGTGCCTCTGGAGTTGCAACTGTTTCCAGCCGCGAAAGCGCATCCATGTCCAGATGCTCTTCACACAGGGCAATCAGGTGATCCAGGTATGCCGGCGGCAGCGGGTTTTCTTCCGCTGTGATCAGCCCCAGGTGGCGCGAGGGTATTTTCAGAGCGTCATCCTTGGGCATGCAGCCGAGCACCTTGACGTCCGGCAAAGCATTTTCAACGGCCTTGGTCAGCAGTTCCCGGTGGTTGGAACTGCCCACGCCGTTGAAGATGACCCCGGTGACTTTGACCTGCGGATCGAATTCGGCAAAGCCTTTTACCAGTGCAGCAGCACTGGCGGCCATGCCGCGCACGTTGACCACCAGCACCACCGGGGTGCCGGTAATGGCGGCGATCTGTGCGCTGCTGCCATCCATGGGTGATGCGCCCATCCCGTCGAACAGTCCCATAACCCCTTCGATGACAGCAATATCTGCCTGTGAAGAGTGGTGCCGGAAGGTCTCCTCAACAAATGCTGCCGGACACATCCAGGCATCCAGGTTGATGGAGGGACGTCCGGTGGCCAGGCTGTGGTAGCCAGGATCGATGAAATCCGGCCCGCATTTGAAGGCGGCTACTTTTTTACCCCTGCGGCTCAAGGCCGCCAGTATGCCCAGGGTGAGGGTTGTTTTTCCGCTCCCGCTGTGGGGGGCGGCGATCAGAAAGCCGTTCATGCTTACCTCAGGCTCCGTCTGGAGCTGCCGTAGTGGAAAAAACCGATCAGGTTGAATTCGTCCTTGTCATAACCTTTGGGGAAGCCCCCCATTGGTCCCAGTTGTTTGAGGGTCCTGATGACCTCGTCATCCAGTACCTTGTATCCGGAACTTTCCAGTTGTTTGATTTTAATGATTTCCCCGCGGCGGTTGAAGGTGATCTTGACCGGAGTGGTCCCTTCCATCCCTTGCCTGATAGCTTCGTCGGGGTAACGCCAGTAAAGGTAGATGGCTGTCCTGAAACGGTTAAGGAAGGAACCGAAGCGGTCATCGTCTGTATTGAGGAATTTGGTGGTCCCTTCGGCGATCTCTTTTTCGTACCTGCGGCGGTAGATGTTTTCCATCTGGGCCAACCGGCTGGCGGATGGGGATAACGAAGGCTGCCCCGCGCCGCCACCGCCGCCGGACTTTGTTGCCTTGGATCTGTATTTTAACAGACCATAGCGAGATTCCCCTGGTCTTACCGCATCCAGGGAGCCACGGCCAGGTGAACCTCCGCCTGAAGAGGGGCGTGAGGCCTGTTGCGGCGGGGTGGGGCGCTGACCCCGATCCTCATTGTCAACGCCGCGCGGCGCGGTTTCACGCTTTACGCGTACCTGCTTTTCTCCCTTGCGTCTGGCGGGAGTGGTGGAAGGGGGCTGCATCAGGTCAGGCACATCGGCCATGTCAATGAATACCGGTTCCTGGGGCAGGTGCGGCTGCAGCCTGAGCAGGTGGTCCCCCAGCACGAATACGGCAATGTGCAGCAGCAGCGACAGTACCAGCAGGTAGAGAAAAGATTTTTCTATAAAGCTTTCATCTCTCAAGGTTGTTTATCCGATTATATCCACCATCTGTTATGTGCAGACATGGTTGGCAGTCACTTTTTACGGTAATGCACAAAATAGATCTTCTTGCCTTCGCTCATGAATTTCATCATGTACTTGGACAGCGGATACTGCGGCCGCTCATGGCGGAACAGATCCGGCGCCAGGATGTTGTCGAAACCTGCCATGTCTTTCATAAAAGCGGCCACATCTTCGCCGTAGTCATCAAAGTCCGTGGCAAAGTGAAAGTCTGCCCCCGGCCGCATATAGCTGGAGAGAAAACCAACAAACTCGGCGTTGACCAGCCGGCGTTTGCGGTGGCGCAGTTTCGGCCAGGGGTCCGGGCAGTTGATGACCACCGCCACCAGCGATACCGGCGGGATGCATCGGACAATGAAGCTTCGGGCCTCGTCGCGTACCACACGCACATTGTCGATACCCTGTTTGTCCAGCCTCTTGCTGGTTTTCAGGCAGCCCTTGTTATAGTAATCCAGGGCGATGAAGTTCCAGTCCGGATGCAAAAGCGCTGTCTGGGCAATAAAATCGCCGGTGCCGCAGCCGATCTCAAGCGCTATGGGGTTGTTGTTTGCAAATATTTCGCCCCAGGAAGGCATGGTGGCGAGTTTTTCCGGTTCGATGAAGCGGGGTGATGCTATGGGGATCAGGTTCACGTTCTTGTATGGCCTTTGCAGAATAATAATCGCGATAAAATATCACATCAGATACAAAATATGCATCGTTTTTTAGTGTGTCTTTCCGGCTGGGCTGTTTATTAATGCTGGGGCGCTGGGTGAGCGGATAGCCGGCCTTGCTGCACACTTTTTACGTATACTGTTTTTATTAACATTTTGGATATGTTGTGCTATAGAAAATCCAACACAGCAACCACACGGAGCTTTCTATCAAAGAACCCTACGGCAACCTCTCAGGCTTGAAACAGAGCCAGATCAATTCTCTGGAACGGCTGTATCGCCGCCGCATCCCGTCTGCCGAATTCTGCACGCAGGAACTGGCAGCCCGCCTGGTTGAAATCTCGCTGGACATACGCCGTCAGATCGGCATTCTGGTCAACCGTCAGGGCATCGTGGATTATGTGCTGGTGGGTGATGAAAAGGGACTGGTGATCCCTGAACTGAGGGACTACCCGCTGGGGCGGCGTCCGCTGCGCGGCCTGCGCCTGATCCATACCCACCTGCAGAACGAGCAGATCACGGAAGACGACCTGACCGACCTGGCGCTGTTGCGGCTGGACCTGCTGGCGGTGATCTTCGCCTGGGCCGGCAAAAGGCAGATTGCCGCGCAGTTGGCCTGGTTGTCGCCAGCACATGCCGGCTCTTCCACGGTGGTCAATCCGGTGACCCTGTTTGAAAAGGTGGATCTGGACTGCGGCTGTTTTCTGGATGAACTGGAACACGATCTGGAAAAAGCTGCAAAAGTCTCTGTATCCGGCACCAGGGCGCTGGAACGGGCGATCCTGATCTCGGTGACGGTGGAAGGCACGCGCCAGGAGGCCGAGGATTCCATGAATGAGCTGCGCGAGTTGGCGCGTACCGCCAGCATCGAGACGCTGGATGAATTCATCCAGCGGCCGCGCAAGCTTAATCCCCGCTACGTGATGGGTGAGGGCAAGATGCGCGATGTGGTCATCCGGGCCTTGCAGCGCGGGGCGACCATGCTGGTATTCGATCAGGAGCTGACCCCGGCCCAGGTGCGTTCCATCTCGGCCATGACTGAGCTGAAGGTGATCGACCGCAGTCAGCTGATCCTGGATATCTTTGCCAGAAGGGCCCGCACGCTGGACGGCAAGGTGCAGGTGGAACTGGCCCAGCTCAAATACCTACTGCCGCGCCTGACAGGCCGAGGCGTGCAGATGTCGCGCCTGATGGGCGGCATCGGCGGTCGTGGTCCCGGCGAAACCAAGCTGGAGATCGATCGCCGTCGCATCCGTGACCGCATTGCCAGTCTGGAACGGGAACTGAAGGAGCTGTCCCGGGGACGTGATCAGCGCCGGCGCCAGCGGGTCAAGGCCGGTGTGCCGATCATCTCCATTGTCGGTTATACCAATGCCGGCAAGTCCACCCTGCTCAATGCCCTGACCCGCAGCGATGTGTTTGTGGAAGATCTGCTGTTTGCCACGCTGGATACATCCACCAGGCGGCTGCGTTTTCCTCGTGAACGTGAAGTGATCATTACTGATACAGTCGGTTTTATCCGGTCGCTGCCCAAATCCCTGTTGGGGGCCTTCAAGGCGACTTTGGAGGAGTTGCAGGATGCCGATCTGCTGCTGCATGTGGTGGATGCATCCAATCCACGCTTTGAGGACCAGATCGTGCAGGTGGAAGGCATCCTGGAAGAGCTTGGATTGTCAGACAAACCCCAGCTGATGGTGTTTAATAAGCTGGATTTGCTGGAAGAGATTAGGAAAAAAGATACCATTGGTTTTCTCAAGGTAAGGCAGTTGGCGCGGACTCGCAAGGGGTTGATGGTTTCGGCCAGGGATCGTAAAAGCCTGGAACCTTTGCTGGATGAGCTGAAAGGGCGCTTCTGGTCGGACGAGGAAGGTCAGGTGCCAGTAGAAGGGGAGTAGGTCTCGAGCCTGCTCAGGGGAATTTTAAAAAACCATTAAATCAGGAGGAAAACATATGTCAGGACATGGCCATGTTGACCCATCCAACAAGAAGATTGCCCTGTTGATTTCTGTACTGGCGCTGTTTCTCGCCTTCAGCGAGACTTTTGCCAAGAGTGCCCAGACATCGGCGCTGAGCTATAACATCGAGGCGTCCAACCTGTGGTCGTTTTATCAGGCCAAAACCATTCGCATGACCACGGTGCAGACCTTTGCTGAGGCGGCAGAGGTGGAAGCCGGCTTTACCGGTTCTGCGGAGAAAAAGGCGGCCATGAAGGAGCGCATCGACAAGTGGAACAAGAGTGCGGCGCGTTACAATTCCGAGCCGGATAAGCAGGAAGGACGTAAGGAATTGGCAGAGCGGGCCAAAAAGGCCGAAGAAAAACGCATGGTGGCTATGGCCGCTTATCACCATTACGAGCTTTCTTCCGCGGCGGTGCAGATTGCCATAGTACTGGCATCAGCGGAGATTATCACCGGGATTGCGGCTTTGACATGGATTGCCGGCGGACTGGGCGTTGTAGGGCTGCTGTTCTGGGGAATCGGTTTCTTTGCCCCCATGGCGGTGCACCTGTTTTGATATGTTAACCTGGAAAAAGCAGTTCACGCTACGGCGCAACGACGCTACGTAATAAAAACAGCATGTTGTACGCATTCATCGTGTGGCAAACAGGTGAAGCTGTGTTTTTTTTGTCACAGGCTTTTTCGTTGCGAGCGTTGCGGCTTTGTGTGAGTAATTGCCGTTTTAAGGTTTAAGGAGTGTCTGATGCCATATGTAAATATCAAGATCACCCGCGAGGGAGCCACTGCCGAGCAGAAGGCAGCGTTGATCAAGGGGACCACGCAGCTGCTGGTGGATGTGCTCGGCAAGAATCCGGCCACCACGGTGGTGGTGATTGACGAGGTGGATACCGATAACTGGGGCATTGGCGGCGAAAGTGTCACGGTCAGGCGCAAGGCGGGGAAATAGCCTTTGCCGTCTGCTCATATAGCGGTTTGACTCATTAAATCGCTGCTGTAAACTATTCAATAGCATCTGCAGCCGTGAAGCCTCCATGTTCAGGCGGCACTTATATTCCTAGCCGGCCATGCGACAATCCTGAGGGGCTATAAATGCGCATCTCCAAAGGGCTTGTGAAAAAAATCACGCTGTTTTCCGCTCTTTTGACGGTTGCCGCTCTTTTCCTGCTGTTTGGTCCTCCCGCCTTGCTTGAAAAATCCGAATCTCCAGAGTTCTGTGCCGCCTGCCACGTCATGCTGCCCCAATATGCCGCCTGGAGCCATAATGTGCACCGCTACATCCGCTGTGTGGACTGCCATCTTCCCAACGATAATCAATTTAATCACTTTCTCTGGAAGGGTATCGACGGCACCAAAGATGTGGTCTTTTTTACTATCGGCCGCATACCTGACCCGATCCGGCTGTCGCCCCATGGCAGCCGCTTTGTGCAGGCTAACTGCATCAGCTGCCATAAGGATATGTTTGCTAATATGGACAAGCAACGGCGCTGCTGGGACTGTCATCGCCAGCAGCGACATACTCATACCGGTGTGATTTGGGATATCCATAAGCCTTGAAGTCCTGAAAGGAGAGAACAGATGAACTCTGTGCTTTCTGGAAAACTGTTCGTAGTGGCGGCTTTATTGATGATGCTGGCGGGATGTGGTCAAAAACAGGCCGCAGAGCCCAAGGCAGGCATTGCCGACGGGGTCATAGAACCGGCGGAATGGGGCAAACAGTATCCTGAACAGTATGAGTTGTGGAAGAAGACAGCTGACGCATCTCCAGCGGGCAAGAGCCGCTACAAACGCGGCCATGACGCGGGTGAGCCCCGGCCGGACAAGCTGGATGAGTATCCATTCCTGGCGCTGCTGTACAACGGCTGGGGCTTTGGTATTGAGTATAAGGAACCGCGCGGGCATATGCATATGCTCAAGGATCAGTTGGAGGTGGATCCTTCCAGGCTGAAGGCGGGCGGGGTCTGTCTGACCTGCAAGTCCCCCTATGCCCCGGCGCTGGAACAACGGATGGGGCGCGACTATTATTCCAAACCTTTTATGGAGGTGATGGCCAGCATCCCCAAAAATCATCAAACATTGGGGGCGGCCTGCATCGACTGTCACAATAACCGCGATATGACCCTGCGGATCTCCCATGAGTTTACCTTGAACAGGGCGTTGGAAAAGGTGGGGCGCAAAAAAGAGGAGATAACGCGTCAGGATATGCGCTCACTGGTCTGTGCCCAATGTCATGTAACTTACAATATCCCCAAGGATGCGAACATGAAGTCCACCGGTGTTTTTTTTCCGTGGGACGGCAGCAAATGGGGCGGCATCACCATCGAGAACATCATCAGGCGGATCAAGGATGCCCCGGAACTCAAGGAGTGGACCCAGGGGGTGACCGGTTTCAAGCTGGCCTTTATCCGCCATCCGGAATTTGAGCTATATTCCAACAAGAGTGTGCACTGGCAGGCCGGGGTTTCCTGCAGCGATTGCCATATGCCTTATCAGCGGATCGGTAGCCAAAAGGTCTCTGATCACCGGGTGATGAGCCCACTGAAAAACGATTTCAAAGCCTGTCTGCAGTGCCATGCTGAAAGCCGTGAATTGTTGCGCAGTCAGGTGCTGACCATTCAGGACAGAACCATGTCGCAGTATATCCGTGCCGGTTACGCCGTTACCACAGCGGCCAAGCTGTTTGAATTGGCTCATCGGGAACAGGCGGCCGGCAAGGTGATGGACAAGCAGCTGTATGAGCTGGCAAAGGGAAATTACGAAGAGGCCTTCTACAGGCTGGTGTTTGTCGGTGCGGAAAACTCCATCGGTTTCCATAACCCCACTGAAGCCATGCGCGTACTGGGGGACAGCGTCCGGCTGGCTGGCCGGTCGGAGGCATATCTGCGTCAGGGGTTGGCGGCAGCCGGGGTGAAGGTGCCGGTCACGGTTAACCTGGAGCTGCCCAAATACCTGAATAACCGTGGCAGTAAACGACTGATGGCAGAGCCGGCTCGCGAAATCAAGGATCCGCTGGGGCTGTAGGGGGTATTCAGCGTTTTGCAGAATCGCAGTTGCTGCAATGTTTTCAGACTGTTAAGGGCGAGCCAGCAATGCACAAATAAGTGTGGAAATTTTTTATTTAGTGATATAACTTGCACAAGAAAATATTCTGAAAATGGGCTATTCTTACAGATATGCCGAGTTAAGTTCCATGAAATCGGCCAACTTGCTTGTTATCTCTTGGGAGCTGCTAAATGGGCGTATTAAGAAATCTGTTTGAAATTGTTCAGGCTGTTTTCCGCTTGACCAGTCTGCGTACCAGGATTTCGGTTTTGGTGCTGGCAGCCGCCATGACGGTCTTGCTCTCGGCATCGATATACATCGGCAATCATGCCGTTGCCATGATTGAACAGAACTACAACCAGCAGCTTAGCTCCACCAACCGAACCCTCTCCACCGCCGTAACCGTCTGGCTTGAAATTCATTTGAAAATACTTGAAAACCTTGTCTCCATTCCGGACATCATCAGCATGGAACCGGCCAGGCAGAAGCCCATCCTGCAGAGCATGGGGGCGGCCTTTCCTTATATGTATCTGGTGAGTACCACCAATCTCAACGGTATGGATGTGGCGCGCAATGACCAGGGGCAGCTGAGGGATTACAGTGACAGGGAGTGGTTCCAGAAGGCACGTCGCGGTGATCCGGTTACCTATGAGACACTGGTCAGCAAGACGGTTAATCGCTCAGCTATCGCCTTTTCCAAGCCGATCAGAAACAGCCGGCGTGAAATCGTCGGTGTTGGCATGTTTTCACTGGACCTGGACAACCTGGCCAGGCAGGTGCGGGTCACCCAGGTGGGCAAAAGCGGTTTTGCCTATGTGGTTGGCCCCAAAAATCGGGTTATTGCCCACCCTGACCATGCCTATGTCAGTGAATTGAGGGATCTGGGCGATTATCCGCCTGTGGCTGCACTGAGAAAGGGGGTCAAGGGACAGTTCAGTTTTGTGGATGGGGATGGCAAACGCTGGAGATCGCATATCTCCATGCTTGACAACGGTTGGGGCATTATTGTCCAGCAGCTGGAAACCGAGTTGCTGGATGCACAGTTCCTGTTCCAGAAGGTGGCCTTTTTCGTCATTCTGCTGGCGGCAGTAATCCTGTTTGCGGTGACGTGGTGGGCGCTGCGCCGGGCGTTGAACTCGGTGGAACTGCTCAGTACGGCAGTCGCCAACATAACCACCGGGGACATGAACCATCCTGATTTTGAACAGATTCACAAGGTGGCCGGTGCTATCCATACCCACGATGAGGTGGGCACCCTGGCGGAAAGTTTCAACAACATGGCACTAAAGCTTGAGGGGACCCTGGGGAGTCTGGAACAGGAGTTGACCGAGCGTAAACAGATTGAAGTGTCACTGCGCGAGAATGAGGAAAAGTACCGTTCTCTGGTTGATAACGTCAATATCGGCGTCTACCGCAGCTCCTCCGAACTGGATAGTCATTTTATTCAGGCCAATCCGGCCATGGTCAAGATGCTGGGCTATGACTCCGCTGAAGAGTTTCTTGATATCCCGGCTTCGGCAATTTATCAGAACCCGGAAGACAGGCGTGCCTATATGGATGAAGTCCGCATACGGGGGTTTGTAAAGGACAAAGAGCTTAACCTCAAGAAAAAGGACGGTACCCCTATTGTCTGTGCCATTACCGGGGCCGCCCAGTTTGATGAAAAAGGGCGCATTAAGTGGGTCGACGGCGTTATCGAGGATATTACCGAGATCAAGCGTGCCGATGCAGAGCGGGGCAAGCTGGAGGAACAGCTGCGCCAGTCGCAGAAGATGGAAACGGTTGGTCTGCTGGCCGGGGGCATAGCCCATGACTTCAATAACCTGTTGACCCCGATCCTGGGCTATACCGAACTGCTGCTCAATGGTTTTCCAGAAGAAGATCCGCGCCACAGGCAAGTGGAAAACGTTCTGCAGGCGGCAGTGCGCGCGCGCGGCCTGACCCAGCGTCTGTTGGCCTTCAGCCGCAAACAGGTGATTGAGTTGAAGCATGTCAACATGGGGGAGCTGGTAAGGCGTTTCGAAAATATGCTGCGCAGCACCATCCGCGAAAATATCGCCATTGAGGTCAATATTGCCAGGGACTGTTGTTTCGTGATGGCCGATGCCGGACAAATAGAACAGGTGCTGGTCAACCTTTCGGTCAATGCACAGGATGCGATGCCGTCCGGAGGCCGCTTACTCGTTGAAGTCGACAATGTGGAACTGGATGAAGGGTATACCTCCCTGCATCAGGAGATTGCACCGGGCAGTTATGTGGTGCTTTCCGTCTCTGATACCGGCAACGGTATTGATAAGGATACGATCAATCATATCTTCGAACCGTTTTTTACCACCAAGGAGCTGGGCAAGGGCACTGGACTGGGGCTTTCTACGGTTTACGGTATCGTCAAGCAGCATAACGGTTCCATCAACGTCTATTCCGAGCCGGGGCAGGGGACTGTGTTCAAGGTGTTTCTGCCGAGGGTTTCTGCGGAAGGCCACGAAGCAGAACACAGGTATGTGGAGACCAGGGAACACAAGCGGGGTGAAGAGACCATCCTGGTTGTGGAAGACAGTGATATGGTGCGTTTGCTGACCTGCGATGTACTCAGCAAGATGGGGTACAACGTGCTTGTGGCTGAAACCCCGCTTAAGGGGCTGGAGCTGTCAAAAGAACATGGTGGAGCCATTGATCTGCTACTTACCGATGTGGTTATGCCGGAGATGAATGGTAAGAGCCTCTACGAAAAACTGATCAGACAGCGCAAAAGCCTGAAGGTGATTTATATGTCAGGCTACTCCGGCAACATCATTACGGATCACGGTATACTTCATGAGGACACCAATTTTATCCAGAAGCCGTTTTCAATCCAGACACTGGCAGACAAGGTGCGGCAGGTGCTGGATAGCTGATTACGTTCTGTTTTTGCATGTTTTATCCAAACAAAAAAGGCTGCCCAAATGAGGCAGCCTTTTTTGTTTAAACATGTTTACAGGAAGAGTAGCTATTTGCTGGACAGCCATTTGTTGATGGCGGCCGCTGAACTTTTCCCGTCTCCCATGGCCAGGATGACGGTTGCGCCGCCACGGACGATATCGCCTCCGGCAAAAACACCCTCCAGGCTGGTCATGCCGTTTTCATCCGCCACAATGTTGCCCCACTTGTTCAGGGACAGATCAGGGGCGGTTGCCGTGAGCAGCGGGTTGGCGTTAGTGCCGACTGCATTGATGACGACATCTACAGGCAGCTCGTATTCAGAACCTGCTACCGGCACCGGTTTACAGCGTCCTGAAGCGTCCGGTTCACCCAACTCCATTTTCTGGCAGGCCAGGGCTGAAACCCAACCATCTTTATCGCCAACGATGGAGAGCGGGGCTGTCAGCATGATGAACTCGACCCCCTCTTCCTTGGCGTGCTTGATCTCTTCCAAACGAGCCGGCATCTCTTTCTCCGTGCGGCGGTAGATGATCATGGCCCTGTCCGCGCCCAGCCGTCGCGCTGTCCTGACGCAGTCCATGGCCGTATTGCCGCCGCCGATGATGGCGACATGTTTGCCCTTGATCACTGGGGTCGTTGCTCCCGGCAAACGGCCGGCGCCCATCAGGTTGACCCTGGTCAGATATTCGTTGGCGGCATAGACGCCTTTGAGGTTTTCACCCGGGATGTTCAGCATGGTTGGCAGGCCTGCGCCGTTGGCGATAAATACGGCATCGAACTCCTCACGCAGCTGAGGCAGGGTGATGGTCTTTCCCACAATGACGTTGAATTCGATTTCAACACCTAGTTCCCCCAGACGTTTTACTTCCGAGTCGATAATGGTCTTGGGCAGACGGAATTCGGGAATGCCGTAACGCAGCACGCCACCGGTGTCGTGCAGTGCCTCGAAAATCATCACCTTGTGGCCTGCCCTGGCCAGTTCACCGGCAGCTGTAAGCCCTGCGGGGCCGCATCCTACAATAGCCACCTTCTTGCCGGTTGGCGGCGGCAGAGCTACTTTTTCCAATTTATCCGTGTTTTCCATGGCCCAGTCGGCAACAAAACGCTCAAGGTAGCCGATGGCAACCGATTCACCTTTGACGCCGCGGACGCATTTGGATTCACACTGGTGTTCCTGTGGACAGACCCTGCCGCATACGGCGGGGAGTGCATTGTCTCTCTGCAGGATGTGGGCGGCCGCCGACAGATCATTTTCAGCAAGTTTACCCACAAAGTCCGGGATGGATACACTCACCGGGCATCCCTCCACGCATGGACGGTTTTTGCATTGGATGCAGCGTTGAGCTTCCTGGATGGCCGCTTCAAGGGATAGCCCCTGGTTGACCTCTTCGAAATTACGGCTGCGCACGGTAGCATCAAGCTCGGGCATGCGGGTGCGTTCGATGGCCATTCTATCTTTGACAGAAATGTTGTTTGTCATTATTTCACCTGCTCTTTCAGGCGGCAGTCTGCCGCCTCATGTTCACGGTATGTGCCCAGCCGGGCAAACAGGTTATCGAAATCCACCTGATGTGCGTCGAATTCCGGTCCGTCCACACAGGCAAACATGGAGACGCCTCCCACCGTAACGCGGCATCCTCCGCACATGCCGGTACCGTCGATCATGATCGGATTCAGGCTGACAAATGTTGGTATGGCCTGGGCCCTGGTCAGTTCAGCCACGGCCTTCATCATAGGTACAGGACCAATGGCAAATACGGCGTGGGGGCAAAGGGCCGGATCGGCCAGCATGTCACCCAGTTCCATTGTTACAAAGCCTTTGCGCCCCATGCTGCCGTCTTCGGTGGTGATCAGCACATTGTCCGAAAAGGCGGCCAACTCATCCTTGAGTATGATCAGGTTAGCGGCGCGCCCGCCGATAATGGTGGTAACCTGATTGCCCGCATCAGCCAGCGCCTTGGCCAGCGGATACAAAACCGCGGTGCCTACACCGCCGCCTACGCAGGCCACTCGTCCCCAACGCTCTATATGCGTTGGTTTGCCCAGCGGGCCGGCAATGTCGCGTATGAATCCTCCGACTGGCGTAGCCACGATCATGCGTGTTGAAGCGCCGACTGCCTGTATGAAAAGGGTAATGGTCCCCTCAGCCATATTGGCATCGCCGATAGTCAATGGTATGCGTTCTTCACCTTCGGCCAGCCTGACAATTACGAACTGTCCGGGTTTTCGTGCCGCAGCGATGCGCGGGGCCCTGATCACCATGCGGTGCAGCGAAGGGCCTATGGTCGTGTTACTTAATACCTCGAACATTGTTTATATCCTTTCAGCAGGTTATTTTTGTATGACTGTAAGATCACAGTCGCCATTTTACTTTTTGCCAGGTTTGCTCAGGGGTGGTTCTTTGTCGGCTCATACTTTTCCGGTATGTTATTGGCTAACTGATGTTTGGCCTGTTTTTATTAACAACTTCAATGTGTTATGGTTTTGTAGCTATTGGGGGCGCCAAACAAAATTGGTCTGGCAAGTTGAAACACATAACATACGACTAATATTTTTTGCAAGATTATTAACTGGAGTCATTATACAATCGTGATTAACTCATTGGTGTTGAATTTGTACACATCACGATTATTGTTTGTACCATAAATAAGCACGTCAAAATTAATAGTGCCGATATTTCAGGCATATTGCACTTAAATGCGGCAGCACGGTGAATAATGGTACAGTAATTGCTTAAAATATGGACTTTCTGTGGTGCAAAAATATACAGCATAAAAAAGAGTGCCTAAAATAAAGACAGTTATAGATGTAATAAACAACACAAGGAGGAATATTAAGTGTCCGCTACAGATTACGTAAAAGAAGTCATCGAGCTTGTGAAGAAGAAGAACCCTGGCGAACCCGAGTTTCATCAGGCTGTTGAGGAAGTTCTGCATTCACTGTCACCGGTGCTGGAGAAAAACCCCAAGTACCAGAAGGCCAGGATCCTTGAAAGGATCGTTGAGCCTGAGCGGGCTATTCTGTTCAGGGTGCCCTGGATTGATGATAAAGGGGAAATCCAGGTCAACAAGGGATACCGTGTCCAGTTTAACAGCGCTATCGGTCCCTACAAAGGCGGTCTGCGTTTTCATCCGACCGTCAGCCTTGGCACACTCAAATTTCTCGGTTTTGAACAGGTGTTTAAAAACTCCCTGACAACACTGCCTATGGGTGGTGGCAAGGGTGGATCCGATTTTGATCCTAAAGGCAAATCCGACAATGAGGTTATGCGTTTCTGCCAGAGTTTCATGACTGAACTGACCCGCCATATCGGTGCAGACACCGACGTTCCGGCTGGCGATATCGGTGTTGGCGGCCGTGAGATCGGTTATATGTTTGGCCAGTACAAGCGTCTTGCCAATGAGTTTACCGGTGTGCTTACCGGCAAAAGCCTCAAATGGGGTGGCTCGCTGATCAGACCTGAGGCCACCGGCTACGGCAACGTATATTTCGCCGAAGAAATGCTGAAAACCCGTAACGACAGCTTTGCTGGCAAAACCTGCGTTGTTTCCGGTTCAGGCAATGTTGCCCAGTACACCGTTGAAAAACTCAACCAGCTGGGCGCCAAGGTTGTCACACTGTCTGACTCTGACGGCTTTATCCATGATCCGGCCGGTATCACCGACGAAAAGCTGGCCTTTGTCATGGAACTGAAAAACGTCAAGCGCGGCCGTATCAAAGAATATGCCGACAAATACGGCGTAGAATACATTGCCGGCCAGAAACCATGGGGCATCAAGTGCGATGCTGCTTTCCCTTCTGCCACGCAGAACGAACTGGACGAAGAAGCGGCCAAGGCTCTGGTTAAAAATGGCTGTATTCTGGTTTCTGAAGGCGCCAACATGCCTACTACCCCGGAGGGTGTTGAGGTATTCCTCAAGGCCAAGATTCTCTATGGACCAGGCAAGGCTGCCAATGCAGGCGGCGTAGCTACCTCTGGTCTGGAAATGTCACAGAACTCCCTGCGTCTCTCCTGGACACGCGAGGAAGTGGATGCAAGACTTAAGGGCATCATGCAGTCCATCCACAGCGCTGCTTACAAGGCTGCTGCTGAATATGGCGAGCCGGGCAACTATGTTGTCGGTGCCAATATCGCGGGCTTTGTCAAAGTAGCTGATTCCATGATTGATCAGGGCGTAGTTTAATACTCGCATTGACCAGCATCTGAAAAGTCCCCGTCGCAAGGCGGGGACTTTTTTTGTGCCATTTTCAGGTCATGGAGACGATTTTAAAACAATACAATGCTACTGTTCGGCAGGATAGCTTTCAAACTGCGCCTCGGCCATCCCGTACTCCCCGGCAGCCGAGACAGGCTCAGCCGCAGAAGCTTTACTGTGCATCCTCAGGTTGAGCATTTCCACGCAGACCGAGAAGGCCATGGCGAAGTAGATGTACCCCTTGGGTATGTGCATATCCAGACCGTCCGCCACCAGGGCGATACCGATCATGATCAGAAAGCTCAGGGCCAGCATCTTGATGGTGGGGTGCTCCTCAACAAACTCGCCGATGGATGCGGAAAACAGCATCATGAAGCCGACTGCGATCACCACCGCTGCCATCATTACCGCCAGCTGGTTGGCCATGCCGATAGCCGTGATGATCGAATCCAGCGAGAAGATGATATCGATCATGATGATCTGCATGATGATATTGCGGAAGTTATTGATAATGCAGACGTCATGCTGCTGCTCCACCCCCTCCAGTTTTTCGTGAATCTCCATGGTACTCTTCCAGATCAGGAAGATACCGCCTCCCAGCAGGATGGCATCCCTGGCCGAAATCTCGTTGCCCAGAACGGTAAACAGCGGTGCCGTCAGTCCGATCAGCCAGCTCAGCGAAGCCAACAGTGCCAGCCTGAAGAACATGGCCAGGCCCAGCCCCGTAATTCGCGCCTGCTTTTGCTGATGTTTAGGCAGCTTTGAAACCATGATGGAGATGAAGATGATATTGTCTACGCCGAGTACGATTTCCAGTGACGTAAGTGTAATCAGCGCCAGCCATATCTGCGGATCAAGCAGCCATTCCATTACAGTACCTCCGTGATTGTTTTCTGGTTTGGTTTGCATGTCGTGTGCCAATGTTGCTGTGGTGCAACATCCTGAAAATACTGGTTAAATGTGGTCAGGTTTGTTGCCCCCTCTGTAGGCGGGTATGGCTTAGGTTATAGGACAGGAGAGCGGTTATGGCAGTTGGACAGACCGTAATACAGCAGGCAAAGCAGTTCCATATTCAAGCATCTGCAATAGCTATAAGCTGATGCCAGGTATGTTATGCCCGCATTGGGGACAGGCGCCATGGTGCATGTGATTTTGTTGAATGGTATAGCCGTGGCGTTTGATGAGCAGTTCGGAACACTGGGGACACCAGGTGTTTTCGCCTCCTTCACCGGGGACGTTGCCTTCGTAAATATACTGCAGTCCGGCTGTTTTGCCGATCTCCACCGCTTTGCGCAATGTGGTCAGCGGTGTGCGTGGCCGGTCCAGCAACTGATAGGTCGGATAGAACTGGGAGACGTGCCAGGGGACCTCCTTGCCCAGGTTGGCGGCAATGAATTCGGCAATGCCATGTAAATGATCATCCGAATCGTTGAGGCCCGGGATGATCAGGGTTGTCAGTTCTATCCAGATACCCAGCTGACGGTATGTAATGATGGAATCCAGTACTTCGCCGAGCTTGGCCCCGATAATGCCATGGTAGAATTCTTCGCTGTATCCCTTCAGGTCAATGTTGGCAGCGTCCAGAAAGGGTGCGATATGATTCAAGGCCTCTTTGGTGATATAGCCATTGGTGACGAATATGTTGCGTAATTCCTTTTCTTTGGCCTTGCGGGCAGTATCCAGGGCAAACTCGTAGAACACGGTTGGCTCTGTATAGGTATAGGAGATGGAACTGCAGCCCGTATGGAGTGCGGCTGCAACAATATCATCCGCTGAACGCTGGATGCCCTGTACCGGCGTATTGTCCTGCAGCTGCGAAATGTTGTAGTTTTGACATTGGCGGCACCTGAAATTGCAGCCCATGGTGGCAATGGAAAATGATTTGCTGCCGGGCATGACATGAAACAGCGGCTTTTTTTCGATGGGGTCCACATGTTCGGCAACCAGACGGCCATACGATAGTGAAAACAGTTTGCCGTCACGGTTTTCCCGCACATGGCAATGCCCCCTCCGCCCTTCAGCAATGTGGCACCTGAAGCGACAAAGGCTGCAGATGACGGAGCCGTCTGCTTGTTTGGAATAAAACATGGCCTCTTTCATGTGAGCTCCTCATGATCGCTTTTAAAACCTTAAGGGACGGATACAATTGTGATAAAGTATAGCAGGCTTGGCGGCAAGAGCAAACCGCCGCTGTATGATACAACTGATGATAATGGGGGGCACGTGCGATTTATTACCTGCATGCTTGTGGCGTTTATGCTGTACATTTCCGGATGTGCTGTCAATTATTCCGGTGTTGTCAGAAAAGAGGATTATCCGCAGACAAAGAAGATCTTCGACATACAGTTTGGTTGGAAGAAAACCATCACCACTAAGGGTGTTGAAATGGAGGGATATGCCCAGAATATCCGTTACCCGGTTGTCAATGATCTGGAGCTGCGCGTAGAGCTGCTTGACAAGGCGCGCCGGGTCCGGGCACGGACGGTATACTATTTTATCCCTGATACGCTGATGCTTGATGACATCTCGTCATTCTCGGTTAAGATTCCGCTTGCTCCGCAAAAGGGCGATCTGCTGCGGTTTGTTTACCGTTATCAGGCTGCCGAGGACCGCGATGAAGCGTTTAGCTGGATGAACAGCTTTGAGATGCCGGCAATGGAGGGGAAGTGACATCGGAGGGAAAAGCGGCTGTTATTGAAAAGATCCGCAAGCTGCTGGCGCTCTCCCATTCCAGTAATGAGCACGAGGCGGCCCTGGCTGCCCGTCATGCCCAGCGGCTGCTGGCTGCTCATAACCTGGCCCTGGCGGATGTTGAAGCTGTAACTGCAGACAGCAGGGCTGAGCAGGTTGAACTGGCTGCGCCCCGTAAACTGCCCAAGTGGGCGCGCCTGTTGTCGGCAGGGGTAGGAGATGCCTTTGACTGCCGTGCGTTGCATCATCCTGCCAGGGGGGCGCTGATCTTTATCGGTGCAGGTGCTGATCCGCATGTGGCGGCACATACCTATGCCTATGTTGAACGCACCTTGCGGCGGCTTTGCCGCACCCATTTGCAGGGCAGGTTCCCCCGCGGGGCAGGGGGGCGTCTGCGTGAGGCATCCAGACAATCATATTATCTGGGTGCCGTATCGGCCATAAATTCCAATCTGCGTGAGCAGAAGGTCAGGACACCGGTTACACCCAATGCGCTGGTGCCGGTCAAGGAAGGTTTGATTCAAGCCGTCATGGATAGCTTGGGACCGGTGCGTACGATCCATGGGCGGCGCAGTGTTGTAGATGGGCATTCCTATCGTCAGGGACATGAGGCAGGGGGCAGGATCACTGTAGCAAAAGCGGTCTGCTGGCAAAAAGACGGTCCGAGGTCTACTACCAGAGACCGGTAACCTTGGATACGACCTCAATCAACTTCTTTGGGCTGAAGGGTTTGGTGATCCAGGCCGTGGCCCCGGCCTCCCTTCCTTTAAGCTTGAATTCATCCGCATCTTCAGTCGTCAGGAAAATAATCGGGATGAACCGGTATCCTTCAAGCTGGCGCAGTTGCTTTGCCAGCGTAAATCCATCCATGTTGGGCATGTTGACATCGCTGATGACCAGGTTGAATCTTTCTTGCGCGGCTTTGTCCATGGCTTCCAGGCCGTCACCGGCCTCGGTGACTTCATGTCCGGCTCCGCCAAGCACGTTGATCAGCATGCAGCGGATGGCCTTGGAATCATCTGCGATAAGTATCTTGCCCATGCGTGTCACCTTGATTCTGTGAAGTAAGTGATGTCTGTATTATGCCGCCGTACCCGTATAATGCAATTGACTGGCCTGATTATCCGTTCAGTGTTGGTGATGCGCCTGTCCATGTCCATGCTTCAGTTCTTTTATGATGGGACCATTTGAACATCCGATACAGTTCACCTGAATGGTGGTGTGGGAGATGTTGTGATGTTCCAGCAGTGCGTGCTCGATGGCATGGACCACCTCTGCCGCCTGGCTGCGACGATCCTGGTGTATGTCCACATGGACCGAGAGGGCCAGGATGTGTGAGCAGACCGTCCAGATATTCAGATGGTGCACGTTATCAACACCATCTACCCTGCGGATGGTGTTAGCCACATCGGATACACTCAAACCGCGCGGTACCCCCTCCAACAGAATATGCACCGACTCCCGCAGTACCCGCCAGGCGCCGTTCAGTATCACTGCGCCGATGCCGGCGGAGATCAGGGCATCCAGCAGATACCAGTCTGTGAAATACATGATGGCGCCACCAACAATGACCCCTGCCGAAGCGGCGGCATCACCGATGACATGCAGAAAGGCGCTATGAACGTTCAAATCATCATGAGCGTGTGCATGCAGAGCCTTGGCTGACAGCAGGTTCATGAACAAGCCAATGACCGCAATAATCAGCATCGGCAGACTGTCCACCTGCTGTGGCGCCAGCAGGCGTTCAAAAGCCTCACAAAAGATGCCCAGCGACATCAGCAAGATTGTGACGCCGTTGATGAAAGAGGCGAAAACCTCTGCGCGGTGCAGGCCGAATGAATGTGTTTCTGAAGCTGGTTTTGAGGCCAGCGAGATGGCCCACAGGGACAGCAACAGCGCGAACAGGTCCAGAAATACATGGGCGGCATCGGAAAGCAGGGAGAGCGAGTTGGTCCAGATGCCGCCGGCCACCTCGGCAACCAGGGTCACGGCTGTCAGGGCAATGGCGGTTTTTAGTCTGGAACTGATATGCGTATCAATCTGGGCATGCAAAACAGTTGATCCTTGCGGCGCCTCTGCCTGTCAGCGTCCTTTTTCTCTTTTTTGCTTCATTTTCTCTATGCGTTGCTTGACATCATCCACGATGCGTCTGGCCCAGACAAACTCCGTAGCCAGTATGCTCAGTCCGATGGGAATGACCACAAAGGCCGGTCCGGGAGTGACCAGCATGATGATGCCCACAATCAGCACTGAAAAGCCGATGATGGACACTACGATGCGCCTGATGTTTTTTGTGGTCCAGTTGACGATCTGTTTCAAAACTGTCTCCCGGGTCAGTAAGTGTCTGTCAACAATATGATGGTATGCCTGGCATGTGTTTCTGTGTGTCAGAACTACAGTAGGGCGCGTCAGTATGTATTTCAGGATAATAGATGCTATTGGCGAGTTTGGCAAGTTCTGCCGCTGGAATGAAAAAGCGGGCATGCCTTGTTTATTAGGACATGCCCGCTTTGATGATGTCAGTTAAGCCAATACCGGCTACTTCTGGTCAATAGCCGACAGCTGCCAGGGATTCGGGCCAACCGGACGGCAGAATGTCCAGTATTCCTCGAATTTGACCGGTTCGGTTTTGCTGCCGTCAACTAGCTGCCCGCTGATGTCATCGGTAGTGTAATCAAGCAGGTTGGCGTAGATCAGGGTGGTGATGAAATCCTGGCCGGATTCCTGCCAGGCATCCACTATCTCTACCTTGCGTACGGCAATGTTTTCCAGACGGTTGGTGCGCTTGTCCCGGATCAACTGGTCCAGGTCGGATTGGAATACCTGGCGCATCTCTGCGGTCATCATTACGGCGGCTGGGGCAAGGTCCTTGTGCATCCAGGCGCTCTGAATCTTGAAGAATGTATCCATCACCGCATCGCAGAAACGCTGCTCATCAAAGGATGCGTCCATTTGACGGATATGGGCAATGCCGGCATCGCTATCGCTTTGCTGGTTGTCGTAAGCAGCAGAGTTTTGCTGTGGCTGGTAGGCTTCAAATTGGGCCGGGCCGCCTGCCGGCAGTTGTGCAGCGGCTTCGCGTCTGCTCTTGATGAAGCGGTAGATGAAATAGGCAATGCCGCCCAGCAAAATGAACTCGAAGATACCGAATCCACCGCCGCCAGCACCTCCAGGTCCTGCCATACCCAGGCTGCGGAAGAGCATGCCGCCGATCAGACCGCCGGCAATGCCGCCCATCATGCTGCGCAGAAAACCACCGCTCTGCTGGGGGGCCTGGTAAGGCTGTGCCATGGGGCGCTGCTGCTGAGGAGGCATGGACTGGCGCTGTTGGTAGGAAGGTGAGGCAGACGGGGAAAAGCTGCGGCTCCCCTTGTTGCCGACGGAACGCCTGCCGCCGGCGCGGGCTTCTGCATCGTTGCAGAATGTCGAGATGCTCAATAAAGTTGTTACAGCCAGGAACAGCATGATGAATATGGTTCTTTTGCGCATTTGATCTCCTTTTAAGCAGGGGGTGCAAATCCGGGGCGACAGATGGTAAAAGCCTGTGCCCTGTTTGCGTGGAAGATAATCATTGTTTGATGATTATTCAAGTACCTTGACATCTTTTACAAAGTATTCAGTCTCTCCAAAACAGGTTGTGGGCACACCTTTGTGCTGTTCATAATAGAGGGAAATCTTTTTGCCCAGGCTCTGATTGAGCTTCTGCGCTACGGCGTCTTCCCGGACAGTAAAGAAGAATTTCTCAGGCAGCGCCCCCATTACCGGCACCATGGCCAGTTCCCCCTCCCAGGTCTTGCAAACCCAGCCTTTTTTGGAAAATTTCTGCATGGTGCCGACCCGTTCACCCGAGGCGTAGCTGAAGGTCAGGGTTACCCAGGCATAGGTCGACAATATCAGCAGTGGTGCGACCAAAAATGCAAACAGGATCAGTATAATTCGTTTTTTGGTGGATATTGCAGCCATGATAAGTTGTCTCCGTTTCTTGTGGTTGTCTTGAAACCACGAGGTTTAAAGGTTTGCTCAGTCCGGCATGACTCAGACTGTTTTTGAAAAGCCGGCAAGTCAACCGGAAAACAACAGCTTGATATACATACAAAAATGCCGATTTTGTGTATGCAGATGCTATCACAAAACCGGCAATGTTGTGTACCGCTAATTCAGTCTCAGTTTTTCAACTGTTCTTCTGAAGTCCTCTGGTCATCGCAGATGTTGGGGATGTCATTGTACAGTTTAACCGGTTTGGTTTTTGCGTGCATCCTCAGGTTGAGCATTTCCACGCAGACCGAGAATGCCATGGCGAAGTAGATGTACCCCTTGGGTATGTGCATATCCAGACCGTCCGCCACCAGGGCGATACCGATCATGATCAGAAAGCTCAGGGCCAGCATCTTGATGGTGGGGTGCTCCTCAACAAACTCGCCGATGGATGCGGAAAACAGCATCATGAAGCCGACTGCGATCACCACCGCTGCCATCATTACCGCCAGCTGGTTGGCCATGCCGATAGCCGTGATGATCGAATCCAGCGAGAAGATGATATCGATCATGATGATCTGCATGATGATATTGCGGAAGTTATTGATAATGCAGACGTCATGCTGCTGCTCCACCCCCTCCAGTTTTTCGTGAATCTCCATGGTACTCTTCCAGATCAGGAAGATACCGCCTCCCAGCAGGATGGCATCCCTGGCCGAAATCTCGTTGCCCAGAACGGTAAACAGCGGTGCCGTCAGTCCGATCAGCCAGCTCAGCGAAGCCAACAGTGCCAGCCTGAAGAACATGGCCAGGCCCAGCCCCGTAATTCGCGCCTGCTTTTGCTGATGTTTAGGCAGCTTTGAAACCATGATGGAGATGAAGATGATATTGTCTACGCCGAGTACGATTTCCAGTGACGTAAGTGTAATCAGCGCCAGCCATATCTGCGGATCAAGCAGCCATTCCATTACAGTACCTCGCTTTGGATCGTATTTATGTCAGTTGCGGGAGATTGTGCAGACAGTTTGAGGAAGAGAAAAGTTTCAATTTTGGCAGGCTGATGTAGTGTGTAGCTCAAGCTTAGTTACCCCCGACGTTTTGATTGGCGTCGCGGGAAAATAAAAAAACCTTTACCCACGACTGTAACGCTTGGATAAAGGTCTTGCATGCGATGACAATCGCTCCTTGCCCGGGTTTAGAACCGATATGACGGGCATGGGGTCAGTCATTTCTCCGACTGATAGCTACTCCCCTTTACGAGTCGTCATTATTAATAATCATCGCTGCAATAGTCAAGCTTTTTCGGCATCAAATGCTGATATTATCAGGGTTTTAGTGAATAATTAGCAGGGCTTTTTGTATACAAGATGGAATCGGGGTGTGATTACGGCGGGTTGGCGGGGTGGGCAGCGAAATAGCCAAATAACGTGCACCGTTTTAACAGCCATAGGGTTATGAAGTGTGACGGCCAATATCGGAATAATCTTTGGCAAAATGGAAGATGATGGCGGCCAGCAGCAGGGCTGCAATCGGCATCATGAATGCCTGGTGGAACGCGTCAGCCTGGCTGGTCCCGTTCATTGAAAACACGCTGATGGCGATGCCCATGGCGTGCTGGGTGACCGCCGCCCCCATCAAGACGAAAAAATTCAGTGAGGTCAGGGCGGTGCCCACGATCTGCACCGGATACATGGAACGGATGATCGGGTAGATCATCACCCCGCTGGATACGGCCAGGCCGATGGTGAAGAACAACAGTCCCAGCAGCGGCAGCGGCAGCCGTTCTGCAATACCGAGGAAGCTGCACATCAGCAGAAACAGCAGCAGCTGTCCGAACAGCATGGTCTTCTGATAAGAGCAGAACAGCCGGCGGGCAACGGCGTCGATAACCAGGCTGCCGGCAATGAAACCGATGGAGGTCAGCATGAGCATGTTGCCGGTGTGCTCTCTCGACAGGCCGGCGATGTTCATCAGGTAAGGCCCGCCCCACAGCCCCTGTACAGCCATGTAGTTGCCGTACCAGCAAAAGGCCAGCAGGGCCAACATCCAGAAGTCCCGCAGCCCGTAAACGCGCCTCCAGGCCTCCATTACGCCTATCGTCTGATGTTGTTCGGCTGGCGTTGTTTCAGTTTCATGTTGTGATTGTGGCGGACGGTTGCGCACAAACAGCAGGACAATCATCGTAATGATCAGCTGGGCCCAGCCAATTGCCAGGAAAGAGTCGCGCCAGCCGAAATATGCCACGGCCAGAGCCAGCGGTGCTGTTGCCGACAGGTTGCCCAGGTTGCCCACGGCGATCATCAGGCTGGTGATCCTGCCGAACTCGATCTTGCTGTACCAGTGACTGAAGATGGAGAAAGTGGCCATCAGGGTGGAGGCGGTGCCGATGCCGATCAGCATGCGGGCGATGATGGCGTCCTGCAGGGTGGCGGCCTGGGCGAACAGCAGGCCGCCCAGAGCTGTAATGATGCCGAAGGAGCTGATGATAAGGCGTCCGCCCAGCCTGTCGATCAGAGGCCCCAGCGGCAGTTGGGCGGCGGCATATACATAGAAGAGGATACCGGACAGGGTGCCGAGCTCTTGCGGCGTCAGGTGCAGTTCACGGCTGATGTCGCCAGCCACCACGGCCAGTGATACCCGGTAGAAGTAGACCAGGATATACATCATTGCCAGGATGCCAAACAGCAGCCAGCGATAATTATGTAAACGTTTTTTCTGCAAGAGCCGGTTGTCTTTCCTGACGGTCTATTTGGACCTGGTTTCTATGTACACGGTTGATTCGTAAAGCGGTGCGCCGGTTTTGGCGGCGATCCCCTTGTAATAGTCCACCAGGTCCTTGCCGTTAATAGTTTTCTGTCTTGCCAGCTCTTGACGGACATTATCGATACGCTGCAGACTGCGAGTGGTCCCTTCAAAGCTGCGCGAGGCCACCTGTTCGCTGATACGCGGCAGCGGCAGCTTGCGGTTACTGGCAAAAACCTTGACCGCATCGGTGCCAAAGGGGGGCTCGACCCTGATGGTCCAGTTGTCGGTTTCCTCAGGCAGGATATGGATGATGCCAGGCAGTTTGGGAGTTTCCGCTTCGCCGGCCTTGGGGTAGAGCAGGCTGACCTCGCCCTTGGGGTTGATGTCGTAAACGTAGAGATAGAGCGGCCGCTTGACCAGCAGCCTGAAGCTGACCAGGTCTCCTTCATGGAAGACCTGATATGAGCCGCCTTTGACGGTACTGATTCTGACCATATCTCCGCCCTGTTCATGTTCTGTATCGGCAATCTGGGACAGGGTCTCGGCAGCATCGTTGGCAGTGCTGTACTGGACCAGTTCCAGGGGGATAGAGTCCGCAGCGCCGGAGATGACCCTGCCGCTCAGCTCTTTCAGCGAAAATGCCAGGCTGACGGACTGCGAACCGCGCAGATAACTGCCGTCCAGTATGGCATCGGCGCCGGCCATAGAGGCGTCGCCGGTCTTGATGTTTGATATGGAGCGTGTCAGTGCCTGTTTCTGGCGAGAGGGTTTTTCCTCGATCACCCTGATACTCGGCTCTGCGGACAGAATGGTTTTGAGCTTGAGGGTAACATAGTCTGAGAAGGGGCTGGAATACTTCTTGCGCGTTTCAACCACCGGATTCACATACACCTGCAATGCGCTGCTGCGTCTCCAGCCTGCGGCAATTTTTGCGGCCAGCCGGCCGATACGGTTGTCCAGCGAGTCGGAAAAGCTGTCCGGAGGCAGTTTGTCCAGACCAATCCAGTAGCTGCCTTTCAGATTTCTGTAGCTGGAGCCGCTTTTTATGTCCTTCAGCTTGAGATATACCGTAACCTTCTGCTGGTCAGGACGATAGCTTACTTTAACCGCAAAATCAGCCTGATCGATATTGCGCTCCTCAAAACCGAAGCCGTGGCGGCTTAAGGCCCGTTCCAATTCGTTGGCCAGCATGCCGGAAAAAGGGGCGGTTGCACCGCTCTGCTCGTTGCGGATATCTTCACGGTCCAGGTAAAGTTTGCGGCCGGGATAATCGCTGCGCATCTCTCTGGCCATGGCATCGGCCATTTCTGTCAGGCTGTTGAACTGTTGCGGCGCATCGCCATCGAACATGGCTTGGGAGCTGACGGGTTGGCACAGCAGCGTCAGCAGTGTGCAGACAAGAGAAAGGATGGTTTTCATAAGTCCTCCTGATTGGAAGAGAAATATCTACCAGTATGTCTCAAATTGGCCGTAAAGCAACTACTTGGTGCAGCGTTCAGGTAGGTGTTCAGGCAATCGTGCCGTCTTCGTTAAAGCTGATGGTCCGGTCGGATATACGCGCCACCTGTTCCATGTAGTGTGAAACCACCAGAATGGTCAGGTTTTGCTTGAGTCCGGTCAACAGTTCCTCCACAACCGCGGTGGAGGTACGGTCGAGCGATGAGGTCGGCTCGTCCAGCAGCAGCACTTCCGGTTCCAGCACCAAAGCCCTGGCTATGCACAAACGCTGCTGCTGGCCACCGGACAGTTTGCGGGCATCATTGTCGAGCCTGTCCTTGACCTCATTCCAGAGGTTGGCGGCCTGCAGGGCCTGTGTCATCTTCCCCTCCATCAGTGCCCGATTGCTTTCACCGGAGATCTTCAGCGGAAAGAGCATGTTCTTGCGGATGCTCATCGGCAGCGGGTTGGGGGTCTGAAAGACCATGGCCACCTTTTTGCGCAGCTCTGTCAGCGGCAGTCTGCCGGTATGGATGTCCTGCATGACGCCACCCAGCCTGATTTCAATCCTGCCGGACATGCGGGCCTGTGGCTCGTTCTCCCACAGCCGGTTGAGGGTCATCAGAAACGTGGACTTGCCGATGCCGGAAGGTCCGGTAAGCGCCGTGATCGTATTTTCCTGGCATTGCATGGACACGTCATTCAGCACCTGGTGGTTGCGGTAGCAGAAATGGAGGTTGTTAACCCTGATCTTGATGTTGTCTGTCATAGCACTGTTCATGGTCGGTAGAGTGTAGCATGGCTGAGCCCTTTTCTGGCAACAAAAGCCAGCGCAAACAGCAGGGCGCAGATGATCAGCAGGATGATGGCCGCCCCGTAGCCCATGCCCAGTTCTTCCGGGGTGGTGTATTGTGATGAGATGTAATAGATGAAAAACGGCAGCGCCTCGTACTGCGAGGTGAGTCCGGCCGGAATGCCGGCCGAGGCCACGGCCCCGGTGAGCATGATCACGGCGGTATCCTCAGCACAGCGGCCGATGGAAAGGATGACACCGCTCATGATCCCCTGTAAAGAGCGGGGGATCAGTACCAGGACGATGTTCTGGAAACGGGTGGCGCCCAGGGCCAGTGCTGTCAGGCGTATATCGCGGGGGATGCCCTCCAGCGCCGCCTGGGTGGTGCGGATGATGTAGGGCAGCACCAGCGTGGAAAGGGCGATGCTGGAAATCAGCAGGCACGGCTTGATCTGGCTGGAATAATGCTTGTGCAGAAATACCGTGAAGGCAAAACCGAACAGGCCGACCACGATGGAAGGCACACCTGAAAGCACATCAAAGCAGAGGTTAAGCGCCTTGCGGGAAAAGCAGCCGGCGTATTCGGAGAGATAAATGCCGGTGGCGACGCCCACGGGGATGGCCCAGATAATCGACAGGGTGACCAGTGCCAGTGTACCAACGATGGCGGGGAACAATCCGTCAAAGACCCGTTCCCTGAGCAGTATCGCCTGCCATGGATCAGCCTCGCCGAAGATCAGCGTCAGGTTCAGGGCGGAGTAGCCTTTGACGATCAGATAGACCAGCACGGCCAGAATGGAGCAGAGCAGCAGCAGTCCAGACAGCCAGGCAAAGAGCGTCACCACTATTTCAATGCCGCGCTGTCTCATGCCCTGCCTGCCTCGCCCCGTCCGTAGTAGCGCACAAACAGTGTTGTCATGGTGGTGAAGACATACAGCACCAGGCCGCAGGTGAATATGGAGCTGAACTCCGGGCTTTCATAATCTGCGGCAAACACCAGGGCGATGTGGGCTGTCAGTGTCCTGGCGGAATCCAGCATCGACTCCGGCATGTCGATGGAGTTGCCGGCCAGCATCAGCGCAATCAGGGTGTCGCCCACAGCGCGTCCCAGTCCCAGCACCACGCCGTTGAGCATGCCGGCCCTGGCAGAGGGCAGTGTGACGTAGAAAAGCTTCTGAATCGGGCTGGCGCCAAGGGCATCGGCGGCATTCAGGTAGGAACGGGGGATCCTGTCGAAACTGTCGCAGAAGAACAGGGTCATGGTCGGCGAGATCATAACCGCCAGCATCATCGCAGCAGCCAGAATGCACATGCCGGAACCTGATTCCAGCATCTCGCGCAGCAGCGGCACTAGCAGAAAGATGCCGACAAAACCGTAAATCACGGTGGGAATGCCGGTCATCAGTTCGATCATGCGGCGCAGTGACTTGGCGACTGTCCTGGGGGCGATGGTTGTAATCAAAAATGAACAGCCCAGGCTGAGCGGTATGGCAAAGGCCAGGCACAGGAGTGACAGCCGGATTGTGGTGACAATCATCGGCAGCACGCCGTACATGCCCGCATAGGGATACCACGGACTCAGCAACAGCTGGAAAAAACCGGCATTCTTGATGGCCGGCAGCCCCATGTAAGCCATAAACAGCAGGATCAGCAGGGTTATGGATGCACTGGCGATGGCGGAGAGCAGGGCAAACCTCTCCGCCAGCAGTTCCCACAATGCTCTCATCTGACCGGGATGAAACCGTGTTTTTTGATGATTGCTTTGCCTGACGGGGTATACAGGTAGTCAATGAACTTCCTGGTCAGGCCGGCAGGCGCGCCTTTGGTGTTGCTGTAAAGACCGCGAGCGATGGGGTAGCTACCGTCCTGCACGGTACGGATGGTCGGGGTGACGCCGTCTAGGGTTACCGCCGCAACAGTGCGGTCAATATGGCCCACCGAAACATAACCAATGGCGTAAGGGTCCTGTGATACAGCCGATTTCATGGCCCCGTTGGAGATGACCACATTGGCGGACGGCGCTATGCGCCCCTTGGACAGACCTTGCTCCCAGAATACCTCGCGGGTGCCGCTGGCTTCGTCACGGGTGTACAGGTTGATCTTCCGGTCCACGCCGCCCAGCTGTTTCCAGTTGTTGACCTTGCCGGCAAATATCTCGGCAAGCTGCGCCTTGCTCAGCTGTTTGACCTTGTTCCTGGGGTTGACCACCGGGGCTACGCCGTCCACAGCCCACTGATACATCTTCAGGCTGTAGCGGGATATCTCGCTGTCGGTCGGTTTTCTGCCGCTGTTGCCGATATTGACCAACCCCTCACCCACCTGCTTGATACCTACCCCGGAACCACCGCCGGCAATGCTGATCTGGATGCCGGGATTTTTTGACATGATCCTCTGTGCAGCCTCCTTCATGACCGGGATGTGGGCGGTACCGCCGGAAATCTTGATCTCTCCCTTTTCTCCTCTGAATGCATCGATATCAGCGGCAAACACCGGCAGAGCGGATATGGACATGGCGATCAACGAAACAGCCATTTTCATAACAAAAGTTTTCTTCATGTTGTCTCTCCTTGCTGGATTGTGATGTGCGGGTAATTTTTATAACAAATAGCGGGGCTGATGTCTAACGGTAGCAGGAATAATTTTTAAGCTGTCCGGCATCCAGGCTTAGGGCTGTTTCGAACCGTTAACCTTTCAAGCTCTTTTCCGCATACATGGATTTGTCCGCTTCCAGCAGCAGCTGTTCAATCGACAGATTGCTGTCTGGGTTGTAATAAGCTGTTCCAGCACTGCAGGACAGGGTAAAATGGCTGTCCGACTGGTGGTTGTATTCAGCCATTAATCGCTGCAGCCGTCCAAGCATGACTTCTTTGGTATGCCCGTGAGATTCCAGCGCAAATACAACAAATTCGTCTCCGCCGATTCTTGAGATTACATCTGTCGACCTGAACGTATGCTGCAGTATCTCTGCAAAATCCTTTAAGGCCTTATCACCGGCGGCATGTCCCAGGTTGTCGTTGATCTGCTTGAGTTTGTCCATATCCAGGTAAAACAACACCGCCGAGAGCTGCATGCGATTAGCCATATTGATCAACTGGCTGGACAGCATGTTGAAACCGCGACGGTTATTCAGACCGGTGAGTTCATCTGCAAGAGACAGTTCCTGCAGTTTTTTCTCGTAGCTTTTACGTTCGCTAATGTCGTGGATCTGGATCAGATAACCGGCTTTGGGTATGCTGTTTATGCTGATTTCTGTCGTTCTGACCAGATAGCAGGTCATGGAGCCGTCCTGCGGAATCTCGATCTCCATCTTCTGCTGATCATTCGCCTCAAATGACAAAGGCAGCAGCTTGCCGTTCAGGGATATTTCCCGCACATCCATGCCCAGATCGTGCCGTTCCAAATTCAGCAGCTTTTTCGCTGCCGGGTTGGCATCAACAAGACGCTTCTGCTCATCCAGCACAATGACGGCATCGCTCATGATTTCAATCAGGGCGTCGCGTGCAATCGGCACCAGGTCAAACATGTGATGTTTGAAAATGGCCCAGAAAATCGCGGCCCCCCACAAAGAGTAGGCGAAGGGGTTGTAGTCAAAATGTTTCATTGCCGGGATGGGGGTTATGCCCAGCTGATAGATCAGGTAAACGGCATAGATGAACATTGCGGCAACGATAAGCACCGTGCTCTGGCTGTTGTACAGCGCTGAGCTGAAAGCCCTTTTTCTGATAATCAGGTAATTGCCGATTGTTACCGCAGTCAGGTTGTATGCAGTGGCAACCAGATACAAGGGCCCCTTCTTGAAATCCAGCAGTGGGATAGCACCGCTGTGGTCTACATCAGCAATGGCATAGAACAAATGTAGTTGGCTGTCGTAGAGTTTTGCAGCCAACAGCAGGGCGGGAATCACATACAGAAGAGGTAGTTGGCGTTTACTGATCCAGTTGCTGCCGGAATACTGCATTGAGAATATCAAAAACGTGGTTGGGAAAAGCAGGATGCCGATGTACTGCACCTTGCTCCAGAAAAGCATGGAGTCAAGCTTAAGGCTGAACAGCTCTCCGCTGTATCCAAGTACGTATACCGCAGTGAAAAACATGCAGACCGCAAATGGCCTGGCGCCGCTTTTGGGTTGTCTGTGCCACGCATATGCGGCAAGGGAAAATGTCATTATCCCGCACAGCAGGATAAACATGGCGATATGGTTGTAGTGGTATGAGTTCAGGATGGATGGTTCCATATGCAGGGAATCATACAATAAAGCAGCCCAAATACATAGCGGTGAAGTTAGGCGGTATCATGGGTGGCATTGAAAATTTTAAAGTGAATCGAGCTTGCTTCAGCCGTTCGCCGGCCGCTACCAGAACATGAACCGGCCCTTCAAGGATGCCGCATCCGGGCTGAGCAGCGGGCTCTGCTCCACGTTCAGCCGCTTGGCCTCATCCTCCACGCGCGGTTTCAGGTATGCGTATGCCGAAAGCAGGTCGCGTTTGCCCTGTTGCAAGGCTTCCAGCAGATAATAGGTGAAGATCCCCTGCTTCTTCTCCGGGGACGATGTGCTGATCTGCGTGCCTTGTGTGGATGTCAATACTGCCAGCCTGTCACCCCTGATGGCGGTCTTTTCCACCCTGACCAGCGAACGGGCACCGGCGGCCAGCGCACCGCGTCCACCGGCGCCGGAGAAACAGGCGTCTATCAACACGATCACCTGCTTTGCCGGCAGCGTTTCCAAGCGTTCATACAACTGTTTCAGCGGATAGCCGGTGTCCTTGAGATAGGACGGATCGCCGTCATAGGGAACGATGTAGGCCGCTCCGCTTTGCGGGTCCGGGGCGCCATGGCCGGCGTAATAAACCGTGACCCTGCTCTGTGGGTTGACCCTGTTGGGCAGCCAGCTTTCAAAGGCCCGGCGGATTCTGGAAAATGTGGCGCGTTCATTGGACAGGAATTCGATGTTGCGCTCCTGATACCCCATGGAACGGAGATAATCGCGCACCCTGGCAGCGTCTGTGGATACATAATCCGCAGCCGGAAGTGACTGGTACTTTTCGATGCCGATCACCACGGCCACGGCATTGTCATCGGCGGGCGCATTGATGGCAGGGGCGGGTGGCTGCTGCGGTTCGGTTGACTGGGGCTTTTGCGCAACGGTCCGGGGCGTGCTGTCCAGCACAAAGCGCGGCCTGGCCGCATACTGCAGCATTTTCAGCCTCTGGCGGGATTCCCGGGCATTGGCCGCAGCAAGTTCCTGGGCAGCCTGGGCGTTGTCGTATGCCTGCTTCGAGATCAAGTTGTTGTAGTAAAGCTGTACGTTGCGGTCGGCGTTCTTTACCGCGTTTTCATGTTCGCTGGCAAGCCGGCTCAGGCGGGCCTCTTCCACAGCGATCTCCTGGCTCTTGGCCGGTGGGTGGAACATGGTCACCGCAGTATCTCTCTGCGAGATTACCTTTAGCTCTGCCGGCAGGTAGTTGCTGTTGAGCGCAGCGACAATATCGTCAGCCTCTTGCTGTGAAAAACTGCCGGTAATGGCCAGTTTGCCACCGGATATGGACTCCTTTATGCTTGGCGCACTGATCACATTGTTGTCTACAACTATGGCCAGGCGCCTGCCTGTCATGCGTCGGGTGATGTCGGCAAAACTTTTGGCGCCCTCCTCATTGAGGATCACGTAAACCTGCGGCTGGCTGTAGCTGTCTGGAAGTGTTTCCGCCGAGGCGATGATGTCTCCGGAAAGTACAGCCTGTTTTTTCAAGACGTAAGGGGTGCGTTTCAGTTTGCCGTCTGGTCCGCTGATGCTGCTCTCGAAAAGGATTTCGGCATCACGGGGAATGCTGCCCCCCGGTTGTGCCTCTTCGTCAACGGCCCTGAACTCAAGGCGTGACTGGCGCAGGGCCTGTTTGACCATGCCGGCAGTCTCGGCGGTGATCCTGGAAAGGGTCAGCACGATGCGGAGGTTTCCCCGCTGCTCGACCCCGGCGTTTGGCTCGCCCAGCGAGGCCAGCCTGGCCTGCAGCACCTCTGCCGAACGACTGGTCAGCTTGTGGTCGATGGAGCTTTTACCAGTGGTGCTGCTCTCCAAGACATAGGTGCTGCCCAGTTCGGCAGAGGCAGTCTGAACCACCAGCAGAGTACTGAACCAGATTATCGCCAACAGAGACTTGATTATCATTTTGTTTACCTCAAACCCACAATCCATTGCGGCATATGGCTGACATAGAAAGCAATGTTCACCCGTACGAACCGTTAGGCCTTTAATGCGCTGCTGACTTGGAAAACAGATTCAGCACCACTACGCCGGAAATAATCAGCAGAATGCCGATGATGGCGGGCAGGTCCAGTTTTTGCCCCATGAAGAGCCAGGCCACAAAAGCAACCAAGGCAGTCCCGGCACCAGACCAGATGGCATAGGCCATGCCGACCGGAATGGTCTTTAAAGTGAGTGACAGGAAGTAGAATGCGGTGGCATAGCCCATGACGACGATGCATGATGGCCAGAGCTTTGTGAAACCTTCAGCCGACTTAAGCGCAGACGTTCCCGCGACTTCACTGACAATTGCTATGGCAAGGTAGACCCATTTGTTCATTTGTTTGATCCTTTATTAACCATGACTTGCAAATAAGTAGCTTGTCCCCTGTTCGCTCCTCGTTTGTTGTGGAACTCCAAGTTAACCGGCAAACAGTTTGCTTTGAACGCCTGATTAGCACGCTGGTTAAAACACCATTACATGATCGCAGAGGAATTTCCCATCTTGATGAACAAGAACCATCTCGGCAACAAACTCACCTTTAGCTTTGGTAAAATATTGTTTCCAGACAATTGCTACTGAATTTGGGCGCTTGAATACTGCTACAAGCTTGCGCTCTGAAAAGAAGCCTTTTTCATGCTGGTACTGCTCGCAAATCCTTTGCAAATGTTCCTTTGTAACTATTTTTTTGATGCGATCAGTGAAATCTCTTACGTGAGACTCATGATCGATTCTTGTGGAAGCGTCCATCAGGTTGTCCATGATGGGATTTGCTATTGCTATAATTTCCTGCTCTGACATTTCTACGAAATTCATGGTTACCCTTTGTGAGTGCAACTGTCTGGTTATGGGTGTGGGATTTGTTCGTGAAGCATCTTCTTTATGTTTTCTGAAAGTTCACTAGAGCGGCGTTTGAGTCGATCTCCTTTTGCCTTTCCTGGTGACAATAATGGGACTGCCCCTTTATTGCAGTGTCCCCTTATTGCCGTTTGCAGTCATGGTTGCCAATACACTGTAGAACAACTGCCGTACTTGTTCGTTGTTCAGGATACCCACGTGGTCGGCATTGAAGCCATAACTATTGGTTGCGTTCAGGTGGACCCTGCTCTCCAGCTGGCTTCTGAGGTCAATGGTGCCATCGCTGCTATTCCCGGTTTTGTAGCCAAAAAACAGGTAAAAAGGTATGGCCTTCAAGGCCTTGCCGCTATAAAGCTTTTCCAGAAACGGACTTCCGCTGACCAGATCACGCCAGGCGGGCACTACCGCAACTTCCGGCGCATAATTTACACTGAGTGCCGCTGCATCAACACCGCCGTACGGAGAGTTGAATGAGATGTATCCCTTCAAATAGGATGGGACGCCGTCAATGCATAACTCATTGAGAGTTGAAAGACTGACAAGGCCGCCCATGCTGTGGGCAACGAGAATGACATCGCTTTTATCTCTCTGTTTCAAATATTTGATAGCGGTGGCAATCCCTGCTCCCAGCTTCTGCAAAGGCATGCCTGAAGGATAGAAGTAGAACCAGGGCTGGTAGCGGTCCCGGTCAAGCCCTTTAACAAGAAAACGGAAGTCCCGCGGCGTTCCTCCAACCCCATGTACGAAGAGGACATTAGTTTTGCCATTTTCTGGAACGGCTTTCTCAAGGCTGTAAATGTAGTTCCCTTGTGTATGAATCGCGAAAGCCAGCGGATTGTAAAGCCCGATGGAACCGTAGCTTGGATCGAAAAACTCATCATCCAGAGAGTCAATGACATATGACTGCTCTCTCACCTTTGTCTTGATTGGCAAGTCAGTTTTGGCTGCGCGGGCAAGATTCAGCGTGATATGAGGGCCGGCGACTGTCATGCCATCCATGGCCTTGCTTTTCTCCACCCTGACGGAGCAATCTGATGTTCCCCCTACCATTTCGTAATTATCGAAATAGCCGTTTCCGTCAAGGTCAGCAAAGAAAAGCAGTTGATAAGCGCCTTCCGGCAAATATGCGTAGTAAAAAGTAAATGGCGCGTGTATTGGCGAGACCAGCGCAATTTCCCTCTTCTTGAACTTGTCCGTTACCGCCACAATCAGTATTGGTCCCTTGATATCCCGGTCGATATGGAGATTGCCGGTGAGTTGATAGCAATCCTCCGGCTTGATCTGCCATACCAATGACGCACTGGGATCTTTATCAAAGGCATTCCTGATCTCTGACTGACGATTGATAAACCCGAAATAGTCAAGCATATGGCCACACCCGCCCAGCATCAGAGCCATTACACAGAAAACGGCAGCCTTAAGATATCGCGGGGACAGCACTTGGTTAACTCTCAACTTTCACTGCCAAACCTTTTTGATCATGGGGAATAATGCAGGCTTGGCAGAATTGCTTTCCTAGCTCAGTTACTCGGAGGCCGCTGCGTTTGATAGTGGCTTGCATTTTCTCGTTTTCTTCAATGGATTTTTTTATTTCGACCACTTGGGGATGGTTTTCAAGAGGGTCGTAGATGCCGGGGGCGGCGTATTCGAAAAACGTGGGTATATCAGCAACTCCAAGGCGGCAAAGGTTATCAATATATGCCGGTGTTAATTCAGGCAGTTCACAGCCAGCCTCAGCCCCAAGCAGTGAGAAATTTACTAGAACATCCTTACCTCCTCGCTCCGTTTCGCTTTGGACTTTAAAATCCCATCGAACTGTAAGCAAAGGGAGTGGTCGTGGAGTAGCTAAAATTTGTAGTAATTTGGCTTCATCAGGTGTTAGTTGTTTAATTATTTCAACGAATGAGGGATGCGCACCTCTAGCGGTACGCGTATCCATGGCTGTCGCAAGCAGGTTGGCATACATCTCACTTAGCGTTTCTTCGTGGCCAGTGTATTTGAGTGCTTCTAAAGCTGGGCCAGCAATATTTGGTTTTGGTGTTGCGATATTTTCAGGAGGTACGTCTTTCAATTTTTCCGATACTTTTGTCGTCATAAAATCTTTTATCTGGTCGTAGCCCCAGACCAGAGCACTGATCGGAGCCAACACAATATGTATCGTTTTGGCAACCGTCTGAAGCGCAGTTCCAACTTCTTTCGCCGCGGGCTGAACAACATCCTGATATACCGGTACTGCCTCAACAATACCTTTAACTGCGTCAGCCGCATCTCGGATTTTACTTTCTTCTGCCATTGAGCTGTACCCTCCCTTTTTTCGAGTTAACGCCATAAGCCTGACCGGGGCGGGTTTATCGCCACCGGTCTTGGCGCAAGTTGGGCCATCGATATATTAATTCTCATAACCTTGAGCTATTTCTCAATTTATCCAGCCGTTCTCGTAACTGCTTGTCCGTCGGAAAATCAGCAATTCCTTTTTCCAATAATTCAAATGACTCTTCCCACAGTCCTTCCGCAGTCAACAACTCCGCGCACCGCATAATTAGTGAAGCGATATTCCCCATCCGAGGGCCGGTGATGCCGTTCTTGAGAAGTTCAATCGCTTCCCGGCTCCGTCCCAATTCGACCAGAAGGTCGGCGCAGGTCTGGTAGAGCATAATTTTGCCGGGAGTACCGGGGAGTCGAAGGGCCTTCTCCAGCATAGCCGCGCCTTCAGCCGCACGTCCGGCACGGGCCAGCAACTTGGCCCACAATTGATACATTACCCCCTTGTTAGTGAGGGCTGGATGATTGAATCCCTTTTCCAGCAACTCTATGGCTTCATCAAGACGGTCCAGTTTCACCAGGAGTTCAGCGCAGTATTTATACAAAAAATCGAGCAGTTCAGAATCATCGCTGGCAATACCCCGTTTCAGAATTTCGATTGCCCCGGCCAAATTCCCCTGCCAAGTCGTAATCTCCGCCTGCATTTTGTAAAAGTGATTCTTCCCTCTCATGCCGGGGAGCAATATCCCTCGCTGCAATAAGGCGATCGCTTCGTCAAGCTTTTGCGCCTTTGCCAGGGACTTTGCGCAACAGAGAAAGAGTGATGGCTCCCGCGTCAATTTCGGATGAGCCATGGCTTTTTTTAGGAAGGTTACGCCATCCTCGGGATTCTCCGACTGCTCAAGCACCTTGACATAGAAATGAACGAGCTTGACCGGTTCCTTGACCTTCCGGGATTGAATCCCCTGTTCAAGCATGGACCTTGCTTCGGCAAACTGTTTATTCTTTGCCAGTAACTGAGCGCCACGCAGATACAATTCGCTGGGAAACAGTACTCCGTCATCGACAAGGCCATCCGTAATATTGAGCAATGCCTTATCATCATCGCCTTCGGCAATATACTCTTCGGCAATTCTCAGGTAGAGGTCCTGGCGCTTGGTGACACTCTTGTTACGCAATGCTTGTTTAAGTAACGGAACGATTTCATCGCCACGTTTCCGCTTGGTCAACATATTGGCGTAACAAAGATACAGCTCCCCTAGTTCCTGCATATTCTGGGTATTGATCCCATTTTGCAGCATCTTCTCGGCGTCTTCCGGACGTCCGGCCCGTTCCATGTAAATCGCACAATGCCGGATCAAGGATGAAAGACAAGTGACGTTGGTGGTTTTAATCCCCTGTTCCAGCACCTGAATCGCCTCGGGCAAGCGCTCATGTTTATCCAGCAATTGGGCGCAATAGAGACAGATGGAAAAGAGGTTGTTTTCCCCGCCCAGATGTTTGAGCGCATCTTGAAACGCCCCGACCACGGCGTCGATACCGTTAAGATTGTATTCCAGCTCGATGAGCAAACGCCAAGCTGCGTAATAGGACCCGGACCAGACAGACCGACGGGCATGATAAAGTGCTCTCTGGTAATCGCCACCCACATTGCGGTGCTTCAAGCACAAGGCAAGGTGGTACTCCAGCCCCTTCGGTCTCTTGTCATCGGGCATGGCCGATATAAGGGCAATGCGTTCTTCAAGGGTTTCCACAGATCGGGGTATCTGGGATTGAACCGGCGGAGTGATCTGGGCAAGGGCATAGGTGGTAAGCTTGCTGTCGGCTTCGCCTAGTTCAGCCATGCGGTCGGCTTCACGGAGATGGTGGCGTAATTCAATATAGGAGACGGTCAGGCGCTGGACACCTTTTGGTTGGAGCGCCTTGAAATGGCGGAAATGATAATCCGCCGCCAGGGAATGAGCTTGATGCCACTCGTCTACTGTTTCACGCAGGCGCGATACACTGACCTCCCGCGCTAGCGGATGCAGGGAGTCCCAAGCGGGAGAGTTGTCCAGCAAAAAACGGTCGATGAGTTGCCGTCGTAGCGAAAGTGCCGTGGGAATACGATTTTCCAACCCGGTATAGACTTCTTTGGTGAAGGGGCGACGGTGCACCGCCAGAAACCGGAGTAGCGTTGTCAAGTCATCATCAATCCGCGGCAGGGTTCGCTCGATCAGATTCCGTTCAAACTGTTCTACCAATGAGTGGTCTATGGTCACGTCACCCGGTTTGAAAAGGTCGGGTGCCAGTGAAATTAGATCTTCAAGGGAATCATACTCAAGACTCTTCACCAGAGTAATGAGAGCACGGGGATTACCTCCCAGGCGATGCCCGATTTCTGTCATACGATCAAGAGGAAACTTTGCTGTCAGACCGTCCCGGTCAAGTTGTTCCCATAACAGGTCTGCTGCTTCCTTGTCCGTCAAACCATCGAGCCGTCTACTGACACAACTTTCGCACCATGGCGCAATATTGATGGTACGGTTACTGATGAGGAGCAGTCGTCCCTTGGGAGTGGCGCTGCTGTTCAACTCTTCCACTAGTTGCTGCCATTTTTTCGGCGGAAGAGTGTTGCGATCACCGAACAGCCCCTGAAACTCGTCAATAACGATAAGGATTCGGTCACGCCGGAGCACCCGGAGCAGCGCCTGGAACAAATCGCCTTGCGTTCCTTTGTCCAGTTCCCGTACAAGGTCACCAATCCCGGCAACTTGTAACTTTTCAGCAAGTTCCTCCAGCGGCGATTCCGTCGGGTCGGGAGCGTCCGGCTGAGGATAGAGCTTGAAGGAGTGCCGACCACATCTTTCTTCAATCTCGCGTGTCAACTGGGTTTTGCCGGAACCCGGAAAACCCTGTAGGATGGCGACAGGCGGTCCTTTTGCCAGCCAGTCCGACAGGAAATATTGTATAAGATCGCTTCGTTGCTTGCCGTGGTATTTGGATTCCGGCTGCGCTTCAAATGCAGAACTTACACTCTGAACCGTAACCTTGCCCATTTCTTCATCTAAAACCTGAGCTGCACGGGCAAGTTGGGTGAGGTCAGGCAATTCCTGGATCTGTTTCAGGATATCGGAAATATCCCATGTCTCGATTTCCGGGCAGTCGGGTAGCGGAGTAAAAGTCTTCGGGAAACCGGGCTTTTTCGACAAAAGAAAAAAGATAATAAGGCGGTCAAATTCGCTATTCAGTTTACGGGAGTTGGCTTTGATTGCGGTTTGGCTGATCTTGTCTGAACTGTCTTCGTTGGTGACCTGTATTGCAATGCGTTTATGTCGATCACCAAGATCTACGGCCTGATAATTGGCTTGTTCGGCATTGAGATTTACCAGTTCCCAGCCGAAAAGGGCATTGAAGAAGCGTGCGGTAATCGTCTCAAGAATACGGTTGGCATCCGTGAGACTTGACCGAGATCGAGTCTTAACAACAGAGGCCAACTCATTGAGGCGATCAGAGATATGTGTTGTCTTTTCAAGACGGGGCAGGCTCATGAAGTTGCTTTCCAATATCTCCGAATGCACAGATTTGACGCCTTAATTTTTATCACCTTGTCTATGCTAAGTGGTTTAAAACTCAGTCTCTCTACTCTACAGTCAACCTATTTCAGCTTGAATCTTTGAATAGTTTCTGCAAGCATTAATAAACCCGCCATACCATATTGATAATGGGTAGTTTGCGTTTGACGATACTTCAAACTCATCATTTGTTTTAAGATCTGCGATGTCAGGCGCTATATGAGTATATTGTCTTGTGGCCATTTCATATCCATTTACAGGTATGGTCTTACATAAATTATGCGACCACTCATCGTGCCTAATTTGCATTGGATCTTGATCGTCGGCAGCCCAGTCTATGATTACAACGGGCTTTTTTACGGTGCCTTTTCTGACTGAATGAAAACAATTATTCAAATGTAAGTCGTTAAAGCCATATCCTAAAAACAAGATTGCATCTGCAGAGTCAGAGATTCGATCTATTTGACTGTAATAGGTTCTGAAAGGAACTCTCTGTATCTGGCTCGTTTTGCCATATCCAGCAACGATGGCCGATGTTGGCATTTGAATTCCTTCGGCAGTGTCTTGAGAGTTCCTACCAAAAGAATTGCCTGTAAAAGTTGAATTCAGATCTGGATTCCATTTTATCGCATGCATATCGAGAGGTGGTTCACCTTGCATATCAAAATGAACAGAACCATGGAGATGATAAATGAGACCCCATTCTTGACGCTCATAAACACTGGACGGCTCAAATGTACCAGTCGACTTATTGAAACCAGTAAATAAGTCAGGGCAGACTTGAGTGACCAAATTATCATAGTTTAGCGTAATAAATGCTATGTCATAGTCAGCACTCAAACGCCGCATAAAGTCATCAAAATATCCAAACTCACTAGGTTTGTTTGTTTTGGCAATCTTGCATCTATTTCTGAATTCAATAATTAGCCTGTCAACTAAAGTAGAGCAGAGATGTCTTAAGTCGTTACCATCAACAGTCTTGATACCGTTGTAAGAAATGATGTTTGGCAATTCTTTCAGGTCAAATAATGCGTTCATAGGCAAGCTATAGTTATCATCACTAAGTGCAGATGATAGCTGCAATATTACGTAAAGCACTTCCTCAAAGTTGGTTTCCTTAACTAAACCTGTTTTGGGATTACGTAAATAGTGTTGATTTATTTCATCACGTATATGCGAATAAAGGCTCTTGCTTCCGTCATCTGATAATTTAAAACCATCAAGAGACCACTCACAAAACAGCCTGTCTACCTCGTTAACACTTGGCATTCCAAGTTCAATTGACGATCCGGCACCAAGCACTACCATAAGCTTTTTCTTATATGCCATTTAGTGTCTCTCCTTTTATTGCTCAACTTCTTAATCACCAGACCCGGCCATCCTCCCAATTTGGGGTGTTGGCCAGAATATGCGATTTAACCAGTTAATAAATTGACTGTTTTTGCTTTGCGCTGATTTCCTACTTCTTTGTCTTCTTAAGCCACTCCATCCGTTCCAGGATATTCTTCTCGTAGCCATGCCCTTTAGGCTCGTAGAACTTGCGTCCTGCCAGTTTCTCCGGCAGGCACTCCTGCCCGGAGAATCCTTTGTCCGTGTCGTGGTCATACTGGTAGCCCTTGTGGTAGCCCAGTTCCTTCATCAGCTTGGTGGGGGCGTTGCGGATGTGCATCGGCACCGCTAGGGCGCCGCTTTTGCGTACCTCGGCCAGCGCTTCGTTGATGCCCATGTAGGAGGCGTTTGATTTGGGGGCGGTGGCCAGGTAGGTGACGGCCTGCCCCAGGATGATGCGCCCCTCCGGCATGCCGACCATCTGAAAGGCCTGCATGGCCGATACGGAGATCTGCAAGGCGCGGGGATCGGCATTGCCGATATCCTCGGAGGCCAGAATGATCATGCGCCGCAGGATGAACATGGGGTCTTCGCCGGCCTCGATCATGCGGGCCAGCCAGTACAGGGCTGCGTCCGGGTTGCTGGCACGCATGGACTTGATGAAAGCGGAGATGACGTTGTAATGTTCCTCGCCGCCTTTGTCGTAGAGCAGGGCCTTCTTTTGCAGGGCTTCCTGCACTATTTCCAGGGTTATCGTCGTGTTCCGTGCCGGTTGTCCGTGCCGGTTGTCCGTTTTATTGCGGTCATCGTTCTTTGTCTTTTTGTATTTACCAGTCCCCGGTCCCGCGTCCCCAGTCCCGGCCTCACCCAGCAATCCTGCTGCCACCTCCAGCGTGTTGAGAGCGATGCGGGCATCGCCGCCGCAATGCTCTGCCAGAAATGCCAGTGCATCATCGTCGGCAGTCAGCCCCAGTTTGCCCAGGCCGCGCTGTTGATCGCTGAGGGCGTTCTGCAGCAGTGCCTTGATGGTGTCTGTGCCCAGCTGATTGAGGGTCAACACCCGGCAGCGTGAGAGCAGCGGTGCAATCACCTCGAAGGAGGGGTTTTCGGTGGTGGCGCCGATGATGGTGACGACCCCCTTTTCCACATAGGGGAGAAAGGCGTCCTGCTGCGATTTGTTGAAACGGTGGATTTCGTCTACGAAGAGGATGGTGCGGCGACCGCGGGCGGCAAAGCCTTCGGCCTCCTTGAAGATTTCCCGTATTTCCTTGATGCCGGAAAGGATGGCAGAAAAGAAGATAAAGTGCGACCGGGTTTCGTTGGCGATGACGTGGGCCAGGGTGGTCTTGCCGCAGCCGGGCGGCCCCCAGAAGATCAGCGAGGAGAGGTTGTCGTTGGCGATCATCCGCTCCAGGATGCGCCCCTGGCCCAGCAGGTGTTCCTGCCCGGTGAATTCGGCCAGCGTGCGCGGGCGCATGCGCTCGGCCAGCGGTGCGTGTTCCGGTGCAGCGGCAGCAGCTGTGTTCGCATCATTTTCAGTAGAGTCCCATAATCCGGGGGCTTGCATCAATCTTCCTTTCAGGGCAAGTTCTTTTGCGGTGGACAGACGATCTGCTCCGGTTTTACATCCCAAATCTCGCTGGCATATTCGGCGATGGTGCGGTCGCTGGAAAACTTGCCCATGGCGGCGGTGTTGAGGATGGATTTGCGGGCCCACTCGTAAGGCTGCAGGTAGAGGCGGTCCACCTCGTCCTGACACTCGATGTAGGAGGCGTAATCGGCGAATAGCATGTAGTTGTCGCCATTCATCAGGGTGTCGACAATCGGGCGGAACAGTTCCGGTTCGCCGGGGGCAAAGGTGCCGTTGTTGATCATGTCGATGGCCTGTTTCAGTTCGGGGTGGCGGTAGTAGTAGTCACGCGGTGAATAACCGGCCTGTTTGAGGCTGTTGACCTGATCGGCGGTCATACCAAAGATGAAGATGTTCTCCCGGCCGACCTCTTCCATGATCTCAATGTTGGCGCCGTCCAGCGTGCCGATGGTCAGGGCGCCGTTGAGGGCGTATTTCATGTTGCCGGTGCCGGAGGCCTCTGTGCCGGCGGTGGAGATCTGCTCGGACAGGTCGGCGGCCGGGAAGATATTCTCGGCCAGGGTGACGCTGTAGTTGGGCAGGAAGACGACCTTGAGCAGCTTATGGGTGGCGGGATCGTTGTTGACCAGCGCGCCGACGGCGTTGATCAGCCTGATGATCAGCTTGGCCATGAAATATGAAGGTGCGGCCTTGCCGCTGAAGATGACGGTGCGTGCCGGCACGTTCAGGCCGGGATTGGCCTTGATACGGTTGTAGCGGGTGATGACGTGCAGTACGTTGAGCAGTTGTCGCTTGTACTCGTGCAGCCGCTTGGTCTGGCAGTCGAACATGCTGTTGGGCAACACTTCGATGCCGAGGTACTGGTAAACCTTGTCGGCCAGGCGGCGCTTGTTGGCCTGCTTGACCTCGATCCACTGCTGCTGGAACTCGCGGTCGTCGGCCAGGGAGCGCAGTTTCTGCAGGTCGTCCAATTGGGTGACCCAGCGGTCGCCGATCTTGGAGGAGATCAGGTCGGACAGCCAGCGGTTGGCGTATTTCAGCCAGCGTCTCTGGGTGATGCCGTTGGTCTTGTTGTTGAAGCGCTCCGGCCACATCTCGTAAAAGTCGCGGAACAGGTCGCTTTTGAGGATGTTGCTGTGCAGGGCGGAAACGCCGTTGATGGAGTGGCTGCCGATGACGGCCAGATGGGCCATGCGGATGTGGCGTTCACCCTCTTCACTGACGATGGACATCCGGCGCAGCCTTTCGTTGTCGCCGGGGAAACGTTCAGTCACTTGCTTGAGGAAGTGATCGTTGATCTGGTAGATGATGACCAGGTGGCGTGGCAAGATGTATTCCAGCATCTTGACCGGCCATTTTTCCAGGGCTTCGGGCAGGATGGTGTGATTGGTGTAGGCAAAGGTGCGCACGACGATGTTCCAGGCATCCAGCCAGGGCAGTTTCTTCTCGTCGATCAGGATGCGCATCAACTCCGGTATGGTCAGGGTGGGGTGGGTGTCGTTAAGCTGGATGGCCACTTTGTCCGGCAGCAGGTTGATGTCCTTGTGGTGCTTGTGGAAACGGTAGAGGATATCCTGCACCGTGGCCGAGGAAAGGAAGTATTCCTGGCGCAGCCGCAGTTCCTTGCCTTCCAGCATGTGGTCGGCAGGGTAGAGCACCTTGGAGATGTTTTCGGTCTTCATCTTGGATTCGACAGCGCCCACGTAGTTGCCCTGATTGAAGGACATCAGCTCGAAATCGCGGGTGGATTTGGCGGTCCACAGGCGCATGGTGTTGACCGTGCTGTTGCCGTAGCCGGGGATGGGCACGTCATAGGCCATGGCCATGACATCGTTGGTATCCAGCCAGGCGTACTGTTTCTCTCCATTGGCGTCAGTGAATTCGGCCACATGCCCCTGATACTGGATCTTGTGCAGATGTTCCTGGCGCCCAAACTCCCAGGGGTTGCCGTAGCGTAGCCAGTTGTCCGGCGATTCATGCTGTTCGCCGTTGACGATGCTCTGATAGAACATGCCGTATTCGTAACGGATGCCGTAGCCGTATGCGGGTAGTGACATGGTGGCCATGGAATCCAGAAAACAGGCTGCCAGACGCCCCAGACCGCCGTTGCCCAGACCGGCGTCCCACTCGCTCATTTTTAGCTCATCCAGCTCAATACCCATCTCCTGCAGGGCGCTTTCCCATTCTTCCAGCAGTTCCAGGTTGATCAGGCTGTTGCCCAAGGTGCGCCCCATCAGGAATTCCATGGAGATGTAATAAACCCGTTTGGCGTCGCTTTTGTAGTACCACTGCTGTGTGTTCAGCCAGCGCTCGGCCAGCATGTCGCGCACGGCGTAGGACAGGGCCAGGTAAAGGTCGGCCTTGCTGGCCGAGAATTTGTCCTTGACCAGGGTGTATTTGAGATGCCTCAAAAAGGAACGCTGCAGGTCGGTATGGGTAGGTTTGGTGTTGGTTGTGGCGATGCTGTCAGGTGTGCTCATGTGTCCCTCCTGGTTGCAGGCATGGAATCTTACAGGTCTTTGAAAAACTACTGCGGAGAGCCGTCTGCTGTGTTGCGCGGTACTTGCAACCTCGGCTAACAAACTGTTATGCCTCGGCTGCTCCGTTCCGTGCGCCTTGCATCCGGCCTTCCTCATGACGTTTTTCAAAACCCTGCTAAGGCTGTATGTTTATACTGCGTATACTGTTTCAAATCCAATTGTTTGTCTGGTGAACCGCTTGCAAAACTATTGCGGCGTCGGTCTACGTTGTTGCCGCTCGTTCAAAAGCTCAACGTACGGCCCTCATCCTATCCTTCTCCCTCAAGGGAGAAGGGAATTCCTCAGATACTTGCGAACCGTTGTTGCTGATGATTTGAAACGTTTGAATTACGTTGCGTCGCTGCGCCGTTGCGTGAAATAAGGGGTTTTATTCCGCCAGCATCCGAGCAAAAAAGTCAGCAGCCAGGTCATCAGAGTCCTTGCCGCTGTTTGTGCCTTGATCAGGGCAGTTGAGCAGGTGCTCCGGTATCTCCGCCAGGAAACGGCTGGGGTTGCGCTGCTCTGTTGTACCGTATTTGCGGCGGGTCAGGCAGCGGGAGATGGTCAGGTGGCGTCTGGCCCGGGTGATGCCCACGTAGCAGAGGCGTCGCTCTTCGGCCACGGTGGGGTCTTCCTCGATGGAACGCTTGTGCGGCAGCAGGTCCTCCTCCATCCCCACCAGATAGACATGCTCAAATTCCAGCCCCTTGCTGGAGTGCAGCGACATTAGGGTGACGGCATTTTTGCCGTGCTCTTTTTCATCCTCGGTCGGCTTGTCCTCATCCATCAGCGAGATGCGTTCCAGGAAACCGGAGAGCGTGCCCCGCGGATTCTGCTCTTCGTAGGCGGCCAGCGAGTTGACGATCTGCTCGATATTCTCGATGCGCTTGCGGGCCTGGCCGGGATCGCTGAAGGTGCGGTACAGTTCGTCATCAATGCGCAGCCGGTTGAACAGGGCATTGACCTGCTCACCCATACGGTTGTCGCTGAAGTTGTGGATGATCTCACCCATCATCTTGTGGAACGAGGCAACCGCCTTTTTGGACGATTCCGAAATGGCGGCAATCTCGCTCACCCTGCCCAATGTATCAAATAGCGGCACATTGTGTTCCAACGACCACTGGTTGAGCTGGACCATGGTGTTGTCGCCGATGCCGCGCCGGGGGAAGTTGATGATCCTCAGCAGTGAGGCCTCGTCGTGCGGATTGTCGATCACCTTCAGGTAGGCGATGGCATCCTTGACCTCCTTGCGTTCATAGAACTGCATGCCGCCGATGACCACGTAAGGTATGCGTTCCCCCCGCAGTTTTTCCTCGAAAGCCCGGCTTTGCGAGTTGGAACGGTAGAGGATGGCCATATCCGACCAGCGCAGCTTTTCCCGGTACTGTTCCAGCATCATTCTCTCTACGACCTTGGCGGATTCTTCCTCTTCATTATCAGCCACGATCAGGTCTATTTCTCGTCCCTTGCCGGCCGCCGACCAGAGTGCCTTGTCAGTGCGCACCGGGTTGTTGCGGATGACGCTGTTGGCCGCATCCAGGATGGATGAGGTGGAGCGGTAGTTCTGCTCCAGCTTGATCACCTTGCAGCCGTGGTGGTCGTGTTCAAAGTTGAGGATGTTCTGCACCTCGGCGCCGCGCCAGCCGTAAATGGACTGGTCGTCATCGCCGACCACACAAATATTACCATGTTTTTTCGCCAGTAGTGAGATCAGCAGATATTGTGAGGCATTGGTGTCCTGATATTCGTCCACCATGATGTAGCGGAAACGTTCCTGCCAGTGGGTCAGGATGGCGCTGCTTGACTGTAGCAGCCGCACCGAGAGCATGATGATGTCGTCGAAGTCTATGGCGTTGAAACCCTTGAGCAGTTCCTGGTAGCGCGGATAAACGGCGGCGGTGGCCAGCTCCAGGCCGTCATTGCTGGCCGGCTTGAATTCGGCCGGTCCGATCAGCCGGTTCTTTGCGCCGGATATGCGCCAGAGGACCAGGTCCGGGTTGATCACTTTTGGGTCGATATCCCTTTCCCGCATGGCCTGGCGTATCACGCCGGCCTGGTCAGATGATGAGTAGATGGAAAAGTTGGGCTTGAAGCCCAGCGCCCGGATATCGCGGCGCAGTATGCGCACCCCCAGGGAGTGGAAGGTGGATATGATGATGCCATCCGACAGTTTGCCGGTCATGGCGCTGACCCGTTCCTTCATCTCTTTGGCGGCCTTGTTGGTGAAGGTGACGGCCAGGATATTTTCGGCCGGTACGCGCTTTTCCTTGATCAGGTGGGCAATGCGGGTGGTGATGACCTGGGTTTTGCCTGATCCCGCACCTGCCAGGATCAGTAGTGGCCCCTCGGTGTGCAGAACCGCCTGTTGCTGCTGGGGGTTTAGTTTTTTCATAGGCGGAAAGGTTTACCATAAATGGCTGGCCGGATGCAAACCTGCTTTCATGCTTCCGGTGGCTCGTCCAGTATGCTTCTGATCTTTCTGGCGATTTCCATGGGCGGGGCCGGTTTGGAAAGAAAGTTCAACTGTTTTTCGAGGATGCCGTGGCTATGGATGATATCGGCGGTATAACCGCTGGTGAAAAGGACCTTTACGCCGGGTTTCAATATCTGTACTTCGTCATAGACCTCTTTGCCGTTTTTGCCCGGCATGATGACATCCAGCATCAGCAGACTGACTTCATCACTGTGTCGTTTAAACAGCTGCAGCGCAGTATTGCCGTCAGCGGCTTCCAGCACTTTGTAGCCGAATTGCTCGAGTACGCTTTTTTCAAGTGTTCTGACAGCCTCATCGTCTTCAACCAGCAGAATGGTTTCATGTCCGCCGACAGGGGGCGGTGAGACGTTGGCGGCTGTGGCTTCAGCGCTTTTTTCAAGCAGTGGAAGGAAGATTTTAAAGGTAGTGCCTTTGCCCGGTTCGCTGTAAACGGTGATTTCGCCGTTGTGTTGCTTGATGATGCCGTAGATGATGGACATGCCCAGTCCGGTGCCCCGCCCAAGCTCCTTGGTGGTAAAAAAAGGCTCAAAAATCTTTTGCTTGGTTGCCTCGTCCATACCGAATCCGGTGTCTGAAATCGACAACTGCACATGACGGCCCGGCTTGAGCGGCAAATGCATGCTGACATAATCTTCATCAAGTTCGACAGGTGATGTTGTGATGCTCAAGGTGCCGCCTTGCGGCATGGCATCCCTGGCATTGGTGGCCAGATTCATCAGCACCTGTTCCAGTTGCCCGCTGTCAGCCATGATGGTCAAAGGTTCTGGGCTGCAGGTGATTTTGAGCGTAATATCTTCGCCGATGATCCGCATGATGAATTTTTCAAAGTTTCTGATCAACTCATTGGCATCTACAGCCTTGGCGGAAATGTCCTGCTTGCGACCAAAGGCCAGCAGGCTTTTGGTTAGGCTGGTGGCTCTTTCAGAGGCCTTCATGATTTCATCGGTATAGCTGAACAACGGACTCTGCTTTTCCAGCTTCATCTGTATGATGGCCACGTAGCCGATGATGGCGGTGAGAATGTTGTTGAAGTCGTGGGCTATACTGCCCGACAGGGTGCCCAGCGCCTCCATTTTCTGGGCCTGCCGGAGTTGCGCCTCCAGCTTTTTGGTTTCGGTGATATCTTCAATGATGCCGTCAATCCACAGTAGTTCGTGGCTCCTGGAAAACTCGGCCCTGGAGTTGATGTTAATCCAGATGGGGGTGCCGTCCCTTTTTTTCATCAGCACTTCATGGTTGGAGACAACTCCTTTCTGCTTGATCTCTTCAAGGAAATGCATGCGTTCTTCACTGCTGGCATACAGTTCCACAATGCTGGAATTGATCATCTCTTCCGGTGATGCGTAACCGAATATGCGCGCTAATGACGGATTAGCCTGAACCAGTAAAGCATCTTTGTCGCCAACGCTCCGGTAGACGCCCAGTGTCAGGTTGTCCACCAGTGTTCGATACTTGTCTTCGCTCTGAACAAGCGCCTTTTCGGCGGTACGACGGTGATGGATGGTCAGGAGGAGGTAAATAACCAGCAGTGAAAGGAAGGTGATACCCCCTGCAAGTCCCCAGACCAGGCCTTTATTGAGTTTGTAAAACGATGCCGGCTCATTGATGATTAAAGCTGTTGACGGGATGTCGGCGTGTTTGATGCCTAAACGCTCAAGCTGGTTGTAGTCGAACATGTAGCGGTTAGGACTTTGCATGATTACTGGTATAGACTCTGCCGGTTCCCCTTGCAGGATGCGCAAGGCGATTTTTCCGGCGTTCTCGCCCTGGGCCTTGCCGCTGGTCAGCATGCCGCCAATGATGCCGTGGCCAAGGTAAAAATCCCACAGGCCGTAGAGCGGTATGCTCAGATTTTTGGAAAGGGAGCTTGCGACCTCGTTGTATTCCAGAAATAACCCGTGGCGGTCTTTTTGGAAGGTTGAAAGCAGTACAACGCCTCCAGGAGCGGAGGGCACATTGTCATCATTGAGCAATTCCAGCCTGACGCGATTTTTATATACGGGAGTAATGTCGGCCAGTTGTTTGGCAACGATCTTGCCGGTCGTGGTGGTGTCGGCAATCACATAGATAACTTTTGTATCCGGATGCAGTTTAAGTATCAGCTGGATATTCTTTTCAATATCCGCGTCTTCATTGACCCCGGTATACAGCTTGTGCCCGGAAAGCATTGCCGGATTGAACCAGTTTATGCCACTGAATACGACCGGGATGGTGCCGAAAACATTGTCACGGTTTTTTAACAGAAACTCCAGGGCATCGTTGTCGGTGACAAGTATCAGTTTGAATTGGATGGATTTGAATTTTTGTCTGTAAAGCTCGCGCAACCTCTCCATGTAACTGCTGTTGCCGATCCATTTGGTGCCCATGTATTCAATATAAATTTTCAGATGTTCGCTGGCTGGCTTCAATTCGCTGATGATGCCTTGCACCTGGTCGTCTGTCCACTTGTACCCATGATGATAGGAATTCAGAATCAGGATGTTCTCCTTGCCATTAGCGGCCAGGGAGGGGCAAGCGGCCATCAGCACCAGCTGTATTGATAATGCTATGAGTAGCGCCGTATACCTGAGCATCAGGAACATCCTCGCAGGCATGTAGATTTCTGCAGCTGCATTACACCTTGAACCGTTTAACCAGATCCTGCAGGTCGACGGACAGATGCGAAAGGTTGGAGGCGGCCTGGGATATGTCCAGTGCCCCCTTGGCACTCATATCCACCACGTCGGATATCTGCTGGATGTTGTTGGATATCTCGCGGGTGGTGGCGGTCTGCTCTTCGGCGGCCGTGGCGATCTGGCTGATCTGTGATGTGACCTCGTTGATCTTTTCCAGAATCTCTTCCAGGGCCTGTCCGGATCTGGACGCCTCACTGGTACCCTGTTCCACCTCATTGACCCCTTCTTCCATGGATGTTACCGCCAGCCTGGTTTCGGTCTGGATGTTCTTGATCATTTCGCCGATCTCACGGGTAGCCTTGGAGGTTCTTTCAGCCAGCGCCCTGACTTCGTCGGCAACAACGGCAAAACCGCGTCCCTGTTCACCGGCACGGGCGGCCTCGATGGCGGCATTCAGCGCCAGCAGGTTGGTCTGGTCGGCGATGTCTTCAATGGTGGCGACAATTTCACCGATCTGGTCGGAGCGGGTGCCCAGCTGTTCAACGACCGAAGCGGAACTGCGTACTTTTTCCGCAATGCGGGTCATGCCGTCCACGGTCTTTTTAACAATCGCTGCCCCGGCATGGGCGGTTTTGCTGGCCTGCCCGGAGCTCTCGGCGGCACGGTGGCAGTTGCTGGCAATGTCCATACTGGTGGCAGACATCTCTTCGCTGGCGGTCGCTACGGTGTTGGCCTGGCTGACTACCTCATTGGATGAATTGGCCATCTGGTCGGCATTACCGTTCAGCTCAACCGATGCAGAGGCGACGCTGTCGGAGCTTTTGCTGACCCGGTCCATGACATCCCGCAGCTGCTCAACCATCTGATGCATGGATTCGTATACGCCGCCTTTACCTGATTCGAAGCGGTAGGTCAGGTCGCCACCGGCTACCTGTCTGGCGATCTCCCCCAGATGTTCAGGCTCGGCGCCAATGTGGCTTAACAGTCGCCGGGTGACAACAATGGAGATGCCCGATATCAGCACCATCAGGGCCACGGTTGCACCGATCATCATGTAGATGCCGTTTTTGAGGGTTTTCATGCTGTCATCAGCCGCCTTCTTAACCATGGCATCCAGGTCGTCCACATAATTGCCGGTGCCCACCACCCAGCCGAACGGCTTGAAAAGCAGGGAATAACCGCGTTTGGGCGAAGGTTCGGTCTGTCCGGCCTTGGGGAACCAATAGTCCGTAAAACCACCACCAGGTTTCATGCCGTTATCAATGATTTCCCTGATCAGCTTTTTACCTTTTTTGTCCTCCAGGTTGATCCTGCTCTTGCCTTCTGCCGGGCCGCCCAGCAGCACCACATTCACGCCATCGGTGGTGTCTGCCCAGAAATAACCGTCCTTGCCGGCATAGCGCAGCTCCCTGAGCAGATCGGCGCCCAGCTTTTTGGCCTCTTCCAGGCTGATTTCGCCTTTCTGGTGGCGGTCATGAAGGCGTTGCAGCATGCTGGTGGCTGTTTCCACCTGGGTTCTGGCCTGACTGTCAAAGTCGCTGTAAAGTGACTTTTTGTAGAGTTCGATGAAGCTATGGTAAGACCCGACATACAGCTTCAGGGCAATGGCACTGGTGATGACGGCCAGTCCGATGCTGCTGGCGAGTACCATGATCAGTATTCTGGTGCCGAAGCTGATTTTACCTGCACTGGTTGACATGTTTGGACCTCCTTGGCGGCAAGAAAACGTGTGCAATGGTGGGGATCGATTGTTGAGTAAAGTGTAGCCTGCAAAAGACGCTTGTCAATGGAGCGCGATCTACTGGTTGATCGAAAATCAAACCTAATTTTATAAATCAGCCTTGACCTTTTGGGGGTGAGGGTGGTATGGTTTTGCAAATATTTTTTACCTTTTAATTTAGCACGAGAGGCTAGCAAAGGTTACACCAATGGTTTTTTCGACACTAATACACGAAGAGTCTTGCTGTGCGTTGCGGCAAGGCTCTTTTTTTGTGCCCGGAGGGAAATGACCTATGGCGGATGAAAAGACGGTAATTCTTGATACGGCGGGGGTCAGGCGTGCCCTGACCAGGATTTCTCACGAAATGCTTGAGCGCAACAAAGGGGTGGATGAACTGGTGCTGATCGGTATCCGCACCGGCGGCGCCCACCTGGCACTGGAACTGTCTGATAGCATTGAGCAGATCGAGTCGACCAGGGTGCCGGTGGGAACGATCGATGTCACCCTTTATCGCGATGATGTCAGCAGCATGACTCCGCACCAGAGGGTAGGCAAGACCGCCATCCCCTTTTCCCTGGAAGGGAAAAAGGTGGTGCTGGTTGATGACGTGCTGTTCACCGGACGCACCATCAGGGCTGCCATGGATGCGCTGATGGACCACGGGCGTCCCCAATGCATCCAGCTGGCAGTGCTGATTGATCGAGGACACCGTGAACTGCCCATACGGGCTGACTTTGTCGGTCGCAACGTGCCGACCAGTCTCAAGGAAAAGGTCAAGGTGTCCTTTGACGAGGCCAACAAGGCCACAGAAGTGATTTTGCAGAAATAGGCGGAGGAGTCATGTCCAGTTTCAGGCATAAGGATATCATCGGGTTGCAACATCTCACCAGGGAAGAGATCGAGCTTTTGCTTTCCACGGCGGAGGGCATGCGCGACATCAACAGCCGTGATATAAAGAAGGTGCCGACATTGCGCGGCAAGACGGTGATCAATCTGTTTTACGAGGCTTCGACCCGTACGCGCACATCGTTTGAAATCGCCGCCAAAAGGCTTTCGGCGGATACCATCAATATCTCGCCCTCCACCAGTTCGGCCACCAAGGGGGAAACCCTGGCTGATACCGCCTTGAATCTGCTGGCTATGAAGCCGGATATCATCGTTATGCGCCATGCGGTGTCCGGCGCCCATGAATACCTGGCCAGAAAGGTGAACTGTTCGGTGGTCAATGCAGGTGACGGCGCCCACGAACACCCTTCCCAGGGGCTTTTGGATCTGCTGACCATCAAGGATAGCTTCGGTCGTCTGGATGGGCTTAAAGTGGCCATTGTGGGAGATATTACTCACAGCCGAGTGGCCCGCTCCGATATTTACGGTCTGACCAGGATGGGATCGCATGTATATCTGGCCGGTCCGCCGACCATGATGCCCCCCTGTGTAGAGAGGCTGGGCAATGTAACGGTCTGCGGCTCACTGAAAGAGGCGGTTGAGGATGCCGACGTGGTTATCATGCTGCGCATTCAGCAGGAACGCCAGGGCAAGACGTTGATCCCCAGTACCCGCGAGTATGCCCGATATTTCGGACTCAATCCGGAGAACCTCAAACTGGCCAAGCCAGGTGCCATTGTGATGCATCCCGGCCCGATCAACCGCGGGGTGGAGATGTCCAGCTATGTGGCCGACGGGCAGCAGTCCCATGTGCTCAAACAAGTGGAGAACGGCGTGGCGGTGAGGATGGCGATGTTGTATCATGTCTGCGGCGGCGAACTTGAATAGTTGGAACGTCCACTTTTGCGCAATCTCAGCGTCAGATTTCTCGTTTCTCTTGTGCGGCGTAGCGCTGCTACGCCTCCGCGAAAACGCTCATCTTCCTTGACCTTGCACAAAATTGAACGTTCTACTGCGTTTCTTTATTCATACGTGAGGTGATCATGAATTTATTAATAAAAAATGGCAGGGTGATTGACCCGAGCCAGGGGCTGGATGATACGCTGGATCTGCTGGTGGAAGACGGTATGGTCAGGCAGATCGCCAAGGAGCTGAAAACACCGGCCGATGCTGAGGTGATCGATGCCACCGGCAAGTATGTGGTGCCGGGTCTGGTGGATATGCACGTGCACCTGCGCGACCCGGGGCTGGAATATAAAGAGGATATTGTCAGCGGTACCAGGGCGGCGGCAGCCGGCGGATTTACCTCGGTGGCCTGCATGCCCAATACAAAACCGGTGATCGACAATAAGGCCGTGGCCAGCTATATTATCAGCAAGGCTAAAGAGGCCGGTTTCTGCAATGTCTTCCCGGTCGGTTCCATCACTGCCGGGGCGGCTGGCGAGCGTCTGGCCGAGATGGGGGAACTGAAAGAGGCCGGCTGCGTGGCGGTTTCCGATGACGGCAAGCCGGTTGTCAATGCTGAGCTGATGCGGCGCGCTCTGGAATATGCCCGCGGCATGGGCATCCTGGTGATCAGCCACGCCGAGGAGCTTTCGCTGGTGGGCGCCGGGGTGATGAACGAGGGGTTCACCTCCACCGAGTTGGGGCTGAAAGGTATACCAAGGATTGCCGAGGATATCGCCACTGCCCGTGAAGTGATGATTGCCGAGTATACCGGTTCGCCCATCCATGTCGCCCATGTCTCTACAGCGGGCAGTGTGCGGATCATTGCCGAGGCTAAGGCGCGTGGTGTCCGGGTGACCTGCGAAACCGCCCCGCATTATTTCACACTGACCGACGACGCCGTACGCGGATATGACACCAGCGCCAAAATGAATCCACCACTGCGTGAGGCTGCCGATGTAGCGGCTATCAAACAGGGGCTCAAGGACGGCACTATCGATGCCATTGCCACGGACCATGCCCCGCATCACCTGGATGAGAAGGATGTGGAGTTCAATGAAGCGTTGAACGGTATTATTGGGCTGGAGACCTCATTGCCGCTTGCCCTAAAACTGGTGGAAGAAGGGGTGCTGACCATCAGCCAGCTTGTGGAAAAAATGTCCTGCCGGCCGGCGGAGATCCTGGGTATCGGGCGTGGTACGCTCAAGGCGGGCAATGTTGCGGATATCACGGTGATTGATCCACAGCAAGAGTGGGTTGTGCAGGCAGACAGTATTGTCAGCAAGTCTAAAAATACACCTTTTATCGGCTGGAAGATGCGGGGCGCTTCGGTCTGTACTATTCTCAACGGGCGTGTTGTCACGGTTTAAACAAAAAATATCATCAATTATGGAGCAATAAATTATGAAAGCAATTCTGGCGCTCGCCGACGGGCGCATATTCGAAGGCAGATCATTCGGGGCAACTGGTGAGGCGACTGGTGAGGTGGTGTTCAATACCGCCATGACTGGCTACCAGGAAGTGTTGACCGATCCGTCCTACAAGGGGCAGATGGTCACCATGACCTACACCCAGATTGGCAATACCGGCATCAATCCCGAGGACATCGAAAGCCGCGGCCTGTTTCTCTCCGGCTTTATCGTCAAGGAGTATCAGGATTGCTATTCCAACTGGCGCGCAACCAGAAGTCTGGACAGCTACTTGAAGGAGAACAGCGTGGTCGGCATCCAGGGGATCGATACACGTGCCCTGACCCGTCACCTGCGCGACAAGGGCGCCCAGAACGGCATTATCTCCACGGTTGATTTTGACCATGCCAGCCTGGTGGCCAAGGCTAAAGCCATTCCCAGTATGACCGGTCTGGATCTGGCCAGCGGTGTCAGTTGCCAGAAGCCGTACCATTGGACAGAAGGGATGTGGGAGCTGGAGGGGGGCTATCCCCAGGTGGATCCTGCCAGCCTGAAATACAAGGTAGTGGCCTATGATTTCGGCATCAAGTACAACATCCTGCGCTGCCTGATCGATGCCGGTTGCGATGTGACCGTGGTACCAGCCGGTTTTTCGGCGGAAGATGCCCTGGCCATGCATCCGGACGGCATCTTCCTCAGTAACGGTCCTGGTGACCCGGAGCCGCTGGTCAACGTGCAGGCCGAAATTCGCAAGTTTATCGGTAAAATACCGGTCTTCGGCATCTGTTTGGGGCATCAGCTGCTCGGTCTTGCCCTGGGGGGTAAAACCATGAAGCTGCCTTTCGGTAACCATGGCTCCAACCTGCCGGTCATGGATATGCAGACCCGCAAGGTGGAGATCACCTCACAGAACCATGGTTTTGCGGTGGATCTGGATTCTTTGGGCGATGCTGCCTGCCTGGGACATGAAAACCTCAATGACCGGACGGTGGAAGGCATCCGTCATTGCGCACTGCCGGTTTTTTCGGTTCAACACCATCCGGAGGCTTCGCCCGGGCCGCATGATTCGCAGTATCTGTTTGGCAGGTTCGTAGAAATGATGGAGAAAAACAGGAACTAGGGATCAGGGACCAGGGACTGGTAAAAGCGTACAAAGGCTTTTGACCTTCTTGGTTCCCAGCCCCCAGTCCCCAGTCCCCATGCGTTATCATGATCTTTATAATTCAGGCGAATTGCTGCAGCGGGTGCGTGAGGCATATCAACGGTTGAATGCCTGCGACCTCTGTCCTCATGAGTGCGGTGTCAACCGCATCAAAGGAGAACGCGGGATATGCGGTGCCGCCTTGCAACCCAGGATCGCCTCGGCCAATGTGCATAAAGGGGAGGAGCCGCCCATTTCCGGAACCAGGGGGTCCGGCACCATTTTTTTCAGCGGCTGTTCGCTGAAGTGCCGTTTCTGCCAGAATTTCCCCATCAGCCAGCTGCTCAACGGCGAGGATATTACCGTCAAGGCGCTGGCGGAGCGCATTTTGCGGCTGCAGCGCCAGAAGGTGCACAACATCAACCTGGTCACCCCGACCCATTATCTGCCGCAGTTGCTGGCTGCCCTATATCAGGCCATACCGCAGGGGTTTTGCCGGCCGATCGTCTGGAATTCAAGCGGTTATGAAAAGGCGGATGTCCTGCAACTGCTGGATGGTGTGGTAGATGTGTACCTGCCGGACATGAAATATGCTGATGATGCTGTGGCAACACGGCTTTCTTCGGCTCCCGGGTATCGTGATGTCAACCGGGCGGCGGTTAGAGAAATGCTGAGACAGGTCGGGCATCTGCAGTTGGATGATGACGGCCTGGCTGTCAGGGGCTTGGTCATTCGTCACCTGGTGCTGCCCAACGGTCTCTCTGGTACGCGCGATACGCTGAAATGGATTGCGGAAAACCTGGGGACGGATACGCATATCTCCTTGATGAAGCAGTATTTTCCGGCACACAGGGCGCTTGAGACGGAAGGGATTGGTCGCAAGATCACCGATGAGGAGTACGAGCAGGCGCTGGAGTGGCTGGAGGAGTATGGGCTGGAAAACGGCTGGGTGCAGGATTAGATGAAAACGATCGGTTTGCTGATACTCTCCAACGTATTTATGACCTTTGCCTGGTATGCGCATCTGAAAAACCTGAGTACGCGTCCCTGGATTGTGGCCGTGCTGGTCAGCTGGGGTATTGCCTTTTTCGAGTATCTGCTGCAGGTGCCGGCAAATCGCATGGGATATGGGCGCTTTACACTGGCCCAGCTGAAGATCATGCAGGAGGTGATCACCCTGACGGTGTTTATCCCGTTTGCTGTATTTTACATGGGGGTGCCGCTCAAATGGGACTACCTGTGGGCAGGTTGTTGTCTGGCCGGAGCTGTGTTTTTTATCTTCAGATAATTATATAAAGGAGTTGGAGATGCCCAAGAGAACAGATATTGAAAAGATTCTGATTATCGGTTCCGGGCCGATTATCATCGGCCAGGCCTGCGAGTTCGACTATTCCGGTACCCAGGCCTGCAAGGCGTTGAGGGCGCTGGGCTACAAGATCGTGCTGGTGAACTCCAACCCGGCTACGATCATGACTGACCCGGCCATGGCTGACGCTACCTACATCGAACCGCTGAATGTCCCCTCCCTGACCGAGATTATTGTCAAGGAGCGTCCTGACGCACTGCTGCCCAACCTGGGCGGGCAGACCGGTCTCAATCTTTCCAGTGCGCTGGCCGAGGCGGGTGTGCTGGACAAGTACGGCGTCAAGGTGATCGGTGTCAATCTGGATGCTATCAAACGTGGTGAGGATCGTGAGACCTTCAAGCAGACCATGACCCAGTTGGGCATCGAAACCGCCCGCAGCGATGTGGCCCATACGCTGGAAGAGGCCAAGGCCGTAGCCGCTAGCATCGGGTTGCCGGTGGTGATCCGCCCTGCTTACACCATGGGGGGTACCGGCGGTGGTTTTGCCTATAACATGGAGGAGTTCGAGACCATCGTCAGCCGTGGACTTTCGGCCAGTCCGGTCAGCCAGGTGCTGGTGGAGGAGTCGGTATTGGGATGGGAAGAACTGGAGCTGGAGGTGGTGCGCGATGCCAGGAACCAGAAGATCACGGTCTGTTTCATCGAGAACGTCGATGCCATGGGGGTTCATACCGGTGATTCCTACTGTACAGCCCCGATGCTGACCATCTCCCAAGAGCTGCAGGATCGCTTGCAGGATTACGCCTATCGCATCGTAGATGCCATCGAGGTAATCGGCGGCACTAACGTGCAGTTTGCCCATGATCCCAAAACCGGCCGGGTGGTGGTGATTGAGATCAATCCTCGCACATCCCGTTCTTCCGCGTTGGCGTCCAAGGCCACCGGATTTCCCATTGCACTGGTTTCATCCATGCTGGCCGCTGGTCTGACCCTGGACGAGATACCTTACTGGCGTGACGGTTCGCTGGAAAAATATACCCCGTCCGGTGACTACGTGGTAGTCAAGTTTGCCCGCTGGGCCTTTGAGAAGTTCAAGGGGGTGGAGGACAAGCTGGGTACCCAGATGCGTGCGGTGGGCGAGGTGATGAGCATCGGCAAGAACTATAAGGAGGCCATGCAGAAAGCGATCCGCTCGCTTGAAAATGGTCGCTATGGCCTCGGTTTTGCCAGGGATTTCAACAACAGAAGTCTGGAAGAGCTGATGGAGATGCTGGCCGAACCGTCCAGTGAGCGCCAGTTCATCCTCTACGAGGCGCTGCGCAAGGGAGCTGATATCGATGAGCTGCACAAGCGCACCCATATTAAGGCCTGGTTCCTTCAGCAGATGAAGGAACTGGTGGAACTGGAAGAGGCGATCCTGCAGCACAAAGGCGGTAAGCTGCCTGATGAGCTGTTGCGACAGGCCAAAAAGGACGGTTTTGCCGACCGTTATCTGGCCCAGATCCTTTGTATTCCAGAGTGGCATATCCGTGAGCAGCGCATCGCCCTGGGCATGGCCGAGGCTTGGGAACCAGTGCCGGTCAGCGGTGTGGAAAACGCAGCCTATTATTTCTCCACATACAATGCCGCCGACATTGTCGCGTCATCCGACCGCAAGAAGATTATGGTGTTGGGTGGCGGCCCCAACCGCATCGGCCAAGGGATCGAGTTCGACTACTGCTGCGTGCACACGGCCTTTGCCCTCAAGGAGGCCGGCTATGAGACCATCATGGTCAACTGCAACCCCGAAACGGTTTCCACCGACTATGATACCTCGGACAAACTCTATTTCGAACCGCTGACAGTTGAGGATGTACTCTCCATCTATCAGAAGGAACAGCCGGAAGGCGTACTGGTGCAGTTCGGCGGTCAGACGCCGCTCAATATTGCCCGCCAGCTGCAGGATGCCGGGGTCCGCATCATCGGCACCTCGCCAGATACCATTGATCTGGCAGAGGACCGCGAACTGTTCAACGCCATGATGCAGAAGCTTGCCATCCCCCAACCGGAGTCCGGCATGGCCAGCAACATGACGCAAGCGCTGGAAATCGCCAGCCGCATTGGCTATCCCTTGATAGTGCGCCCCTCCTATGTGCTGGGTGGCCGGGCCATGGAGGTGGTGCATGACGAGAGCATGCTGCGCGAATATCTCTCCAAGGCGGTGGATGTCACGCCGGAGCGCCCCATACTGATCGACCGCTTCCTGCAGAACGCTATCGAGGCCGAGGCCGATGCCATAAGTGACGGCAGCGATGCCTTTGTGCCGGCTGTGATGGAGCATATTGAAATGGCCGGTGTACATTCCGGTGATTCGGCCTGTGTGATACCGCCGGTCAATATCCCGGCCAGGCATATCGCCACCATCGAGGAGTATACCCGCCGCATTGCCGTGGAGATGGGTGTGGTCGGGCTGATGAATATCCAGTACGCCATTGCGGATGACAAGGTCTATGTCATTGAGGCCAATCCGCGGGCCAGCCGCACCGTGCCGCTGGTTTCCAAGGTCTGCAATATCCCCATGCCGCGTGTGGCGGTTCAGGTGATGCTTGGCAGGAAGCTGGGAGAGCTGGGGCTGGCGCAGAAGAACTTCGCTCATTTCGGGGTCAAGGAGGCGGTCTTCCCCTTCAACATGTTCCCGGAGGTTGATCCGGTGCTGGGACCGGAGATGCGCTCCACCGGGGAGGTCCTAGGTCTGGCTGCTTCGTACGGGATGGCCTTCTACAAGGCCCAGGAAGGGGCAGGCGGCGCGCTGCCGCTGGACGGCACGGTACTGATCACCGTGGCCGAACATGACAGGGCCAAGGCGCTGGAAGCCGCCCGCCGCTTTGCAGCGCTTGGTTTCAGCATCATGGCGACCAAGGGTACTGCTGAATACCTGAACAATCACGGTGTCACTGCCGTAGCGGCGCTCAAGATGCACGAAGGCCGCCCCAACGTGGCGGATGCCATCAAGAATGGCATGGTCAGTCTGGTGATCAACACCCCGTCAGGTAAAACCAGTATTCATGATGACTCCTACATCCGCAAGGCAGCCATCAAACACAAAATCCCCTATATTACCACCATCTCTGCCGCCATGGCCGCTGTCGAAGGGATTGCCGCCAGGAAACAGGGTAAGGAACAGGTCAAAAGCCTGCAGGAATATCACGCTTCAATTAACTAAGGAGTTTCAGTAAATGCCCAAAAGAACAGATATACACAAGATTCTGATTATCGGCGCCGGCCCGATTGTCATCGGTCAGGCCTGCGAATTCGATTATTCCGGCACCCAGGCTTGCAAGGCCCTCAAGGAAGAGGGGTACGAGGTGGTGCTGCTGAACAGTAATCCGGCTACCATCATGACGGACCCGGATTTTGCCGATCGCACCTATGTGGAGCCGGTCACTCCAGAGATCCTGGCCAGGATTATCGAGAAGGAACGCCCGGATGCTGTGCTGCCCACCCTGGGCGGCCAGACGGCGCTGAATACGGCGGTTGCCGTTGCCGAGGCCGGGGTGCTGGACAAATTTGGCGTGGAGCTGATCGGCGCCAAGCTGCCGGCCATCAAAAAGGCCGAGGACCGTACCCTCTTCAAACAGGCCATGGAGAAGATCGGGCTTTCCGTGCCCCGTTCAGGTCTGGCGCACAACCGCCAGGAGGCTATGGATGTGGTCAAGAACGTGGGCTTCCCGGCCATTATCCGTCCTTCATTCACGCTGGGCGGTACCGGCGGTGGCATTGCCTACAACATGGAAGAGTACGAGCGCATGGCCCTGGCCGGTATCGATGCCTCTCCGACCGACGAAATCCTGGTGGAGGAATCGGTGATTGGCTGGAAGGAGTACGAGCTGGAGGTGATGCGTGATACTGCTGACAACGTGGTGATCATCTGCTCCATCGAGAACTTCGACCCGATGGGCGTGCATACCGGCGATTCCATCACGGTGGCGCCGGCCCAGACTCTGACCGACAAGGAGTACCAGATCCTGCGGGATGCTGCGCTGAAGATCATCCGCGAGATCGGCGTTGATACGGGCGGTTCAAACATCCAGTTCGGCATCAATCCAAAGAACGGCCGCCTGGTGGTGATCGAGATGAACCCGCGTGTCTCGCGTTCTTCGGCCCTGGCATCCAAGGCCACCGGCTTCCCGATCGCCAAGATCGCGGCCAAGCTGGCTGTCGGTTACACCCTGGATGAAGTGACTAACGATATCACCCGCGAGACCCCGGCCTGTTTCGAGCCGGCCATCGACTATGTGGTTACCAAGATTCCCCGCTTTACCTTTGAGAAATTCCCTTCAGCCGATGCCACCCTGACCACCCAGATGAAGTCGGTGGGCGAGGTCATGTCTATCGGCCGTACCTTCAAGGAGTCTTTCCAGAAGGCGCTGCGTTCTCTGGAGATCGGTGTCTGTGGTTTTGATTCAAGGCTGTTTGATCTGTCAGCGAATAGCTGCCGCCCCCTGACCGAAAAGGAACAGCAGTTGCTGGCCGAGAAACTGCGCACACCCAATGCCGAACGCCTCTGGTATCTGGGCGATGCAATGCGTAGCGGCATGAGCATTGAGGAGCTCTACAGGCATACTGCCATTGACCCGTGGTTTTTGAATAATCTCCGTCAGATCATCGAGTTTGAAGGAACCATCAGGCAGGCCAGGGCTGCCTCCGGGGAAGCTCAGAAAGAGGTGATCAAAGCAGCCAAACAGATGGGCTTCTCCGACAGATTTATCTCCATGTTGTGGGGCATGGGCGAGGACGAGGTGCGCGCGCTGCGACTGTCACTGGGGATCCGCCCGGTTTACAAACGTGTCGATACCTGTGCCGCCGAGTTTGTGGCCTATACCCCCTACCTGTACTCTACCTATGAAGAGGAGTGCGAAGCAGAGCCGACCGATCGCCAGAAGATCATGATCCTGGGCGGTGGCCCCAACCGCATCGGCCAGGGGATCGAGTTCGACTACTGCTGCGTGCATGGTGTGTTTGCCCTGACAGAGGACGGGTACGAGACGATCATGGTCAACTGTAACCCGGAAACCGTATCCACTGATTACGATACCTCTGATCGTCTCTACTTTGAGCCGCTGACCCTAGAGGATGTGCTGTCCATCGTGGCCGTTGAAAAACCGGTGGGCGTGATCGTGCAGTTCGGCGGCCAGACACCGCTCAAGCTGTCAGTGGCGCTGGAAAAGGCCGGTGTCCCGATTATCGGTACATCGCCTGATGCCATCGACCGCGCCGAAGACCGTGAGCGCTTTCAGGAGATGCTGCACAAGCTGGGGCTGCGTCAGCCGGAGAACGGCACTGCCCGCTCCTTTGAAGAGGCGGAAAAGGTGGCCGGTCGCATCGGTTATCCGGTGGTGGTCCGCCCTTCCTATGTACTGGGTGGGCGCGCCATGGAAATCGTCTATGACGTGGAAAACCTGCAGCGTTACATGCGCACTGCCGTGCAGGCCTCACCGGAGCATCCGATCCTGATTGACAAGTTCCTGGATAATGCCATCGAGATCGATGTGGACGCGCTGTGTGACGGCACTGATGTGGTCATCGGCGGTATCATGGAACATATCGAGGAGGCCGGCATCCATTCTGGTGATTCGGCCTGTTCGCTACCCCCTTATTCCGTGTCGGAGGAACTGGTGGCCGAGGTGCGCCGACAGACAGCATTGATGGCCCTGGAGCTGCATGTCAAGGGGCTGATGAATGTGCAGTACGCCATCAAGGATGGCGATGTGTATATCCTGGAAGTCAATCCGCGCGCTTCCCGTACCGCACCGTTTGTTTCCAAGGCCACCGGCCGGCCGCTGGCCAAGATTGCCGCCAGGGTTATGGCCGGCAAAACGCTCAAGCAGTTGGGGGTTGCCGGTGATATCGTACCCAAGCATGTCTCGGTCAAGGAAGCGGTCTTCCCCTTTGTCAAGTTCCCCGGCGTGGATACGCTGCTGGGGCCGGAGATGAAGTCCACCGGCGAGGTCATGGGCATTGGCGATACCTTTGCCGAGGCCTTTGGCAAGGCGCAGCTCGGGGCCAATGTGAAACTGCCTCTTTCCGGTAACGTATTCATCAGTGTTCGCGATGCAGACAAGAAACATGTTGTCTCAGTCGCTGAAAAGTTGTATAAAGCCGGTTTTGGAATCGTTGCAACCGGCGGCACGGCCACATGCCTGTCGGAGCACGGCATCCAGGTCAAGCGGGTAAACAAGGTGCTGGAAGGACGTCCGCACATTGTGGACTCCATCAAAAACGGCGAAATCAGTCTGGTGGTCAACACCACCCAAGGGGCGCAGGCTGTGGCTGATTCCTTCTCCATTCGCCGTGAAGCCCTGATGCATAACATTGCCTACTATACAACCATTGCCGGTGCCAAGGCTGTTGTGGACAGTATTGTTGCCCTGAAAGAAAAGGAAACGACTGTAAAGCCATTACAGGAATACCTGAATTAGGAGTAAAAAGTGTCACATTCTGTACCGTTAACCCGTGAAAGCTACGATGCACTGCAGGAAGAACTGAAAAAGCTGATCCGCATTGAGCGTCCCAAGGTCATCCAGGACATTGCCGAGGCCCGTTCCCACGGAGACCTGTCGGAAAATGCCGAATACGATGCCGCCAAGAACAGACAGGCCTTTATCGAAGGGCGCATTGCAGATCTGAACGGCAAACTGGCCAGGGCCTATGTGGTTGACCTTTCTAACATGAAACCGGACAAGGTGGTTTTCGGTGCCACAGTGACCCTTTATGATACGGCTACGGAAGATGAGCTCACCTACAAGATCGTAGGTGAGGACGAGGCCGACATCAAGCTGAGCAAGATTTCCTGCTCTTCGCCGGTGGGCAAGGCGCTGATTGGCCACAAGCTGGATGATTCCGTGAAGATCAAGGTGCCGTCAGGCGTCAAGGAATACGAAATTATCGATATCAAATATGAGTAGATGCTCTAAATAACAGGGAGAGATCACATGGCAGACAAGATCATTAAGGATATGACATTTTTCGAGATTATGAGCAAGTATCCCCAGGCGGTAAAGGTGCTGCAGAAGTACCACATGGGCTGTATCGGCTGCATGGGTGCACAGAACGAAACCCTGGCGCAGGGTGCCAATGCTCATGGTGTTGATCTGGAAGCTCTGCTCGCCGATTTGAATGAGGCTGCAGCGGCTTGACACGCTTGGCGATATCATGAAAGATGAAACCCTCACGGAACCTGTTTCCTGAGGGTTTTGTTTTGCTGCATAATGAACACAGACCGAAGGAGCTATATATGATTGATCAAAAACAGGAAGCATACCTGAGGGAATGGCAGGCTGTTGCTGAATGTGCAGAACGCATGCTGCCAGTGGTAGGACGCATGTACCGGGACAACAATGTGGTTGCCACGGTATACGGACGTTCTTTGGTGAACTGCTCGGCTGTAGATATCCTTAAATCACACCGGATTGCCCGCCAGATACTTGATACAGAACTCTCCATCCTGGATACGTGGCCGATCCTGGAGGCTGTTTCACAGCTGGATCTGGCGACATCAAGGATTGATATCGGCAAGCTGACGGTTAAATATCTAAAGCTGACTGAAAAGATGACAGTGGGTGAATTCGTGCGTCGGGAACTGATATCTATCAATACCGGTCACAGCGCCATACTCAGCGAACCACAGGATGTGGTGCTTTACGGTTTCGGGCGTATCGGACGTCTGCTGACGCGCATCCTGATCGAAAAATCGGGCAGTGGCGAAAAGTTGCGTTTGCGCGCTGTAGTGGTCAGGAAAGGCGGGGCAGACGATCTGCAAAAACGTGCGGCCCTGTTACTCAGAGATTCTGTGCATGGGCCGTTTAACGGCATCATCACCATCGACATGGAAGAAAATGCCATCATTGCCAATGGTAACATGATCCGGATCATCTATGCTGATGCACCGGAGCATGTGGACTACACAAGCTATGGTATCAACAACGCCATACTTGTGGACAATACAGGCAAATGGCGCGACCGGGAAGGACTTGGCAAGCATCTAAAGGCCCGTGGAATCAGCAACGTGCTGCTGACCGCCCCCGGCAAGGGCGATATTCCCAACATTGTCGCCGGTATTAATGACCGGATTACAGCTGATGAACATATCTGGTCGGCGGCCAGTTGTACTACCAACGCCATCGTACCGGTGCTCAAGGCGGTCAATGACCGTTTCGGCATTGTATCCGGTCATGTGGAGACCTGCCACTCCTTTACTAACGACCAGAACCTGATTGATAACTATCACAAGGATTCCAGGCGTGGACGGAGTGCACCGCTGAATATGGTCATCACTGAAACCGGGGCTGCCAAGGCGGTGGCCAAGGCGTTGCCGGAACTGGCCGGCAAGCTGACCGGAAACGCCATCCGTGTGCCTACGCCCAACGTGTCTCTGGCGATCTTGAATCTGGAGCTTGCCGAAGCTACAGACAAGGTAGCGCTCAATAACTATCTGCGTGATATTTCGCTGGACTCGCCTCTGCAGAACCAGATTGACTACACCAACTCTCCCGAGGTGGTTTCCAGCGATTTTGTGGGTTCCAGATATGCGGGTGTGGTTGACTCCACGGCCACGATTGTGGAGGGACAGCGTTGCGTGCTGTACGTCTGGTATGACAATGAGTTCGGCTACAGTTGTCAGGTGGTGCGGGTGATTCAGAAAATGGCAGGACTGGAGTTGCCCTGTCTGCCAGCATAATTTACTCGGACTGTGATGTCTGATTGCAAGAGTGGGGCTGCCTTTATGGTAGCCCCTTTGTGTTTAGGCCAAAACAATCCTCTGCTGTCTATGCGGCTATGTGTGAAAAATGGTGTGATTCGTTGCGACGTTGCGCCGCCCGAGAGTCCTTATTTCATCAGCTCCAGGGTGAGCCAGGGAATCAGGTTGAAGACAATGAAGAGGATCTTGTACAGCCCGATCAGCGAGTAGACCGTTCCATTGAATGATTCCCGAGAGATGGGGAACCAGCGGCTGTGCAGCTTGTAGACAAGGTCACCGGCAACGGCACAGAACAGGAAGGAAAAGATCAGTAACCCACCGTTAAGCATCGCACACCACATCAGAAACTGTTTTACGTCATAAAGATCCATAAAATCCTCCATAGCGTCAACGGGCGGTTATCATCAATGTGGAAGTGCCATGGGCGACCAGTTTGCCCTGGTGGTTGGTGATGGTGATTCTGAGACTGGCAACGCGTCGGCCGAGATGAATCAGCTCAGATCTGGCGGTGAGCATATCACCGACTGCAGCGGGGCGAATATAGTTGAGGTTCAGGTTGGTGGTGGTGCAGGCCAGTCCGGAAGGAAACAATGGCCGGGGAAAGAAGGAAACTGTGTCGGCCAGGGTGGCGATCAGTCCTCCATGGGCGCCGCCGATGTAGTTTCTGTGCTTGTCGCCGACAGTGACCTGCATGACGGCATGGCTGTCGCCGATCTCAGTGCAGCGGATATCCAGGGTGACCAGCATTGGTATGGCGCTGGCTGATTCGACTGTGGCTGGTTTGACGTGTTCCATAGTCACCTCTGGCGATATTTCTGCGTTTCTACATGGGCAAATGTGTTAGGACATTTTCCAATTCCATTGTTTGAGCAGCTTGCGCACTACCGGAGCAACAATCAGGCCGCTGACCAGCGGCAGCCCCAGCTGTGCCCATTCCATCTTGTTAAAGACCTGCTGCAATGGATCGGGCAGGTTGCCGAGCACGCACATCTGGTACAGAATTGAGATGGGGAATACTACGGTATTCATGAACAGCGCAAAGGCCAGTCCGGCGATGGTGATATCAGCAATCATTACGGCAAGCGCAGCGCCCAGGGCGGCAAACATGATGTCAAAATGCAGCTGGCCGGCGAACAGCGGCATGACCAGGGAGAAAAAGGCCAGGGCAAAGTATGCGGCCACCCTTCGTCCAAAGAGTGACTCTATGCCCTTGACATACTGGTTTTCCAGGAAGGCGGGCACAAGCACGGCAACAGCAAGGATTATCAGGGCGATATAGATCAGTAGCATGAAATGTTTTGCCTTTCAGGTTTGTTTTTGGCCGCATAGTGCGGCACGATCAGGTATCAACCTTATAGCGGATTTTTCGGTTTAATTCAAACTCCGTCTGTGTGGCCCCGCAAAATGAGATGCTGGCATGAAAGACCCTGCCGGTGTGTCCTCACGGCAGGGTCTTGTTTGAATAAATCATTACTGCAGCGCATGCTGTGTGTTATTTGAAGCCTTTGATGCCTTCCGGCAGCTCGCTCTCCTCGGTGCGCACATATCCTCGCAGCCCCATGCACTCCTTCATGCGTTCAAAGATGACATCCTTGTTGCCGCGTTTGTCCATGTAGCGGGCGTATTTGGCCGACTGTTCCTCGCACTGTAGATGATCCTGTTTGAATGTAGCCACATCTTTGCCTGGCTGATACCAGACGTAACTGGCGCTGCCGCAGCCGCCCAGGGCCATCATGATGGTGGCGGCCAGTGCAACCAGCACAAGCTTGGCGATGAGTTTATCCGATATCTTTATCATTTTTGCCTCCGTTGGATTGATTTGTTGTCCGGCCATTACTTGCACGGATTCTTGGAATGAGCAGCATTGGTCGCACTGGGGTTGCCAAAGTGAAATTCACTCTTGTTGCTGTTGCCCCAGGCAATACTGCTGATCGAAGGGACTGAACAGGAATCGTCATTGGGCTTCTGCAGGCCGCTGTCTTTGTCATACAGCATGGTGCAGGTCATGTAGCTGTCCGCATCGCCGCTCTTTATCGGCATGCATTTGGTTTTCAGTGTCAGCTTGTCACCGTCCTTGATGTTGACTTTTATCGGAGTGCCGCCGGTATTATAGGAAATAGCCTCTCCGCTGCTGACCTGATAAGAGCCTGACGTGTCGTTGTTGGGATAGATGGTGAAGTTGCCGCCACTGGCGCCTTTGCATGCCTCAGTGCTGGGCACACCCATGCCCAGGTACTTCCTGAGATTTTTGCCATCCCAGGCATATCCGCAGAAATATGCTTGGTAGCAATCCTTCACGGCTGTGCCGCTGCCATCGTCTTCAAACTGCTTTGTGGCACTATTGTATTTTGTGCCCACCGGAATCAGTCCGAATGAGGCATCGTAGGTCATCTGGCATGTCCTTCTGATGGCAGCGCCGGAGCCGCAGTTATCTTTGATGACAACCGTGTCCTTGTCACTGACCTTGAATTTAATCTTTTCTGTTGTAAACGGGATAGCGTCATTGTTGCCGACCTTGATAGTGCCACTGAATGGCTTGGACTGGTCAGGGGCCAGGGTCATGGTGGAGGCATTGGTCCCGGCTGGGCGTTTGCTGAAGGTGACGGTGAAACCGGTGATTTCGGAAGATTTGCAGTTGCCAAGGCTGCCGGCGTCATCGTACTGCCAGGTATAGGCGCCTGGACAGACCGGCTTGATGGTGTTCACATAAACCTTTGAATCGTTGTCCCATAAGAACTTGCAGCCGGCTGCGTTGTCGACGCAGACAACCTGTGCCTTGGCGAGTTCATCGTCGGCATAATCGCCCTTGTTTAGGGCCAGCGGCGAGCAGCCTGCCGATTTGATATCCCCGTTGGGGGGATAGCTGTTTGGGCAGGCGGTCTTGTTGTCTTTAGCACACTGGTTGCCGCATCCGCATGTATTGGGATCGCTGGACGCACATTTGGCTGCCAGAATGTAGTACTGCTGTTCTTTCATGAAAGCAGGGTGCTGGATCTCATACATCTTGTACGGGGCCAGGCAGACGCCGTCTACAAATCCGCCTCCTAGCGGGCAGGAAGGCAGGGTGCTGCAGCCGACGGTTTTTATGCATGTACTCTCTGTGGTTGTATTGATGGTGACCTGTACCGGGAAGTTGTAGCCGTCCACATAGCTGACGTTGTACCAGGTCTGGCCGTTATCGTCGTCCATCGTGAATTCCGCCAGCGATGCTGGCTGGTTGCCGGTAGTACAGATCTTGTTTGCGCAGGAACTGCTGCCGTCATCGTCCCGGCAGCAGTCGCCCGTATCGCATTTGTTCTTGTCGTTGCAGCCTGTCCTGGCCACAAAGCGTCCGTTGAAGCCGAGCGGCGCGCACCAACTGCGGGTAGCTCCGGCAGGCAGCTTCCAGTCAGGGAAATTGGCTGGAGGCGCGACACCCTTGGCCAGCTTGCCCATCCAGACCCCCAGGTAGATATCCTCCCCGGAATTGTTGACAAAGCTCATGGGGTGGCAGTTGTCGCTTTTGGCAGCCAACTTGACCGCTGGGCGTATGGTCTTGGCCTCAAGGCATTCGGCCACATGCTTGTCAAACAGCTCCTGATCCCCGGCCTTGTCCAGATTGTAGGTGTATTCGGCTGCCGCCTGCTGGCAGTCATAGAGGTTCTTTCTGGCGGCCAGGTCTTCATTCGCTGCAAAGGCGGGAAGGGCCAGGCTGGCTAATAAAAGACTGATGCCGGTCACACGCGATACGACTCGGGAGATTTGACTGCACATGTGAACTCCTTTCGTGCTGCACTATTTGTCGATGTCTATGGGGCTGGAGAACTGGCAACTGTGCAAGAGGGAATTGTCTGCCAGGGTTTGTAAATCTGGTCGGAAACGATGATAAGTATATCCTTAATTGAGCAGATTTCAATTGTTCAACGCGTATCAAATTTTGTCCAATCCAGCTGTTCGCGCTAAGCCTTTTTGACATACTCTGATTTTAGCTGCATGGCACCGATGCCGTCGATCTTGCAGTCTATATCATGATCTCCCGAGACAATCCGGATGTTTCGGACCTTGGTTCCTACCTTGACGACAGATGATGAACCTTTGATTTTCAAATCCTTGATAACGGTAACCGAGTCGCCGTCTTGCAGCTGATTGCCGAATGCATCACGGACGGTGGCGGCAGTTTCTTCATCTGGTGCGGTCTTGATCGGCCACTCGTTGGCGCATTCCGGGCAGACGTACATTTCGCCGTCTTCGTAAGTATATTCAGAACTGCATGTCGGGCATTTAGGTGGTGTAGTCATTGGATTCCTTTGCATTGTGGTGAGTGTAATTTTGACCAATGTACACTAAAGCCGCCTTAAAATGAACGCGAGATATGAAAAATTGTGGGGGACAGAATCAGCAACAGGTTGTATAACAGAAACGTTCCCAACACCGTTTTAGATCTTAAGGGCAACGGTCTTGGGTGTTTGTGCCAGCATTGCTATCATCGTTAAATCACAAACATCTGGCTAAATCAATATCAGGAGGGCAGGGTATGGCTTTCAAAACATCACTGGATGAAGGCATCATCACGTTCACTTTTGACAACAACGGCTACAATTCCATTACTTCCGAGGTGCTGCAGGGGCTGCATGAGGCCGTAAGGCAAGCCAACCTGGATGATAATATCAAGGGAATCATCATTACCGGGCAGGGGCGCATCTTTTCCAGTGGCTATGAGCTGGGCACCTTCATCGCATTCAAGGATGTTGCTGATTGTCTGGAGTGGGGACGCATGCGGGAGTCCGTAATGTATGACCTGTTTACATGTAAAAAGCCGGTAATCGCTGCCATTAACGGGCATGCCATGGCGGCCGGCCTGATCGTGGTCATGGCGGCGGATTACCGGATTTGCGTTAACAGTCCGAAGATCAAGATGGGTATGCCCGAGATCAACATCGGTATTCCACTGAGCAATACTGAGGCTGAAATCATCAAGTTCGGATTCGACAGCGGCAAGAACTACCGCGACATGATGTTCACCGGCGTCCAGATCAATCCGGAAGTTGCCTTGCAAAAGGGGGTGGTGGACGAGCTGGCGGCAGATGAGGCGGAATTGCTGGAAAAGGCGAAGGCAAAGATCAACGTCATGATGGATGCCCCCGGCCGGGCGTTTGTCATGTTGAAACAGGTGCAGAAACGGCATGTGGCCGACTATATCCAGGCAAACAGCTCGAAATTTGACTGGCAGGGTTACGCCGCATGCTTTTTCAAAGAACAGGTTGTGGCAGCGATGAAAAAGATCAAGGCCTCAATGGGATAGCAGTTGTTCAAGTGTATAATCAACCCGGTCTGCGAGTGTTGATGTGAGTAATGCATTTTTGTAAACATACATGAAATATTAGATATGTTTTTGTTTTCTATAGTCTGCAGGATTTATGATTAAAAGGCTTCTCATTGTACGCTGATCATGCTAGGTAATTTATGTTTCAGATAAAAGCAAGGTTTACGCAATAAGCAGATACCTTCTGTTGAAACTATTTTATTAAAGCGAGGTCTGGCAGCATGATTATGCCTCAGTTGGTTGACGCGTTTTATTCCACCCTGCCATCATTGACTAATTGGATTAACACGGTGCTTGAAGTCAGCAAGAATCAAGCAGTGCCAGTGTTAAGCCTTGAATTTCCAAGGCTTAACAACCTGTTGCCCAATGATCTGCTGGCCAGGACAAAAGTGGTCCTGGTGCCAGGGCAGGTGCCAATACCTTCATTTGCTGACATGGGGCTGCCCAATGTCGGTAATATATCAAACCAGCATCTTTCCGGAGTAACTTACAAAGATACATTCTTCATAAACGAAAGCTTGCGCTACGCAGAAGGGTTATATTTTCATGAGCTGGTTCATGCCATTCAGTGGGAGCATTTAGGAGAAGCGGATTTTCTGCTGACCTACGGGGCTACGCTTTACCAGTATGGTTATGAAAATAACCCATTTGAGCTGATGGCATACAAATATCAGAACAAGTTTGATACGAATAGCCTGTCACCACTGGTCGTTGATCAGATAAAAAGTGAAACAGACTTTTTGTGTAAGGCCTATAAGCCGTTCCTGAGTAAGGAAATGTAGCTGTTTTAAGTGTGAAATTGAAAATTGCTGGAACAGACAATTAGAAAACTGTGTTTGGTCGTGAATTGATACAAACAAAAAAAGGACTCAAGCAATTAAGCCTAAGTCCTTGTTTTTGTTGGCGCGCTTGGAGCGATTCGAACGCCCGACCTACGGATTCGTAGTCCGTATCAGGAATAGACAAAAGGGTATTATAGTGTATCGAAATGTTGCAAAAACAAAATAAATCAATCTGTTATTGGAATACGAACCTGTTATCTAAACAATATGCGACACATAAATACTGTTTGTGATTGACACATGACATGACACATGATTGATCACGGCTTCCAAAGTTCATTATTTGAGTTTAGTCCTGCACTATAGCGCTCATTTGTTCTTCAATGCTTTTCTGGCGCGTTAGGATTTTGTTCCAAGGTCTTCTGTAATAGACCTGTGTTGCTGGATGAATATTATGTTTTTTGACACACTTTTAACCTCTAAATACGTTTAGGTCAAGTGATTTTAGCTAGTTAACTTTAGTTGCCATGTATGTCTACATATTGTCTGTATTTATTGTGCCACACAATAACCTAGCATTGACATTGCATAATAAACTAGTTACTGTGAAGCACAATAATCTAGCATGAATGAGGTGTGCAATGGCAACAACACCCGCACAACGTAAGCTTGCCGAAGCTCTGACAGCACTGAAACAATTACAAGATAACGGTAAAACAGCCATAAAGTCTGGGGACCTGACCCGCTTTCATCGGGAAAGCCTTGTCAAAAATGGTTTCCTGAGACCAATCGTCAAAGGGTGGTATATGCCGTGTCGACCAGGTGAAGGAGTCGGAGACAGCACTCCCTGGTATGCTGCAATGCGCGACTTCATCCAGGGGTATTGCACGGAGCGTTTTGGTGATCAATGGCATGTATCAGCAGAATACTCTTTATTACTGCACACTGGGAAGACAATTACGCCGCAGCAAGTTGTGATTCATACACCACTCGGGCAGAACTGTCTGCTGAAACTGCCTGACAACTGTTCAATTCTGGATTACAAGACCAGGGATTTCACCCCAGCAAGCAAAATACAGTTCGTGGAGAAGATTCGTGCTTTGATTCTTCCCTTGGCACTCATTCGCGTTCCAGAGGCTTTTTACATCAATTATGCCCAGGATGCCCATATTGCTCTCCATCAGTTGCGGGACGCTTCGGATCTCAACAGGGAACTGCTTGAAGGGGGCCATAGTACAATTGCCGGGCGCCTGGCTGGTGCTTTGCGGGCATCTGGACGCGAAGATCTGGCAGATGATGTGCTGGCTACCATGCGTTCTGCAGGATATGTGGTTGCGGAGTCAAATCCCTTTCGAGTTTCGCCACCTAGCCTTGTGTTTTCCAGAGCTCAATCACCATACGTGCTGCGCGTGCGTCTCATGTGGCAGGCGATGCGTGAAAACGTTCTGAACTCTTTCCCGCCAGAGCCTGGTATTCCGGGTGACATTGAGAAGTTCATGGAAGCGGTGGAAGAAAACTACCAAACGGATGCCTATCACTCGCTTTCAATCGAAGGTTATCGTGTTACCCCGGAACTTATTCAGAAGGTTGCTACCGGCGACTGGAACCCGGACAGTAATGATTCTGACGCAGAATTGAAGAACGCCATGGCGGCACATGGCTACTGGCTGGCGCACAACGCAGTTAAGACCACTATCAGAAGTATTTTGTCTGGAACAAACCCAGGGGTGGCTTTTCGTCGGGATCATGCCGGATGGTATCGTAATCTCTTTGCACCCAATGTGGATGCCGGCTTCCTGAAACCGGCTGATCTGGCCGGTTACAGGACAGACAAGGTCTTTATCAGGGGAGCGACACATGTTCCACCTTCACAGGATGCAGTTCGTGACATGATGCCGGAACTGTGTGACCTGCTGGAAGCTGAACCCAATGCAGCCGTGCGGGCTGTGATGGGACATTTTCTGTTTGTATACATCCACCCTTATTTTGACGGCAATGGAAGATTGGGGCGATTTCTGATGAATGCCATGCTTGCTTCCGGTGGTTATCCGTGGACGGTGGTACGGGTTGAACAGAGGCCAGAGTATATGGCAGCACTTGAGGCAGCTAGTTCGCAAGGGGAGATTAAATCGTTTGCGGAGTTTATTGCCGGTTCGATGCGCTAACACAGAGATTCAGATGATGACAGGTTTTATCATTACTTTGTTAATCGGAGAGTCGAGTCGTCGAGAGCTTTTCGGCTCTGCTGTCCGACAATGTTCTATATCTACTCTCAGTTTCTCATCGGTCAATGTTGCTTGACCAACTCCAATCCTTCCAACGATGCTGGCGTCAGTTGGTCCGGCACCTCTTTATATGGGCAAACCGTTATTGCTGGCGCAGTGTTTGCAAACCTCCTATTACAATGATGTTAAACTTCATTTTTAGGAGCTTAGGATGAAAACTGAGTTTGGTAAGATTCTGCCATTGATGGCAAAATGTGATCAGATGAATGCAGAGCATACATCCAACATACACAGGTGTTTTGTTCGGCAGAACAGAAAATTTTTGCAACCAATCGAAGCCCAGGCCGATGCGCGCGTGAAGAGAGATTATCCCAGCATATGCCCAATAGCATTAGGGCTGGTTTTTTTAAAGTCGCTCAATACTGGCCCTGCTGACTATAAACTGTATCAGGGTGATATCATGATCATGATGGTCAGTCTGCTGGCAGCGGCAATTCGTGATGTTGCAGCAGAGTATGGACTCGAGTGCCTTTGTGACGAGATCAACCTGAGCCTTGTGACAGAGGATTATGCAGGTGGCGTTAAGTGTAAGTACATCCCACATCCAGCTGATGCTCCAAAATTCAAGGCAATCATCATGGGGAATACTGCCGGAGGCGCATGCGCGGCTGGCAGTGGAGTGTTAAAAACGTATCGATACTTCTATGACCGTATCAAAGCCGCCTGCAGCTCGACAGCAAACGCCGAAAATTATTTGAAGGCTCTGTTCGACGTGTTGGACGATGGCCTCGTGCATATATCCATTGCGCCTTAGTTTCAGGAAGCGGCAAAGTCACATCGGCCGCTCTTGATATTTATTGAATCTGCCCCTATCAGCCAACCGGTTGTGGGGGCATTTTTGTATTTTGGGTGACCAGTGGCGGATATATACGCAGTATATGCAAAGTCGCAAACGTGGGTTTTTGCGTCTGAAACGAGAATTAGGGGCAAATTCTTAATGGTACAGTGGGGTGTTAAGTAACGTAGTTACTTGGATGGTAGCAAACGTGGGGGTAAAGGACCAAAGCTATCCTGTATCCTGGCAATACTATTATAGTATGTGGGGCTGCCGGCTAAGGCCCATGCAGGCTGCGTTTGTGTTGTAAGCGACTTCAGTGTCCAGACAGCACGGCTGCCGATCATGAGGCCGACGAAAATTATCCTGCTGGGTGGGGCGTTCCAGCGATTGAAACTGATGGAATTGCATTGAGTGGGAACAGTAATTACTGTATATATGCAGTATGCGTACAAAACGATCCGAGCTCATCGAAATCAACCTGTATCTCGGCCAGGAGATGCATACCCAGCTGCAACGGCTGCAGGACGCTGGTCTGAGCATGTCAGCGGTTGCCCGGCTTGCGGTGCGCAAGTGCGCCGGGATGTCGCTGGACGCAGACGATTCCGTCAGCACCCCCAAACGAGTACTTTTGTACCTGCACCCAGACGATGCCAAGCAAATAGAACAGATCGCCGCGCAAGAAGGCGAACGCTCAAAAAGCAGTATCCTGCGCAGGCTTATAACAACCTACCTGCGGATCAACGCATCTGCCATCAGTACCATGTTTTAGCTGTATCACCCCCCACATTTCTATCCTTTCAAAATGAATCAAAGCAGCAGAGTTTTTAGACCCTCAAATTCATGTTTAAAATATACAGTAAATAATGTATAATATGTTTGTTTTTGATATCTGACTATCAGGAGGGGATGATGCCGGGAACCATAGCTCGCTATTACGAGGTAATCAAATGGAGTGCCGAGTTTCTGATGCTACCGCTACACTACCTGGCATTGCACCACATGTATGCAACAGCATCTGTTATTGGCGGTATTGTACTGATGGCTTACGCTGCAATGTCGGTCACTCACGTACATATGCAGCGGCAGGAGCATAGGTAATGCAGATGCCCAGCCTTGGGAGCCATATGGAATTCGACAGCAGCATCGAAGCCATAGATGCCGACACAATCCGTGTGCGGCTTCAATTTGGCGGCCGGGCCTGCCGCGACATGCAGTTGTCGCATCCAGACCTGGGCTGGTACATGCACCTGATGGCCAACAAGGCCGAGTGCAAGGACCGCGGCGGATACATCTACAATGCAAGGCGCTACCTGCGCCTTGTTGATCAGATGATCGAAATGGAACTGTTCGGGCAGATGAACCAGCAGGAAAACCACATGGCAAAGCTCGAATTGGGCGTTCTGGTGGCGTTTGTCAGCGTTTTGTTAATAGCCAAATATCACTTTTGGTTGTATGTGGGGACCTGCGCACTTGGATGTGCAGTGTTGCTAGGCGCTAACCTGCTGGCCATGCGCAGGCATACTGAGCTGTTGCGATACCTGGATTGGCAGGCAGATTCATTCGAGATGCGCTTGGAGGCGTTTGTTGCTAGAGAATGGGGGAAAGGATGCCATTGCATTGGCAAGAGTGGGGTGACGGAAAGTCCAAAGAATATATCGCCGAAGCATGGCCCAATCCCCGTCGTTACCGTCGTCTTACCGGAGAAACGGTAACGGTTGCGGTTGCAGCAGATGGGATCCGTATCTACGACCGGCCGGTCGGGATGACCTGCATGGGGGATAAGAACCTGCTGGTATCCATCCTCAAAAAATCAATCAGTCTGGCCGAACTGTCGCCGCTATTCCGGGATGCGCAGGTAGCCCAGGAGGTGCTGGACATGTTTAACCAGATCAACCTGGAGGCCCGGCTGGCAGGCGTGGACAAGACCTGGCGACGGATTGTGATGCCTGATGGCGGCCTGGCGCTTGGCAGAACTCTGGCGCATAACTCTCCTCAATACCCATACAGGTATCTGCCCATAGCCGTATGTATCCGCAGCAACGGCATCTGCATGTTTAGGCAGCCTTTCGAGCGGCAGACGCCGCCCAGGGCTAAAGATATGTTTCTTCAGATATCGCCTTGCCACATAGCACCAGAGTACTTGCAAGAACTTTTTCCAATCATGATTGCGGCAGAGATTACAGCCGCATATCGGTTCAACCGGGCACAACTGTTAAGGCTTGTCTGTCGGCCAGCTGCTGAAGGCACAGATGGTTTGCTGGGGGCAAGTTGATGTTTGGGCATGACTGGAAGCAGATCACATATCCGGGGAGGGGGATGGCATATGCCACAGTATTCCCGGCGCCAAGTTCGGGGCTCTTTCGGGCTGTTGCTATATTTTTGCGGGACATGAGCATCGCATTATTTGAGCTTACAGATTCAAATCTAAACAGGATTCTGCTTGCCGAACCGTTAGATTACATCCCTGCACAAGATGTCTGCCTGGACAGGCTGTACCAACATCTGCATATGGATGGGGTTGTTGCGGTATTGGAGCAGTATCACGCGGAGCGCTTTTGTGACCAGCATCCGTCAAGCGCCTATTACGATGAGATCGAGCAAAAATGGCAGCAGTCGCTGATAGAGGGGTGGGAGCTGCATCGCTACGCAGGGTGGCGTCTGGGGCTGCGCCGGGACATCGTATACCTGTCTGAGAGCTCAGCACGTTCTGTTTTGGTGTCAGAAGCTGGCGTAACTCTCTTTGTTGCCCATGTAGCAGAAGCAACGGACGGCAAAGGGTTGTTTATCGTCAGTGAAAACCTGAGCGAGGATCTGTTGGCCGGTTTCATGGTCTGGGAGGATGCAATCAACTGTATGAAAATCCATCGCATGCTTCGGCGCTGGGTATTTATGGCGGCACTCAGGCGCGAGCAGTCTGGGGAGGATTGACCTGCATACTATTATAGTATTGCAGGGATAAGACATTGAAAGGAGCATCATGCAACTCAATACAGACAATCTGCAGCTGCCGTTGCCACAAGCGCTACACCAGATCATCCAGTCCCAGGTTGCTGACAGGGAGTTTGGATGCGTGATCAGTTTCCGTGATCAGAGTTACAGCGCAGAGGCAGGCGGGTTCCACCCGGTGGAGATCTACGTGGATGAGTTTGGTCAGATTCAGTACATCACCGAATTTGCCTATTGGGGCATGCCGCCGCATGACGAGTTGGTCAAGGAGCTGGATTTCGATTTCAGCTTGGGGTTGTTCCAACAAAACACGGTATTCGGCAGTGCCGAGAGTAGCATCAATGCAGGGCGCGAGATGTTTCAGTTGTGGTGTTCAAACTTTGTCAGCTACTACAACATGGGTGTCTATCAGATCCACATCACCGAGGTGTAGGACTCATGGCCGAGGCAGGGCAGGGAGGGACAATGCGGGCTGCGCTATACGCCAGGGTATCGACCACTGACAAGGGGCAGGATTCTGATCTGCAACTGCAGGAACTGCGGGAGTATGCCACTAGGCGAGGGTGGGCGGCGCAAGAGTATGTGGATGATGGCGTCTCCGGCGCTGCCACAAAAAGGCCGGCACTTGATGAGTTGCTACGTGCTGCCCGCTCCAGAAAGGTAGATACTATTATAGTATGGCGCCTGGATCGCCTGGGGCGCAGTCTGTCTCACCTGCTGGCCATGCTAAATGAGTTTGAAAGTCTGGGTGTCAAGTTCATCTCGCTCAGGGAAAACATCGATATGTCTACGCCTACAGGGAGGCTTATGGCGCACCTGCTGGGTGCATTCGCGGAATTCGAGCGTGAAATAATCCGAGAAAGGGTACGGGCCGGGATTGCCACGGCCCGGCGTAAAGGCAAAAAGGTTGGCAGGGCACCGACCGCACCAATCGTGCTGCAGCAGATCATTGAATTACATGCCACTGGCATGTCTATGAGGAAGATTGCGAAGAAGACAAAATCGTCGCTTGCTGTCGTCCAGCGAACGCTGGCCAACTATAAAAGCGGGCCCAGCGTATCACCGGGGTAATTGCGGAGCCAGTAGATGTCATAATAATGGCAGTGGCGTCACAAAAATATCAATGTGTTCGATACTTCATAGGCTCCATTCCCGTTGACAGTAGAGCATCCTCTACCCACCTGATACCGCTTAGCAGGCGTGGAATTGCATATTTGTCGACATCTTAATCGTATGCAGCTAAAAATTCGAAATAATCTGGGAAGTTAGCTCAGTTGTGGAAACTTCTGTATGTGAGCTTGTTGGTAAGATCCGCTTAAAATAATTGTTGTTAAAGAAGTACTATGGTAAGTATTAAAAGATAATTACTTCTTGTCCCAATAGTCGGTGGCAAATGATATTTTCTGAAGACTCCCGCGTCAAATTACCTTGTATCCTGCATCTTGTAAGACTTGGCTATAAATATCTGTCCCTCAAGAATGCAACCTGGGATGAAGAAACCAATATCTTCCCAGAACTGTTCACCAAGGCCATCACCAGGATTAATGCCGATATTGACAATGCTGGCATTCAAAGATTACTGGCCGACGTCAAACTGCTGCTCGACAATGAAGACTTGGGCAAGGCCTTTTATGAAAGGCTTACAGAGCGTTCAGGCATCAAGCTGATTGATTTTGCCGACTTCTCCAATAATACTTTCCATGTAGTTACAGAACTCACCTGCAAAAATGGTGATGACGAGTTCCGCCCGGACATCACCCTGCTCATCAACGGTCTGCCGCTGATCTTCATCGAAGTCAAAAAACCCAATAACCAGGAAGGTGTGCTGGCAGAGCGTAACCGTATTGTTACCCGCTGTCGGAATCCCCGTTTTCGCCGATTTATCAACATCACACAGCTGATGGTTTTTTCCAATAACATGGAGTATGACGATGGTTTACCACAACCTATCGAGGGGGCTTTTTACGCCAGCCCTTCCTATGATGCGCCAGTCTTCAATTACTTCCGGGAAGAGGAAGATCTAAACCTGGGGTTACTGCTGGCTGATGAATGTGATGAAGTTGAAAACACGGTTCTTCGTGATAATAACCTGAGCATTATTAAACACAGCCCTGAGTTCATTACCAATAAAGCGCCAGATACACCCACCAACCGGATTTGTACCTCTCTCTTCACCCCAGAGCGTCTATCATTCCTGCTGCAATATGCCATAACCTATGTGAACGAAGTTGATGGCCTGCAAAAGCATGTCATGCGCTATCCTCAATTATTTGCCACAAAGGCTATTGAAAGAAAGCTGGATGCCGGTATTCGCAAAGGCATCATCTGGCACACCCAGGGTAGCGGTAAAACAGCACTGGCATTCTATAATGTGCGGTTCTTGACCGACTATTTTCAGCGTCGCAAGATTGTCCCCAAATTCTACTTTATCGTGGACCGGCTTGACCTGCTGATCCAGGCACAGCATGAATTTTCCAGCCGAGGCCTGACAGTTCATACCATCAACACCCGCGACGCCTTTGCCCGGGATATCAAAGCGACCAAGGCGCTGCATAATCACTCCGGCAAACCGGAGATCACCGTTGTCAATATCCAGAAGTTCGAGGACGACCCGGATGTGGTACGCACGGAAGATTACGATATCAGCATTCAGCGGATATATTTTCTGGACGAGGTTCACCGCAGCTACAACCCAAAGGGAAGCTTCCTCGCTAACCTGAGTCAGTCCGACCAGAATGCTATCAAGATAGGTCTCACCGGTACGCCGCTGCTGGGGGATGACTACAACTCCCGTACACTGTTCGGCGATTACATCCATAAGTATTATTACAACGCCTCCATTGCCGACGGCTATACACTGCGCCTGATTCGTGAGGAGATTGCCACCAACTATAAGCTCTCATTGCAGGAGGCGCTGGCAGCCATTGAACTGAAGCGTGGAGATATAGACCGCAAGCTCATCTATGCCGATGACAGGTTTGTCAAACCGATGCTTGAGTACATCATCAGCGATTTTGAAAAAAGCCGAAGCGCTCTGAATGATACGACCATCGGGGCCATGGTAATCTGCGACAGTGCTGATCAGGCAAAGAAGATGTTCGAGCTTTTCCAAGGCCGCAATAAGGCAAGCGTTGCTGAATCGGTCCTCCAAGCCAGTGATGCGTACATAACAGATCTGCCGCTGGCAGCCGACCCATCGCCTGCATATACAGCAGAGCGCACACAGACCTGCAAGGCCGAAAGGGCAGCACTTATTCTTCATGATGTCGGCAGCAAAGATGAAAGAAAAGAGTGGGTAAATGATTTCAAGGCGGGCAAGTATGATATCCTGTTCGTCTATAACATGCTGCTGACAGGCTTTGACGCCAAGCGCTTGAAGAAACTCTATCTGGGCAGGGTAATCCGCAAACACAACCTGCTTCAGGCTTTGACCCGTGTTAATCGCCCTTACAAGGACTTCCGTTACGGCTACGTGGTTGACTTCGCCGATATCCGAAAAGAATTTGACGAAACCAACAAGGCCTATTTTGATGAGTTGCAGGCTGAACTGGGCGACGAACTGGAGCACTACTCACATCTGTTTAAATCTGCCGAAGAGATTGCCAGTGAAATTGAGCAGATCAAGGACATCCTATTCCGTTTTGACATTGAAAATGCTGAAGTCTTTTCGCAGCAGATCAGCCAGATTCAGGATCGCGCCACCGTGTTGGCGCTTAAAAAGGCCCTGGCCGATGCCCGCAGCCTCTACAACCTGATTCGTCTGCAAGGTGAATACGAACTGCTGCATCAACTTGATTTTCAGAAGCTCAACCAGCTCTACCGTGAGGTTAGCAATCACCTTGACCTGTTGAACCTGAAGGACAGTATTGAAAACAGTGCCGATACCACCAACCTGCTCAATGTGGCTCTGGAGAATGTGGTATTTCTGTTTGCCAAGGTCAGGGAAGAGGAGCTTGTACTGGCCGACAAGCTGAAGAACACCCTGCGCCAGACCCGTGAAGCCCTGGCGGACAACTTCGATCAGCAGGATCCGAAGTTTATTACACTCAAGGAAGAACTGGAGCGTCTGTTCAAGAAGAAAAAGCTGAACGAGGTCACCCAGGAAGAGATGAACTCCAACATCGATGCGCTCAATGCGATCCATGAGCAGGTAAAGGAACTGAACCGTCAGAACAGACAGCTCCAGACCAAGTATCTTGGCGATGTTAAATACACCCGCATCCACAAACGCCTGCTTGAGCAACACCTTTTGTCAGAGTCCGAGCGCCGCATCTTTGAGGCGCTTACCGGTGTCAAACAGCATGCCGACGACCATGTAATCCAGAATGCACAACTACTGGCCAACGAAAGTTACTTTGAAAAGATGCTGATGCCGTTGGTCATTGGTGAATTCCAGACCCGCTGCAAAATAAAACTCACCCCGGATAGCTCCCGCACCATCAACAAACTGGTGCTGTCCGAATACATGCACGAATTCAACTCGGGAAGCAGAACAGGAGTAGTTACTTGGTAACACAGGATTTTGAAAAGAAGACCAGAGAACTGATTGATAACTTAAAAGGGATTTGCGCCGCCTACGGTCTTGGTAATGACGGCAATGAATTCAAAATAATTACACAGGTTTTTCTGTACAAGTTTCTGAATGACAAGTTTGCCTATGAAGCAAAACGGATTGATCCGAAACTGGGCAAGGCTGAAAACTGGGAAAAGGCCGTTGCCACCCTGCCGCAGGATGAGCTGGAGATGCTGCAACTGCAGATGGGAGCTGACACCGCCAGACTGAAGCCAGAGCACTTTATCGCCCATCTGTTCAGTCATCAGAATGAAGCTGATTTTGCCAAACTGTTTGATGATACCCTGCGCGATATTGCCATATCCAACAATGATATTTTTGCGGTCAAAACAGACGGGGGCGCCAAGGTCGTACTGTTTGACCGGGTGAGCGAGTACATAACCGATCCATCCAAGCGCGATGACTTCTGCCGCGCCGTCATCAACAAACTGGTTGCGTTCAGCTTTGAGCGCATCTTTACCCAGAAATATGATTTCTACGCGGCGCTGTTTGAATACCTGATTAAAGACTACAACAAGGACAGCGGCGGCAAGTACGCCGAATACTACACTCCCCATGCCGTAGCCAAGATCATGGCCGCCATCCTGGTGCCGGAAGAACAACAGGGCAAGGTAACAAACGCCAGTTGCTATGATCCATCCGCAGGATCGGGAACATTGCTAATGAATCTGGCCCACGCCATCGGCGAACAACGCTGCGCTATCTATTCGCAGGACATTTCGCAGAAATCATCCAATCTGCTACGGCTGAATCTGATCTTAAACAATCTGGTTCACTCCATCCCCAACATTGTTCAGGGTAATACGCTTCTGCACCCGTATCACAGGGATGGCAAGGCACTCAAGAAGTTCGACTACATCGTCAGTAATCCACCGTTCAAGATGGATTTCAGCGATTTCCGCAATGAGTTGGACACGAAAGAACATCAAGACCGATTTTTTGCCGGGGTGCCCAGCATACCAAAGAAAAAAATTGAAGGTATGGCCATCTACCAGCTCTTTTTGCAGCACATCATTTATTCGCTGAAACCAAGAGGCAAAGCCGCAGTAGTAGTACCTACCGGCTTCATCACTGCTCAGTCGGGCATTGATCGGAAAATTCGGGAAAGGCTGGTAGATGATCGTATGTTGGCCGGGGTTGTCTCTATGCCGAGCAACATCTTTGCCACCACCGGTACCAATGTCTCCATTCTCTTCATCGACGAGGGTAACAAGGACAAGGTGGTGCTGGTCGATGCCTCCAATCTTGGCACCAAGGTCAAGGACGGCAAAAATCAGAAAACAGTGCTTTCGGAAGATGAGGAAGACCGGATTATTGCCACATTCAACGGGAAACAGGCGGTGGAGGATTTCTCGGTTGTGGTTGGTTACGACGAGATCGCCGCCAAGAACTACTCCCTGAGCGCCGGGCAGTACTTTGATATCAAGATTGAGTATGTGGAGCTGACGCCGGAACAGTTTAGCGCCAAGATGCAGGGTTTTTCTGACAATCTGGATAAGCTTTTCAACGAATCGGCCGGATTGGAGCAGGAAATCAAGAAACAGTTGGTGGGCTTGCGGTATGAAGGTTAAAAATCTAAAGATTGAAGATGTTTGTGATTTCGTTGGTGGTAGTCAGCCACCCAAAGCTGAATTTGTCAATACTCCGAGAGATGGGTATGTACGTTTAATTCAGACAAGGGATTACAAGACAGATACATTTCCAACATACATACCTGAAAATTCGACGAAGAAGTTCTGTGATGCAAAAGACATTATGATAGGTCGATATGGCCCTCCAATTTTTCAGATCTGCCGCGGTTTAACAGGCGCTTACAATGTTGCACTGCTAAAAGCGAAGCCTAAAAAGACCATTGATCGAGAATATTTGTACTATTTTTTAAAGCAGGATACTGTTTTTCAATATGTAGAGAAGCTATCTGCCAGAACCGGAGGGCAAACAGGCGTAGATTTGGTATCACTTAACAAATACCCAATACGCTTGCCAGAAGACATTAAAGATCAAAAGAAGTTAGCCGCCGTTCTCTCCGCCCTCGACGCCAAAATTGATTGTAACAACCGCATCAACGCCGAGCTGGAGGCGATAGCCAAGACGCTGTACGATTATTGGTTCGTGCAGTTCAACTTTCCTGATGCCAACGGCAAACCCTACAAATCCTCTGGCGGAAAAATGGTCTACAACCCCACACTTAAGCGGGAAATCCCGTTGGGGTGGAAGAACGGCATTCTTGGGGATCTGATTTTACTCGAATATGGAAAGGGTTTGAAAGCCGATATCAGAACTGGGAACGGTTATCCTGTTGTTGGGTCAAACGGAGTGGTGGGCTATCACTCTGAATACTTAGTGGAAGGGCCGGGTATTGTTGTAGGCCGTAAAGGTACTGTTGGTGCCATTACTTATATTCATGATCACTTCTTTCCCATAGATACGACCTATTATGTAAAGCCAGTCGTCGAGATCGAATTGCGTTACCTTAAGTTTTTGATGTCCTCCGTTGGTTTGGAAAAAATGAACAGTGACAGTGCAGTTCCTGGCCTGAATCGAGATGCAGCGCTGAGAACGTCTTTTGCCATCCCACCAGTGGTTGTGATCCAAAAATTTGAATCAAAAGTCGCCGCAGTATTTAGCAAATTGCATATTGTTCAGAAGGAAAACCAGCACCTCACCCAACTTCGCGACTGGCTTCTTCCCATGCTGATGAACGGCCAGGTTACGGTTGAATGAGTGATATAAATTCGATTATGAACCAAACGGATTTCACAGCAACTGGCCCTATTGAGCTGACCTCTACACAACAGCAAGTCATAAAAATTCTCAACACATCAAAATCGAAAAAATACCCATTGGGCAACTGGTATCTTGGAGCAATATATGCTGCCAAGAATATCCATAATCCTGATCGTTTCTCGCAAGCAGCCCAGTCTTTGAGAGAACTCCTTGAAAAATTGCCACGTGTATTTGTCAAAAGTGAGGTTCAAGAATCACTACATGATTTTAGAGGCATGAGAGTCAATCTTTATTCTCGTCTGAGTTCTGACAAAATACGCTATGAAGGGGATTGGCGAGGAAAGACCATTGATGTCTGTTTAGATAAAACCATTCGAGGTATGGATCGTTATCTGGAACTAAACCAGATACCATCAAGAAAAGAACAGATTCATTCTGTGACGAGTAAGCTTGACCCGATGCATGAGACATTGGATCAGAAAATAAGACATGAGAAGTCGGACCGATTTCACTTGTTATGGAAAAACTTTGAGGGATTGGCTCATCATAATAACAGTGCTGATGATACGTTCTTTTGGGAACAACTCGCTTTGTTAGAAAAACTGATTATGGATTTATTGGCTCCGATTACTGCGCAGGATCAAGTAGCTATTCAGTCAATCCTCTCTAAGCCCAACCCGAATGAAAATGAATTTGAAGTATTATTAGAATCAATCAAACGCCGCGGATCAAATTATGCTTTCTTCTTCAATACGGTAGACAGTCCTATTTGGATCACTCTACTTGCCCAAAATGGTTTTTTCAAAAATCCCCTAAACGTTGAAGTTTTGGATGATGGTCGCATTATCACTCCGCTCTGGTGGCCAATTGTATATCTTCAGAAAGTTTCAACTAAAGCACCAAATCAGGTTGTTGAAATCATCCTTAATTTAGAAAAAACAGATAATCCACGCATTTTACGTGAAATTTTATTAATAGCTTGCGGGCTGGAAGACACAGAACTTTCGTTACGGCTAAAACCGCTAATAAAAAAGTATATTCAGTCGCCATACCAGTGGGGAGAGGACGAATTAATTGTAAATCTTCTAGATAAATGGGGAAATACAGCTGGCCCAGCTCAAAATGCAGCCTTGGAAATTTTACAGTATGTAGTAGCTTTCCAAGCAGATCCAAGAGAAGGAGAAAAGCGCACTCTTCGCAAGGATAATCCTAAAAGTTATGGAGCCATCCTTTCGCCTGCTCCTCGTTTTAGAGACTGGGAATATCAGCAGATCCTTGAAAAAGGCGTGCGCTTAATGGCTGAACGAGTTTCCTATCAAGTCGCAAGAATATTAATAGATGCAACAACAAACATGATTCGGCTGGGAAACCATCAGGAAATATTGGATGCGGGAAATGATGAGGATTGTTCAGAAATATGGTGTCGCCGACTAAATTTATCTGACCGGGAACATCATGGTTCCGATGAAATACTCGTAAATACCCTTACTTATGCCTGCGAACAGGTTTTTAAAAAGGAACCTGATTTTGTTGAAGCACTTGATCAGGCTCTGAGGAAGCAGCGGTGGAAGGTATTTAAGCGTTTAAGGCAGTACCTGTACGCTTTGAATCCTAATGATCAGACTCTACCTTGGATTCGCGAGATAATAATCAGCCATGGGGAATATGCCAAATGGGAGCACCGCCACGAGTTTCAGTTGTTGATTCGAAATGCCTGCGAAAACTTTGGACAACGGTTACTTAGCGCGGATGAAAGAAAGTCTATTATTGATTTGATCCTCAGTGGTCCCTCGAAAGAGGATTATCGGGAATGGCTAGGCGACCAGTATAGTGAAGATGCATACCAAAAACGGCAGCGCTATTTCCATCGTATGCAATTACGTCCATTTGCAACACTATTGGATGCGGATTCCAAAAAATATTTAGAAGAATTAGATTCCGAAAATGCAGAAAAGCCACTTAATGATGAAGACTATTCACCATGCAGAGGTTCAGCCGGGACCATAAGTTACAAAAGTCCCAAATCTTTAGACGAGTTATCAAGGTATTCTGATGATGAACTACTGGTCTATATCAACGAATGGGATGGACAACACCGAGATGAAAGTAACTGGTTTGTTGAGATAAATATTATTGCATTAGTACGTGCGTTTCAGTCTCTTTTTAAGGATGTAATTATACCTGATGAATACCGCTTGGCTTTCTGGATGACTCATTGTAATGACATCAAACGCCCCACCTATGTTGCCTCAATGGTTAAAGCAATGCAGGAGCTTGTCAAAGAACAGAAGTTTGACAAGTTGAACCAATGGTTTGAGTTCTGTGACTGGATTCTTCAACATCCTGATGCTGATCGTAAACCCGGAGAACCGGAGCCAAGTGACGAGTCACGAGAACGTCCGAATTGGGGGAGTTCACGTCGTGCAGTCGTTGATTTTGTTGATGTATGTCTGAATAAGGATGTGAATGCCCCCCTTACTGCAAGAGACGACGTGGCAAAACTTCTTCAAAAAGTATGTACACAGTTTGATTGGCGGCTGGATCGCGACCAAGTCATTCTCCTAAATCGTGATGACCAAATTACAGAGGCAATCAACAACACCCGGAGCCGAGCCCTTGAGTCTCTCATCAACTTTGGTTTTTGGATACGGCGCCATTCTTCTGAAGATACTGTGCCTGAGGTAACGGAGATACTTGATAAACGATTAGGTGCAGATGCCGAATTTGTGATGACAAAACCAGAATATGCGTTGCTTGGCAGGCATTTGGGAAATCTCTATTGGCTTAATAAGGATTGGACCAGTGGCAACAAACACGACCTATTCCCACAGGATAATATGCCCATTTGGCGTGAGGCATTTGGCTGCTTCTTACTGTACTCACATCCGTTTAAACAAACCTTCGATATTTTACGAAATGATTTTGAACTTGCCCTGGATAACCTGGATGTATTTGCAGAAAACAAAGATACACGTAGAGACATCATTGATAGGCTTGGGCAACATCTATTTTCCTATTATCTATGGAAAGTCTTTCCGCTTGCAGGTGATGAAAGTTTGCTGGCAAGATTTTATGAAAAAACAACCGAGGACAAAGAACGTTGGGCGCACCTTTTTGATCACGTAGGGCGTTCATTGAGAAACAGCGGCAAGAACCTTGAAACCAGTTTGATAGAGCGGGTCACTGCTTTCTTTGATTGGCGTTATGAGGCTGGCTATACCCAAGAACTGTATGAATTTACATTTTGGTTAGATGCAGAATGCCTTGATCCTAAATGGCGATTAACGGCCTATTCCAAGATTCTTGATATGCCTGCAACAAAGAAAATCGGGCTTTCAATCGAGATGGATACTCTAGTCAAACTGCTTCCTGATCATCAGGCTGAAGTTGTGCAATGCTTCGCAAAGATCACAAATGCACTGGATAAAGAGAACCACTTTTATATCTCTGCCGATAATGGCAAGCCCATCCTAAAAGCTGGTTTAACTTCTGGAGATTCTCAAATCCGCGAGGATGCGGAACTAGCACGAGAAAATCTATTACGAATAGGCCGATTTGATTTTTTGGAGATATAGTTAAGCAACTGTTCCAAAAACCCCTTCAAAATCCCTCTGTATAAACCCGCAAAAAACGGGAAAAGCTGTCAGCAGTTTTTTCCGTTCCATAATGATCTGTTTTTGGTACACATATCCACGTATAAAGATACGGCAATAGCATAACAGGATCAACGCTCTGCGGCAGGCCGGGCAGCCGATCGGCAAGGCTGCCGCGCTCGTCGGCTGTAGCATCAGCCTGGTTAAGCGGGTGTGGTAAATATATCGACAGTGTAGCTCATCAATCAATGAGTAATGGTAATCTGTTATTGAATGGATTTGCCGTTGATTTTTTCTCTAAGTGTCTGGCCAGGTTTGAATATCAGCACCTTACGAGCGGCGATGGTAATAGTATCTCCGGTCTGCGGATTACGTCCCTTGCGATCTTTCTTCTGCTTGACGATAAAACTGCCGAAACCGGAAATTTTTAAATTTTCGCCTGCTCCGAGAGTTCGCTTGATAAGCCCGAATACGGTTTCCAGGGCTTCAAATGCTTCTTTGCCGTTCATACCAGTCTGTTCCTTGATTTTTTCTGCAATGTCAGCTTTAGTCATACACTTCCCTTGTCTGTTTTGAGATGAATTCGTTTAGTATCGAAACGGTTGTTCTTGTCGTTGTGTTGTGTGGAGTAGCCTCTGTAGTAATGAAATTGTGCGTTGATATATCTGCCATCAACGGAGGATAAGGTCAAGCCGGTTTGTCTGTAACCGCATTTTGTCGCTGTGGAAGAAGTCTTTTCGGAACATTATCTTACGGAACTATCACCAATAAAAAGGCCACGATGACTTAATCTGTCATATGCCTGTTGTAACATGCTCTCATAAGGAGGGCATGCCATGAATATTCAAGAGTTTCGCAAACAGTTTCCCGATGAGGA